>Ga0136846_1221220_pt1 | contig 198913 bp, 172 predicted proteins | sample HopSoiMetagenom2_FD_96841 | JGI IMG/M metagenome (GOLD analysis project Ga0136846, IMG submission 96841) | Grasslands soil microbial communities from Hopland, California, USA - 2 Assembly 2016 (version 4) | ecosystem: Environmental > Terrestrial > Soil > Grasslands | place: USA: Hopland... | reverse complement strand
GCCCGCAGGATGGGGAACAGCCCGGCCCCCCCATGAACCAGCCGCCCGGCCCTCGCCCGCCGCCGGCCGACCCGGGCAGGACCGCCCGCAGGATGGGGAACAGCACGGCCCACACGCCCAGGGCCACGAGGCCGACCGTGACGCTGAAGAGGCTGCCCAGGAAAAAGTAGATGGGCATGAGGATCAGATAGAGAAACCAGCTCCGGCTGCGGGCGGCGTTCATGGAGAACGGCAGGAGGATGAACAGCGCGAAGAGCAGGAAGCCGAAGTCGGGTCCGCCCTTGCCCCTGGCAGGTTGGCCGGCCGGTTCCGGGGCGGGCTGGAAGGGCTTGCCCTGGAGGGTGCTCAGGATGGCATCCACCCCGGCCTCGACGCCGCCGCCGAAATCCCCCTTCTTGAAGTAGGGGATGATGACCTCATCCTGGATGACCTTGGTCTGCAGGTCGGTGAGCACGGGCTCCAGGCCGTAGCCCACCTCGACGCGCATCTTCCGGTCCTGCCTGGCCACCAGGAGGAGGACGCCGTTGTCCTTCCCCTTCTGTCCCAGCGCCCAGGCGCGCCCCACCTTGTTGGCGTAGTCCTCGATGGCCTCGCCGTCCAGACTGTCGACGGTGAGCACGGCCACCTGATCGCCGGTCTGCTGCTCGAACTGGGCCAGCTTGGCCTCGAGCCGCTGCCGCTGATCGGGGGTGAGCAGGTTGGCCTGATCGACGATGCGGCCGGTGAGGGGGGGAATGTCCTTGGCGGCGGCCGCGAGGGGGAGAAGGAGGAAAAGGACTACAAGGACGGCAAGGACAGCAGGGACTTGGGGGAGAACGGGCTCGGACAGACGGCGCTTCATCTCAGTCCCTCTCCCGGCGCAGCTCATCACTCAGCTCGTTGCGGTCGTCGGGCCGGATCTCGACTTGGTGCCGCGCCAGCACTTCGCCGCAGGCCCGGATGGCCTCCACCAGGGCCGGGCCCGGCCGGCCGTGCCGGATCTCTTGGGCCAGCCGCCGGGTGATGCTCTCCCACTGCCCCTCCTCGACCTTCTGATGGATGCCGGAGTCGGCCAGCAGCACCACCCGCCGCTCGAAGAGGGAGACGAAGAGGAGGATGCCGGTCCGGTTCTCGGTGCCGAAGACCTCCTGCTCAAGGAAGGCCGCGGCGGCCCGGCGGCGCGTCCGCGACTCCAGCACGTGCTCGCCCGTCAGCCAGCGCCGGACGGGCGGGAGGAAGGCCGCGACGAGATAGGCCACCGCGCCGCCGACCGGCGCCGGCAGCGCGATCCAGTACGCCAGCGGGATGCCCCAGATGTTGGTCGAACGGTAAATGGCGAGGGCCACCAGAGGCGCCAGCAGCGCTCCCAGGGCCGCACCTTTCCAGGCGGCCGAGCCGTACTCGTCGCTGCGGTCCACCACGTAGGGGACGATCTCGCCGGAAGTCCGCGACTCCGCCTCCCGCACGGCGGCCCGGATGGCCTCGCGGTCGGCCTCGCTGAAAAAGCGGTCGGATTCCATTCTGGCGCGCGCCCCGGAGGAATCCTATATCAGGCGGTCAGTCGTGGGGGATCGGCGCTGCCCGCTCCCTCTTCTTTCCGGAGCGGCGCTTCTTTTCGTCCAGGCGCCGGGCCTTCGCCGCTCGCGAGGGCCGGGTCTTCTTGCGCGGAACCTCCTCCCGCAGCGCCTCCTGGATCAACTCTACGAAGCGCTCCACGGCCGCATCCCGGTTCGCCGCCTGGCTGCGATGGCGCTGGGAGGTGACCTGCAGCACGCCATCCTTGGTGATGCGCGTCGCCAGCCGCTCCCGCAGCCGGGCCCGCTGCTCCTCCGAGAGGACGGCCGAGGCCCCGACGTCGAAGCGGAGCGTCACCCGCGTCTCCAGCTTGTTGACGTTCTGTCCCCCGGGCCCGCCGCTGCGCGAGGTCGTGAAGGCGATCTCCTCGTCTGGGATGGCAAGGTCTGGGGTGATCTGGATCATGGCAGGGTCTACGATAGCGCGCTTTTGCTACCCTATTCCTCTATGTGGAGAAACAACCATGACCAAGCTCTTGCAGCGCGCCATCAGCGAGATCCAGAAGCTCCCAGAGACTGAGCAGGATGTGATGGCCTCGATCATCCTGGACGAGATCGCCGACGAGGAGCGCTGGGCCGAGACCTTCGCACGTTCCCAGGACAAACTCAGCCGAATGGCTGATAAAGTCCGGGAGTCGAATCGACTTCGATCCCATGACTGATATTCAAGGATGAGAGGCGGGCATGACTCCTGAAAGCAGGATCTCACCCAGACTGACAGGAGCTCCAACATGCAGCGTCACAGACTCTTTGGTTTCCTCGTCCCCCTTCTCCTCCTCCTGATCCCGCTCGCCGCGCGGGCCGCCGACGGTATCCTTCCCGATCCCCTCGACGCCAAGGGACCCTTCACCGTCTCTGGCACGGTGCAGGGCGTAACTCTCGAGCCCCTGGTGACCGGTCTCGACTCGGTGACCTCGGTCACCCACGCGGGCGACGACCGGCTCTTCCTCACCCTGCGCGCGGGGCGGATCGTCATCCTTACCGGCGGCGCCGTGCGGTCCCAGCCGTTCCTCGACATCCACGGCCTCACCACCACGGACAGCGAGCGCGGACTGCTCTCGGTGGCGTTCCATCCCCGCTACGCCGAGAACGGCTTCTTCTTCGTCAATTACACGAATCTCGACGGCAACACCATCATTGCCCGCTACAAGGTCTCCTCGGACCCGAACCGTGCCGATCCGGCGAGCGCCCGCATCCTGTTGACGATCCCCCAGCCGTTCTCCAACCACAACGGCGGCCAACTCCAGTTCGGTCCCGACGGCTTCCTCTACATCGGCATGGGCGACGGTGGCTCCGGTTTCGATCCCGCCTGCCGGGCCCAGAAGATGGACAACCTGCTGGGCAAGATGCTGCGCATCGACGTCGACCAGAACGTCTCGACGCCGCCCTTCTACGGTATCCCGGCGGACAACCCGTTCCGCGGTACCGCCGCGCCGCCGGAGATCTGGGCGAACGGCGTGCGCAACCCCTGGCGCTTCTCCTTCGACCGCCAGACCGGCGACCTGTGGATCGGCGACGTGGGCCAGAACCAGCGCGAGGAGATCGATTTCCAGCCGGCCGCGAGCCGCGGCGGCGAGAACTACGGCTGGAAAGTGATGGAGGGGACCCTCTGCTCCACCCCCGACGCCTGCCCGGCTTCGACGCCACCGTGCAATTCGTCCGCTTACACTCTCCCCGTCCTCGAGTACGATCACAATCCGCACTGCTCCGTTACCGGTGGCTATGTCTATCGCGGCAGCGGCGCGTCCCAGCTCCGGGGCGCCTACGTCTTCGGCGATTTCTGCTCAGGCGTCCTCTGGGCCGCGTTCCGCCAAGGGGCCGGCTTCACCGTCCGCACCCTCGACGGCCGCCTCCCCAACCTCATCACCTTCGGCGAGGACAAGAACGGCGAGCTCTACGCGGCGACCCTCGACGGCGGCCTCTACCGCCTGAGCGGCAGCGGGTCCGGCGGCGGTGGCGGCCACACGGCCGACACCGTGGGGCTCTATGATCCTCAGCCCTCCCTCTTCCAGCTCAAGGCGGCCAACCGCCAGGGCGGCGACGTGACGGTCGTCCGCTTCGGCCCCCGCCGCAACAAGTGGATTCCCCTGGCCGGGGATTGGGACGGCGACGGCAAGACCACTCCCGGCTTCTACGACCCGGCCTCCTCCACCTTCCGCCTCAAGAACTCTCTTCAGGGGAGCGCCACCGACATCCTGCTGACCGTGAACGCCCCCTCCAGAAACGTCCTTCCCGTGGTCGGCGACTGGGACGGCGATGGCAAGGACACCGTCGGCCTCTACGACGTCACCACCGGCAAGTTCTTCCTCAAGAATTCCCTCACCGGCTCGGGCTTCGACGTCACCGTCCTCTTCGGACCGCCAGGCCAGGCGCGGCTCCCCGTGGCTGGCGACTGGGACGGCAACGGCGCCGACGGCATCGGCCTCTACGATCCGGCGACGTCGACTTTCACACTCGCCAACTCGGGGACCGGCGGCGGCGCTCCGGACTTCCAGTTCCAGTTCGGCCCCCGTAACCGCGGCGCCCTACCCGTGATTGGAGACTGGGACGGCGACGGCACCGACGGCATCGGCGTCTACGATCCGGTGGCAGGGACGTTCCTCCTGCGCAATGCGCTCTCGGCGGGGAGCCCGGATCTGCAGTTCCGGTATGGACTCAAGCGTGGAGGGTGGAAGCCCATCGCGGGGGTGTGGTAAGGGACTCTGTAAAGGGACCCTGGGACCGCTGGCGTCCCGCCGGCTACTTACTCCGCTTCTTTTTAAAACAGGAGTTAGAAGGCCGGCGGGACGCCGGCGGTCCCAGGGGGGTACAATCCCGTCTTCTACCCGAGGAGACCCGATGAGATCCCTTCTCGCCTGTGCCCTCCTGCTCGCCGTCGCCTTCGCGATTGCTGCCCGTGCCGCCGAGGCACCGAAGACCTACGACCTCATCCTGCGGGGCGGCACGATCTACGACGGCTCCGGCGCCAAGCCGATCGTGGGCGACGTGGCGGTCGACGGCGACCGCATCGCGGCCATCGGCTCGCTAGCCAAGGCGAGGGGGAAGACCGAGATCGATGCCCGGGGGCTCGCCGTCTCCCCGGGCTTCGTCAACATGCTGAGCTGGGCCACCGAGTCGCTGCTCGTGGACGGCCGCGCCCAGAGCGACCTGCGCCAGGGGGTGACTCTGGAGGTCATGGGCGAGGGCAGCTCCATGGGTCCGCTCAACGACGCCATGAAGAAGGAGGCTGTCGAGCAGCAGGGGGACATCAAGTACCCGATCACCTGGACCACCCTCGGCGAATATCTCGACCAGCTCGCGGCCAAGGGGATCGCGCCCAACGTCGCGTCGTTCGTGGGCGCCACCACCGTCCGCGTCCACGAGGTGGGCTACGCTGACCGGCCGCCGACTCCCGAGGAGCTGGCCCGCATGCGCAGGCTGGTGGACCAGGGCATGGAGGAAGGGGCCCTGGGCGTGGGCTCGTCCCTGATCTACGCTCCCGCCTTCTACGCCAGGACGGACGAGTTGGTGGCCCTCTGCGAAGAGGCCGCGAAATACGGCGGCATGTACATCTCCCACATGCGCAGCGAGGGCAGCCGTCTGCTGGAGGCCATCGACGAGCTGATCGACATCTCCCGCCGCGCCCGGCTGCCGGCCGAGATCTACCACTTCAAAGCCGCCGGCAAGCCGAACTGGGGCAAGCTCGACGCCGCCATCAAGAAGGTGGAGGCCGCCCGTGCCTCCGGCCTCAAGATCACGGCTGACATGTACACCTACACCGCCGGCGCCACCGGCCTCGACGCCTCCATGCCCCCGTGGGTGCAGGAGGGCGGCCTCGAAGCCTGGATCGGCCGCCTGAAAGACCCGGCCACGCGCGAGAAGGTGAAGAAGGAGATGGACACCCCCACCGACGCCTGGGAGAACCTCTTCCTCGCCGCCGGGGCGGACAAGATCCTCCTCGTCGCCTTCAAGAACGACAAGCTGAAGCCGCTCACCGGCAAGAGCCTGGCCGAGATCGCCAGGATGCGTGGCAAATCCCCCGAAGAGACGGCCATGGACCTGGTGATCGAGGACGACAGCCGGGTGGGCACCATCTACTTCCTGATGTCCGAGGACAACGTCCGCCGCGAGGTCGCCCTCCCCTGGGTGAGCTTCGGCTCGGACGCCGAGGCGCCGTCGATCGAGGGCGTCTTCCTGAAGTCCAACCCCCACCCGCGGACCTACGGCAACTTCGTCCGCGTCCTGGGCGAGTACGCGCGCGACGAGAAGGTGCTCCCTCTCGCAGAGGCCATCCGCAAGCTGACCTCCCTGCCCGCCGGCAAACTCAAGATCCGCGACCGCGGCCTCCTCAAGCCCGGCTACTTCGCCGACGTCGTCCTCTTCGATCCCGCCAAGGTCAAGGACCACTCCACCTACGACAAGCCGCACCAGTACTCCACGGGCGTGAAGCACGTCTTCGTCAACGGCGTCCAGGTGCTCAAGGATGGCGAGCCCACGGGCGCCAAAGCCGGCCGGGTGGTGCGGGGACCGGGGTGGACGGGGTGGAAGTGATCGAGAAGTAGAGAGATAGGCGGCCCGGCGAGACCGGGCCGCCGAAGGCGCTAGGGATTGAAAGTACCGGGATTCGCGTCTGAGATCGTCACGGCGCAGGGCGGGCATGGCCTTGCGCAGTGCTGTGCCTGCTCCGCTTCAGGATGGCATTGCGGGTCAGGGCCCGCATTGCACTGGTAGGACCCGTAACCGTCATAGCTGTACGAAGTGTCGGTGGTGCAGGTCTCGACCGGCGTTGGCGACATCGAACCTGATGCATCCATCTTGTTCAGACCCTGCCTCTCCCGGGCGGCCTTGAGCCACGCAGCATTCAAGCCGGGGAAGAAGTTGCCGCTCGTCCTGGGGAGATAGGTGTCCGGAATCTGATCGCCATCGGTGTCCACCAGCACGGTGGCCTGGCGCGAGAAAGACTTCTTCGGTACGACCGCACCCCAGGTGGCATTGGTGGCCGGCGCCAGAGTGAAGCTGCGAACGAGCTCCAGCCGCCGCGCCGGAGAGCCCTCGACCGGGACGAAAGTGACCCGGAACTTGACCTGAATCGGTGCCTCGAAGCGGCCCCCGACCTCGGTCTCCCGGATGATCTTCATCTGGCTGACCGGCTGCGGGCCACCGAGGGAGACCCGGGCGTGGAACGAGCCACAGGCCGTCTTCAGGGGAGCCACGCTCTCCAACTGCAGCGCCCGGAGTTGGACGCGAGTCGTCGCGACGCCCTTGCCGTCAAAGCTGGCGTCGTCGAGACGCTGGACGATCGTGTCCGCGCCTCCGAGCTCGCCGGGAGTCCCCGTGGAGAGGGCGCGCCCCTGAAGGACGACCCGGCCGGTGAAGGATTCCGACTTGGCGCAGAAGAAGCCCTTCGGGATCGGGTTCTTTGCAAAGTCGACGAACGTCGTGCCGTCACCCGCCGTACGCCAGACGTCGATTCCGTTCTGGATGGTGCGCACGCCGGCGGCGACGGCCGGCAGGGCGGCAAGGAACGTGAGAGCCAAGAGACAGACGAAAGCTCTTTTCACGAAACACCTCCGAAGATGGTTCCAGTTAAGAAAGAGGGCCATTCCCTGCACGAGGTTCGCGCTTCGGCGGCGGAGGGCCACGGGGCGGCTTCGACAGCTCGCACAGCTCATCCGTCGTCCACGACAGGAACACGGTGCCACCTCTCCCTGGGCCTCGGTAGAAACTGCTCAATACAGTCTCTACTTCTTTCAGTACAGCTCAGGGGAGAAGTGGGACATCCGGCGCGCGAGGAATGCCGCAGAGGGCGCCCCTAAAAGACGAAGGCCGCTCGGGAGAGCGGCCTTCCAGGAGAGCTACAGTGGCCTGGCGCGCCTCAACTGGCGGCCTTCCGCTGCCGCTTCTCCAGACTGCTGTTGAGCGCCTGCTCTACCAACCCCTCCGCCTCACGCTCGTTGATGCCCTTGACGTGGGCGACCTCGCTGACGATGAAGTACTTGGCCCGCTCGTACATCTTCTTCTCGCGGAACGAGAGGCTCTTGCGCTGCGAGACGAGCCGCAGGTTCTTGAGCACCTCGGCCACGTCGGTGAGACGCCCGGTCTTCATCTTGTCGAGGTTCTGCTTGTACCGCCCCTTCCAGTCCTTGTACGTGTCGATATTACCGTCCTCGAGGATGTCCAGAAGAGCGCGGACGTCGCGTGTGTGGCACAGCGGACGCAGGCCGACCAGCTCGAGGTTGGACTTCGGCACCATCACTTTGGAGTTGTTGGCAAGGAGACGGAGATGAAAGTAGAGCTGCTCCACCCCGTCCATGTGGCCTGGCTCGATCTTCTCGACCAGGGTTACACCGTGGTTGGGGTATACCACCTTCTGACCGACTCTGAATGTCACGTCGAGACCCCCTAAATTGATGCAGATGATGGAGCTGCGGTAAGTAAGTCTCTGAGGGACTTCCGCTTACGTCGCTTGTTATACACCGGAACAAGCTCCCCGTCAACCCTTGGCTCAAGGACGAGAGCCGTAACAGAGGCGTCACACGGGTTGACACCCCGGGACACAGCCCCTACGATTCGCCCTGGCCTTCACTCGCCGGAGTGGCGGAATGGCAGACGCAGCGGACTCAAAATCCGCCGCCCCTTGCGGGCGTGTGGGTTCGACTCCCATCTCCGGCACCAGGGTCTCGACGGACGCTCACTCCTTCATCTCCAGAAATGCCTTGACGAGAAAAAGGACGGAGGGGCGGATCGCCCCCCCGTTCGGGGTCTGCCGGGATCAGGAGTGGGGTTTCTTGGTGTGAGCCACGTCGACCCGGGCGGCCGTCTTGGTCGTGCCGTCCTCGGTGAAGGAGACCCGCACGTCGTCGCCGACCTGGAGGTCCGCGAAGGTGATCTCCTTGCCCGCGCCCCGGAACTTGGTCGAATCGTCAACCCCGAAGGTCGAGGTGTCGTTGCCGTGCTTGACCGTGAACGTCTTGCCCGCGGTGTCGATTGAGGCGATGTCGCCGTGCGTGCGGTGGTACTGCTTGCTGGTGGCGCTCGACTTGTCGGCCGCGCCGGCGGCGATGGCCGTGACCAGGATCACGAGCAGCGTAAGACTCAGAATAAGGTGTTTGCGCATAACCCTTTGCCTCCTAAGAGCGAAAGCATCGCCATGATGCCTTCTTGGGGTTCTTCACGAGAGATTTCTGCAAAGTGCAGGCCAGAGCGCCCGGGCGAGCCCGCGTCAGGCGTGGGATTTCTTGCCGTGCAGCACGTCGATGCGGGCCGCGGTCTTATCCGAGCCGCTCTCGGTGTAGGAGACCCGCACGTTGTCGCCGACCTTGAGGTCCCCGAAGGCGATGTCCTTGCCCAAGCCCTTGACCTTGGTCGAGCTGTCGGTCTTGAAGGTCCAGTTGTCCTTGCCGTGCTTGATCGTGAGCGTCTGGGCCGAGGTGTCGACCGCCGTGATGTCCCCGGTGGCGCGGTGATACTTCACCTTGGGCGCGTCGGCGGCGACGGCGGCGACGGCGAGGACCAGGAGCAGCGTCAGACTCAGGACGACATGTTTGCGCATAGCCCTTTTTGCCTCCTAAGGATCGAAGGCATCGGCATGATGCCTTACGATGGGATCTTCGGGAGGAGCTCGTGCAAAGCGCGGGCCAGCCTTACTCGTAGCGCAACGCGTCAATGGGGTCCAGCCGCGAGGCCTTGGCCGCCGGGTAGATGCCGAAGAAGATGCCGACGATGGCCGAGAAGCCAAAGGCGAGGACCACCGCCCAGAGGGGGACGTGGGCCGGCGGGAAGTTGGGGATGAGCTTGGCCGTCACCACCCCCAGGCCGTAGCCCAGCAGCAGGCCGATGCCGCCGCCCACCAGGGAGAGGGTCACGGCCTCGATGAGGAACTGGATCAGCACGTCCTGCCGCCGCGCCCCCACCGCCTTGCGCACGCCGATCTCCCGCGTCCGCTCGGTGACCGACACCAGCATGATGTTCATAATGCCGATGCCGCCCACCAGCAGGGCGATTCCCACCACGCCGCCCACCACGGCGGTGATGCTCCCCAGGATGGAGTTGATGGTGTCCAGGATCTCGTCCTGGGTCTGGATCTGGAAGTCGTCCGGCTCGGCCGCCGGCAGCCGGTGGCGCTGGCGCAGCAGGCGGGTGATGTTGTCCTTGACCGGCTCCACCATCTCGGCGCTGTCGGCCTGGAGACGGAGCTGCACCTGGTCACCGGCGTTGCGGCCGAAGAGGTTGAGGGCCGAGTCGAAGGGGACGAAGGCCAGGTCGTCGGTGTCCAATCCCAGGCTCTGCCCCTTGTGCTCCATGACGCCGATGACGGTGGCCGGGTAGATGTTGACGTAGATCTCCTTGCCCAGGGGGTCGGGCCCGAGGCTCAGCTCGTCGACGACCTTGGTGCCGATCACCACCACCTTGTGGCGGTTCTCGAGGTCCAGCTTGGAGAAGAAGCGCCCCTTTTCCACCGTGTGATTGTTGACGTCCTGCCAGTTTTCGTTGACCCCGATGATGGCGGCGGGGGTGTGCTTGCGGTCCTTGTACTTGAGGGTGGCGCGGCCGAAGATGGCGGGCGTCAGCATCTTGACGCCGGCGACCTTCTGCTCGACGGCCCGGCCGTCTTCGTAGGTCAGCTTCACCTGGCGGGCTATCATGCCGGGGAAGCTGCGCTCGGTCTTGGCCTGGATCAGCATGAAGGTGGCGCCCACCCCCTGGAGCTGCTGGGTGATGGTGTACTGCAACCCCTGGACGATCGAGACCACCGCAATCACCGCGGCGACGCCGATGATGATGCCGAGCGTCGTCAGGATCGAGCGCATCAGGTTGGCGCGGAGCGCCGCCAGGGCGATACGGAAGTTTTCGAGGAAGACCACGGGGCGTCCTTTCGTCCTTCAGGAGACCGGCGCCGCCGCCGTGGCTGCGCTCCCGGCGCGGGCCGTGGGCTGGTCGGAGATGACCTTGCCGTCCTTGAGCAGCACCCTGCGCCAGGCGTGCTCGGCGATGTCCGGCTCGTGGGTGACCAGCACCACGGTGTTGCCCGCTTGGTGGAGCTCGTCGAACAGGGCCATGATCTCCTCCGAGGTGGCGGAGTCGAGGTTGCCCGTGGGCTCGTCGGCGAGGAGGATCGACGGGTCGTTGACCAGGGCGCGGGCGATGGCCACGCGCTGGCGCTGACCGCCGGAGAGCTCGTTGGGCTGGTGGTGCATGCGCGTGCCCAGGCCCACCTTCTCCAGGGCCTTGCGCGCCCGGTCCCGCCGGTCGGCGCGCGACAGGCCGGCGTAGATCAGCGGCAGCTCGACGTTGTGCAGGGCGTCGGTCCTGGCCAGCAGGTTGAAGGTCTGGAAGACGAAGCCGATCTCCTTGTTGCGGATGCCCGCGAGTTGCGAGTCGTCGAGCTCCTGCACGGCGACACCGTTGAGGACGTAGCTGCCGGAGCTCGGGGTGTCGAGGCAGCCGACGAGGTTCATCAGCGTCGACTTGCCGCTGCCCGACGAGCCCATGATGGCCACGTACTCCCCGCGCTCCACCGTGAGGTCGACGCCGTTCAAGGCGCGCACCTTCTCCGCCCCCATGTCGTAGACCTTGTGAATGTCCTTGAGATCGATCAGCCCCATCTCGCTCCCTACCCTTTCTTCGCCGAGCCCGGGGAGGTCCCGCTCTTGCGGTCCTCGTCCTCGGAGGTCTTGCTCTCGATGATGGCATCGCCGTCCTTCAGGTCCTTGAGCGTCCGGTACGGGCCGGTGACGACCCTTTCACGGATCTTGGCGCCGGAGGTCAGCTCGACGTGCGTCTCGTCGGAGATCCCGGTCGTGACCCGCCGCTGATGGGCCTTGCCCTGGTCCACCACGAAGACGACCTTGACCGTGTCCTCCTTCTTGGTGGAGGCGGCCTTGCCATCCTCCGTCACCGGCTCCCGCTCCACCACGGCCGCGATGGGCGCCACCAGCGCACGGGGATGGGCGTCGGTGTGGATCTCGGCCCGTACCGACATGCTGGCCCGCAGGTCCGGGTCCGGATCGTCGAGCAGGATCTTGACCTTGAAGAAGGTCACGTCCGGCTGGTTCGCCCGGCTGAAGCCGGAGCTGCCCACCTCCACCACCTTGCCGTGATACTCCTTGGCCGGGATGGCGTCGACCTTGAGCACGGCCGGCTCGCCCACCTTGACGTTGACGATCTCCGTCTCGTCCACGTCGACCGTGGCCAGGATCTCCGACATGTCGGCGATGGTGCCGATCACCGACGCCGGGTTGTTCATGGTGCCGGAGACCACCACCTCCCCCTCCTTGGCGTTGAGGGCGATGACCCGGCCGGTCAAGGGAGCATAGATGGTGGTCTTGGTCAGCGCGTCCTGGGCGTTGACCAGGCTGGCCTGGTACTGCTGCACCAGCTCGCGGGAGCTGTCGAGCTGCAGGCGGGCCGAGGCCTCGGCGAGCTGGGCCGCCTCGAGCTGCTCCCGGGTGGCGATGCCGTCGGCGCTCAGCTTCTGGGCGCGGTTGAGCTTGTTGCGGCTGTCGGCGAGGGAGACCTGGGCCTGCTGGACGGCGGTCTGGGCGCTCCTGAGCAGGGCCGCCGACTGATCGCGCTGGGCGAGGAAGGCCTGCTGCTCCAGGCGCAGGAAGGGCTTCCCCTTCTCGATCCGGTCGCCCTCCTGCACCCACAGCTTGTCGATCTTGCCGATGACGTGGGCCGAGATGTTGACCTTGATGCGCGGCTCCAGCCCGCCGCTCGCCTTGACGACCTGCGACACGTCGCGCTGCGCCACCTCCTCGGTGTAGACCTTGATGCCCTTGTCACGGCTCTGGCCGCGGACGCTGGCGAACACGATGGCCGCCAGCACCAGCAGGACCAGGGTCCAGATCACGATCTTCTTCACAGGGACTCCTTCAACGGAGGGCCGCCAGGCCGACGCGGACGCCGATGAACAGCAGCGTCACCAGGACGACGACCGCCGCGACCTGCTGCGTCGACAGGCGCGATACCGCCTTGTAGCCGATGATGGAGAGCACCACGCTCCAGAGGCTGAAGAAATCGACGCTGGCGTAGAGCGCGGTCACCCACGCCTTGGCGTCCGCCGGAGCGAGGAAGGCGAGGTTGGACTGCAGGAAGGTGCCCGATTTGACGTCCGCATAGCCGAGCGACGCACGGCTCAGGATCACGGGCAGGGTGAGCAGCGCCGCGATCACCCCCGGCATCCCCGCATGCAAGGTCGTCGCGAAGCTCGTTTTGAAGCTGAAGTCGCTGCCCAGGAGCTTGAAGACGACCCAGTAGACGAGGGCCCCCAGCAGCACGACCAGGACGATGAAGACCGGGACCGTGCACGCGGAGATGATCGGTCCGGCCTTCTGCATCATGTTGATCTGGGGCTCGAGCTGAGCCTCCGGGACGTCCCGGCCCTTCTCCTTCAGGGTCTGGGTGATCACGTCGCGGTAGTCGGTGCGCATCCCCACGACGTAGGCCACCGCGCCCGACGCCACCAGCAGCACCAGCAGCGCCGCACCCCAGGTGGGGCGCTCGGCGATCGAGCGGAACGTCTTGACGGGCGAGACGAGGGCGCCCAGCAGGCGCCCGAAGCTGGAGTCTTCCATGGCCATGGCTTAGTTCTCCCCGGGCAGCTTGTCCCGACGCAGACTGAAGCGGCTGTAGTTGGGATCCTCCGGATCGTCGATGGTGACCCCCTCCTGCACCGGCAGCCGGCCGATCGCCCGGTAGTACTCGGCGAGCGACGTGCGGTAGGTCACGACGGCCGAAACCAGGTTGCTGCGGGCCTGGGTGAGCTGGTCCTGGATCGAGGTGATGTTGAAGCTGGTGGACATACCGTTCTCGTAGCGCTTGCGCTCCGCTTCCAGGTTCTTCTCCTGGAACTCGGTGGCCTTGCGGGCCGCGTCGATCTGCTTGGCCGCCGTGACCACGCCGCGGGCGGCCTGCCGCACCTCGGTGGCGACGATCGTCTTCTCCTGCTCGAGCAGGAGGTTGAAACGGTCGACGTCCAGGTTGGCGATGGCGCTCTGCGCCCGCGCCGAGCGGTTCTGGAGCGGGTAGGCGAACACGAGCTGGGCCTGCCAGGAGTTGAAGCTCAGGCCGGTGACCTGGCTGACGGTATCGTTGAAAGAGGTCGCCCCGCCGTTGAAGCCGTAGCTGACCTGGAGGCCGAGGGAGGGCTTCAACTGGTTGCGGAAAAACTGCGCATTGAGGCGCGCCAGGGTGAGCTGGAGGTCCTGGGTCCGCAGCTCGGGCCGCGATTCGTAGGCGGTGCGGATGGCCTCGTCGACGTTGATGGCGATGCGCTCGGTCTCCGGCGGCGTCGTCGGCTCGATGGGGGTCTCCCACAGCGTGCCCGACGGTACGTTGAGCAGGCGGCGGAGCACGTCCTCGGCGTTGCCGACGGCCGCCGTGGCGCCGATGATCCCCTCCTCGCGGGTGGCGATGGCCGCATCGCTCTGCACCAGCTCCAGGGGGGCCAGGGTGCCGACCTCGACCTGGATGCGGTTGCGCTCGTGCAGCTCCTTGGCCAGCCCGAGGCTCTGCTGCGCCACGTCGAGCTGCTCCCGGGCCTGGACCAGGCTCCAGTAGGCGTTCTCCACCAACTGGATGGTCCCCGTCACCTGCAGATTGAACTGCTGGCGGCCGACGTCGCTGTTGTTGCGCGCGATGAGGATGCCCCGCTCGGTGGCCAGCCGGCCGTAGTTCTGCAGCAGCGGTTGGTTGTAGCTGAAGGTGAAGCCGGAATTGAACAGGGTGGCGGCGGCCCGGAAGGGGCTGTTGTTCACCGACCTCTGGTTGGTGAACCCCAGGGTCAGGTCGCCGCCGGTGGGCACCCGCTGGGTGAAGCTGAAGTTGAGGTTCTGAATGTCGTTCTTCGATCCCTGCACCTGGGAGATGGCCGGTGACGTGGAGGAGAGGTCCGACAGCGTGGCATTGGGCAGCAGGTCGTAGATCCCCAGGCTCTGGACGATGCTCAGGCGCTGCTGGGTGCGGACGTAGCGCTCGACGACCAGGCCGAGGTTCTGGCGCAGGGCGATCTCGACCGCCTGATCGAGGGAGAGCTGCACCTTGCCGGCCTTGACGTCCAGGACCGGCGGCTCGACCGGCGGCCGCACCGCCTGGGTGTTGACGCGGACCTCCGCGGCCCGCGCGGGACCGCCGACCGTCAGCAGCCCCAGCAGGAGGACGAGGACCGCCCTCCGGTTTTTCGCTGAATTGAATCGCAAACGCGTTGTCCTCATTGAGTGGCCCCTCACCTTAATCTGGATGACTGCTTGCACGAATCGCGGCGTGCCTCTCCGCGGACATACGGCCCAGCCGCGCAAAAGTTCACGAGTCCCGTCTGATTTACGACGGGCCCTGCCCGTTCCTTACACCTCTCGGAGACAGCTCCCCGGGATAGAAGCATGCTACCATTCGCCCGCATTCCTCTACCTCTCCTACCTCTCCCGCCACCAGCGCCAGCGGCGGCCGCTCGGCGGCGCAGCGCGGGCGGGCGCTGGGGCAGCGCGGATGGAACGGGCAGCCGGACGGCGGCGCCAGCGGGCTGGGCGGCTCCCCGGGGAGCACGATGCGGTCCCGCCGGCGGCCGGGGTCCGGCACCGGCACGGCGGAGAGCAGGCTCGCCGTGTAGGGGTGCAGCGGCCGCCGGAACAGCTCCGCCCGCCGGTTGAGCTCCACGATCCGCCCCAGGTACATCACCGCCACCCGGTCCGCGAGCTGCTCCACCGCCGCCATGTCATGGGCGATGAGCAGCAGCGTCAGCCCCAGCCGTTGCCGCAGGTCCGCCAGCAGGGCCAGGACCTGCCCCCGCACCGAGACGTCGAGCGATGATACCGGCTCGTCGGCCACCAGCAGCTCCGGCCCCGGCGCCAGCGCCCGGGCGATCCCCACCCGCTGCCGCTGGCCGCCTGACAGCTCGTGGGGGTAGCGGTCTCCCAGCTCCGCCGCGAGCCCCACCAGGGCCAGCAGCTCGGCCACCCGGGCCGCCCGGCCGGCGCGGTCGAGGGGGGTATGGATCGCCAGCGGCTCCGCGACGATCGACGCCACCCGCTGCCGGGGGTCGAGCGAGCCGTACGGGTCCTGGAACACCATCTGGAACCGTCGGCGGCGCCGCCGCAGCTCGTGCCCCGCGAGCGCCGCTAGGTCCTCGCCCGCGAAGACGATGCGGCCGGCCGTGGGCTCGATCAGCCGCACGGCGCAACGGCCGAGCGTCGTCTTGCCGCTCCCGGACTCGCCCACCAGGGCCACGCACTCGCCGGCCGCCACCTCCAGGTCGACCCCGTCCAGGGCGCGCAGGGTACCGGTGCGCCGCCGCAGAGCTCCGCGCCGCACCGCGTACTCCTTGCGCAGCCCCGCGATCACCAGCAGCGGCGGCGTCACGCCCTCTCCTCCCTCTTCTCCACGACCGGCGACAGCGCCCCGAGCCGCGGCACCGCCGCCAGCAGGGCGCGGGTGTAGGGGTGGGCGGGGGCGCGGAACAGCGCCTCGACCGCCGCCTCCTCCACGATCTCGCCGGCGCGCATCACCGCCACCCGGTCGCAGGTCTCGGCCACCACTCCCAGGTCGTGGGTGATGAGCAGCACCGACAGCCCCAGGTCCCGGCGCAGATCCTCCAGCAGCTCCAGGATCTGCGCCTGGAGCGTCACGTCGAGCGCCGTCGTCGGCTCGTCGGCCAGCAGCAGGTCCGGTCCGCCGGCGAGCGCCATGGCGATCATCACCCGCTGCCGCTGCCCGCCCGAGAGCTGGTGCGGGTAGTCGTCCAGGCGCCGGCGGGCATCCGGCATCGCCACCCGGTCGAGCAGGCGGACGGCCTCGTCGCGGGCCTCGTGCCGCGACAGCGTACGGTGGGCCCGCACCGCTTCGACGATCTGGAAGCCGAGAGTGTACGCCGGATTCAGCGCCGTCGCCGGCTCCTGGAAGACGAGCCCGATCCGGCCGCCGCGCACCCGCCTCAGCTCGCGCGGACCCAGGGCCAGCAGGTCCACCGTTCCTTCAGCCCCCTGGAGCTCGACGCTGCCGCTCGTCACTCGCGCGTTCGGCGGCAGCAGTCCCAGGATGGCGAGGGCCGTCAGCGTCTTGCCCGAGCCGGACTCCCCCACCAGCCCGAAGATCTCGCCGCGCTCAACCGCCAGCGAGACGCCGCGCACCACCGGCCGCCAGCTCCGTTCCCCAGCGAAGCCGGGGAAGGCGATGGTGAGCCCCCGCACGGCGAGAAGGGTCACGTCCGGCCGCGTCCTAAGTCTCGGCCCGGCGGAGCCAGCTCACCAGCGACGCCACGCCGAAGCCGGTGGCGCCGGCCGCCGGCGCCCCCTGTTCCACCTTGACGTTGGCCACCCCGGCGATGTCGAGGTGGGCCCAGCGCTTCACCTCGCCGACGAACTCGGAAAGGAAGGCGGCCGCCAGGCTCGCGCCGCCCCAGCGGCCCGCCGAGTTGCGGAGGTCGGCGTGGGTGCCCTTCATCTCCTCCAGGAACTCCGGGAAGAGGGGGAGCCGCCACAGGCGCTCGCCCCCCTCCTCGGCGGCGGCGGCCAGCTCGCCCGCCAGGCCGTCGTCCGGTGTGAACATCCCCGCCGCCAGGTGCCCGAGCGCCACCATGCAGGCGCCGGTCAGGGTCGACAGCTCGATCAGGGCGTCCGGCTTCTCCTCGGCGGCCCAGCCCAGGGCATCGGCGAGGATCATCCGCCCCTCGGCGTCGGTGTTGGTGATCTCCACCGTCTTGCCGTTGTAGCAGCGGACGATGTCGCTCGGCCGGTAGGCGCTGCCGGAGAGCATGTTCTCGGCGAACGGGGCGTAGACGGTGAGCCGCACCGGCAGCGCCAGCTCCGCCACGGCGCGGGCCGTCGCCAGCACGGCGCAGGCGCCGCTCTTGTCGTACTTCATCTCGTCCATGTCGGCGGCGGGCTTGATGGAGATGCCGCCGGTGTCGAAGGTGATCCCCTTGCCCACCAGGGCGATGCGGGGCCCGCGGTCGCCCCACTGCAGCCGCACCAGGCGGGGCGGATGAGCGGAGCCGGCGCCCACCGCCAGCAGGCCACCCATGCCGCGGGCCGCCAGCTCCCCGGCGTCCAGCACGGTGACGGCGAGGCCGCGGTCGGCCGCGAGCTCGCGGGCGCGCTCCTCCATCCAGGTGGGCGTGGCCTCGTTGGCCGGCGAGTTGGCAAGGTCGCGGGCGAAGGCCACAGCCCCGGCCACGACGCCGGAGACGGCGAGGGCGTCGCGGAAGGCGGCCTCCGTCCCCGCCGGCGGGACCACGGTCAGCCGCTCCACCCGGCCGGCCTTGTCGGTCTCGCTCAGGAAGCGGTCGAAGCGATACACGGCGAGGGCCATGGCGCGCAGGATGCGTCCGGCGGCGGGGCCGGAGGTCTCGGCGTGGGCGGGCAACGCCACGGCGAGGCGCCGCTCGCCGCCGTGGCGGGCGTCCTCGGCGGCGCGGCCGAGCCAGCGCAGGAGCTTGGTCCAGGTGAAGTCGTGCCGCGCTCCCAGGCCATAGAGGGCGACGACCGGCCCGTCGGGGCCCGCCTCCGTCTGCCCCCACTGCTCCTCGGCCCCCTTGAAGCCCGCCCTCGCCGCCAGGCGCTCCACCGCCCGCCGGCTCCCCTCGCTCAAGCCGTCGGCCGCGGGAGCCTCGTCCTCGAAGCACCCCACGGCCAGGAGACCGGCCTCCGGACGGCTCCCGGAGACGACGTCGATCGACGCGATATGCCCCATGAGATCCTTTCCTCCAGCTTTTCAGCTACCTCGGTGTCCGAGTCTAGCAGTCGCGCCTCCATGGCCAGTCACGGAGCGGTATGGTATACGTAATCCCTCCATTTCAAGTTGAACGAACGCCCCGTCGCGAGCACGAGCATGAACCCCACGTCTCTTCTCCAGATGCTGCCCGGCCCGTTCAACTTCCTGCGTCCGGAGCCCGACGAGGTCCGGCGCCTGATACCCGACCTCCAGCGTCTCCTGCCGCAGCCGCGCCCCATCTTCCTCGAAGACGAGAACGCCACCCCCCTCCAGGGCTTCCCCATCTCCCTCTCGCGCGGCATGCTCGAGCTGCGCGCCGCCCTGCGCGAATACGTCCTGGCCGAGGAGGCCGTCCAGGTCGCCGGCCTGCGGCGCGAGGGGCACGACGTGCGGGCCCACACCCTGGCCTGGGAGCGCTACGTCGCCCTGCTCTCCCGCGCCCTGGAGAACGCCACCATCTCCAGCTACGGCCGCCAGTATCCCGCCGTGTTCTGGCTCTTCCACTCGCTCGACGTGGCACGCCTGCTCAAAGAGGTGCCGAAGCGCATGCTGCGGCGGGACACCGAGCTCGGCCGCCGTCACGGCGACGCCGTCAAATACCGGATCTTCGACCGCTTCCTCGACCGCGTCCTGGCCACCAGCTACGACCTGGTGCAACGGCTGGCCGGCACCACCGAGGAGGCCGAGGAGGAGCTCTTCCCGCGCGTGCTCTCCCGCATGCGCGACAACGTCCTGCTGTTCACCGAGGACTACATCAGCCGCGATCTGTCCGAGCTCGGCAGCTACTTCAACGGTTCCCTGGGGATCGACGGCCGCGACCTGCGCAAACGGCTGGACGACCTCGCCCGCTGGCACTTTGAGCAGCTCGCCGCCGATCCCGGCCTGCGCGCCGTCGTCACCCACCTGCTGCGTGCCGATCCGCGGGGCGACAGCCGCGACCTCCTCTGCCGCCCCGGCTACGTCCCCTACCTCGCGACGCTCAAGTCATACGACCCGGCGCGGCTGCTGCCGCCGGCCGTCCTCCAGGTCTGGGAGGGCCTCCTGCTCAAGCTCAAGGAGTTCGAGCTGCTCCACGGCCTGCGCCGGCTGCTGGTGCCCATCGAGGTCGAGGCGGACGGCCGCATGGTGGGGCGCGAGCTCCCGCCCGGCCGGGCCTTCCCCGGCGGCGACCTCGTCCTCTCCACCGCCACCCGGCCCCTGGACTTCATGGAGCCCTGGGTGGTGGACCCGCGGGTGGAGCGCTACGGCATGATCTACGACATCAGCGACTTCTCCCAGACCCTGTCGATGCTCCACCGGGCGGGCAACGAGCGCCAGGACGACGCCTTCCTGGCCATGTTCCGCTTCCAGCGGCGGATCAACCGCCTGGCCGTCTCCCACCGCGCCAAGCTGGAGAAGTACCTGGGCGACGGCGCCTTCTACTCCAGCCGCGAGGCCACCAATCTCCTGCTCTGCTCGATCCACCTCCAGCGCTACTACGTGGAGGCCGTGCGCGATGGTCTCCCCTTCGACCGCGGCATGCGCATCGCCCTGAACTACGGACCCTACCGTCTCATCCCCATGGGCAGCCGCCCCGAAGAGGGGGAGCGCTACGAGTTCTTCGGCCCCGGCCTCGTCGAGCTGTCGCGCCTGACCACGGGCAAGGCGACCCAGGAGGTCGACGAGGTCAAGACCATGCTGATCAACCAGGGCTACCCCGAGGCGACGGTGCACCGGTTCTTCTCCCCCCTCTCCTCCAAGAACGTGGACGTGGTGGACAAGACCGAGGAGCTGCGGCAGTTCTACGCCTACATCAACCGCAACGGCACCCTGCACAACAACGGCATGGTGGCGACCGGCGCCTTCATCGCCCAGCTCGAGCGCGAGCTCACCGGCTGCCCCCTCTTCCACGGCCGCGAAGGCGACAGGGCGTACGTCTTCCTCGTCCTGGAGAGCGCCGGCGACAAGCTGTCCGTGGGCTTTCGCAAGCTGGGCATGGCCCACCTCAAGGGGCTTGAAAAACTGGCGGTGTATGAGATCGTGGACGGTGCCGGGGTGGACCCGGCGGCGTTCACCCAGATCCGCGGTGTGCGGCTGGCCGCCGCCGTCGAGCGGGAGTCCGCCGTCGGGGCCCGGGTGTGAGGGTGCCCGAAGCAGGGACTTCAGGGACTCCAGGGACTCCAGGGACCGGAGCTTTCCTCGTCCCTGTTGTCCCTGAAGTCCCTGCTGTCCCTCAGCCGGCGCCGGCGCCACGGCGAAAGGAACCCCCATGACCGAAGCTCTCTGGCAGACCGGCCTGCCCGGCCTGCCGCCGCCGCGGCAGGGCAAGGTGCGCGACGTCTATGATCTGGGGGGTGAGGCCGGCGATGCCCTGCTGATCGTGGCCGCCGACCGGCTGTCGGCCTACGACCACGTACTGCGGCCGGGGATCCCGGGCAAGGGGAAGATCCTCAACCAGCTCTCCAACTTCTGGTTCGGCCACCTGGCGGGCGTGGTACCCAATCACCTCCTGGCGACCGAGCCCGAGGACTTCCCCGCCGTCCTCGCCCCGTTCCGGGAGCTCCTGCGGGGCCGCTCCGTGCTGGCGCGCAAGGCGCGGGTGATCCCCTTCGAGTGCGTGGCCCGGGGTTACCTCGCCGGCAGCGGCTTCCGCGAGTACCAGAAAAGCGGCACGGTCTGCGGCATTCCCCTCCCCTCAGGACTGCAACGGGCGAGCCGGCTGCCGCAGCCCATCTTCACCCCCGCCACCAAGGCCGAGACCGGGCACGACGAGAACGTGGATTTCGCCACCGTCGAGGCTGCCCTCGGTCCCGAGCTCGCCGTCACCCTGCGCGACCTCACCCTGAGGCTCTACGACCGGGGCGCCGAGCACGCCGCCGCCAGGGACCTCCTCCTGGCCGACACCAAATTTGAATTCGGCCATGCCCTGGACACGGGCGAGCTGCTGCTGATCGACGAGGTCCTCACCCCCGACTCCTCCCGCTACTGGGACGTCGAGCACTGGGTCCCCGGCGAGGAGCCCGTCTCCTTCGACAAGCAGTACGTCCGCAACTGGCTCGACGAGACCGGCTGGGACAGGGAGTCGCCGCCTCCCGAGCTGCCCCGGGACGTAGTGCGGGGCACCCTGGAGCGCTACGTCGAGGCCTTCCAGCGGCTCACCGGGCGGGAGCCGGCGCTGTAGGCCCCCCTACCGCCCCGCAAGCCCGCCCAGGGTCCCCAGCAGGTACTTGATGTTCTCGTCGGTCCAGCGGATGCCGCCGCCGAGGAAGAGGGAGTGGTTGGCGAGCGGGTCGTCGTAGCCGCCGATCAGGTAGAGGTTGGGGTGGAACTGGTAGCGGCCCATCAGGCGCAGGTGGGCCGACTTGTTGTCCTGCCGGTTGAAGTCGAAGGCCTCGAAGGACATCAGGAGCTTGCGGTTGAGCACCGGCAGCGGGTACTCGATCTGCGCCCCGCCCGTGCCCTCGATGATGCCCGCCCACACGCGCGCGTCGTACGGCGCCTTATAGCCGAACAGGCCGGTGGCGGTGTAGGCCTGCTCCTGCGTCAGCGTGTGGGTCGTCGTCGTCCGCGGGATGCCGTTCGGACCCGTGACGGTGGTGGTCTGGGTCTTGTCGCGCAGCTTGCCTTCGGGGCTGTTGACGATCCCGATGCGATAGAGGTGCTTCTTGTCCTGCGGGTCGATGTCGACCTTGAAGCTGGTCAGCGAGCTCTTGGAACTGCCCGAGTCGGTGGCGGGGATCGAATTCTTCAGGTAATAGCCCTGGAGGTCGAGGTCGATCTTGAACTTGTTGATGGCGCCCAGGGTGCCGCTCAGGGTGTCGACGCCGCCCTTGATGCTGTCGAGGGTCGAGATGACGTCGTTGTAGGCCTTGTCGTCGTTGACCAGCTTGCCGATCGTCCCCTGGCCGCTGGCGATCTTCTCCGAGATCCGGTTGAGGTTGTCGGCCGAGGTCTGGAGCTTGGTGGTCAGCTCGCGCAGGTTGGTCGTGGTGCCCGAGACGTTGCCGCGGTTCTCCGCCAGCAGCTCGGAGATCTGGTCGATGGCGCGGTTGGTCTGGCCGGCCAGGCGCGGCAGCTCGCGGGCCAGGGTGGCGCCGACCACGTCGAAGTTGTGCACCGTCGAGGAGAGGTTGGCCCGGTTCTCGGCGATCATGGCCCGCAGCTCGGTCGAGGTGAGCTGGATGTCGCGGATCAGGCTGTTGATGTTGCCCCCCACGTCGCCGCCGGAGAGCTGGCTCGTGACCTTCTGGATCGAGCCGCCGATCTCGTCGATCTTGGCGATGGCGTCGTCGAAGCTGACGGGTGTCTTGCCGATCAGCACGGTGTGGGGCGGCAGCGGCGGCGCTCCCGGTGGGCCGGGGACGAGCTCCACGTACTTCTCCCCCAGCAGGCCGAGGTTGGCGATGCGGGCCGTGGTGCCGACGGTGAGCGGCAGCGGCTTGTCGAGCGCCATGGTGATGCGGGCCTGGGAACCCTGGAGGCCGACGCCGTCCACGTGCCCCACCTTGACGCCGGCCACGCGGACCGAGGCCTTGTCGTCCAAGCCGGCCACGGTGCCGAAGACGGCGTCGATGCGCTGCCCTTTGGCATGGAACAGGTTGAGGTCCTCGATCTTCCAGATGAGGAGCCCCAGGACGACCAGACAGATGGTGGCAAAAATGCCGACCTTGATGACTGATTTCATGATCTCTCCAGCTCGCGAGCGCCCGCCCCTGCCGGTTCCCCCTCGTTCGTCGAGCCCGTCTCGTCCTTCGAGTCCCGCGGCCCGCGTGCCGGAGTCTCCTCGGAAAGGGGACCGTCCGCCCTGCCGTGGATGAACTGCTGCACGCGGGGATCGTCGAGCCGCCGGAACTCCTCCGGCGGCGCTTCGGCAATGATCTTACCCTGATGGAGCATGGCGATCCGGTCGCCGATCCGGAAAGCGCTCTCCATGTCGTGGGTGATGGTCACGCTGGTGGTCTTCAGCCGGTCCGAAAGGTCGAGGATGACCTCGTCGATCAGCGCCGTGGTGATCGGGTCGAGCCCGGTGGTCGGCTCGTCGAAGAGGAGGATTTCCGGCTGGTGGGCGACGGCGCGGGCGAAGCCCACCCGGCGCCGCATGCCGCCCGAGAGCTGCGACGGCAGCTTCTCCCCCACCCCCTCCAGCCGCACCATGGTCAGGCACTCCTCCACCCGGTCGCCGATCTCACCACGGGACATCTTCGTCAGCCGCTGCAATGGGAAGGCCACGTTCTGCCACACCGTCATCGAGTCGAACAGGGCACCCTCCTGGAACGCCATGCCGAACTTGCGCCGGAACTCGGTGATCTGCCGGTTGCCCAGCTTTTCCACCGCCTGGCCGTCCACCTCCACCGTCCCGGAGTCGGGCTTGAGCAGGCCGATGATGTGCTTCAGGAGCACGCTCTTGCCGGTGCCCGAGCCGCCGATGATCACCAGCGACTCGGCCGGCACGACGTCCACGTTCACCCCGTCCAGCACCACCTTGGAGCCGAACGACTTGTGGAGGTCGTGGATGTGGATCTTGACGGCTTCAGGCATTGGATCTCAGAACAATAACCGGGTGAGGAAAAAGTCCGAGATGAGGATCGCGATGCTCGCCACCACCACCGCCGCCGTGGTCGAGCGCCCCACGCCCTCGGCGCCGCCGGTGGTGTAGAACCCCTGCTGGCAGCCGATGGCAGCCAGCAGGAAACCGAAGACGGACGCCTTGACGACCCCCGAGACCAGGTCGTTCAGGTCCATGAACTGGAAGGTCCGATCGAGATAAGAGACCGGGTTGGCGCCCATCAGGACGACCGCGACGAGGTAGCCGCCGAGGATGCCCACGCCGTTGCCCATGATCACCAGCAGCGGCAGCATGATCGTGGAGGCCCACACCCGGGGAACGGCCAGGTAGTGGACGGGATCGGTGGCCATCACCTCCAGGGCGTCGATCTGCTCGGTGACGCGCATGGTGCCGAGCTCCGCTCCCATGGCCGAGCCGGCACGGCCCGCCACGATGAGGCCCGAGAGCACGGCGGACAGCTCGCGCACCATCGAGAGAGCCACCAGCGAGCCCACGAAGTCCTGGGCTTTGAAGCGGTTCAGCACGGAGAAGGTCTGGAGGGCCAGCACCATGCCGGTGAAGAGCGCGGTCAGGAACACCACCGGCACCGAGTCCACCCCCACCTTCACCATCTGCCGGAACAGCTCCCGAAAATCGTAGGGAGGGCGCGGCGTCCAGGCGAAGATGCGCCCCACCAACTGGAAGAAGCGCCCCATCTCCTCGAAGAAGCCCTCGACGGGGTGCGGCAGGGTCATGACTCCTCCCGCGAGAAACGCGACATCAGCTCTTCCACTCGTCCCTCCCGCACATAGCGCCGCGGCAGCCGCAACCCCAGGTGGCACAGGATCTCCCAGGGAATGGTGCCGGCGTGCGTCGCCAGCTCCAGGGCCGTGACCTCCTCGCTCCCCTGCCGCCCGAGCAGGACCACCTCGTCCCCCAGCTCGGCCCCGGCGTCGGTGACGTCGAGGAGCGTCATGTCCATCGTAACCGATCCGGCCACGGGGACCCGCCGTCCCCGCACCAGGGCCTCGGCCTTGCCGGTCAGGCGCCAAGCGTAGCCGTCGGCGTAGCCTACAGGAACCACGGCGATCCGGCTCCGCCGCCGCGTCACCGTCCGCCCGCCGTAGGAGACCGCCGTGCCTGCCGGCACCTCCCGGAGCTGGACGATGCGCGCCTTGACCGCCATCACCGGCCGCAGGTCCGTGCGCTCCGTGGCCGGCAGCGGCTGGCCCGGCCGCTCGGCGGGCTCCAGGCCGTAGATGGCGATCCCCAGGCGCACCAGGGAGAAGCGGCTCTCCGGCAGGTGGAGGGCGGCGGCGCTGTTGGCCATGTGGACGATCGCCCGCTCCCGCTCCTCCGGCGTGAGCTGGGCGAGCACGGCGGCGAAGCGGGCCTCCTGGGCGGCGTTCCTGGGGCTCGCGAGATCGTCCGCGTCGCCGAAGTGGGAGAGGATGCCCGCCAGCGCGAGACCGGGATGATCGCGCAGGATCTCCAGCGCCCGCGGCACCTCGTCCATCGCCACTCCCAGCCGGCCCATCCCCGTGTCCACCTTGAGGTGGACGGGCTGCGCCTCGGCCTCGCCCGCCGTCCAGTCCCGCCAGAGCCTCAGCTCGTGGAGCGACGAGACCGTGGGGGTGAGGCGGTAGCGGCGATAGAGGGCGATCTTCGCCGGCCGCGCCGTGCCCAGCACGAGGATGGGCAGCTCCACCCCGGCGCGGCGGATCTCCGCCCCCTCCTCCAGCAGGGCCACCCCCAGCCAGTCCACCCCGGCCCCGGCCAGCGCCCGCGAGACCCCCACGGCGCCGTGGCCGTAGCCGTCCGCCTTCACCACCGCCATGGTCAGCGCCGTCGAGCCGCTGCCGCAAAGCCGTTCGCGAATCCTGACCAGGTTGTGCTCCAGGGCGGAGAGGTCCACGTCCACCCACGCCGGGCGCAGAGCGGCCTCGAGGTCCTCCGCATCCGGCGACTCGTAGAGCGGGAATTCGGCCTCGGCGATCTCGGAAGGTTCAGAAGGGAGCGCCACTGGGTTCCATGCCATGCCGGTCGAGATTGCGGAAGCTGGTGGTCTCCCCCAGGAACACGAGCTCGACCGTACCGGTCTCGCCGTTGCGGTGTTTGGCGATGATCAGCTCCGCCAGCCCCTTGTTCTCGTCCTTGGGGTTGTACACCTCGTCGCGATAGATGAAGGCCACCATGTCGGCGTCCTGTTCGAGAGATCCAGACTCGCGTAAATCCGCAAGTTGTGGACGATGATCGCTCCCCCGCCGTTCCGGCTGCCGGGAGAGCTGGGAGAGGGCGATGACGGGGACCTCCAGCTCCTTGGCGAGCTGCTTCATGCCGCGGCTGATGGCGGCGATCTCCAGGTTGCGGTTCTCGTAGCGGCCGCCGGCCTGCATGAGCTGAAGGTAGTCGAGCACGACCAGGGCGAGGCCCCGCTCCGCCTTGAGACGGCGCGACTTGGACGCCACCTCCAGCAGGGTCGGGTTCGGCGAGTCGTCGATGAACAGGGGCGCGTCTCCGATGTTGCGCACAGTCTGGATGATCCGCGTCCACTCCTTCTGCGACACCCGGTTCGAGCGCAGGCGGGCGAAGGAGATGTCGGCCTCCGAACAGAGCACGCGCAGCGCCAGCTCCTGCTGGCTCATCTCCAGGGAAAAGACGCCCACGCCCTTGCGCTCGCGGATGGACACGTGCTGGGCCACGTTGAGGGCGAAGCTGGTCTTGCCCATGCCGGGACGGCCGGCGATGATGATGAGGTTGCCGCGGTTGAGCCCCTGGCTGATGCGGTCGAAGTCGATGAAACCGCTGGGCACCCCGGTGAGCATGGTGCCGGGGCGCTCCTCCAGCTCCTCCAGGGTGGTGTGGAGGACGTGCGAGAGCTGGGCGAACCCGCGCTGGATCGCCTCCTCCCCCAGGCTGAGGATCGCCTGTTCCGCCCGCCCCAGCGCTTCCGCCGCCGGCAGGCCGCCGTCCAGGCAGTTGCGGATGATCTCGCCTCCCGTGTGGATCAGCCGGCGGCGGACGGACCGCTCCTTGACGATCTCGACATAGGTGTCGATGCGGCCGAGGTCAGGCAGGTCGAGGTCGAGGCCGGTCAGATAGGCGAGGCCGCCGACCCTCTCGATCTGGCCCCGCTGCTCGAGCTTGGCCTGGAGGGTCCGCAGGTCGATCTCCACCTGCTCCTCCTGGAGATCGAGCATGGCCTGATAGAGGATCTGATGGCGCTCGCCATAGAAGTCCTCCGCCCGCAGCCGTCCCGAGATGGTGGGCAGCACCGTCTGATCCAGCAGCACGCCGCCGAGCACGGCCCGCTCGGACTCCTCGCTGTGCGGGAGGGCCTTCTGCTGGGGGAGGGTGTCGATCATGGAGAGGCGGTGAGAAGGGTCAGGAGATATTCTAGCCCAAGACCCCTCCTCCCCACCGCCAGGGACGCCCTGCCACTGTCGCGAATTCCAGATCCCCGGCCTGGGCCTCGCGAGCCCTGCTGCAAGCTCCGCGAAGCCTGTTGCAAAGTTCGCGATCCCTGCTGCAAGGCTCCCGATCCCTCTGCCGGGCTTCGCGAGGCCTGCTGCAAAGTTCCCCAGCCCCCGTTCGGGCCCGCCAGTTCTCATATGGGGCTCGCGAGTTTTCATATGGGCCTCGCGAGTTTCGCCACAGGCTTCGCGATCCCGCAGCCGAGTCTTCGAGCCCGAACCGAGGAAGCGCAGGGGGGCCTGAGCCGAGTGCCCAGTCGCGATCCGGCGACACTTTTGACACCTACCGGAGATTCCGCTACACTTCCTCCATGGCCGAGCCCGTCCCCAAGATGCCGGCCGAATGGGAGCTGACGCCCGCTTCCGAGGAGGCCGATCCCTTCCGCTATGGATGGCGGCCGAGGTATGTCCGCCTGCCCGGGGGCAAGGTCGAAGAGCAGCGCATTCCCTTGACGGCGGAGGATCTTCTCGATCCCCAGCTTGGAGATGTGATCTTGGAGGGCGACCCGCACGCGAAACTCTCTTCCTTCCTTTACGTCCTCCTCGTTGTGCTCTTCGAGAAGGACGCTGGCGTGCTGGTCACTCACGACGTGAAGATGCTCTGGGGCATTCCAGGGCTCAAGGAGCCGGCGCCGGATATCGCCGTGATCCGGGGAGCTCGAGCCAAGGACGAGGTCCGCGAGTGCTTCGACGTGGTGCAGCAAGGGGTGCGTCCCTGCCTCCTCATCGAGGTCGTCTCGCCGAAGTACGAGGAGGTCCGGCGCAACGACTATGTGAGGAAGAAGGAGATCTATGAGCGCGCCGGCATCCCGGAGTACCTGATCGTTGAGCAGTATCAAGTCCCGGGAGGCCCGATACGCCAATGGACCGGCTACCGCCTCGGCTTCGACGGACGCTACCAGAGGATTGAGTCGGACGGCGAGGGCCGCCTGCTCTCGGAAACCACCGGCCTCCTCTTCGGCATCGATGAGGATCGCTCGTTCCTGGTGATCAACGCCCGGACCGGCGAGCGGCTGTTGAATCAAAGCCAGCTTTCGTCTGCCCGGAATGCCGCCGAGGAGCGCGCCGCTCAGGAGGCCGAGGCCCGGGGGGTCGCTGAGGAAGCCCGGATCGCCGCCGAGCAGCGCGCTGCCCGCGAGGCCGGGGCCCGGAAGGTCGCTGAGGAGCACTCTGCCCGAGACGCCGAAGCCCGGATCGCCGCCGAGCAGCGCGCTGCTCAGGAGGCCGAGGCCCGGAAGACCGTTGAAGCCGAGCTTGCCCTTCTACGCGCCAAGGTGGATGGGCGCTGACGGTCTCGGCATGGCGCGGATTCCGTGGCAGGATACGGTCTCCATCCTCCCGAGGAGACCGCCCAATGCCACGAGCCTTCTGGATTCCCGCCGCCCTCGCTCTCACCCTGACCACTGCGGCGCTGGCTGCTGAGGCTGCGGCTCCCCCACGCCACGTCGCCGTTCGTGCCGGCCGGCTCCTCGACGGCTCGGACGCCAAGCCGATCCGCGACGCCGTCATCCTTATAGAGGGGGATCGGATCACGGCCGTGGGACCCGGGCTCGCCATTCCGGCCGGGTATGAGGTGGTCGATCTCTCCCGCTCCACCGTGCTCCCCGGTCTCATCGACTGCCATACGCACATCACCAGCCAGTCCGGCAATTACTACGAGGACCTCTTCCGCCGCAGTCCCATCGACGAGGCGGTGATGGCCCACGTCTATGCCCGGCGGACGCTGGAGGCGGGGTTCACCACGGTGCGCAACGTGGGGGCCCGCGAATTCATCGACGTGGCCCTGCGCGACGCCATCAACCGCGGCGACGTGGTGGGGCCGCGGATGCTGGTGGCGACCCTGGCGGTGGGATCGACCGGCGGGCACAACGACTTGACCGGCTTCTCTCCGTACCTGCGGTTCGAGGGTTTTTCCGGGATCGCGGACGGGGTGGACGAAATCCGCAAGCTCATCCGCGTCGAGGTCAAGCGCGGCGCCGACCTCATCAAGGTGATGGCCACGGCCGGCGTGCTCTCTGAGGAGGGATCGGTGGGCGCGCCCCAGTATTCGCAGGAAGAAATGAATGCCGTCGTGCAGGAGGCGGCCATGTGGGGCAAGAAGGTCGCGGCCCACGCTCACGGCGCCGAGGGGATCAAGCGCGCGGCCCGGGCCGGCGTCGCCAGCATCGAGCACGGCGGCATGATCGACGAGGAGGGAGTCCACCTGCTCAAGGAGCGCGGCATCTACCTGGTGCCGGACATCTACACCGACGAGTACATCCTCGCCGAGGCCGATCACCTCGGCCTGCCCCAGAAGATGATTGAAAAGGAGAAGGAGCTGCGCAAGAACCAGCTCGTCAACTGGCGGCGGGCCATCGACGCCGGTGTCAAGCTCGCCTTTGGCACGGACGCTGGCGTCTACCCCCACGGCCAGAACGCGAAGCAGTTCCACTCCCTCCTGGCGCTCGGCCTCACCCCCCGGCAGGTGATCCGCATGGCCACTGTCAACGCCGCGGACCTTCTGGGCTGGAGCGACCGCGTCGGCACTGTCGCCCCCGGCCGCTACGCCGACCTCATCGCGGTCGACGGCGACCCGCTCGCCGACGTCACCGAGCTCGAGCGGGTCCGGTTCGTGATGAAAGGGGGAGCCGTGGTGAAGGACCAGGGGAAGCGGTGACCTGTGCTATGCTTACTGAAACTGTGATCTTCGTGGAGGGACTGCAATGGACAGCACCCCGAATCCGGCCCCGGCACCCGAGGCATCCGAACTGTCCGGCGGCGTCATTCTGGCTCGTGGTCTGAAACTCGCGGGAGAGACCGTGGCCCCGGGAGCCAGCCTGCTCCTCGACGGGGAGGTTGCGTCCGGTGTGGCCCACCTCGTGGTCGGGACGCTCGCCCGCATGGCGTTCGGCCCCGTGGGGGTGCTCCTAGTCGCGGCGGACTCCTACTCGAAGTCCGTCTCCGGCAAGAGTCTGCTCGAGCAGTTCCAGAGCGCGGTGAAGTAGGCCGCAGCTCTCGGCGCCCTCTTGACACTGCGTATACTCTGAATCCTCCGGCCCCGCTGTTGGAACCGGAGGACGAGGGGAGGCGCGCGATGCCAGAGGTCTGTTCCCACCTGGATCAGATTCACGACGTGAAGCCCCACACGCGGGGATGCGAGGAGTGCCTGAAGATGGGCGACACCTGGGTCCATCTCCGGCTGTGCCTCTCCTGCGGCCACGTGGGCTGCTGCGATTCCTCGAAGAACAAGCACGCGACCAGGCACTTCCACGCCTCGAAGCACCCCCTCATTCAGTCCCTGGAGCCGGGCGAGGACTGGATCTGGTGCTACGTCGACGAGGTGATGATGGAGCCGGGTTAGGAGTATCCTGCTCTCTCAAGGAGGAAGGATGCCATGAAGAAGGCCGTCAGAAAGTTGACGCTGAGCAGGGAGTCCATCCGACGTCTTTCCGGGAACGATCTCGGGGAGGCCCTGGGCGGACGCCCGACGCTGAACGGGACCTGCAACGAGGCCACCTGTCCGTTCAGTTGCGCCACCTGCCCCCCGACCTGCGAAACGTGCGTCGGGACGGCGTGTGGTCCGTAGCCGGAAGGTGGGGACAGGGACAGCAGGGACTTCAGGGACAAACAGGGACAGGAAGGAAACCTCTGAACCCGCCTTCTCGTCCTTGATGTCCTTGGTGTCCCTTATGTCCTGGCTTCGGCTTTTCTGCCGTCGCACAACGGCAGCTTCACCTCGAAGCAGGTCTCCCCCGGCTTCGACTCGAAGCGGATCTCCCCCTTGTGTCTCATCTTGACGATGCGGCGGGCGATGTCGAGCCCCAGGCCGCTCCCCTCCCCCACGCCCTTGGTGGTGAAGAACGGATCGAAGATCCGCGGCTGGACCTCCGGCGGGATGCCCGGGCCGTCGTCGACGACGTCCACCACGGCGTCGTCCCGATTGCGGGAGGTGCGCAGGGTGAGGGTCCCCTGCCCTTTTCCCTTCAGGGCGTCGACGGCGTTGTCGATCAGGTTGGTCCACACCTGGTTGAGCTCGCTGCCGTAGGCGCAGACCCGGGGCAGAGTGCGGTCGTACTGGCGCACCACCTCGACGTTGGCCTTGCGCAGCTTGTAGGAGAGCATTTTGAGCGTGCTCTCCAGGCCGTCGTGGACGTCGATCTCCTGCTGTCCCCCTTGGTCCAGGTAGGAGTACTCCTTGATGGCGCCCACCAGCTCGGAGATGCGGGAGGTGCTCTGCTCCACCTGGTCGAGCAGCTCGGCCAAGTTGAGCAACCCGTCGATCCAAGGGAAGACGCAGCTCAGAGACTCGTCGCCGATGCGGCCGGCGATGGCGTCCAGCCGCTCGGGGCCGAGGCAGGCCGAAGCCAGGGTGGGGGCGAGGCGCCAGGCGTTCTCGACCTTGTGGTCCTCCAGCCAGTCGTTCACCGCGTCCTCCAGGTCGCTCAGGGCGAGGGGATCGACGGGCGGCTTCTCCTTGCGGTGCGCCACGGCGGAGAGGGCCTCCTGCTGCACCTCCAGCATCACCTGCCGCTCCTCGGCGGTGAAGGGGCGCTCCCGTTCCAGGACCAGCTTCTGGAGACAGCGCAGCGAGTCGCGGATCTGGCCGGACGCCCGTCCCGCCGCCGCCGCCGGGTTGTTCAGCTCGTGGGCGAGGCCGGCGGAAAGCTTGCCGAGGGCGGCCATCTTCTCGTTCTGGCGGATCTGGGCGTTCACGTCCATGGTGCGGCTGGCCATGGCCCCGAGGACGACCCGCGCCACCGGCGGGCACTCGGCCACCAGCCGGCGGAGCTTGTCCGGGTCCAGGCGCAGGGCCCGCACCTTGCCCGCGGCCCGGCCGGTGGCGATGGCCGGGCCGCCGGTGAGCATGGAGATCTCGCCGCTGAACTCGCCGTGCTCGTGGATGGCGAGGAGCGTCTCCTCATTGGCCACCCGCTTGGTGACGCGGACCTCGCCGTCGAGGACCACGAACAGCGAGTAGTCCGTCTCCCCCTCGGCGAACAGGACCTCGCCGTCCGCGAGCTCGACCTCCTCCCCCACCTCGCGCATGTGGCGGAGGGCCTCCTCGGTCAGCCTCGGAAAGAGGGACTGTTCCTTGGGATCGTGCAGCATGGGGCGCCTCCAATCCTAGAGATTGGACAGGTACTGGTGGATGAACGAGATGGCGATCGAGCCCTCGCCCACGCCCGAGGCCACTCGCTTCACCGAGCCGTGGCGCGCGTCGCCGGCCACGAAGATGCCGGGGACACTGGTCTCCAACAGGAACGGATCGCGGTCCGGCTTCCAGCTCGCGGGGCGCTTGCCGTCGTGCAGGAGCTGGGGACCGGAGAGGATGAAGCCTTGGGCGTCGCGCTCCACGATCCCCTCCAGCCAGTTGGTGTGGGGCTGGGCGCCGATGAGGATGAAGAGGGATCGCGCCGGGTGGTTCGTCACCTCGCCGGACTCGGAATTGTGCACGTCGATCGACTCCAGGTGGCCGTCGCCGTGGGCGGCCGCGACGTTGGTGTGGTACCAGACCTCGATGTTCGGCATCTGGCCGAGCTGGTTGATGAGGTACTGCGACATCCCCTTGTTGAGGGAGCCGCCGCGCACCAGCATGATCACCCGGCGGGCGTACTTCGAAAAGTACATGGACGCCTGGCCGGCGGAGTTGGCGCCGCCGACGATGAAGACGTCCTCGTCGCGGCAGGCCATGGCCTCGGTCATGGCCGCGCCATAGTAGACGCCGGCGCCGGTGAGCTGGTCGACGCCGGGGACGTCGAGCTTGCGGTAGGAGACGCCGGTGGCGATCAGCAGGGCATGGCAGGAGACCTCGCTGCCGTCGCCGAGGACCACGATGCGGTACGGGTCCTCCAGGCGCACCCCCTTGGCCTCCTGGGGAGTGAGGATCTCGACGCCGAAGCGCTGGGCCTGGGTGACGGCCCGGCGGGTGAGGTCGGCGCCGGAGAGGCCGGCGGGAAAGCCGAGGTAGTTCTCGATGCGGGAGCTGGTGCCGGCCTGGCCGCCCGGAGCATCGCCCTCGATCATGAGCGTGCGCAGCCCCTCGGAGGCGCCGTAGACAGCCGCCGCCAGTCCCGCAGGTCCGCCGCCCACGATGGCCAGGTCGTAGAACGGCTTCTCGGCCTGGGTCCTGAAGCCGATCTTCTCCGCCAGCTCGCCGCGGGAGGGGTCGGCGACCCAGGTGCCGTCTGGTAGGAAGACCAGGGGAAGGTGGGCCTTGCCGTCGCCGGCACTCTTCTCGGCCGTCGCCACCAGCTCGCGGGCCTCGGCGTGCTCCTCGACGTCGAGCCACTGGTAGGGGATCTGGTGGCGGGCCAGGAAGTCACGCACCTGGAAGGCCTCGGGCGACCAGCGGTGTCCCACCACCCGGATGCCCTCGAAGGGCGGGCGGAAATTGGCCTGCCAGTCCCCCAGCAGGTCGTCGAGCACCGGGTAGAGGCACTGCTCGGGCGGGTCCCAGGGCTTGAGCAGGTAGTAGTCGATCCGTGCCGTGTTGATGGCGCGGATGGCGGCGTCCGTATCCGCGTAGGCGGTGAGCAGGACCCGCTTGGCCCCCGGGAAGAGCGGGATGGCCTTCTCCAGGAACTCGACGCCGGACATCTGGGGCATCCGCTGGTCCACCAGGAACAGGGCGACCGGAGTCTTGCGGACCTGGAGCTGCTCCACGGCTTCCAGCGCGCTCGGCCCCGAGCTCGCCCGCATGACGCGGTACTGCTCCCCATACTTGCGCCGCAGGTCGCGGTCCACGGCGCGCAGCACCTCGGTGTCGTCATCGATCGCGAACAGGACGGGTTTGGCCATGGCGGCGAATATACCTGAGGTGTCAAGGGAGTGCGGGAGCTCGAAGCAGGGACTTCAGGGACAGCAGGGACACAGAGGATCGGCTTTTCTTTGTCCCTGCTGTCCCTGAAGTCCCTGCTGTCCCTGTCCCCCTGACCCTGGCATCACCTTCGCTTACAAATTCCCCCCGTGCGTGAGGCGCGGGGAAAAATCGCAGGAACCTTCTTCATTCTCACCGTCTTGGCCGGAGCCTCCCTCGCAGCCCAGGCCCCTCCCGGCCAGCCCAAGATCCTCCTCCTCTCCCTGGAGGACGCGCTGCGCATCGCCTCCGGCGAGAGCGAGACAGTGTGGGTGGCCGAGTCCGGGGTGATGCGGGCGGTGGGCACCCAGATGACGACCCGCAGCGGCCTCTTCCCCCAGCTCTCGGGCTCGGCCTCGTACCAGCGGACGCTGCGCTCGCAGTTCAGCGGCATCAACTTCGGTGGCAGCGGCAGCTCGCAAGGGCTCCAGAACCTCCCTTTCTTCCAGCTCAACCAGTACAGCCTCGGCCTCTCCCTCTCCCAGCTCCTCTTCGACGGCGGCCAGGTGCTGGCCCGCACCCGCGCCTCCCAGGCCCGCCAGCGGTCGGCGGAGATCGACGTCGACGCGGCCCGGGCCCAGACCCTGCTCGACACCACCAGCGCCTACTTCGACGCCCTGCTGGACGACCGGCTGGTGGAGATCACCGAGGCCTCCCTCGCCGAGCAGGAGGAGTTGCTGCGCCAGACCGGCGTGGCGCAACAGGTGGGCGAGAAGTCCGAGTTCGAGCTGCTGCAGTCCCGGGTAGCGCGCGACAACCAGCTTCCGGTGGTGCTCCAGAACCGCAGCCAGCGCCAGTCGGCCTACTGGCGGCTGAAGCAGCTCCTCAACGTGCCGCTCGACGACGAGGTCCGCCTCACCACCACCATCCAGGACCTGCCGCCGCGCTTCGCCCAACCGGCGGACGCGGCCACCGAGGGGCGGGCACCCGTACGCCAGGCCGAGGAGAACGTGCGAGCCAACCGCGAGCTGCTCTCCGGGGCGCTCGGCGAGCGGTGGCCGTCCATCTCCCTCTCCTCGTTCTACAACCCGGTGGCCTATCCAGCTCAGGGGGTGCTGCCGTCCATCCCCGACTTCCGGGAGAACTGGACGGTGACGCTCAGCCTCTCCGTCCCCATCTTCACCGGCGGCCGGCTGGCCGGCGACGAGCTGACGGCGCGGGGGAATCTCTCCGAAGCCAGGGCGCGTCTGAAGCAGACGCGGGAGGCCGCGGAGCTGGACGCCCGGGTGTCGCAGAACGACCTCGCCGACGCCGAGGCCACCCTGAAGAGCAATCAGAGCACGGTCGAGCAGGCGCGGCGCGCCTATGAGATCGCCCAGCTCCGCTTCCGCGAGGGGCTGTCGAGCCAGATCGAGCTTCAGGACTCGCGCCTCCAGTTCGAGCAGGCCGAGGTCAACCAGGCGCGGGCCCTGCGCAACGTCCAGGTGGCGCGGGCGAAGCTCGCACTGCTGCGCGACCTGCCGCTCGCCGGCAGCAGCGCGGCTGCGGCCCAGGCGGTGGGCGCTGCTGCCCAAACCCCGGCTCCGGCACAGTCCGCGCGGCCGGCTCAGCCCTCCACCGGCGGGGTGACGATCCCGGGGATCTCCGGCCCAGGAGGGAGCACGCCATGAGCTTGAGACTTCGGATCGGTCTGATCAGTCTGATCGGTCTGATGCTTTTCGCCGGCTGCCGCCGCGGAGGAAATCAGGCGGCCAAGGCTCCCCCGCCGGCCCTCTCCCTGGGAGCGGAGGACACGGCCCTGGTGATGAAGGCGCCCATCCAGAGCGGTCCGGCCGTCACCGGCACGCTGGCGGCCAAGACCCAGGCGACGATCCGGTCCCAGCTCGCCGGCTCGGTGCTGGAAACCTACGCCCAGCCAGGCCAGCCGGTACGCCGCAGCCAGGTGCTCGCCCGGCTCGACACCACGTCCCTCACCGATGCCTACACGTCGGCCCAGGCGGCCGTCGAAAGCGCCCGCACCAGCCTGGCCGTGGCCGAGCGGGAGGCGCAGCGGCAGAAGACTCTGGAGGCGGCTGGTGCCGTGGCCCAGCGCAACGTGGAGACGGCCCAGCAGTCCGTGGTCGCGGCTCAGGCAACCTTGGCTCAGGCCCGCGCGCAGCTCGCCAACGCCGCCAAGCAGCTCGGCAACGCACGCGTGACCGCACCCTTCGCCGGCGTGGTGAGCGAGCGGCCGGTCTCGCCCGGCGACGTGGTGCAGGCCGGCACCGCCCTCTTCACGGTGCTCGATCCCTCCATCCTGCAGCTCGAGGCCGCGGTGCCCGCCGAGCAGCTCGCCGTGCTCCGCGTGGGCTCCCCCATCGAGTTCAACGTCACCGGCTATGCGGGCCGCGCCTTCCGCGGCAGCATCACCCGTATCAACCCCAGCGCCGATCCCGCCACCCGGCAGGTGCGGATCTATGCCGAGATCCCCAACCCCGGAGGTGCCCTGGTGGCCGGCCTCTACGCCGAGGGACGGGTGGAGAGCGAATCGCGGACGGCGCTCACCCTGCCGCTCGGCGCCATCGACCGGCGCATGGCGAAGCCCGCCGTGCTGCGGGTGCGCGACGGCAAGGTGGAGCGGGTCGAGGTGGAGCTGGGCCTGGAGGACGACCGCGACCAGCGGGTCGAGGTCCGGCGCGGCGTGGCAGCGGGCGACGTCGTCCTCGTGGGTGGAGCCCAGGAGATCGCGCCGGGCACGCCGGTGCGCCTGGCGCCGTCGGTTCAGCAGCAGGCGGAAAGGCTGGGGCAAGCTTTATGATGATCTCCGATTTCGCCATCAAGCGCCCCATCGTCACCGTCGTGGTGATGCTGGCGCTGGTCATCTTCGGCATCTTCGCCCTGGTCAACCTCGATGTCGACGAGTTCCCGGACCTCTCGAACCCCATCGTCTTCGTCTCCGTTCCCTACCCCGGCGCCTCCCCCTCGCAGGCCGAGCAGGAGGTGGTGGAGCGCATGGAGGAGGCGTTCAACGCCCTCTCCGGCGTGGACGAGATCCGCTCCACCTCGCTCGACGGCTTCGCCACCATCATCGTGCAGTTCGTCTTCAGCAAGGACCCGGACCAGGCGGCCCAGGACGTGCGCGACGCCATCTCCGGCATCCGCAACGACCTGCCCACGGAGATGAAGGAGCCGGTGCTGCGCAAGTTCGACCCGGATGACCTGCCCATCGTCTCGCTGACCCTCTCCTCCGACCGCCTGCAGACGCCCGAGCTGACCCTGCTGGCCGATCCCGGCATCACTCGCGCCCTGCGGGGGATCAACGGCGTGGCCCAGGTGACCGTGCAGGGCGGGGTGGACCGCGAGCTGTCGGTGGACGTGCGGCCGGCGGACCTGGCGGCGGCGGGGGTCACCGTCGGCCAGGTGGTGCAGGCCGTCCAGGCGCAGAACCTCGCCGCCCCCGTGGGTCACGTCGAGGGGAAGCTGACCGAGCAGGCGATCCGCCTGCGAGGGCGGCTGGAGACGCCGGAGCAGTTCGCGCAGCTCGTGGTGGGCTCCCGGGGCGGCCGGCTGATCCGCCTCGGCGACGTGGCTGACACGCGGGACGGCACGGCCGAGCAGCGCTCGCTCGCCCTCTTCAACGGCCGCGTGGCCGTGGGCATCGACATCACCAAGTCCAAGGGAGCGAGCACCACCCGGGTGGCCGACGCCGTCAAGGCCGCCCTGGCCAACGTCCGCCAGACGCTCCCCCCGGGCGTCAAGCTCGACGTGGTGCGCGACGCCGGCGAGCGGGTGCACAACTCGGTGCGCAACGTCGAGGAGGCGCTGATCGAGGGCGCCCTGCTGACCGTCTTCGTCGTCTTCCTCTTCCTCAACTCCTGGCGTTCGACGGTGATCACCGGCCTCGCCCTGCCGGTCTCCGTGCTCTCCTCCTTCATCGCCGTCTGGGCCTTCGGCTTCACCCTCAATACCATGTCGCTGATGGGCCTCTCGCTCGCCATTGGCATCCTGATCGACGACGCGATCGTGGTGCGGGAGAACATCGTACGCCACGTGGAGATGGGCAAGGACCACGTGCAGGCCTCGCACGAGGCCACGGACGAGATCGGCCTCGCCGTGGCGGCGACGACCTTCTCCATCGTCTGCGTCTTCGTGCCCGTCGCCTTCATGCAGGGGATCGCCGGCCAGTGGTTCAAGCCGTTCGCGCTCACCATCGCCTGCTCCGTCCTGGTCTCGCTCTTCGTCTCCTTCTCGCTCGACCCCATGCTGTCCGCCTACTGGCCCGACCCGCAGCTCGAGGCGCACGAGCGGAAGAACCCCGTGGCGCGGGCCCTCGACCGCTTCAATGCCTGGTTCGACCGCCAGGCCGATCGCTACAAGGGGGTGATCGCCTGGGCGCTCGACCACCGGCTGGCGGTGATCGGCATCGTGGCCGTGGCGTTCTTCGGCGCCATCGCCCTGCAGGTGCTCGTCGGTGGCGGCGGCTTCATCCCGGACAGCGACCGCTCGGAGATCAACCTGTCGCTGGAGACGCCCCCGGGGTCGAACCTCAACTACACGGCCCTCAAGGCGAAGGCTCTCGGCGCCATCGCCAGCACCCACAAAGAGGTGGCCTACACCTACACGACGATCGGCAGCAGCACGGGCTCGGGCTCGGTCGACACCGGCAGCATCTACGTCAAGCTGGTGCCGAAGAAGCAGCGCCACGTCTCCCAGCAGCAGCTCGCCGAGGTGATCCGGCAGGAGATGCAGCGCGTCGGCGGCGTGACGGCCTACCTCGCGGCGAGCGGCGGCCCGGGTGGCAACCAGCGGCAGATCCAGCTTCAGCTCCGGGGCCAGGACATGACGGCCCTCAACCGGGCGGCGCTGGCCATGGAGAGCGAGGTGCGTCAGGTCCAGGGCGCCGCGGACGTGGGCCTCTCCACCCGCGGCCAGCGGCCGGAGCTCGTGGTGCAGCTCAACCGCGGCCTCGCCGGCACCCTGGGCCTCAACGTCAGCCAGGTGGCGCAGTCGCTGCGCCCCGCCTTCGCCGGCATCGAAGCCGGCGACTGGATCGATCCGCTGGGCAAGACGCGGCACGTCGACGTGCGCTTGGCCCCCGCGGCGCGGGAGAACCTCACCGACATCGAGCAGCTCCCGCTGGTGGTGACCCCGGGTACGAACGGCGGCGCCACGGTCTCCCCTGCCGGTGCGCCGGGGGAGGTCGGAGCGGCCGGGGCATCCGGGACGCCGAGCATCCTCCCCCTCGGACAGGTGGCGACCGTCACCCGCAGCTCCGGCCCGGCTCAGATCGACCACCTGAACCGCGACAAGGTGGTGACGGTGGGCGCCAACGTCCAGGGGCGCTCGCTCTCCGAGGTGGTGCGCGACATCAACAAGCGGACCTCCCGGTTGCGCCTGCCGCCCGGCGTGCAGCTCTCGCAGGGCGGCGACGTCAAGAACCAGAGCGACGTGTTCACCAAGATCTTTGCCGCGCTGGCCCTGGCCGTGCTCCTCATGTACCTGATCCTGGTGGTGCAGTTCGGCTCGTTCCTCGATCCGCTGGCCATCCTGCTGTCGCTCCCCCTGTCGCTGGTGGGGGTGGTGCTGATGCTGCTGGTCACCGGCGACACGTTGAACCTGATGAGCCTGATCGGCGTCATCCTGCTGATGGGCATCGTGGCCAAGAACGCCATCCTGCTCATCGACTTCGCGAAGTGGAACCACGAGCAGGGGATGCCGCTGCGCGACGCCCTGATCGAAGCCGGCCGGGTGCGGCTGCGGCCGATCCTGATGACCACCATCGCCCTGATCGCGGGCATGATCCCGGTCGCCCTGGGCCTGGGCGAAGGGGCGGATTTCCGCGCCCCCCTGGGCCGGGCGGTGATCGGCGGCACCATCACCTCCACCCTCCTCACCCTGCTGGTGATCCCCACGATCTACGAGATCATGGTGGAGTGGCGGCAGAAGGTGCGGGGATGGTTCCGGCGGAAGGCCGCCCCTTCGGGGCGGGCCCTCACTCCCCCAACCCCCTCTCTCCCAGCCTCCCTCCCGCCGGCCGGGAGAGAGGGGGCTTGAAGAGAGCTGGTTCACAGCTTTCTTTTTCTTTTTTCTTCAGGCTAACCACTCCCTCTTCTCCCGGCGGGCGGGGGGGAGGCTGGGAGAAGAGGGCCGGGGTGATGAGGGTCTTGGGTGGGGGCGACGGGCCTGGGGCGGGGCACTGAGCATCACTGCCGCCCCGGCACCCCGCTCACCGTCCGCGCCGTCAGCCCCTTCCTCCCGGCCACCTCGACCTCGATCTTGCTCCAGGCCGCGGGCGGAGCGGTGTCCTTCGGATAGAAGGCCACGGTGTACTGGCTGCGCAGCTCGGAGAGGATCCGGGCGTAGACGCTGGTCAGATCCTGCTCGGGCTCGATGAAGTAGACCTGCCCGCCGCCGGCGTCGGCCAGGCGCTTGAACTTCACCGACGTGGGCTCGGTGAGGAAGCCGCCATCCTCTCCCCGGCTGGCCCGCGGGTTGGCGACGATCAGGTAGATGGGGATGCCGCTGTCGCGGGCGATGCGCAGGCACTCGCCGTAGGAGAGGCGCTCGCGCTCGCTCTGGTCGATGCCGTCCGTGTAGAGCACCAGGGCCTTGCGGCCGTTGATCCCGCGGAGCTGCGTCAGAGAGTAGGTGATGGCCTCCCAGAGGGCCGTGCCGCCGTCGGGGTTGAGGGTCGAGAGGGCCGCCGTGACGGAGGAGAGGTCGCGGGTCACCGGCCGGATCAGCTTCGACGTGTCGTCGAAGGCGATGAGCATGGCCCGGTCGCGGCCGGTGAGGCCGGTGTCGAGGAGCGAGGCCACCGCCCGGCGCACGTCGGGGAGCTTGAGGAACATGCTCGCCGAGGAGTCGATGGCGAGCGCCAGGGTGAGGGGGAGCTCGCCGGCGTTCTCGAAGGCCGCGATCTCCTGCGGCTCGCCGTCCTGGCGCACCCGGAAGGCCTCCTTCGGCAGCCCGGGGACGGGCTTGCCGTTGGCGTCTGTCACCACCACGGCGAGCTGCACCAGGCGGACGTCGATGCGGTCGCCGAGATCCGAGGCGTTGAGAGCCATGGCGTCCTCGGCCGTGGAGCCGTCGTCGAGCCGGGCGGAAACCCGCAGATAGCCCACCGGCCGGTCCCTGGGGATCGTCACCTTGTGGCGGAAGGGCGGGCCGTAGACCGTGCCGGCCAGCTCGTCGTTCCAGAAGAACTCCATCTTCTCGAGCCGCTTGCCCGCCGGCGCGCGCACCTCCGCCTCCACCTCCACCGCGCCCACGCCGCGTCGGCCCGCCGGCTCTACGATACGGACGCCGAAGCCCTCGCCCGGATCGTTCAGGCGCACGGCGTCCCGCGCCAGCTCCTTGCCGGCGGCGTCGTAGGCGATCCCCTGCACGATCTGCGGGCGGACGCGGCGCCCCAGGTCCACCTCGGCCTCACAGGGGACCGCGGCGCAGCTCGCGGCCGTGTGACCGCCGAGGCGAAGCTCGACTTTCGCGATCCCCTGACCTTCGCCGTTGACCCGCAGGCGCACCTTGCCGGTCAACGAGCTGCCGGGAGGCTGCACCAGCCGGATGCCGGGGCGGCCCACGGTGAGGGCGGCGGGCTCGGGCGCGGCAGCGCCCAGGTTCACCACCTGGCCCCCCCAGGGACCGCCGCCCACCGGCTCCACGACCACTCCCACGGCGTCCGCCCCGTCCGGGATGGAGACCGGCAACCGGTAGACGTTGGGCTCCGGGCTGGTGGCGCCGGCGGTGCCCGCGACATCGGCAGCGGCCAGGATGTGATGGGTGGCGCCCCGGCCGCCCGGCCCCGCCACGGTCACCCGCAGGGGACCCTGGGGCGGCTCGGGAGACTCGATGCGCAGATCCAGCATCTGGTGACCTTCGGACGACGGCTGGAGCCGGGCCGAGACCTCCAGGCCGATGCCGTCCTCCTCGCCATCCAGGAGCCGGCCGGCGCGCGCGGCGGCCACGGCTTCGGGCACCCCGGCGACGTCCCAGCGCCGGGCCCGTACCGTGAGATCGGACCGCGAGGTGCGCACCTCCACGGCGTGGGGCCGGCCGTCGAGCTCACGAATCGCCTGGTAGCGCAGCCAGAAGCGGGAGCGCAGGTGCGCCAGGGCGGTGGCCAGGGATCCCGGCCCGAGGACCAGCTCGCCGCCCGTGGCCTCGGCCATCCAATTCAGCGGCTGCTGGGGCGCCAGCAGGGACGGCGGGGTCGGCGGCTGGTCCTTGGCCGGCTCTTCCGGCTTCTTGCCGCCGAGAATGATCTTGCCGCCCAGCGGGACCTGCGGCGTCGGGTTCTGACGCACCCGCCGCAGGTCCGGAAGGCTGGAGTCGCCCATGGGGAGGGGGTAGGCCGTCCAGCCCAGGGCCGCGGCCGTGCGCGCCGTCTCCAGGGCGGTTGTCTCCAGCACTCCCTCGCTCGCCGGCTTGCCGGCTTCGCCGGAGGGCGAGGCGTCCGGACGGTAGAACTTCGCCGGATCGACGTCGAAACCGTCGCTCACCAGGAGCAGGGCCCGGGGGCCGCTCCCCTCCTGCGCCACCAGCCACTCGGCCAGGGCGTCCTCCTGGCGGCGCACCAGCCGCTCCTCTTGGTCCAGGGTCTCGCCGGCACGGTCCGCCGCCTGCCCCTCGTCCTTCTTCTGGTCGCGGAACCGCTGACGGAGGACGCGCACGTCGTCCCGCCCGTCGCCCGCCAGCCAGAGCTTGGACAGGGCCTCGTCGATGGCGCGAACGTTCCGCGTCGCCGACAGCGCCACCCGGGGGACGGGCTCGGCCACCACCACCTCGACGGGGCCGAGGGCCGCCAGCTCCGCGGCCCGCTCGGCCAGCGAGCCGGCCGCGGTCCGCAGGGTGCGTGCGCCGGTGAGCACCCGGTCCACGTAGATGACGATCCGCCACGGCCTGGCGAGCGGCGCCAGCTCCGCCACCGGGCGGGGCTGGTCGCCGTCCACCACCATGAGGTCGCCGGCCTGCAGCGTGCGGGGGACCTCGCCCTTGGCGTCGAGGACTTGGAGGGAGAGCTCGATGGGGACCATTGCCGGCGCCGGCGCCACGGGTGATGGCGTCGCGCTCGGGGTCGAGGCCGGAGCCTGGAACGCGAGGAGGAGCGTGGGGGCGAGAAGAGCGAGCTTGGGAGTCACCCGGCTATTGTACGGCCGGAACGGGACAGACGGCATGACAGCGGCAGGCGGTCTCGCCTATATTTGCACAAAGCCAAAAGCTGGAATAATATCGAGCCGGTTTCTGGATAGGCCAGGAACAAGCATTCACAAGCATTCAGGAGATGTCCAGAGGGCGCCCTCCTGAGTCGCCGGCCATCTGCCAGGGCGAGCCACAGGGTGTGTGCTCGTCCTCGAGAAAGGATCGAGACATGCAGAAAATCATTAAGCTGATACTGACAACCCTCATCCTCGCCGCAACCTTTGCCGTGCCCTCGTATAGCGATTGGCCAAATTGCAGCTTTTGCGAAAGATTCTGCCAATCGGTCGGACCTCCATTGGCTGCGTGTCTCTGCGACAACTGCCCGGAATGCGCCATCTCCTCCTGCCCGCCTGTCTACTGCAATAGTGGCTCGGTTATAGGCTGCGAGCCGTGACAAGCCTTCTCCTGGTTCTACTGCGCGATCATCCCTCCTCCCAAAGGGGAGGGACATCGTCGCGTTCAGATCAGTCGACGTTCAACCCTCCAGAAACCTCTCCGTCTCCACCAGCGACCGAATAATCGCGGCGCCGCGGTGTCCCCAGAGAGGGTGGAGGTCGAAGGAGCGCTCTTCGGCGAGGTCGAGGGCGACCCGCGCTGGGGTCTGGCCGGTGCGGCGAGCCTCTTCCAGGATCGTCAGGGAGAGGTTGTAGATGCTGTTCTCCCACTCGACCCCGAGGTGGGCCTCGACCCGGGAATCGCCGTCCACGAAGCCGTACTGCTCGTCGGCACAGTTGACAATCCCCATGCGGTTGACGAGGAAGTCGGGCAGGTAGAGGATGCCCCGCTCCTGGAGCCGGCGGTCGTCCTGCTCCGGGTCTTCGAGCTGGTTGTTGGCGGCGCCGCAGACCACGGCAGCGCGGAGCGTGGGAATGGTGGCCGGGCCGAGGATGCCGCCAGTGGCGCAGGGGGCGACGATGTCCGCCGGCTCGGCGAGGATCGAGAGGTCGCCCCGCGGCACGATACGGATCTCCAGGTCGAGATCGGGGAAGTGCCCGGCCACGGCGGCGCGGGCGGGATCGACGTCCGACGCCACCACCCGGGCGACGCCCTTCTCCCGCAGGAAACCGAGCAGCGGCTCGCCCACGTGGCCCAGACCCTGAACGGCCACCGTCTTGCCGGCGAGCGTCCCCAGCCCCAGGTGCTCCAGGGCGGCCTCCATCCCCCGCACGACGCCGCGGGCCGTAGGCACCGAAGGGTTGCCGCTCCCTCCCAGCTCCGGCGGGATGCAGGTGGTGAAGCGGGTGCGGGAGAAGACGGCGGCCATGTCCTCAACCGAAGTGCCCACGTCCTCGGCCGTGACGTAGCACCCCTGGAGGGCGGTCATGAAGTCGCCGTACTCCTCGTAGATGCGGCGCCGGGCCGCGGGGTCTCCGGCGCGGCCGGTCTCGCGGGCCATGACACCTTTGCCGCCACCCCACCACAGGCCGGCGAGGGCGTTCTTGTGGGTCATGCCGCGGGCGAGGCGCAGGCCGTCGCGCAGGTAGTCCTCGACCGTGTCGTAGCGCCAGAAGCGGACCCCGCCGGCCCCCTGGCCGCGGCAGGTGCGGTGGACGAAGGCGGCCTGGAGCACGCCCGTCTCCGGCGCGACCTGGCAGAAGATCCCCTCGTGGCGGTCGAAGTCCCGGCCGTCCGACTCCAGCAGCCGGGCCAGGGGCTCGAGCCGGGAATGGGAGGGGACGACCCGGCGCGCCTCCGGGTCCCAGACGAAGTAGAAGCGGCGGATGCCCTCGCGGCCGAGGACGTCGCAGAGCGCCGCAGGGGAGAGGGATCGCAGCTCCAACACCGGGCCTCCTTCCAGATTGGCCCGAGCGGAATATCACAGATCGTCGTCTGCTTCCACGGTCCCTCAGCTACGCCCCCTGGGACCGCCGGCGTCCCGCCGGCCAGCTAACTCCGCTTTTACTCCCGAGCGGGAAGAGAAAAAAGCCAGTTAGCAGGCCGGCGGGACGCCGGCGGTCCCAGGGGAAAAGCAATCAGACTGTCACGGCCTCCCTCTCCGCCACCGCCACCCACCGCCGCCCCCGCTTCCCCACGTACTCCGACTGCGGCCGGATGAGCCGGCCCGTGGCAAGCTGCTCCAGGGCGTGGGCCGTCCAGCCGGCCACGCGGCCCACGGCGAAGAGGGGGGTGAAGAGCTCGGTGGGCAGCCCCAGGCCGTGGAGCAGGAGGGCGGTGTAGAACTCGACGTTCGTATCCAGCCGCCGGTCCGGCTTGCTCTCCCGCAGCAGGCGCAGGGCCGTGGCCTCGACCGAGCGGGCGAGCTCGTACAGCTCTCTGTCGCCGCCATTCCGATAGAAGCGCTCCGCCGCGGCGGCCAGGACGTCCGCCCGCGGATCGCGCACCCGGTAGACGCGGTGGCCGAAGCCCATCAGCCGCTCGCCCCGGGCCAGCTTCTCGCGCAGCACCGGCTCGGCCCGCTCCGGAGTGCCGATCTCGAAGACCATGTCCAGGGCCGGGCCGGGAGCGCCGCCGTGAAGCGGGCCCTTCAAGGCTCCCACGGCGCCGGTGATTGCTGAGATCAGGTCCGAGCGCGTGGAGACGATCACCCGGGCGGTGAAGGTCGAGGCGTTGAGGCCGTGGTCCGAGACGGTATTCAGATAGGTCTCCAGGCCCCGCGCCCGCTCCGTCGCCGGCTGCTCGCCTGTCAACAGATAGAGGAAGCTCGCCGCGTGCCCCAGGTCCTCCCGAGGCGGCAGCGGCTCTTCCTCCCTGAGCAGCCGCCAGTACGCGGCCACGATGGTGGGGAAGGCGGCCACCAGCGTGAGGGCGTCCTCCCGCGGTTCCCCGGCACCTTCGACCAGGCTGAGGGTGCCCGCGGCCATGCGCAGGGCATCCATGGCGGGGACCCGCCGCCTGGCTGCGGCGCGCAGCAGGTCCAGGGTCGCCGCCGGCAGGGACCGCCGGCCGGCCAGGCGGCGGCGGAAGGCGTCCAGCTCGTCCGCCGTGGGCAGGCTGCCGTGCCACAGCAGCCAGGCGGTCTCCTCGAACGTCGCGCGGGGGGCCAGCTCCTCTACCGGGAAGCCGGCAATCAGCAACTCGCCGGCCTCGCCGTCGACGCTGCTCAAACGGGTCGTGGCGGCCACGACCCCTTCCAGTCCTTGGTGCTTGGTGTCGTTCATGGTCCTCTCCTTCCTGTCCATGTTCGACCCGCGCGCATAGCTTGTCAATCTTGATTTATCGATCAATGTGTGGGAGCTTGAGACCATGGCGGAGGATCGGTTTCTCACCGCTCAGGACGCCGCGGCGGAGCTGGAGATCTCGCTCGCGACGCTCTACGCCTATGCCAGCCGGGGGATGCTCCGCTCCGAGTCCGTGCCCGGCGATCCCCGCGCCCGGCGGTACCCGCGGGAGGACGTGCTGCGGCTCAAGGAGAAGAAGGAGCTGCGCAAGGACCCGGAAAAGGCGGCGCCCAAGGCCCTCTCCTGGGGGGCGCCGGTGCTGGAGTCCGCCATCACCCTGGTACAGGATGGCCGGCTTTACTACCGGGGACGGGACGCCGTGGCGCTCGCCCGCAGTGCCAGCGTCGAAGAGGTGGCGGCGCTCATCTGGACAGGCGAGCCGTCAGCCGGCGAGATCTTTGAGAGCGAGCCGCCGGCCCTGCCGCCCTTGGCCGGCGCGATCCTCGGCGCGGACCTGACGCCCGTGGAGCGTTGCCAGGTGGCCCTCCCGCTGGCGGGCGCGGCGGACCTCGCGGCGTGGGACCTGCGGCCGGCGGCGGTGGCCGCGACGGGAGCGCGCATCCTCCGCTTCCTGGCGGGGATCGCCGCAGAAGTCCCCGCTCCTCCACCCGCCGGTATCGCGAACATCCTCCAGGCCGGCTGGGCGCCGGGTCGCCCTGAGGCCGCGGGTCCCATCGCCTCGGCCCTCATCCTCTCGGCGGACCACGAGCTGAACGTCTCGGCCTTCACGGCCCGCTGCGTGGCCTCTGCCGCCGCCTCGCCGTACGACGTGGTGTCCGCCGGCCTCGCGGCGCTCAAGGGAGCCCGTCACGGCGGCCACACCGAGCGGGTGGAATCCCTGTTCCGCGAGGCGGGATCGGCCGCCGGCGCCCGCCGCGCCCTGGCGGACCGTCTGCGGCGCGGCGAGGACATCCCCGGCTGCGGCCACCCCCTCTACCCCGACGGCGATCCGCGGGGAGCGGCCCTGCTGGATATCGCCGCCGAGGTCGCCCCCGGCTCCCCCGCCGTCGAGTGCGCCCTGGCCCTGGCTGAAGCCGGCCGCGAGCTGATCCGTGAGCACCCCACGATCGACTTGGGCCTGGTCGCCCTGGCCCGCGCCCTCAACCTGCCGGAACGGACCCCGCTAGCCCTCTTCGCCCTCGGCCGCACGATCGGCTGGATCGGGCATGCGATCGAGCAATACGCCCTGGGGAAGCTGATCCGGCCGCGGGCGGCGTACGTGGGGGAGATGCCGGGATCCTCTTGACCCGGTTGCGTTATCTCGATATCTTTCTTGGAGATCCACGCCTTGACGCCCTCTGAGTGGGCCGGTACTCTGGTCCGCGAAGGAGACGGGCAGGGCGAAAGGAGGGATTCATGGCGATCATCAGGGAGACAGCCAAGGATCGAATCTTGAAGATTGTCCACGGCCAACCGGACGACAGCGCTTTCGACGAGATCCTGCAAGAGTTGGCTCTGGCTCGCATGATTGAACGCGGCCTTGAGGATTCGCAGAACGACCGTACGATCAGCCATGAGGAGATGGGCCAGAGAATCTCTTCATGGGCAAGATAAGGTGGACACGAGAAGCGGAGGATTGGCTCCGCGAGATCCACGATTACATCGCCGCGGATAGCCCTGCTGCCGCTCTCCGCACAGTTCAAGGCATCTATGAGAAAGCCGAAAGCCTCTCACGATTTCCGGAGAGGGGCTACCGCTACCACGATCAGCCAGATAGCACCGTAAGAATCCTCCTCTACGGCCATTACCGAATCGCCTACTTGGTCAGAGAGAAAGGGAACGTCGATATTCTCGGCGTTTTCCATGGGGCGCTGGACATTACCAGGTATTTGGGCTGAGAGGGAGCGCGCCGACGACCTCTGGCTGCGGAAGATCGTGGAGCGCTGAGCCACCCCGCCGCAGCCGCTCCCGCAGCCGCACCACCTCCCCCACCACGATCGTCGCCGGCGCCTTGAGGCCGGCCCGGGCCACCTCGCCCGCGATCGTCCCCAGGGTCGCCACCACCACCCGCTCTCCCGGCAGGGTCCCCTGGGCGATGACGGCCACGGGCGTGTCCGCTCCCCGGCCGTGGAAGAGGAGGGCGGCGGCGATCTCCGGCAGGCGGGTGAGACCCATGAGGATGACGAGGGTCTCGACGCGGGCGAGGGCCGCCCAGTCCTGGCGGTCCCCCTCGGCGCAATGTCCGGTCACCACGGCGAAGCCGGCCGCCATCTCGCGGTGGGTGACGGGAATGCCCGCCCGCGCCGGCACGGCGACCGGGCTGGAGACTCCGGGGACCACCTCCCAGGCCACGCCCGCTTCGGCGCAGGCGAGCGCCTCCTCGGCGCCGCGGCCGAAGACGAAGGGGTCGCCCCCCTTGAGGCGCACCACGATGCGGCCCGCCCGGGCGTGGTGGATCAGCAGGGCGTTGATCTCTTCCTGATGACACGAATGCTCGCCCGGCGCCTTGCCCACGAAGATCCGCTCCGCCTCAGGGTGCGCCTCGGCGAGCAGGGCGTCCGAGATCAGCCGATCGTAGATCACCACGTCCGCCCGCCGCAGGCAGTCGAGACCCAGCACGGTGATCAGCCGCGGATCGCCAGGGCCTGCGCCCACCAGGTAGACGATCCCGCGGCCGTTCATTCCACCAGGACTTCCGTCTCTGCTCTGTTGACGTCTGCGGCGTCGGGCTGCACGCCGAGGATCTCCTCGATGCGGGCGCGGGCCCGGGTCTCGTCCCCCCGCCGCAGCAGGTGGAGCACGTCGGAGTCGACGAGCCGGTACCAGAGCGACCGCCGGGTCTCGAAATCCGGCCAGCGGCGGGCCAGAGGGGCGCGCAGGTCGCCGGCGATCTCCAGGAAGCGGGCGTGCTCCTCCCCCAGCTCCGACTCCAGCCGCTGGCGCAGGCGCACGGCGAGCGCCGGGGCCTTGCCGCCCGTCGAGATAGCCACGGCGAGGTCGCCCCGGCGGACGATCGCCGGAGCGATGAAGTCGCAGTGCGGGACGTCGTCCAGGGTGTTGACCAGGACGTTGCGCCCCCGGGTCTCCTCCCACACCCCGTCCACCACCGATCGCGGCTGGTTCACCACCAGGACGAGGAAGGCCGTGCGCAGGTCCCCCCGCCGGTAGCGCCGGTCGACCAGGTCGATCCGCCCGCGCATCGCCAGCTCCGCGAGGCCGGGGGTGACCTCCGGAGCCAGCACCGTCACCCTGGCGTCACCCGCCAGCAGGCCCCTCACCTTCTCTTCGGCCAGGGCGCAGCCGCCGAGCACGAAGCAGTTGCGTCCCCTGAGGCTCAGGTACACCGGATAGTGCTGCACGACTCAGACCTCCAGGCTCTCCACGGTCAAACCGTGGCGGTCGATCTCCAGCGTCAGGCGGCACAGGTCGGTCTGGAGCCCGAGACGGTAGACCCCGGGCCCCTGAACCGTGAACAGCATTCCTTCGAGAGTCTGCCCCGCCAGGGTAGCGAGGGCGTCGTTGACGGCCTGGGTGGCCCGCCGGGCCGCGGCGCCCCGGGGGGTCTGGTGGAAAAGCCGCAGCAGGGCCTGCTCACTCTGGGCGCCGTACACCTTGCGGACGCGGCCGGTCTGGAGCGTCATCTCCAGGATCCCCTCCAGCCGCCGGAGCTGCTCCTCCTCCACCTCCCCGGCAGTCACGGCGGCGGCGAGCTCCTCGTACGGAGCCCGTGCCGCCGGGTCCCGAAGCGAGGCCGCGAGCGTCGCCAGCTCCTCCCCCAATACCTCCCGCTGAGCGGCGTCGAGGGTGACGGCGCCGGGAGCGATCGCTGCGGCCGCCGTGCTCATGCCGTGACCCTGTGCAGCCCGGTCGGCCGCAGTTGCACCAGGGCATCCACCTCGTGCTCGAAGGCGCCGGTCTCGATGGGGCAATGAATACCGCACTCCTTGGGCGCGTTCTTCTCCCACCACCAGCGGCCGGCCCGCGGGTCCTCCCCCGCCTGGGTGGCCCGGGTGCAGGGGGTGCAGCCGATGCTGGTGTAGCCCTTGGCATAGAGCGGATGGACGGGCACGTCGTGCGCCTCGTTGTACTCCTTCACCTCTTCCAGGGTCCAGTCCGCCAGGGGGTTGATCTTCGCCAGGCCGCCGTGGTCGTGATCGATCTCGATCTTGCGGATGTTGGCCCGGCTGGCCCACTGGTCGCGGCGCAGGCCGGTAATCCAGGCGTCCAGCCCTTCGAGCACGCCACGGATGGGCTCCACCTTGCGCACGTTGCAGCAGTGGAGGCGGGCCTCGACGCTCTTCTGGAAGAGGTTGGGACCGAAGCGCCGCACCATGGTCTCCACCTGCCGGGCGTCAGGGAAGTAGACCTCGACCTCGATGCCATAGCGCTGGCGCACCTGCTCCATCACGTCGTAGGTCTCCTGGGGGAGCCGGCCGGTGTCGACCGTGAACAGCCGCACCTGGGGATCGATCCGCCAAGCCATGTCCAGGATGGCCATGCCCTCGGCCTGGAAGCTCGTACAGAGAGCGACCTGAGACCCCCAGCGGTCGAGAGCCCAGGCGATGACCTCTTGCGGCGTGGCGTCGTCCCACTCCACCGCGAGCTGTCCGGCCTCGAACTCGTCCAACAGGTCCCGGCTGTCGATCTTGATGGCGGTCGCTCTCTCGAACATCGTCGTTTCCTTTCGGTCGTGCTTCAAATCGTCTTCAAACGGACGTCAGGCTTCAACGGACACCGCCGCGCCGGAACCGAGGGCCACGAGCTCCTCGTCGGCCTGGCGGGTGAAGAACTGTTGAATGGGCTCGTCCTTGAGGCGCCCGTCCAGCCAGGCGCGGAAGAGCCTTTCGATCACGAGGTGGACCTCGTCCCCCGGCACCCGCTTGAGCACCGGCCGGCCGATGGCCGCGTCCCGCCCCAGGCCGCCGCGGAGGAAGAGGTCGTAGCCGTCGAGCCGCTCGCCCTGGGGGCCGCGCTCGCGCAGGGTGGTCCCCTGAATGCCGATGTCGCCGATCCAGTGGTGGGCGCAGGCGTGGGGGCAGCCGTCGAGATTCAAGCGCAGGCCCGCGGCCTCGTCGCCGAACACCCGCTCCAGGTGCTCGACGATCTCCTGCAGCTTCCCCTTGGTCTCGGCCACCGTGAAGTTGCAGAAGGGATCGCCCGTGCAGGCGATGCTGGCTCCCCGCAGCCCGGTGCCCGCCAGCGGGAAGCCGAGCCCCTCCACCTCGCGCACGACCTCTGCGACCCGCGCTTCCGGGATGTGGCTGAGAATGAAGTTCTGGCGCCGGGTGAGCCGGATCTCGCCCCCCCAGGTCTCGACGAGGTCGGCGAGCCGCAGCATGGTGGCGCCGTCCATCAGCCCGAGGTGGACGGGGAAGCCGGCGTAGAACAGCCCGTCCTCTTTCTGGGGGTGGACGCCGGTGTGGTCGTGCTCTGCCACGGGCGCGAGCGGCGCGGCGCCGTCCGCGAGGCGGCGGCCGAGCTTCTCTTCCACCCGCGCCCGGAAGGCCTCGGGGCCGAGGTCGTGGACCATGAACTTGAGCCGCGCCTTGGCGCGCGACATCCGGTACTTGAGGTCCAGGCGCCAGACGTCGACGATCGCCCGCAGCACCTCCACGGCCTCCGCCGCCGGCACCCAGACCCCGAGGTCGTCCGCCAGCCGCGGCCAGGTGGAGAGGCCGCCGCCCACGCGCACGCCGAACCCCGGCTCGGTGTCCCGCAAAGCGCCGATGAGGGCGATGCAGTGGATCTCCGGCGCGTTGCACTGATGGGGGCAGGCCGAGATGGTGATCTTGTGCTTGCGCGGCAGGTCGGAGTACTCGCGGTTGCGGATGAAGAAATCCGTGACCTCCTCGATCAGCGGCTGGACCTCGAACAGCTCCTCGGCCGCCAGGCCCGACACCGGGCAGCCGGTGATGGTGCGCACGTTGTCGCCGCAGGCGCCGGTGGTGGTGAGCCCGGCGGACTCCAGAAGCCCGAGGACCTCCGGCAGCCGGGCCAGCTCGATCCAGTGGAGTTGGAAGTTCTGCCGCGTCGTGATCTCGCCATGGCCGCGGCCGAAACGCTGGGAGATCTCGCCGATCGTCCGCAGCCTGGCCGGGGTGAGCACGCCCCCCGGGGTCTTCACCCGCAGCATGAAATGCCCCACCTTCGGCTTGTCGTGGTAGAGGCCGTACCACTGCATGCGCACGAAGTCCTCCTCGGGCACCTCCTCGTAGCCTGCCGCGATCATCGCCGGCAGGTCGCGGATCACGTCGAGACCACCCTTCTCGTGCTTCAAGCGCTCGACGAAATTGCGCTTGCGCACCAGATCCCAGGTGATTTCGACCGTTGGGGCCGCGGTCTCTGAGCTTCTCTCGGGCATGCACGGGCTCCTGCACCCCGCCACGAAGCGGGATGAACCTGTCGCGTCCGCTGAGCTCTCCTCAAACGAGAGCGCGGCGGTCAATCAAGCTTGGGTTGTCAGGTCAGGAGAGGCGGATGTCGACGGCTGGCGCGAGCCGTCACACCCGCCAGCTACAGGTACAAAGCACCTGGGCGGGAGAAGCAAGGGGGGAGATGGAGCGCCTCGTGTTCATTTGTGACCACTCTACTATCTTTCTCTACGCTTGTCTAGACCCCCGCGCTACGAATTTGTCACCACGGTTGTCACCTCTTCTTCAACGTACCTCCGAGGCTCAAGCCCTCACCTCCTGGCCCCATAGACGCTAACTTTGCCTCAGAGCGCCCCCCGCCCGAGGGCCCTCACCCCTGTCCCCCCTGTCCCCTCTCCCGCCTCCTCCCAACCCCCCTCCCCGGGAGAGGGGAACCCGGTTGGAGCGGTCTTGCTGGTCTCGTCCTTTTTGTCCTTGCTGTCCTTGTCGTCCTTTCTTGCTTTTCTCCCTCTTCTCTCGGGGAGGGGGATGGGAGGGGGCGGGAGAAGAGGGCCGGGGTGATGAGGGCGTTCAAGCCACGGCCACGGCTTCCCCCTTGGGCCGCCGCGGGCTCGCCCAGTCGATGCGCCGGGTCAGGTACATCACCAGGGCGAGGATGAGGAACAGGCCGACCGAGCCCAGGAGCAGGGCGTAGTCCTCGAGCTGGAGGAGGACGTAGAGATAGCCGTAGAGCGTGCCGAGCACCACGGTCATCAGCAGCGCCCGCAGCGCTCCCCGCAGGATGGCCACCGAATAGCCGCCGATGAGCAGCACGGTCGCCGCCGACGCCGCCAGATAGGCGAGGCCGAAGGGGGCATGCTCCGAGATCGAGAGCAGCAGCAGGTAGAACAGGCAGAGGGCAAAGCCCACCAGCAGGTACTGCACCGGATGGAGGGAGAACGGGTTGAACTGCTCGTAGAGGAAGAAGGTCAGGAAGGTGAGGACGAGGAAGAGGACCCCGTATTTCGTCGACCGCTCCGTCTTCTGATAGGCGTCCACCGGCTGGAAGAGCTGCAGCCCGAAGGCCGAGGCGCTGAGGGCCTGGGCCGGCGCCAGCTCCCTGGCCTCGCTCTCCCGCCACTGCTGCGGGTAGCTGCGGCCGAACCAGGAGACGTTCCACAAGGCGTCGAAGCCCGTGGCGCGGACCGTCCGCCGGGCTGGCAGGAACTCACCGTTGAAGCTCGGCGACGGCCAGTTCGACTTCAGTGCCACCGTGGTCTCCTTACCGAGGGGCAGAAAGCTCAGCGTCTCGCTGCCGTTCACTCCGAGGTCGAACGCGAAGGCGTAGACGTCCCCCGGCTTGCCGTCTGCCAAGTCCGGGACCGTCACCTTGAGGCCCGACTGCCAGAGCTCCGGCTCGCCGCCGCCGGGAGCGAGCTGAAGGGTGCGGTTCCTCCACGTCAGGCCCACGCCGGAGGTGATGCCCCGCATGTCCGGCACTCCAATCCCGAGATAGGCGTCCTGCCAGAGGACGTCCTGAGGAGCGATGCGCCAGGCGTCGAAGCTCGGCCGCTCGAACGCACCCGTCCAATGCAGACCGGTGCGGTAGACGGCGACCTCGAAAATCCCCCGGTTGCGCCGCTCGCTGTCGACGTTGCCTTCGATCTTGAGCGTCTCCGGGAGGAAGCGGGCGAAAGAGGTCGTGGTTTCCGTCACGACCCCCTTCTCATTCCTGGCGTGCACGAGATAGGGCACGGTCAGCACCGGCCCGGCGAGGACCTGCGGCCGGCCCCAGATCGCAGCCATCTCCCGGGTCGCCTCCTGGCGGCGCGACTGGCGCTCGGACACCAGCGACCCCACCATCATCAGCGGGATGAGCAGTAGAACGATGAGCCCGCCGATGGCCAACATCTTGACCCCCGTCGAGTCGCGGAGTCTGCGCTTTTCGGTTTCACCTGGAATCACGGATCATCCTCCTTGGATCCTTACGGTCTGAGGGAATTGGACCGCGCCGGCCAGGAGCGAGAACGGCGGAACCGTGGAGGAAACCCGCAGGATTGTGGCGGAAACATGGAGAGCGGCCTGGAGCCGGAGATCTGCGCTACATTCTCTCCATGACGACCCCGGCGACCGCGGGCATCGGCGGGCGCATCGCCCTGGTGGACGACGAGGAGAGCCTGCGCGAGACCGTAGGCTTCGCCCTGCGCCGCGAGGGCTACCGCGTCGAGCTCTACTCCGACGGCCTCGCCGCCTGGCAGAGCTTCGAGCGCGATGTCCGCGATCTTCCGGACCTCGCCATCCTCGACGTCCTCATGCCGCGCATGGACGGCCGGGAGCTGTGCCGGCGCCTGCGCGCCCTCTCCGAGCGCCTGCCCATCCTCTTCCTCACCTCCCGTGACGAGGAGTTCGACCGCGTGCTGGGCCTGGAGCTGGGGGCGGACGACTATCTCTGCAAACCCTTTTCCATGCGCGAGCTCGCCGCCCGCGTGAAGGTCCTCCTGCGCCGCGCCGCGCACCGGGGGGAGCCGGCGGGAGGCGAGGACGAGCGTCTCCTGGAGGCCGGCCGTCTGCGCCTCGATCTCAAGCGCTACCAGGCCCACTGGGCCGGCGTCCCCGTGCCCCTGACCGTCACCGAGTTCCTCCTCCTTCAGGCCCTCGCCCGCCACCCCGGCCACGTGAAGACCCGCGCCCAACTCCTGGAGGAGGGTTACCCTCACGACGCCTACGCCAGCGACCGCACCATCGACAGCCACGTCAAGCGTCTGCGCAGGAAGCTCGCCGAAGCCGACCCGGGCTTCGACGCCATCGAGACCGTCTACGGCCTGGGCTACCGCTTGCGGCCGGAGTGAGCTGTGCGCCTCCCCTCCCGGATCTCGATCCGGCTCCTCCTGTTCAACGTCCTCCTGGTCTTCCTGCCGGCGGCGGGCTTCCTCTACCTGGGCGTCTACGAAGAGCAGCTCCTCGAGGACCAGGAGCGCTCCATGGTGCAGCAGGGCCGGCTCCTGGCCGCGGCCGTGGGCGGGCAGACCTTATTAGATTCATTGAATCAGAATGGCGCGGAGGCCGTTCTGCGCCGCCTGGACCAGCGGACCGACTCGCGCCTGCGCATCTTCGGCCTCGACGGCGGCCTCCTGGCCGACTCCAGCCGGCTGGGTCTCCGCCGGGTGGAGGACGACGCGGCCTACTCCCGGTCCGCGTCCAAGCCGCGGGACAGCCTCTTATATAAGGTCGCGGCCGGACTCTACCGGCTGTACCGCCAGACGCGGGCTCCTTCACCGGCGAGGCGGAGCGCTTCGCCCCCGGAGCCCTACCCCGCCCGCGTCGTCGCCGCCGCCCTTGCGGGAAAGTACGGCGCCGCCGTCCGGCCCACGGGCGGCGAGCGGTGGCGGCCGTCGCTCACCCTGCACAGCGCCATCCCGGTGCGCAGCGCCGGCCAAGTGGTGGGTGCAGTGCTCGTCTCCCAGTCCACGGTGCGCATCCTGCGCGAGTTGGATCAGGTCCGCCTCGCCGTCCTCAAGGTCTTTCTCGGCTCGGTGCTGGTGGCCGCCGTCCTCTCCCTTCTCCTGGCGGGGACCATCACCCACCCCATCCGGCGGCTGCGCGACGAGGCGAACGCCCTCCTCGACCGGCGCGGGCGCCTGCGCGGCCGGTTCGGCGGCCCGCACCGGGCGGACGAGATCGGCGACCTCACCCGCGCCCTGGAGCAGCTCACGGCGCGCCTCGCCGCCCACCAGCACGCCCTGGAAGCCTTCGCTTCCGACGTCTCCCACGAGCTCAAGAACCCCCTCGCCTCCATCCGCTCGGCCGCCGAGTTGCTGGCCGAGATCGAAGATCCGGCCGACCGCGAGCACTTCGTGGCCGTGGTCCAGCGCGAGGTGGCCCGCATGGAGCGGCTGCTCACCGCCCTGCGGGAGATCGGCGAGATCGACGTCCGGCTGGAGACCGAGGCTCCAACCGTCGTGGACCTGGACGCTCTCTTGCGAGAGGTGGCCGAGGGCTTCTGCCGGCGCGCCGACAAGGACGTGAAGATCGTGCTTGCCGCGCCCGGCGGCCCCCTCCCCGTCCGCGCCAGCCCCGAGCGCCTCCTCCAGGTCTTCGAGAACCTGCTCGACAACGCCCGCAGCTTCTCCCCCGCAGGCGGCACGGTGACCGTCACTCTCGAAAGGCGGAACGGGACCGCCGCCGTGCGCATTGACGACGAAGGCCCGGGCATCCCCGAGAGCCACCTGGACCGCATCTTCGACCGCTTCTTCACCTACCGCCCCGGCGAGCCGGACGCCCGCAGCGGCCATACGGGCCTGGGATTGGCGATCACCAAGGCGATCGTGGAGGGCTACGGCGGGGTTGTGCGGGCGGGGAACCGCGGGGAGGGCGGGGCGCGGTTTGAGGTGGTGTTGCCGGGGTAAATTGTCAGCCTTCAGCCTCCGGCGTGAGAGCTCTTCCGAGCCGGAGCTTTCTGAATGTACCTGTCGAGCGGACGGATGGGGATCACGTAATACTCGCCTTCCCGGCCGGGTAATACCCGGCCAAATTCAGTGCGACCAAATCCAGCAACGTCGACAGGGGTGTAATACCGATTTTCCATAAGAATTGGGTCTCCATAGAGCATTGAGGTCAACCTCTGAGTTTTCCAGGGTCCGTCATTCCAGCTTCTTTTGAGAGGGGACATCCCCTCTTTCCAAGCTTCCACACCCACCAGGGCATGCCCCTTTTTACGATTGTTGGAGGGCCAGGCAGATCGAAAGATTACCAACTGGGCCGGATTATTCCTCTGTATGGCACAGAAGGTGGCAGCTTTAGAGTCGCAGTCACCCTCATTTTTGATCAGCACAGACGTAGGGACTCGGAATCCATTCGTAAACCGGCCACCCTCCACGTCGTCGATTTTTCTATAATGCATCATCTGGAAGAAACCCATCAGCGTCTCGGCGTCCCCGGAAGTCGCCTGATTGAGCACCTTAATGCAATCCTCGAGCTCGGGAGTCGCTCGGGCGATAAGGTTCGAATAGTCGAGGAACCACTTTCCTTGGTGAGGCAAGAACCCCCGGCTGATCATGAACTCTAAATTGATATCGTCCTTCATTTTTTGAAGGTTTGTCGCGAGCCACTCCTCAAGCCTTCCCTGCAGGTCTCGGTGATAGGCCTCATCATTGCGGTTCATGGGCTCGTATGGATCCCATTCCCACCCGCCTTGAAGCCTGCCAAAGATCTTCGCTTGGCCGTACGGCAGTGCGCCTTCCTTCCTGGCTTCTTCGGTCAGCTTCGCGGCCAGCTCCGCATTGAGCCGCACCCAATCCTGTTGAAGATAACCCTCTGATTCCCTCAGTTTCCGGTCTCCTTCTTTACTGATTCTGCACGTGAACTCGCGCCTCTTGCCGAGAGGACCACTAAAAGAGTACTGCAGCACCCATTGCCTCTCCTCCTCTCTCAACGTAAGCCGGGTCGCATTTGGGTCGTCGTCTGGGTTTGCCAAGCCGCGACGGCTCAGCCCCACGAGCGCAACGAGAGACAGAGCAAAGGCCAAGGCGCCACTCCATAGCGATTTAGAGGAGTTTCTCATTTCAGACTCTGGATGCCGGTGCGGCCGAATGGGATCAGAGAACGGGAAAAATCTGCCATTCCCTCGTTAAGAACAAGAGTGATCGACAGGAGAACAAGGGAGAAAAATATCGCCATCGCGGCGTTATCCCTTTCGTAGATTTCCTTATCCTCTTGCAAATTCCTGGTCAGACGCTTGAAAAGCCTCCCGGCCACCTCGACCGAGACAAGAGCAAGAGCGGCGATGACGACTATAGAGAGCAGGCATCGGACGACGAGCCAGACAGCCTCGCTCGACGAATACTCGTCGACGAACAAGCTCCTCACCACTGCCATGACCACGAAGACCGCGTGGCGGACGAGGAGCGCCTGACAGAAGATCTTCGCCCCCAACTCAATTGCAATCGAGCGGCGCCCTGCTCGCAGCAAGGCCTCCTCATCGGTCTTCTTCGTGAGCTCGATGTCGAACCGGAACAGTAGGTAGATCAGCGGGGCAGCTCCGACGAGAACCGCCACTCCATAGGCCAACAGACCCGCCGCGATGCTGGAGATGTTGAAGTCCGCCATGCGCCCTCCCTTCAAGAGACCACTAGTAGTAGAACCTGTTCGCCGCTGATTGTTTAGCCAGATTCTAACACTTCGCGGTAGGCGGGCCACCATTTTCAGCCTTTGCCGTCGTGGACTTGGACGCTCTCTTGCGAGAGGTGGCCGAGGGCTTCTGCCGACGCGCCGACAAGGCGGTGAAGATCGTACTGTCCGCGCCCGGCGGCCCCCTCCCCGTCCGCGCCAGCCCCGAGCGCCTCCTTCAGGTCTTCGAGAACCTCCTCGACAACGGCGGGGAGCCGCAGGGAGGGCGTGGTTAGGCTCGAGGTCGTGCTATCAGCCGCAAACCTACCTTGAGGTGCCGCGAAATATGCCTCCTGAGCCGCTAACATCAGAACAGGAATGATTCCTTCCGACACAGAAGCCGCAGCTTAACGTCAAGCAGCCGCAATTGTCGTGAAAGCGGCCGTTCGCCTCGCAATAGCAGCGGCATCGTCCCCACTATTTGCCGCAACTGGCTCTATGCCTGCCGCCAGAGCCAAAGCCGGAGGAGCTGCTTTCGTGCCCGCTGCTGCAACTTGGCCAGCGTCAACCGGCACGATTCCGGAGTATGCGGCACCTTGATTGACCAAGGCACCGCGCGCCGCGATATTGGCAACATATGAAGATGCAGTTGCGGCTCATACTTCGGCGCGTGCCTCTGCGAGAGAGTTATTTGCAGCCTAGTTTCCGGAGTAGAAGGCTGGCAGATGTGCGGCGACAGGAGCCGCTCCAGGAGTGGCAACACCTGACAAGGCATTTGCGGCTGCGGAGGATGCAGCAGCGGAATCCCCTGTCCCATTGCCGCTGTTGAGCTGTTCAAGGAGGGAGAAGGAGAAACTATGGCCGTCCCTGGAGCACGAGAGCAAATCGAAGCGGCAGTCCTGGCCTGGCCGGGCGTCGTGGCCCAGCCTCACCGCTTCGGCGGGACCGAGTTCGTTCTCGGCAAGCGGGAGGTGGGTCACATCCACGGCGACCGCCTCCTCGACATCGCCTTCCCCAAGCCGGTGCGCGACGAGGTGGTGGCCGCCGGTCTCGCCGAGCCCCACCACATTCTGCCGGACAGCGGCTGGGTGAGCTTCCACATCAGGAAGGAAGAGGACGTGGATGCCGCCGTCGCCCTCCTCCGCCGCTCCTACGAGCTGGCGCGCGAGCAGCAGGCTCGGAAGTACGGCGAGGTGGTGCATTCCCCGGTACAATGGACGCCATGAGTGTGCCAGCACCCATCCGGAACGTCGTCTCGGAGCTTGAGAAGGGGCTCAAGGATCTCTACGGAGAGCGGTTTCGCGGACTTCTTCTGTACGGATCCTACGCCCGGGGAGACGAACGCGAGGGGAGCGACGTGGATCTGCTCTTGCTCCTCGAAGGACCGGTCAACGCGGCTCGGGAGATTATGCACTTGTCATCCGTGAAGTGGCCCCTGTCGCTGGAATCGGGCCTGACTCTCTCGGTAATACCGGTCAGCATCGAGGACTTCGAACAGGCCGGGACCATCTTCCTGCGTACGGTCCGGCGAGAGGCCATCCCGGCCGCGGCATGAACGAGGTTCGTCTTTTTCTGGAGAAGGCTGAAGAGTCCTTGGACGCCGCTGAGCTACTCCGGAAAAGCGGGTACATTGGAATTGCAGGCTCGCGGGTTTACTTCGCCTGCTTCTATATCGCGGAGGCCCTGCTTCTCTCCCATGGCTTGGAGTTCTCTCGTCATGGTCAGGTCATTGCTCAATACGGTTTTCACTTCTCGCGGACTCGCCTCTTGGATCCCGCTTTTCATCATCTGCTGACGAGAACTTTTGACCTCCGGCACATCGGCGATTACGAGACCGCCAGAGCGGTCGATCCTGATGTCGTCGAAGAGCTGATGGCAGAAGGGAGAAGATTCCTCGCCGCGGCCACCCGCTATCTCGACGAGCATCCGGGTGTGGAGGGTGGCGGGCGTGACGACGGCTGAGGCTACCCCGGTCCGCTCCACCTGGAGCCCGCTGCGCCATACCGTGTTCCGCTGGCTGTGGATCGCCAGCGTGGCCTCCAACGTCGGCACGTGGTTCCAGAACGTGGGCGCGTCGTGGATGATGACGACGCTCACGCCTTCGCCGGCGCTGGTGGCCCTGGTTCAGGCAGCTACCAGCCTGCCGATGTTCCTGCTGTCGCTGCCGGCCGGGGCCGTGGCCGACGTGCTCGACAAACGCCGGCTTCTCCTCATCACCCAGATCTGGATGACAGTCGCGGCCTTCGGTCTCTGGGCGTTCACGGCGGCGGGCGCGACCACCCCCTGGATCCTCCTCGGCTTCACCTTCCTGCTGGGGCTCGGCGCCGCTCTGAACGGGCCGGCCTGGCAGGCGAGCATTCCGGAGATGGTGCCGCGGGAGGACCTCCCCGCCGCCGTCACCCTGGGAAGCATCGGCTTCAACATCGCCCGGGCCGCCGGACCGGCCCTCGCCGGCCTGGTGGTGGCCGCGTCCGGGCCGGCCGTCACTTTCCTGGTCAACGCCGTCTCGTTCCTCGGCGTGCTGGTCGTCCTCTTCTTCTGGCGCCGGCCCACGGAGGAGGCGATGCTGCCAGCCGAGCGTATCTGGGGCGCCATGACGACGGGCCTGCGCTACGTCCGCCATGCGCCGGAGGTGACCGCTCCCATCATCCGCGGCACGACGTTCGTCCTCTGCGGCGCCTCGCTCTGGGCCCTCCTGCCGCTGATCGCGAAGCGGGAGCTGCACGCCGGCGCCGAGGGCTACGGGCTCCTCCTCGGCGCGTTGGGAGTGGGCGCGGTGGCGGGAGCCCTGGTCCTCCCCCGTCTCAAGCGCAACAACTCGATGGACGGAGTGGTGACGGCGGCGACGCTGGTCTTCGCCGGCTCCACGGTGACCCTCGCCTATGTGCGCATCTTCTGGCTGTTGATGATCGCCATGCTCCTCGCCGGCGGCGCCTGGCTCTCTCTCCTCTCCAGCCTCAACGTGGCCGTGCAGACGGTGGTGCCGTCGTGGGTGCGGGGGCGGGCGCTCTCGGTCTACATGCTGATCTTCTACGCCGGTCTGGCCGGCGGCAGCGTCCTCTGGGGCGCCGTGGCCGAGCACCTCGGCCTGTCGAAGTCCCTACTCGCCTCGGCGGCCGGGATGATCGCCGGTCTCGCCGGCACCTTCCGCATTCATCTCCAATCCGGCGAGGGGCTCAACCTGGCGCCCTCCCGCCAGTGGCCGGCACCGATCGTCTCCCACGACTTGGAGCCCGAGCGCGGCCCCGTGCTGGTGGAGGTCCGCTACCAGATCGACCCCGCCCGCGCCGCCGACTTCGCGGCGGCCATGCGCGGCGTCCGCCGCATCCGCCTGCGCGACGGCGCCATGCAGTGGGGCCTGTTCGTGGACTCCGCCGATCCCGCCCTCTACACCGAGGTGTTCCTCGTCAAATCCTGGATCGAGCATCTGCGCCAGCACGAGCGCGCCACCCACGCCGACCGCGACGTCGAAGCGCAGGCCCAGGCGTTCCACGTCGGCGAGGAGCGGCCGGTGGTCACCCACCTCATCGCCGTGCGGGGGCGGTAGGGGTGGTAGGAGGGCCGGGTGCTACTTGAAGAGGGCTTTCAGGTCACGAGCGGTGTGGACGACTCGAACGATTTCGACATGGCCCTTCATGAGGCGGTAGAGCACCAGGTAATTCTTGACCGGGAAGCTCCGGAGCTCGGGCCCAAGGTCTTCCCGGCTTCGGCCCATTTGCGGGAAAGAGGCCAAGAGCGAGAATTTGCCGGTCAGATCATCGACAAAGCCGTCCGCGGCAGCAAGGCTGTCCTGAGCGATGAAGAACCAGATCTCGTCCAGGTCCCTTCTGGCCGGGCGAGAAATTCTGATCTTCCTACTCATCCACCGGATCTTTTCCGAGCGCCTTCAGCCTCTCTCGACCGCTGCCCTTGACTTCGGCTGCCAGCGACCGGGTGTCATCGGCGTCATAGTCCTCGTACTCGCCTTCTTCGAGGGCCTTGAGACCGGTGTGGACATCCCGGCGCAGGGCGTCGAGCTTCCGCTCCCGGAGCACGAGCAGCTCCTGGAAGAGGCGCAGAGCATCGCGCACCACCTCGCCTGGGCTGGGGTATTGGCCGCTCGCTACCTGCTCTGCGATCAGCTCTTCGAGATCCTTGGTCAGTGCAACTTCCATGGGAGGCGTATTCTACGCCCTTGGCATTGGGCATGCCAATTCAAATCTGCCGCATCGAGACTCGACGGACCGGGTTTCCCGGATTACGATCATCCCCCCTTGACTCTGGACTCGACTCCACCCTTTACAGTGCCTTCATCATGAATCCATGCCCTTCCGAGCGACCCTTGCAAGCCGGCGAACTGGCCCGGCGGACGGGGGTGAGCAAGGACGCCCTGCGCTTCTATGAGCGCCAGGGGCTTCTCCCCCGGCCGGAGCGCCTCCCCAACAACTACCGCGTCTATCCACCCCAGGCGGTGGAGCGGGTGCTGTGGATCCGTCGCGTCCTGGCGACCGGCTTCACGGTGGAGGAGCTGTCCCGTATCCTGGCCGAGAGGGAGCGCGGCGGCGTCCCCTGCCGACAGGTGCGCGACCTCGGAGCCGCCCGGCTGGCGGAGATCGAGGAGCGCCTGCGCGAGCTCACAGCGGCCCGGGACTCCCTGTCTGCTCTGCTCGCGGACTGGGACCGCCGCCTCGCTGCCGTCGGACCCGGCGAGCGAGCGGGCCTGCTCGACTCCCTGTCCGCAGAGCCGCCCCGGAAGGGCACCTCGAAACGAAAGGTGGAGATACGATGAGAACGATTCTGATGGCGACCCTCCTGACCTGCGCGACCGTGGGCACTCTCGTGGCCCAGAGCGATCCCAACCCCTGCCCGCTGCATGCCCAGCACATGGCGGCGGCCTCCCACGACCACGGAACCACCGTCGACCAGCGGGGCGACGCGGTCATGGGCTTCGAGCACGCCCGCACCACCCATCACTTCCTGCTCGCCAGCGACGGCGGCGCCATCCAGGTGGAGGCGAACGATCCCAAAGACGCGGAGAGCCTGGCCCAGATCCGCGGTCACCTCACCCAGGTGGCCAAAGCGTTCTCGACCGGTGATTTCGAGATGCCGCAGAAGGTGCACGACCGGACCCTGGCGGGAATTCCGGAGATGTCCCACTTCAAGGATGCCATCTCGTACCGCTACGAGGAGACCGAACGGGGCGCCCGGGTGCGAATCACCACCACCGATCCTGAAGCCCTGAAGGCGGTCCACGAGTTCCTGCGCGATCAGATCGAGGACCACAAGACGGGGGATCCGCTGACGCCGGCGTCGTAGGGACCCAAGCGGCAGAAAAGAAAAGCCGGAGCAGGGACATAAAGGACATCAGAGACGTCAAGGACGAGGGAGCCTCGGTTCCAGCGATCATCCTTCTTGTCCTTGCTGTCCCTGAGGTCCTTTGTGTCCTTTCTTTCCCAGAGCACGTAGGGTCCCTCCCTACAACCCCTCCGACCGCTCCTTCCCCAGCTCCTGGTTGAGATTGTACGCGGCGCTGATGACGGCGAGGTGGGTGAAGGCCTGGGGGAAGTTGCCCAGGGCTTCGCCCCGCAGGCCGGTCTCCTCGGCGAAGAGCCCGAGGTGGTTGGCGTAGCCGAGGACGCGCTCGAAGATCAGGCGCGCTTCGTCCAGGAGCTTGGGGTCGCGGTGGCCGGCGCGGGTGAGGGCGTCGACCAGCCAGAAGGTACAGACGTTGAACGTCCCCTCGTCGCCCTGAATGCCGTCGATGCCGTGGGTGGCGTTGTAGCGGTAGACCAGGCCGTCGGAGACGAGGCCCCCCTGGTCCGGCGGCTTGCGGATCGCGTCCAGGGTCTTGATCGTCAGCGGATCGCTGGGCGCCAGGAAGAAGACCAGCGGCATCAGCAGGCTCGAAGCGTCCAGCCAGTCGCTGCCGTAGAACTGGACGAAGGCCTGCCGCTTCTCGCTCCAGCCGTTTTTCATCAGGCTCTCGAAGATCTCGTCGCGGATCGCTCCCCACTTCGCGCGGTCGGTGGGGAACGCCCGCTGGTCCGCCAGGCGCAGCCCGCGGTCCATGGCCACCCAGCACATGAGCTTCGAGAAGACGAAGTGCCGGCGGCCCCCCCGCACCTCCCAGATCCCCTCGTCCTCCCGCTGCCAGTTCTTGGCCACGTAGTGGAGCAGCTCCCGCAGGTTGAGCCAGGTCTGGTAGGAGATGGGCGAGGCGTGCTTGTTGTAGAGATAGACGGAGTCCATGAGCTCGCCGTAAATGTCGAGCTGGAGCTGGTCGACGGCGCCGTTGCCGATGCGCACCGGCCGCGAGCCCCGATACCCCTCCAGGTGGTCGAGGGTGATCTCGGTCAGGTCCCGCCGGCCGTCGATGCCATAGACGATCTGCAGGCCGGCGTCGCGGTCCGCCTCGGCGCAGCGGGCGTCGAGCCAGGCCATGAAGGCGGTGGCCTCGTCCATCAGGCCGATGCGCAGCAGGGCGTAGATGGTGAAGGCGGCGTCGCGGATCCAGGTGTAGCGATAGTCCCAGTTGCGCTGGCCGCCGACGTGCTCCGGCAGGCTGCAGGTGGGCGCTGCCACGATCGCTCCCGTGGGCTCGAAGGTGAGGAGCTTCAGGGCGAGAGCCGAGCGGTGGACCATCTCGCGCCAGCGGCCGTGATAAGTACAGGCCGAGAGCCAGCGCCGCCAGAACCCCACGGTGCGATGGAACAGATCCTCGGTCTCGGCCGTGGACGGCGCCGCGCCGCAGCCGTCCTTGTCGACCGGCCGCAGGATGAAGGACGCCACCTCCCCCTCTTGCAGGGTGAAATCCGCGGTCACACCCGTGTCGTCCCGCGTCAGGGGTACGTCGGAGGCCAGGCCGAGGCTCAGGGATTGCGAGTGGAAGCAGGCACCACCTTTTTCGATCACCGTGTCGTGCGCGCCCCGGGCGTAGTCGAACGCCGGATGGCAGACCAGCCGGAAGCGGACGGCGCCGCGCACCACCCGGACACGCCGCACGAGCTGGTCCCGCCCGCCCTCTTCCGGCGACAGCCCCACGGGCATGAAGTCCTCGATCTCCCCCACCCCGTCCGTCGACAGGAAGCGGGTGATGAGGACGTTGGTCTCCGGCCAGTAAAGCTGCTTGGTGGCGACCTCGTCGCCCACCGGGCAGATCTGGAACCGGCCGCCCTTGCCGTCGTCGAGGATGGCGCCGAAGATGCTCGGCGAATCGAAGTAGGGGAAACAGTACCAGTCGATGGACCCGTGCTTGCCCACGAGCGCCACCGTCCGCATGTTGCCGATGATCCCGTAGTTCTCGATGGGCTGGTAGGCCAAGTCGCGTCCTCCCGGGCGGGAGGAGGACTGCAACTTGCTTGCCGGGGTCTCACTCCGCCCGCAGTGCCTGCAGCGGGTCCAGCCGGCTGGCGCGGCGAGCCGGGATGGCGCTCGCCAGCAGGGCCACGGCGGTGAGCACGGCCGGCGCCAGGACGAAGGTGGCGGGGTCCGTGGCGCTCACGCCCACCAGCAGGCTGCCGAGAAGACGGGTGAGGCCCAGGGCACTGGCGAGGCCCACGACCACGCCGAGGAGCACCGGCACAAGGCCCTGTCCCACCACCATCCGCAGCACGTGCCGGCCCGTGGCCCCGAGGGCCATGCGCACGCCGATCTCCCGCGTCCGCTGCCCCACGAGGTAGGAAAGGACGCCGTAGATCCCCACCGACGAGAGCGCCAGGGCGAGCAGGGCGAGCGCGCCCAGCAGCACGGTGTTGAAGCGGCGGGAGCCCAGGGAGCGCTCGACGATAGCGGTCATGGGCGTCACGGCCGAGACCGGCTGCTGCGGGTCCACGGCCCAGACCTGCCGCTGGATTTGCCGGGTGAGCGCGGCCGGCGAGCCGTCGGTCTGCACCACCAGGGAGACGGGGATCAGGCGCACCAGCAGGGCCGCGACCGGCGCCGGGATCTGCCCCAGGGGAAGGTAAAGGATGAGCGGCGCCGCCTCGTCCAGGCCCGTCTCCCGCACGTCCTTGACCACGCCCACGATGCGGCGTGGTGCGGGATCTGCCAGGTCGGAGAGGAAGGGCATGCCGACGTGGATGCGCTGGCCCAGGGGGTCCTGCCCGGGGAAGAAGCGCCGGGCCAGCGTCTCGTTGATCACCACCACGAGCTCGCCGCCCGGCCGGTCGCCGGCGGCGAGGTAACGCCCCCGCGCCAGGGGAATGCCCAGGGCCTGGAAATAGCCCGCCGTCGACGTCCGGTATTGCGCCTCGCCGACGCCCTCCTGGCTTTTGCCGCCGGGCCACTGGCCCACGACGGCGAACGGCAGGTCCGGCCCCGGCTCCAGCGGGAGGGTGGAGACGATCGCCGCCTGGCGCACGCCGGGGATGCCGCCGACCCGCTCGGTGACCTCCCGGCTGAAGCGCTCCAGGGCTTTCGGGTCGGAGTAGCGCGCGGCCGGCAGGGAGAGCTTGACGGTCAGCACGCCCTCGGGCCGGAACCCCGGGGCGGTGTGGGTCAGGCCGCTGAAGCTGCGCACCAGCAGGGTGGCGCCGGTGATGAGCACCAGGGCCAGGGCCACCTCGCTCACCACCAGCAGCCGGCGGGCGAGGGCGCCGCGGGCGCCGCCGGTGGAACGGGTGGAATTCTCCTGCAGCGGCTCGCGCAGGTTGACGCGCGCCGTCTGCACGGCCGGGACGAGGCCGAAGAGGAGGCCGGAGAGCAGCGAGAGGCCGAAGGTGAAGGCCAGCACGTGGCCGTCGATGCCGACCGGCGGCAGGCCGCCGCTGCCCTGGATCCCCAGCGCGTCCACCGGGCTCAGGGCCAGCAGAGGCTTCAGGATCCAGTAGCCCAGCAGCAGGCCGGCGAGACCGCCGGCCACGGCCAGCACCAGGCTCTCGGTGAGGAGCTGGCCGAAGATCCGTCCCGCCCCGGCCCCCAGGGCGGTGCGCACGGCGACCTCCCGGCGCCGGGCCGCGGCACGGGCGAGCTGCAGGTTCGCCACGTTCACGCAGGCGATGCCGAGCACGCAGGCCACGGCCCCCAGGAGCACCAGCAGGGCCGGGCGGAGCTGGCCGTAGAGGCTCTCCCGCAGGGGCACCACGAAGCCGGTCTCCGTCCGGTCCATGTCGTCTGGCCTCAGGGTCCGGTACCGGCGGGCGACCACTTTGAAGGCGGCCGCCGCCTGCGGCAGCGAGACGCCGTCCCTGAGCCGGGCCGCGACGTCCAGGTAGTTCGCCTTCTCCTGGCTGGCCGGATCGACGTCCGCCGGCGCCCAGAGGTCCGCCGCGGACGGAAAGTGGAAGCCGGCGGGCATGATCCCCACCACGGTGTAGGGCTCGCCGTTGAGCACCACGGCGCGGCCCACGAGCGCACGGTCGGCGCCGAAGCGCCGCGCCCACAGCTCGTGGCTCAGCACCACGACCTTCGGCCCGCCGGGACGGTCCTCCTCGGGCAGGAAGACCCGCCCGATCTCCGGCTGGCGGCCGAAGACCGCGAAGAAGTCGCGGCTCACCCGCGACCCGGGGATGCGCTCGGGCGGCCCGTCGCCCGCCAGGTTGAACCCCGAGCTCACCACCTCGTAGGCGGTGACGCCGCTGAAGACCTCGCCGCCATGCTCCCGCCAGAACACGAACTTGGGAATGGAGACGGAGGTCGACCGTCCATCCTTGAATCCCCGCTCGAGCTGCACCAGCTCCTCCGCCTTCGGATACGGCAGCGGGCGCAGCAGGACGCCGTTGACGACGCTGAAGATCGCCGTATTGGCGCCGATGCCGAGCGCCAGCGTCAGCAGGGCGACCAGGCTGAAGCCCGGGGCCCGCCATAGAGTACGGACGGCATAGCGAAGGTTGTGGAGCAGCGAGGTCATGGCGGCAAGTCCCTCCGTGTCTGGTGGGCACTACGAGGGGGAAGAAGAGGATGTTTCGGGATAAGCTCCCCGCTCACCCCCATGCACCTCCGTCGTCTCTCCCTCGCCCTCCTCCTCGCCGCCCTGGCCTGCCGGCGGACCCCGGAGCCGGCGCCGAAGACTGCGGACCTCCGCGTCCCCGCCACCGTGCCCGAGATCGCCCGCGCGGTGCACGACGGCCGGCGGGTGCTGTTCGTGGGCCTCGACGGCGCGGACTGGCAGCTCCTCGACGGCTACGTGCAGTCCGGGCGGATGCCCAACCTCGCGGCCCTCGCCAGGCAGGGGCGGACCGCCGTGCTCACCACGATCCACCCTCCCCTCTCCCCCCTGGTGTGGACGACGATGATGACCGGGACCTCGCCCCTCGATCACGGCATCCTCGACTTCACCCGGCGCAACCCCGAGACGGGGACTCTGGAGCCCATCACCAGCGGCGAACGGCAGGTGCCGGCGATCTGGAACCTGGCGACCGAGGCGGGCAAGAGCGTCGCCATCTTCGGCCTGTGGGCGACGTGGCCGGCCGAGCCCGTGCGCGGGCTGCTGGTGGCGGACCGCCTCTCCTCGTTCACTTCCGGCGCCGCCGGGGACCCGCCGCCGCCCGGCGTCGTCTATCCGCCGGCCCAGGAGGCGTGGGCGCGCGAGACGCTGGCGAAGGCGGACAGGGAGGTGGATTACGACGCCCTGCGCGCCTATCTCCCCTGGCTCGGGAGAGAGGAGTACGAGCGCTGGAAGGCGGCGCCCGACCCCTACGCCCATCCGGTGAGCGCCCTGCGCCGCATCCTCGTCGAGACCCGGGCCTATCATGCCCTGGCCACCTCATGGCTCGGCCGCGAGAGGCCGGACCTCGCCGTCATCTACTTCCAGGGCACGGACACCCTCGGCCACGTCTTCGCTCCCTACGCGCCGCCCCGCCAGGCGACGGTGAGCGCGGAGGATTTCCAGCGCTTCTCCCGCGTGCCGGAGCTCTACTTCGCCGAGGTCGACCGCCTGCTGGGCGACTACCGCAAGCTGGCCGAAGCCTCGGGCGCCGTACTGATGATCGCCTCCGACCACGGCTTCCGCTGGCAGGAGGGACGGCCCGCGCAGCTCTCCAGCGCCGCCGCGGCCACCGCCGGCCGGTGGCACCGGGACGAGGGGATCTACCTCGTCGCGGGACCGGGCGTCCCGGCGTCGGACGTGCGCGGCCAGGGGAACGTCATCCAGGTCTGCGGCACTCTCATGAACCTCCTCGGCATGCCGCCCTCCGGCGGCGTGGCCGGCCCTCCCCTCACCGGCGTCGAGGCCTCGCCGGACGTGCTCACGAATTACCGGGACCACTGGCGGCCCGCCGCTCCAGCCCGCCAGACCGACCCGAAGGCCAATCAGGAGGAGATCGAGAAGCTCCGCGCTCTTGGCTATGTCGGCGCCTCAGGGAAGACCGCGGCGGATGGCTCCACGCGCACGGCGGCTTCCTTCAACAACGAGGGGCTGCTCCGGCGCGAGCGCGGCGAGACTGCCGCCGCGACGGCTGCCTTCGAGCACGCCCTGGCCCTGGAGCCGGCCAGCGCCGCCGCCCTCTGGAACCTGAGCGACCTCCTGCACTCCCAGCACCAGGACCTCGACCGCTCGGACGACCTGCTCGTCCGCGCTCTCGCCGCCGGCCTGCCGGACGGGGTGGACTACACGGCGGGCCGCGCCGTCCTCTATGCCAAGGGGGGCGAGGCCGAGCGGGCCCTGAGCCTCCTCGACCGCGCCCTCCAGGCCCAGCCCGCCGACCCCCGCCTCCACCTCCTGCGCGGCCGCTACCACCTGGAGCGCCGGCACTGCCAGCAGGCCCTCGCGGACTTCGACGCCGCCACCGCCGATCCCAGGAGCGCCCTGGCCCAGGCCTCCTCCGGACTCGCGCGCCTCTGCCTGGGCGATGCCGCCGGCGCCGCGCGCAATTTTCGCAGATCGCTGGAGATCGACCCCAACCAGCCGGAGATCCGCCGGGCGCTGGGGGAGATCGGGGGGACGTAGAGGTAGAGATGCCGGCCCGGCAGGAGCCCCGGGCCCGGCATGAAGAAGGGGTCAGTTCAACGGCGAGGGGCAGTGCTGCCCTTCATCCTCGATGTGGCAGCCGCTGCCGTCGATAGGAGCGGGCTGGTCCAACACGGCCGACTTCCGGGCCACCGAGGGCCGGCCGGCCGCGAAGTTCGACGCTCCCGGCACGAAGGTGTCGGGGATGCCGTCGCTGTCCGTATCCACCTTCAGGAAGCCTTCGCGCGCCGCGCCGGTGGTGCCGCGGTCCGACCACTGGGCGTTCACGGCGGGTGGGAAGCGCAGGGACTTGCGCAGCTCGAGGGCTTCCGTGGTGGCCCGCCCGACAGGCTTGAAGGAGATCTTGACGTTGACGAAGATCGGGGCGAAGAACCGGCCGCCCTTCTCGTTGTCACGCAGGATGCGCATGGTGGTGACCGGCTGTTGGCCGTCGAGCGTCACGAAAGCATTGTACTGGCCGCAAGCCGTCTGCACCGGAGCCACGCTCTGGAACTGCATGGCGCGCATCTGGATGCGCGTCACCGCCACCCCGTTCTTGTTGAACGAGGCGTTGTCGAGCCGCTGGATGATCGTGTCGGCGGCGCCCAGGACGCCCGGCTGGCCGCCGGCGATGGGGACTCCCTTGAGGACGATCCGGCCGGTGAAGGCCTCTGATTTGCTGCAGAAGAAGCCGGCGGGAAGCGGCTGCTTGGTGAAGTCGGCGAACGTCGTACCGTCCCCCTTGGTCATCCAGAGATCGCTGCCGTTGTAGATGGTGTGATTGCCGGCGAGCGCCGGGACTGCGAGTACCATCAGACCGAGAATGCAGATTGCGGAAAGCCTCTTCATACCTTCTCTCCTCTCCGTTTCGGACTTGATTTTGAACGGTGAAGGACGCTGTTCCGCTTCAGAGCTCCAGGGCGGAGCGCGGGCTCCCGGTTGGGAGGGTATGGGAAGCGGTGGACCGGCTTCCCCGGTCATGAGGAAATTCACCTTGCCTCATTGAAGAAGGTGCCCTGAGTTGGATTTTGCGCGCCGGTGGTGGAAAAGCCGGGGCGGCTCGGCCGGCGTGGGGCCCAGGCCCCCCTTCGGCCGCCGCCTTCGAGCACGCCCTGCCCCTAGCCGGCCAGTGCCGCCGCGCTCTGGAACCTGAGCTCGGAGGGGAGTAGATCCCTCTCCGATTCGCCTGTAGAGGCTGGTCCAAGCGGTATCCGCGCCGCCGAGCCCCTCACTCCCCAACCCCCTCTCTCCCACCGCACTCCCGCCCGCCGGGAGAGAGGGGGCTTTCTGCTTTTTCAGAAGAACTAACCACTCCCTCTTCTCCCGGCGGCCGGGGGGGAGGCTGGGAGAAGAGGGCCGGGGTGATGAGGGCCAACGGCTCGCGCAAGGCCTGCGGTCACAAAGCTCCCCTCATACACCGTGACTCCTCTTTCTGCGACCTCTCTGGCGAGCGTGTTGGCCACGTGCCGCTGCCGCAGCATTTCTTCCGGGCTCAGCACGAAGAGGTCCATGGGTAAGCTCGCGGGTTCCAACAAACGGTGGATGTCGAGCTTGATCTGCCGCTTGGACTTCTCACCCGCATAGATGATGACCAGGTCCAGGTCGCTGTCCGGCCGAGCAGTGCCCTGGGCCCGCGACCCGAAAAGGATGATCTTCTGGGGATGGATCGCTTCGGCGATGATCTTCACCACACGCTCGACCACTGGATCGGAGATCATGCCTGGCCTCCTTTCTTGAAGATGTCCACTGGAGCGGGAGCGTCCAAGGCTGCTTCGCCTCGGGGACTACCACATCCTACTCCAAGTGGAGGACTGTGCTGGGAGCGTCTGTTGCGCGAGCGACCGGGAGAGGATCGCCGCGTGGGGAGATCGGGCCCACTAGCAAATCCGCGGCTAGGGCTTCTTCTCCAGCCGCGCCAGCGACTGGCAGACCTCGTGCGCCCGGCGGCTGCGGTCATCGCGAGGGTGGGTGAAGACGGGGTGCTGGCGCAGGCGCTCGCAGCCCAACTTGAGCCAGTCGTGCCAGTCGGCGCGCCAGAGCCGCAGAGTGCCGTCCTGGCCGGCGCTGGCGGCGACCTCCCCGGCATCGGAGAAGGCGACCGCGGCGACGGACTTCCAGTGGCCGTTGAGCTCCCCCAGCTTCTTGCATTGCAGATCCCAGAGCCGGACGGAGCGGTCGCTGCCGCTGCTGATCAGGGAGTCCCCCTCCGGGCTCCAGTCGAGCGAGGAGACCTCGAAGTTGTGGGCCTTCGCCTGGCACACCTTCTTGCCCGAGTCGAGGTTCAGGATCGTGAGATAGCCGTCGTCGTCGCCGCTCGCGAGGTACGGGGCGGCCGGATTCCAGGCCAGCGACACGATGCGCACTGAAGAGGGTCGCAAGGGATTGCGCAGAGCCTTTCCCTCGGCGTTCCAAAGGAGGACGGTGCCGTCGTCGGTGCCGGCGGCGACGTGCTCGCTGTCAGCACGGAAGGCGACGGCGGAGAGCTTGCGGTTGCCGCTGAATTTGTGCAGGACCTTGCCGTCGACCTCCCGGACGACGACGTTGGCGTTCTCGTCGCCGCTCAGGAGCCTGCCCCCGTCCTGGGAGAAGCGGAGGGCCAGGATCTTCTGGTCGCCCTCGGCGAAGGGAGGGCCCAGCCGCCGGCCGTTGTCGTCCCAGAGCTGGATCGAGCCGTCCTTCGTACCGGCAGCGAGCCGCTTGCCGCCGGGGCTCAGGGCCAGCGCCGAAATAGAGTCGGGGGGAACGTCCGCGAGGGTCAGCAGCTTCGGGTGATCGCTCCTCTTCGTGTCGAACATCCACAGCGCGCTGCCCAGGGCGAGGAGGCGGTCGCCGGAGGCGAAGGCCAGGAGGCGGATGCTGCCGCTGCCCGGCTCTTTCACCAGGGGCGGCCCGAGCTGACTGTGCTCGAGGTCGAGGATGCGCACCGACTTGTCGTCGCTGCCGGCCACCAGCTCGCGCCGGCCGGGGACGGCGGTCATCGTGGAGACGTTGCCATGAAAGCCGGCGAAAGGGGCGAAGAGACGGTGGCCGTCGCGGTCCTGGAACAGCACCGTCTGGTCTTCGGAGGCGCTGACGAGAGTGTTGCCATCGAGGAAGACCACGGCATTGACGGCGCCCTCATGGCGCCGCAGGGGGGGATAGGCGTTCTTGCCGTCCGGCGTCCATTGGCGGAGCGAGCCGTCCTCGCCGCCGGAGGCGAGGCTCTTGCCGTCGGGGCTGAAGGTCACGGCATACACCGGGCCGCTGTGCCCCCGGTACGGCTCGGCCACGGGCCTGCCTTGCAGGTCCCAGAGGCGGACCGAGCCGTCCTGGCTGGCGCTCGCGATGGTGCTGCCGTCCGGGCTGAAGGCCAGCTCGTGGACGGCGCCGTCATGCCCCTCGAATGGCGCCGCCACAAGCCTGCCCTGCAGGTCCCACAGGCGGACCAGGCGATCGTCGCCGCCGGTGGCGGCGAGCTTGCCGTCCGGGCTGAAGGCCACGGTCCAGGTAATGCCGGTGTGCTGTTCCTGCGAGGTGGCCCGCAGCGTGCCGTCCACGGCGGACCACAGGCGCAGCCGCCCGTCGTCGCCCACGCTCGCCAGGAGACCGTCGCGGCTGAAGGCGATGGCGCGGGGCACGGTGCCGGCCTTGGGCAGGACGCGAGGCGCCTCCCCGTTCAGGCCCCACAGGCGGATGGCGCCGTCCTCGCCAGCGCTGGCGACCATCCGGCCGTCCGGGCTGGCCGCCACGCAGGAGACGGCCGCGCCGTGGTTGAAGCGGTTGCGTTCCCGCGCCTCCTCCACCGCCCGCAGGAGGCTGAGCTGGACAGGCGTGAAGACCTGGCCGAAATGGTCCAGGCTGTCGCCCGCCGCGGCGATGGCCTCGGTGAGACCCGCCACCGGCTCCACCGCCAGGAGCCGCTGCACCTCCTGCGGAGTGGCGAAGAGACGGTGGCGCTCCTCCACCCGCCGCGCCAGCCAGAGGACCACGCCGAGGCCCGCCAGCACGGCGAGGCCCGCGGCCCGCAGCAGCCAGAGGTTGCGCCGGTGCCGGCCGCGCTGCTTGCGGCTGGCCGCGAGCAGGCGCTCCTCGTCCGGCTGCAGCGCCCGCATCCCGGGGAGCCCCGCCTCCACCACCTTCAGGTCCCAGGCGTCGAGGGGCGCCGCCGTGCGGCCGCCCTTCCACTCGCTGCCGCGGCTCGCCAGGATACGGTGGGCGCGCTGACCCGGCCACACCGAGAGGTCGTAGCGCTGCCGCACCAGCGGCGCCAGGGTGTCGTGGCCGAGGCGCGTTCCCCCGGCGGCCTGCGCGCCGTCCCCCGCGGGATCGGTCAACAGGAACAGTCCCTTCAGCGCCTGGACGAGGTCGGAGAGGATGCCGGCGCGGTGGCCGTAGCGCTCCCGCAGCTCGCTCTCCGTCCGCTGCTCGGCGGTGAGCAGCGGCGTCGTGTGGTGGGCCAGGAGGTCGAGCACCAGCCCCGACTCGACCACCTCGGCGCGCTCCTCGGCGGTGCGCTCGGACCACCCCTCCAGTCCATGGGCACTGCCCAGCTTCTCGAGCTGGCGGTCGAGGAAATCCCCCAGCCGCTCGGAGTCCTCTGGCGAGATCGCGCTCCGGCCGAGCTTCTGGAGCTGCTGGTCGAGGAAATCCCCCAGCAGATAGCCCTCGTCCCGCAACCGCCCATAGAGGATGTAGGTGAAGCGGGGAGCGGACTGGCTCTCGGCGGTCGCCTCCTGCCACATGCGGGTGAGCAGGATCTGGAGCGTGGGAGCGATCGGCGAGTCGCGGTCCGCCAGCAGGTCGCCGGCGATGATTTCGGCGAGCCCCGGCTCCACCTCCAGGCCGTAGCGCTCCCGCAGGCGCGGCGTGAGGGTGAGCCCGGTCGCCACCTCCAGGATGGCCGCGCGGTCGAGCCCCTCCAGGAACACCTTGCCGTAATCCAGCCCGTGGATCTCGAGCTGCTTCTGGATCTCCGGGAACCACTCCTTGCGGAAGCCGAGGACGAGGCGCCCCTGCGGCCGGCGAGCGGGATCGCCGAAGAGCTCCACGAGCACGCCGAAAAGCTCGTCCAGCTCTCCCGGGTATTCGGCCGCGGGCCGGGTGTAGACCTCCTCCACCTGGTCGAGGATCACGACCAGGGGCCGGCCCGTCTGGCTCTCCGCCAGCCGCCAGGCCGCGGCCAGCGAGGTTCCCTCGGCTCCCTCGGCGACCTCCGCCGGCTGTACCGCCGCGAGGAGCGTCGCCGCGAGGCTGCGGTGGGAGTCGCGCCGCACGTAGCGCACCTCGTGGTACCACTCCAGCCGCGGCAGGAGACCGGCGTCGAGGAACGAGGACTTCCCCACCCCCGACTGGCCGTAGAGCAGCACGATGGGCGAGCTGCCGGCGTCGGTGAGCCGCAGGTAGAGCTCGCGGATCTCGCGGTTGCGGCCGAAGAAGATCTCGGCGTCGCTGGCGGTGAAGCGGTCGAGGTAGCGGAAGGGCTTGGCCGGCAGCGGGCGGCGCTTGAGCCCGGGCAGGCCGTGGCACGGGTCGGGCACCGGGAAGAGGTCGCCGGTGCGGGCCAGCGGCGCGGCGATGGGGCAGGCGTACAGGGTGCCAGCGACCGCCTGGCCGTCCTTCATCAGGGCGAACCGCAGCAGGCCGACGAGGGCGCCGTCGACCAGCACGGGGCCGCCCGAGAGCCCCTTCACCGGCGCGCCGTGGCCGGCGGCGGCCTGGCGGCTGAAGAGTTGGAAGGCGGGCACGCCTTCGAGGTCGCCGAGGTGGTTCTCGACGGTCCCCCGCTGCACCATGCCGTCGCGGGGGTTGGCGTCCGGGAAGCCGTAGGTCTCCCAGGAGCCCCCCGAGCTCTGGAGGTCCGCCATGGGCAGCGGGCGGACGCCCTCCAGCTCGTCGCAGGTCAGCAGGGCCCAGTCGGCGCGGCGGTCCCAGAAGCTGGGATGGAGCCGCGCCTCGCGGCTGCCGCCGGGAAAGGTGAGGACGATGCGGCCGGGGAGGAACTGCGGCGGGTCCTGATGGCGGTTCGCCACCACGTGGAGAGCCGTGAGCACGAGCCCGGGGCCGACCAGGAAACCGGTGCCCCGGCTCAGCACCTGCGCGCCGTCGATGATGTCGATGCGGGCGATCGCCCGGCGGACGGCTTCTTCCATGGGAGCGCGGGCTCAGACCCCCTCGGGGCCGGCGTAGTCGCACAGCTCGGCGGCGGTCATGCGGTCGTCGCCGTCGAGGTCGATGCGCACGTAGGTCGGCTTGAAACGGGTCCAGCGCTTGAGCCGCCCCTGCTGCATGTCGTCGACGAATTCCCGCACCCGCGCCAGCGCCTCCGGCTCGGGGCCGGCGAGCAGCTCGACGGGGAACTGGATGAGGTCCGCCCAGGTGCCGGAGTTCAGGTACCAGGCCCCGCCGCCGAGATCGATCTTCTTCGCCAGATGCGTATGGCCGAAGACGACGCAGCGGAAACCGCCCTTGCTGAGATCCCGGGCCGCGTCGAGATACTCGCGGGCGGTCTCGACGCCGCGATCGAAGCTCTGGTCGCTCTGCACCGCCCGCAGGGCCTTGAGCAGCGCCGGCAGGCGCCGCTCGACGCCCACGCTCCCCCGGCCCAGCAGGAGCTGCATCAGCCCCAGGGTCGAATCCACCGCCGAGAAGCTGGAGATGTCCTCGCCGATGGCCGCCGCGGCATAGGACGCGGGCTCCGGCTCCAGGGCGGCCAGGAAGGCCCCCGGCGATTCGCCCAGGGCCTCCGCGAGGATGCGATCGAGCGGATCGTTCCCCGCTGCACCGCCCGAGCTGATGTCCGAGCCGAAGGAGGCGCCGCTCATGTCGTCTCCGAACCCGTCCAGCCCGCTCATCTCGGAGCTGATGTCGCCCCCGAAGGACGGCAGGGCCGGCGCGGCGAGCCGGTGCTTGCCGGCCGCCAGCGCCAGGGCCGCCACCCGGCTCAGGATGCTGCGGTAGCCCGGCTCCAGGACGAGCAGCATGGGCACCACCGCACCCGTCTCCGGCTTCAGCAGGTCGACGAAGCGATAAGCGTCCTTGATCGGGTTGATCACCGTCGCCACCATCTTGCTGCCAGCCGGCGGATCGAACGCGTACTGTGCCGGCACCGGCTGATGGCGCGACGCCAGCGAGCGGATGCGGCGCAGCGCGTCCTGCGATACGACGTTGAAGCTGTCATAGCGGTTGCCGTGCTCGATCAGCACGTCCCCCACCGCGTAGGCCTCGCCGTCGTGGATGAATTCGTAGTCGTGCCGCCCCTCGACGCCGATCAGCTCCTTGAGCCGGCGCCGCACCTGCGGCAGCGCCAGCTCGATGTCGTGGTTGCCCAGCAGAATCGTGAGCCGGTGGCCGTTCTCCAGCAGGCGGCCGAGGGCGTCGAACAACCGGCGGTCGCGGGCGACGATGGCCTCCAGCTTCCTGGCGGCGGCCGCCGGATCGGCGGTGAACGCCGACCAGTACGGCGGCGCCTCCTCGCGCTCCGCCAGGAAGTCCACGGCATCGCCGTTGATCACCAGCTCGATCCGCGGCCCGCCGGCCGGCTTGGCCGCCACCGCCTCCACGAGCTCCGCAATCCGCTCGCCCTGGGTGCAGATGCGGAAGCCACGGTCCTCCGGATCGCCGCTCTCGGGATAGACGCCCCCGAGATGAAGGTCGGAAATGATGTAGACCTGCCGGGACACGCCGTTCGCCATGGAGACCCCGCTTCGGATTGAAGGTGAAGAGTGCCCTGAGAGATTAGCACAGGAGGGCTGCGGCAGCCCTTAGAGCGCCGCCAGGAACGCCCCGATCTCCTGCCAGACCACCGGGCAACCCAGCAGGTCGTTGTGGCCGGTGCGCGGCACGGGCACCCAGCGCGCGGGGCCTCCCAGCACGGCGGCGATCTCCCTCCCCTGTGCCACGGGAATCAGGTCGTCGAGCTCGCCATGGACCACCAGCGCGGGCACCCGGACCTCCCGGGCCGCCGCCCGCGAATCGTAGCGCTCCCGCAGCATCGCCTTGACGGCGAATTCGGGGAAGATCCCCACCGCCACCTCGGCCAGCGTCGTCCAGGGCGACAGGGCGATCAGCCCCTTCACCGTCTCGGGATGGCGGGCTGCCGCGCCGATGGCCACCGCGGCGCCCAGCGACCATCCGCACGCCACGACGGGCCGGCCCGCGTGCAGCTCCCGGGCCCAGGCCACGGCCGCGTCACCCGTGGCCATCAATCCCTCTTCCGAGGCGGTGCCGGTGCTGCGGCCATAGCCCGGGAAGTCCATGGCGAGGAAGGGCACCCCCATGCGCCGCAGCTCATCGTAGAAGCCGGACCATCGCAGCGTCTCCAGGTTCTCGCCATTGCCGTGGAAGAAGAGGACCAGCGGCGCCGCCGGCGGCAGGCCGGGGTCCTCCCACGCCCACCCCACGGCGCGGTCGCCGGTGGCGAGGTCGAGGGCGATCTCCTCCAGAGGGGCAGGGGGCGGGGAGGGAACGGCGACCGGCGGCGCCGGGTAGAGCATCTGGCGGGCGAAGGCGTCGAGCATGGGGAGAGCTTATTTCAGAACTCCGCGCTCGATCCGCCGCCGCCGAACTGCCCGCCGCCGCCTTCGAATTTCGGCTCCTCGTGGAGGTCCCGCGCGTCGGGCGAGAAGGAGGCGACGGCGGCGCCCATTTCCAGCAGCCGCTGGCGGGCGAGGTCCTGGAAGAGGGGCTCGGCCGTGAAGCCTCCCCGCTCCTTCCCCGGTCCGGCGTCGAGCCAGCGGCGCAGGCCGAGGACGAGCCCCACCAGGACGGCTCCCGAGGCCGTGATCACCACCCAGAGGGGTGCGAGGTGCACGTACCAGCGCAGCGTGACCAGCGAGGCGACCGCGGTGCCGGCGCCCACGATCAGCAGCGGATACCGGCGGCTGCGTATCCCCAGCCCGAGCAGGACCAGTGGCACCAGCGCCGTGGCGACGACCGACAGCCACCACAAGGTGTCGTTTTGCGGCGGCAGGCCGCGACGCGCCTCGCCGATCTCCTCGACGAGCTGCGTCTCCCACGAGCCGAGGTGAACGGCGACGTAGAGGCCCACCAGCGCCACGAGGAGGACGGCCGTGAAGGAGGACCGGTGCGCGGGCGGCAGGCGCGGCGATTCCGCAAGGCGCAGCAGGAACGGCGCGGCGGCGAGCGGCAGGGCGATCCACAGCAGCCGGCCGGCGGGCAGACGGGCGAGAGCCACCAGCAGCGCCGCCGCGGCGGCCCCCGCATAGAGCGGATAGCCCCAGCGCCAAGCCGCGGCAACGGCCAGCGCGGCCCCGGCGAGACAGAGCACCGGCAGCGCGTCGCGGAAGTCGAGCTTCAGCGGCTCGAACACGAACCAGGTCGCCGCACCCATGAGGTAGCCGAGCGCCAGGAACGAGGCCGCGGCCTCGGTGCCGCCCTGCGCCCGGCGCATGGGGCCGATCTGGTATTCCGTCGCCACCGCGAGGACGACTCCCGTCACCAGGGCGAATCCGGCCAGGACGCCACCGTTCTTTGAATCGGCGAGCTCGAGGAACAGCGACAGGAACCCGAAACCGGCGTCGACGGCGATGATCGTGAAAATGAACAGCAGCACGCGGAAGACCGGCCCCGCCCGCACCCGGTCATCCGGCACTGCGGCCTCGATCGCCTGGAGCGTCGCCGCGTCGACGGCGCCGGCGCGCTGCCAGTCCCGGGCGGCGCAGCGCACGGCGGCGTTGCGGTCCGCCCGCTCGCAGTCCGGGGTCACAGCGGCTCCTCCATGCGGCGCTGGGCCGCGAGCAGCCCGAGGATCAGCAACAGCGAAGTGATGCTGAACCAGAAGCAGCCACTCACCCCCAGCTTGAGGGGCTCGAGCACCAGCCGGGAGAGCCCCACGTAGGCGGCGAGGACGCCGTAGGCGAACAGCGGGAACCGCCGGGCATGGAAGGCGCCGGCCGCGAGCCCGGCCCCAGCCAGCAGCAGGGCCCCAGCCCACGCGAGCCCGGTTCCCCCAGGCGCGAAGATCCCCGAGCCGATCCCGCCCAGCACCAGCAGCCAGCCGAGGTTCACGGCCACCGGCTCGAAATGCGCCTTGCGATCCGTGCGGGCAAGGGCGAGCCCGAGCCCCGCGAACAGGGCGCCACAGGCGATGGCGTTCCAGCGCACGGCCTCTCCGGACCCGTTCCAGAGACCGGAGCCGAGGAGGGCCACGGCGACACCCCGCCAGGCCGCGAAGGTCGAGAGCGAGAGCGAGAAGACCACCCGCGAGTCGAAGCGGCAGGCGGCGGCGCCCGTCAGCAGGGCCATGATCAGCAGGTGCCACGGCCAGTGGGCGCCCAGCGGTGTGAATTTGAGCTCGACGTACGCGAGGTCCGCCCCGGCCAGCAGCACCCCGAGCAGGAGGACGTAGTCGAACGCCAGGTTGGGCGACGGCACCGCCCGCCAGGAGAACGGCGGCGCCTTGGCGATCACCCATCCCAGGGCCGCCACAGCGGCGAGGCCGATCCCGACGGCGATCACCACGGGGCCGATGCGGTCCAGGTTTTCCTTCACCAGCAGCCCCACGCCGCCGGTGATCATCAGCACCCCCGCATAGAGCAGGGCCCGCAGCTCGCCGTGGACGGACAGCAGCTCGCCGCGGGCCACGCGCAGCAACCGGGGCGCCGTCTCGGGCGGCAGCGCACCGCTTGCCGCCAGCTCGGGGATGGCTTTCGCGACGTCGGGGTTCACGGGATCTCCGTGGGAGATGGTATCGCAGGTCGCAGAAGAAAGCCGAAAGCAGGGACTTCAGGGACTAAGGGACTTCAGGGACGAAAAAAGCTCCTGTCTTGAGTCCCTGCTGTCCCTGAAGTCCCTGCAGTCCCTTGATGAGGCCGCAATCGCAAAGCCTTATACTCTCCCCAGGAGGTTCACCCACCATGCCCGACCCGCTCTGGTACTACTACCAGGACAACGCCCAACAGGGTCCGCTGCCGCTGGCGGCATTGCGCGCGCTGGCGGATCAGGGGAAACTCCGGCCGGACAGCCTCGTCACCCGGATCGGCATGGCCGACTGGCTGCCGGCGAAGCTGGTGCCCGAGCTGTTCCCGCAGGAATCGGCCATGCGACCTCCCCTCCCTCCCGGCGTCGGCCCCCGGCGCGACGTCCTGGCCGCCGGCCGCAACCTCGCCGAGCGGCTGCACCGGGTGGCGGGTGCGGACGACGTCACCGAAACTCTCCCTCATCTGCGGCTCGTGCGTCTGCTGCTCAAGGGGCTGCGCCGCGGCCTCACCGAGAGCGGCCTGGGCGCCGCCGACCTCGTGGCCCGGCAGACGGGCCATCTGGCCTACGTGCTGGCCGCGGTCCTGCTGGTGCTGGACTACCTGGTGCTGGGCATCCGCAGCGACAGCTTCCGCCTCACCTTCGGCGGGCTGCTGCTGATCGCGCCGGCCGCCATCCTCCTCCACTACGTCGCGGTTCTGTTCCTCGACGCCGGGTTCTCGCTGCTGCGCAAGTCCCCCAGCGAGCTGTCGTCCCCGGCCATCCTGTCCTTCTTCGCGCTGCTCTTCTTCGCCGGCAGCGTGCTCAGCTTCGCGCTGGGGGTCTACGGCCTCATCCTCGGCGGCAGCCTGCTCAGCTTCGGGTACGCGCTGGGCCTGGCGGCCCTGCTGCTCTACGCCTGCGGCATCGCCCTCAACCCGGCGACGGTGAACGTCAATCCCGCCAGCGGCCTCTCGGCCGGCGAGGAGGCGCTGGGAATCCTCCTGTTCCTGCTCAAGGTGCCGGTGCGGCTGGTGCCGTTCCTCTTCGGCGTCGGCGCGGTGGTCGGAGTGTGCGCGGCGGTCTATCTCCTCTACCTCGTCTTCACCCAGGCGCCGGTGTTCCTCGTCGAGCAGGCGCACCAGATCGCCCACGGCGTCCTCGGCGTCGCCCTGCTGCCGCTGCTCGCCTACCTGAGCTTCGTCGTCTCCGCCCTGCTGGTCGAGGTCCTGCGGGCCATCCTGCGGATTCCGGGCAAGATCGACTCGCTGCGGTCCGACGTCAACGGCGGCGGTCCGCCGGCCGCCGGTTGATCAGCCAGACGCCGAGCAGGATGGCGCCGGCCACCGGCCCGCCGAAGTTGGGTTAGCATCGCCGGCCAGGTGGAGGTGAACGCATGGCGCCAGGACTCGACGAGATGCTCTCGCAGTCTCCCGCAGAGAAGCACAGACTCTACACCGAGCACTCCCCGCAGGCCCTGGCCGCGATCGAGGGCGTCCTCGCCGTTCCCGGCCCGTCGCCGGTGCTCATCCTCGCCGGCGAGCCCGGCTGCGGCCGCACTGGCCTGCTGGAGGCCGCGGCCCATGGCCCGGACGGTCCGGACGCCGTGAGTCGCGACGGCCGGGAGGTCCTCGTCCTCCCCCTCGACCTCCAGGGCTACGAGGAGGGGCTGGACCTCCTGCGCTTCGCCGAGATCCAGATCGCCAGGCGCTGGGAGCTGAACGAAGCCGGCCGCGAAGAGCTCGGGCGCGCCCTCTCGCCGATGCTGCCCGGCATCGCGCCCTCGCTGTCGGGTGCGGCCGTGGTTGCCCTCCTGCTGCGCGTCCCCGATCCGCGCGCCGCCGCCCGGGAGATCTTCCCCGACCGCCCCGACCCGCGGGAGTCGCTGACCGCCCTGCTCCGCCTCCTGGCGCGGGATGGCCGTTTCGTGCTCCACGCCGTGGCGAGCCCCCAGCTCACCGATCCCCTGCGCCTGCGGCTGCTCGACGAGGCGCGAGCCAATCCCAACCTCCTGCTCGCCGTCTCCTGCTCGCCGCGCGAAGCGGACGAGCGCGTCGCGCCACGGAGTGAGCGCCTGCGCCTCGACCTCACGCCCCTGCCGGCCGGCGACCTCCTCGCTCCCGTCAAGGACCTGCTGGACGACCTCGACCTGGAGACGGCCGACCGCCTCCAGCGCTTCCTCGACCTCGCCGCCCTGTGCGGCGACAGCGTGCCGGCCGAGCTGCTCTTCCACCACTTGGAGCTCGACGAGGAGCAGCAGGAGGAGATCCTGGACACGATCGACGAGGAGTTGGTGGAGAACGAGGAGCAGCGCCTGTTCGTCGACCACCAGTACGGCCATCCCTCGTTCCCCGGTCTGCTGACCTACAGCTTCCTCTCCCCCCTCCTCAACCAGGCCCTCCTGGAGCCGTTGACCGCGGACAAGCGCCGGCGGCTGGCCCTGGAGCTGTTGGAGTTCGTCGACCAGTCGATGCCCCTCCACACGCGGGGCATGGCCCTGCTCCGCCTCGCCCTGGCCGAGCACCTGGAAGACGCCGGCCGCCGGACCTCCAACGTCCGCGACCTGCGGGTCTGGATCGGCGAGGAAGAGGTGGACGAGATGGCGGCCGATCTCGCCCGCGCCCTGGACCCGGATGAGGGGGGCCTCCTCACGCCCGAGAACCTGCTGGGCACCGCCCAGGAGACCGAGGGTCGCTGGCCTCCCCACGTCCGCCTGGCCTTCGTCGAAGCGGTGCGGCGCCGGCCGGACGCCCTCACGCCGGCCGGCAGGGTGGGTTATCACCTCCTGCGGGCCAGCCTGCTGCGCGAGACGGGGCGCCGCCCCGAAGCCCTGGAGGAGGCCCGGACCGGCCTGGAGGCGGCCCGCGAGGTGCACGGACCCGAGGGCCCCACGACGATCGACGCCATGAGCCTGCTGGGCGTCCTGCTGCGGGAGGCGAGGCAACCCGAGGAGGCCCGCCTGCACCTGGAGCGCGCCCTGGAGCTGCGGGGCCGCGAAGCGGGCACGCCGGAGCCGGGAGACGCCGCCGCGCCCGCCGACGATCCGCAGCGGATCGCACCTCTCGCCACCCTTCTGGCCAGCCTCGGCCTGACGCTCTACGACCTGAGCCAGCGGGAGGCTGCCCGCGAGCACCTGCTCCAGGCCCTGGAGCTCCACCGCCAAGCCTTCGGCGACGTCCATCCCGCCGTGGCCAACGACCTGCGCAACCTGGCGGTGATCGCCCGCGACCTGGGCGATCCGCAGCAGGCCCTGCAGTTCGCCCGTCCCATCGTGGACATCCTGCGGCAGATGTACGGCGACGTTCATCCCAGCACGGCCGAGGCCCTGACCGACGTGGCCAGCCTCCTGCGCGCCCTGGGAGAGTCCGAGGGCGCCCGTCTGCACCTGGAAGCCGCCCTCCAGATCGACCAGCAGGCCTACGGCGAAGCCCATCCGCAAGTGGTGGCCGACCTCAACAACCTGGCCCTCGTCGAGCGCGACCTGGGAGACCTGGACGCCGCCCGCGACCACCTCGAGCAGGCCCTGGCCATGGCGGAAACCTCATTGGGAGAGGACCACGCGCTGACCGTGCAGCTCCGGCGGGCGATGGCGGAGGAGTGAAGGGGCCTTGGAGCTTGCGCGGCAGAAACAAGAAGCAAGGACGTAAAGGACATCAGGGACAACAAGGACCCCAAAGACACGAAGGACGGTGCAAATCTGGCATTTTATTGTCCCTGCTGTCCTTGTAGTCCTTGATGTCCTTGGTCCTTCCTCGCAGAGCGGGTGAAGGTCATGGCGTAGCTACTCACTCTCAGCAAGCTTTCCCTGCGCCTTCAGCTTTTGCCGGACCTCCTCCAGAGACTCGCAAGGCTCCCCTTCGCTTTCGCGCGCCATATGAGCGTCGCGGAAGGCATGATCGTCGTCCGCCAGAGCCCGCAACCAGATCTCCAGGATAAGGACGGCGTTCTCGGGGATCAGGCCTGGAATCCCCTGCTTTCCATACGCCAGGTGGGGACTCGCTCTTACCTTACGGTAGCCTCCCTCCCGCATGCCGGTCAACGAATGCTCGACGGCGGCCATGACCTGACGTTTGCCGAGGGTGATGGTGCGGTCGACGACCGGCCGGCCGCCCTCCTTTCTGAGCCTGGCGGCCGGAACCTCTTCAGCTTGGGCCTCGTCGAGCGGAACCTCGTCGCCCCGATTCAGGAAGATCCGCAGGTTGTAGGTTACGCGATCACCCTTCCCTGCGGGTCTTCCAGTACCGTCAACCTCGTTCAGAAGCTTCAGGCCACGCTCCATACGCCTCGGCCCTCAGGGCGGGCAGGGGACCGGGGGCGGTCCACAGGCACCGAAGTACCGGTTGACGTTGATATTACACTCGGGAGCCGGGCCCTGATTGACCGTGAAGTAGTGCCAGTGGGTCACCGGCAGAATGCACGGGAAGTGGTCGTGGTCCGTGTGATAGTCGCAGGGCGGCGTCGGTGGCAACGGCGGACAGTTGCATGGATCGGCCTGCCCGCCTTTTCTGAACCCGCCGCCTGCCGCATAGGCGGGTGAGGTTCCGAGCAGGATCGCCATCAACGCCACGATTGCCGCCAGCGCAGGCTCCAGGACGGGCCCCAGAGTGCCGAGGCTCTCGATGATCGCGAGAATGATCAGGATCAGGATGGCGGCCAGGAGGACGAACAGGAGGAACTCGACCAGGGGCCGAAGCTCCGGGTGGCAGTCGAGCCAACTGCCCCCATTGATACCGCCCGAGATCAGATAGGCGCCGGCCCCGGTTTCCTCGTCCTGCACGATGTAACCCACCCCGTGCCACGATCCGCGGTTGATTTCCCGCTCCGGGATCAGAACGGTCTTGCCCGTGCCCACGGCGTTTTCGATGTCGCTCTTGACCACCGCGCTCACCCCCAGCAGAGGCAGCACGGCGGCTGAGTTCGCGGCGGTGATGAAGTAGATGGGGACGCCGCGGCGGTTCGCATCGCCGATCAGCTCCATGGCCGAGAAACCACGGCTGACGGCATCCTGGCTGAACAGTTGGTCGAAGACGAGGCCTTCCAGGAAGGACCCTGCCATGCCGGACTGCTTGACGAAGGAGAGGACCCGGGCGGGATCCTGCCCCGCAACTCCGACGAACGAGCGTTTGACGTCCATGATGCGGCTGGCGTAAAAGCCGCTGCGCGGCGCGCCGAAGAAGTAGCTCACCGTCAAGGGAGAAGCGAAGAGACCGACCGAGAAACGGCGCAGGGCGTGAACGCCCAGGCCTTGAGCCGTCAACTGGTCAAAGAAGTCCGACTCCATCCAGTAATGCAACGCCGCCTGGTGGAGGTTCTCGGCGGCGGTGTTGGGCGGTACGTCGTTGAAGCGGGCCTGAACGACGTCAGGAGCGACGCCGTTGGCCGTGAGGCCGAAGACGATCTCGTCGCCAGCTACCTGCTGATACGAAACGGTGGCGGTCTCGTCGACGTCCTTGAGCAGGACGTCGATGAATTGGCTGCTACCCATCCCCACACTGGGTCCGCTGGCCACGGTCGCGCCATCCAGGGTGACGGCCGGACGGACGTTGACCAGGTACACCGGCAGGGAGCCGGCGCCGCTGTCGATGGCGTTCTGCAGGACCTGGGCATCGGCTGGGGAGGCGGGCTCGAAGGTGATGCCTAGGCGCTTGCTGTTGAGCGCCGGCAGGCTGATGCTGTAGGTGTAGGAGGGGCTCCCCAGCGCCCGGTCCAGGACCGAGGAGAATCCGTTCAGCGTGACGCCGAGCCGCAAGCGATCGGGTAGCGTCGAGACCGGATCGCCCATGGCGACGACCCCGTAGGGAAGGCTGGCCGGAAGCACGCTGGCGGTCTCCAGAACGATCGTCCGCCCACCCAGCAGTGCGTCCCGCGAGGGCTCGACCCCGTGAGCCTTGAAGTAGGTTCCCGCCGACTCGGCATAATTGTTCATGGCGTTGAGGATCTGGTCCTCGCTGATGTTGGAGATCCGCGCCAGCGAGGGATCGACCTGGGCCTGCGCGAGCAGTTGCGTCCGCAGCCCCCCGAGGTCGAAAGGCTGGGCGGTGAACAACCCCGCGGACGGGCTGAGCTGATGGAGCTTGAAGCTCGCGTCGAGGGGCACCCAGGTATCTCCCTGCTGGTTGCGGGCTCCCCGGCTGGGCACGTAATCGACCCAGGCCTGCACCCATACGTGCTCCAGGCGGATGCTCGTGATCTCGCTCCCCTGGAGCAGCCCGACATTGGGGATGCCGCCCTGGCCCAGGAGCTGCTGGGCCACCTGTGCCGACTCGACGCCGCCCAACCAGCTCAGCACCTTGGCCGTCGGGACCTGCACCGTGCCGAGGGCGTAGCGAGCCGGAACGTTGGCAGCCCGAAGCAGGGCGATCAGTAGCGTGGCGATGTCGAACGCGTTCCCCTGCTTGGCCTTCAGGGTCATCTGCGAGCCCTGGGTGGACCCATAGGAGGGAATGAACTCGACGTTGTCGTGCACCCAGCGGTAGATTCGTAGCGGGTCCTTGCCCAGACTGACGGCGAGGGCGGTGATCGCAGGGGTGATCTGAACGTCCTCGTTGGGGGCGAGGTCGTCCGCCGTCGGCAGGGCTTTCGTGGTCTTGAGGACCGGCGCCCGGCGCCTGAGCAATTCGTTAAACTGCTCTTTCTTGAGCCGCGGCTTGCGCTCCCTGGTCTTGACCGCGCGATGCGGCAGGGCCTTGGGGTCGAGAGGGGTGTGGCTCCGCGGAGCGGCCTGTTCCCGCAGGCGAGTCTGAATCTTTCCAATCGCCCGTTGAAGCTGGGTCGTCTCGCTCCGCCTCTTGGACTCTGGAAGCGGCGCCCGGCGAAGCGCTCGCCCGAGAGCTTCCACCCGCTCCAGATCTTGCCTCAGCTTGCGGACCTGGAGATCGTAGCTCGTCGCCGCCTGGCGATGGCGACCGAGGACTTCGTCCGGCAGGCCGGCCGCAGCAAGCTTTGTCGCCTGAGTTCTCAGCTCCTCGCGAGCTCGCGTGGCCGCAGCGTCGAGCTGGCGGTGAAGCTCCGCCAGACGGTTCAGGGAGGACGCCGGAGCCTCTCCCCGGGAGATCTGCCGGCTCAGCTCGCCGAGGGCGCGATCGACATCGTCGACCGCGATCTCCAAACCCTCCCCGGAAGCCGCCCCGGGTGCACCAGGGGCCGCCTGGGGCTTCGGCACCGATGAGATCTGAGCCGCCTGAGCGTAGTTCCAGGGCTCGGAACCGTACCAGGTGAAGACGAGCAGGACGGCGGGTGTGAGCGGCCGTAAGTAGCGTTTCCAGAACGAGTACATAAAGCTACCCCACTAGGTTACCTTCCGTATTGTCCATGACTCGGGGCTCCGCTCTCTCCATTCCTCTCGTCTAATGGCACACGGTGGAGTCGAACAGCGCGCCCTGATCGCCACAGGTCCCGCCGTGCCCGTTGTCGTGAGGCACGCAGACCTGCACCTGCCCTTCGCACACTCCGCCCCGCCCGTCGCCGGCCTTGAAGAAGACGTGGTAGACGCGGCCATCCTGCGGCCCCGCACGCTCCGCCCGGACGCTCGCCTGGGACGTTCCGACGCCGGTGGCGTCCGGGCAGGTGTCGCCGGAGCCGAGCGCGTTCGTCGGCTCGTCCTGGAGCACGCCGGTCACGGTGATGGTGATCGGATCGTTCTCCGGATCGGTGACGCCGGCGATCCGCACCGCGTTGAGCTTGTGATTGGGCGGCCACAGGCTGCCCGGGCTGGCCGCGGCGTGCGAGCAGTCGGGCGGCGAGTTGACCACCGTCAGCGAGGCGTTGGCCAGGGTCTGCTCGGCGGCCGCGCCGCTCGGCCTCGCCAGCAGCACCGCCAGATAAACCTTGTTGATCGCCAGGCCCACCGTCGAGAACGGCCGGGTGTTGCTGAAGCCGCCGCCCACGCTCAAGCTTGCCGTGTCGTCGATCTCGCCCACGATGGCGCCGGATTGCGGATCGAGCAGCAGCACGCGGAGGGCGAGGCCGGCGAGCGCCGCGTTGCCTCCGTTGTGGACGGTGTAGGTGGCATTGCTCGGCTCGCCGGCGTTGACCCGGCTCGGAGTGAGCGCCAGGGTGCCGGTGAGCCCCGCTCCCGTGGTGCCCGAATCCGCGATGGTGAAAGCGGCCGAGCACAGCGTCACCGGCTGCCCGCCCGTCCCCGCGGTCACCGTGAGGTTCGCCACGTAGCTCCCCGGCGGATGGCCGGCGGCGGAGAGGGTGAAGCTCTGCAGCGCGCGGCCCCCGGCCGGCAACGGCGCGAGCTGGCGCGTGCCGGCCTGGATGCTGGCGCCGCCGGTGACGTCCAGCGCGGCGTTCAGCCCGACCATGGTGAGCGACGGGTGGGTGTTGTCGACCTCTCCCTGGAAGCTCACGACCTGCGTCGCGTCATAGCTCAGCCGGTCGGTGGTCAGCCGGCAGGTCACAGAGCCTTGCGGGATGACGTCCGGCGTCAGCGGATTGCAATCGTCGTCGATGCCGTTGCCGGGGATCTCCGGCATGCCGGGGTTCACCAGCGGATCCTGATCGTTGCAATCCTTGTTCGCCGGGAACCCGTCGCCGTCCTGATCGACGCTGGTGAAGCCCGCGCACTGGGTGGTGTCGATACGGCAGTCGGCGGTGCACTGCAGGAGGCCCGAGGAGAAGCCGAACGAGCCGCAGGTGTTGCCACGGAAATCGTTGCCGTCACACTGCTCGGCGTCGCGGTTGGCCCGGCCGTCGCCGCAGAACTGATTGATGAACGCCAGTTGCGCGCCGCCGGGATAGATGTAGGAGTCGTCCTGGTTGACCCCCTCGACCGTGATGCCGTGCGGCTGCGGCGAGGCGGTGGTGTGCGCCCCTTGGGCGATCGGCACCACGGCGGCGGAGAAGGTGCTGCTGGGAACCGGCGAGAACCGGCTCGCCGCGATCGGCGTGCCGTCGAGCGTCAGCGCGCCGATCGAAGACGTGGGAGCGATCACCGTGACGTAATGGCTTGCGAACTGCGAGCCGCCCACGGTCGAGAAGGTGTATGACTTCAGGTACTGATCGGGCGGGATCATGTTGACCATCGATGGATCGCCCAGGACGGCGCCGGGGCTCGAGCTGCCGGTCATGAACTGGGTGACGAAGACGGGGTGATCCGCCGTGAAGCTGTGATTGCCGGCGATCGGACCCACCTCGAGGAACTTGCCGCGGTTGAGGGTCGCCTGCACGGCGCCGTCGAGCGAGACCTGGGTGCCGTCCGCCGAGGCCACCACGCGATAGACCGAGCCTCCCGGCCGGCCCGGCAGGTTCGCCACCACGGCCGACGTCCCCCAGCTCGCCACCGGGTGAGCGACGTCGAAAATGTGATCGCAGAAGGTGACGAAGATGGGGACGTTGGCGCAGGTGTTGCCGTTGAGCACCGCCACCGGGCGGTTCGATTCGATCAGCGTGCCCGTGAAGTCAACGCTGAAGAACGAGGCCTCGCCGCGGAAGCCCTGGCCCCGGTTGAGCTGGATCGTGAACGGCACGCCCGGCTGCGCGGTGAGGCCCGGCGGCGGGATCTGCAGGCTCGCCGTCGGCGTGATCGTCACCGTCGTGCCGTCGAACGGGGCGACGACCAGGAACTCGGGACGGTCCCCGCCGTTGATGGCGGAGCCCTGATAAGTGGTCAGAATGTAGGACGTGCCGAGCGCCTCGACCGGCAGGCCCATGCCCGCGTCCGAGGTGAACTGGGCGCGGTTGACGACATAGGCCACGAAGTCGTTGGGACCGGACAGGCGCACCGCGTTGTTGCGCACCTGGCCGGCGGGCCAGTTGGAGGCGACCGAGCTCGGCAGGTCGACGATCGTCACCTGCCCCGGCGTCAACGCCACGGTCTGCGAGAAGCTCGGCGTATTGACGGGGTACTGGACGGTCACCGAGGTGGGCACGTCGCTGGTCAACTGCACCGAGGCCGTCACCGCGCCGAGCGGGTTGGAGAGGAAGCCGGTGAAGAACTCCCGCCCCTTGTTGGAGATCACCTGGGTCGACGCGTTGCACTGACTGGTGTCGAAGTTGCAGTCCGGCGCGCAGCGGAGGATGCCGCCGCCGAGCCCCAGCGACAGGCAGCTCTGCCCCCGCAGGTCGGAGAGGTCGCAGACCTCCGAAGGCTGGTTCACCACGCCGTCGCCGCACGCCGGAGCGGCGTTGCAGCCGCTGACGTTGAAGCTCCGGCAGTCGCCGGCGCAGACGAGAGAGCCGCCCGCGAAGCCTTGCGTCTTGCAGGTCTGGGCGGCGAGGTCGGTGCCGTCGCAGACCTCGAACGGCTGGTTGCGGAGATTGTCGCCGCACACCGGGGCCGCCGTGCAGCCCGAGGTGACCAGGGTGCACTGGGCGCTGCACGCCAGCGTTCCCGGTCCCAGGCCCAGCGACTGGCAGGTGAGGCTTGCCGGCACCCCGCCGTCGCACGCCTCCCCCGGCTGATCGATCAGGCCGTTCCCGCAGTACGGCACCCCGGAGACGGCCTTGAGCGCGCGCAGCGCCAGCGCCGTAGTGAAGGGATCTCCGTCCCAGCTCCCGTCCGGCCCCTGCCGCCCCTGGAGGAACGCGTTTACCGTCGCCACCTCGCTGCCGAAGGCACCAGCCGCCGCGAGGGCCAGGGAGGCCTCCGCCGTCTGAATCACCACGCCGGAGCCCGCGGCGCCGAAGCTGCCGTCCGCATTGAGCCTGCCGCGCAGGAAGGCGGTGGCCGAGGCGAGCTGAGAGGTCAGGAGGAAACGACTGCGGTAGGCGGCGAGCGCCTGCACGGCCTCGCCGGTGCAGAAAATTTCGCTGTCGGCCGCCGTGGAGTCGACGCACGCCCAGCCGCCGTCGGACCGCTGAGCCGCGAGCAACGCGGAGAGCGCTGGCAGCAGGACGTCGTTGCCGACCGCCGGCTGCGGCGCCACCGCCGTGAGCGCGAGCGAGGAGTCCAGGGGATCGGACACGAAGCTGGGAGTCAATCCCCATCCCCCGCCTGAGTCCACGTCGCTCCGGAGCTGGGTGAGCAGGGCGGTCACGCTCTGCCCTTCGGCCGCCAGCACGGCGAGCCGCCGGGCGCGGTCGTCCGTGTCCTCCACAGGAGCCGCCTGAAGGAAGGAGACGGCGGTCGCGCGGTTCGCCGGCGAGGCGCTCAGAACCTGCAGCGCCCGCAGCGCTTCCGTGGTGGCGAGCACCTGCCGCACCTGGGAGCTCGGCCAGCTCCCGTCCGCCGCCTGGCTGCCGGCCAGGTAGGCCACTCCCGCGGTGGCGGGCTGGGCGCTCACGGGTGCGGCGGGGAGGAGGAAAAAGCCTGGAAGGACCAGCGCCAGAACGGCGCCGAAACTGCGGCTCCACGGAAGCGTAGCCATGTGCCAACTCCTTCAGCGTTCGCTCCCCGGCGCGCGAGACCGATGCCGCGGGGCAGGGGACACTGGATAGCCAAGGGGCGCGAAGAAGCCGCGCCAATGCTCCGGTACAACAGGAGCGAGGCTATCACCCGGGATTTAAGAGGTCAACTACTCAAACAGGTAGCTTCTTGCAAATGCTCAACCTGCCTCAGAGGGCGAGAGAGGCTCCCCGCCCTGACTCCAGCGCCTTCTCATAAATGAAGCGCCCTGCGGCCAGATCCTCCACCGCGATCCCCAGCGATTTGAAGAGCGTCACCTCGTCGTCCGAGCGGCGGCCGGGGACCTTCGCTTCGAGAACGTCTCCCAACTCGCCCTGGAAGTGAGAGTCGTCGATCGTCCCTTCGGCGCGGGCGAGCAGGAAGTCCCCGGCCTCGGCGAACAGGGACTCCTTGCGATCGGTGAACAGCCGCGCTTTGGCCACGGCGGCGGCGTCCAACTCGCGGGCGTTCGGCGTGCAGGCGCCCACGGCGTTGACGTGGGCTCCGGGGGAGATCCAATCTCCGAGCAGGACCGGCGCGGTCGCGGCCGTCACCGTGCAGATCAGATCCGCGCCCGCGACCGCCTCGCGCGCCGTGCTCACCGGCTCCACCGCGAAGCCCAGGCGCGCCCCCTCCTCCTCGGCGAGGCGGCGGGCGTGCTCGAAATTGCGGCTCCAGACCCGCACCCGCCGCAGCGTCCGGACGGACCGCATGGCTTCGAGGTGGCTGCGGGCCTGGACGCCCGTGCCGAGAATGGCCAGGTCCCCCGCGTCCTGCCGCGCCAGGGCCCGGGTGGCCACGGCGCTCGCCGCCGCCGTGCGGATGGCCGTCACAGCGCCCGCATCGAAGAGAGCGAGCGGCCTGCCCCGCTTCTGATCAAAGAGCAGGACCAGTCCCTGGTGGGAGTCCTCGCCGCGCGTGAAGTTGTCCGGCACCACGGTGAGCACCTTGGCGCCGGCCACGCCATCCTCCGCGCGGCCGAGCATCCCCGGCATCACCACCAGCAGGCCATGGCGGTCCGGCATCCAGAGAGCGGAGCGGAGGGGCTGGACCGCGTCGCCGCGGGCGAGGATCCGGAGGGACTCCTCCACCACCTCGATGCAATCCGCCATGGTCAGGAGAGACTCGACGTCTTCACGATTCAGGAAGAGGAAGGACATGGAGGGGGAGTATAGACGGAGGAGCCGGGTGAGGATCGCCGCCCTCCAGCCGGTATATCCTTCCAGACGAAGCCTTGACTCCGGGAGGTCCCCATGTCCTTCGTCGCCGAGCTGGAACCCCGCCCCCTCTGGCAGCACTTCGATGAGCTGTTGACGATCCCGCGCCCCTCCAAGCACGAGGAGCGGGCCCGCAGCTACGTGATCGGCGTCGCAGAGCGGAAAGGCCTTCGACACCGGGAGGACGCGATCGGCAACGTGGTGGTCGAGAAGCCCGCATCTCCCGGCAAGGAGGGCGCGCCCACGGTCGTCCTCCAGGCGCACCTGGACATGGTGACGGAGAAGAACGCCGGAACCGTGCACGATTTCGACAAGGACCCCATCGTCCCCCGCCGCGACGGCGACTGGGTGCGCGCCACCGGCACCACCCTGGGAGCGGACAACGGCATCGGCGCCGCCACCCTCCTCGCCGTCCTGGAGGCGGACGACCTGGTTCACGGCCCCCTGGAGCTGCTCTTCACCGTCGACGAGGAAACCGGCCTCACGGGCGCCCTGGACCTCGACCCCGCGACCCTCGGCCTCCGAGGACGGCTGCTGCTGAACCTGGACTCCGAGGAGGAGGGCTCGGTGACCATCGGCTGCGCCGGCGGCTCCACCAGCCGCCTCACGCTGCCGCTGGAGTCGGCCCCGGCGCCGAACGGGACGGCGGCCCTGGACGTCAGGCTCTCGGGTCTCAAGGGCGGCCACTCGGGGATGGAGATCCACCTGCAACGAGGCAACGCCTCGAAGCTCCTGGCCCGCGTCCTCTTCGCCGCCGCCCAGCAGACCCCCTTCCACCTCGCCTCTTTTCAGGGCGGCAACAAGCACAACGCCATCCCCCGTGAAGCCGCGGCCCGGGTGGTGGTGCCCACCGCGAGCCGCGACGCCTTCGAGGCCGCCGCCGAGCAGGAGATCGCCGCCATCGCCGCCGAGATCCGGCCGGCGGACCCGGACGTGAAGCTGGAAATCGCCAACCTCGACGCCGACGCGGCTCCCCGTCGCGTCTGGACCGTGGCCGCCAGCCGCCAGGCCCTCGATCTGCTCAACGCCCTCCCCCACGGCGTCCTGACCATGAGCTATGACATCGCCGGCCTGGTGGAGACGAGCACCAACCTCGCGACCGTCACCAGCGCCGAGGACTCCCTCGCCATCCTGATGAGCACCCGCAGCTCCGTGGCCTCAGGAATGAGGGCTACCAGGCGCCGCCTGCGCGCCATTGCCGAGCTGGCCGGCGCCGAGCTGGCGGAGACCGAAGGCTACCCCGGCTGGAAACCCGACCTCGCCTCGCCGCTCCTCGCCCGCTTCCAGCAGGTCCACCAACGCCTCACCGGCAAGGATGCCGAGATCCTGGCCGTCCACGCCGGCCTCGAATGCGGCATCCTGCGCGAGAAGCTCCCCGGCATGCACGCCATCTCCTTCGGCCCCGTCATCACGGGAGCCCACTCGCCGGACGAGGGGGTGAAGATCGATTCGGTGGGGCGGTTCTGGGAATTGCTGAAGGCGGTGCTGGGGGAGTTGGCGGGGGATGAGGGCCACGGTTAGTCGATCCGCACCACCACCTTCCCCCGCACATGTCCGGACTCGCTGTGGTCGTGCGCCGCGGCGATCCGCTCCAGGGGATAGACCTCCGCGAGGTGCGGCCGCAGCTTTCCCTGGTCCGCCATGCGGGCGAGGACGGCGAGGTCTTCCGCCCGCTGCTTCACGAGGATCGTGCGCGCCCGCTTCTTCTGACCGAAGAGGCCGCCCAGGGTGGTGAGGGCGATCCAGACGAAGAGCTTCGGCCCGGGGACCGTGCTCACGTAGACGCCGCCGTCCCGAGCCAGGACGGGCTCGCAGTCGGTGTACTGGAGGGTCGCGGCGGCGTCGAGGATCACGTGCCACTGCTCGTCGCGGCCGGTGAAGTCCTCCTCCTCGTAGTCGATCGTCTCGTCGGCCCCCAACTCGCGGAGGAATTGCTGGTTCCTGCCGCTCGCCACCGCCGTCACCTGGGCTCCCAGGGCGCGGGCGACCTGCACCGCGCAGTGGCCCACGCCGCCGGCGGCGCCGTTGATCAGCACCTTCTCCCCCGCGCTGAGCCCCCCCTTGTCGCGCAGAGCCTGAAGCGACGTGAGGGCTGACACGGGCAGGGCCGCGGCCTCCTCGAAAGACAGGGAGACCGGCTTGGGCGCCAGCGCCCCTTCCCGAATCAGGACCAGCTCCGCGCAGGAGCCGCCGTGGCGCTTCACGTCCACGCCGCCGAAGACCGGGTCCCCCGGCTGGAAGCGGGTCACCTCGGGACCGATCGCCGCCACCTCTCCTGCGGCGTCGTGACCGAGGATCAGGGGGAACCTGGCAGGCATCAGGAACCGCACCTTGCCGCTGCGGACCATTCTGTCAAATGGGTTGATGCTCGTTGCCCGGACCCGCACCAGGACCTGCCCCGGTCCTGGCGGTCCCGGGTCTGGCACCTCGCGCACCACCAGCTTGTCGCTGCCGCCGTAGCTGTCAATCACCGCCGCTTTCATCGTTCTCTCCCCTCCCGGGTTTAGGATATAAGGAATGCGGCCTCTCCGGGCAGCCCTCCTCCTGCTCCTGACCCTCCTGCCGGCTGCCGGAGCCGTCGAGATCCGCGACGTCCTGGGCGTCTCCCACGCCGCCGGCAAGTACAACTTTTCCGATGAGGACTACCTCAACGAGGGAGCCGACCAGATCCTGGACCTGGGCTCCCGGGTGATCAAGGTCTTCGTCGATCCCGCGCAGATGGACGAGCTGTATCGCTTCAACTCCAACTGGTCGCCGCTCACCACCGACGTCGTCGAGCTCGTCCAGCGCCCGTATTTCCAGCAGCTCTTCGCGAAGCCCTTCTTCACCATCATCCTGGAGATTCCGCCGGCGCCGCTCGTCCAACTCGACGACGGCCTCACTGCCGAGGAGGCCGCGGCCGAGCGGGACCAGATGTACCGTCTCGCCAGGTACCTCCTCACCGCCTATGCCGGCTCCGGTAAGACCTTCATCCTGCAGAACTGGGAGGGCGATCACCTCCTGCACGCCGGGCTGCCGGCGGGCACCGCGCCCGGGCCGGCGCGCATCCAGGGGATGATCGACTGGTGGAACGCCCGCCAGGGCGGGGTGCAGGCCGCGCGCCACGAGCTGCGGCCGCGCAATGTGGACGTGGCCCACGCCTGCGAGGTCAACTTCCTCGGTGCCGCGATGCAGGGGAAGGTGACGGCGACGAACGACGTCCTCCCCTTCACCCGGTGCGACCTCTACTCCTATTCGAGCTGGGACGTCGGCTTTGACCCGGGCGAGCTGGTCCGCGCCCTCGACTACCTGGAGTCGAAGGCGCCCGCCAGCCGCCGCTTCGGTCGCCAGAACGTCTATCTGGGCGAGTACGGCATGGCCAAGAACACCGGCACCTCCGAAGAGGAGCGGACCGAGCGCATCCGCGAGCTCACCGAGGCGGCCCTCGGCTGGGGCGTGCGCTACGCTGTCTATTGGCAGGTCTACTGCAACGAGCCGGTCCCGGAGCACCTCGCCGGGCGGCCGAAGAATTCCGACATGCGGGGCTTCTGGCTCGTGCGGCCGGACGGCCTCCGGGCTCGGATGTGGAACGTCCTCGCCGGTCAGGTCTCCGCGTCGCTCCACCGCGGCGCCTTCAGCGGCTTCGCGAACCAGTACCTCGCCGTCCATCCGGACGACCGCGCCGTGGCCGCCGAGCGCTGGCTGCCGGGCAGCCCCTGGTCCGTTTTCACGATCAAGGACTGGAACGGCGGCGGCCTCGAGAGCGGCGACGTCATCACCCTGCAGACCCATGACGGCCTCTACCTCGCCGTCGAGCGCGGCGTGGGGGGCCGGGTCCATGCCCGCGCCTCCACCGCCGGCCGGGCCGAGAAGCTCATCGTCCACAAGGTTGGCGGGGACGGCCCCGAGGGTCCCATCCGCCACGGCGATTCGATCGTCTTCGAGACCCGCGACCACCTCTACCTGGCTCCCGAGGTGGGCGGCCACGGCCTGCTGCGCGCCCTGCGCACCGTGCCCGGCCCCGCCGAGACCTTCCGCTTCCTCGAGCAGGACGAATAACTCCGCTCCTCATGCTATCCTGTCGTCGAGGAGGAAGACCGGGGTGCAACCTTCCCCTTGTCTTTACCGGCCATGCGGAATAAGATTCCCCCAGACACGACTCCGCAAGGGAGCACGCCATGAGCCAGCCAGCCATCGCGCTCGCGCCTCTGCCCTTCGAGCTCGTCTACGACGACGGAGAGCCCTTGGAGACCGAGTGGCATACTTTGCAGTACCCCATCCTGCGGAGGCTGTTCCGCGAGGTCATGACGGAAGCCGGCCGCACCGACTTCTACACCGGCGGCAACATGTTCGTCTACTTCTCCGTGGAGCAGGCACGGGAGGTCTCGGAGGAGATGACGAAGGGCCTGCCGTGGCGGGCCTTCCGCGGACCGGACGTCTTCTGGGTGGGCGGCGTCGATCCGGACCGCGAGCGTAAGGTCTGGATCGCCTGGGAGGAGGGCGGGCGGTTGCCGGACGTCATCGTCGAGCTGCTCTCCCCTTCCACGGCGAAGAAGGACCGCACGGAAAAGAGAGACCTCTACGCCCGGGTCTTCCGTACCGCGGAGTACTTCCTGTGCGACCCGGAGACGTGGGAGCTGGAAGGTTTGCGCTTGGCGGACCGGTTCTACCGGCCGATCCCGCCGGATGAGCAGGGACGGCTCTGGAGCGAGCAGCTCGGAGTGTCCTTCGGCCTCTGGTACGGAGCCTTGGAAGGAAGGACGGGGGAATGGGTCCGGCTCTTCCGTCCCGATGGCAGCCTGGTGCCCACGCCCGAGGAGCGCGCCGAGGTAGAGCGCCAGCGCGCCGAGGCGGAACACCAGCGCGCCGAGACTGAGCACCAGCGCGCCGAGGCCGAACGCCAGCGCGCCGAGGCGGCGGAGGCCGAGGTTGCTCGTCTGCGGGCCGCGCTCGCGGAGCGCGGCCTCTGACCAGCCACTACTCCACCTTGAACTCCGCCACGATCGGCAGGTGATCGCTCGCCACCCGGGCCACCTGCAGCCGGCAGGAGTGGACCGAGAGGAGTTGGAGCGGGCCGCGGTGGTAGATGCGGTCGAGGCCGCCTTGGGGCGAGAAGGCGGGATAGGTGGGGATGCAGCGGTAGGGGCCCCGCTTGCGCTCCGTGGCGCAGCCGAAGCCGAGGCCGTTGGTGAACTCGGGCAACAGCAGCGAGCGCCAGTCGTTGAAGTCGCCGGCCACGATCAGGGGAGTCTGGGGATCCACGCCGCTGAACTCGGCCGAGCGTTTGAGCAGCTCGATCTGCTTCTTGCGTTCCCGCGCCGAAAGCCCGAGATGGAGATTGAACGCCTCCAGCCGCTCGCCGTGGCCGTTGAGCTCCAGCGTCGTGTGCTGGCAGCCCCGGCGGATCCAGCTCTCCGTGATCGACAGGTCGATGTTCCGCTCGCGGACGATGGGAAACCGGCTGAGCGTCGCGTTGCCGTAGCGTCCCTTCTTCAGGCTGACGTTGTGGCCGAGGGCAAAATGCGGGTAGCCGGCTTTGCGGGCGAGCTCCTCGGCGAGGTTCAACTCGCACGAGCGCGGGGCCCCTTCGTCGACCTCCTGGAGCATTACCACGTCCGCGTCATAGTGGCGGAGAATGGCCACGATTCGCTCCGGGCGAAACCGGCGGTCCACGCCAATGGCCCGGTGGATGTTGTACGTGATGACCCGTAGCAGCAAATCGACAACTCCCCCGATGCGAGAACTTCGATCCTGACAGTTTTCTTCCTGGGAGCGCCGGCGCTCCCACGGAGAGCCGCTTGCTATAGTAGCTCCCATGCCTCCCGTCTACACCGCCGGCCACTCCACCCGCTCGATCGAGGAGCTGCTCGCGCTCCTGGCCGGGCACGGTGTGACCACCCTGGTGGACGTGCGGCGCTACCCCGCCTCGCGCCGCCATCCCCAGTTCTCCCGCGACGCCCTGGCCGCCTCGCTGGCCGGTGCCGGAATTCAGTACGTGCACGAGCCGGACCTGGGAGGGCGCCGCTCCGCCCACCCCGGCTCCCCTCACACGGCCTGGCGGGTGGAGGCGTTCCGGGGCTATGCCGACTACATGGAGACCCCGGAGTTCCAGGCCGCTCTGGATCGCCTCATCTGGCGCTCTCAAGGAGAGACCGTCGCCATCCTCTGCGCCGAAGCCGTCCCCTGGCGCTGCCACCGACGCCTCATCTCCGACGCCCTGGTGGCTCGCGGAATCGCCGTCCTGCACATCCTGGGCCCAGGGCGGGCGGACCCTCACGAGCTCGACCCCAACGCCCGGATCCTCCCCGGCGGCCGGCTCCTCTACGCCGGACCGGCCGGCGACCAGCCGTCCCTCTTCGACACCGCACCGTAACATCCTGACATTGCCGACGAGTGACATTTTTGTCTACCACCCCAGCGACCGATTTCTTCCCAGAGAGGTGAGAGCATGAGCATCAGCGCTATGTTACTTCCCGAGTTCGACCAGGAGATGGCCAACACCCGCCGCGTCCTCGAGCGGGTTCCGAACGACAAGCTTTCGTGGCAGCCGCACGCGAAGTCCTGGCCTTTCCAGAAGCTGGCCACCCATCTGGCCACCCTGCCCAACTGGACCTCCATGACGATCCAAACCTCCGAGCTTGATCTCAGCCAACCCTTCGAGCAGCCCAAGCCGAGCTCGACCGAAGAGATCCTGGCGGTCTTCGACAAGAGCGTTGCCGACGCCCGCACGGCCCTCGCCGGCGTGAGCGACGAGACCTTCTTTGAGCCGTGGACCCTGCGCAACGGAGAGCAGACGATCTTCTCCATGCCCAAGATCGCCGTCCTGCGCGCCTTCGTCATCAACCACATCATCCACCACCGCGGCCAGCTCACCATCTACCTGCGGCTCAACGACATCCCCCTGCCGGGTCTGTACGGGCCGTCGGCGGACGAGAGCTAGGGGCCGGCGCGGCAGAAAAATTGACCAAGGACATCAAGGACATCAAGGACTGTAAGGACAGCAGGGACAATAAAATACCGGACCTGGCATTGTCCTTCGTGTCTTTGAGGTCCTTGTCGTCCCTGATGTCCTTTCGGGTCCAAAGCATATGAAATATTTCTGTCTCTATATGAAACCGTGCCCACAGACCGGACGCCGAGCCTCACCCCATATGAGAACGCCATAATTTCATATGAATGGAGCCCCTTGGTATATGGAGCGATGGGCTCTTCATATGAAGAGGGCGCTGGGAAGCTGAGGGGCGCCCCAAAAGGGCTGGACGGGCGGGCTCATCGGCATCTCAAGGAGGCTGATTCATATACCTGTGCTGAGAGTTCATATACTTTGGAGGTCCTGGATGCCTTTTGTTCCCTCGTGGCATATGCTTTCGGACGGAAGTCATATACGGCAACGACCTCCGGAGCCTTTGGCGATGGGGTCCATGCGAGGAGGGATCTTGTTCACGAGCTTGGAGATCGACGAAGGGCTGTTCATGAAGGCGTGGGCGCTTTCCGGCATCAGGACGAAGAAGGGCTTGATCGAGGAGGCGCTGAAGATGTACGTCCGGCTCCACGAGCAGGCCGGGGTGCGCTCTCTCCGCGGCAAGCTGGTGTGGCAGGGGGATCTGGACGAGATCCGGGGGGAGCGTGGTGCAGGTCCTCGTTGACTCGTCCGTCTGGATCGACTACTTCACGGGCGCGGCCACGCCGGAGGCGGATCATCTGGACTCGCTCCTCGGCCGCTCCCCGCTGGTGGTGGCCGACATGGTGTTGACCGAGGTGCTGCACGGGCTGCCGGACGAGCTGCATCGCAAGCAGGCCCGGGAGGCGCTCGCCAGGTTCTGGCTGGTCGAGCTGACGGGATTCGATCTCGCCGAAAAGGCCGCGGTGCACTACCACACCCTGCGCGCCCGGGGCATCCCCGTGCGCACCGCCGAGTGCCGCCTCGCCACCTTCTGTCTCGATCAGGGCTTCGCGCTGCTCCACTCGTCAGCCGGCTACGAGCCGTTCGAGAGGCACCTGGGGCTCACCGTGGCCCGGCCTCGTTGACCCGGACCCGCTCGAACACCCCGTACCGGTACCCATTCCCAAACAGCCGCCGAATTTCATCGCTGCTCGTGCGGCGGACGTCCAGGACGTCGCGGCCCTTCGATTCCGGATCGATGTTGGTCAGGTAGAGCAGGCGATAGCCGGCGCTGGCCAGGACCTCGGGCTCCGCCACCGGACCCTGGCGCAGGGCGAAGCGGTTGCCGAGCCAGGTGGCGATCAGGTCCGGCCGGCGGGAGAGGACGTAGGGCAGGTCGGACTTGGCGTGGCCGGCCCAGAAATAACCCCGGGCGTCCGCCTGACGGTGGGCGATGTGGACGTCCGCCAGGCCCAGCATGTCGATCGTCCGGAGGTTCGAGAAGTAGGGCACCTTTCCCGCTCCGTCGACGGCCAGCACGGCGCCCCGCTGCTCGCGGCCCAGGAATTGGCCCAGGGTCACCCAGCGGTCGTACTTGTGGAGCCGGTAGTGGAAACGCGGGTCCGTTCCCAAGGGCACGAGTTGGGCGGCGGCCAGCAGCACGGCGAGGGCCGCCACGGCGCGCCGGCTGCCGGACTGCAGGGCCAGGGCCAGGAGCAGCCAGGCGCCCATCGGGAAGAGGACGACGACGAAGCGGTCGTAAAAGAGATCGCCGCCGATGTAGAGGTAGTAGCCCAGCGAGCCGGCGGCAAAGAGCACCGGGAAAGGCAGCACCTTCCAGCTCCGCACCCCGGCGATGACGAACCCCGCCAGGGCGATGACGAGCCCGGTGCCGAGAAGGATGGTCAGGAGCTGCTCGCCGCCAGCCTCCAGGCGCATTCCCAGGGTGCTCGTCATCTTGGCGTAATAGGTGTTGGGCAGCGGCCAGCCGTAGTAGGCCAGGCGCCACAGGGTCAGTGCGCCGAAGGTGGCGAGGGCCGAGCCCGCTACGGCGAAGGCGGAGCGCCAGCGGCCCCGCAGGGTGAGGAAGGCGGCGGCCAGCATCGGCGCGATGAAGCCGTCCACCCGGGCGAGGACCAAGACCGCCGCCACGAGGCACAGGCCCGCGACCGCCCTCCTTTCGCGGGCCCCTCCCTCCTCCACCGCCTGCTCGACCAGGATCCAGGTGCCAATCTGGAGCAGGAGGACCATGGGCGTTTCGAGGCCCGAGGCGACCGCCACCCAGACCGAGGGGCCGAGGGCGAAAAGACCGGCCACGATCGCCGCCGCGAAGCTTCCAAGGCGGCGCCGGGTGAAGCGATACAGGAGGACCAGGGCCGCGGCCGCGAAGAGGAGGTTGAGACCGGCGGAGACGGCGTAGAGCCGCGCCGGGGGGACGAGCGCCGCGGCCGGCGCCAGGAGCAGCACGTAGAGGAGGTTTGAAAAGCCCTCGACCCGTTCGCCGGGGTTGAAGACCAGCCCCTGGCCCGAGGCGAGATGCTGGGCGTAGCGATAGGAGATGTACGCGTCGTCGCTCCCCCAGGCATGGCCAGAAAGGTCGGGATGGGAGTAGCCGGCGAAGATCTGGAGGAGGCAGCCGGCGACGAGGAGGAGGACGGCGAGGGCGAGGAGGCCCTCATCACCCCGGCCCTCTTCTCCCTTATCCTCAGAGCGCCCCCGCCCGAGGGCCCTCACCCCTGTCCCCTCTCCCGCCCCCTCCCACCCCCCCTCACCGGGAGAGGGGGACCCGGTTGAAGGGTTCTTGCCTTTCTCCCTCTTCTCCCGGTGAGGGGGGTTGGGAGGGGGCGGGAGAAGAGGGCCGGGGTGATGAGGGTCTTGGTGGGGGGCATCGAGGCCAAAGTCAGCACCTATGAGGTTCAGGAGTGAGCATCCGCCGGCGCGTAGAGCAAATCCAGGAGCTGCTTTTCCACCGCCCGGAACTCGGGCGCCGACTTCAGAGCCACGTCGTGGACGGGGAAGGCGGGAATGTCCACCTTGTGCAGGATGCGCGCCGGCCGCGAGGAGAGCACGTAGACCGTGTCGGCCAGGTAGACCGCCTCGGAAACGTCGTGGGTGACGAAGAGGTTGGTGTTGTCCTCGCTGCGCGAGACCTCGAGGAGCAGGCTCTGCATCCCCCAGCGGGTCTGCGGATCGAGGGCCCCGAAGGGCTCGTCCATGAGCAGGATCTTGGGCCGGTTGATGAGCGTGCGGGCGATCGCCACCCGCTGCTTCATGCCGCCGGAGAGGTCCTTGGGGTAGCGGTCGGCGAAGTCCGCCAGGCCGACCGAGTGGAGATACTTCTCCGAGCGCTCCCGGCGCTCCGCCTTGGGCACCCCCTGGAGGCGCAGGCCATACTCCAGGTTCTCCCGCACGGTGAGCCAGCCGAAGGAGGTGTAGGCCTGGAACACCATGCCGCGGTCGCGGCCCACGTCCTCCACCGGCTTGCCCTCGACCAGGATCTCCCCCTGAGTCGGAGTGAGCAGGCCCGCGATGGCCTTCAGGATCGTCGACTTGCCGCAGCCCGAGGGGCCGAGGAAGACGACGATCTCGCCGATTCCGGGCTTGTCCAGGATATCGAAGGAGACGTCCCGTACCGCTTCCGTCGCCCGCCCCGCGCGGTCGAGGTAGGAGATGAAGACCTTCGACACCCTGAGCTTGGGCGTCTCCGCTCCCGGCTCGTGGCGGTAGGTCGCGGCCTGGTGGCCCCTGGGGACGGTGACGGCGACGGTCCCCGGCTCGCCGCCGGTATTCGGGACCTCGGGAGCTTCGTGGTCACTCATGCCGTCTCCCTCCAGCGGAAGAGCAATCCACTCGCGAAGCGGATGACGAAGTCGGTGAGGAGGCCGATGCCGCCGATCACCAGCAGGCCGGCGAACGACCAGGAGGACTTCTGGTGGGTGCGTGCCAGCTCGATGACGTAGCCAAGCCCGTGCCCCGGATTGATCCACTCGGCGAGGATGACGTAGGTCCACAAGATGGCGTTCATCACCCGGAAGGAGTCGAAGATCTCGGGCAGGGCCGCTGGTACGAGGACCGTGCGGATCACCTGCCAGCGGCTGGCGCCCAGGGTCAACGAGGTCTGCACCAGCTCCTCGGGCACCGTCCGGATCGCCGTGACGACGACCGGCAGCAGGTAGACGAAGACCCCCAGGAAGAGGAAGGCGATTTTCTGCTTCTCGTAGATCCCGAACCAGAGGATGAGGATATTGATGAAGCCCGAGATCGGCATGTACCGCAGGGGGGCCATGATCGGCTCGAAGAAGCGGTTGACCGGCTCGAACGCGCCCATCAGCACGCCGAGCGGCACGGCCACGGCCGAGGCGAGGAGGAAGGCGAGGACGATACGCCGGGTCGAGCCCACGATCGCGTCCAAGAGGTCGTACTGGAGGAAGAGCTGCAGAGTGCCGCGCAGGGTCTCGGTGGGCGAGGGGAGGAAGTCGGGCTGCACGAGGTGGCCGTAGCTCAGCAGGCACCAAAGGGCGGCCACGAGGATCGGAGCGAGAAGCCCGATGATCGTCGCGGTCGCCCGCGGCAGCGGCTCGCGCAGGGCGAACAGGCTGGATTTCTTGCGTGCCATGTCTTACTGGGTCGCGAGGACCACCTTGATGTCGGTGCGGCGGTTGAGCTGGCGTCCCGCCTCGGTGGTGTTGTCCGCCACCGGGTTGGCCGCGCCGTGGCCGATGGTCTGGAAGCGGCTGGCCTCGATGTTGGGGAAGCTCTTGAGAATGTAGTCCTTGACCGCCAGGGCCCGCTTCTCGGAGAGCGTCAGGTTGTTGCGCTGCGAGCCGGTGGCGTCGGTGTTGCCCTCGACGCGCAAATAGGTGTTGCCGAAGGAGGTCATGGTCTCGCCCAGGGCGTCGAGGACGAGGTAGGAGCCGGCCATGATCTCGTCCGAGCCCGGGGTGAAGTGGATCTGGATCTGCTTGTTGATGATCGCCCGGTCCTTCTCCGACGGCGCCTTGGCCGCGAGCTTCGGCTCCTCGACCTTCTGCCCGGGGTAGGCGGCGGCCAGGGCCTGGAGGAAGCGGGTGTCGGCCCAGTCCTTGGCCTCGACCGGCCGGGTCACCAGCCCCTTCTTGCGCCAGATGACGAAGGCGGTGTCGAACAGCGTCTCATAGTGCGCCTTGCCGCCCGAGAGGCCATAGAACTGGGCGTTGTCGGCATAGGGGGTGAGCTTCAGCCCTGAGAGCATGCCGGAGACGGTGTCCGAATCGAGCTTCAGCGCCTTGCCCACCAGGGCGTAGGACCCCTGCGGATCGTTCTTGATCACGTCGATCCCCTCCAGCCAGCCGTGGACGAAGTCGCGCAGCGAGTCGGGGGACTTGTCGATGACGTCCTGCCGGGCCACCAGGGTGTCGGCGATGATGTTGGTCGCCGCGGCGGTCGACACCAGGACGTGCGCCTCGGCGCCGCGTGCCGTCACGGCGGACGAGAGGTCCGGCTCCCAGGTCACAGCGGCGTCGACCTGTTTGGCCTTGAAGGCGGCGGCGGCGGCCGGCGCGTCCTGGGTGAAGATGATCCCCTGCTCGACGGCCGCGCGGTCGTTGGGGGAGAGGCCGGACTGGGCGAGCAGGTAGAGGAGCAGGAAGTGCGAGGGGGTGAACTGGGTGCAGGCGATCTTGTGCCCCTTCAGCCCCTCGATCGAGGTGATCGAGGCCAGCGACACGATACCGTCGCCGCCGCGCGACCAGTCCTGCATGATGAAGGACTTGGCCTTCTGGTTCTGCTCGGCCAGGATCGAGGCCTCGCGCGCCCAGTTGTCGACCGTGTCCCACATGACGTCGACGTCGCCCTTGCGGAAGGCCGCGAGCTTGGTCGCCGGGTCCTCGAAGAGCACGAACTTCACGTCCAGCCCGTACTTCTTCTTGAAGCTGGAGCCCGGGTTGGGGTCCATGCCGTTGTTGAAGACGATGCCGGGCGAGTGGCCGGCCCAGGTGTTGATGGCCACCACCAGCGGCCGGTCGAGCTTGCCGCCGCCCAGGTTGTTGCTCGCCGGGGCGACCCCTTCCGAGCCCTTGCCGCGCTCAGGGTCGGGCGGGGCGTTCTTCAGCGAGTCGAAGTCGCCCTTGTTCACGGCCTCGTTCTTGGCGCCGGTGCTCGCCGTGCCCTTCGTCGCCCAGAGCTTGAGGTCGGGAGCGAACCGGCGGACGGCGAAGAACGCCGCCACCAGCAGTGCCAGGACGATGATGACCTTCCCCAGAGGGGTGAGCTTCATTTTCTCTTCTCCTTGTTCACGCCGGGACGATGCCTCCCACGAGCTGGTCCATGGCGGGCCGCAGCGAGTCGACGAATTTCTCCGTCTCCACGATCTGCTCCACCACGGCGCCCATGTAGCTGGCGACTTCGGTCGCGCTGAACTGCGAGGCGCTGACCCGGCCGAGGATGACTTCGAATACGTCGGTGAAGGCGCCCAGTTGCGCCACCACCATCTGGTCGCGCTTCTGGCATTCGAGCAGCAGCTCGCGCTGCTTTTCGAGGATTCCGATATGCCACTGCCGGGTGCGGGCCGTGGCCGGCTCCTTCTCCGCCAGCCCCTTGAGCGTCTGGCACTTGGCGTCCACCTCGGCCAGCCGCTTCTCGACGCTGGGCAGCGCCGGCACGGCCTGGGGGAACGGGCGCACGGCCTGCGGCCGGTCCCGCCGGACGGCTGCGAGCTGGGCGGGCTGCGGCGCCGGCGCGATGGGCGCGGGGGACGCGGCCGGCTGGTCCGAGACCGAGTCGGCGGCGGGCCGGACGTTGGTCAGGATCTGGAGATAGGCCACCCGCTCGCGCACGAAGCTCAGATAGGTGGTGAGCATGTAGCCGAGCTGCTGGAGGATGTTCGCCTTGGTGCCGGCGTCGAGGTCGGTGCGGTCGGCGAGCACCTGGGTGACACGGCCGCGGATCTCCGCCAGCCGGCGGTAGCTCGCCATGTAGTCCGGCAGCAGGCAGGCGCGGACCCAACCGGCGACGAGCGGGTCCGCCAGCAGGGCCTCCACCCGCTGGCGCAGCACCTCGCGGTCCTTCTCCGCCTTGGCCAGCTCACCGCGGCGCTCCTCCTCCTCGATCTGCTTGATGTAGCGGTCGCCGGTGGCGGCCAGGCTCACCCAGCCGGTGGCGGCGAGCCCCCAGAGGATGAGGGGGAGGGGGTTCCACAGCACGGCCGAAGCGGCCAGGCACACCGCTCCTCCCACCAGGTTCCCAGGAGACTGGACGGCCTTGGCGATGCTCTTCTTGAGGAGCGTCCCTTTGTCGATTGGCATCTTGCGTCTACAGCGCCGGGGACCGGGCCCGCGTCTCCCGCGTCCTCAGATTGTAGTCTCTCCTGGATGACGTCCCACCCCGGAACGAGCGAAGGGTGGATTCTACAACGGCGCGGAGGTCCCCTCACTCTGGAGTGTCCATCCGGGCGAAACGATTTCCCGACTCAGGCCACTATGGGTTGAAGCAACTCTGGAAGGAGGCCCGCGATGCGCACCGTCCACCGCCTGTCCCCCATTCCCATCCTCGTCCTCTTCCTCTCGGCGGCCCTCGCCCCGGCGTACGCCGTCACCGTCGAGCAGATCCACAGCCCACGGCCCGCGGGTTGGGTGGTGGACCTCACCGCCACCCTCTCCCCCGAGATCCAGGCCCAGCTCAATCACCTGAGCGACGCGGTCAAAGCCCAGACCGGGGCCGAGATGGCCGTCGTCGTCGTGGACTCGACGGAGGGCGTCCCCTCCCGGGAATTCGCCACTCGCCTGTTCAATACCTGGCATATCGGCCAGCAGCGCAGGCACAACGGCCTGCTCGTCTTCGCGGCCCTCAGCGACCACAAGTCCGAGATCGTCCTCGGCAAGGGGCTCAACGACGAGGTCCGGGTGCAGGAGAGCCAGGCCGTGATGCAGGGCGAGATGGTGCCCCGCTTCCGGAGCGGTGATCCCGCGGGAGCCGTCCTCCACGGAGCGGCTGCGTGCGCGCAGCGGCTCCTGGGGGCGGACGTGGCGATCCAGGAGCCGGTCGCCGCGACCCCGGCCCCCTTGGAGACCCCGGCGAGCCCCGAGGCGGCGGTCGTGCCCACGCCTGGCGAGGACCGGCCGCTCGACACCCGCCGCCAGCTCGGCGCTCTCGGTCCCGACGGGGCTCTCCCACCCACCTCCTTCGTCAGCGATGTGAGCAGCCTGTTGGGAAACGGACTGATCTTCATCCTCTTCTTCCTGCTCTTCATTGTCCTGGCCGCCTTCATGCGGCGGTCGTCCTGGTCCTCGTCCTCCCCTCGGTCCTTCTATGATTCGTCCGATTCATCCCCGTCGTCTTCGACCTTCTCCCTCTTCTCGTCTTCGGACAGCTCCTCCAGCTCAGCGCACGATTCAGGATTATCCGGCAGCGGCTCCAGCTCATCCTCCTCCTCGTCCGATTCCGGATTCGGCGGCGGCAGCTCCTCGGGCGACGGTGCCAGCGGGAGTTGGTAACGGGAGGAGCGAAACGATTTCCGGGCGCCGGCCATGAAGAGGGTGAACCTCTCTGGAAGGATCGAAATGAACCCTCTCCGCCGTCCGGTCTCCATCTTCCTCTTCGCGGCCCTCGGGATGTCCACGGTGGCCGGGGCCGCCACCCTCGAGCAGATCCCGAGTCCCCGGCCCACGGGCTGGGTCACGGACCTGACGGGCACTCTGCCGCTCCAGACCGTGGCCGAGCTCAACCGGGTGGGCGATCAGGTCAAGGACCAGACGGGGGTGGAGATGGCCGTCGTGGTGGTCGGCTCCATCGACGGCGCTCCGGCACGCGCCTTCGCCACCCACCTCTTCAAAGCCTGGGGGATCGGCGAGGGAGGCCAGGGACTGCTCGTCTTCGTATCGCTCGGCGACCAGAGGACCGAGATCGTCCTCGGCGACCAGATTCGCGACGCGGCCCGAGCACGGGCGGGCGAGGCCGTGGTGCGGGAGGAGATGACGCCCCGCTTTCGGCAAGGCGATGCCGCCGGCGCCGTCCTGCTGGGAGCGGCCGCCTGTGCCCGCCGGCTCCTCGGCGCCCATGTGACGGCAGCACTGCCGGTCGTCGATCCCGACGCCGGCGCCCGCCTGCCGGCGCTCGATGACCCCCTCCCTTCGACCGCCCTCCTGCCCGCGCCGCCGGCCGACTCCCCCTCCTCGTCCGTGGCGAGCTTGCCAGGCGCCTCCGGTCTCCTGCTGGGGATGGGACTCCTATGCGGCGGCCTCCTTGCCGCATGGCTGATCTCCCTGAAGCTCTTGTATTCCCCTCCTCACCATCGCCGCCGCAGGATCATGCTCGACCAGGCCGCGAGCGACGCCACCGGCACCTGGTGACGAGCGAAACCCGGGGCGAGGGGGGACGTAGGATAAGGAGAGGAGGAAACCCATGGACCACGCTCTGACCACTACGGCGTTCACCCTCGACGGCTACGCCATCCAACGCACCCTCGGCGTCGTGCGGGGGATCACCGTCCGCTCGCGCTCGATCTTCGGCACCATCGGCGGCTCGCTGCAGACGCTCGTGGGGGGCAACATCACCCTGTTTTCGGAGCTCTGCGAGAAGACCCGCGCGGAGGCCTTCGAGCTGATGATGCAGCACGCCCAGCGGCTCGGCGCCAACGCCATCGTAGGCATCCGTTACGATGCGACGGAGATCATGCAGGGTGTCACCGAGGTCCTTTGCTATGGTACGGCCGTGGTGGTGGCGTCGGCGTGACGGGGTGAGAGGGTGTCTGGGAAAGTTTTCAGGCCCGAAGGGCCGCTGCTGGCTGACAGTTGATTGGTATCCTATCGAGTGTCAGGAGGGATCCGGAATGCCAGTCCCAGCTCGAGACCCTCAGATCAGTATTCGGATCACCAGCGAAATCATCGAGCAAGAGAAGGCTCGCGAGAGAGAACAGGAGCTTCTTCAGACGTTCAACGAAGCAGCGGCGGACGTCACCGGGGAAGACCTGGAGGAACGAGAATCCCTGCTGGGCGGGTTTGCTGGCGCGAGCTAGGAGGGTATGACATGCAACCGTTGAGCGGCGCCCAGAGGAAATACCTGCGGGGACTGGCCCATCACCTCAAGCCGGTGGTCCACGTGGGACGCAACGGCGTCACCGATCCGGTGCTCCAGGAGATCGCAGAGGCCTTGGACTACCATGAGCTGATCAAGGTGAAGCTCGCCGATCCCCAGGGGCGCAAGAAGGAGCTCGCCGAGGAGGTCACCGGCCGCTCGGGGAGCGCCTGGGTGGGCCTGGTCGGCAACGTGGTCACCCTCTACCGCCAGCATCCCGATCCCGAGAAGCGCCAGATCGAGGTGCCTTGAGTTCCGGCAGCCTCCACAGCCGAGGCAGCAAAAGGAAAATCATGAGCCCCGTCGTTCAACCCACCCAGCAACAGCTCCAGGACCTGGCTACTCCATATCTTCAGACCTCGGCTCCCATCGCCATCGTGATCGGCTACGCCAGCCCTTCCTTCCAAGGCCTCCACTTTCAGGGCAACCTGGTCGACCAGCAAAGGAACTCGATGACGCTCGGCGGCTTGACGCCGTTCGAGTTGGCCTCGGTGACCAAGACCTTCACGGCTGCGCTCTATGGATCCTACATCCAGGCGGGCTGGATTCACCTGGATACCCTGCTGAGCGACATCCTCCCGGACGGGCAATCGCTGATCGGGCCGCAATTCCTGGACATCCCCCTCCTGACCCTCGGCAATTACACGTCGGGCCTGCCGCAGGACAACAATGACGGGTCGGTGGACGAGCCCTCGCCGCTGCCCAGTCCCTACACCGTGAAGGATCTGTTCGCGTACCTGGTGACTACGGACCTGCAGCCGTCGCCCCCCAACCAGACCTACACCTACTCGAATCTGGCCTTCGCACTCCTGGCAGAGGTCATCAGCTACGCCATGGGGCCGGAGCCCACCTCCTCCTCCTCCTCCCTGTTCCAGCAGCTCATCCTCCAACCCCTGGGTCTGAACGGCACACAGATGTATGACCCGCTGAGCTCTGGCCTGCCCGTCGGGTTCCTCTACCTAGACTGCCAGACGGGCGCTCCCGTGGCCGCAAAACCCGGCTGGCCGCCGTTTCCGGCCTATAACGGCGCAGGCGGGCTGGTCAGTACGCCAGACGACATGATGACCTGGCTGCTTTTCAACATGGGGCTCGTCGACAACCCCCCACTCACCGCCCTGCTTTACTTCCTCCAGAGCCCTTCGACGAACGTCATTCCCTTCGACAACAGCCAGTTGGGGGTGGGATGGTTCCTCACCAGCGTCAGCAACGGCACCAATACGCTCAATACGGTCTGGAAGGACGGCGATCTGGACGGCTTCAGCAGCTACATCGCGCTCCTCCAGAGCCCGCAGCCGGGAACGAAGCCCTCAGAGGCCGGGGTCTTCGTCCTCACCAACAGCAACGGCGACGCCGTCTACAACATCGCGAACGATCTCCTCTTCCTGATGACCGGCTATGCGCCGGCGGCGGACAAGTCGCGCTACCCTCGTACCATCCGCCCCAGCGCCCTTCGCGCTCGCCGGACGAGACCGGGGCGCTCGTGACGTAGCCACCCTGGGAGCTGGGGCGGCGGGCGATGATGTGCCAGACCGCGACGGCATAATCGCGCACCATCCCGGCTGCCTCGGCTTCAGCGCCGGCCTCGGACTAAGTTTGCGGAAAGGGAGAAGGCATGGAACGGTTCGACGTCGCCGTGGTGGGGGCCGGGGTCGCAGGGCTCGCGGCGGCGGGAGAGCTACGGCGCCGGGGACTGCGGGTGGTGGTGTTCGAGGCGCGGGACCGCGTCGGCGGGCGCATCCTGACCTACCACGACGAGCGCGTGCCGGTGCCCATCGAGCTGGGGGCGGAGTTCCTCCACGGCGACACGCCGGAGACCGATCGCGTTCTGCGCGACTCCGGGCTGCTGGCCCTCGACATCGCGGGCGAGCACTGGCGGGCCGAGAACGGCCGCGTCCTCCCCCACCGAGGTATCTGGACGCAGATCGACCGCGTGCTCGGGCTCATCGATCCCGAGGCACCCGACCTCTCCTTCGCCGACTTCCTGGCCGGCCGTCCCGGCGGGCGCGCCCGCGCCAGGGACCGCAAGGCCGCGTGCCACTTCGTCGAGGGCTTCAACGCCGCGGACGCCGGGAAGTTGAGCACGCAGTCCCTGGCCGTGGGCGGCGGCGAGGCTCCCAGCGACTCGGCCCGCCGGGTGGGGCGCGTCGTCTCCGGCTACGACCGCATGGCGGAGTGGATGGCCCACCGGCTGGAGGAGGACGTCCACCTGGAGGCGCCGGTCAGCGAGATCGAATGGACGCGGGGAGAGGTGGAGATCAACCTCCAGCCGCGGGCCGACGACGACCTGCCGCCGCGGGTCTCGGCGCGGGCGGTGATCGTCACCGTGCCGATCTCGGTGCTCAAGGCGCCGCCGGAAGAGCCGGGCGGCCTGCGTTTCCGCCCCGACGTGCCGCGGGTGCGGCAGGCGCTGGACCTGCTGGAGATGGGGACCGTCGTGCGCCTCGTCGCCTGGTTCCGCGACCTGCCGTGGACCCGGCCCCTGCCTGGGCTGGCCAAGGGGAAGAGCCTCGAGCGCCTGAGCTTCCTCCACACTGCCGATCCGGCCTTCAGCGTCTGGTGGTCGGCCTACCCCGCGCGGGCACCGCTGGCGGTGGCCTGGAGCGGCGGTCCGCCGGCCGCGGCCCTCGCCCGCCAGGGCCGCTCCGCCATCGAAGACCACGCCCTGCGCAGCCTCGCCGACCAGCTCGGCGTCTCCCGCCGGCGCATCGAAGCCGCCGTCCTCGACCTCTGGCTGCACCCCTGGCACGAGGACCCGTATTCTCGCGGCGCCTACAGCTACCCCCTGGTGGGAGGAGCCGAAGCCGGCCGCCGCCTCGCCCGCCCCGTCGAAGGCACCCTCTTCTTCGCCGGCGAAGCTACCGATACCGAAGGAAGGAATGGCACGATCGAAGGCGCGCTCGCGAGCGGGTTGCGGGCGGCCAGACAGGCGGCTTCGGCGCTGGGGGGCGGGGGCTGAGGCGGAATGGTCCTTGCAGCCAGAGACAGGCGAGCTTATGCTTGGAGTCATGCTCGATTGGAGTCAATGTCCGGCGGTCGAACGGGACCCGGAGAAGGTCAGTGGAGCCTGGGTCTTCAAGGGGACGCGCGTGCCCGTCAAGGCTCTCTTCGAAAACCTCGAAGATGGGGCTCGTGTAGACGATCTCCTGGATTGGTTTCCAGGTGTGACTCGCGAGCAGATCGACGCTGTCCTCGAGCACGCTCAGCAGAGCCTCGTCGAGGCATGACCTGTCACCTCCTCACAATCGCGTGAGAATCCTCCTCGATCAAGGATCGCCTGCGCCCTCGCGGACCTGATCAATCACGTCCTTGAGGAGGTCCAGGGTGACCGGCTTCGTGAGGTGCCTGGCAAAGCCGGCCTCCTGACTTTTGCGGAGGTCCTCCTCCATGCCGTAGCCGCTGAGGGCGATCCCCGGCAATCGGTAGCGGCCGGACAGCTCGCGCATCAGGTCGAGGCCGCTGCCGTCGGGCAGGCCCAGGTCGCTGATCACCAGGTCGATCGTGCCGTCCGCCGTCTCCGCGGCGTCGCCGGCAGCCGACAGGGCGTCGGCGACGGTCCCCGCCACGGTGACCCGGTACCCCAACCCCTCCAGGAGAGCGGCGAGAGCCTCGGCCGTGTCGGTGTGATCCTCCACCAGCAGGATGTGCAGGGGGCGGCCGGTCTCCACCCCCCACGCTCCTCGCCGCTCCGCCTTGATCGCCTCCGCAGCCTCGTAGCCTTGCCGGCCGACGGGCAGACGGACGGTGAAGGTGGCCCCGCGACCGATCCCCGCGCTCTCCGCGCCGAGCCGGCCGCCATGGAGCTCGACGATCGCCTTGCTGATCGCCAGACCCAGACCCAGCCCGCCGAACCGGCGCGTGGTGGCCAGGTCCCCCTGCTCGAAGGCGTTGAAGATGTGCCCCAGAGCGCCCGGGCGAATCCCCACTCCGGTGTCGGAGACCTGGATCACGATCTCGCCCGTCTCAGGGTCCGCCGGGGCTGCCGACGACGGAGGCGCTTCAACGCAGGACCGGACCGTGATCGTCCCCCTGTCCGGCGTGAATTTGAGGGCGTTGTTGAGCAGGTTCCAGAAGACCTGGGAGAGGCGCGGCGCGTCGGCCCACGCGATATGGTCCGCGTCCGCCAGTTCCCTGACGATGCACAGCCGGCCGGAAGCCTCGGCCTCTCCGCAGCAGGTCTCGATCGCCTGCTCGACGAGCTGGCGCAGGTCCGTCCGCCGGTGGCTCAGCTCCAGCTTGCCCCGGGAGATGCGCGTGAGGTCCAGGAGGTCGTCGATGAGCCGGGCTTCGAGCTCGACGTTGCGCCGGACCATGGCGAGGCTCTTGCGCGCCGTCTCCGGCAGCCCGGCGTCGCGCTCCAGGCTGGAGATCACCGCCATGACCGGGGTCAGCGGCGTGCGCAGCTCGTGGCTCAAGGTGGCGAGGAACTGGTCCTTGGCCAGGTTTGCCGCCTGGGCCGCGGCGTACAGCCGAGCGTTGTCGATGGCCATGGCGGCCCGCCGGGCCAGCTCTTCGGCCAAGGCCAGATCGCCTTCGTCGTAGCGCCGGTCGGAGGAGGAGTAGAAGCTCCACACTCCGAGGATGCGGCCGCGCGCCGCCAGCGGCACCTGCAGCGCCGAGCGGGGCGCGAGAGCCGCGAAGACACGCCGGTGCTCGGGGTCCTGGCCGATGGTTTCGAGGCACTCCGGGCTCATCTGCGCGATCCTCTGCGACTGGCCGGTACGCAAGATGAACGCCGGCCCGTGCGGCTCGTCCCCCCGCGGCGGGAAGCGCTTCAGCTCCTCCACCAGCGTCTGCCGGTCGGGGTCGGCGTGGGCGGCGACCATCCGCTCGATCCTCCCGTCCTCAGTGGCCAGGTCGATCACGCACCAGTCGGCGAAGCCGGAGACGGCGAGCAGGGCGGAGCTCTGGAGGGTCGCCTCGAGGTCGAGCGACTCGGTCGGCATGGCGCCCGCGTCGGCCAGGAGGCGCAGGTTCTCCTCGGCCCGGACGCTCTTGAGCGTGTACACTCTCTCGCCCTGCTGCCGCTCGGTGATGACCAGCGCGTCCGCCTCGCCCTCGCTGATGGCGCGCAGGGTCTCCTCAGCCTCCCGGAGGCGTCCGCGCAGCTCCGCGATCTCCCCGGCGAGCTGCTCGTGCGACTTTGCAGTGAAGGTCATGGTGCTCCCCGGCGAGACCTCAGCTCCGCGCGCGCAGGTCCAGTCCCACCAGGACCCGCTCGGTGTTGGACAGGTCGCCGATGATCTTGCGCATCGGCGACGGCAGCCGCCGCACCAGGGTCGGGATCGCCAGGATCTGATCGCCGCGCGCCAGTTGCGGCTGCTCCAGGAGGTCGATCACCTCGATCCGGTATTTCCCGGCGAGGTGCTGCTCGCAGAAGCTCTTCAGATTGGCCAGGGCGGTCACCGATTTTGGGGTCTGGCCGGCGACGTACAGCCGCAGCTCGCAGACCTCCGGATCGACGGGCGCTGCGGACTCGGCCCCGCCCGGCTTGGGAGTCATCGTCCCCCTCCCCGGGTCTGCCGGAAATCCGCCAGCTCAATGCCGCGCTCGGAAAAGACGAGCTCGCGCGCCCGGCGGGAGTGGGCCATGCCTCGCGACTTGATCACGGAGAGATCCCGGTTGCGCTCGCCGTCCACCTCGACCTGGCGCAGCAGCAGCCAGGTGTCGATCAGGGACGAGATGCCGACGTCGGTCTCCTCGGCCTCGGTGCCATGGGTGAGGCTGGTGAAGAGGAGCGTGACCTGCTGCACTTTGAGAAAGTCGATCAGCCGCAGCAGCATGGACTTGACGTCGGCCCCGGTGGCGACCGACAGGAAGTTGGTGACCGGGTCGACGACCACGACCCGCGGCTGGAAATCCCGGATCGCCTTGTGCATCATCACCAGATGCCTCTCCAGCCCGTGCAGCGTGGGGCGGGCGGCCTGGATGCGCAGCAGCCCCCGTTCCACACAGGGCGCGAGGTCGAGGCCGAGCGAGAGCATGTTGCGGACGATCTGCCCCGGCGACTCCTCGAACGCGAAATAGACGCAACGCTCGCCGCGCCGGCAGGCCGCGTCGGCGAAGCAGCACGCCAGGCTGGTCTTGCCGCTGCCCGCTCCGCCGGAGATCAGCAGGCTGCTGCCGCGGAAATAGCCCTCGCCGCCGAGCATCTCGTCGAGGGCGGGGATCCCTGTCGAGATCCGCTCGGTCGATACCTCGTGCTCCAGCCCGAGAGAAGTGACGGGCAGAACTTCGATGCCCCGCTCGTCGATGAGGAACGGATACTCGTTGGTGCCATGCAGGCTGCCGCGGTACTTGACGATGCGCAGGCGGCGGACGGCGAGCTGGTCGGTCACCCGGTGATCGAGCAGGATGACGCAGTCGGAGATGTACTCTTCCAGCCCGTAGCGGGTCAGCGCGCCATCCCCCCGCTCGCCGGTGATGACGGCGGTGACGCCCTTGTCCTTGAGCCAGCGGAACAGCCGGCGCAGCTCGGCGCGCAGGATGCCCTGGTTTGACAGGCCGCTGAACAGGGCCTCCAGGGTGTCCAGGACGACGCGCTTGGCGCCGATCGAGTCGATGGCGTAGCCCAGGCGGATGAACAGTCCGTCGAGGTCGTACTCGCCCGTCTCCTCGATCTCGCTGCGCTCGACGTGGACGTAGTCGATGGCGAACTGGTTCTTCGCGATCAGGTCGTCGAGGTCGAAGCCCAGCGAGCGGACGTTCTGGATGAGTTCCCCGGTCCCCTCCTCGAAGCTCATGAAGACGCCGGGCTCGCCGTACTCGGTCGCCCCGCGAACGAGGAACTCCATGGCCATCAGCGTCTTGCCGCAGCCGGCGCTGCCGCAGATCAGGGTCGGCCGGCCCTGCGGCAGACCGCCGCCAGTGATCTCGTCCAGCCCCGCGATGCCCGTGGGGGCCTTCAGCAGACCCGGCAGGGTGGCCGGGCTTTCCAGATCGCTCGCAAGTGTCGCCATGGGCAAGTTATTCAAGAGGTGCACATCCCGGAAGTCAACTCCCCAGCCTACTCCAACCTTACTGCTCGTCACTATACATATACAGGATTTCTGTGAAAGGAGCCAGAAGGATCGTCCCGCGAGCCAAGACGAGCGTCCCGAGCGGAGGGGGAGGCTCATCCTTATTAGAGGGTGTTTGGAAAATCTGCGGCGTCAGCCTGTCCGCCATCCGAATGCCCCGCGTGCGTCGTAGGGGCGCAATTCATTGCACCCTGAGGTGACGCCGACCCTGCGGGCGCAATGAATTGCGCCCTACGATTTCGCCGAACCTCTGCGCCTGGGGCAGGTCCACCGCCCGCTCAGCCCTGGCCGCCCGCCACCTGGCGGATGGCGGCCTTCAGCATCTGCAGGTCGACGGGCTTGGTGAGATGGCGCAGGAAGCCGGCCTCCTGGCTGCGGCGGACGTCCTCCTCCATGCCGTAGCCGGAGAGGGCGATGCCGCGCAGGCCGTAAAGCCGGGTGAGCTCGCGCATCAGGTCCTGCCCCGAGCCGTCCGGCAGACCGAGGTCGCTCACCACCAGATCGAGTCGGCCGTGGCCGTCCCCGGCGGCGGCGAGGGCGGTGGCCACCGAGCCCGCGACAGTCACCTCGTGGCCCATCAGCCGCAGCAGGTCGGCCATGGCTTCCGCGGTGTCCTCATGGTCTTCGACCAGCAGGATGCGCAGGGGCCGTTCCGGACCGGCGGCCGGAGCGGGCGCCGCCGGCCGAGGACGGGAGAACCACGTGGCGGTCTCGTCCAGGTCCTCCTGCACAGCCCCGAGTGGGAGATGGACGGTGAAGCTGGCGCCGCTCCCCCTCCCTTCGCTGGCCGCCGTGAGCCGGCCGCCATGGAGCTCCACGATGGCCCGGCTCACCGCCAGCCCCAGCCCCAGGCCGCCGAACCGCCGAGTGATGCGGCGGTCGGTCTGCTCGAAGGCGTCGAAGATACGCGACAGCACCTCGGGCTCGATGCCGATGCCGGTGTCATGCACCGCCACGACCAGCTCCCGGGAGCCGGCGGAGTCCCCCTCGATCCGCGACTCGACGGTGACGGTGCCGCCCGGGGGGGTGAACTTGACGGCGTTGGAGAGCAGGTTCCAGAACACCTGGGTGAGCCGCGGGGCATCGGCCCAGACGCGGTGCTCCTCGGCCGCGAGCCGCTCGTCCAGCCGCAGGCCCTTGGCGGCCAGGTCCCGCTGGGCGGTGGCGAGGGCGTGCTCGATCACCCGCCGGGCGTCGATCTCCCGCCGGTGCAGCTCGAGCTTGCCGCGGGAGATGCGGGTAAGGTCCAGGAGGTCATCGATCAGCCGCGCCTCCAGCTCGACGTTCCTCTGGATCATGGCCAGCTCGCCGGCGAACGGCGCCAGGCGCGGATCGGCGGCCAGCCCTGAGACCACCGCCAGCACCGGGGTGAGCGGGGTCCGCAGCTCGTGGCTGAGCGTGGCGAGAAAGCGGTCCTTGGCCTCCAGGGCCTCCTGGAGCTCGCGATGGGTCTTCTCCAGGGCCACTTGCGACCGCCGGCGCTCGCTGACGTCGAGGGTGCTGCCCACCACCCGCACGGCCTTGCCCTGGGCGTCGCGGACGATCAGCCCCTTGTCCCAGACGTGGACCCAGTTCCCGTCGCGGTGGCGCAGCCGGAACTCGGCCTGGAAGGAGGAGCCGGCGCCCGCGACGGCGCCCAGGATCTCCTGCGCCGCCCGCTCGGCGTCGTCGGGATGGATCTGCCGGCGCCACCAGTCGACGTCCCCCTGCACCTCTTCCGGCCAGTAGCCGAGGAGGGAAAGGAGCCCCTGAGAGCGCTCCACCCGGCCGGACACCGGATCCCAGTCGTAGATCAGCCCGTTGATCGCCTCGGTGGCGAGGCGGAAGCGCTCCTCGCTGATCCGCAGGGCCTCCTCCGCCCGCCGCCGGTCGGTGATGTCGCGGGCGATGAGGGCGACGCCCGAGATGCGGCCGCCAGCGTCGCGAATGGCGGAGATGGAGACCGAGACGGCAATCCGCCGGCCATCCTTGTGCAGGCGTTCGGTTTCGAAGGGGCGCACCCGCTCACCCCGCAGCACCGCCGCCACGGCCGGCGGCCCCTCGTCGCGGCGGCCCGGCGGCGCGGGCACCGAGAACACCCGTCCCACCACCTCCGCCGCCGTGAAGCCGAACGTTCGTTCCGAGGCGGCGTTCCAGGCCGTGACCGTGCCGTCCAGGGCCTTGGTGCAGATGGCATCTTCGGAGGACTCGAAGATGGCGCCGAGCTGAGCACGGGCCTCCTCGGCGCGGTGCAGGTCGGTGACGTCCATCAGCGCGCCGGTCAGGGCGGCGGCGTGGCCGTCGGAGCCCAGGACCACCTTGCCGCGGTTGCGCAGCCAGCGCACGGCGCCGTCCGGCCGCACGATCCGAAACTCCGTCTCGTGGATTCCCCGCGTCCGCGCCGCCCGGTCCAGGGCCTCCAGAAAGGCTCCGAGGTCCTCGGGATGGATGCGGTCGAGGAAGTCGCGCAGCGGCTGTGTCGAGGGGACGGGAGGGAGGCCGAGGATGCGGTTGAGGCCGGCGTCCCGCGTTTCGAGGTCGGAGCGGATGTCCCAGCGCCAGGTCCCCAGCCCGGCCGCGGTCAGCGCCACCTGGAGATGCTCCTCGCTCTCCCGAGCCTCGACCGTGGCCGGCTCCGGCCCGGCTGTGTCGCGCTCGCGACCCGCGGTCTCTGAATCTCTGATGGACAACGCAGCCTTCGAAAAAGAGAGCGGAGCCCGCAATTCGGGCCCCCGGAAAGCATACCCCAAGACTGCTTTGTCAGAGGGCCTGGGAGAAGGTAGGGTAAGGCCCGGGCGGCGGTACCCCTTCGGGCTGGGCCATCTCGGCGGTCAACGCGCTAGAATCGCCCTCCCAACTGTGGAGAAAGAGATTGGCCAACGAGCTTCGAGGCGCCGAGGACCCCGCCGAGGCCGCCGAGCGCCGCTATCGGGAGCTGACCCTGCGGACCGTCAGCCGGCTCGATCCCGCCGGCCTGCCGGATACCCGCGGCCGGCTGTCCCTGAGGCCGGACCTTCGGCGACTCTACACTCCACTGCGCATCAAGACCGTGATCGCCGCCAACCACTCCACCCCCGCGATGGACCTTGGCGAGTTGGAGAGCCGCCGCTCGCCCATCGGCGACCGGCTCACCGCAGCACGCCGGCTCGTCGTCCTGGGCGCTCCGGGCACCGGTAAATCGACCCTCCTGCGCTGGCTGGCCACCGCCTACCTGCTGCAGACGCAGTCGCTCAAGGTCTGGGCCGGTTTCCCCGACATCGCGACGCTGCGCTTCGAGCACCTCCTGCCGGTGCTCGTCTCCTGTCGGAACCTCGATGCCGCCAGCCTTGCAGGGTCGCTCCACGACATCCTGCGGCACACTCTGAGGAAGGCGGAGATGGGCGAGAGCGAAACCGAGTCGCTCCTGCCACGGCTGGACCAGCGCCTGAAACAGGGGGAGGTCCTTCTCCTCTTCGACGGCATGGACGCGATCGGCGGCCTGCCGGACCGCGCCGGCTTCGCCCGGCAGATCGAGCAGATCGCCCTCGCTCATCCACGGGCACGGATCGTGGTGACCTCCCGGCCGGCGGGCTACCGCGAATTGGGCTTCCGCCTGGGGCGTGGCTTCGAGCACGCCACCCTGGCCGAGCTCGCGAGAGAGGAGAAAGAGTCCTTCGTTCACCGTTGGTACGGCTTGATGGAATCCAACCCGGAGCGCCGTCAGACGAGGGCCGCGGAGCTGATCCGCGAAATCCACAGCACCCCTCGCATCGACCGGCTCGCCGGCAACCCGATGCTCCTCACGATCATGACGTTGGTCATCCCCCAGGTGGGCCACCTCCCCCAGCGCCGGGCCGACCTGTACCGGGAGGTGATTCAGACACTGCTCAAGTGGCGTGCCGATCTCGGTGGGCCGCTCGAGGTCCGGGAATCCCTGCCCCAGCTCGAATACCTGGCCTATGCCCTGTGCGACCGCGGCGAGCAGCAGCTCTCTGAGACTGAGATCTTCGCGCTCCTGGACGCCCTGCGCGGCGAGTTGCCGGAGGGACACCCGGTGCGGGCCCACTCCGCCGCGGACTTCCTCCGCTGCGTGGAGGAGCGCACGGGGATCCTGCGCCGATCGGGAGAGCGCCGACACCAGGGCATGGACGTTCCGGTTTTCGAATTCTGTCACCCGACGTTTCAAGAGTACCTGGCGGCCCGCGCGTTGGTCGACGGCCACTACCCCGGCCGCGAGCCCGGAATGGGCCTGGCGGAAAAGATTCGGGCTCTCACCGGGAGGACTCAGCACTGGCAGGAGCCGATCCGCCTCTGCATCGCCGGCCTGGGCAGGGAAGCTGGCGAAGTCCTGTCGGCCCTGCTACGCCCGCTCGCCAGCGGGGCCGGCGAGGCCGCCGGCGTGGCGGACCGCACCCGGGCCGTGCTCGCGGCTCTCTGCCTCGCCGACGAGATCGAAACCGGCGAGGCTACGGCCTGGGAGACCCTCGCCAGCCTCGCCCGCCACGTCGGCAGGAAGGACGGCAACGCCCTCTGGCCGACGAGCCTCGACGAGGCGGTCCTCGCCCTGGCGGACTCCCGCTGGGTCGAGCCCTTGAAGCTCGCCCTGGTCAGGGAGCTCCTGGCGCGGGGAGCGGAGGAACGCTGGAGCCTCGGCTTCGTCGTGAAGATGCTCGTGACGTCCCTGGCAATGCGCGGCGAGAGCTCTTCCCAGGCCGATCCGCCGCCGATCGTCCTGCGTCCTCCGACCCCGGAGGAGGAGGATGTGACCCTGGCCTTGGAGGTGATGGCTTCGTCGTTCATCGCCGATGTCGCCACTCCCGCGGAGATGGCCAGCCGTCTGCTCCCCCTCCTCGCGGGGAGGCCGGCAGCGGCGCATGCCGCGGCCTGGGCGCTCTACTCGCTCCTCGGCCGGCATCAGGAGGCGGTAGCGTGGCGGCCCACTGCGGCGGAGCTCGATCGCATCGTCGAACTGGTGGCCCGCCCGGACCTCGACGCCGGGGCCGCGTGGTGCCTGATCAAGATCCTGGGGCAGACCCGGGCGGCGGCCGCGGCCGGCCCGCTGACCGCCCGGCTGGACGACCCGAGCCCCGGCGTCCGCCGCGCCGCCGAAGAGGCCCTGCGCCGGATCGCGGGCGGGTAGGGCTACGCCGTCCGGGTCGTCGCGGGCGCAGCTCGGATCTCTTCTCCAGAGGTCCTGGAAAACCCTGGCAGATGAAGGCCCCCCAGTAGTAGGGATGGGGATGACGGGATTGGAGAGCAAGCTGTGCCCCCCGCAGAGCCTCCACTCGCGGCTCACCCTGGAGGATGCGTAGATAGAACTCCTCCATCAGCTCCCTGGTCTCGCGGTCCGGCACCTTCCAAAGGCTCATCACCAGCGTCCGGGCTCCGGCCAGGGCGAACGAGCGCTGCAGGCCCAGGACTCCCTCTCCCACCTCGACCTCGCCCAGCCCGGTCTTGCAGGCCGACAGGACCACCATCTCAGTGTCCAGGAAGTTCAGGCCAGCGATGTCTTCCGCCAAGAGAAAACCGTCCTCAGCTTCCGCGGGCAGAGGCCCTCGCCGCAAACGGGTATTGGCGCCGGCGAGGGCGATGCCGGAGCGCAGAAGCGGGTTCTCGTTCACCTGCAAGGGCAGCCGGGTGAGATCGGCTCCCGGCACCAACTGTTCACCATTCTCCCGAAAGAAACCATGAGTGGCCAGGTGAAGGATGCGGGGCGATCCCTGGTCACGGAGCCAGTGCTTCAATCTGCCTTCGAGGGCAGCGGGCCCGAGCCAGGGGTCGACGCCCAGCAGCTCTGCAACGCGGCGTCCTTCGGCCTCCGTACCCGAGAGGCGAGCGAACCTGGGGCCCCGCTCCAGATCTTCCAAATCCCGGTCCGAGTCGTCCTCTGAAGCCGGAGGATTCTGCCCCGCGGGAGCGGAGAGATCGAAATCAGGATCGGCGATCACCAACGAATGTTGCGGGCTCAGGCGCGGCTCACGCCCAAAGCGCAGCACGTCCCTTCCCACGGATACATAACTGACGACGTACTCGTCGATCAGCCGCCCGCCTCGTTCCAGGGGAAGAACTTCCACGGGAAGACGGTAGAGCTCGCCATCGGCCGCGATGATGAGGCGCCGGCTCTCCTTCAAAGCTGGCAGGAGAGGATCGAACACCCGTTCCCGTAATTCCCCTCCTGGGTCCGCCAGCTTGGCAAGCTCCTCGGCCTCATCGAAGAATTCCCTCTCTCCCTTGGCGCCGGTGACCCAGAGCCGGAATGCCGTGATCCTGTCGTCGATCTCCTTCGCGTCCCCGAGATCGATCAACTGGACGTCGTCTGGCATCCCGGCATGCAGCACGAATGCGAGGTAGCGTGGCGAGGACCACAATTCCCCGCCCAAAGCCAGGACGGCTTCGAAGTCGTGGACCGGCATGTGCACGATCTCGACGAGCGCCGAGCCTGCCGGGAGGGCCGCGGCCACCGCCGCCGTCGAGGCTCCCAGGAAAGTCTCTTGGAGGCGCATCTCCGGGATCTCGTTCACCAGGTCCGTCTCCATTCGATCCTGACTGTCCTGCATCCTCGCCAGCAGGTCCCAATGCTCTTCTGGGCTGCGGGCGCCAGGGCCCGACAGCATGGTCTCAGCCGTCCATTGCCGGGTCATCAGGAGCCAATCGAGCCGTTTCTTGAGCTGCGGGTGGTGACCGGCGAGCAACGTCGTCCACTGGGTCAGGAGCGCCTCGGCCCCCATGGCCTTGCGCCGCAGAACGAGGTCCATGGCCTGGCGCCGCGAAGCGGGGCACTGCAGGCGGCGCCAGAGAATGAAGGAGACGTACAACCAGAAGCGTATCCGTGAGGCCGCAAGATACGCGGCGCGCTGGGGCTCCGAGCTGGTCGCCGAGATCAAGGCGATCCGTCGGTCTTCAACGCTCGCATCGTGCTCGAAGATCGCCTGCGCTTCGTCGAGCTGTCCCCGGGTGGCCAGGAGCGCCCCCAGACTGGTCAGCACCATCGCATACGAAGGGTGTGTTTCACCCAGCACCTCGCGGGCGAGGACCTCCGCCTCCCGCTGTAGCGGCTCAGCAATCTCGTTACGGCCCAGGAAACCGTATAGCGCCGCGAGGTTCTGGAGATTCATAATTGAGCTGAAGTGCCGTTCTCCAACCTTCCTGTCGAAAATGGAAAACGCCTCCCAAATCACCGATTTGGCCTGCTGGAACCGCTTCGTTTCGACATAGACGATACCGAGGGCCTCGAGGACCCGAGCCAGGTCCAGATGCTCCGCACCGAGGGCTTGGCGGAAGGCTTCGCCGGCCGCCTCCAAGTAGGGCTCAGCTCTGTGGTAGTCACCAAGTCTTGTCATGCACAGCCCGAGATTGCCGAGGCTGCGGTAGTAATCGATGTGCTTCTCCCCCAGGGACTGCCGGATCACCGTCACCGCCTCCGCATAGAAGCGCGCGGCGGCCCGCAGGTTGCCCAGCGCCGAATAGAGTTCGGCCAGGTTGTTGACGCACACGGCGTACCAACGATCCGATTCCATTCCGAGGCTGCGCAGCACCTCGGCCGCCTCTTCGAGGAGCTTCCTGGCCTGGCCGTGCTCGCCTTCGACTTGCAGGACACGGCCCAGGTTCATCAGACCCCTGGCATACTCCGGATCCCGGTTTCCGTTCTTCGTCCGCCAGATTTCGACCGCTTGCGCCAGCAGCTCCTCTGCCTCCTTGAGCCGTCCCCTCTCGAAGCGGACCAGTCCAAGATTGTTCAGCGGCTCAGCCATCTCCAGTCCTGAGGACCTGAACAGGGACAGGGCCCGCTCGAGGGCACTCTCCGCATTCTGATACCGGCCCTGCAAACGATAAGCCTCTCCAAGATTGGTCAATATTTCGGCGACCCTGTCCGGTGAGACGGTCTCCTTTACTTCCAGCAACTGAAGAGCCTTCTCAAAACAGTCGACGGCCTCCGGGTACTCGCCGCGCTCGAGGCGGGTGAGGCCGAGGCGGTTGAGACCCCTCGCGATTCGGGGATTCAGAAGATCCACCCATTTTTTCCGCAGCACTTTCAACCTCATGTTCTCTCCGCCACCGTCTCAGCTCAGACACTGTACCGAGGATCTTGTTGAGTCTCGTCGAGATCCGGTAGGATAGAGCCGTCGCTGAAGAGAAAGAAAGAGGAGGATGGAGATGCCTTCCCCACGATTCGCCAAGTCCTGCGCCGGGCTACTCGCGTTGCTCCTGCTGCTCGCCCTGGCCCCCACCCTCGCCGTTCACGCCGCCACCGCGCCCACGACGCCCACGTCCGCGAACACTGCGGACAGCACCGCCAGCCTCTACCGCACGCCGGCGCCGGCCCTGGTGGCCCTGGTGGACGCGCCGCCGACTCCCGGCGTGCGCCTCGATCCCCGGCGGGAGTGGATGCTGCTGCTCGACCTGCCCAGCCTGCCGCCCATCGCCGAGCTGGCGGAGCGGGAGCTGCGCCTGGGCGGGCTGCGCATCCGGCCGCGCAGCCACGGACCGAGCCGCGCGGGCTTTGCCACGGGGCTGCGCCTGCTGCGTCTCTCGGACCTCGCGGAGCGCAAAATCGTGGGCCTGCCGGACGGCGCGCGGATCGAGAACGTTCATTTCTCGCCGGACGGCGCCCGCTTCGCCTTCACCAACACCGGTGCCGAAGGCATCGAGCTCTGGGTCGCCGAGGTGGCGACGGGCCAGGCGCACCGGCTGGGCAGCGCGCAGACATTGCGTCTCAACCTGTCCGCCGGCACGTCGCCGCAATGGCTGCGCGAGGGCTCCCTGGTGGCCACCCTCCTGGTGGCGGACCAGGGCCCCGAGCCCGCAGCCCCGGCGGTGCCGGCGGGCCCCGTCCTGCAGGAGAACCGCGGCAAGATGGCGCCGGCGCGGACCTATCAGGACCTCCTCAAGAGCGCCTATGACGAGGCCCTGTTCGAGTACTACCTGACCTCGCAGGTGGCCCGCATCGCGCCCGACGGCCAGGTCACCCCCCTCGGCCGGCCGGGGCTGGTGGCGAGCGTCTCGCCGTCGCCTGACGGCCGCAATCTGCTGGTGGAGACGCTTCACAAGCCGTTCTCCTACCTGGTGCCCGCCAACCGTTTCCCCCATCGCAGCGAGGTGTGGGACCTGGAGGGGCACGTCGTCCGCACCGTCGCCGACCTGCCTCTCCAGGAGGAGATCCCCATCACCTTCGGCAGCGTCGGCACCGGACCGCGGGACCTCTCGTGGCGCGAAGACGCCCCGGCCACCCTCGCCTGGGTGGAGGCCCTGGACGGCGGCGACGCCGGCCGCGAGGCCAAAGAGCGCGACCGGGTGCTCACGCTCGCCGCCCCGTTCCAGGGCGATCCCACGCCGCTGGTGACCCTCGGGTTCCGTTTCGAGGGCGTCAATTGGGGTGACGACGGCCTCGCCCTGGTGTCCGAGAGGTGGTGGAAGACGCGCCGCACCCGCACCTGGATCGTCCGCCCCGGCGCCGGCGAAAAGTCAAAACCGGAGCTCCTCTTCGACCGCTCCTTCGAGGACCGCTACTCCGATCCCGGCGAGCCGCTGACGGTCGCCAACGCCTGGGGCCGCGTGGTGATCCAGACCGCGGAAGGCGGCCGGACGATCTTCCTCGCCGGCCTCGGCGCCTCGACCGAGGGGGACCGTCCGTTCCTCGACGCGCTCGATCTGGCAACGAAGAAGCCGCGGCGCCTGTTCCGCTCGGAGGCGCCCTGGTTCGAGGATCCGACGCAGCTCCTGGACGCCGCGGGGCGCTACGTCCTGGTGCGCCGTGAGGCGGTCGAGGAGCCGCCCAACTGGTTCGTCCGCGACCTGAAGACCGGCAAGCTGCGCCAGCTCACCCATTTCCCCCACCCCACGCCGCAGCTCCTGGGCATCCACAAGGAGCTGCTGCGCTATGCCCGGACGGACGGCGTCCAGCTCACCGGCACGCTCTACACGCCGGCCGGCTGGAAGCCCGCGGACGGGCCGCTGCCGCTGGTGATGTGGGCCTATCCCCAGGAGTTCAAGAGCGCCAGCGCCGCCGGCCAGGTGACCAGCTCGCCGTACCGCTTCGCCCGCGCCTCCTGGTCGTCGCCCCTGGTGTGGCTCACTCAAGGGTACGCCGTGCTGGACAATCCCAGCCTGCCCATCGTCGGCGAGGGCGACAAGGAGCCCAACGACACCTACGTGGACCAGCTCGTGGCCTCGGCCAAGGCGGCGGTGGACGAGGTGGTGAAGCGCGGCGTGGCCGATCCGCGGCGGATCGCCATCGGCGGCCACTCCTATGGCGCCTTCACCACCGCCAACCTGCTCGCCCACTCCGACCTCTTCGCCGCCGGCATCGCCGAGAGCGGCGCCTACAACCGCACGCTGACGCCGTTCGGTTTCCAGTCGGAGGAGCGCGACTTCTGGCACGCCTCGGACATCTACATGAAGATGTCCCCCTTCCTCTACGCGGACAAGGTCCATCGCCCCCTGCTCCTCGTCCACGGCCAGGCCGACAACAACCCGGGGACCGACCCCATCCAGAGCGACCGCTTCTACAACGCCCTCAAGGGGAACGGCGCCACGGTCCGCCTGGTGGTGCTCCCCTTCGAAAGCCACGGCTACCGGGCCCGCGAATCGGCCCTCCATCTGCTGTGGGAGAGCTCGAGCTGGCTGGACACGTATGTGAAGAACCGGCCGGGGGAGACGAAGGACGCGGCGGCCGGTAAACCGGGGGCTAAGCCTTGAACGCCCCGGCCTCGATGCCGTACTGCTGCATTTTGGTGTAGAAGTTCTTGTAGTCGATGCCCGCTGCCTTAGCCGCCTGGCTGATATTGCCCTGGGCCTCGCGCAGGCAGCGGGCGACGTAGTCCCGCTCGAAGCGCTCCACCACCCGCTGCTTGGCCTCGCGGAAGCCGGAGGCCTCGGGCTCCGACTCCAACGGTAGCAACGGGCGCAGCTCGCGCAGGGTCTCCGGCAGGTGGCGCGGCTCGATGAGCGGCCCCTCGGCCAGCAGCACGGCCCGCTGCAGCAGGTTCTGCATCTCGCGAATGTTGCCGGGATAGTCATAGGCGAGGAGCAGAGCCTCGGCCTCCGACGACAGGCGCTTGGACTTTCCGCCGCCGCCGCCCGGACGGCCGGCCAGCTTCGCCAGGAAGTGGCGCAGCAGCAGCGGCAGGTCCGACCGCCGCTCGCGCACGGCCGGCAGCCGCACCTCGACCACGTTCAGCCGGTAGAGGAAGTCGCGCCGCACCTTTCCCTCCCGCACCAGGTCGGCGAGGTCGCGGTTGGTAGCCGACACGACCCGCACGTCGGCGCGCCGGATCTGCGTGCTACCCACCCGCGAGTACTCGCCATTCTCCAGAACCCGCAGGAGCTTGACCTGCAGGGGCGGCGTCAGCTCTCCCACCTCGTCGAGGAGGAGCGTGCCGCCCTCGGCGCGCTCGAACCAGCCGGGGTTGTCCGCCACCGCGCCGGTGAAGGCACCGCGCACGTGGCCGAAGAGCTCCGACTCCAGGAGGTTCTCGGGCAGGGCGCCGCAGTTGACGGGGACGAAGGACTTGGCCCGCCGCCGGCTGTTGAAATGGAGAGCGCGGGCCACCAGTTCCTTGCCCGTGCCGCTCTCGCCGTGGATGAGGATGGTGGCGTCCGAGTCCGCCACCTGGGAGATCAGCTTGAGCACCGCCAGCAGCGCCGGGTCCTGCCCGACGATGGCCCCGAAGTCGTAGCGCCCGCGCAGCTCCTCCGCTAGGGCGCCGATGTGCTGCTGCAACCGCCGCCGCTCGAGAGCGTTGCGGGCCGCCAGCGAGATGAATTCCGAGAAGCTCGCCACCAGCCCGGCCGTCTCCTCCGAGAACACCCCCTCGACGCTGCGGTTGTCCAGGTAGACCACGCCCAGGATCTGACCGCCGTCCCGGATGGGATGGCAGATCACCGACAGGATCAGCAGCCGCAGCACGCTCGCCCGGTTCCCCAGGGCTGGATCGTCCAGTACGTTGGGATGCCAGAAGGGCTCGCCCGAGGAGCGCACCTTGCGCAGGATGCCGCGACTGACCTCGAACTCCGGGCGCTCGATGTCCTCCCGGGCGAGGTTGCGGGCGGTCTCCACCACCACCTCGCCCTCCGGCTCTTGCGGGTCGAAGAGCAGGATCATCCCTCGCTCGGCGCCGCACAGCTCGATGACGCCGTCGAGCGCCGCCGTGAGCACGCGGTCCAGGTCGCTCTCGGCGAGCACCCTCTTACCCAGCTCCAGGAGGCGTTCGAGCATGTCTATGGTTTCCTCACCCGAGGTATGGCATTGCCACCCCAGATAGTACACCCCTTTCGCAACCGTGCCAAGGCCCGTGGGAACCCACAAATAACTAAAAAGAAAAGAGTTAGCGATCAGGACCGAAACGGACGAAGGCGGGCATCGCCTTTGCGCTGGAGAAGGGTGTCACGACGACCGCCTCAGCGGCGGCGCCTCCTTCAGGGGACGGGCTACGGACAGAGCCCGTCCCCCTTTTTTCTCTCGAAACTACCTTCCCAGCAGCCCCTCCACCGCCCGCAGCACCGGCTCCTCCGTCAGCCCGTTCTGCTCCTCCAGATACTGCTGGCTCCCCACCCTTGGCGAGAAGGCCGAGGGCAGGCCGATCCGCTTGAATTTCACGGGCAGGCCCGACTCGGCGAGGACCTCAGCCACGGCGCTGCCGAGCCCTCCGATGATGCTGTGCTGCTCCAGGGTGACGACCGCGCCCGTCTCCCGCGCCGCGGCGAGCACGGCTTCCGTGTCCAGGGGTTTCAGGGTATGCAGGCTGAGCACCCGGGCTTCGACGCCGCGCTCGGCCAGGCGGCGGGCCACGCCGACAGCGGTCTTGAGCATGCCGCCGGTCGAAAGGAGGGTGACGTCCCGGCCGTCGCGCACCTGGATGGCGCGGCCGAGCTCAAAATCGATCGGTCCCTCGTGGACGTTCGGCTCCCCCGCCTTGCCGAGCCGGATGTAGCAGGGGCCGGGGTGGGCCACGATGGCGCGGGTGGCGAGCCGCGCTTCGATCGGATCAGCCGGAGCGACGACCGTCATCCCCGGCATCATGCGCATGACCCCCAGTTCCTCGGTCGCGTGATGGCTCGCTCCGAGCGCGCCGTAGGCGAAGCCGCCACCCACGGCCACGATCTTCACGTTCGCCTCGTGATAGCAGACGTCGTTGCGAATGTGCTCCAGGCAGCGCAAAGTCGGGAAGTTGGCGATCGAATAGGTGAGGGCGATCTTGCCCGACAGCGCCATGCCGGCGGCGATGGCCGTCATGTTCTGCTCGGCCACACCGGCGTTGACGAACTGCTTCGGAAGCTGCCGGGCAAAGGGCTCGACGACGCTGAAGCCGAGGTCGCCGGTGAGGAAGACGATCCGCTCGTCCGCCTTCGCCAGCTCGAAGAGGGTCTCCAGAAAGGCGGTCCTCACTGGGACTCCTCTCCGATTTCGCGAAGCGCAATCTCCAGGTCCTGGCCCCGCGGCGCCCGGTAATGCCAGAGGAGCTGGTTCTCCATATAGCTCACGCCCTTGCCCTTGATCGTATGAGCCACGATGCAGCTCGGCCGGTCCGCCACGAACGGCACGGCGGCGAAGGCCTCGCGGATGGCCCCAAGATCGTGACCGTCGATCTCGCGCACGCCCCAGCCGAAGGCCCGCCACTTGTCCGCCAGCGGCTCCAGGTCTAGCACCTCCTTGACCGTGCCGAAGCTCTGGATCTTGTTGTAGTCGACGATCGCCACCAGGTTGTCCAGCCGGTGGTGGGGGGCGAAGAGGGCCGGCTCCCAGGTGGAGCCCTCGTCACACTCGCCGTCGCTCAGCAGAACCCAGACGCGGTGAGCCTTGCCGTCCCGCTTCCCCGCCAGCGCCATGCCGGTGCCGAGCGAGAGGCCGTGACCGAGCGAGCCGGTCGACACCTCGACGCCCGCCACGTCCTTGTGCGTGGCGTGTCCGGCGAGCGGCGAGCCGTCCTGATAAAAGGTTTCCAAGCGTTCGACGGGGAAGTAGCCGGTCTCGGCCAGCACGGCGTAGAGGGCCGCACAGCCGTGCCCCTTGCTCAGGATGAAGCGGTCGCGGTCCGGCCAGTCCGGGTGTTGCGGATCGAAGCGCAGGAATTCACCGTAGAGCACGGCCAGCAGATCAGCCATGGAGAGGGACGAGCCGATGTGCGAGGCGTTGGCGCGGCTCGTCATCAGCACCGAGTGGCGGCGGATGCGGCGGGCAAGCTCGGGGGTTGGTAACATGGGAGGTTCCCTCATGCTCTTGCCTGAGACCGCCGGCGTCCCGCCGGCCTGCTAACTCCGTTTTTCATCCAAAAGAAACGGAGTAAGTTGCCGGCGGGACGCCGGCGGTCCCAGGGGGGCCTAGCTTCAAGGGTCTTCCTGGTGTTCGGCGACATCGATTCGTCAACCCAGGGACTCAAAACAACTCGGATCGTTCATCCGCCGCGCCACCGCCGCCAGCAACTCGGCCGCCGGCGCGCCGTCGGTCACCCGGTGATCGAAGGTGAGGCTGAGGACGCAGGTCCAGCCCACGGCGAGGCGGCCGTCCTCCACCACCGGCCGCTCGGCGATGCGGCCGACGCCGAGGATCGCCGATTGCGGCGGATTGAGCACCGGGGTGAAGGCGTCGATCCCGTGCGCTCCGAGGTTGGTCACCGTGGCCGTGCCGCCGAGGACGTCCTGGGGGCGCAGCGCTCCAGTCCGGGCTCGATCGGCGAGATCGCGGACGTCGGCGGCGATTTCAGCCAGCGGCCGGGAATCGGCGTCGCGGATCACCGGCACCACGAGGCCGCCGGGGAGCGAAACGGCGAAGCCCACGTGCACCTCGTCGAGGAGCAGGATCTCGCCATCCTCGATCACCGCGTTCAGCTCGGGCCGCTCGCGCAGCGACTGGGCGAAGAGCTTGACGAACAGAGCGTCCCAGGGAATCGCAAGGTTTTTCCGGGCCGCCACCAGCGCCTCGGCCCAGACCTCGCGGGTGAGGGTCAGCGACACCGCCGTGTCCACGCTGCGCCGCAGGCGCTCGGCGATCGTCCTGCGCGCTCCGGTGAGGGGGATGCGTTCACGGATTCGCCATGGAGATTCCCGCGGCGCGACGGTTGCGGCGAGCACGTCCGCCTCCACGATCCGCCCTCCCGGACCGGTGCCCGTGAGGCTCGCGAGATCGATCCCCTTCTCCGCCGCCAGCCGGCGCGCCACGGGGCTCGCCTTAACGCGATCGGCGGACACCATGGGCGCCGGCGCCGATCCCGGCGGCGCTTCGCCCGCGGCGAGGATCCAGCCGATCAATCCTTCAACCGTAAGGTTTTCCCCTTCGACCGCCACAGGGTGGAGGATTCCCGACCCGGGCGATTCGACCTCGTACGTGGCCTTCTCGGTGACGATCTCCACGATGAGATCCCCGGCCTGCACCGCCGCGCCGGCGGGAACGAGCCAGCGGCCGAGATTTCCCTCGGCGGTGTACATCCCGAAGGACGGCATGACGATGCGCTGGGCCACGGAATCAATCCATCGAGTTGAACAGCCCTTCCACCGCGGCCACGACGTCCGCGGCCCGCGGCGCGTAGCGGGCCTCGAGGACGGCGGCGAAGGGCACCGGCGCCTCAGGGGCGGTGACGGTCTTGATCGGCGCGTCGAGAGAATCGAAACCTTTATCGGCCACCCGCGCCGCGATGTCGCGCGCCATCGAGGCGGTGGGCGTGTCCTCGTCCACCACCACCAGGCAGTGGGTATGAGAAACCGACTCCAGGATCGTGGCCTCGTCCAGCGGCGCGAGGGTCAGCACGTCCACCACCTCGGCGCTCATGCCCCGGCCGGCGAGCGTCTCGGCCGCCTCCAGGCAGACGTGGGTCATGCGGCCAATCCCGCACAGCGTGACGTCGGAGCCGCGGCGGACGACCTCCGCCTTGCCGATGGGCACCGTGTACTCCCCCTCCGGCACCGGCCCCTTGGCCGCGCTGCCCAGGAACTTGTGCTCCATCACGACCACCGGCCCGTTGTCGCGAATGGCGGCGATCGTCAGCCCCTTGGCGTTGTAGGCCGTGGTGGGGACGACGACCTTGAGACCGGGGACGTGGGCGAGCACGGCGTAGAGCGTCTGCGAGTGCTGGGCCGCGGCGCCGCCGCCGTAGCTGCGCTTGAAGCCGTGCATGCCGTAGGCGGTGCGGATGACGAGCGGCAGGTCCACCTGGCCGCCCATCATGTAATGCATCTTGGCCGCTTGATTGATAATCTGATCGTAACAGCAGCCGATCAGATCGGCGAACATGATCTCCACCACCGGACGCAGGCCGGTCATGGCCGCGCCCACGGCGGCGCCCACGAAACCCATCTCCGAGATCGGCGTATCGATCACCCGCTGCGGTCCGAACTCGCGGATCAGACCGCGGGTGGCGCGCAGCGGGCCGCCCCAGGCGTCCGAGAGACCCAGGTGAGCGCGCCCCGCGGCCCCGGCCACGTCCTCCCCCATCACGATCACCGTGGGATCGCGCCGCATCTCCAGCCGTAGCGCGTTGTTGATCGCCTGACTGAAGGTCAGATCGCGGGTGGAACCCTCGATGCTCACGATTCATTCTCCACATACACGTCGGCCAGCAGCTCCTCCGGTCCGGGAACCGGGCTCCTCTCGGCGAAGGTGATCGCCTCGTCGAGACGCTCCCGGTTGCGCGTGTCGATTCCCTCGACCTCCGCGCCCGCGATCCCCTGCGCGAAGAGGACCTCCCGGAAGCGCCGCAGACAGTCGCGCTCGCGAGCCGTCCGCTCCTCGTCCGCCGTGCGGTAGCGGTGGGTCTCGTCCCCTTGGTGATGGCCGTAGTAGCGGTACGTCAGACACTCGACGAGGCTCGGACCGCCGCCCGCCCGGCCCCGGCGCACCGCCTCGCCGGCCGCCTCCCAGACGGCGATCACGTCCTGGCCGTCGACCGTGACGCCGGGCATGCGATAGGCCGCCGCCCGGTCCGAGATGCGATCGGCGGCCACCGCGTACTCGACCGGCGTCGTCTGGGCGTAGCCGTTGTTCTCGCAGACGAAGATCACGGGCAGGGACCACACGGCGGCCATGTTCATCGCCTCGTGAACGACCCCCATGCTGGTCGCGCCCTCGCCGAAGAAGGCCACGGCCACCTCGTCGGTCCCCCTGACCCGCGCCGAGAGTGCAGCGCCCACGGCATGCGGCGTGCCCATGCCGACGATGGGGTTGACTCCGAGCATCCCGACGCGCACGTCGGTGATGTGCATCGAGCCCCCCTTGCCGCGGTTGGTCCCCGTCACCTTGCCATACAGCTCGGCCATCATGGCGCGCACGTCCACCCCCTTGGCGATGCAGTGGCCATGGCCGCGGTGAGTCGAGGCGATCCAGTCCGTCTGCCGCAGCGCCGCGCACACCCCTACGGCGACCGCCTCCTGCCCCGTATAGAAGTGGACGGGCCCCACCGGCACCCCCCGCTCCACCAGCGTCTTCAGCCGCTCTTCAAATTCGCGAATCAGTCCCATCCGCTCGTACATCCAGAGCAGCAGGTCGCGGTCGGGCAGGGTGGGCAGCGAGGTCGTCATGGGCGGGGGGATGGTATCAGGAGAGAGGGCTCTGGGCGGTACCTCCCAAATGTAGAGACGCCCACGGGGAACCCCGTGGGGCGTCTCCAGGGGGCGGCGGCCTTCGGCCCGACATCCCGGACGCCCCGCGGGCACCATGGACCGCAGCCTTGGCTCTGCTAGGATGGAACCGCGGGCGCGTGGTAGCCCGACGGGCCGAACGGGGTGGAGCTGAGGCGGAAACAGGCCACCGAACGATGATCGTCGAGCTACCCGAACGCGACTCACGCTACCCGGACCTGACGCCGGGCCAACCCTACGTGGTCCTTGGTATCGAGGCCGGTGACCTCCGGATCTTGAACGACCAGGGAAGGCCCGACCTCTACCCACACAAGATCTTCACTGTCGTCGACGCCCGCGAGCCGGACGACTGGGTGAACGAGCTCGGCGAAGACAACGAGCGCTACGCCTATCCGCCCCCCTCAACGACTGCGGATTTTTCGAGGACTACTTCGACGGCAAGCCCGAAGCGGTCGCCACGTTCTGGCGAGTGATGAACCTGCGCCTCTCTGCCGCCGCCTGAAGGGCCGGGATATCCAGAATCAGAGGCGCTGGCACCTGCCTCAAGAATCAGACAGAATGCGCTCGATGGCCAAGCTACCCGAAGCCGCCGCCCGCGAGGCGATCGACGCCGCCCTCATCGCGGCCGGCTGGGCCGTGCAGGATGCGAGCGCCGTCAATCTCCACGCCGGTCGCGGCGTGGCCATCCGGGAGCTCCCCCTCAAATCGGGCCACGGCTCCGCCGACTATCTCCTCTACGTCGATCGCCGGGCCGCCGGCGTCGTCGAAGCCAAGAAGGCCGGCGCCACCTTGACCGGCGTCGAGCCCCAGACCGGCAAGTACTCCACCGGCATGCCGGACCACCTCCCGCGCGCCTCCGATCCCCTCCCCTTCCTCTACCAGAGCACCGGCGTCGAGACCCGCTTCACCGAGACAAGTCTAACAAGGTCTAGACCGGCGGCTTCCGAGGCGACTCGTGGGGCGTGTCCTTCGATGACGTCTGCCCCGATAGCTCAGTCTTCGTCGCGTTATCTTTCGCACCCTGCTCCGATGGCGGAGTTGTGGTGAGGAGGCGCCCCCATCCCGCGGCTCGCAGTCGTCCCGTGATAATCTCAGCCTGATCGTCCCGCCCCTTCTCATGAAGCAGAGCAGGGTACCTGGATACAAAGCGGGCGAGCTCTTCGTTGTTTCGCTGTGCTGTCTCGAGCTCAATGAGAGCCCTATTATTCAGAGCATGGATCTCTTCCTCGTCCCCGCTCTCTTCGTAAGCTCGGGCTAACCTCTCGAAAGCAGTCGCAACCTGCAAACCTTCCTCAGGCCTCTTCAGTCGAAGCTCGAGCGCCTTCTGTAAATTTGACTCTGCCTCATTCAATCGACCTGAATGACTCAGTGCTTGACCCAGGGACACGAGAAGCTCTGGATCATTGGGTGAGAGACAGACAGCCGTTTGAAAACTCTCGGCAGCGTCGTTGTATTTCTTTTCAACTTGAAGATCCTCTCCTCGCTGGCGCAGCATCTGGGACCATTGCTCTCGCTCGACAGGCAGGAGAACCTCCGGTCTCGGCCGCCGGGATGCCAGACTGGCAAGTCCCTTCTCATAGTAAAGCCCGGCGCTTTCAGCCAGGGTGTCAAGGAAGTTAGCTATTGGCTTCCATTCCAGTTCGTTGCTCTCGGCATACGCTTGGAGTGATGGCCGCAGAATCTCAATCATTCCCCTTAAGAGAACCTGCGGGCCTGTTGCTGAGACGAGAACTTCGAAATCTTTCTTTCTGGCGACTCGCATAGAGATGATACTCCCGTTAGCTTGTGGAGGAAGCTGGAATTCCCCGCCCCAGGGAGAAAGGATGACCCACTCATCCTCGTCCTTCTGTCCCCGCGGTGACTCGATCATGACCTTGATCTGATCTCCTACCCGAAGAGTACGCCCGAATAGATCCGGGATCGAAAAAGCCGTCTGACCCTGGGAATCAGTCGTGATGGGATTGGTTCTTGCTCCGTTGAGGATGCGAATTTTGACACCGGAAACTGGCTTGTCCTCTACGTCTAAGACCCTGACCTCCAAGTCCCATCGATAGACTCTGGGCTGGATCTCATCCGCCAGAGAACGCATGGATAATAACGCGATGGCGACTGCACCAAAAGCGAGCATCTTGGTCACTGTCATACTCATGGGCATCCTCCTTTCGCAGAAGATAGAAACAGCTTCACGCCTGTATCTCCGGCATCTCTCCACTCTCTCTTCGGACAGAATCCGGGTGCGTTGACCACAAGCAATTTCTTTTGACCATGCCGGGCCTCAAGAGTGAAGTCAAATTTCCCATCCGGTCCAGTCACCTTTCGGCATTCGAGGTCCTCAGTAAGCTGTACACAGGCGCTTTGGATTGGGCGATCATGGCCTAGGTCATCGTTCAAGACTATCCCTGCAAAGCGCGGCGGAGCCATGCGATAGGATAGATTTTTTTGTGCCTCACCGGGGTCGATATGTTCCACGATGGGTTCCGCTCCAGGGAAAAGAACCTTGAAACTACCGTCCCAGCTCCAGGGTAAGGATGAGGCAGAAACCTCGAACGTCCAGCCCTTCTCGTCAGAGTGGCTGGCCTGTCCGACCAGGTTGGGCAGTTGTAAGGTGGGCTGTAGTGTGTTAATAGGAGTACCGTCGTGATCCAGGATCTCCACATGAAACTTATACATCTGCGGAGGGCGGAGGAACGACAGAGAGCTCTGCCAGAACAGGGAGATGACGACCGAAGCAAAGAAAGCGATAAGCATCCTCGGTAGGCGCTTCTGAGCAAAAGATCCAAACACTTCAGGCCCGAGAAAAAAGGCGGTGGCGCCGGCGAGCACAGCATCGCTGACCGTCAGCGCTAGAAGCTTTAGTTGGGACAGGGGAGCGAGCGCGAGCCAGAGTCCCAGGGGTGCCAGGAAAGTCACCAACAGGAAGATCCAGCCGGCCCATCCATGCTCTTTGCAGGCGATGTCGGGGATCGGCCTGATCTCGGGGATGGCGAGGGACTTGAATTTTCTCCCGCGTGGCTGGACCGGCGGTGGTTTGATCGGAGGTCGATTCTCCAGATGACAGATCAGATCATCGTATTGCGAAGGGAAGAAGTAATGAGAACAGGGCAAGAAGGAGAGAGGTACAGAACTCTCGGGCTCCCCATCGGGCAACACCGGGACGAATCTCCGGCTCTCCATATCATCAGCAAAATAGAGGATTGTTTCGGCCAACCGCGACTCAAACCGCGCGCCACGCCCCTTTCCCTTTTCTTTTCCCTCGAATCGTCGGCAATAGACCTCCGTACAAAACAGGAGAACAAAATCCGAATCTTGGACTTGATTATGCATCCAGCGTAGCCAACCTTCGGCGGGCGCGGGGATGTATCGGTCGATCCAAGATTCGAAGCCATCATCACGCAAGCGGTTCGCGAGCTTGACCACGGTCTCGCGATGGTGCTCCGGCTCGTGGCTGTAGCTGATGAAGACACGAGGGACCCGGTCATCCACGGAGCTAGCAACCTGATCCGTTATGAATACTCCCCCCCTATGTGCTTCGCGAGCCTCTGACACCAGAGATCTCCTTCCTGAGTTGGGCTACACCTTAAAGTCTATCACAACGGTACACGGGAGTTCCGAGAGCTGCCGGGAAGCATGGAGTTCGAGTAGCTGGCGCCGAAGACCGGCCCCGTAGGGGCCATGGCGTAAAGCCTGGGGTTTCAACCCCAGGTCTCGAATCCGCCCCCTCTTCCCCCCAGCCCCGTAGGGGCGGCGGCGGCGTTCGCGAATCCGCCGCCGCCCCGACGGGGCTTCCCGAGGAATCGGAGGGCCGGCCCCTGGGGTTGAAATCCCAGGCTTTACGCCACGGTCCCGATGGGACCAAAGACCTCGCGGTGGGAGGGACGCCGGACACGGCGACGGTGGCGGTCGCAACACCGATCCAGGGGGATGGGGATTTCCTCGATCTTCCGCGCGAAGAACAGATCGATCACGTCTGGGAATCTCTCCTCGGTCAGGGTCTTCTCGACAAGGACGCCGCGATCCGAAACGCGGCTCAGATCCTTCGCGACCGGGGCCTGGCCCGATTCCAAAGGCTTCGCGAGGGCGGACCGCTCTACGAGGTGATTGCGACGGCCCTCGACCGCGGCGTTCGCGAGGGCTCCTTCGACCGGCCAAAGCGCGGTCACGTCCGGGCCATTCTTCCCGATGCCAAAGGCTACTCGGCGAAGGACTGGAAGCTCTGTGTTCTCCGGTCTCTCGACGGGGATGCGGTCCCGGAGGAGGAGGCCCTCCGGAATGCGGCCGAATGGGCCCGCGAGAATCTGGGTCTCGGCTTTGCCCGGCTTCGGAAGGACGGCGTGATCCTCAGGGGATTGAGGACGACCCTGGAGGAGGCAGTGAAGGCGGGCGAGGTGATTCGCAAACGCGGAGAGGTGGCCCGCACGTCCAGTCCTTAGCGCGCCCCGTTGGGGCGCATGCTGGGAAGGTGGGCCGTCCGTACCCAGCCCGTTGGGCTGGGCTGAGGGAGCGCGGACCTTTGGCCCGGAATGACGCGGGCTGGTGCCGGTCGTCGGCGATCCGAAATCGCGGGGGGGTTACCGGAGTTTCCGCGTCGCACATCGCCGACCGGAGAACGGGTCTTTGGCCGAGAATGGACGCGGGTCTGGCCACGGATTGCGGCCTGGGCACGCCACGATTCCTGAGGCCCAAAGGGCCGCCCTTCCTCAGCCCAGGGCAACGCCCTGGGAATGGAAATGGGATGGAATTCGGTGCGGCCTGAAGGGCCGCGTTAGGAGGCGGCATGGTTGCGAGGCGGTGACTGTAGAGACATCCTCTGATAGATTTCCCGCGAACGGACCCGACGAACCCATGAGCAACCATTCCCAGCAGATCGTCCAAAAGCTCTGGAATTACTGCAACGTCCTGCGGGACGACGGGCTCTCCTACGGCGACTACGTGGAGCAGCTCACCTTCCTGCTCTTCCTCAAGATGGCCCACGAGCGGACGCAGCCGCCGTGGAATCAGGCGTCAGCCATTCCCAGGGAATTCGACTGGCCGAGCCTGATGAAGCGCGACGGCGATGAGTTGGAGACTCATTACCGGCATCTCCTGGAGGAGCTGGGCAAGAGGCCCGGCATGCTCGGCATCATCTTCCGCAAGGCGCAGAACAAGATCCAGGACCCGGCCAAGCTGCGGCGGCTGATCGCGGACCTGATCAACAAGGAGCAGTGGACGAGCCTGGATGCGGACGTCAAGGGCGACGCCTACGAGGGGCTGCTGGAGAAAAACGCCCAGGATACCAAGGGCGGCGCCGGCCAGTACTTCACGCCGCGGCCGCTCATCCAGGCGATCGTGGACGTGATCCGCCCACAGCCGGGGCAGGCGGGGCAGCCGGGCGAGACGATCTGCGATCCGGCCTGCGGCACGGGCGGCTTCCTCCTGGCCGCTCACGATTTCATCGCCCGTCACTTCCCGAACCTCGACCGGGACCAGAAGCGCCACCTGAAGCTCCAGGCCCTGCGCGGAGTCGAGCTGGTGGACGCCGTCACCCGGCTCTGCGCCATGAACCTCCTCCTTCACGGGATCGGCCCCAGCGCGGCCGACGAGGCGGAGCCGCCGGTACAGACGAACGACAGTCTGGCCGCCGATCCCGGGACGCGCTTCGAGGTGGTGATGACCAATCCGCCGTTCGGCAAGAAGTCGAGCGTCATGGTGGTCAACGAGGAGGGGGAGCAGGAGAGCAGGCGCTCACCGTGGTGCGCGAGGACTTCTGGGCCTCCACCACCAACAAGCAGCTCAACTTCGTCCAGCACGTGAAAACCCTTCTGAAGATGCACGGCCGGGCGGCCGTGGTGGTGCCCGACAACGTGCACTTCGAGGGCGGAGCCGGGGAGACGGTGCGCCGCACGCTGCTCCACGAGTGCGACGTCCACACCCTGCTGCGGCTGCCCACGGGCATCTTCTACGCCCAGGGAGTGAAGGCCAACGTCCTCTTCTTCGACCGCAAGCCGGCGAGCGAGACGCCGTGGACGCAGCAACTCTGGATCTACGACCTGCGCACCAACCGACACTTCACGCTGAAGACCAACCCTCTGAAGCGCGCGGATCTGGACGAATTCGTCGCCTGCTATCGCCCGGAGAACCGCCACGACCGCGAGCCCACCTGGTCCGAGGAGACGCCGGAAGGCCGCTGGCGCTCCTTCTCCTACGCGGAGCTGATCCAGCGCGACAAGTGCAGCCTGGACCTCTTCTGGCTGCGCGACGAGAGCCTCGACGCCACGGACAACCTGCCGGACCCGGACGTCATCGCCGCCGACATCATCGAGGACCTCCAGGCCGCGCTGGAGCAGTTCGCGGCGATCCAGACGGACCTGGCGGGGCGGTAGAAGCTCCTACGCCCGCCAGGGCAGAGAGAAGAATCCGGCACCCGGAGTCGGCGAGGATCCTTCCGATGTCTGTAGCGCCGGCCTGGATCTACAGACAACGGCCTGCATCTACAGACGCTGGACTGACGTCTGCAGACTCTGGCGCGGATCTACAGACGACGGCCCGCATCTGGAGACTCTGAGCTGATGTCTGTAGACGCCGGCCTGGATCTACAGACAACGGTCTGGATCTACAGACGCTGGACCGATGTCTCTAGACTCTGGCGCGGATCTACGGACTACGGCCTGCATCTGTAGACTTTGAACCGATGTCCGTAGACGCCGGCCCGGATCTACAGACAACGGTCTGGATCTACAGACTCTGGACTGACGTCTGCAGACTCCGGCGCGGATCTACGGACGACGGCCTGCATCTGTAGACTTTGAACCGATGTCTGTAGACGCCGGACTGGATCTACAGACAACGGCTTGGATCTACAGACGCTGGACCGACGTCTGCAGACTCTGGCGCGGATCTATCGACGACGGCCCGCATCTGGAGACTCTGAGCTGATGTCTATAGACGCCGGCCTGGCGTGCTTCGGTCTGGGATGGGACGAGGGGCGGTCTCTGATACCCTACGCGTCATGGCCTGGATACGCACCATCGCCCCGGGGGAGGCGACCGGCCTTCTCCGGCGCATCTACGACGACGCCATCGCCCGCGCCGGGAAGGTGTTCAACGTCCTGCGCATCCAGAGCCTCCGCCCGGAGGTGCTCCAGGCCGGAGTCGACCTCTACCAGGCGCTGATGCTCTCGCCGGAGAGCCCGCTCAGCCGGGCGCAGCGGGAGATGATCGCCGTCGCTGTCTCCCGCGCCAACGACTGCCACTACTGAACCAGCTCCCACGCGGACGACCTCCGGGGCGAGGTCGCGGATCAGGGAGAGAGGGGTGAGGCGCTGGTCGCAGCGGTGCGAAGCGATTACCGCGAGGCCCCGCCAGCGGCCGGCCTCACGGACGCCGACCGCACGATGCTCGACTTCGCCGTCAAGCTCGCCCGCGATCCCCGGAGCACGACCCGCGACGACGTCGAGACCCTCCGCGCCGCCGGCTTCAGCGACACGGCCATTCACGACGTCGTTCAGATCACGGGCTTCTTCTCCTATTACAACCGGCTCGCCGACGGCTTGGGAATCGACCCCGAGACCGGCCCCGACTCTGGCGACGGGCCGTAGGGGGTGACGTAGTCTTCGCGTGGAATCACGGGCGCGCTCTTGTCGTCGCCCGGCTCCCGCACGGCCGGCAGGATGTACCGGGGAGGGAGGTTGTGGGAAGTGTTGATCGTGCCTTTGCTGCTGTAGTTGCCGGCGTAGGTGGCGATGATGAGGTCGAGCTCCGGGATCACCATCACGCTCTGGCCGCCCGCGCCGCCGGCGAAGAAGGCGTGCACGGTGCGATTCTTGTAGGGGAAGTCGATGCCCCACCAAAGGTATCCGTAGTAAATACCGCGCAGGTGGTACAGGTGCGAGGACGCACGGGTCACATAGTCGCGGCTGAGAATCCTGCGGCCCTGCCACGTGCCACCGTTGAGCATGAGCTGACCGAGCTTCATGAAATCGCGCGGCAGCAACTGCACGCCGCCGCCGCCATACGGGTGTCCCGCGGGATCCAGAGGCCACCCGTAGCGATCGATCTTCATGGGAGCCCCGAGCAGGCGGTCGAAGGTGTCCAGCGGGGATTCACCCGTCGCACGGCTCACGACGCCGAGGGCGAGGTTGGGGTTGATGCTGCAGTAGATGGATTTCTCGCCAGGCGCCCAGGCCATCGGAACCTTCAGCGTATAGCGGTAGTAGTCCGGCTCGCCGGATTGATCGAGCATGGCGTCTTCGTTGCCGGGCGCGTCCGGGTTGGTGTCGTCGCAGAAGTACCCGGACGACATGGTCAGCAGGTGCTCCAGGGTCATGGCCCGCTTCCGCGGCTCCAGGTCCGCCGGGAAGGCGCCTCCATTCATGATCTCGTAGACCGGGGTTGACAGCTTGAGCGGCGCGCCGGCCTGCATCGCGGCGCCCACGAGCGTCGCCGTCACGCTCTTGGCCGCCGAGCGCGTCTCGTGCAGCTTGTCGCGGTGCTCGCCGTGGAAATACTCCTCCAGCACCAGCTTGCCATGGCGCGCGATCAGGATGCCGTGGATCTCCGGCGTGTCCACGGACTCCATGGGAATGTCGATGAGCTTCTGGATGAATTTCTCGATGGCCGCGCGATCGATGTTCGCCTCTTCGAGAGTCCCCGTGGGCCAGCCGTCGTCGCGGGCCAGCGGCGGATGATAGACGTAGCGGCCCGGGTTCTTGCCTCGCGGATAGAAATCGCTCTGCTCGTCGTCGCGGCGAAAGTCGTAGCTCCCACCGCGAAACGGAAAGTTGAGGGTGATCACCTCGTTGTCCGCATCGTAGGTTCCGCTGGCCAGCTCGCCTTCCTCCTTCTGCCCCCGGCGCTTGCCGATGAGCTTCACGATATTGCCGTCGCGGCCGTCGCGAACAAGTCGATCGACGCCGAGCCAGGCGCCGAAGTCGCGCTCCGGATTGCGCAGGAAGACGCCCAGCGATCCGTCCGGCCGTTTCTGCGCCAGGAGATAGAGGGTGAACACGTCCTCGAAAGGCACGACCTGCCCGCTCCAGCGGTTCGGACCGTCCGGCTTCAGCTTGACAGGCGATGCATATTTGCCGCTGAGCGAGCTCGGTGGAAACCAATGGCCGTGAAGGGCGCCTCCGGCCTGCAGCCTGCCGCGAAACGATCCCTGGCCATTCGGCAGCTCGAAGGACAGCTCGCCCTGGTCCACGCGAACGGGCAATGTCCGCCCGATCATCTCGGCGGTGTACATCGATCCTGTCCGTTGAATCACCAACGGGCCACGAGCAAAAGGCCCGAACCACCGCTTCGCTTTCCAGAGGCCCGCGAGCTCCACCGTGTCGACAGGCGCCTGTGCGGCCGCCTGCGCAACCGGCAACGCAACCGACAACGCCACGAGGCAAGTGAGAGCTCGAGCCCATCTCATTTTCGTCCCCTTTCTCGATCGCGCGCAATATTGTTGCGCCGGATGGCCGGAATGATCTCCCCGCACACGATCTCATTCCGCCAGCGGAGCCAAATGCCGCCCTGCCGATAATTCCCGCCGGTGAAAACGACCACCAGATCGAATTCGGGGATCACGATGAGGAGCTGGCCACCATTGCCGTTCGCCTCGTACTCGCGATAGGTACGCTCCCCGGAACGCACCTCGTTGAGGTGCCAGGCACAGGCGTCGTCGCCCTCGAGGTAGGAATCGTGAAACTGTTCCGCGCTGAGCCCCGTGGTTGCCGGCGAGACGTGCACGTGCGGCGCGGTGGATCGCGTCACCCAGGACGCGTCGACGATCCGCCGTCCCCGCCACACGCCCCCATCGAGATAGGCTTGGCCGATTTTCAGGAAATCCCGCGGCCGCAGCCAGGAGCCGCCGCCGAGATAGCCCTCATCGGTCGGCATCAGGTTCCAGTGATAGGGGCCGCATTGGAGCGGGCGCGCGAGGGTGCGCTCGAACAGCTCGGGCAGCCAGGTGCGGGTTGCGGTCGTCAGCGCGGCACCCATCAGGTTCATGTTGGCGGAGCAGTAGGCGTAGCGGCTTCCCGGGTCGTGCGCCATCGGAAGATCGAGCGTGTATTTCCACCAGTTGGGCTCACGGCTCTGGGTCTGCAGCGTGTTCTCGTTCCCAGGCGAGGCGTTATCGTTGTCGTCGCAGGCCAAGCCCGTAGTGTGGGTCATGAGGTGGGAGAGAGCGATCTGCGACTTGCGCGGATCGGGATTGGCGAAGGGGCCCATCCCCGCGAGCAGATCATAAACCTTTGTCTCGGGCGCAATCTTCGTGCCCTTCATCATCGCCGCGCCCAGCATGACCGAGGCGAACGTCTTGCCGGCCGAACGCAGGTCGTGCGGCCGGTCGCGATCGAAGCCGAAGAAGTACTCTTCGAGCACGAGCTTGCCGCGCCGCGCCACCAGCATCGAATGGATCAGCGAGGGGCGACGGACGGATGGATCGGTTGCGGTCAACCTTTGTACCAGGCGCGTGAGCACGGCCTCGTCGATGCCGGCTTTACGTGCGCGGGCGGTTCTCCAGCCGTCGCCGATGGCGGGCGGCTCCCTGTACGTATAAGGCTTCTCGCCCGGCGGACGCGGAAAGAAATTCGGCGCCTGCTCCGGCGTGCGGCGCGCGAGCTCGAGAACACGGCCGACGTCGGGCCAGAAAATTTGCAGCCGGTCCGGCGAACGGGCGAGCGTCGCGCGGTGACGGATCTCGGGCAGCGTCTCGTCTGGACGGGCGGCCAGGAGCACCGTCTCGCCCTCTCGCGTCACGCGGAACAGCGACGCGCCGCCGTTCGAGTTGAAATCGGGATTGCGGAATGCGCCGACGAGCAAACCCTCGGCATTGCGATAGATCTTCAAATAGAGCGTGAAGCGTTCCTCCAGGGGCCGCACCGTGCCGCGCCACACGTCGCGCCCCGCGCGTTGCAGGACGAGCGGTGTGGCGAACGCCTGGCGCGATCCGACCGGGTTGCGGCGCTCCTCTGTCACCCCTGAGGGCTGGAGCCAGAAACCCGTGATCGCTCGTCCGTTGTCGGTCAGCGCGCCGCGGAACTGACCGAGATCGCCTGCAAAAGCGAAGTGGAGCGTGCCGCCGGCGAGCTTGAATCTCGACTCGGCGCTCGCCAGAGTTGCACGCCAGCTCGAGCCCTCGCGCGTAACGGTGAGCTCGCCGTGCAGCGCGGGACCGAACGTCGTCTCGCTCGTCCAGAGGCCGAGGAGAGGATCGTCCGCCGCCGGAGACTGCCCCGGCACTTGGGCGGCGGCAGGAAGGGCCGCGCTGATGATCATCATCAGCAGCAGGAGGGCGATCCACAACGATCGGAATTTGATCATCCGTTCCTCCTACTCCGCGCGCAGCGCCGACAGCGGGTCAACGCGCGCGGCGCGCATCGCCGGACGCAGACACCCCACCACGGCGGTCGCGAGACACAGCGCCGTGGCGACGGCGATGGTGAGCGGATCCTCAGGCCGCACGCCAAAAAGCAGCGCGCCCATCCCTCTCGCAGCGGCATAGGCCACGGCGACGCCGATAGCGATGCCGATCAGCGCGAGCGCCAACCCTTCGCGCAGCACCAATCCGATGATCTCCCCGCCCTGCGCTCCCAGGGCCCGACGCACGCCCAGCTCCTGAGATCGCTTCGACACGGTGAAGGTGAGCAATCCGTGAATGCCGAGCCCCGCGATCAGCAGCGCAATCGCCGAGAGGGCCCCGAGCAGCCGGAGCTGCGTCACGCGCGACGCCGTCTCTTCGGCGACGATCTCGGACATCGTGCGCACGTTGGAGATCGGTTGCTCCGGGTCCGCCGACTTGACGATCTCGCGAATCTGCGGCAACAGATTGTCAGAATTAAAAGGGGTCGCGGTCCGCACCACGAGATCCTTCGGGATATATCCGATGATATCGCCGTCGGGCACCTGCTGGTACGGCAGATACACCTGGGGCTCGCTTTGCCGTTCCAGCCCGCGCACCCGGACGTCGCCCACCACTCCCACGACCGTCCGCTCGTGGTTCGCGAGGCGGAAACGCTTGCCAATTGGATCCTCGTTCGGCCAATGACGTTTCGCGAGCGACTCGCTCACCACCGCGACGAAGGGCTGCTCGCGCGTGTCCGTCTCCGCCGTGTCGCGCCCGCGTCGCATGGGAATGCCGAGAGTCGCGAAGTAGCGCGATGTGACGTAGCGCAGGCTCACGGTGTTCGAGCTGTCGCGGAGGACCTCCTCTCCCGTGAGCGACACCGGCCAGATCCCGCCGCGCATCGCCATCGGCAGTCCCGTCGTGTACGCGGCGTTGCGCACTCCCGGGAGCGCGCGCACCTCCTCCAGGACGCGGCCGTAGAACTGCGCCCGCCGCGCGGTCGAATCGTACTTGGGCAGTGGGAGCGCCGTTTGCAGCGTCAGCACGTCGTCCGCGACGAACCCGGGATCGGTCGTCTGAATGCGCCAGACGGCGCGAATCAGCAGTCCCGAGGTGACGAGGAGCACGACCGACGCGGCAACTTCCACGATGACGAGCGCGGCGCGGAGCCGCTGCGTGCGTCCGCCTGCCGTTCGTGCGCCGCTGCGCAGCGCGTCGAGCGCGCTGCTCCGCCCCGCACGCACCGCGGGCGCGAGCCCGAAAGCGAGGCCGGTGAGGAGCACGAAGGCCGCCGCAAGAATCAGGACGCGCAGATCCAGGGAGGCGTGCTCCGCGATCGGCAGCGTGCTGGGAACAAGGCGCGCGAGCAAGGGTTCACCCACCGCAGCGGCCGCGACTCCCACGATGCCGCCGACGAACGATATCCCCACGCTTTCGGTGACGAGCTGGCGCACCAGCCGCTCACGCCCGGCGCCGAGCGCGGCGCGTACGGCCAGCTCGCGCGCGCGGTGGGCGCCACGCGCGAGAAACAGGCTCGCGAGATTCGCGCAGGCCAGGAGCAGGATGCACAATGTTGCGCCGCAGAGCGCCAGCACGAGCAGGCGCGAGCGCTCCGAGAGCTCGTCGCGCAGCCCGAGGAGCACGGCGCCGATATCCTTGTTATCCTTGGGATATTGTTGCGCGAGGCGGGCGCTCACCACCGCCAGCTCTCGGCGCGCCTGCTCGGCCGGCACGCCCGGACGCAGGCGCGCGACGACCTCAAGGTAGGTGTCGCTGCGATCGGTGAAGTCCCCTTCGCGCAGGACGAGCGACGTCCAGGCTTCGACGGAACGACTCGGGAATTGAAAGGACGCCGGCATCACGCCGGTCACCGTGTGCGGTACGCCGTCGAGACGCACGGACCTGCCGATCACGCCGGGATCGCCGCCGAATTGCGACTTCCAGAGCGCGTGGCTCAGCAAGGCGAACTGTCCCGTCCTGGCCTCTTCCATCGTGAAGACGCGGCCGATCAGCGGCGCGACGCCCAGTAGCGGCAGCAGCTCCGGCGTCGCCCGCACAGTCTCCAGCCGCCGTGGCTCGGCGGCGCCCACGAGGTTCGCGGCGCGGCGCCAGTACGCGCCCATACCCGAGAACGAGGACGTCATCGCCTTCCAGTCGCGATAGTTGGCCGGGGACACCTCGTTGGTCCCGGAGCCGAAGCCCTGCCAGAGCTTCACGAGCCGGCCGGCCTCGGCATACGGCAGCGGCCGCACGAACACGAAATCCGCGAGCGAAAAAACCGCGGTGTTCGCTCCCACGCCGAGCGCGACGACCAGCACGGCGGTGAGCGCGAAGCCCGGCGTGCGCCACAGGGAGCGCACGGCGTAGGCGACGTCCTGCCGCAGCACGTCCCAGTGCGCCGCGACCGCGTTGGGGATCACGTCCGCGAGCGCCGCCAGCGTGATCATCACGGAGGCCAGGGGACCGGAGAGCTCGCGCGTCCGCTCGCCGAAGGCGTAGCAGAGCTCTTCGCGATACTCGGCGCGAAAGGACGCGGGATAGAGGCGCAGCAGCGCATGGTAGAAACGCATCACGCCGTCTCGGGTTTGAGCCCGCGCGCCCGGGCCAGCCGCACGAGCTCGGATAAGCGCCGCATTTCGGCGCGCGCCACGGCGATGCCGAAGGGTGTGAGGCGGTAGTAGCGCCGCCGTGGGTCGTCGGCCGCCGTGCGCCGTTTGGCAACCTCGGCGATGAGCCCCTGCTCCACCATGCGGGCGATCGAGCGGTAGAGCGTGCCGGCGCTCAGGCGCAGCTCGCCCCCGGTGCGCGCTTCGACGTCCTGGATGATGGCGTAGCCGTGGCGCTCTTCGTCGAGGAGCGCGAGGAGGATGTGGAAGGTGGCTGGCGGCAGCGGCAGGAGGTCGTCCACGAGCTCGCGATCGTTCGTCATGCACCGAGTATAGCCACACTGGCTATACTCGTCAAGGCTATAGTGACGGGCGGGGGCAATCCGGCTATACTGCCGTCGATGCTCCGCCGGATCGCCCTGCTCGCCTTCGCCGCTCTCATCGCCGCCAGCGGCGCGCACCGCGCTGCGGTGCAGCCGTTCGACTTCCCGAGCGTGGCGGTCGAAGATTCCGCGGCGCTCTCCAAGGCCATGCCCAGACTGGCCGAGCAGGTGATCGCCGTCTACCGCGAGGAGGATCGCGGTCAGTATCTCGACAACCTGTTTCGCTTGCAACTGGTCGCGGGCCGCTACGCGCGGGCGTCCGAGACCCTGACATCGCTGCGCGCTCTGCAGGCGGGCAGCGTTTCGCCTCGGGCGAGGGCGAACAACGTCCAGTACGAAATCTTCGCCAGGGCCAGGGCCGGACAGAGCGGGGATGGATCGTCGTTCGACGAGGCGTTTCAGCGTTCGTTCCGCGAAACGCTCGGCCGGCTGGACGACCGGACGGCGGCCCTGGTGATGCGCGCGCTCAGCCTCGTCGATCCATCTGCGTTGCAGCGGGATTTGCAAAACGATCTGGCACAGCAGAAGGGCAAGAGCGCCATCTCACTCCCGGACGCGCTGGGGCTGATCCGCGCCTATCAGGTCGCGGAGGCCTACCGCAGCTTCGCGCCGCTGACGGCGCCGCTCATCGCCGAGGACGATGGCCGCCGTTACGTCGTCGACCGGGACGTGGCGGTGAGGACGCTGGACGGCGCCACCGTCTGCGCGCTGGTCGTGCGGCCCCGCACGGCTTCCGGACGCCTGCCGGCCCTGCTCAACTTCACCATCTATGCCGATCCCAACAAGCTGCTGAGCGAGGCGCGACGGTCTGCGTCCAACGGCTATGCCGGCGTCGAGGGCCTCACCCGCGGCAAGGGTTGCAGCCCCGACTCACCCGTCCCCTACGAGCATGACGGCACGGACGCGGCGGCGGTGATCGACTGGATCAGCCGGCAGGCGTGGAGCGACGGCCGGGTGGGCATGTACGGCGGGAGCTACGAAGGCTTCACGCAATGGGCCGCGGCCAAGCACCTGCCCAAAGCGCTGAAGGCCCTGATGCCGTCGGTGACGGTGGCGCCGGGGATCGACGTGCCGATGGATGGCAACCTTTTCCTGAGCTTCGTGTACCCTTGGACCTTCTATACCACGAACGGCAAAGGGCTCGACAACGCGACCTACTACGACTTTGCGCGCTGGAACCGGCTGAACCACGACTGGTATGTCAGCGGTCGAGCCTACCGCAGCCTGGACAAGATCGACGGCACCCCCAACCCGATCTTCGACCGCTGGCTCGACCATCCGGCCTACGACGCCTTTTGGCAGAGTATGATCCCCTACGAAAAAGAGTTCGCCCGGATCGACATCCCGGTCCTGACCACCACCGGCTACTACGACGGCGGCCAGATGGGCGCCCTCTACTATTTCGCCCAGCACTACAAATACAATCCCGCGGCCGAGCATTATCTGCTGATCGGTCCCTACAACCACGTCAGCGGACAGCGTGGGACGGTGGGCGTCCTGGGCGACACGCAGAGCGTGCTGGGCGGATACAAGCTGGATCCGGTGGCCCTGATCGACCTCGGCGAGCTTCGTTATCAATGGTTCGACTACATCTTCAAAGGCGGCCCCAAGCCCGCGTTATTGAAAGACAAGGTGAACTACGAAGTGATGGGTGCCAACACATGGAAGCATGCTCCCTCCCTCGCCGCCATGGGCGATCAGAAATTGAGGCTCCACCTGAGCGCGGTGCGATCCGGAGACGGCTATCGACTCAGCCGGCGCAAACCTGCGCGCGGCTCTTTCATCACCCAGAAGGTCGATCTCGCGGATCGCACCGACGTCGATCGCATCTCCCCCGGCGGCGGCTTCGTCGACACCGCTCTCGACACCTGGAACGGCGTCGAGTTTGTAAGCGATCCCTTCCCGAAGGCGATAGAGGTGAGCGGCCTGTTCTCGGGGCGGCTCGATTTCATCGCCAACAAGAAGGACCTGGACTTCGAGGTCCAGCTCTACGAGCTGACGTCCAGGGGCGAGTACGTTCAGCTCTCCTACTACTGGGCACGCGCCAGCCACGTCGGGGATCGCGTCCACCGCCGGCTGTTGACGCCGGGCAGGCGCCAGCGCCTGGACTTCGTGAGCGGCCGCCTGACCAGCCGTCAATTCCAGCCGGGCAGCCGGCTGATTGTGGTGCTCAGCGTCGTCAAGCAGCCCGGGACGCAGATCAACTACGGGACGGGAAAGGACGTCAGCGATGAAACCATCGCCGACGCCAGGGCGCCGCTGACCCTCAGGTGGTTCGGCGGCAGCTTCGTCGACGTTCCGGTCCGTGCCGTAGATTGAATTTGACGCGGCCCCGGCCCCGGCGTACACTCCCCTCATATCGCCATAGCGTCTCGTGACGTCGCACTCCAACTCGTGCGGAGGTGACCCGATGGACGACCAGAGTCGGAAGCTCGCGGATCGCGGTCTCAGGGCGTCGAGACAGCCAAGCATTCCCCGGCAGCAGCTATGCGCACATCGACATCGAACGCTCTTCTTGTCTGCTTTCATAGTCCAGCTCTGCTTGGTGTTCGCCGGCATCCAGCCAGCCGGTGCCGCGACGGTTGACCTGGTCGTCAACATCGTCAGCGACCAGCCCGCGTACATGTCTTTCGATCTCGAGCATTTCACCGTTACGATTTCCAACAACGGCCCGGACCCTGCCACCAACGTAGCGCTGGCAGTGAATCACCCGCTGGCGGACATCCCCTTCGAAGCCAGCGCCACATGCCAGGCTGTGCCGGGTCCCAACCCCAACGGTCCCGCGACTTGTCCGCCCGGATCGGGAACCGCTCCATCGCCGGCCTTTACGCGGATGGGCACGCTGCTCAAGGTGACCATCCCGGCCATCCCCAGTCAAAGCCAGGTGATGATTCAATTCGACAACCGGTCGCGCTGCCCCGCGAAAGGCGGCTCGCCAGCCGGTCAGGAGACCCGGTGCTTCGGCGCGCCCGCGGGGAACTATCCCATTACGGCGACCGTCAGTGCGACCGAATCCGATGCGCTGAGCCCGACGAACACCGCCACCACCAACATCTTTCTGTATCCGCCAGTGATTGAATACAAGGTGGTCATTACGAATTTTCCCGCCACGGCCGCGCCCGGAACGATCGCCGACTACGATTTTGAGGTGCAAAGCACGGGCAGCCAGCCCTCCGACAAGCTGAGACTCCTGGCGACGATTCAGGGGCAGACCGGAACCATGCTGCCGCTGACGGCGTCCAACAACCCCTATGGCGGCAACGGCTCCACCCTGCCCAACACGATCCTGCAATCCATCGATTGTCTGTCCACGGTGCTGGGGACCTATCCTCCCGTGTCCGTCTTCCCCAGCCTGCCGGCGGTTTGGCAGACCTGTCCGACGACGGGCCTGATCCCGATTCCGTCGCCGTCGAGCCCGACCAACTCTCCCCCGGCCACGGGATTTCCGAGCGTCAATTTCCTGGACAATCTACCGGGGCTCCTGGATGCTCCGCCGGCCGGAGGCGTGATGAGGTTCAGGGCCCACGTCCTGGTGGGCGATCCCGTCTGTGTAGGCGCGCCGGACAGCGGAACTCGGGACCTGGTTTTCACGGTCAGCGCCAGCGGCCTGCCGGAGACGAAGCTGGGGGCTACCCCCGTGGACAATACGGCGACCGTCAAGACCCAGGTGCCAGGCACCTGCAAAGTGGCCGACGTTCAATTCACCACCAGCGGCACCCCTCCGAGCTTCAGCCTCAACGGCAGCGGCGTCGGCACCTGGACCTATTCAGCAACGGTGACGAACCTCAGCTCCGGGGGAACGGCCGGCACGGCGACGAACGTGCCGGTCCAATTCGAGCATCACCAGTTCGCGTTCACCGAGACGCAAGGGACCCTGTCGTGTACCTCTTCACCGCCGGGGCTCTGCCCTCTGCCGAGCGGAATCGTTTCAAGCTCGAGCACGAGCGGCTCCTCGTTCACGACGACGATTCCATCGCTGCCGCCCCTGGCCACCGTGACGTTTTCGCAACAGGTTACCGAGACCCGCACCACGTGCTGGTGGGCTGGCACTTCGGCTCTGATCAATTTGTCCGGCACTGCAAATCCGTCGCCGGCGCTGTTCGATCCGAATTACGATCCCACGACGCCTCCTCAGCCTCCGGACTTCACGCCGGGCGTGTATTTTGGCAATAATGGCCAGCAGGCGATCGTCACCGTCAGCGGGTTGACCCAGTGCCCCGGAGGTGGCGGCGGCACGCCCCCTGGCATCTCCATTGTCAAGTCCGGCCCCTTTGCGTCGGCCGCCGACGCCAATGCCGGCACACCGCTGGTGGGTCAGACCCCTGCCACCTTCCTGCCCGATGCGAGTCAGGTCTGGTACAAGGTCGTCGTGACCAATACCAATGCCAGCGTACCCTTGCTGCTCGGGGACGTCACGGACAACAACTTCTTCCTGGCCGGCGTCAACGCGACGCCGCCTTCCGGCTTCCTCCACACGGGCAACACCCTGGCGAGTTGGGGGATCACCTGTGTCGCTTCGCCAGCGACCGAGACATGCCATGAGCTTGCGACGACGGCCATTCCCAGCGGCTATAACAACCAATTCACGCTGGGCTACGATCCCACGCTCCACGGTGGCAGCACAGAGGTCAGCCTGGCGCCTCTGGCAAGCTTGACGTACGTCATTCCATTCACGACGCCGACGCACACGAACAAGTGTCAACCGACCGTGCAGACTTCCAATTTCGTATCGGCAGCGTTCGTCGACGCCTTAGGCGGCAATGGGACTGCGGTCGCCAACCCCGTGAATCAGTACATCGGCATGCCGCCTTGTGTTCCCGGCGTGTTGAGCCTTCAGAAGGTCTTCCTGCCGCCGGTGACCGCGACCAGCATCCCGCCGTCCGGGCTGATCAAATATGACGTGACGTTGACCAATACGTCCTCCACGGCAACCCTGGACATACCGCATTTCGTCGATACCCCGAACGCCCCGGGCGTCACGCTCTCCGTGGCCGGCATCACCTGCACCGTGCTGAGCGGCGGAGCCAAATGCCCGCCCACTACGGTCGTCCCAGGCATCAAGACGCCAGCCGTCGGCAGCCCCACGCCGCTCCCGGACCCCTTCGACATCGATCATGAATGGGGTTTCGTCGGCAACAACACGTTCCCGCCCAACAGCTCGCTCAAGTTCACGATCACCGTGCAACTGAGCAATCCCACCCGGGACTTCCTCTTCGTCAACAACGCGGCCACGTTCTCGGGCGAGAACGATCCCAATGGCTGGACCCCGGCGAGCCAGTCCGTCTTGATCGTGCCCCCTCGCTCGCCTGAGCTCAGCCTGCAAAAGAAGGTATCGCCGCAGATCGCGGCGCCGAATACCTGGGTCACCTACACGGTGATCGTGACCAACATCGGCGCCGCGGCGGCCAACAACGCGGTGTTCACCGATCCCTTGCCGGCGGCGCTCCTGTCATCGAATCCCGGCGGGTACAGCAACGTCACGTGCACCAACGTCACCTCTCTGTCGTTCGTGCCATCGCCCAAGGGGGTGGTGGCGTGCCCGAGCATTACCAGCAACGCGTCGGGGTTAAGCGCGATCATCGCGACGTTCGGCCCGAATACCGCCTTGCAGTTCACGTATCAGGCGCTGATGCCGGCGACGACGGTATCGGTGGACAACATGGCTTCCGTGGCCGCGCCCACCGTGTCCGGTGCCCTCAGCTTTGGCGCCGGTACGGCGCAGTCTCGCGAAAACGTGCAGGTGACGGCGGCCCCCAGCCTGCCCCCAGAAATACCCACGCTCTCGGAATGGGCGCTGATCCTGCTCGCGGCCGTCCTGGCCCTCCTCGGCATCGCGGTGCTGCGCCGGCGCGTTGCCGCGCGTTGAGCGGTGTGCCCCGATGCAGAGACTGGAGAGACGCCCGTGGAGGCGTCTCTCCCACCCTCCTTCGCCTCGCTGTAACGTTCTCCGTCCTCGCGACTCTGTACAGGAGAAAGGAGGACGATGCGATGCCTACGACGCAACCGAACCTGAACCTGGAGTCGCTCTACCGGCCTCTGTGGCTGACCTATGGACTGGTCCCGCTGCTCGCGGGGCTCGACAAGTTCTTCAACCTGCTCACGGACTGGCCGAAGTACCTGAGCCCCGCAGTGGCGGGCCTGCTGCCGGTGTCGGCGTCGACTTTCATGCACGTGGTGGGGGTCGTCGAGATCGCGGTCGGCCTGCTGGTGCTCACGCGCTGGACGCGGATCGGGGCCTGGATCGCCGCCGCCTGGCTGGTGCTCATCGCGATCAATCTCATCACCATGGGTCTGTTCGACATCGCCGTGCGGGACCTCGCGATGGCGGTCGGCGCATACACGCTCGCCCGGCTCGCCGAGTTGCGGCAGGGAGCGCCCGCGGTGGCGAACGCGTCCAGCCTGCGGGAAAGCCGGGTGTAGACTCGAAGACTGGAGCCGAGCCGATGAGCCAGCTAGCCCTGCAACCCGCCGCCGCGCCCATGGTCTTCTCCGACGAGGAGGTCGTGGAGCGCGTGCTGGCGGGGGACGTCTCGCTTTTCGAGATCCTGATGCGGCGCTACAACCAGAGGCTCTTCCGGGTCGCCCGTGGCATCCTCGCCGACGACGCGGAGGCCGAGGACGTCGTGCAGGAGGCCTACATGCGGGCCTTCCGCGAGCTCGCCACCTTCCGCGGCGAAGCCCTCTTCTCCACCTGGCTCACCCGCATCGCCTGCCACGAAGCGCTGGCTCGCGCCCGGAAACGGCGGCGGCTGGTCCCCATCGCCGGCGGTGACGGCGGTGGTGGCGAGCCTCCGGACCCGCCGTCCGAGGCGATCGGTCCCGAACGGGAGCAGGAGAACCGCGAGCTCCAAGCCGTCCTGCGCGAAGCCGTGGAGCTCCTCCCCGATCCGCTGCGGGCCGTCTTCTGCCTGCGTGAGATCGAAGGCCTCTCGACCGAGGAGACCGCCGGCGCTCTCGATCTCACGGTGGAGAACGTGAGGGTGCGCCTGCACCGGGCCAAGCGCAGCCTGCGGCAGACGCTCGACGAGCGGATCGGCCGCGAGGTGCGCCGGCTCTACCTCTTCGACGGTCCCCGCTGTGACCGGATCGTCGAGGGGGTCTTCGCGCGTCTGCACCTGGAGCCGGCACCTCCTCGGCGAGGGTAACTCCCGGACTAACTCCTCGCCGTCTCGCGCAGCCGCTCCACGTCCCGCATGGGGGGCTGTCCGAACAGCCGCTTGTACTCCCGGCTGAACTGCGAGGCGTCGTCGTAGCCCACGCGGTAGCCGGCACTGGCGGCATCCAGGCTCTCGCCCCTCCATCCGACCGGCGAGGTGTGAGTTCGATCTGCGCGATCATCGCGTATGCATCGCTTGTGGCGTATATGATCATAGCCAGATATCCTTGATGTCCTTTTGGTGGCTCCTGTATTCTTTCCCCAGTCTGTCCGGCTCGCAGCGACATGAGGGAAACGGACGCCTATAGGGGGTAAGCTTGCGGGAGTACAGGAGTAGCGCGTTTAGGTCACAACACCTCATTATCTCACTGCTGTCGCTACTCGTGCTCGCGGCCAGTCTATCCGGCTGCGCCACCCTTGCCTTTGACGAAGTCGCGGGGCGTGTCGACGCCGAGAACCTGCCTTCTCCTCCGCCCCCTTCACCGCCGCCGCAGAACGACCTCATAACTGGCAGCATCAGCGCGGTTGCAGCAGAATATTCACTCATCCAAGATGCAGTGGACTCCTCCATTTCAGCTCAACCCTTGCAGCTCCACTGGAACTATTGGAAGGAGGGGGCCGCATCCGCACCCGCGGCTCCTCCCATCCTCTCGACCATTGCACCCAGCTCGCGATTCCGTCTCCGCATTGACCTCAGCGCGCTTAACTACGTCTCCACCGCCGACGCACCGGTCGCGTCCACACCGGCGGCAAGGGACGTCCGGTCCTGGATCATGAGTTGGCTTCAAACAGCCGATGTGCATCAAGTGCCGATCGAAGTCAGGGTTCTCCCAGGTAAGAATGTCCCCGTCCCTACTGGGAATCCTCAAAAGACCATGATCATCGATATGGATCAGGTGCGATCCTGGCTGTCGAGCCAGGATAGAGAACCTCCTGACGCCTGGAGTCTCCGGCGAGAATCGAAAGGTGCTCTACCGAACTTTGTTTTCGGCACCGTTGATTTCTGGATGAAAACCGACAGCCATCCGGGTCTTTCGTCTCTCCTGGTGAGCTTCTCTTCGCTGGGTCGCTTCCTCGGTCATATCGAGGTTCCCATCTGCGTTGTGACCGCCGGTTCCGATCCGGCTTCGCTATGTGGAAATCCTCCCGCCGCCTCACAAGCGACAGCCGCAGACTGGAGCCTGCTTACGGCGGCGAGCGAGCAGAGCACTGTGCCGGCCGCTGCCCTCCATGTGATCGCTCCCTCGAACGGGCTGCCGACCGCTCTTTTCTGGTGTCCCCACTGCGGCCGCTCCGATCCCTATCTGGCCTGGCAGCTCGATGACGACGTGAAGCACCTAGCTGGAGTGATCGCCCAAGCCCTGAACCCGGCGGATGAGAGTAAGAACGACTCCTACTGGGAATTAGCCGGGTGTGTCTTGTACGGTCACCTCTTCCCGACTCCAGACGGCAGTATCGATCCTACGGCCAGTCGTGTGAGATATGCAGCTCGACAGGCAATGACTACCCTGGCGCTATCCAGCCTGGCGAAAGAGAATGACCAAGGCAGTCACCTCCCCTTGTTCTCAGCGCGCATTATTACTACGGGAAGCGATCCGGAGCTGCGCATCCCGATGGGGCTCATCAATGTTCGCTATCTCTTGCACGACCAATGTGGTGCACCCCAGGTCGATGAAGAATTGCCCCGCGAATTTCTCGGCTTTCATTTCATATTCGAGCTACCTCTTCCGCAGCAAACGTACTCACCGTCTCCACGGTGCATTACGAACTGGCGCTTGGCTTATCCTGATCCCGCTACCGACAAGGACCTGCTGGCCGCCGTCGAGCAGGCGGGGGATGTCCTGAAGAAGTGGGAGAACGGCATCGCTGCCGATGGGCAGTTCCACGATATCGGGAGCCTGCGGGGGTGGCTCGCAGGTGGACAGGAAACGGACCCATCGGCATTGGTGATAGTGAGCCACTACGATGCCTCCAATCAGGCTGTATTCTTTGAGCAGAAGGGGCCGGCGGCCCCGGCAGGGTTCATGAAGCGTTACTTTCCCATGCCTTCTTTTGCCCTGCTCGATGCTTGCAGCACCGGCAGCTTGGAGCCTGACAGGCTCGACCTCGTCTCCACCTTGAACCAGCAGGGGATCGCAGCGGCGATCGTGACCACCACCACTGCGAAACCCTCTCTGGCGGCCCAGTTCTTGACCTGCTTCGATAAACAACTTGATGCAACCTATGAAGAACAACTGTCCGCCCTGTTCGTGAAGACTCTTCGGTGTATCCGTGATTCCGACGACCCCGATTACACATATAGGTACGGTGCGGATGCCCTCACCTACCTGCTCGTCGGCGACGGCAACATTCGTCTATGCTCACCCGCACTGCCGGAAAGGAAGGAATGACTCGTGATACGAGCTAAACATGTAGCCTTGGTGGGCATTGCGTTCTTGTTCTTCCGCTCTCCTGCCAAGGCTGAGAAGCCGTTCTGTGGAGCAGCTCCGGTTCATGACAAGCGGCTCACGGTTCTCATCAGCGATACCCATTTTGGCGTCGGAAGGCTGGCTGGTGATCTCAAGAAATGGAATCCCTACGAGGACTTCCGTTGGCAAGACGAGTTCGCAAGCTTTCTCGATGCAATTAACGCAGAAGGGGCGGGTAAGACGGACCTGATCCTCAACGGTGATACCTTCGAGCTCTGGCAATCCACTGTCTCGGACTGCATGAGCGACGACGCGGAAGCAGGCTGTAGCGAGACCGAGGCACGAATGCGGCTCGAGCGGGTGATGTCCGCTCACCGCGAGGAGCTGAAAGCGCTTGGCCAATTCGCCAATCAGGGGAACAACAGACTCATCCTGGTGCCTGGCAACCATGACGCTGCCTTGCTCTGGCGCTCCGTCGCAGAGGCTGCTGTCGCTGCTACCGGCGCGAAGGAAGATCGAGCCTGCGTCGCGGAACAAGGCTATTGGCTGTCCCCGGATGGCTTGATCTACGCTGAGCACGGACAACAGATCGGACATGATGTGAATTCGTTCGGAGACCTCTGGCCCAGACCGTTCATACCGGCCCAAGGCGATTATCTGTTGAGGACTTGGGGTGAAAGGTTTGTCCAAAAATTCTACAATGACGTAGAGTGCACCTATGAAATCATCGACAACATTGACAACGAGAGCGCCGCAGTCAAGCTGGGCTTGGCAGCGGAGGGTCTCGGTGGGGGGGTGGTGCAATCCTCCAGGATGTTGCACTTCTTACTGCTCGACGAGTCCTGGGCGCAATTCAGGCAAGTCCTCGCTAAGCACAAAAGCCCAGTGTGGGACCTCCAGAAAGTCCGCGACCAAGGAGCCACCTTCCTCGTCGAGTCGATCGCCGATCCTGAAATGAGAGAGCAGGCTGAGAAGGCGCTTCACGACGGCCCTCTCAAACTGGACATCCGCGACTGGACGGTCGACGAGTTGAACGAGCTTTGTGATCGCAATGCAGCGATGATGAAGGCTTACGAGGAGCACGTCAAGGAAGGAAAAAAGGATCTCGCTCCGGTACCCACGTGCGGGGGAGGGAACCTATCGGCGATCGGTGAGGAGTTGTTGCGCTCGCGCGATGCGGTGTTGGCGGATCGACTCAAGAAGGTGAACAAGAAGCTTGTGGAGCGCGGTATTCTCAAGGCGGCTGAGCCGTTCCACGTGTTCGTCTACAGCCACACCCACCTCGCGCAAAAACCGTTCAGCCCTCTGAAATCAAAGTGGACTCCGATCGTCGTGAATACCGGGGCTTGGCAGAGGGTCGTTCATGTCGACGACCTGCGGAGCTTGGCTGCGGAACGAGGCCTGAAGCCGAGCAGCACCCTGACCAGCTGCAAGCTGGAGGACCTCCCGGCATGTTACAGCATCGTAAAGATCGCTCCGTATTCAGCCCTCCCGAATCCCACTCTCGTGTATTGGAGCCGCAGCCAGTCGGGTTCCTGGACCTTCACTCCGAGCTGTGCTGCGAAGCCGTTTCCCTGCACGGAGACGCAGCCGCGTACGTCGGCGCCCTGCAGCGATTCTCAGAAGAGCACCCATTAAGTGCCACCCAGTTGGAGATCGTTGAAGATCGCACTTGGCGGACGATGGCCCTGAGTATTCTTACCGTCTGGTTTTCCCCTGCTGTCCTAGGCAGAGGGTTTGCCCAGAAGACTCGGAGCGGGGCCGAATCAGGCCTGCAAAGGGCACGGCTGGCCGTCGCCGGCCCTCCGGCCCTTCTTGGCGGCATGTAGAGAAAAAACTCCCGTCCCCTCGCGCGCGCGGCACGAGAGACTTGGAGAGAGGCAGTCGGCCGCGATTTGGATTCTATCCAGCGACCCAAGGCGCGGCCGCAATGAAGTGCTTATAGCCCTCGTAGAGCTCCCGGCGGATCTTCCGGCTCGCCGCATAGAAGAGCGGCGCGGAGGACTTCTTCAGCCTCTCGGGGGGCTGCCTGAGGTTATTGAGCCAGGATGGCGTCGGGACCTTTCGCCAGCAGGTCGCGGAGTTGACGCTGGAGCGCGGCCTGACCCTCGATCGCTTCGACCATTTCCGCGATGCGCCTCCGGTACTCCTCGGTCGAAAGGTGCGCCCAGGAGAGAGACTGGAGATGCACCGTGTAGGGAGTCGCGAATCCAGGCGTTCACCAAGCGGCTGGCACTCCGCCACGCAGTCCCGGCCTATCTCCTCGCCGCCTCGCGCAGCCGCTCCACGTCGCGCAGGGGGGCTGTCCGAACAGTCTCTTGTATTCCCGGCTGAACTGCGAGGCGTCGTCGTAGCCCACCTGGTAGCCGGCACTGGCGGCATCCACGTTCTCGCCGAACAGGATACGCCGGGCCTCCTGGAGCCGGAGTTGCTTCTGGAATTGCAAGGGGCTCATTGCCGTGACCGTCTTGAAGTGGTGGTGAAAGCCCGACACGCTCATCCCGAGCTTCCGCGCCAGGCTCTCGATCCGCAGCGGCTGGTCGAAGTCCCTGCGGAGCCGCTCGACGGCTTCCGCGATGCGGTCGGTGTGGCCGCCCAGGAGCGCCAGGTGACGGAGCCGGTTTCCCTGTTCTCCCATCAGCAGCCGGTAGACGATCTCCCGCGTGATCAGCGGCCGCAGAACCCGCTCTTCGGCAGGCGAGTCCAGCAGCCGCACCAGGCCGCACTGTGGCATCCAGCAGCTCCGCATCCAGCGGGCTCACGTCAATCGCCCGCACGTCTCCCCGGTCCCGCGAGGAGATGACCCGCCTCCACCATCACCGAGCCGACGAGAGCCGGGCCGAGCTCCAGGCGGAGGCTCAGATACGGCCGTTCCACCGACGCCTCGATCACCCGGCCCACGACGGGCAGCTCCACGAGGATGGCGCACCTCAACGCGCCGAAGCATCCCGGTTTGGCCCGGAAGGTGCATCCCGCGTTGTCTATCGGAGGCTTGGTTCATCACCGGCGCCGCCCGTAGTACCTCTGAGGAGAAAACAATGCAGAAACGCATACTTGGGAAAAGCGGCCTCGAAGTCTCGGGCGTCGGCCTCGGCTGCATGGGCATGAGCTTCGGCTACGGACCGGCCGCGGACGAGCAGGAGATGATCTCCTTGCTCCGGTCCGCCGTCGACCTCGGCGTCACCTTCTTCGACACCGCCGAAGCCTACGGTCCATTCACGAACGAGGAGCTGGTGGGCAAGGCGCTCTCCCCCATCCGCGAGCAGGTGGTGATCGCCACCAAGTTCGGGTTCCACTTCGACGCCAACGGCAAACAGGCTGGCCTGAACAGCCGGCCCGAGCACGTCAAGGAGGTCGCGGACGCTTCGCTCAAGCGGCTCAACATCGACGCCATCGACCTGTTCTATCAGCACCGCGTCGACCCGGACGTGCCCATCGAAGACGTGGCGGGGACGGTGAAAGAGCTGATCCAGGAGGGCAAGGTCAGGCACTTCGGCCTCTCCGAGGCAGGCGTGCGGACCATCCGGCGCGCGCACGCCGTCCAGCCCGTCACGGCCCTGCAGAGCGAGTACTCGCTCTGGTGGAGAGAACCCGAAGCGGAGATCATCCCGACCCTGGAGGAGCTGGGAATTGGCTTCGTTCCCTTCAGCCCGCTGGGCAAGGGCTTCCTCACGGGCAAGATCGACGAGAGCACCTCGTTCGACAGCACCGACTTCCGCAACACCGTCCCCCGCTTCGCACCGGAGGCCCGGAAGGCGAACCGGGCGCTGGTCGATCTGCTCGGGAGCATCGCTCAGCGCAAGAACGCGATGCCCGCCCAGATCGCGCTCGCCTGGCTTCTCGCCCAGAAGCCCTGGATCGTGCCGATCCCTGGCACCACGAAGCTGCATCGCTTGCAGGAGAACGTCGCGGCGGCCTTCGTCGAGCTCACCGAGGGCGATCTCCGCGACATCGAAAGCGCCGCGTCCCAGATCCCGGTGCAAGGGGCTCGGTACTCCGAGAGCGCGCAGCGAATGATCGACCGCTGAGCGGCAAATCGAGGAGGGATAAGTAATATGCGAGTTGGCATTCTGGGTTCGGGATTGATGGGTGGCAAGCTCGGCACGATCTTCGCGCGCGCGGGACACGAAGTTGTATTCAGCTATGCACGCCGCAAGGAGAAGCTGGAGAGGCTCGCGTGCGACGCCGGTCGGAAGGCTCGCGCGGGAACACCGGCCGAAGCCGCGCAGAATGCGGACGCTCTCCTGCTGGCTGTGCATTGGTCTCGAATGGACGACGTCCTGGCTCAGGCCGGCGACTTGTCGGGAAGGGTGATCGTGACCTGCTCGCTGCCGATGAACGCCGACGACACCGGGCTCGCCCTCGGCCACACGACCTCGGGCGCGGAGGAGCTCGAGAATAGGGTTCCCGAAGCGCGAGTCGTCTGTGCCTTCAACACCGTGCCGAGCGAAGTGCTCTTCAGTGTTTTCGAGGCCCGGAGCAAAGCCAACCGACCCAGCCTCGTCTACTGTGGGGACGATGCGGGCAGCAAAGGGATGGCCGCCGAGCTGATCCGCGACGCGGGTTTCGATCCTGTGGATGCTGGTCTCTTACGGATCGCCCGCTACACCGAGCCGTTCGCATTGCTGGTGGGGCAGCTCGCCTACGAAGGAACCGAGGGGCCGGAGATGGCGTACCGGTTCGAGCGGATTGGGGAATAGGAGAAGTAATATGAGCAAAGTTTGGTTGATCACTGGAGCCAGCCGCGGCATGGGCATCGATTTCGCCAAGGCCGCCCTGGCTGCCGGCCACGCGGTCGTGGCGACCGGCCGGAACACTGACGCCGTCGCCAAGGCCGTGGGTGAGTCGGACGACCTGCTGGTCGTCAAAACTGGACGTCACCAGCCGCGCCGATGCCGAGGCGGCAGCGCAGGCTGCTGTCGGCCGGTTCGGCCGTATCGACGTGCTGGTGAACAACGCCGCCAACTTTTATGCGGGCTACTTCGAGGAGCTGACGCCGGAGCAGATCGAGCGACAGCTGGCGACGAGCCTCATCGGCCCGATGAACGTCACCCGCGCCGTCCTGTCGGTCATGCGCAGGCAGCGCTCGGGGCACATCATCTCCATCTCGTCGAGCGCGGGCCTCGTCGGCTTTGTGTTCTGTTCCGCCTACGCCGCGTCGAAGTTCGGCTTGGAGGGCTGGATGGAGTCGCTGCAGCCCGAGGTCGCGCCGTTCGGCATTACCACCACCCTCGTCAACCCGGGATTCTTCCGCACGGCGCTCCTCACGCAGGAGTCGACGGCCTACGCTGAGCCGTCCCTCGAGGATTACGCGGAGCGCACAGCGGCGCAGCAGGAGTGGTGGAAGGCCCAGAACGGCCAGCAGGGCGGCGACCCGGCGAAGCTCGCCCAGGCGCTGGTCACGATCGCGAGCGAAGAGCAGCCGCCGCGCCGCTTCATCGCCGGTGCCGATGCCATCGCCACCGCCGAGCAGAAGGTCGCCGATCTCAAGGCGCAGATCGAGGCCTATCGCGAGCTGTCAACGTCGCTCGCTCTCGACGAGCTCACGCCCGCCGGCTGACCGACGCGGCGTGCGGAACAACTCAGGACCAAGGAGACGTACGATGGAGATCAAGCGAAGCGGCTCGCAGCCTTCAGCGAAAGGCCCAGCCGACTGGTTCACCGGCACCGTCCGTATCGACCCTCTCTTCGGGGCAAACGCTCCGGCGCGAGCGGCCGGCAACGCCGTCACGTTCGAGCCCGGCGCGCGCACCGCATGGCACACGCATCCACTCGGGCAAACGCTGATCGTCACCTTTGGCTGCGGCCTTGTGCAGCGTGAGGCCGGGGCGATCGAGGAGATCCGGCCCGGCGATATCGTCTGGTTCGAGCCGGGCGAAAAGCACTGGCACGGCGCGTCGCCGACGACAGCCATGCAACACATCGCCATCAACGAAGCGTTGGATGGCAAAGCCGTCGACTGGATGGAAAAGGTCAGCGACGAACAGTACAACCACAGGTAGCTTCAACATGCGAGCACAGGAGACATGAGCTTGCCGGCCGTTCTCGTCCGCCCCGCAGCGGCCGCAGACCTGAAAGCCATTGGCCGGCTCGGCGCACTCCTCGTCCGTATGCACCACGACCTCGACCCGGACCGCTTCATCGCCGCGACGCCGCAGACCGAGCACGGATACGGCTCGTTTCTCGGGACGCAGCTCGATGAGCCGAACATCATCATCCTTGTCGCCGAGCGCGACGGCGAGGTGGTTGGCTATACCTATGCGGGAGTCGAGGGGACTGATTACATGTCGCTGCGCGGGCCGGCGGGCGTGCTGTATGACATCGTGGTCGATCCCGCCCATCGCGGGCAAGGCGTCGGTCGGGTGTTGCTCGACGCGACACTGGAGGCACTCAAGGCGAAAGGCGCGCCCCGGGTTGTGCTCTCGACGGCAGAGCGGAACGAGTCCGCGCAACGCCTTTTCGCTCGCGCGGGATTCCGGCGAACGATGATCGAGATGACTCGAGAGTCAGGCGCGAAGCAATAGTCAGGAGGCAGGGCCAACAAACCCAGAAATAAGCGTCAGGGACTTTTTGAAAAAGGACAAAAAGAAAGCTCGATGGGACCCGTTCTCGCCTCCACCCTACTCTTTCGGCGTTGATTCCCTGGGATCTGAGCCTCCAGCCCTCGCTCTCAGAGCGTTTCGGGCACACCTCGCCCCAAGCGAGCGGGTGCGCTCACGAGCTGGCCCTCGGCGGGCGGTACGTCAGTCAAAGATCAATCCCCGGCTTGGCCTCTATCCGGCGACGAAGGGAAGGCCAGGGGGGAAGCTGCCGGCGGGAAAGGGGGCCATTCGATCTCCTCGTCGCAGCTTCTCGGCGGCATCGCGGAAGGCCCTCACGAACCAGGAGTAGGCCTCGTAGAACGCCTTCCGTGCCGCCTGGGTCGCGGCATGCACGAGAGGCGCGGGCGAACGGGCGAGCTTCTGGGGACGGTACTGAGGATCCCGAGCGAGGATCTTCTCGATTCCCAGGACCTGGGTCCCCGCCGCTTCTCTCGCGACGGCAGCTTCGGCTTCGATGTCCTCTTGAAGAGAGGCAATGCGACGGCGGTATTCCTCGTCGGAAAGATGAGCCCAGCAGGGAATTTTGGAAAGGATCACAGTCTCTTCCGTCGCATACCGGAGCCGGCTAAACTCTTCTCCACGATCGCGGGCCGCCTGCTCCTGGCTGCGGTTGAACCAATGGCCGGTCAGGGGAATCCCTTCGAGCAGCGCCCGAATGGAGTGGACGCCGGGCCAGTCCTCAAGCCGTTCTACAAGCTGCTCCTTGACGGACTGGCTGAGGACGTACTTCAGGATTCCGGCCTGGGCGCCCTCTTCGTCGGTAACGACGGCCATCTCGTAGCGGCGATCGAAGACCGTTCCCTCCCAACCAGTCAGGCGGTTGACTTCGATCGCCAGCTTGGCTTTGAAGCTCCGCATGAAATTCGCCGTCTGTTGGGCGTCATCGACCGTCAGCAGCAGGTGGAAGTGAGAGGAGAGCACTGAGACTGCGTTGATCTCGACTTCGCAATCCCGCTGGGCCTTCCCGAGGGTGCCAAGAAAGATGTCGTTGAATTGTGGACCCGGGAGGAACAGGTATCTCCCCTGGAGGGTCCGGCTGGTGACGTGCACGAGGGTCTTGGGTTTGGGGACGTAGCGAATTTTTCTGGCCATACTCTCTAAAAACGGAAAAACTCGCTCGCATCGCTCAACTATTTTCGGTCGTCGTCCAGAGGAGCATCGACCGACCGTATGCGCTCTTCACGGAGAGGAGAAGATGCGGAAAGCGACAAACCCGGCTCTGCGTAGCCGCCGGTCTGGCCGGGGACTCTCTACCCTCGCGTTACCCTCGCGTTACCCTCGCGTGTACTCGGTCCCCTCCCCCGGCCAGCCGATGCGGACCTTGTACTTCACCTTGACCCAGCTCCGAGTCCGCACGCCCGGCTCGTAGAGGCAGTCGGGGTCCTTGGCCACGAGCCCCTCCCAGCCGTGGGCCTTCACCTCTTCCCAGGCGGCCAGGCCGTTCGGAGGGAGCCGGCGCGCGACGAGCAGGGGGCCCGGCTCCCCTGCGAGCTCTCTCTCCAGGACAACGCGGCGACGGCGCAGAGGCGAGCCGAAAAGCTCCTTCCCCCGCGCGTAGAGGCAGTCGAAGGCGACCAGGACGGGCGGCGTCAGGAGCTTCTCCCCGCTCGCATGGGACCTGAGATAGCCGAGGTGCGAGGCGAGTCGATCGTCGAAGACCGCGATCTCGCCATCCAGGATCAGGCTCGGAGCGCGCAGCTTCGCCACCGCCCCCGCCAGCTCTGCGAACTGTGCCGTGAGATCCTTCAGGTTTCGCGAGACGATCTGCACGTGCCCGCCGCGCTTGTAAACCACCGCGCGATAGCCATCGTATTTCTCTTCGTAAACCCAACCCTCCTTGTGAAAGGGCCGTTTCACCTCCGAGAGGAGCATCGGAGGAAAAGGTCGCGGAAACTCCGTCATGACGGGGGGAGAGGGCAAGACGTATGCCGTTCCAACGCTCGGCACCGGCAGATCGAAACCTTTTTCGTTGATCCATCATTTGGACTTGAGTGAGCGGCCTTTGTCGCTGAAACAGGTTCCGGCGGAACTGGAGGGCTGGAGCGCCGGCGTGAAGATCCGGGTCTCCTTCTGCCGCGCGCGTTCCCTTTTCTTCACGGCTTCGGAGCGCGTCCCGAGCCGTAATGTTCGCCGTAAGGTTGCTCCTCTATCCTCTGGTCATCCGAAATCGAGAGTCTTGGCGCGCCTGTCCAGGGGGGTGGGTGCAGGAGGAGTGGGCGGCGAGGACCGGCCATGGTAGAGTGGCCCCCTCTACGGAGGAAGGTCCAATGGATCGAATCCTGCTCGGCTCGCTGCTGGGGGTGTTGGCCGGAGGGATTGCCGTGGCGATGATGCTGCCGATGAAGTTCCCCGACCGGCGGGCGGCGCTCCTCGGGGCGTTCTTCAACCGCTTCCTGATCGGCTTCGTGGTGGGCATCTCCGCTCTGCCGCTCCCCGCGCTGGCCGGCGGCGCCCTGATCGGCTTCCTGGTAAGCCTGCCCGACGCGATCATCACCAAGGCGTACGCGCCCATCCTGATCCTGGGGACGGTCTTCGGCGCCCTGATCGGACTTGCCGTGAGGACCTGGGGAGTGGCCTGACTCGACACCAGGGTCAGGACACGGCCTTGGCGATGGCGAACGCCGCCGCGGCCGCGACGCCGCCGATCGCCGTGGTCTGCAGCGCGCCCAGGATTGGCCGGGCGCCCGTGAGGCGGGCCTTGACGTAACCAAACACCAGCAGGGCCAGGACGGTCACCACGATCGAAGCGAGCAACGCCGTCGCGGCCACGGGCACGAAGAAATAGGGCGCCAGCGGGATGGCTCCCCCCGCGATGTAGGACAGGCCGATGGTCGCGGCGCTGGTCAGGGCGCGCCTGGGGTCCGGCTCTTCCAGACCCAGTTCGAAGCGCATCATGAACTCCGCCCACGCCTTGGGCCGCTGGCTCATGGCCTCCACGATCTGCTCCGCCTCCGGCTCGGTGAGGCCATAGGTGAGGAAGATCTCCTTGACCTCCTCCTTCTCGTCGTCCGGCTTGTCGACGATCTCCTGGTCCTCCCGTCGCCGCTCGCTCGCGTAGTGCTCGGCGTCGCTGCGGGCCGCGAGATAGCCGCCGAGCCCCATGGCGATGGAACCCGCCGCGATCTCGGCGAGGCCCGCCGTCAGCACGATGCTCGACGACGCGACCGCTCCGGACAGCCCCGCGGCGAGGGCGAAGGGGACGGTCAGGCCGTCGGACATGCCGATCACGACGTCGCGGACCTTCTCGCCGGCCGTGAAATGCTTCTCGACGTGGGGTGTGGCAGGCATGCTCTCAAGACCTCCTGGAGGTCGATCTTGTCAGGATCGGTCAGGGCCGCGCCAGCAGCACCAGCGCCAGCGCGACCGCCGCGGGAATGGCCTGAACGAAGAGAATCTTGCGGCTGGCGGTGGCGGCGCCGAAGACGCCCGCGACGATCACGCAGCCGAGGAAGAAGACCTTGATGGCGAAGCCCGCGTCGCCGAGGCTCAATCCCCAGATCAGGCCGGCGGCGAGGAAGCCGTTGTAGAGTCCCTGGTTCGCGGCGAGCGCGGCCGTGGCCGCCGCGAATTCGGGCGTCAGGCCGAAGACCTTCCGGCCCAGCGGCTTGTTCCAGAAGAACATCTCGAGCGTGAGGAAATACAGGTGGAGAGCGGCGACCAGACCCACGACGACGTTCGCGACGATTTCCATCTCTTGCCCCCTGTCCCCGACTTGGTTAGCCTGCCGGCGTAGTCTACGGCATCCTCAGGAGATCCAGCCATGAGCGACGCATCGTTCCTCCACGACCAGTTCCGCAAAGGATATTCCGACGACCCCTGGCACGGCCCCGCGACCACGGCCGCCCTGGAAGGGGTGACGGCCGCGCAGGCGGCCGCGCATCCCATCCCGGGGGCGCACAGCATCTGGGAGCTCGTCCTCCATCTGACGGCCTGGCAGAACGAGGTCCGCCGACGCCTGAGCGGCAAGGAGCCGGCCCTCCCCGAGGAAGGGGACTGGCCCGCGCCGGGCGAAGCCTCCGAGGCGGGCTGGCAGCGGGACCGCGAGCGCCTGGGAGCCTCCCTCGCCACGTTGCTGGAGCTGCTGTCGGAGCTCACGGAGAAGGACCTGGAGCGGACGGGAGGCTCCCTCTCCGACCGCGACGCGGCCCTGGGCACGGGCGTCACGCACCGGGCCATGGTCAACGGCCTCATCCAGCACCACGCCTACCACACCGGCCAGATCGTGCTGCTTCGCAAGGCGCTGGAGGCGGGACGATAGGGCCGAGGACCCGTAGCGGCGGCCCTGTCGCACTGTCCCAATCCATCGACTCGTGCGCACTAGGCTCTATGGAGCCGCGTCATGATCCTCATTCTCAGCCAGTCCTCCATGGAGCCCACGACCGAAGAGGTCATGGACTGGCTGGAGGCGCTGGGCGAGTCCTGTGTCCGCCTCAACGGCGAGGACGTCGACGGCGGCGCCGCGCTGCGCTTCCGGGTCGAGGACGACACGGCCGACCTGGCCTTCGAGGTGGGCGGCGCCGAGCTGCCGCTCTCCTCGGCCGAGGCGGTCTGGTTCCGGCGCTGGCTCCACGAGCGGCGCGCCGAGATGGCCTCGAGCCTGCTCGCGGAGCCGGCGGCGGACACCCTCAGGCTCGACTTCGAGCTCCGCCGCCATCTCACCCTGGAGTCGCGCAAGCTCAGCGATTTCGTCTTCTCGCGCCTCGCCGGCCTCCCCTGGCTCAGCCACCCGCACCGCGCCAGCCTCAACAAGCTCGACACCCTGACCCGCGCCGCCCGTGCCGGCTTCCTCACGCCCGCCACCCTGGTGACCACCGAGCGCGAGGCCCTGCGCCGCTTCTGCGCCGCGCACGGCACGGTAATCACCAAGCCGGCCGGCGAGGTCGACATGTTCCTCGACGGGGAGCGCTCCCACTTCCTCTTCACCACCGCCCTCGACCTCGCGGCCGTCGACGCCCTGCCCGAGCGCTTCGCCCCCTCGCTCTTCCAGGAAAAAGTGGACAAGGATTACGAGCTGCGGATCTTCTATCTCGCCGGCGAATGCCATGCCATGGCGATCTTCTCGCAGACCGATCCGCAGACACAGACCGACTTCCGTCACTACAACCGCGAGCGGCCCAACCGCATGGTGCCCTACCGCCTGAGCCCGCCGACCGAAGAGCGCATCCACCGGTTGATGGCCGACCTCGGCCTGGAGACAGGATCGCTCGACCTGCTCCAGGGGCGCGACGGCCGCGAGGTGTTCCTGGAGATCAACCCCGTCGGGCAGTTTGGAATGGTTTCGAAGCCCTGCAACTATGGACTGGAAAAGAAAGTCGCGCAGCTCCTGATGCGCAAGGCGGCCGATGGGCGACGAGCGTAAAACCCTTTTTGAACGCCTCTCGCCGGAGGCCCGGCAGCTCGCGCCCGTGAGCTACCGCTTCCTCCACGCGTCGCCGACCCGCGTCGCCACCATCATGCGCCTCGTCGACAGCCGGCCCTACCGCGCCGGCGGCTACGTCTGCGTGAGCTTCCGCAAACCGATCTCGAAGTGCTGCCGCCAAGATGACGACCTCTGAGCCCGGCGCGGCGAGCGCGAACCGTGAGCCGGTCTTCACCCTCTTCGCCTGCTGCATCCCGGTGCAGGGGGCGCGCCGCAGCGTCGTCTGCGACCTCCAGCGCCAGTCCTTCCAATTCATCCCCAACGGCCTGTACGAGATCCTGAGCGAGCACGCCGGCAAGACGGTGGCGGAGATCAAGGCGATCTACGGTCACGAGTACGACGAGGAGATCGACGAATATTTCGCCTTCCTGCTGCACCATGAATTTGGTTTCTGGAGCAGCGACCCCGAGCGCTTCCCCGCCCTCGACCTCGCCTGGGAGACGCCGGAGCGGATCACCAACGCCATCCTCGACGTCGACGAAGGCTCGCGCCACGACTACGGCGCCATCCTGCGCCAGCTCGACGATCTCGGCTGCAAGGCCCTCGAGGTCCGCTGCTTCCATCGCTGTTCCTTGCGCGAGCTGCGCGCCATCCTGGAGGCGGCGCGCCACGGCCGCCTGCGCTCGATCGACCTGCTGGCGGGCCACGGCCCCGAGCTCACACCCGACGCCCTGGAGGGCCTCGCCCGGGAGCACCCGCGGATCAGCCGGATCGTCGTCCACTCGGCCCCGGAGCGACGCCAGATGCCGCCGCTGCGCACCGGCGTGACGATCGAATACCGCACCGAGGTCATCGACTCCCCCCGCTGCTGCGGCCAGATCCATCCGGGCTACTTCGTGGTCGACTTCGAAACCTTTGCCGAGGGTCAGAAGCACAACACCTGCCTCAACCGCAAGCTCTCCGTCGACGCCCGCGGCGAGATCAAGAACTGCCCCTCGATGACCCGGTCGTTCGGCAACGTGCGCGAGGTGTCGCTGCACAGCGCCCTCGCGCAACGCGACTTCGCGGCCCTCTGGTCGATCAACAAGGACCAGATCGCCATCTGCAGGGACTGCGAGTTCCGTTACGTCTGCACCGACTGCCGCGCCTACCTCCGCGACGCGGCGGACCTCTACTCGAAACCGTCGAAGTGCACCTACGACCCCTACACCGCCGAGTGGCAGCCGCCGGCGGACGTGCCCGCCGGCATTCACACGAAAGGAGCTCCCGAATGAAGAAGAGGATGGAGAGTCTCGACGACAAGCTGTTCCGGCCGCTCACTGCCGCGCAGCAGCAGCGGATCACGGCCGGGTTCACCCCCGTCACCGACACCGCCATCACGCTGCGGGAAACCTACGGCGAGGCCCACGATTACATTCGCGACGGCGACAACGAGTAGCCGGTCGCGTTTTGCACGAAAGGAGCCCTGAATGAAGAAGAAGATGGAAAGGCTCGGCGACGGGCTGTTCCGGCCGCTGACTGCGACCGAGACGAAGCGGATCTCCGCGACGTTCGGCACCCAGACGGCCACCACGATCTACGAGACCGCCAACCCGAACCCTGATTTCCAGCGGGACGGCGACAACGAGTAGCGCGGGCTTCACGCCCTGACGAAGGGGAGGGCGGCCTCGTCGCCCTCCCCTTCGGCTTTCAGGCGCAGGGCCGAAACTCGGTGGGCGCTCCCGCGCCCGCTGGCGCAGACGCCGGCGGACCCCACTGCCAGACGTCCGCACCGAGCACGATGCCCCAGGCGCCGACCGGCGTGCCGTTCGGCGGCAGCGGCTCGGCCGCGAGATGGCCGGCGTTGCGCCGGCATTTGAGGGTCCCCGGGCCGTTCGCGTCGGAGGTCCAGCCGGCGGGACAGGAGACCGGGCCGGCCGTTGCAGGGCAGCATTTCAGCGGGACGAAGAAAGCTCGCACCGGCGGATTCTCGTCGACCCGCGCGACCGCCTGCCTCTTGCCGTCGAACGGGCGGCCTACTTTCCGGCAGAGCCCGGTCGGATCGGAGAACGCCGGGTCCTGCTGCGCCCTCTCGATGCACCGGTTCGTGCAGTCCCTCACCTGGTATTCCAGCATCTCGAACGGACTCTTGTCGTAAACGTGGAGCTCCTTCCAATCCTGGATCTCCAGGCCGCCGGTCAGAGGATCGGAGCCGCTCGCCAGGGCGAGCCGGCAGTAACAGGTGATTTCCTGGCCGCGGCTCTCGACCGCCAGCCCCAGGGCCAGGGTCAGCGCCACGCTCGCCACGAGCGCCCACGGCAGTCCCTTGCGTGTCGCCATGAAGTGCCTCCTCATCAGGGCATACTACACCCCTCTCCGGGCCCGCTCCGAAGGGGTGGGCCTCTTCTGATAGGCTGAGAAACCGTGAAGATCTGGATCGACGCCGACGCCGCGCCGCGCGATGTGAAGGAGATCGTCTTCCGGTCCGCCCGGCGGCTCGAAGTGGAGGCCGTGCTCGTCGCCAACTCGTGGCTGGAAGGTCCTCCGGGCAATCCCTTCGTCACCGCCGTGCGGGTCGCGGGCGGCCAGGACGTCGCCGACCGCCACATCGCGGACCACGCCGAACCGGGCGACGTCGCCATCACCGCCGACATTCCCCTCGCCGCCCGCCTGGTCGAAAAGCAGGTCGCGGTGATCGACGTGCGGGGCGAGGAGTACACGGCGGACAACGTCGCCGACCGCCTCGCCATACGCGACCTGATGGACGGCCTGCGGGGAGCGGGCCTCCTCGAAGGGGGCGGGCCGCGGCCCTACGCTCCCAAGGACAAGCAGACCTTCGCCGCCACGCTCGACCGCGTGCTCACGCGGGCACTGCGGAGTAGTAAAATTCGCCGGTGACGAATCCCCGTGGGTGGTTCACGGCAGCGCGCGACCCGCTTCAGCCCGATTCGCCCTTCTCCGGGCGCAGGATGGCCTGCACCCGTCCCACCTCGCCGCTCGCCAGCCGGACCTTGATGCCGCGGGGATGCGTCGGCGAGGGAGTGAGGATCTCCCGCACGATGCCGCGCGTGCGCTGGCCCGTCGCCTGATCTCTCTTGAGGACCACCTCGACGAGGAGGCCGGGATGAATGTCCTGCCTGCGTCTGCCGTCCATGCCGCCCATCCTAAGGGCCTGCGCCGCAGAAAGCCATGGCCGCGTTGGTGGCCCGCGGCTCCGGAGAGCAAGAAAGGGATAGTCGCCAATTTCAGGTCCGCGCTACAGTCCGTAGTCGTACCGCAACCCTCCTGGCCAGGACAACCCTTGCGGCGAACAGAAGACCGCTTTACGTTAAGGAGATCTATGCGAAACAAGATTGCTTTCTTCGCCGGTTGCTTCCTGCTCATGGCCGTGGCCAGCCGAGCCGGAGCGACGACGGCCTGCTTCGACTGGGACTGTAACGACATCACCCACGTCTGCAGCTTCGACGCGAGCTGCTCAAGCTGGACGGGCAACCTCTTTGGAACCAGTTGGAACTTCGGCGATGGCAACACCGCCTTCGTCACGGGTCTCACGACCACCCACTCCTACTCCACCCCCTATCCCACGGTCCAGTTGACGGTGGTCCCCTTGAGCTCCAGCACCGCCTCGGTGTCCTGCGACATCGTGGTCTGGAACAACATCGGACCGCCGAGGGCCACCCACGGCCGCTGCCCGTAGACAACTCCTGCTCCGCAATTTCGAGGCCGGGGCGCCCCTTGGAGGGTCGCCCTTGCCTCGATTTCGGCCGCCCTACTTCTTGACCTTCGTGCAGGTCTCGTGGTCGGTGAAAACCCACTTGCCGTCGACCTGAATCTCGCCGGCGTGCTCCAGCGCCGCGTCGCCCTTTTTCGTGAAGGTGTCGCGGGCGGGGGTCGCCGGGCCGTCGCCGGTGGATTCACCCACATAGACCAGCTTGCCCTGCTGCCAGCCGGGCGCCGTCTGGTGGGAGCGGTTGCCGAAGGCGTCGAAGCCGTCGAGGGTGAAGGCCTTGGCCCCCGCGGCGTAGCCCTCGAAGAAATCGAAGCTCATGGGATGAGGGTTCTGCGCCGTCTTCGTCTCCGCGAAATGCCCCACGTACCAGAAGCCGCCGAGCTCCTTGCGGATGTGCACCGTCGCCTGGGTGTCGTGCGCCGGGCCCATGGGCGAGGCCTCCGCCTTGCCCTTGCAAGTCCAGTCGCCGGCGAAGAACGCCAACTGTCCAAGCTCGGACGGAGGCGCGGGCGGCTGCGCCAGGGCGGGCAGGGTGGCCGCGGCGGCGAGCGCCACGGCAAACACGAAAGAACAGCTCTTCCTCGAGACCATCCTCTTCATCTCATCTCCTCCTTGGAATCCGCCGGATCGGGCGGGTCACCCCTCTCTACGGAGGATGGGGCGGCGGCGGATGAACCGGGCGGACACTTGCCAGGCAGAAGCCGCCGATCGCCATCACGTAGATGGCCTTTTCATCGAAGCGGTAGACGAGCCGGTCTTTGAGCGAGAGTCGGCGTGACCAGCACCCTCTCAGGGCGTGCTTGAGAGGCTCGGGCTTACCCGTCCCTGTTGCGGGGTCGTCCCGCTGCATCTCTTTGAGCTGCCGGCATAGCACCTGGTGCAGTGCGGGATCCCGCCGGCGTAGATCCTCATAGTGCTGCCAGGTGTCGCCCTCAAACACGATCGAGCGCATCGAGCTCATCCTGGGAGGGCCGATAGCCTGTGCCTTCCCCATGAGTCTTCAGCGAACGCTCGATCTGCTCCATGAGCGATCTGTTCTGGAGGACGTACAGCGTCTCCTGCTCCCGCTCCCAATCCTCAGCGCTGACGACGACGAAGTCCTGGCCTCCACGACGCTTGACGCGCAGAGGGACATGGTCTTCCACTACTCCCTCCACCACCTGTCGCAAGTGACTGCGGAACTCATGAACGGATATCTCTCTCATGCTCCAGATTGTACCAGAAACCGGTACGAGCAGATCGACCTGGCAAAGGCCGCCGGGGGCTTGGCAGCCCCCGGCGGTCCGGCTATACTACGACTGCTTGGGCTCCACAGGAGTGTGAGGCACAGGTTCCGGGGCCGGTTGCACGACCGGTCCCGGTTTTGTCTTCTGCTTCACCTTCTGCGGCTTGCGGCGCGGCTGCAGGCCGAACTCCGCCAGCTTCTCTCCCCTCAGACCATACTGCGTCCGAATTCCGTTGCGCAGGCGCGTGGCCAGCTCCCGGCCTTCCGACATCGCCTTCTCCAGGTCCCGGGTCGCCTGCTGGAACTGGGCCTTGAAGGCGTCCTGACGGATCATCGCGTCCTTGGCTGTGGTCCGCACCGTCGTGAGTTGCAAGCGCAGCGGCTCCAGGAACGCCAGGTCCGCCTTGTTCACGTCGACGGTCGTCGAGAGATGATCCCATTCCGAGGTTTCATCCGAATGTGCCTGTCTGGGCATGTGTGTCCTCCTTTCCTTTCTGTCGAGGGAAACCGTTCAACTGATCATCACCGCGAAGCCGAGCTGCGGCTCCGTGAGCGGGCTGCGATCCTTCCTCCGGCTCCCCAGGGTCACCAGCACCCGCAAACCCCGGAGGCGCACGTTCGCATTCACCTTGAGACTCGAGGCGAGCGACGACACGTAGGAGGAATACAGCAGGGCCGCCACCGCGTCGGGGAACTTCTTCTCCCGGTGCAGGACCGCCGTGCCGCCGAGGAGCTGCCAGGCCGGAGCCCCGGCGAGCGTCTCCTGCACCCGCTCGGGCTTCAGCCGCGTCTGGATCGGCTCCGTGGGCTGGAGCGCCACGGCCTTGGGGGTCTGGACGGTCAGAGTCTGGATGCTGTTCTTCGTGCTCATTTGAACCTCCTTGGTTCAAGAATCCGGCGCCTTCATGACGCCGGAAGATCGATCCGGCAACAACGACTTGAAGACCGCATTGTACAGATGGAGATATGAATGTCAAGACGGAGACGTTAATGACACAAAGATTTTTTCCTGTGGCGAGAAATGGGTTCAATAGTCTGAAGAACGCGACAGGAAAGGAGCGCTGGCGTCGCGGGCGGGAATTGGCTCGAAGCCGTAACGCGGCTGAGCGGAACTTGGGCGCGTCAGGAGAGTATCGTAGGGGCCGGGAGACTCCGTCGAGACCGCGCGGCACGGACGAGCCCCGCGCCGTGCGTCCGGGCCGTTGGCGCTCGACGGCGCCAAGCCGCGGGCCGCCGGGCCATGAAGGTCCGTTCCGCTCCGCGGCGGAGGGAGAGCACGACATGTCCTACACAACGCTTCGACGTTACCTCACGGTGGGAGTCCTCGCCGCCGTCCTCAGCGCGGCCGGCGCCCCTCCGGCGAGCGCCCGCGACGTCGGCACCGCCGGCCGCGCCTGGCTCTGGCTCCAGGACGTCTGGACGCAGGGCGTCTCCATCCTGTGGCACGGGGCCGGAGCCGGGGACTCAGGATCGAAGGTCGTCCCCTCCTGGGCGAAACAGGGGTACGGCGTCGATCCGAACGGAGGAACCCCACCCCGGCCGAGCTCCGTCACCCCCCCTTGTGGCAGCACCTGTCCCGATCAGGGTCCGGGCCTCGATCCCAACGGCTAGGAGCCTGCGCGGCGGCAGGCCAGCCTGGGTGGGCTGGGGGTCGTCAGGGACAGCAGGGACGGCAGGGACGGCAGGGACGAAGAAAAGGGCGGAGATTGTGGCCGGTCTCGTCCCTGCTGTCCCTGGAGTCCCTGCTGTCCCTTTCTGGTTTTCCGACTCCCCTCCTTCCCCTTGCGCTCGTGCGAGATCTATAATGAGGAGCTGCATCGGAAAACGGGCCTTGGGGCAGGAGGGGCGATGAGCGATTGCGAGACTCCGGAGGGAGTGGACGGTCATCTGAAGCTGCTGTCCTCGAAGAACGGCATCCGCCGGCTCCTCCGGGGTTGCGGCCGGGCCGGCCAGGAGAGCTGGAACTTCATGAAGGCGGCCGCCCGCGGCGAGACGCCGGCCCCGGAGCCGGGCAAGGACCGTGAGGGCCCCCTCGATGCGGTGCTGGACCGGGCCCTCGAGAACGCCCGCCGGGCCGCGGCTCTTCCGCCCCGGGAGCAGAGGCGGTTCCTGAAGGTCACCTCCCTGCTGCGCTCGGGAGACGGCGTGCGCGTGATCGCGGAGACCGCCAGGATGTCGGTCGGGGGAATAGGCGTCTACGAGGCCCTCCTCGCCCGGAGCTGGGCCGTCCGCTACGAGAATCCCCGCGAGATGTGGCACCTCGCCAACGTGGCCGTCCAGATGTGCGACTCGTTCGATCCGGAGGTCTACGGCGCCGCGAAGGTGGCGGACCTCAAGGCGCGGGCCTGGGGCGAGCTCGCCAACGCCTGCCGGGTGGCGGACCGGCTTCGCGAGGCTGAAACGGCCTTCGGCGAGGCGTTCGCCTTCTATGTCCAGGGTTCTGAGGACCGGGGCCTGCTGCTGCGCCTGCTGGACCTCGAAGCGTCGCTCTTCGGCACCTTGCGGCAATTCCCTCTGGCCCTGCAAGCTTTGACGATGCTCGCCCGCCTCCACCGCGACGCAGGTGATGACCATCTCGCCGGCCGGGCGCTCATCACCAAGGCCCTGTACCTGTTCTACCAGGGAAAGGCCGAGGATGCGTGTACGACGATCGCGGAAGGGCTCGCCCTGATCGACCGGGAGCGCGATCCTTCCCTGGCGCTGGTGGCGGCCTTCGACTACCTCCTGTTCCTCGTGGACAGCAACCGATTCAAGGACGCACAGAGGGCGTTGTTCGAGAATCGGCCCCGGTTCATGGACCAGGGCAGTGTGGCGGGTCTCAAGCTGCGCTGGATCGAGGGCCGCATCAGCTACGGACTGCGGAAGCTCAAGAGCGCGGAGATCGCAATCCGTGAAGCGAAGGAGGGGCTCGCCGAGGCCGAGATGGGATTCGCGTGTGCCTTGGCCGGCCTCGACCTGGCCATGACCCTCCTGCGTCAGGGACGCCGGGAAGAGGCGGTGCGAGAGGGGCTGGAGTCCGCGGCGATGTTCTCCGCCCTGGGCATCCACCGGGAGATCCTCGGCGCCGCGCGGCTGCTGGAGGAAACCTGCCGGGCCGAGATCACGGACCTGGCGATGCTGGAGGCCTCGGCGCAGTACCTGCGGCGGAAGATGATCGAGCTGGGGCTGGGGTAGGACCCCGTCGCGTGCTACCATAGACCGGCGCGAGCACCTCAAAGTGATGAGCACGGGAGCTCATGGAAGAGCGGCTGCTGGCGATGGAAGAAGAGCTGAACCGCCTGCGCCAGGCCCGTAGAGCCTGACCCTCCATCTTCCTACTCGCCGCCATTGCCGGCCTTCGGCCCGTCCCCGGTCGCCGTTCCCTCTTGCAGGACCGCGCGCACGGCCCTCTTGATCTCCTGATAGTCCACAGGCGACCTCGCGGCCACGGTGGCGGCCACCGAGCCTCCGCCGTGGGGCATGAGGTCTTCGAGCATGGAGCGGATCCTGCGGGCCGCGTCGCTCTCGGGCCTGGGCGCCGGCCGGGCCGGGTAGAGGAAGGCGAAGAGCTCCTCATACTCGAGCCCCAGGGCGCGGGCGACGCCCAACACCACCTCCAGCTTGGCCTCGATGGTGCCGTTCAGCAGGCGGCTGATGGTGCCGTGCTGGAGCCCCAGCCGGCGCTCGACCTCGCGGTTGGAGACGGCAAGCATCCGCAGCAGCGTGTGGAGGGCGTCGAGCAGACGCCGGACTTCGTCCTTTTCCTGGCTCATGGAACGACTTTACACCGATTCTGCTAGAGACGCAATGGAGACTTGGAGAAGACATCTTGACGAAAATATCTCCACCGTGTACAACCTCTCTTCATGGGGAGTCGTGACGCGCCGGCGGAACTTTTGCCGTACCCGGGCGACGGCGGCGAGCTCCCCCTGAACCAGCCAGAGAGGAGGGCTCGATGAACAACGGGTCGAAGTTGAGAAACGCCTTTTCCGAGGAGTACCAGGCCGTCCTGCGCACGCGGGACGAGCCGGACGGTCCCTGGGCCGGAGATGCAGCCAAGCCGGTGGTGATCTGGCAGTACGGAGGCGGCTTCGGCCTGTTCCGGCCCTGGCAGAACCCGCAGGCCGGCGACGAGCCTTTGGCCGTGTTCGCGGAGCTCGCGGACGCACGGCTGGCCGTGGTGGCCCGCGCGATGATCCGAAGGACCAGGTACTACCAGCTCCGGGAGCCGAAATTCCCTCACCCGGTGGAGGGGGTATGCCGTGTTGCGGGAGGGAGAGGAGAAGGGGCGGCTTCAGGTCTTCGAGCCCGAGTGGATTGACATCATGAACGTGCTCACCTGCACGGCCCAGTTGGCAGAGGGCCTCGCCGTGGTGCTCGATCTGGCCGGCCCCTCGACCCAGGAGGAGCTGGGGGAGATCCTCGGCCGCAGCTTCGCGCTCCCGCGGCGTCCTGGCGAGGGGGGAGGAGAGAGCGAGGAGGAGACCCGGCCGGAACCCGGCCGCCCCGTGTCTCCAGATCAGGAGGGAGACCGCGGCAGATGACGGGGAGAGGGCCCTCCCCATTGGGGAGGGGCTCATCCCCATTGGGGAAAGGACCACGGACGAACGGGGAGAGGCCTCTCCCCGCCCGGCAGAGCTCCCGCAGGAGCGGGGAGAGGCTCGTACCCGCTCGGGAAAGCTCCCGGAGGAGTGGGGAGAGGGCTGTACCTGTTCGTGGAGAGCTCTCGTGGGCTCGCGAGAGGCTGTCCTCGACGTCCTTGCTCACCCGGCCGAGGCCTGATACCGCTCGCGCACGCTCCCCTGGCCGAGGAGCCCTTCGATCGAGGAGACCAGCTCGGGAACGAGCTGGACCTTGTAGCGCTCCTGCGTGGCGATGCGCACGACGCGGTCGGGGAACTGCATCTCCAGGGTCACTGGCACGTCGCCCGGATGCTCGGTGAGGAGGTCGCGGAGCTTGAGCATCTTGCTCTGGGAGAGCGCGGGATCGAGCGTCAGGTCGACTCCGGCCAGAGGGCGGGAGGCGAGCTGCTTGTCCAGAGGGACGATCTCCTCGACCGTCAGCTCGACCTCGCCCCCCCGCTCGCGCACCTGGCCCTTGACCAGCACCACCGCCTCGTCGGCCAGCAGGTGGCCGAACTGCTGGAGCTGGTTGGCGAAGAGGGTCACGGCCAGGCTCCCCACGAGATCCTCCAGCACGAAGCGGCCCATGAAGCGGCCGGCGTTGGCGCCGCTCTTGATCTTCACCCGGTTCAAGCCGGCCACCATGCCGCCCAGGGTCACGGTCCCCTCCGGGAGATTGTCGATGCTTTCGCGCAAAGCGGCCGTGGTGTGGCTGATGAGGCGCTCCAGGACCGCCTGGTGCTCGGAGAGCGGGTTGCCGGTGAGAAATAGCCCGAGGGCCTCCTTCTCATAGCGCAGCCGCTCGCGCTCGGGCCACGGGCGGACGGAGAGGTCGGGCGACGGCTCGTTGGACTGGCCGCCGCCGAGCATGCCGAAGAGGCTGGACTGCCCCTCCTCACGGTCCCGGCGGCGGCGCTGGGCATAGTCCAGCAGGCCGTCGAGTGAGTGCCAGAGGGGAGTGCGGGGAATGCCCAGGCTGTCGAAGCCGCCTGACTTGACCAGGCACTCGAAAACCTTGCGGTTGACCAGGCGCAGGTCCACTTCGGTGGCGAGGTGGGTCAGGCTGCGGAACCGGCCGGCTTTCTGGCGCGCCGCCAGCACGGACTCGATGGCGCTCTCCCCCACCCCCTTGATGGCGCCGAGGCCGTAGCGGATCCTGTCGCCCACGGCGGTGAACATGTAGCCGCTCTCGTTGACGTCCGGCGGCAGCAGCTCGATCCCCATGTTGCGGCACTCGGCGATGTACTTGGCGATCGAGTCGGAGGAGGAGAGCTCGGAGTTGAGCATGGCGGCCATGAAGGGCACTGGATGATGGGCCTTGAGGAAGGCTGTCTTGTAGGCGAGGTTGGCGTAGGCGACGCTGTGGCTTTTGTTGAAGCCGTAGCCGGCGAAGGGCTCGATCTTGTCCCAGAGCTCCGCAGCTTTCTGCCGCGGCATGCCGCGGGTGGCCGCGCCGTCGACGAACTTCTCCTTCATCTTGGCCATGACGTCGGCCTTCTTCTTGCCCATGGCTTTGCGCAGCGTGTCCGCCTCGGCCATGCTGAAGCCCGCGACCGCCACGCCGATCAGCATCACCTGCTCCTGATAGACGATGATGCCGTAGGTCTCCTCCAGGATCGGCTGCATCTCGGGAGCGAGATAGGAGAATTTCTTGCCCTGCTTGCGCTGAATGTACTCGTCGACCAGGGTCATGGCGCCCGGCCGGTAGAGGGCGTTCAACGCCGCGAGCTCGTCGAAGCGCGAGGGCTTGAACCGCCGCAGCAGATCGGTCATGCCGCGCGATTCAAACTGGAAGATGCCGCTCGTGCGCCCTTCGGCGAAGATGCGGAAGGTCTCGGGATCGTCGAGTGGGATCTCCTCCAGATCGAGGTCGATCCCCTGATGGCGGAGGATCTTCACCGCGTCATCGATGACGGTGAGGGTGCGCAGACCCAGGAAGTCCATCTTCAGGAGCCCGAGGCTCTCGATGACGTTCATGTCCCACTGGGTCATGATCTGCTCTTCGTCCCCCTTGGTGACCTTGTAGAGGGGGACGAGATCGTCGAGCCGGCGGGGTGTGATGACGACGCCCGCGGCGTGGACGGAGGCGTGGCGGGTGAGCCCCTCCAGTCGGGAGCCCACCTCGACGATCTGCTTGACCTCGGGGTCTCTGGCGATCTCGGAGGCCAGCGGCTCGTCCCTGGCGACCGCGGCCAGCGACTTCGTCATGTCGGGGATCAGCTTGGCGATGCGGTCGACCTTGACGTAGGGCACCCCCATCACCCGGCCGACGTCGCGGATCACGGCCTTCGCGGCCAGGGTGCCGAAGGTGATGATCTGGGCCACGCGGTCGCGGCCGTACTTCTCGCCGACGTAGTGGATGACCTCGCCGCGACGCCGCATGCAGAAGTCGATGTCGATGTCCGGCATGCTGATGCGGTCGGGGTTGAGGAAGCGCTCGAACAGCAGGTCGTACTGCAGCGGATCGATGTCGGTGATGCGCAGGGCGTAGGCCACCACCGATCCCGCCGCCGAGCCGCGGCCCGGTCCCACCGGGATGTCGTTCTCCCGGGCGTGGCGGATGAAGTCCCAGACCACCAGGAAGTAGCCGGGGAAGCCCATCTTCTCGATGACCTGGATCTCGTACTCCAGGCGCTGGCGGTAGGCCTCGTCCTCGTGGCGGACCAGCCCCTGGGCGCGGCGCCGGCGCAGCTCGACCAGGCGTTCGTCCAGTCCCTCGCGGGCCACCTTCTCGAAGTAGCTCTGGAGATCGCCATAGCCTGCGGGCAGTGGGAACTCCGGCAGGTGGAAGGTCCCGGTGGGGATCACCAGGTTGCAGCGCTCGGCGATGGCCAGCGTGTTCTCCAGCGCCTGATGGTCGTCGGGGAAGAGCCGGTGCATCTCGTCCGCGGACTTCAGGTAGAAGTTGTCCGAGGCGTAGCGCAGCCGGTCGGCGTCGCCGAAGGTCTTCTGGGTGCCGATGCAGAGCAGGACGTCGTGAGCGAAGGCGTCGTCCTTGCGCAGGTAGTGGCAGTCGTTGGAGATCACCAGGGGGATTCCCGTGCGCTGGGAGATGCGCCGCACGACGTCGCTGGCGAGCCGCTGCTCGGGGATGCCGTGGTCCTGCATCTCCAGGTAGAAGTTCCCTTCGCCGAAGATCTCCTGGAACTCCCGCGCCGCAGCCTCCGCCTCCTTCTCGCGGGTGGCGACGATCAGCTCGTTGACCTCGCCCTTGAGGCAGGCGGAGAGGCAGATCAGCCCCGCGCTGTGCCGGCGCAGCAGCTCCTTGTCGACGCGGGGCTTGTAGTAGAAGCCCTCGAGGAAGGAGCTGGAGGTGAGCTTGAGGAGGTTGCGATAGCCGGTCTCGTCCCGGGCCAGGAGGACCAGGTGGTTGCTGCTCCCCCGCCCGGGAGTACGGTCCAGCCGGCTTCCCTGGGCGACGTAGGCCTCCATGCCCACGATCGGCTTGACGCCGGCGGCCCGGGCCTTGTTGTAGAACTCGATGGCCCCGAACATGTTGCCATGGTCGGTGAGAGCCATCGCCGGCATGCCCGCCTCGACCGCCGCCTTGATCACGTCGTCGAGACGGTTGGCCCCGTCGAGGAGGCTGAACTGGCTGTGGAGGTGGAGGTGGACGAAGTCGGACATCGCGGTCAATGGGGATCAGTCGGGGTCAGATCGGTCTCCGCTGATGTTACCAGAATCGGAGCCGTCCTCGCGTGGCGCGTGGTGGCGCAGGGATCAGGGACTGCAAGGACAGCAGGGACAACAGGGACGATAGGGACGAAGTCCATGGCCGAGACTGGAGCTTCTTGTCCCTGCCGTCCCTGCAGTCCCTGGTGTCCCTTGTCCCTGGTGTCCCTGCAGTCCCTGCCTTCGGCTTTCAGGCGCGCGCAGGCTCCTAGGGGTGAGGGCGCTTCGCCTCCAGCCGGCTGACGCGGACGACGTAGTCGAGCCCCGAGGCCACGGTGAGGATGGGGACCAGGTAGATCGCTCCCGTCGAGACATCCTCCAGCCAGTGCAGGTCGTGCAGGGAGCCGGAGAGGAGGACGAGGACCACGGCCACGACCTGGAGGGCGGTGTTGACCTTGCTGAGGACCGTGGGCGGGAACCGGCGCACCCCCGCCGCCAGGTAGAGCACCAGGGCCACGGAGACGAGCAGCACGTCACGGGCGATGACCAGGATAGTCACCCAGAGGGGGATCGGAGCCCCGTGGGCGAGGCTCGGGATGGAGAGCACCACGTAGGCGCTGACCAGCAGGAGCTTGTCGGCGATCGGGTCGAGGTAGGCGCCGAGCAGCGACTGCTGGCCCCAGAAGCGGGCGATGAAGCCGTCGAGAGCGTCGGTGACGCCTGCCGCCACGAAGATCAGCAGCGCCTTGGTGGAATCCCCGTTCACCACCTCGATGATGAACAGGGGGACCAGCCCCATCCGCAGCAGGGTGAGCAGATTGGGGACCGTGAAGGTCATGCGCCGCCCAGGAGCTTGACGCTGCGTCGCAGGATCTCCACGGCATCGCTGCCGGCGAGAGGGCCCGTGGGGTCGCAATCGTCCTCCGCGGCCAGGAGCCCGCACGCCAGGGCGGGATCGCAGACGTTGCCGCTGCCACCGGCATTGCCCCCACCTTGACCGGCGCAGGCGCCGGCCCCGAAACGCGCCAGCAGGCGCAGGACCACCCGCAGCGCCGGGCCGCGGCGGATCGACGATCCGGGCGAGAAGCGGTGGAGGGTGGGATCGACATCCATCAGGCCGAGATTGACGACGCGGACGATCTCCTCCTGGTGCGGATTGTCGAGGACGTCCGTGGCGATGCGCCCGGCCGTGGGCCGGCTGTTGCGCACGTCCGGCACCAGCCAGTAGAGGAGCAGGGCGAAGTCGGCCCGGCTGAGCTCCGGCCTGGCGGCGACCTCCTGCACGTCGCGGGGGAGCTGGGAGAGCCGCCAGCGGAACTTGGCGGATTCCAGCTTCTGCGCCAGGGCGGAATCGCCGGGATGGCGGGCGGCGAGGTCCTGGGCGATCTTCAGGCCGGCGCTCGGGTCGCCCACCTCCAGCTCCAGCTCGGCGCGGCGCTCGAGGAGCTGCCGGTCGCCCGCCCGGCGGGCGGCGAGCTCTTTGACAGCGGCGAGCTCGGCGGCGAGGTCGCCCCGGGCCACGGCCACCTTGCGCGCGGCCTCGTAGGTGAGAGTCTCGGAGGGGGCCCAGCTCCGCAGCAGCTCGAGCTGCTTTTCGGCCTCCGGCAGCTTGCCCCCGCGCAGAGCCTCGTCCAGCCGGTTGGCGACGATCTCCAGGGCCCGCGGGTGGAGCTCGTTGACGCGTTTCAAGGCCAGCGGGCTGCGGGCAGCCACGCTGCGATAGGAGGCGTAGGCCAGGGCGACGTCCCCCATGCGCTCGGTGGCCCGCCCCAGCAGGAGCTGGCTCGCCGTGTAGGCGGGCAGGGCGTCGCCCACGGGCAGCAGCCGGAGGAGCACGGCGCGATGGTCGCCGGCGGCGAATTCCACCTGGGCGGCGAGGACCTGGGCCGGGAAGAATTGGGGATCGTCGGCCAGCATCTCGCCGGCGATGCGGCTGGCGGCGTCGGTCTCCCCCCTCTCCAGGAGGCCCCGCCAGGCGGCGGTCAGGCGCTCCCGCCGCTCCGGGTCGACGTCCGGGGAGTAACCCTCGAAGGGATCGATCAGGTACGGCCGGTCGGCCGGGGCGAGAGCCAGAGGTTCCGGAGGACGCCGGGCCGGCTCGCGGACCGGCGGCGGCGGTGCCGAGGTGCAAGCGGTGCCCGCCGCCAGCAGGACGGCCAGCAGGAGGAGAGCCGCAGTAGCCCGGCAGCCATGACGCCCGACCTCAGGCAGGGTGGGGCGCTGCAGTGATGGTGGCGATGGCATGCTTGTAGATGAGGATTTCCTTGCCTTCGCTCTCGAGCACCACGGCGAAGCGGTCGAAGCGCTTGAGGCGCCCCAGAAGGTGCCGGCCGGTTACAAGCTCGAGATACATCGTCTGCCCTTCCTTGAGGCTCTGGAAGAGATACCCATCCTGAATATTGATGTTGTGCTTAGCCATACGCCCTCCCGAGACCCCTGTGCTTGGCATGTTCAAGTACTCCCGGAATCTGCCGTTCAAGATCCTGGGCGGAAAACCAGGTAACCTCCGGCTCCTTCCGAAACCAGGTCTCCTGCCGCTTGGCGAAACGCCGCGTCTCCCTCACGATGTCAGCGACCGCCGTCTCGAGAGACTCGATCCCCTCCAGATGACGGACGAGCTGACGATACCCGATCGCCTGGAAAGCGGGAAGGGTGGGCGAGAAACCCCGGCGCAGGAGCGCCGCCACCTCTTCCAACCAGCCCGCTTCCAGCATCCGGGCCACTCTCACTGCGATTTGATCGTATAAGATGCTACGTGGGAGCGTCAATCCGACACGAATGACCGCAATGCCCTGAGTCCCAAAGGGTTGCTCCGCCGTCCATGCGGATAGCGGCCGGCCGGAGACGAGAGCGACCTCCAGGGCCCGCAGCACCCGCTGGGTATCGCCGGCTCCGAGCCGCTCCACCGTGGCCGGATCGAGCCGTCGCAGCTCCTCCCGCAGCGGCGCCAGTCCCTCGGTCTCCAGCCGTTCCCGCAGCTCGTGACGCACCTCCGGATCGCCCGCCGGCACCGGGCTGATGCCGTCGCAGAGGGCCCGCAGGTAGAGGCCGCTGCCGCCCACCACGACGGGCACCCTCCCCCGCCCCTGGATCTCGGCGATGGCCTCCCGGGCCCGGCGGGCGAAGTCGCCGGCCGAGTACCGCTCGTGAGGCTCCAGGACGTCGATCAGGTGGTGCGGCACCCGCGAGCGCTCCCCGGGGCCGGGTTTGGCCGTGCCGACGTCGAACCCCCGGTAGACCTGGAGCGCGTCGGCGTTGACGATCTCCCCGCCCAGGCTCCCGGCCACGGCCATCCCCAGCGCGCTCTTGCCGGTGGCGGTGGGACCGACGATGGCGAGCACGGGCTCCATGGCTGCCTTAGGGTACAGTGTTTACGGCGGCGGGGTGTGGAGTGCTCCACTGGCGCCTTGCTTTACAGGGACAGCAGGGACTTCAGGGACGACAGGGACAGCAGGCCTTCCAAGGACAACAACGCCGGCAAAGTTGAATCTTGTCCCTGCTGTCGCTGGAGTCCCTGCTGTCCCTGGCTTGTCTGCCGCACAGGACTCAGGCCCGCCTCACTTCGGCGCTCCCGGCGTCGTGATCCGGATCTTCCCGTCAGCCCCGAAGGCGAGCAGGATCTCGCCGCTGCGGTCGGTGCGCAGGACCCTCGCTCCCCCTTCCTGCAGCCGCGTCACCACCTCGGGCGAGGGGTGGTGATAGACGTTGCGCACGCCGGCCGAGATCAGCGCCAGGCGCGGCGTGGCCGCTTCCAGGAAGATCGGAGTCGAAGAGGTCCGGCTGCCGTGGTGGGCCACCTTGAGGACGTCGGTCCGCAGCTCCGGACCGCAGCAGTCCGCCAGCTCGTGCTCGGACTGCCGCTCGATGTCGCCGGTGAGGAGGGCTCGCCGCCCGTGGACCGAGGCCAGGAGCACCAGCGAACGCTCGTTGGTGGCGCGATGGCCCTCGGGCTCCGGATGGAGGACCGCCAGTCGCCAGCGCCCGAGTTTGAGGCGTTGGCCTCGCGAGAGGAAGCGATGGCGCAGGCCGGGCAGGGACAGCAGGCGGCCGGCGCAGCCCTGGGGCTCCCAGCCGGGAGCGCTCCACACCTCGCTCACGGTCAGGTAGGCGGCGATGTCCACCAGGCCACCACAGTGATCGCGGTCGGGGTGAGTCATAACGAGGGCGTCCAGGCGATGGACGCCCTCGCCCAGCAGGGCCGGCAGGAGCACCCGGCCGCCGAGATCGGCGCCATCCCACCCTCCCCCGTCCACCAGGATCGCGTGGTCGCCATCGCGCAGCAGGATCGAGTCCCCCTGCCCCACGTCGAGCATCGTCAGCTCGGGACCACGGCGCTCGATCCCAACTCCGGAGACGGCGGCCCACAGCCCGGCCCCGGCACAGGCGGCGGCGAGAAGGCGCAGAGCCCGGAGCCGCGGTGGCAGCAGGAGAGCCAGCCCGAAACCGAGGGCCAGCAGGCAGGCGGCCCAGGCGGGAACCGCCAGCGGCAGGGGGCACCAGATGCCCGGCGGCGTGCGCGAGGGCCAGGAGAACGGCGTGGCCAGGAGATCGAGGATGGGGAGCAGCCGCGCCGCCAGAGAAGACGAGACGAGGGCCGCCGCCGTCCAGACGAGAGAGGCCGCCAGAGCCAGCCCCGTCCACGGCACCGCCGGCAGGTTGAGCAGCGGCGCGAGCGGCGAGAACAGGTAGAAGCGCGGCAGCGCAAAGGGAAGAGTCGCGAGCTGGGCGCTGGCGCTGGCCGCGAGCGACGCTGTGAGCCACCTCGGGAGATGGCGACTGTGCCAGCGTCTGGCGAGATGCGGCGCGACCAGCAGCAGCCCTGCCGTGGCGGCCACCGTGAGCTGGAAGGCGGGCGACCGCACCAGGTCGGGACGGTCCAGGACCAGCAGGATCACCGCCCAACCCAGGGCGTTGGCGGCGGCCGGCGGGCGCTCGGCGAGGAGGGCGAGCACGGCGAGCCAGGCCATCACGGCGGACCGCACCAGCGCCGGCATCGGCCCCACGAGCAGCAGGTAGAGGGAGCTGGCCGCCAGCATCAGCAGCAGGCGGGGCCGCCGGGGGAGAAAGCCGCCGAGGAGCCAGACCGCCCCCGCCACCAGGGCCACGTGCACGCCGGAGACGGAGAGGAGATGGTAGATGCCCGTCACCCGCAAGCCCCGCTTCCATTCCAGGGGGAGCCCGCCGGCGTCGCCCAGCACCAGGGCGCGGGCCAGGGCCTTGCCCTGGCGATCGCCATCGCTGTCCGGTCCTGCAGCCCGGTAGGCGTCCTCCACCCGCCGGCGGAGGGTATCCGAGAGGCGGGCGACCCAGCCGGGCGGAGCCTCGACGGCGAGGAGCTGGCGGCTCTTCACCCGCAACCGCCACGGCCCCGGCGGCACGGGAATGCGGTTGGCGAAGCCCGGCGAGCGGCTGAGATAGCCCTGGAGGCGCAGGGTCGACCCGAAAGACGGCGGCGGCGCCTCCGGATCGGGAAGGTGGACGACGACCTCCAGAGGCGGCGACCCGACGCGGTCCCCCTGACGCAGCCGAAGCACGCGGGCGGGAGCGGACCAGCCGTCGTCGTCGGGGGACCAGTGGCCGGCGACGTGGACCACGGCCTCGACCGGGCGTTCCCGGATCAGGCCGGCAGTCGGGTCCGCGGGAAGGACGAGCCGCACGGCGGCAACGAGCAGGCCCAGGCTCAGGAAGGCCAGGCAGATGCCGGCGGGCCGCCGGAGGGCAAGGGCCAGCAGGGCCAGGGCCGCGAGCAGCGGCACCGGCAGGTACGGGAGCTCGAAGGCGAGCAGGGAACCGGCGACGAAACTCGCGGCCGGCAGGAGCATGGGAGCGGTTCTGGTATCCATGTTCCATAAAAACGGAAAAACTCGCTCCCATCGCTCAGCTTTAGTCTCGGCTTAAAGACCCTCATCACCCCGGCCCTCTTCTCCCGCCCCCTCCCACCCCCCTCACCGGGAGAAGAGGGAGAAAGGCAAGAACCCTTCAGCCGGGTCCCCCTCTCCCGGTGAGGGGGGTGGGAGGGGGCGGGAGAGGGTCGGGGTGAGGGCCCGCCCCGAAGGGGCGCTTATTTCTTGGGCTCCGCTTCCGGCGAGAACAGCGACAGCACCGGCAGCCCCAGCCGGCGGCGCAGGGTTTGGCGGAAGAGCCGATCGCGAGAGGTCTCCAGCTCGTCGGCCGGCAGGCGGCCGCGGAGCAGGGCCAAGGTCTTCTCCACCGCCGCGCCGATCTCGGTCCGGTCCTCCCCGGTCAGGCCGGCCGCGGCGGCGTCGAGCATCTCGCGGTCGAGGGCGGCGAGGCGGTCCTCGACCTGCTGGGGATCGCCGGCGAGCGCGGCGACTCGGGTGGCCAGGCCGGAGAGGGAGGGGGGAAGCGAGGCGGCGAGGGCGGCGAGGCGGGGCGCCACCTCGAAGGCCGGTGCCGCGGCCCGGTGCCCCGGCGCGGTGAGCTCCTTGAGATCGGTCCACGCCGCTTCGACGGCGGGAGCGCAGTAGCGCAGGCTGGAGATCTTCCCTTTCGCGCCCCGCTCCCTGCGCCTGGCGAAGACCTCCTCCAGCGTCCGCCGCACCAGATCGAGAGGGACCCCCTCCTGATGCCAGCGCCGGGCCACCTGCCAGTCCGTGGGCGACAGCAGCAGGGGCGAGCCCCGCAGCTCCACGAAGATCTCTTCGACGGCCTGGAAGTAGGCGTGGTCCGGGTCCGGCCCGTCAGCGGTGGCGCTCATGAAAGGTCAGCAGATCCGCGAGGCCGATCACGATATCAGAAGGGTGACGTACAATCTTGGGATGGCCAGCACTGGTAAGACTCCAGAGATCGACCCCTCGGTCCAGACCGAACGCGACAGCCGCCTGAAGGCTGAGGAGTCGCTGCGCCAGAGCGAGGAGCTCTTTCGCCTGCTCGTCGAGGGCGTGACGGACTATGCCATCTTCCTGCTCGATCCCAACGGGATCGTGACGACGTGGAATCTCGGCGCCGAGCGCATCAAAGGCTACAGCGTCCAGGAGATTATCGGCCGTCACTTCTCCATCTTCTACCCCGAGGAGTCCGTGGCGCGAGGGTGGCCCGAGTACGAGCTGAAGGTCGCGGCCGCCGAGGGCCGGTTCGAAGACTACGGCTGGCGCGTGCGCAAGGACGGCTCGCAGTTCTGGGCGAACGTGATCATCACGACCCTGTATGACCGCGGCAGGCTGCTGGGCTTCTCGAAGGTCACCCGCGACCTGACCGAGAAGAAGCGGACGGAGGAGGAGCTGCAGCAGGAGCGGGACCTGCTGGAAGAGCGGGTCCAGGAGCGCACGGCGGAGCTGACGCGGCTGGAACAGGAGCTCCGCCAGAAGGTGGCAGAGCTGGCGGCGGCCGATCGCCGCAAGGACGAGTTCCTGGCGACACTGGCCCACGAGCTGCGCAACCCGCTGGCCCCCCTCCGCCACGCGCTGCAGCTCCTGCAACTGACGGACGGCGATCCGGACCTCCGCAAGAAGGCCCGCAGCGTGATGGAGCGCCAGCTCGCGCAGATGGTGCGGCTCATCGACGACCTGCTCGACGTGTCCCGCATCACCCGCAACAAGCTCCAGCTCCGCAAGGAGCGCGTCGAGCTGGCGACCGCGATCCAGAGCGCGCTGGAGGCGGTCCGGCCGCTCGTCGAGACCGCGGGGCACGAGGTCACGGTCGCGCTCCCTGCGGAGCCGGTCCACCTGGACGCCGACCCGACCCGGCTGACCCAGATCTTCACCAACCTGCTCAACAACGCCGTCAAGTACACGGAGCCGGGCGGCCACGTCCGCCTGGCGGCCGAAAGACGGGGCAGCGAAGTCGTGGTGTCCATCCGCGATACCGGCATCGGCATCACCGCCGAGCACCTGCCTCACCTCTTCGAGATGTTCTCGCAAGTGACGCCGGCCCTGGACAGGTCCACCGGCGGCCTCGGGATCGGCCTCGCCCTGGTGCGGGGACTGGTCGAGCTGCACGGCGGCAGCGTCGAGGCGCACAGCGCGGGCTTAAGCCAGGGGAGCGAGCTCGTCGTCCGCCTGCCCGTGGCCGCGGCTCCAGCGTCCGCGCCGTCGCAGCCGGAAGCCGAGCAACGTTCCCCCTCCGGCGCGCGGCGCCGCATCCTCATCGCCGACGACAATCTGGACTCGGTCGAGGTCCTCGGCATGGTCCTGGAGCACGTCGGCTACGAGGTGCGGACGGCTCACGACGGCCTCGAGGCGGTGCAGGCGGCGGCGACCTTCCGCCCCGACGTCGCACTGCTCGACATCGGCATGCCGGGGCTCAACGGCTACGAGGCGGCGCGGCGCATCCGCGAGCAACCCGGGGGCTGGGACATGGTCCTCGTGGCCATCACCGGCTGGGGGCAGGAGGACGACAAGCGGCGGGCCCGGGAAGCGGGCTTCGATCACCACCTGACCAAGCCGGTGGATCCCGCCGATCTCCAGAAGCTCCTGGCGTCGGTCCTCAGGTAGCCCGCCGCCGGACCCTCAGCGGTTGCGCTCATAGATGAGCTTCAGGCCCGCGAGCGTCAGGTCGGGGTCCACCTCGCGGATGTACTTCGAGCCCGAGGCGATGAGCGGCGCCTGGCCGCCGGTGGCGACGACGCTCCTGACCCCCGGGATCTCGGCGTGGAGCCGTTCGAGGATGCCGTCAACCAGGCCGATGTAGCCGTAGTAGATGCCGGCCTGCATGGCGGCGGCGGTGTTCTTGCCCACCAGCTCCGTGGGCTTGCGCACGTCCACCCGGTAGAGGCGCGAGGCGTGGGCGAAGAGGGCCTCGGCCGAGATGGTGATCCCCGGGGTGATGATGCCTCCCGCATACTCCCCCGCCGCGTTGACCACGTCGAAGGTGGTGGCGGTGCCGAAGTCGACGACGATCACCGGCGAGCCGTAGCGCTCGCGGGCGGCGACGGCGTTGACGATGCGGTCCGCGCCCACCTCGGTCGGGTTGTCGTAGCGGATGGGCATGCCGGTGCGCACCCCCGGCTCGATGAACAGCGGCTGCTTGCCGAAGTAGCGCTGGGCCATGCGCTCGAGGGTGAGGTGGAGGGGGGGCACCACCGAGGAGATCACCACCGCCTCGGCCGCGACGGGATCGACCCCGCGCAGGGTGAACAGGGGGAGGAGCAGCGAGCCGTACTCGTCCGCCGTGCGCTCCGTGTCTGTCGACAGCCGGAAGCTCTCCACCAGCTCGTCGCCCCGGTAGATGCCGAACACCGTATTGGTGTTGCCCACGTCCACCAGGACGAGGATGCCGGCCGGCTCGCTCGGGCCTCTCTTCATCCCTCGATCACCTCGCCGGACGCCACCGGCACCAGCCGGCCGTTGCTGTCCAGCAGCAGCCGGCCGAATTCGTCGAAGCCCAGGAACGTCCCCGTGATTTCATTTTCGCCGATGCGGCAGACGATCCGTTCCCCCGGCTGGTGGATGGACAGGGCACGGTAGCTCTCCACGGCCCAGGCGCCGTCGGCGGCATGGGCGAGCGCGGCCTCCAACCCCAGCACCAGGTCCCAAGTGAAGTCAACGAAGTCCGCGAGGCTTTCGTCCTGGTCACCCGCTCCCTGCAGGACGCGCACCGAGGTCGCATTGTCCGGCAGGTCCGCCGCCTGCTGCGAAAAATTCACTCCGAAACCGATGAGGGCCAGGGTGCCCTCCCCGGGGCGCACCGCGGCCTGGATGAGGATACCGCCGATCTTCCTGCGCTCGCTCCCCACCTCGACCACCAGGTCGTTGGGCCACTTCAGCCGGCACGGCACGGGCAGGTGGGCCGAAACGGCCCGGCAGAGCCCGACGCCCGCCAGCAGGGGGAGGGTCTGGAGCAGGCCGGGGTCTTCCACCCGCAGCACCCAGGTGGCATAAACCCCCTTGCCCGCGGGGCTCGACCAGCTCCGCCCCTGGCGCCCGCGGCCGCCGGTCTGCTCCAGGGCCAGCACCACGAGGGGGTGGAGCGTCTGCGCCTCGTTCTGGTACTCGGTGGCGATGGCACGGGCGAGCGCGTTGGTGGAGTCCACGGTGGGGAGGATCACCAGGTTCTCGGGGCCGCCGCGGCGCTCCCGCCGCCGTTGCAGCCCTGCGACGTAGCGCTCGAAGTCCTCCACGGCCATCACTTCCCCCTAGGAAAGGCCCAGGCTGGAGCGCAGGGCGGCCTGCCGCTCGCGCATCTCCGCCAGCTTCGCCCGCCCGCCGTCCACCACGTGGGCCGGCGCCTTGGCCAGGAAGTCGGGGTTGCCCAGCCGCTCCTCGGCGCGGCCGATCTCGGCGGTCAGCTTCTCCAGCTCCTTCGCGAGACGCCCGCGCTCGTCGTCTCCCAGGACCTGCTTTTCCACCACGGCGCCGATCTCGACGCCGGCGACGAGATCGCGCACCGCCCCCTCCGGGGGAGCCCCCATCGTCACCGTCTCGACCCGGCCCAGGAAGCGCAGCAGCGGCGCCTGCCCGGCGAGCAGCCCTCCCACCGCAGGATCGCCAGCGTGCACGAACAGGTCGAGCTTCGCCTTCGGAGCGAGACCCAGCTCGGCGCGCAGGGCGCGGGCGCGGGTGACCACCTGGATGAGGGCGTCCATCCCCGCCTCCACCTCGGGGCTCTCCCAGGCCGCCTCGCGCCCGGGGTAGGGGGCGAGGCAGATCGTCTCGGGGTGGATCGCCTCGTGCCCCGGCAGCCGCTGCCACAGCTCTTCCGTGAGGAACGGCATCACGGGATGGAGGAGCCGCAGGGCGCGGTCGAGCACCGTCAGCAGCACCTCCCCCACCCGCGGCCGTGGCGCCTCGCCAAACAGGGCGGGCTTCGACAGCTCGATGTACCAGTCGCAGAAGTCACCCCAGAAGAAGTGATAGAGGCGGTTGCACGCCTCGTCGAAGCGGAAGGCCGTGAAGCGCGGCTCCACCTCGGCCGCCACGCGGGAGAGGCGCGAGAGGATCCACCGCTCGGGCGCCGCCAGCCCCGCGGGATCGATCGCCTCCTGCACCCGCGCTTCTCCCACTCTGGACAAGGCGAAGCGGGTGGCGTTCCAGAGCTTGTTGCCGAAGGCGCGATAGCCAGCGATCTGGTCCTTGTTCAGGGGGATGTCCCGCCCCGGGCTGTCGAGCGAGGCGAGGGTGAAACGCACGGCGTCGGCGCCGAACTCGTCGATCAGCTCCGAGGGATCGAGCACGTTCCCCTTGGTCTTCGACATCTTCTGCCCTTCGGCGTCGCGCACCAGGCCCGTGAGATGGACGCTTGCGAACGGGACCTCGCCCGTGAAGTGGAGGCCGGCCATCACCATGCGGGCCACCCAGAAGAAGAGGATGTCGAAGCCGGTCACCAGCACCGAGGTGGGATAGAACGTCCGGTAGTCCACCGTGTCGTCCGGCCAGCCGAGGGTGGAGAACGGCCACAGGGCGGAGGAGAACCAGGTGTCGAGCACGTCCGGATCCTGAGTGAGGCGGTCGGTGCCCGCCTCCGCTGCCGCCTCCTCGGCGGTCATGGCCACGAAACAGCGCCCGTCCGCGGTGTACCAGGCGGGGATCTGGTGCCCCCACCAGAGCTGGCGGGAGATGCACCACGGCTTGATGTTGGTGAGCCAGTGCTCCCAGGTCTTGTCCCAGCTCTCGGGCACCAGGGCGAGGCGGCCGTCGCGGTTGGCGGCCAGCGCAGCCTCCGCCATCCCCGACACGTCGCAGAACCACTGCGTCGAGACCAGCGGCTCGATGGGCTCGCCCCCCCGCTGGCTGTGGCCCACGTTGTGGACGTGGTCCTCGACCTTGAGCAGCCAACCCTCCTGCCGCAGCCGCTCGACCACCTGCCGGCGGGCCTCGAAACGGTCGAGGCCGGCGAAGTCCGGACCCGCCTCGGCGGTCATCCGGCCGTCGGGGCCGATCACCGAGATCCCCGGCAGGTCGTGGCGCCGGCCCATCTCGAAGTCGCTGGGATCGTGAAACGGCGTGATCTTGACCAGGCCGGTACCGAACTCGCGGTCGACCGCGGCGTCGGCGATGAACGGCAGGCGCCGGCCCACCAGCGGCAGGATCGCCGCCCGGCCGTGGAGGTGGGTGTAGCGCTCGTCGTCCGGGTGGAGGGCCACGGCCGTGTCGCCCAGCATGGTCTCGGGCCGGGTGGTGGCCACCACGATGCGCTCGTCGCTGCCTTCCACCGGATAGGCGACGTGGTAGAGCTTGCCCTGCACCGTCTTCATCTCCACCTCGAGGTCGGAGACGGCCGTGCCCAGGGCCGGGGACCAGTTGACCATGTACTCGCCGCGGGTGATGAGCCCCTCGCGATAGAGGCGGACGAAGGCCGTGCGCACGGCGCGGGAGAGGCCGGGGTCCATGGTGAAACGCTCCCGCGTCCAGTCGCAGGAGGCCCCCAGGAGGTCGAGCTGCTGGCGAATGTTCCCCTGGTACTGCTCCTTCCACTGCCACATCCGCGCCAGGAAGCGCTCCCGTCCCAACTCGCGCCGGCTGGTCCCCTCGCTCGTGAGCTGGCGCTCCACCATGAGCTGGGTGGCGATGCCGGCATGATCGGTGCCGGGCAGCCACAGGGCGTTGTAGCCCTGCATGCGCCGCCAGCGGGTGAGCAGGTCCTGGAGGGTGTACTGGAGAGCGTGGCCGACGTGGAGCTTGCCGGTGACGTTGGGGGGCGGGATCATGATGCAGTAAGGGGGCTTCGCCGACGGCGCCTCGGCCCGGAAGTACCCCTTCTCCGCCCAGCGCCGCTGCCACGCCTGCTCGTAGCTCTTCGGCTCGAAGCGCTTGTCCATTTCGCTTTCGGCGGGCGCCGCCGTCTTCGTCTCCGTGCTCGTGCCGCTCACCACCAGACCTCCGTCGCTGCGATCCAATCATCCATCAAACAGAAGGGAGCGGTGACTGCACCGCTCCCCGTTCGCCCTCGGACCTGGCCGAAGGCAGGCGCTACTCGACCTGGGATTCGAGCTCGCGCAGGCGGTCGCGGATGATCACCTCGGCCATGTCCGGGATGACCTCCCAGGCCACGTCCCGCACGGTCTTGTCGCCCAGCAGCTCCACCACCCGGCGCGCGATGCGGTCCACGTCCGCGTCGGAGAGGTGCCCGCCGCCATTGCCGGCCTCGGGGGCGACAGCCGCAACCGGCGCCGCGGCCGGCTCGGGGGCCGGTGGGCTCCACGGCTGTGGCTCCGGTTCCACCTGCCAGGAAGGTGGCTCGTCCAGCCGGAGCTCCGGGGCCGGCGCGCCAAAAACCGGCTCCGGGCCCGTGGGGGCGGCCGCCCAGTCGAAACCGGCGGCTGCGGGGGCGGGGGCCGGGGGCTCCTCCGGCAGATAGCGATCCTGGGGCTCTTCGAAGGCCAGCTCGGAGGGGGCGCCGAAGACGTCCCCCTGCACCGCGAAGGAGGTCGCGCTCTCCTCCAGCTCGAACACCGGCTCCTCCTCCACCTGGTAGGTGGGATCGGGCTCCAGGGCGAACGACGGCTCGCGGTCGAACGGCTCCGGAGATGGCGCCGGCGGGGCCGGCGGCGGCAACGGCGTCGGCGCGGGCCCCAGGTCGAAGCTCCCCCAGGCCGGCTCGGGAGAGAAGACCGGAGGGGGAGACTCCAGGCCCGGCGCTCCCGGCGCCGCCGGTATCCCGGCCGCTGGCAGAAAGTCCAGGGTGGGCAGCGGCGTCCGCTCGGTCACCGGCGGTGCGGCAGCGGCAGCCGTCGCCTGCGGGATCTGCGATGTCTGCGGGGTGGACGCGAGCAGCTCCTGCACGCGCTGCAGCAGCTCCTGGGAGTCGAACGGCTTCTTCAAGAAGGAGTCGGCGCCGGCGGCCCGGGCCTCGTTCTCGTCGAAAGGCTCGAAGGTTCCCACCAGCAGCAGCACGGGGACGCCGGCCCGGAGCTGCTTGGCGCGCCGGCAGACCTCGTAGCCGTTGGCGCCCGGCATGTGCACGTCGGCGATGATGAAATCGGGCTTGACTTCGGGGAGCAGGGCGAGCGCCTCGTCACCGTTGCTCACGGCGCGGACCTCGAAGTCCTCGTCCATGAACGTCAGCTCGATGACTTTCTGAATGGTGACGCTGTCGTCCGCCAGCAGGATCCTTCTTTTCATTCCTCCTCCGTCCTGTTCAGAGTAACGTAGCACCCCGGGACCGGGCCGTCAAACCGTTCTCACCGCGGGGGTTATGCCCGTCAGGCCGCGGCGAGGCGGGTCTGCAGGTAGGCGATGATCGACTTCGTGGAGGTCCCGGGCAGGAAGATCTCGTCGATGCCGGCGGTCTTCAGGGTCTGGATGTCCTGCTCGGGAATGATGCCGCCGGCGAAGACCAGGACATCCTCCGCCCCCTGCTCTCTGAGCAACCGGGTCACCTCGGGCAGCAGGGCATTATGGGCGCCGGACAGGATGGAGAGCCCCACCGCGTCCACGTCCTCCTGCACGGCCGCGGCCGCGATCTGCTCGGGCGTCTGCCGCAACCCGGAGTAGATCACCTCATAGCCGGCGTCGCGCAGGGCCCGCGCCACGATCTTCGCCCCCCGGTCGTGCCCGTCCAAGCCCGGCTTGGCGATGAGGATGCGAACCCGTCTGTCGCTCATGGAGCGGGATTGTAGCAGAGCCCTCACCTGTCCCCCATAGGCGCTCGGAGCCCCCCTCCCAAGACCCTCATCACCCCGGCCCTCTTCTCCCGCCCCCTCCCAACCCCCCTCACCGGGAGAAGAGGGAGACCAGCAAGGTCGCTCCAACCGGG
>Ga0136846_1208238_pt1 | contig 199094 bp, 170 predicted proteins | sample HopSoiMetagenom2_FD_96841 | JGI IMG/M metagenome (GOLD analysis project Ga0136846, IMG submission 96841) | Grasslands soil microbial communities from Hopland, California, USA - 2 Assembly 2016 (version 4) | ecosystem: Environmental > Terrestrial > Soil > Grasslands | place: USA: Hopland... | reverse complement strand
TTTTTCGAACCTGTCTGTGTTTTTTTTAATGAACTTTAATCGTCCGAATATTTTTAAAGCAGGGTTATAATAATACAGCCCGTTTTTAAAAGTGCCAATCCATAAATTCCCCTTTTTGTCTTCTGTTATCGACGAAAAGAAAACATTGTCGGGAAAAAAGCTTAGTGGTTTAAAATTTTGAGATCTTTTATTATACGAATACATGCCATTGGAAGTGCCTATAAAAATGGTACCGGCGCTGCTTTTAAAAAGAGAGTGAATAAAATTGCTCTTTAGCTGGTTAGGTCCGTTGCCGTACACAAAATGCCTGATTACTTTTTGGGTGGTTAAATCTAAAATATTCAGGCCATGTTCAAAAGTGCCCACCCAAAGATGGTTGCCATCAACCAGTAGCCCGTGAATATTGGTATGCGCTATACCGCTATGGCCATCTTCCGGAGTTAAGGTTATAAATTTCCCGGTCTTAGGGTTGAGCATGTTTAGCCCGGCGTCTTCGGTTCCTATCCATATATTACCTTTATTATCCTGCTTTATCTCTCTTACCGCGTTTCCCTGCAGCGAATGGGTACCGGGTATAAAAAAGTACTTTTCAAATGCGAGTTTTTGTTTGGAGTAATAGTTAACACCTCCAAAATAAGAACAGGCCCATATACCTCCTTCTTTGTCTTTGGCAAAGGAATAAATAGCATTATCCGATAATGCGTAAGGGTTGACTGTATTTTTTTTGAGATGCTGAAAGCTGTGCTGAACAGCATTGTAAATATAGATGCCGCTTTCGGTAGCTATCCAGAATTCTTTATCTGTGTTGCGGATAAAATCGCGAACATATATTTCAGTATGGTCTTCATTGTATGTCAGGAGGTCGGTGTATTCATGCGTTGAGAGGTTAAATGTTTTGACACCCTGGTTAGAGGTTCCCACGAACAAAAAGCCCAGCCCCGAATCGTATATTTTTTCAATCCAGCCCGAAGTAGTTGGCTTGGAGTGCGAAAAAAGGGAGTAGGGTAGGAAACGGTTTGTAGCCGGGTTATAGCGCAATATCTGGCCATTAATGTTCCCTACCCAGATGTCTCCTGTTAAAGACCGGGCTATGGTTACGCAAAAGTTCAGGATGCTGCTGTCGTCATATCTTTTTATGTTTTTTTCAATGAAGGAGAACCGGAAAAGTTTAAAGCCTGATATTAACCAGAGATTTCCTTGTTTATCCGTTGTAATGCCGCTGATTTCGCTTTGGGGCGCTTCTTTTAACAGGCTGAATTTTTCTGATGCATAGTCGTAGCTATATAATCCCCGCTCTGTACCCACCCACAAAGTACCTCTCTCGTCTTCGTATAATCTCCAGATCGAGTTGTTGCCGATACTGTTACTGTCAGCAGGGTTATTCCTGTAAATTTTAAAAGTGTAGCCATCAAACCTGTTGAGCCCGTCTTTTGTGCCGAACCACATAAATCCCTTACTGTCCTGCAATGTGCATATGGCAGTGTTATTCGACAAACCATCTTCAACCTGGTAATGCCTGAAATAATGAGGCTGCCCTGTAAGAGGAAGATAATACAGCAGGCATAATACGTACAGCAGAAATCGGACGCTATCATTCATTTAAAGTGGCAATCAGAATGCGAATATAAAAATTGAGACAATATGTAGAAAGAATGAGACGAAATGTCTTTAACAAAAAACCAGCCGATTCTAATTTAGCACAGCGTTCCTTTTATTCAAATAAACGAATTGTCATATGAAATTGAAACAATTGCAATGGGCAGTACATGCCTGTGCTGTAAAAGCGAGGTGCTTCCTGGGAAAAAGCCTTGCAAAAAAATATTTTACCTTATCTTTTTTTCTGGTAATTACTTCTTCATTGTTTGCTCAAACACCTGTTACAGGTAAGGTTACAAATGAAAAGCAGGAGCCGTTGGGAGGAGTAAGTGTTGGGATAAAGGGTGCTACGTCTGCTACCGTAACAGACCAGGAGGGTAATTACACTATCACCGCTACTCCCGAACAAATCCTCGTTTTTTCCTCTGTGGGCTATGCTTCAAAAGAGGTTGCAGTGGGCAATGAGAAAACCATCAATGTACAATTAGCGGTATCAGCAGTTGACCTGGGAGAAGTAGTGGTAGTAGGATATGGAACCCAGCAGCGGAAAGATCTTACAGGCGCCGTTTCGGTAGTGAAAGCTGCAGATGTTAAAAAGCGGCAGGCTACCAGTGTGGCAGAAGCTATGCAGGGGCTGGCTACCGGTATCAAAGTAAGGGGCGGGGGCCAGCCCGGGTCGGAGGCCCAGATACAGATCCGGGGTCTTAAAAATGTATCAAACAGTAACCCGTTGTATGTAATAGATGGGTTGATAACAACGGCTAACCGCGACTTCAACCCCAATGATATTGAATCTATCCAGATATTAAAAGATGCTTCTGCTGCTGCCATATATGGCTCGCGTGCCGCAAACGGCGTGGTTATCATTACTACCCGTAAAGGAAAGGAAGGGCCGATGAAAATTGATTTTTCTGCGAAATCGGGCATACAAATCATGCCAAGGTATGAGCTTGCCGGAACAGAAGAATTTAAGCGCCTGAATTATATGGCGTATGACAATGCAGGCGTAGCCAGGCAAAAGTTAGATACTACTGTCAACACCAACTGGCAGGATGAAGCTTACAGAACCGGAAACATTAATGATCTTAACCTGTCTTTTTCCGGCGGTGGTAAAAATGGCTCTTACCTGACATCTTTGGGTTATTTTGGCAACCGCGGAACAGTGATCAGTACCGGTTTCGACCGGTTTAGTTTCAGGGTAAATTCACAGGGATCGAAAGGGATCTTCAGCATTGGTGAAAATTTAGCGATCACCAATGCCAAAACAGATGAAATGGGAGGCAACCCTGTTTTAGATGTAGTACGTTTGTTGCCTACCATACCTGTATATAATGCTGACAATCCCGGCGGTTTTGGGTATGGCGATGAAGCAAAGGCCCGCACATTTGCCACCAACCCGGTTGCCATTGCCAACCTGATTGCGCAAACCAATGAGAACCTAAGGTTACGTGGTAATATCTGGTCAGAATTAAAGTTTGCCAGCTGGCTAAAATACCGGCTGAACCTGGGCTACGAAACCAGCCGGGATCACTACAAGTTTTTCCGTAAGCCGGGGAACTGGACCCTAAACCAGGCCTATGAACCCTCTATTGCCAACGAAAACCGGGCAGAATCGGTTACAAAGCTGGTAGAGAATACACTGACTTTTAAAAACAAGTTTTCAAAGCATGACGTTTCGGTCATTGCAGGGCAGTCTTTTCAGCAGGATGATTATGCACAGATATGGGGACAGAAAAGAGATATCTTAAGCAATTCTTCAGGGCACTATTACGACGTTTTAGACCAGGGGGTAGACGCCCAGCTGGGAGGATACCGGAACCGGGCAGTTTTACTGTCTTACTTTGGACGAGCAGAATATTCTTATGACGACAAATATTTAGTAAATGTGGTAGTAAGGCGCGATGGCTCTTCCCGTTTAGGCAAAGGCTTAAAATGGGGTAACTTTCCCTCCGTATCTGCCGCCTGGCGTATCAGCAAGGAAGGTTTTTTTAACGCAGACTGGATCAACGACCTTAAAATAAGGGCCAACTATGGTACGTTGGGAAGCTCCAATATTGGTTATTACGAATCGCGGGCTTTTATCAATACCCTTACTACAATTGCCATGGGGATCGATCAGAAAAAGGAGCTGGCAGCTACACAGGTAAGGCTCGCTAATGCCGACCTGAGATGGGAAACCCTGAAGCAGCAAAACTATGGATTTGATCTTTCGGTTTTAAATAATAAGCTCTCCATATCGGCTGAGTACTTCATCGCCCGCACGTCGGATGTTTTATATCAGTCGCCTATTCTAATGACCACCGGGCATGATGGAGACGCACCAAGAGCCAATGCCCTGACCCTGGAAAATAAAGGCTTTGAGTTTACGGCTACTTATCGCAATAATGATCATCCTTTTGGATATTATGCAACTGTTAACCTTACTACACTTAAAAACAGGATTTTAAAACTCGGATACGGAAGAAATGAGCTGTATGTGGGTAATACGGTTACCAAACTGGGCGAACCTATTGGTATGTGGTATGTGCTGCAAACAGACGGGCTGTTTCAGTCGCAGGCCGAAGTAGACGATTACAAGAATGCTGAGGGCAAAGTTATTCAGCCGAATGCCAAACCGGGAGATATCCGTTACAGGGACAACAATGGCGACGGGCAGATAACCAACGCAGATAAGGTGGTTGTAGCAAATCCATGGCCTAAGCTGGAAATGGGATTGAATACAGGAGCAACCTACAAAAACTTTGAGCTAACCATGGACTGGTTCGGTTCTTTCGGTGCTACCGTTTTTAACGGGCCGAGAAGCGTCATGGATCGCTTCGATGATAACTCTAACTACAGGGCGGGCATTCAGCCATGGACACCCGAGAATCCTAATACAGATGTGCCACGGGCTTACTATGGCTCTACACTCAATTCTAGAGGCGATACAGAACGCTGGCTGGAAAACGGAAGTTTTTTTCGGTTAAAGCTCTTAAGTATCGCGTACAACTTGCCTGACAATCTTTTAAAAAAGGTTGGGTTTTCCAATGCCCAGGTTTCACTGACCGGGCAGAATATCATCACTTTCACCAAATATACCGGCCTCGATCCTGAGTTTAGTAATGGCAGCGTATTTGAAAAAGGCTATGATTTTGGCGCTTACCCCAATGTAAAAATGTATTCCTTAGGCCTTCAGTTGGGATTTTAATTTGAATAATGCATTAAAAACAGAGTTATGAAATGCTCCTACAACAGTAAAAGGATAATGGCGCATTCCATCTGCTCAATTTTAAAAAATTAAAAGTAAACAGATGAAAAGACTTATTATAACGATGCTGGTAGCCGCGGTTTTTTTAACCGGCTGTAGTAAAAGCCTGCTGGATCAAGACAATCCTAACACCCTTACGGTTGATGAATTCTGGAAATCGGAAACCGATGCCCAAAAAGGTGTAAATGCTATATACGCGATGTTTTATCAGGACGGCACATGGTCCAGGTGGATATTCTTCAGGCTTGATCTTACTTCGGATGAAGGGTTTAGTAAAAGTCCCTGGATAGAACTGGCCGACTGGACGAGATTTCAGTATGTAAACTATAATTTCTGGGAAGGAAATGCCTGGACCTGGAGAGATACCTATAAAGCGATATTCAGGTGTAACCAGGTGTTGAAATATGTTCCTGACATCAACTTCAGCGATGCAACAAAGAAAGAGCGCATACTGGCACAGGCTAAATTCTTAAGGGCGTTTCACTATTATTATGCGGCCTTATTGTGGGAAAAAATACCTATTGTATTAGAACCGCCTGTTGATCCGGGCGAGCAACCCCGGGAAAATACATTAACAGAGGTATGGGCCCAGGTAGAAAAAGACCTGAATGAAGCTTTGCCGGGTTTACCCGAAAAATGGGATGATCCGAATTTAGGACGGCCTACCAAAGGAGCGGCCTATGGAATGCTTGCCAGGGCCTACATGCAGCAACATAAGTGGCCGGAAGCAAAAGCAGCGCTTGATTACTTTATAACAGGTACCGGGAAAGGCCTGTATGATTTGGTTGATTTTAAAGAAAATTTCAGAGCAACACAGGAAAATAATAAGGAATCGGTATTTGAAATTCAGCATTCGAGCGAAAATACCGGTGGAGACTGTGATTGTGTTGACAATAATATGGGCTCTAACAGGGCGCAGTTTTTTGCTCCGCGCAGCATTGGCTGGAGCGATGGACAGGCAAGATACTGGTTGGTGAATGAGTTTAAAAAGGAAAAAACAACCGATAATCAAATTGATCCGCGTTTAAGGTACTCGCTTTTTTATCCCGGGCTTGAAGCCGATTTTGGCGATAAGATATATGGCCGTTCATGGCAATGGGATGCTGATGAAGCCTGGTTTAAAAAATACTCCAGGGATTATTACCGTACTAACGAAGATTATTTTAATGAGATCAATAACCGGGTGATAAGATTTGCCGATATATTGCTGATGTACGCCGAAGTATTAAACGAGCTGGGGCAGACGACAGATGCTTATACTTATGTTAACAGGGTGCGGGCCCGTTCAAAAATGGCGCCTCTTGCTACTGCTTATCCGTCAATCGGTAACAACAAGGATCTCTTCAGGAACAGGTTAAAGATAGAGCGCGCGCTGGAGCTGTGCGGGGAAAGTGTGCGCTGGGCTGACTTAAAACGCTGGGGCGACCTCGAAACACAGGACAAAGTAAATGCAGTTGCAGAACGTGACCCTGATTTCAGAAATTTTGTGGTAGGCAAGCATGTCAGGCTACCTATTCCTCAAACAGAAGTATTGAATAACCCCAATTTGCAACAAAACCCTGGATATTAATTGCGATGGAATAAATAACAATAAAATATTTTGCCATGAAAGCCAGTAAAAAACGGTCAGCATTAATAACTATGATAGGCTGTAGCTGTCTTCTCGTATTTCTTATCTCCTGTAAAAAAAATGAAAGGGAGCCGGTATTAAAAAGCGATGTTCCGCAACATGCCGAAAATGGTGAGGGCAGTGTTCAGCTTTTGGCTTCTCTTGATTTAATGAGTGGTAACCCTGTGTTACCGCCTTTTACAGCAGACCCCGATGCCATATATGCCAACGGTAAATACTATATTTATACTACGGCTAATGGCCCCTCTGTTAACGAGTTTCATGCTTATTCTTCTCCGGATTTGTTAAACTGGACCGATGAAGGGGTGGTGTTTAACCTCAATAGCGTAAGCTGGGCCACATCCGATGGATGGGCGCCCTGTGTGGTACAGCGAAACGGGAATTTTTACTTTTATTATACAGCCAATAAAAAAATAGGTGTAGCGGTAGGCAGCAGTCCAACCGGACCTTTTACCGACATTGGTGCACCCCTGGCAACCGGTGATGGTACTGACCCCATTGATCCGATGGTATTTGTTGATACGGACGGGCAGGCCTATATGTACTGGGGTAATACTACTTTAAATATTCAGCGGTTGAACAGCGATATGGTGTCGTTAAACGGCACGAGAAGCCACAATAAACCGTCTAATTATTTCGAAGCGCCCTATGTGTTAAAGCGTGGCAGCACGTATTATTTAATGTATTCTGTAAAGGATTTCAGAGATGATGACTATCATGTAGAATATGCGGTATCCACCTCTCCAATGGGCCCCTGGACCGCAAAGGGGCGAATAACCGCTCCTACGGGCACCATCAAAGGTCCCGGGCATAATGCCGTATTAAAAAGACCTGGCTGCAATAACGAGTATTACTTTATTTACCATAGACGAACAAGTACCAATGTTTACGAACGCGCAGTAGCCATTGACCGGATGTTTTTCGATGCTTCGGGTAACATTATGCCTGTTAATATTACCACTTCAGGAGTAATACAGGCTACCGGTACAACGCCCTGTTATACCCCCAATCCGGTAGCAAATGGTATTTATGCAATAAAGTCTAAAGTAACAACATCTTCCGGAGGCGGGTTGTATTTGGATATACCAGGATGCAGCACTGATAATGCTGATGTGAAAACATGGACCAGGACCAATTGCAACGGCCAGCGTTGGAATTTGACGTACCAGGGCAATGGCTTTTACAAAATCATATCAGAGCAGCCTACACATAAGGCGCTGGATTTAGATGCCTGCCAGCTATCCCGGGGTACAGATATCCGGGTTTGGTCATGGCTGGCTAACGACTGCCAGCTCTGGCGTATTGAAGACGTGGGAGGCGGATGGTATCGGGTTATATCAAAGGCCAGTGGAAATGTAATGGATTTAGAAAACAGTAGTGCAGTACCCGGTGGTAACATAAGATCCTGGTCTTGGAATGGAAGTAACGCTCAACTATTCCAGTTCGAACCGGCACCATAATATTGAATAATGAAAAGATACTATGATGAATAGAAACCGGGTTATACAAGTGGTGGTGGGCGTTCTTCTTTCTCATTGCTTTTTGTATGCGTTGGCCTGCTCCGGTAAGGAAGGGCAAATTGAAACCGGGAAGGATAAGCAGATCGAACCGGTTACGGATACTTCTGCCATACAGTGGGATAAAAGCACGCTGGTGAAAGTGGCCGCACCTCCCCAGGGTAAACCTTATGCGGGCTATGCCAGGCTGGTGGAGCTGAACGACTCAAAGTTATTATGTGTGTATGAAGCAGATGGTAGTATCTGGCAGGTGATGAGCAATGATTATGGCAAAACCTGGCAGGGAGCAAAGATTATCGCGGAACGCGAACCGGGAATTAATATGGCCGTCCCGGATATATTAAAACTCAAAAACGGTAGTTTGCTGTTGATGTACAATCCCCGGCCCTATGATATCGATCCGTCCAGGCGATTTGCCATAAGGGTAAAGATTAGCCCAGATAACGGGCTTTCCTGGGGAACAATGCAGGAAATTTATAAAGCGGGGTACCAGTTTGAAAATGGTTGCTGGGAACCCAGCGCTATACAGCTGCCAGATGGAACGATACAGTTATATTTTGCTAATGAAGGCATTTTTACAACTTCTGACGAGCAGAATATTTCAATGCTTTCTTCTGCCGATAACGGGCTTAGCTGGAGTTCTGATCCCCAGGTTATAAGTTTCAGAGCCGGTAAAAGAGATGGTATGCCTGTGCCCCTGCTATTAAGAGGAAACCAGCGTATAGCAGTTGCAATTGAAGATAATGGTTTGGGCAACTTTAAGCCGTACATCATTACCAATACCCTGGCAGAAGGCTGGAAGATTACAGTGGATGCAGGAAGTCCCAACCGTATTTATGCAATATCAGATCCGGTTGATAATAAGGTTTACGCCGGGGCGCCCTATTTAAGGCAATTGTCTTCGGGAGAAACTATTTTGTCTTACCAGGGAACGGAAGGCCGAACAGATAACCGGCTTGAAAATGCGGTAATGAAGGTGATGGTAGGCAATGATCTTGCACAAAACTTTTCAGGTAGAACAGAACCCTTTAATATACCGGCAGGTAAAGCTGGTTTATGGAACAGTATAACCATACTTAAAGACGATACTATTGTCGCCCTTACCAGCACGAATGGATGGGGTAACGGAGCTATGGAAGTATGGATGATAAAAGGCCGCTTAAAAAAATAGATAGCGCAGGTATTTTAAAACCTAAGTAATAATAAATAGGTGATGCATAGAAATACATACCGGGAGTCGATTTTAACAGTGGTATTGGTTGCTACGGCTTTTTTTGTAAGAGCTCAGAAACATCCGGTTATTGACACAGATTTCCCTGATCCTACGGTTATTCTGGCGGAAGGTAAATATTATGCCTTTGCAACCAACAGCACCAGGAACGGTGTTTTATTTAAAGTGCAGGTAGCCGAATCGCCGGACCTTAAAAACTGGAAAATGAAAGGAGACGCAATGCCCCAAAAACCATTGTGGGCATCTTCGGATTTCTGGGCGCCTCATGTAATTTATAACAACATACTACAGCAATATGTATTATTTTTTTCCGCACAAACAAATGATGCGGCAAAGGGTATGGGAATAGGAGTGGCCTTCTCAAAAAGTCCGGCAGGGCCTTATATACCCGAGCCTGAGCCATTAATAACCGACACGGGATTTGTGGCGATAGATGCCATGGTTATAAAGGATCCGGTAACACATAAATATTTTATGACCTGGGGTTCAGGCTTTCAACCAATTAAAATAAGGCAACTGAAAACTACAATGACTGGTTTTGAGAATGGCTCAACGGCCTTATCCATTATACCCGTAGCTGAGGATAAACAATACTCCCGCCTGGTGGAGGGACCCTGGATTGATTATGATAATGGATTTTATTATTTATATTACTCGGGAGATAACTGTTGTGGGGAACAGGCCAACTACGCTGTTTTAGTAGCGCGTGCTAAAAATATAACCGGTCCTTATACCCGGTTAGGCGAGTGGAATAAAACGGGGAACAGCGTTTTGCTTGAGCGTGGCACGCATTTAATAGCTCCGGGCCATAATAGTATAATAAAAGATAGAGCGGGAAAAAGATGGATCGCCTATCACGCTATACCTGCTGCGGCATTTCGGAGCGGTAAATATGCAAGGCTGATGTACCTCGATCCTGTTCGATATAAAGATGGCTGGCCTATTGTTAAGGATGGGCCACCTTCAACCGAAAAATAAAAAAGCCCGGCCTATAGTATGCTGCGGGTTACCCAATTTAAAATGGTATCGAAATAATACAGCTTTGATTCTTTTTAAATATGGCACAAAAAGTATAATTTTTGGAACAAATTAAAACTGCATAGTAGTTAGCAGGCGTTATGTTTGCCTTATTTAGATTCATTGCCATTGTTCACTAAAAATTAATTATGCGAATTCTGTTTTCATGTGTAGCTGCCGTTGCATTTTCATGGGCTGTTAATGCCCAGCCTGCCTGGAAAATTGTTCCCGGCAAACCTCAAACACCCTGGGCGCAGGATGTTAATCCGGCTAAGCCGCTTCCCGAATATCCCAGGCCCCAGCTAAAAAGAGCCAGCTGGCAAAACTGGAACGGCTTATGGAAGTACGCAATTACTCCGGCTTCCGAGCAAAATATTCCTTCATCTTTTCAGGGAGATATTCTGGTTCCTTATCCGGTAGAATCAGCTTTGTCGGGTGTGGGCAAAACCGTAGGGAAAGACCAGGTGCTTTGGTACAGCACTAATATCGCCCTCTCCAGGCCTTCGGGAAACAACCAGGTAATGCTGCATTTTGGCGCGGTAGACTGGCAGTGCGATGTGTTTGTAAATGGTAAAAAAGTAGGCAGACATGAAGGCGGTTTTGATCCTTTCTCGTTTAATATTACGTCCTACCTGGCTAAAGGAAAACAACAGGCAATAGCTTTGCGTGTGTGGGATCCAACAGATGACGGACCTCAACCAAGAGGTAAACAGGTAAAGAAACCCGAAGGTATCTGGTATACACCGGTAACCGGTATCTGGCAAACAGTATGGACGGAGATATTGCCCGCCACCCACATTACCTCAACCAAACATACACCCGATGTTGATGGAAGCCTGCTTCGGGTATCCGCTAATGTAGAAGGCGCTCAAACCGGAGATATAGTAAAGTTTGTTGCATTGGATGGCGCACAGCAAATAGGTGAGGTAACTGTTCCTTCCGGTGTAGACGCAGATATTAAAATTGAAAATGCCAAACTTTGGTCGCCGTCATCGCCTTTCTTATATAATCTGAAAATTTATTTATTCAGGGCGGGCAAACAAATAGACTATGCAGAAAGCTATTTTGCTATGCGTAAATCATCCCTGGTAAAAGATGCTGCAGGTATTAGCCGGATGGCCTTGAACAACAAAATTTTATTCCAGTACGGTCCGCTTGATCAGGGATGGTGGCCTGACGGTTTGTTTACGGCTCCCACCGATAAAGCACTTTTGTTTGATATTGTTAAAACAAAAGAAATGGGCTTTAATATGATCCGTAAACATATTAAACTGGAACCTGCACGCTGGTACTACTACTGCGATAGCGTTGGAATAGCGGTTTGGCAGGATATGCCCAGCGGCGACCTGGGAGGTAATCACTGGGATATGAGATCAGGACAGGTCTCAGGTTTCAATCGCGATAAACAAAGAACAGCGGAGTCCGAAGGTTATTACCGGAAAGAGTGGAAGGCCATCATGGATGCCGCCTATAACTTCCCTTCTATCGTAGTATGGGTGCCCTTTAACGAAGCCTGGGGACAGTTTAAAACAAAGGAAATTACAGAATGGACGATGAAGTACGATCCTTCCCGTTTGGTAAACAGCGCAAGCGGAGGAAATTTCTTTTATACAGGCCACATATTGGATATTCATCACTACCCCGATCCGCAGATGCCCGATCCTGAAATATTCGGCAAAAGTGGCCAGGCACTGGTATTGGGTGAGTTTGGTGGCTTTGGATTACCGGTAGACGGTCATACCTGGCAGGATAAGAACAACTGGGGATATCAGAGCTTTAAAAATAAAGAAGAGCTGTTGCAGCGGTATACCAGGGCAATGAGCGATCTGAAAAAATTAATTCCTTTAGGATTATCTGCAGCTGTATACACCCAGACAACTGACGTTGAAGTGGAAACGAATGGCATTCTTACTTACGACCGGAAAATCATAAAGATGCCCGAGCCAACCCTGAAACAGTTGCACCAGCAATTGTATGATGTTTCTGTTAAATAACTACAAATGATGAATCAGTTTCTGACAATATCCTGTAAAAAGATAGCAGCAGGCAGTTTGCTTTTACTGTGCTCAGCCAGCGGTATAAAGGCTTCGGCTCAGGCTAATAAAGCTATGCCCCGCGGCATTACAGAAGTAGGGAAACCGGATAATAATGATGCCAACCATTATTATGTTTCCAATAAAAAACCACTGCAACAATTATATTTTATCAAACTTCCTGTTGGAGCTATACAACCACAAGGCTGGTTAAAAAAATACCTGGAATTACAGCGGGATGGCCTTACAGGGCAGCTGGGAGAGATCAGTGCATGGCTGGCCAAAAAAAATAATGCATGGTTAAGTACCGATGGCAGCGGCGATCATGGATGGGAAGAAGTGCCTTATTGGTTGAAAGGGTATGCCAACCTGGGCTACATCTTAAAAGATAAAAAGATTATTGATGAAGCGCGAACCTGGCTGGATGCTGTATTAAAAAGCCAGAGGGCCGACGGGTATTTTGGCCCGATGATCTTAAAAAATGGCAAGCCCGACCTGTGGGGGAATATGATCATGCTTTGGTGTCTTCAATCGTATTATGAATATAGTAAAGATCCCCGGGTGTTACCCTTTATGGAGAACTATTTTCGCTGGCAGAGTAATTTACCCGATAGCATGCTGTTAAAAGATTACTGGGAAAATAGCCGTGGTGGAGACAATATGCTAAGTGTGTATTGGCTCTATAACCGCACTACCGGTGATAAGCAATGGCTGTTGAACCTTGCTGCAAAACTGCATAGGAATACGGCAAACTGGAAGCAAAAGGATAACCTGCCCAACTGGCATAATGTAAATATAGCACAGGGCTTTCGTGAGCCGGCAACCTATTACCTGCAAACAGGTGATAAAGCTGATTGGGACGCCACTTATAATGTATTCAATTTGATTCGTGAACGTTTCGGGAATGTGCCTGGCGGCATGTTTGGTGCAGATGAAAATGCCCGGAAAGGATATGTTGATCCACGCCAGGGTGTTGAAACCTGCGGGATGGTAGAACAGATGGCTTCCAACGAAATATTACTGGGTATTACCGGCGATCCTTTCTGGGCCGATCATACAGAAAACGTAGCATTTAATACTTATCCCGCAGCTGTAATGCCCGACTTTAAAGCACTGCGTTATATCACAAGCCCTAATATGTCTGTCAGCGACAGTAAAAATCATCATCCCGGAATTGATAACAGTGGTCCTTTTGTAATGATGAATCCTTTCAGCTCGCGCTGCTGCCAGCATAACCATGCGCAGGGATGGCCGTACTATGCCGAGCACGTTTTTATGGCTACCCCTGATAACGGCCTTGCGGCCATGCTGTATAGCGAGGCAGTGGTGAAAGCTAAAGTGGGTAACGGAACCGAAGTGAGCATAACCTCAAAAGGCCACTATCCTTTTGATGAAGCAACGGCCTTTACTTTGACGATGGTAAAAAGCACCAGCTTCCCGTTTTATCTCCGCATACCGGCATGGTGTGCTAATGCAAAGCTTAAGATCAACGGCGAAATCGTAAAACAAAATCCATCGCCTTCATCGTATGTAAGGATCAACAGGCTATGGAAAAGCGGTGATAAAGTAGAATTGATCTTACCCATGCAACTTAAAGTGGATACCTGGACCTCTAATAAGAACAGCATCAGTGTCAATCGCGGTCCCTTAACATATTCGCTGAAAATTAAAGAGCGGTATGTAAAAATGGATAGCAGGAAGTCTGCAATAGGAGATTCTAAGTGGCAGGAGTCTGCCGACCCCAATAAATGGCCTTCTTTCGAAATATTGCCCGGATCAGCCTGGAATTATGGTTTGACGTATAACGGGCAGGATCCTGCAAATTTTTTTAAAGTTGTTAAAAGAAACTGGCCGGCCGATAATTTCCCTTTTACACAGGATGCTGTTCCTGTTACCATCACAACAAAAGGAAAGTTAATAGAGAGCTGGAAAATTGATCAATATGGTTTAACAGATACTTTGCCTCAAAGCCCTGTAACGGTAAATAGCAAAGAGGAAACTATCGAGCTGATTCCAATGGGCGCCGCAAGGTTAAGGATCTCGGCCTTTCCTGTAGTGAAATGATGATAAGTTGATTGTATGAGCAAAATAGCGTGGTTTTTATTGATCTCTCATTGCCTGGGGGCGACACTCCTTGAGGCTCAAACAAAAAACAATATTGGGAAGGATCGCCGGCCTAATATTATTTTGATATTGGCCGATGATCTGGGCTACTCCGACCTGGGGTGTTATGGTGGGGAGATTGAAACCCCTAATTTAAATAAGCTGGCGGCAAGGGGTATACGATTCACTAATTTCTACAACATTTCACGTTGCTGTCCTACAAGAGCGGCGCTTCTCACCGGTACTTACAATCATACCGCGGGCATTGGCGAAATGACCAGTGATAAGGGACTGCCGGGATATAGGGGAACCCTATCCAATAATGTTGTTACTATAGCCGAAGTATTAAAGCAGGCCGGTTACCAAACCGCTATGTCGGGTAAATGGCATGTAAGCAACACTATCGAACAGGCAAGTGCACAGGATCAGATGCGCTGGCTCAATCACCAGAAGCAGCATCCTTTATTTTCCCCCATCGAACAATACCCATCAAATCGCGGCTTTGATCGTTACTTTGGCAATATCTGGGGTGTTGTTGATTTTTTCGATCCGTTCAGCCTGGTTAGTGGTACTACACCGGTAAAGAATATACCCGGTAACTACTATCATACCGATGCTATTAATGATACTGCTGTTCGCTATATAGAAGAAATGAGCCAGCAGGCGCGGCCTTTCTTTTTGTATATAGCCCATACAGCACCGCACTGGCCTTTGCATGCATTACCTAACGACATAAAGAAGTATGAGCATACTTATGAAAACGGGTGGGATGCGATACGCGAAGCCCGCTACAGTAAGATGATCGCCGGAAAACTACTTGACCCGGATAAAGCAAAGCTTTCGCCGCGAATAAAACCAGACCTGAACTGGGAGGATAACCCGCATAAAAATTGGGATGCCAGGGCTATGGCGGTGCATGCGGCAATGGTAGACCGGATGGATCAGGGTATTGGAAGGGTGATCCATGCACTGGAACAGAGAGGCGTGCTGGATAATACGTTGATTATTTTTTTAAGCGATAACGGAGCCAGCCCGGAGAATGCGATGGCCTACGGGCCAGGGTTCGACCGGCCGGGGCAAACCAGGTCCGGAGAAAAAATAGTGTACCCGGTTAATAAAGGGGTACTGCCCGGTCCGCAAAATACATTTGCTTCTATAGGCGAACAATGGGCTAATGTAGCCAATACGCCCTTTCAGTTTGCTAAAGCCTCATCTTTCGAAGGAGGGATAAGAACGCCCATGATCGCTTTTTGGCCCAAAGGTATAAAAGGGCAGGGGCGCATTACGCGCAGTGTAGGCCATGTTATAGACTTTATGGCCACATTTGTTGAGCTGGCTGCCACAACCTATCCTGCTAAATATAAGGGAAAACCGGTACCGCCCATGATGGGGATAAGCCTGGTGCCTGCTTTCAGAAGCGTAAAAGCCCAAGGCCATGATATGTTATGCAATGAGCACTTTGGCGCAAAGTATATACGAAAGGGCGGGTGGAAAATGGTGGCACACCCTGGTAAACAATGGCAGCTATATAAAATACAGGATGATGAAACAGAAACGTATGACGTAGCAGCAGATCATCAGGATATTGTAGCCGAGCTCGATCTTTTGTGGAGTAAATGGGCCCGTATCAACCAGGTTATACCTAAATAATGTGCTACGTGGTTGTAAGGATATCCAATGTATGGGGAATGTAATTGATTAAATAAGAAATATGAAAAAGACATTTTATTATTTAGCGGTATTATGGCTATTGTTGTTGTATGCTTGTAATGATGGTGGTAGCAGTAATAAAGCAAACCCGGCAACCGGGGCCAACGCCACTGCGGAAAGATGGTCTGTAGAAAAAGCGAACCAATGGTATGCCGGGCAGCCCTGGTACGTAGGCGCTAATTTTTTGCCCAGCTCGGCTATCAACCAGCTGGAGATGTGGCAGGCCGACACTTTCGATACCACTACTATCGAAAGAGAGCTGGCCTGGGCCGAAGCTATCGGTATGAATATCATGCGTGTGTACCTGCATGACCTGGCATGGCAAAACGATGCGCAGGGCTTTTACGATCGCATCGATAAATTTTTAACAATTGCCGACCGGCACGGTATCAAGATATTGCTTACTATTTTTGATTCGTGCTGGGATCCTTTTCCTAAGGCGGGCAAGCAACGGGCACCGCAACCTTATGTGCATAATTCAGGGTGGGTACAAAGCCCGGGGCAGGCCGTTTTAAAAGATACCACGCAATACCTTTTAATGGAAAAATATGTAAAAGCTATTGTGGGTAAATTCGCAAACGATAAAAGAATTGTACTGTGGGATGTATGGAACGAGCCGGATAATATGACGGGGCCGTCTTATGAAAAGGTAGAGGTACCCAATAAAGTGGAGCTGGTATTACCTTTATTGAAAAAAACATTTGAGTGGGCAAGAGCTGCTAATCCGGATCAGCCGCTTACTTCAGGTATATGGGCAGGCAACTGGGAAAGCGACAGTACTTTAAAACCCATCGAAAAATTGCAGATAGAACAATCGGATATTGTTTCTTTCCATTGCTATGATGACTCTATAACGCTGGCTAAAAAAATCAATGAACTAAAACGTTACAATCGACCGCTGTTCTGCACAGAGTATATGGCAAGACCTAATAAAAGCACTTTCCAGAGCTCTTTACCGGTAGCTAAGGAAAACAAAGTGGCTATGATAAACTGGGGGTTTGTAGACGGTAAATCTCAAACGATTTATCCATGGGACAGCTGGACAAAAAAATATACTTCCGAACCTCCGCTTTGGTTTCACGATATATTCAGAAAAGATGGCACCCCCTACAAGCAGGAGGAAGTTGATTTTATAAAAAAGATGACAGGGAAATTGTAATGGAGAGAATAAAATACTGGAAACGTTTTTACTTTAATTATGTGCTCGCCTGGGGGATGGCATTTTCAATGCAAGCTCAATTGTTTGCGCAACAGCCGGCAGATGATAACCCGTTACTAGCCGACCCTACAATATTCTTTGATAAAGGCACTTATTACTTATATGGTACCTCCGGCAGGGCCGATAGTGAAGGATTTGAGGTGTTTACTTCAACCGACCAACGTTCCTGGAAAAAAGAGGGCCTCGCCCTCAGGCGTGGAGACAGTTACGGTACCAGGGGCTTTTGGGCGCCACAGGTATTTAAGTATAAAGGTAAATACTATATGGCTTATACGGCCAATGAGCATATTGCCATAGCCGTGGCCGATCGCCCGGTAGGTCCGTTTAAACAGCAGGTGCTGGCGCCGCTTGATGCACCGGTTAAAATCATCGATCCCTTTGTATGGATAGATCCTTCCGGTACCATATATCTTTTTCATGTAAGGTTAGAAAACGGTAACCGGATTTTTGTAGCTGAGATGGATTCCTCATTGACCGCGATGAATGAAACCACGCTCAGGGAATGCATCAACGCTACCGACGAGTGGGAAGATACACAGCAGGTGCCATGGAAAGTAACCGAAGGGCCAACTGTATTAAAACACAAAGGCTGGTATTATATGATCTATTCTGCCAATGATTTCAGGAATCCCGATTATGCAATAGGGTATGCGATAGCCCGAACGCCTGCGGGTCCCTGGAAAAAATTTAAAGGCAACCCCATTATTTCTTCCGAGAATACAGGAGAGAGGGGCACAGGGCACGGCGATGTATTTACAAACCAAAAGGGACAGGCGCATTACGTGTTTCATACACATCATAGTAACGAAAAAGTGGGTCCCCGTAAAACGGCCGTTATAGGTATCCGGTTCGTTCAGCAAAAAGGAGCGCCGGATCAATTAATAGCGGTGCCCGGCACTTTCAGGTTTTTAAGCAAATAATTATTTCGACGACATAAGTGTTAAACATGCGAATAGTTACTTTATTTATTATTACCCTTTTTATAACGGGATGTTCGGCTAACAGGGTCAAACAACCCGTTGAAACATTTACGAACCCTGTATTACCGTCCGGCGCCGACCCGTACAGTTTTTATAAAGATGGTTATTATTATTATACACATACCGCCCAAAACCGGCTGATGCTATGGAAAGCCAAAAGCTTTGCAGAACTAAAAAATGCAGAGCGGAAGGTAGTATGGACGCCGCCTGCGAATACTGCCTATTCTAAAGAGTTATGGGCTCCCCAGATTCATTTCATCAATGGCAAATGGTATATGTATTTTGCAGCAGACGACGGCAATAATCATAACCACCGGATGTATGTAATAGAAAATGATGCTCCTGATCCTATGCAGGGTACATGGGAATTTAAAGGTAAGGTAGCTGATGCTACCGACAAATGGGCTATTGATGCTGATGTGTTCGAACATAAAAGTAAATGGTATATGATATGGTCAGGGTGGGAGGGCGATGTAAACGGCCAGCAAAACATTTATATAGCCCGCATGAAAAATCCATGGACCATAGAAAGTGAACGCGTCAGGATATCGAGCCCCGAATTGAAATGGGAGACGTATGGACGACTACCTGGCCAGACTCCCGACCAGGTTAATGTAAATGAGGGACCGCAATTTCTAAAATATAAAGATAAAATATTTATTATTTATTCGGCAAGCGGTTGCTGGACAGATCATTATACGCTCGGCATGCTCTCCGCATCGGCAGATGCCGACCTGTTGAATGCTTCAAGCTGGAAAAAGCACCCCGAGCCCGTGTTCCAGGCCGATCCGGGTAGCGGCGTGTATGCAGCAGGGCATAATTCGTTCTTCAAGTCGCCCGATGGTAAGGAAGACTGGATATTATATCATGCCAATTCGGCACCTGGTCAGGGTTGCGGAGGGCACCGTTCTCCGCGTGCACAAAAATTCACCTGGAAGAGAGATGGCACCCCCGATTTTGGAAAACCGTTAAGTACCACACAAACTGTAATTACGCCGTCAAAAAAATAATCAGATTTTTTATTATTGGTATCAGTCCATCTGCCTTTAAAAAGTAGATAGTTTTTTTCTTACTGATAGTCAGCTATCCACACCATTTCCTGCGAAAAGCTTTAAAAAGTTGGGCCCTACTGTGCCAGACCGTTTCCCGGTAAGATATAAGTTTGAACCTCAAAGCGGTATATTTTTTGCAATATATTAACGAAGCTGCCTCAAAAGGCAGGTTCAGCATTTGGACTTGTTAGGTGCAAAATCAGTATTAACGACAAAAATGTTTGCTATAACGTTTATCTGACGAGATAAATGAGTACCTGGTTGGTTATAAAGATTGCATTCACCTTATTTCAAAATCCGTTTGGCAGTTATTGATACATGAGAACTTTTTTAACCCACTCATAATAATCATCTATGAAGAGAAGAACTCAACGGCCTCCTAAAGGCCTTGTTTTTAGGCTAAGTAGCAAAATCGTTTTTTCGGTTTTGAGCTTTTTTATGATCACCCAGATAAAGGCGTCGGTTTTTCAGCAGCAACCGGTTACTGTAACGGGTATTATAGCTACAGCAACCGGCGAACCAATACCAGCAGCTTCCGTTAGTGAAAAGGGAACCAATGTGGGAACAGTGTCCGATGCCCAGGGTAAATTTTCAATTACCGTGTCGGGTAGCAATGCCGTATTGGTAATCAGCTCTGTGGGCTTTACCACCCTGGAGGTGCCAGTGAACGGACGTACCGATCTGAACACTATTGTATTATCTTCCGCTGCGGCAGACACCAACCTGGAAGAAGTAGTGGTGGTAGGATATGGTACTATGCGTAAATCGGACTTAACAGGTTCTATTTCCACGGCAAAAGGAAGTGATATTATTAAGGGCCAGCCATTTAACGCATTGGAAGGCCTGAAAGGCAGGGCGGCAGGCGTTAACATCTTTTCCAACACGGGACAACCCGGTGGCGAAATGCGCGTGATCATCAGGGGCCTTGCAACCATCAATGCATCAGCAAATCCGTTATACGTGGTGGATGGAGTGGTAATGCAAAACTTCCAGTTCTTGAATCCAAACGATATTGAGTCGATTGAAGTACTAAAAGATGCTTCTTCGGCAGCTATTTATGGTGCCCGCGGCGCCAACGGTGTGGTACTGGTAACCACCAAACGTGGCGCTACCGGTGCAAAAAAGGCGCAGGTGTCTTATGCAGGTTCTGTATCGGTAGGGAAGATGGCCAAGTATATGGATGTGATGGACGCCAACGAGTGGATGGCTACCTTTAAACAAGGGTTGGAAAACGCGAACGCCTGGCAGGGCAGGAATTTTACTACCGATCTTTCAAAAATATTTACTGATCCTTATTTATTTAACCCCGATGGTTCGCCAAAGTTCAATACAAACTGGCAGAAGGAAGCCTCGCGAACCGCTGTTTCCCACAATCATCAGTTAAATATTCAACGTAGTATAGACAATGCATCTATTGGCGCATTTTTAAACTATACCGATCAGCAAGGTATTTTGCTGAATTCGTATTTTAAAAGATTAAATGCAAAACTGGCGTACGACGATAAGCCCACCAACTGGTTATCTACAGGCGTGAACCTGCTGGTCAATCATACCTGGGGTAACCGAACTTCAGACAATCCTTACGGACAGGGAGCATTACGTACCATGGTGGAGCAACTGCCGTTTTTACCGGTGAAGCTGGCCGATGGAACTTATGCACAAACAAACAATATAGGCACTACGGCTATTCCTATCGATCAAAACAATCCCGGCGGCGCCACACAGGGCTTCCAGCCTGAGGGTGTTGGTAATCCTGTTGAATTACTCGAACGAATGGAAGCAATGCAATACAGGACGCAGATTTTTGGTAATGCGGCCCTTACCTTTCATTTAACAAAAGACCTTGATTTAAAAACCCAGTTTGGTGTGGATTATCAGAACAACAGGGCTACCAACTACATCCCTTTTACGCCAAGGCCGCTGATTAATCAAAACTCCGAAGGGTCTGCTTCCGCCTCCAATGCATCAACATTTTATTGGCAGGAAGAAACTTATCTTACTTACAAAAAGCGTATAGATAAACATTCTATTAATGCCATGTTGGGATTGTCGTGGCAGGAGAATGTGTACAATTATTTCTCATCGTCCGACAGCAAGTTTGTAGACGATTATTTTGGTTTCTATAATATGGGAAGAGGAACCAATCGTCCTACTGTAGGTAGTGACTATGATAAATGGGCAATGAACTCTTATTTTTTCCGGGGCGCTTACTCTTACGATAACAAGTACATGGCTACCATAACCGGTCGTTATGACGGGTCATCTAAATTTGGGCCGAACTCCAAATATGGTTTTTTCCCCTCTGTTGGTTTGGGCTGGCTCATTTCCAACGAAGAGTTTATGAAAAGTTCTGACGTGTTGAGCCGGTTAAAAATTCACTCTTCTATTGGTGCAACCGGTAATTCAGAGATAGGCACCTATGCGTCGCTGGCTCGTGTAGGACAGTCTAATACCATCATTGGCGATGCCCTTCGTGTGGTTTCTTATTTAAGCAACATGCCTAACCCGGATTTAAGATGGGAGCGAACCACCCAATGGGATGCGGGTATAGATATGGGACTTTTTAATAACCGTTTAAACATGGAGCTTTCCTACTATTACAAAAGCACAAAGGATCTGCTGCTCAGCCGCCCGCTTCCCCCTTCTGTTGGTTTTTCGAGTGTAACTCAAAACGTGGGAGCTGTTTCCAACCGTGGGGTAGATATCTTACTGACTGGATACCCGGTTCAGAACGATAATTTTCAATGGACGTCCACCGTTAACATGAGTTATAACAAAAGCAGGGTGGAAAAACTGGATGAAAACGCATCTATTGATCCTATTACCGGTAAAAGGCAAATTACAACCGATGGTTTCGTAGGCTATGATATATTGATTCGTGAAGGCGATGAGCTCTCCGCTTTCTATGGCTATAAACGTGCCGGCATTTACGATGGGGTGCCTGGCAACTGGGATCCTCAAACCATGAACATCCCCGGTTTGATAGGTGAAAAAGTTACCTACAAAGATCGCCAGGTAATTGGCCATGGCTTACCCCGGTGGACCGGCTCATTTATAAATACATTAAACTATAAGGGTTTTGACCTCACCGCTGATTTACAGTTTACCTGGGGTGTACAGGTAATGCAGGAGTTCTTTCATTCAACCGAAGGACGTTTCCTGACGAGCGGAATTGACCGCCTTTACCAGGAAGCATGGCATCCTACACTCAATCCTGACGGTAAAGCGCAGGCGATCCGTTTAGCCAATTTTGGTATGGGTAGCAATGCCAATGCAGACGATACATGGGTTGCCGATGGCTCTTATTTACGCGGTAACCTGTTTCAGTTAGGGTATACATTTGCAACGAATGCTATAAAGAGAATGGGCTTCTCTGCTTTACGCGTATATGCCAATGCAAACAATGCCTTCCTGATTACTTCGTCTGATTATTTAGGCTATGACCCGGATAACTCTTCCCGCCTGGGCGACAACAAGTGGGGAGCAAACCGCCAGTTTTTCACTTATCCCCGCCCACGTACGTTTACGTTTGGTGTTAATGTAACTTTTTAATCCTGCATTAAATTATATGCTCATGAAAAGATCTAAAATATATATAGCTGCGCTTTGCATCATTGCTAATTCAACCTTTCTCAGCTCCTGCAATAAGTTCCTCGAGGAAGATCCGCTTGATACTAAAATAAGCAGCCAGTTCTGGAAAACGCCTGCTGATGCCGAGTCGGCAGTAAACGGGCTTTATTTCGGAGGGGTGCCTTACCTGAATAATATAGATGTTGATGGTGGCTGGACACCTAAAGCTACCATGTGGGGAGGCATTATGTCGGGATTGTTTGTGGATAAACGAAAAGACAGGACGTTTACAAATGCATCCGAAAACAGCACTTACAATATAGAGTCGTTTAACCCTACCGCTCAAAAAATATGGGCCGAATATTATATCGGCATTTCAAGAGCCAATTTTGTTATCACCAATATCCCCACCATGGAAGGCATATTGGATCCTGTTAAAATAAACAACTATGTTGCCCAGGGTAAGTTTTTCAGGGCGCTGGCCTATTTTTCCCTGGTGAAGGATTTTGGCGATGCACCGCTGATTGACGCTCCGTTTACCTCTACAGAAGGCATCTATAAAGAACGGACGCCAGCAGCAGATATCTACAAATTCATTGAGCAGGATTTGCTCAGTATCACCGAGGGAGATGCTTTGCCTAATAAAGCGTTTTATGCCAATGGATCCTACGTTACAAAGCCGCTGGCGCAGTCTTTACTGGCGCAGGTATATTTGCAATGGGCCGGCGCTCCGCTCAATGGCGGTGCAGCCTATTATACAAAAGCTGCCGACATGGCTCAAAAGGTGATCAGCGGCGGCCAGCATGCGTTGATTGATGCCGGAGGAACTACTAACGGGCTTAATTCGGCGTTTAACGTTATTAAAACAACAAAGTCATCCAACGAGATCATTTATGCAAAGGAGTATAACATGACCAGCTATAATGTGGGCAACTCATATCCTGCCCGTTCTATAGGTGCCGAAGCATTTCAATGGAAAGACGCCGCCAATAACAACGTTTTTCGCCCGGCAGGAGATGTGATGTATAATGCCTATTTGCCCAGTAATGTTTTGCTGAACAGCTATGCCGCCTCAGATATACGCCGGATGGAGAAGCAGTTCTTTTTCCGTAATTATACCGATGCTACAGGGGTAGTACATACGCTCAACAATGTTGGCAACTGGTTGTGGTTTGATGAAGCGTCGTTAAGAAATGGCCGGGACGGAGACTATAATATCCCCATGATCCGCTTTGCGGAAATATTGCTGATCGCAGCCGAAGGTTTAGCAAGAACCGGTAGGGAAGGAGAGGCAAGAGGCTACCTCAACCAGGTGCGTACACGTGCAGGTGTGCCTAATGAAACAGCCAGCGGTGATGTGCTTATTCAATCTATTCTGACAGAGCGGTTTCATGAATTTCCGTTGGAGTTTAAAATCTGGGATGACATTCGCAGAACACGTCTTTACCCGGAAGCAGATGGCGCACAATCGGGTAAGCTGAGATGGGTTCCACTAGCTTCTGCAACTATTCAAAATAAGCCTGAAGGCACAACAAAAACAGGCGCCATACCGGAGTATGCTTTGTTGTGGCCTATTCCTTTAAACGAAATGCAGGCCAACCCGGCGTTGAAAAACCAGAATCCGGGATGGAATTAAAGAAAAAAATGAATGTCCTTTGATCTGCAACGTACAAAAATGCCGCCCGGAAGGGCGGCATTTTTAATGATATTACAATGCTGGCTTACGGGAATATACCCAGCTCGGCATAGGTGGTAGCCACTTTATTGATAGCTACTACATAAGCGGCTGTACGCATATCCGGTATGTTCTCGTTGTTCTTCCATTCGGCCATAATCTCGCGTGTGGCAGTGATCATGGTCTCTTCCAGGCCACTATGTACCAGGTCTATTTCATCGGCCCCATGTTTGATCAGCGAGCGGTTTTTGTCATCCACTCTTTTTCCGGTTAATGCTTCAATTTCCTGCAAAATTCTTTCATTCATGGTTTCATTAAATCTTTTTTCCATCCGGCCATAGCGAACGTGGCTCAGGTTTTTCAGCCATTCGAAATAAGAAACGGTAACACCCCCGGCGTTAAGATACATATCGGGTACCACCAATGCTCCTTTGGCTAAAAGAATTTCATCTGCATCCGGTGTTAATGGTCCGTTAGCCGCTTCGCCGATGATCTTTGCTTTTACCCGGGGTGCATTTTCTTTGGTAATTACCTGTTCAAGCGCAGCTGGTATCAGGATATCGCAATCCAGTTCCAGTGCCGCGGCATTATTTTCCAGGTTAATGGCGCCGGGAAAATCTAATATAGACCCGGTTCTTTTTCTGTGTTCTACCAAAGCTTCCACATCAATTCCGTCAGGTTTTGAAATAGATCCTTCAAATTCTGCTATCCCTACTATGATTGCACCCGCTTCGCTAAAGAACTTCGCCGAATGGTAGCCTACATTACCAAGTCCCTGCACTACAACCCTTTTCCCTTCTACACCGGGTGTAAGCCCTCGCTTCAGCATTTCTTCTTCCATTGAGCACACTTCCTTGAGCCCGTAGAAAACACCCAGGCCGGTGGCTTCCTTCCTGCCTCTTACACCACCCTGCGAAACCGGTTTTCCGGTTACACAGCCTGCGGCATCAATTTCGTGCGGGTGCATGGCTGCGTAGGTATCTACGATCCAGGCCATTTCTCTTTCCCCGGTTCCATAGTCTGGAGCCGGTACATCTACTGCAGGTCCGATAAAATTCTTTTTAATTAATTCTGATGTGTAGCGGCGGGTGATCTTTTCCAGTTCATAAGGCGTATATTTTTTAGGGTCGATCTTAATACCACCCTTTCCACCGCCAAAGGGTACATTTACAATGGCGCATTTATACGTCATTAATGCGGCCAGAGCCATCACTTCGTCCTGGGTAACCGCCATCGAAAAACGAATACCGCCTTTACAGGGCGTTTTATGATGAGAGTGTTGTACCCGGTACGCTTCAATTACTTCAATACTACCATCTTCTTTTTTTACAGGAAAGCGCATGCGGTAAACCGCGTTACAGGCGCTTATTTGCTCCAGCAAACCTTTGTCCCATTTGGTAAACTCCGCCGCTTTATTAAAGCTCTTTTTCACGGCATCAAAAAAGCTGTTGTCATCGTTATGCATAGATATAGGATTTTCAATGTCTTGGCAAAATAGAAATTAATCGTTATTATTAAGGTTAATAAAATACTTATTTTGTTAACCGGCAGTAAACAGGTATTATCGGCGTCTCCGGTAATCTGGCAAACACAGGAGCCTCCTTTCATTGGTTCCCCGCAATCAAGGTTACCAACGACTTAAGCAAAGCAATCAAAAATAAAGAGGCAGAAGCGGCTATACGTCAGTGTTTCCTTCTTCCAGCTTTTTTACTTTTTTCTCAATTCTTACTAAATACAGGATCAGCCCCAGGAGGATGATCAGTATAACGGCAATAACCACATATATCCTGCCGCTGCTGTACATCAGGTTTTCTTTGGCCTGTGCATTAGCCAGTAAAGGAAGCAGGAATAAAACGAACATCAAAAATCTCATTGCCATCTTTATTTAATAAAATGTTTTTCTTTCACATAGTTGAACCGGATCTTCAGCGTCGCGATCCAAACACCTAATAAAGCCCATCCTATAAATGCGGGATATTGTATCATGCGCATTGCCGGACTGGAATCTTTAAAGTTCAATGCAGGGTTTCCTTCCTGTCCCGGATGCAGGCTGGGCAACAGCCTGGGCACCACCATAATAGTAGGGAACAGCATTGCAAAAGCAAAAATATTATATACGGCGCTGATCCGGGCTTTCTGATCAATATCCTGGATCGAGCTTCTTAAAATAAAATAAGCGAAGTAAATTAACAATGCTACCGCCGTGCCGATGAGTTTGGGCTCCCGGGCTACAGCGCTGAAAGAATCAAAAGCAGGGTTATTGGGATCTGCCCAGGTATAGCTGGCCCAAACAGCGCCGGTGGCATAGCCTAAAAGGCCGAAAACAATGCCTACTGAGGCGTATTGATGAGCTGCAATATCATTTTTCAAATTGCTTTTACTCAGATAACGGATGGAGTGAACAAGGGAGCAGGTAAAGAGTACAAACATTGCCGACCACATTCCCACATGGTAAAAAACATTGCGGATGGTTTCTCCAAGCACCGGCAGGTTGGGTATGCTAACCAATAAACCACCTACCACCGCATATACCAGTAATAGCACACAGAGAATCTTCCACCATGCTTTCCTCATACTAAAAAATCAATTTTTAACTGATAAACACAAAAGTAAGTGGAAAGTTTATAATGTTTACGTATAATCTACAAACGTCAATCTCTCCAGAGAAACGGGAACAGGATAACAGACAGCAGTCCTACCAAAAAATCCAGGGCTATTAAAAGTAATACATCACTCCACTCCAGTCCCTGCTGGGTGGTAAATGCAGCTGCCGACAGCTTCATAAGCAGCATGAGTTGCGGAACAATAAGCGGAAAGCCCAAAACCGCCATAATAGCAGCGTTTTGGCGGGCTTTTGCCGCAATGGCCGCCAAAAAAGTGAACACCATGCTGAGGCTGAACCCGCCGAGTAAGCTTAACCCTATAAAAGGAAGCATTTTTTGAACCGGGTTGCCAATAAATGCTAAAAACAGTACCAGGCTTATTAAAGTCATAAGCAACATGAGCAGGCTGTTAAACAACAGTTTGGCCACCATAAAATGGGCGGGCGAGGAGATGGTATAGAAATAAAGCATGCGGGCACGGCTTTCCTGCATAAAGCTTTTAGCTACTGCATTAATACAAATAAACAGCTGTATTACCCAGAATAAACCATTCCAGATCTTTTCGTCGGGATCCTGGATAGCGAGGAAAAGCACAAAAATGGTAGCGCCCATGTACAATAGTATACCATAGAAGCTATATTGCTGGCGTACCTCAAGTACCAGTTCCTTTTTAAATAAAGTAAGAATAGGTTTCAAAATATCAGATTTCACTGTTCTTTTCATTATAGCACACGCGGCAACGGGGCTCATAGGCATCCATTGCACCCAGCATCACCTGGTCATCATCGGGTATTTTCCGGTACGAATAATTGGCAATATTGCCGCATTTTACACAAATAGCATGCAGCTTGGTTACATAATCGGCTTTAGCCATAATAAAAGGCATTTGCCCAAACGGCTTCCCGGTAAAATCCATATCCAGCCCCGCAACAATCACCCTGATGCCCCTGTAGGCCAGCTTGTCGCATACATCAGGCAAACCCTCATCAAAAAACTGGGCCTCGTCAATACCTATCACGTCGGCATCCTGCGCCATCAGTAATATTTTCTGCGAATTATCGATAGGAGTAGAATGAATGGCGTTAGTGTCGTGCGATACAATATTTAATTCATCGTATCTTGTATCAATAGCGGGCTTAAAGATCTCAACCTTCAAGTTCGCAAATTTTACCCGTTTCAGCCGGCGAATCAGCTCTTCGGTTTTACCGCTGAACATCGAGCCACAGATCACTTCAATCCATCCCCGGCGCTCTCCGCTTAAATTGGGTTCAATAAACATTGTTAATATTTATACATTTTATTGGCCCGCACAATATTTATTGTCAGTCGGCGTATTTAGTTTAAAATTTCCCAAAAGTAGTATGTCTGCGCGATTTATCGTGTTTTTTGACTTAAAGGTGTGCGTGGTTGGATAAAAAATAACAGCATAAATTTTTTAGAAGAGCTATAATGAATAGGAACAGGTATTGTTTTTGCGGATCACGGATGATGTACCACTGCTTTGATGTGTGACCATCTGCAACAGTTCAAAACACGCCGGTGTTATATACTACTGCTGGTGCAAATAAAAAATTAGAATGGATAGAATTAAAAGTCTCATTGAGAAACTAAATATGCAATATGCGCAGCAGGTACCGCTGAGCCAGTTACTAAGCACCGTGCAATTACTTCAAAATGAGATAGCAGGTACGATGCGTGAGGTAGATGTATTGGGAGCCAGCAGCATATCGGTGATCGTGCCCAACGTAAAGCCTTTGTCTCATTTTTCTCCTGTTAATGATAAAGAGGTTAATAAGCAGGAAAATGAAGAAAAAGAATATTATGAATTAATTGTAGAAGGCAGTGAAGAAGAAGAAAACGCAACCGAGCCGGTTACCGAAATACCCAGTTACGAGGAGCTGATGAAATTACAACAGCAACTAAAGGCTTCTGAACGACAGGCAACGCTTAGCTTCAGCGATGATAGTGCGGATATGCCCGACGATATGCCTACCTTGTCAAGGCAAACCAGGTCTGCCGGGTCTAAAGCCGCCAAGCAGGTATCCGCACCCAAAGCCGGAAGAAATTCAATTAAAGACCTGCACAAGGCTATCACCGCGCAGGACCGTATTGCTTTTGTAAGAGAGCTTTTCCGGGGGGATGAAACCATGTTTGAACGCAGTATTAAGACGATCAATAATTTCAGTTCTCTTACCGAAGCAGAATATTGGATGGAGCGGGAGCTAAAAACAAAGAATGGATGGATGCCCGGTCACCCTGTAACTAACCAGTTTGAGCAACTGGTTAAAAGGCGGTTTTCTTAAGCCAGTTAAGTATCAAACCGGTAGCCCCGGTATGGGCTGCCACGAACCTGCCGGCATTGATCCCGTATTCCTTTAACCGACTTTCATTATCAAGAAAAGATTGTATAAGCTGAATTAGCTCATCACCAGTAGTATAGCTGCAGGCAGCTTTATCTTTTATTAAGCCAATAGCCTCGGCAAATTTCTGGTAATTGGGGCCGAACAGCACGGGTTTGCCATACACTGCCGCTTCCAGCGTATTGTGAATGCCCGATTTATTAAAACCACCCCCGATATAGCTGATCGAACTGTAGTAGTATAGTTTTGACAGCATCCCTATATTGTCGATGATCAATACACGGGCAGGTGAAATACCGCTGCCTGCCTGTACGAATGCCGAATAAAATGCAGCATCCCCGAAAGTATCGTTTAAAAAACGAAGATGCGTTTCAGTAATTTCGTGGGGAGCAATGATCAAAGAGAGACCGGGCTGTTTTTCAATTAACTTTTGCAGCATTAGCTCATCTTCCGGCCAGGTACTGCCGGCAACCAGTATTTTTTTTCCCTGTATAAATTGCTCGACCAGTGGAAGTGGTTCAAAACCGTCGGCAATAGTTTTAACCCTGTCGAACCGGGTATCTCCTGCGAGAGTTATTTTTTCGGAAGGTACAATAGCGGCTATTCGCTTCGCACTTTCCCCGTTTTGTACAAACAGGTGGTTGAAGTAACCGGCCATTTTGCGGTGTACGCCACCATACCATTTAAAAAACGGCGCATTTTCTCTGAAAATAGCCGAGATTAATATTACCGGGATGTTTCGCTTATGTAATTCGTGGAGATAATGATACCAGTATTCATATTTTACAAATAAGGACAGGTTAGGTTTCACTATCGATACAAATTCAGCTGCATTGGCTTTGGTATCCAGCGGTAAATAAAATACCCAGTCCACACCCGTATAATTTTTTCTTATTTCATATCCCGAAGGAGAAAAAAATGTAAGCAGCAGGCGATGCCCGGGATACTGCTGCCTCAAACTTTCGAGTACTGGACGGCCCTGTTCAAACTCGCCCAAAGATGCGCAATGCATCCATACAACGGGGGCGCCGTCATTCACCTTTTTTCTTAATTCCTCAAAAATATCCTTTCTGCCTTCAAGCCATAACCTGGCCTTTTTGTTAAACAGCGAGGCGATTAAAATCGCCAGTTTATATAGCTGTACCGAAATATTATATATTAAAACACTCACTGGTTGCCCTTTTCGCAAATGTAAAAGCAATCTATAATATTGCTTTTTATTTTATTACTTTTGCCCTCCTTAAAATTGAATCCCTATGCGTCCCATCCAGATGGTTGATACCCGCAGCCAGTATCTTAAGATTAAAAATGAGGTTGACAATGCAGTGTTGGAAGTACTGGATAGCAGCGCGTTTATCAATGGTCCGGTTGTAAAAGAGTTTTCGCAAAACCTGGCAGGCTACCTGGGTGTGAAGCATGTGATTCCCTGTGCCAACGGTACCGATGCTTTGCAGATTGCCCTGATGGCTTTGGGGTTGCAGCCTGGCGATGAGGTAATTACACCGTCTTTTACATTTATAGCCACTACCGAAGTGGTAGCCCTGCTGCAACTTAAACCTGTATTTGTTGAAGTGGATAAAAATACTTTTTGTATTGATATTCATGAACTGGAAAGTAAGATCACATCTAAAACCAAAGTGATCCTGCCGGTGCATCTGTATGGCCAGGCCGCAAATATGGAAGCTATTATGGCCATTGCCGAAAAGCATCGCCTGTATGTGGTGGAAGATAATGCGCAGGCTATTGGCGCCGACTTTACTTTTTTAGATGGTACGGTGAAAAAAACCGGAACCATCGGGCATATCGGGTGCACTTCTTTTTATCCCAGTAAAAACCTCGGCGCTTTTGGCGACGGAGGGGCGATCTGTACCAATGATGATGAGCTGGCGGCTGCCATGCAGATGATTGCCAACCATGGTCAAAGCAAAAGATACTATCATGATGTGGTGGGCTGTAACAGCCGTTTAGACAGTGTACAGGCTGCCATACTAAATATCAAGCTTAAGCATTTAGATGCTTATAACCAGGCCCGCCAGGCAGTGGCGGCTTATTATGATAGAGCTTTCGGCAGCACCGGAAAGTTAACTGTTCCGGCAAAGGCCGATTTTGCCAGCCATGTTTACCATCAATATACTTTAGTACTTAACGGCGTAGACAGGGAACGGCTGGTAGCTTTTTTGGCTGAAAGAAAGATTCCCGCAATGATCTATTATCCTGTTCCGGGGCATAAACAAAAAATGTTTGCTCATTTTAATACCGAAAACCAGCAACTGCCGGTAACCGATTGGCTGACCGAAAGGGTAGTTTCCCTTCCTGTTCATACTGAAATGGATGAGGAGCAACTGGCCTATATAACCGATGCAGTTTTGGAATTCGTAAATCAATAATTGCGGCATGTACACCAACCTGGTAGCAAAAAAAGCCAAGCTGGCGGTTATTGGCCTCGGGTATGTGGGACTACCCATTGCCCTTGCATTTGCCAGAAAGCTCTCTGTTATCGGTTTTGATATCAATGAAGAGCGGCTCGATCTCATGCGAAAAGGCGTGGATCCCAGTAAAGAACTGGATACACAGGCTTTCGAAGATACCGATATCCTTTTTACCAGTTCGGTTGAGGCATTAAAGGAAGCCAGCTTTTATATTGTTGCCGTTCCTACGCCGGTAGATGATAAGAATATTCCTGATTTAAGATTGATTATAAAAGCATCGGAAACCCTGGGACATGTAATTGAAGCGGGGAACTATGTTGTATTTGAATCTACCGTTTACCCCGGCTGTACGGAAGAAGATTGTTTGCCGGTTATCGAAAAAATATCCGGGCTTACCATGGGCAGTGATTTTAAGTTAGGTTATTCGCCCGAAAGGATCAACCCCGGCGATAAAGTGCATACTTTAAGCAGCATCACCAAAATAGTATCCGGTTGTGATGCAGAAGCGCTGGAACAGATCGCCAAAGTATACGAACTGGTGGTGGAAGCGGGGGTATTCAAAGCCGCTTCTATTAAAGTAGCGGAAGCTGCCAAAATTGTTGAGAATACGCAACGCGATCTCAACATCGCTTTTATGAACGAGCTGTCGGTTATTTTCGACAAGCTGGGGATCAATACCTTTGAAGTGTTGGAAGCGGCCGGCACCAAGTGGAATTTTTTAAAATTCCAGCCTGGTTTGGTGGGAGGGCATTGTACCGGTGTAGACCCGTATTACCTTGCTTATAAGGCCAATAGGCTGCATTACAAGGCACAGTTGATATTAGCGGCCCGGCATATTAATGATGCGATGGCTAAATATGTAGCTGAGAAAATAGTGAAACATATTATCAAATCGGGTATAAACGTGGGGCAGGCCAAAGTACTGGTAAAAGGAGCTACTTTTAAAGAAGATGTAAGCGATATCAGGAACAGTAAGGTAGCTGAAATTGTAAAAGCATTGCAGGACTTTTCGGTGCGGGTAGATGTTGAAGATCCGTATGCGGCCTCCGAGGAATTGAAAAAAGAGTATAATATTGAGCTGAAGGAAAAAATATCAGGCGATTACGATGCGGTGGTTATTGCAGTGCCCCATAAAGACTATTTAGTGCTCGACGACGACTATTTTTGTAGCATTACCAGACCAACTGCGCTTATTGCAGATTTGAAGGGTATTTACCGGAACAAAATTTTAAACAGAAAATACTATAGTTTATAATGCCATTTACAGCAACACCTCTGGAAGGTTTATTAATTTTTGAGCCCAGGGTTTTTGAAGATAGCCGCGGTTATTTTTTCGAAGCTTATAATAAATCAATATTTGAAGCAGAAGGACTGCAATACAATTTTGTACAGGACAACCAGTCTTTTTCAAGTTATGGAGTGGTAAGGGGGTTACATTACCAGCAAAATCCGCACGCACAATGTAAATTGGTTCGTGCCCTCCAGGGGCGAATATTGGATGTTGCGGTGGATATCCGTAAGCAATCGCCCACCTATGGCCAGGTATTTTCAATTGAGTTAACCGCCGACAATAAAAAGCAACTATTAATTCCGGCGGGGTTTGCCCATGGTTTTTCTGTGTTGAGCGAAACCGCGGTGGTAATGTATAAATGCGATGCGCTTTACAATAAGGAGAGCGAGGGTGGAATTATTTATAATGATCCTGAATTGGCCATCGATTGGCAGTTGCCGGAAGGTGCAGCAGTGGTATCTGACAAAGATTTAATATTGCCCTCTTTAAAGGAGTGTAAGAACAATTTTTAATGCTATGGAAAAGAGAAAAATACTGGTAACCGGTTCTAACGGTCAGCTTGGCTCAGATATACGGGAACTGGCGACGCAATATCCTGGGTTTGATTTTTTATTTACCGACCGTGAAACCTTATCCATAACCGATGAAGCGGCCATAAATACATTCTTCAACGAAAAACAACCTGACTTTTGTATTAACTGTGCTGCTTATACGGCCGTAGACAAAGCTGAAGATGCTGCAGAATTTGATAAAGTAAAGGCTTTAAATGCTGATGCTGTGGGGTACCTGGCTAAAGCCTGCGCCACTCATCATACAAAGTTGATTCAGGTTTCAACGGACTATGTTTTTGATGGAACCGGAACCGAGCCGTATAAAGAAACTGATACAACGCAACCGGTAAGCGTTTATGGCAATACGAAACTAAGAGGAGAGGAGCTGGCCGCTGAACATACCAATGCTGTTATTGTCCGTACGGCCTGGGTGTACTCCACCTTTGGGAAGAACTTTGTGAAAACCATGATGCGCCTTATGGCTGAAAAACCACAGATCAGCGTGGTAAGCGACCAATATGGCACACCCACTTATGCGGCCGACCTGGCTGCAGCTATTATGCATATCATCAGCTCGGGGAAATGGGAGCCCGGCATCTATCATTACACCAACGAGGGACGTATTAACTGGCACGAGTTTGCCCTGGCCATCAGAGATATTATGCAGTCGCAGTGCGAAGTAAAAGCCATTCCCACCATTCAATATCCAACGCCCGCTAAACGGCCCGCATGGAGTGTGCTGGATAAAACCAAAATCAAGGAAACCTACCAATTGGAAATCCCTGATTGGCGAACCAGCCTGGAAGTTTGCATGGGAAAAATGCAATAATACCAACAATACAATAGCTTTGTTGTTTACTTACTAATTGGCTGCAATGGAGCAGGCGGGCAATGTATAAATGCCTGGAAACAATATATATTTAATAATGAAGCGTTTTTTATTATCATTTTGGTCGGTGCTATGTACGCTCTTTGCAATCGCACAGGACACAACGGCGGTGCAGCTTTCTGTAGATCAGAAGCGTGCTAACAAAGATGAGGTTATCGTAACCATTACCGCAAAGGCAATAAAACCTGGCATTACGCTTTACACGCTTCAGAAAAAGCCAGATGATGCGGTTTTTTCCAGGGTGAGTTTCGATAGCAGCCTGGCCGGTTATCTAAAAGGAAATATTACCGAGAAAGGAAATGTTCAATCTAAAAGAGATTCTATTCTTTCCCTGGATGTTTCTTTCGTAACCGACTCGGTGCAGTGGATGCAAACTTTCAATATTGCAGAAACGGATACATTGCTGGTGAAGGGTACTGTGGCTTATATGTTCAATATGGGCGATGAATACCCTTCCGTAGAAAAAGATTTTCGGCTGGTAATTATGCCTGGCAGCACAGGTGTAAAAGGTGCAGCAGCTGCCGGCAACGGATCTTCGGGACAAAGTGAGTCTTTGTTGTGGACATTTTTAGGCGCTTTTGGTGGTGGTTTGCTGGCCTTGCTGACGCCTTGTGTGTACTCCATGATACCGGTTACGGTAAGCTTTTTTACCAAACGCAGTAAAACCAAGCAGGAAGGTATTAAAAATGCTATTGTTTACTCCCTGTCTATCATCATTATTTTTACTTTACTTGGCTTCCTGATTACCCTGATCTTCGGGCCTGCCGCACTCAATAACCTATCTACCAACTGGATTGCCAATTTATTTTTTTTCGCCATATTCGTAATATTTGGCATTTCATTTTTAGGGGCTTTCGAGATTCAATTACCCAGTTCCTGGTCTACCAGGGCAGATAGCAGAGCAGGTACCGGCAGTTTCTGGGGCATATTTTTTATGGCGCTTACTTTGGTGATCGTTTCCTTCTCTTGTACAGGCCCCATCATTGGCAATTTACTGGTTCTGGCATCTAAAGGCAGTTATTGGGGACCATTGATAGGTATGTTCGGATTTTCACTGGCCCTGGCCCTGCCCTTTGCTTTATTTGCCTTCTTCCCCAGCAAATTGAATGTATTGGGAAAAGCCGGCGGCTGGTTAAATGCCATTAAAGTAACATTAGGTTTTCTGGAGCTGGCATTGGCGCTAAAGTTCCTGTCGAATGCCGACCTGGCAAAAAACTGGCGCTTACTGGACCGCGAAATATTTATTGTGCTTTGGATTGTGATCTTCCTGTTGCTGGGATTGTATTTGCTCGGCAAGCTTAAATTTAAACACGATGATGACCTGCCGAAAAATGATTTTGGTATACCATATTTGTCTGTAACAAGGTTATTCTTTGCGATAGCCGCGTTTTCTATGGCGGTATATCTTACGCCCGGTTTATGGGGCGCGCCGCTAAAAGGATTGGGGGCCTTCCTGCCTCCGATGGGCACCCAGGATTTTAATGCAGATGACCTGCCTAAGGGTTTTGATGCTTCCAAACTAGTAGCCCCGGCAGGCGGCGGGGCAGCGGCCACGCAGGATAACGCTTTACCTCATCCTGTAAAATTTGCGGAGGCCATGAAAAAAAATGAACCGGATGTAGTGGTAAATAACGGAATGGTTACTTACTTCGATTACAAAGAAGCTCTAGAAATAGCCAGGAAGCTAAAGAAGCCGCTGATGCTCGATTTTACCGGTATTAACTGTGTAAACTGCAGGAAAATGGAAACACAGGTGTGGAGCGATCCGGAAGTAATGAAATTATTAAAGGAAGAATTTGTGATTGCCTCCCTGTTTGTAGATGTGCACGACGCTACTGTGATGCTGCCTGTTACTGAACAATTTTATTCTGAAGACCTGGGCAAGCAGGTTGAAACCCTGGGGGACTTAAACACCCATTTACAGGTGAGCCGTTTTGGAAGTAACTCTCAACCCAACTATTTCTTTTTGGATGGAAAAGAAGAACGGCTGTTACAGGAGGGGTATGGTTATAATCCTTCCAAAGGAGTAAAGGAGTTTAAAGACTGGCTGAATAGGGCTATAGATGAGTATAAGAAAAGAAACTAAAGGTTCAGGCTCACTATGTATGCACTTTCTAACCCTTCGTCAATGATTTTTAGTGCGTTGAGTGTAATCCTAACTTATTTCCTTCTGTATCTGTAAATAAAGCAAAGAAACCCATTTCCGGGCTGATCATTGTCTTGGGTACAATTACCTGCCCGCCGCTTTGTTCCACCTTGTTCAGCATGGGCTGAAGATCCAGGCCCGCATTCAGGTATAAAAGAGCGCCGCCAGTTGTTGGTTGGTAATCATCACCTTTTGCCAGTACTACATTTACCGTTCCCTCGTCATTAGGGAGCACTCCTAATTTTACACCATCCATTTCAGTTTCTTCGATGGTAATGCCCGTTATATTCTGGTAGAATCTGACCGCTCTTGCGAAATCAATAACAGGGATCTCTACGATGGAAATTAAATTGTTCATGGTTCCGGTTTTGGGGGTTAAAGTTGAGTCCGGCCTCAGCGCTTCCTTTTCAGGATGGCCGGGATTCTTACAGGCGGTTAAGCCGGTCGCAAAAATTACTGCTGTTGTTATTATGCGTAATATCATTTTGTATTGTTTGATACAAAGGAATAGCAGCGTTGCCAATATAAATTGTAAAAATGCGACATCTATTTATCGGAGTAGAAAACAGAAGATAAAGCCATTTTTTCATTGCTTAAAAACTCTTTGGGGTTGATACCGGTAAATTCTTTAAAGTCTTTAATGAAATGGGCCTGGTCGTAATATTCGCTATGATAAGCTATTTGGGTAAGGGTGCCGGGTTTTTCAGTGAGTAACATTTTTAATGCAGCCTGCAGCCTGATCACTTTACCCAGTTGTTTTGGGCTTAAACCAACCTGCTTTAAGAAATTTCTTTCCAGTTGTCTTCTCCTCGAGCTGTTTTCCTTAAGTATAGTGGCTATGGCGGTGCTTCCACTGGTTAAAAAAAGCGTGTCAATAGTTCTTTTCACTATGTCATCGATGGTGGCTTTCTTATTGAGCTGTTCCCAAAGAAATGCTTCAACTACTGTAATTCTTTGCCTGCTGTTATCTGCGTTAATTATTTTTTGTTCCAGTTCTTTTGCGGCGTGCTCTTCAAAAAGCTGCGTAATGGGTGTTTCTTTATTCTCCAGCTTCTTTAAAGGGGTAGTGATAAAATTGGCGAATCCAAAAGGGTAAAAGCGAACTGCAAAACAATTTACGTAGCCTGTTGGCTGGATAATAAAAGCTTCTGTAATCTGACCGATCACTATTGCGCGGGGTTGAATGATATAGTCGGTCTCAGAAATATAGCGCTTAATATCATCCCCCAATATAAATATCAGCTCCATACAGCCATCAGGAACAATGCGCTGTTTGGGTGGATGTGATTCTGAAGGAACTTCCAACGACCAGTAGCATTTAACCAGCGATTGTAAAGGGGCTTGGGGTTGGAAAGTTTCATAATTCATGGGCACTCTTTTCTTTTTATCGGTTGTTAGCCGGTACTAAATCCGGTTTTCTCTATCCCATCAGGCAGGCTCATAGTAAAGTATTATAGCTCCGGAATCAAAAGTTTTTGTCTTGATAAGCTGAAGAGAAATCTTTTCTTCTATATTTTTAAAAAGAGGTAAGCCACTTCCTGCTATAACCGGGTGCACACAAATCTGGTACTCGTCTATTAAATTCAATTTTGCTAACGTTACAATCAGCCCCGGGCTGCAAGCCAAAATGTCTTTACCTGGTGCTTGTTTAAGTTGGAGTACTTCCTTTTGTATGTCCTGGCCGGCCAGCTTTGCAGTTTCCCAATCTACATTTTTCAGGGTATGGGAAAATACAATTTTAGGGATCTTATCAATTGCCAGGGCAAAGTCATCTGTTGATGGTTCTCCGGTCGGATGGCTTATTATAGGCCTCCAATACTCCATTAGCTCGTAGGTAACCCTTCCATAAAGTGCGGTGCCCGCGCTATTTAAAAGATCGGTATAGTGCTGATGTATGGTCGCATCGGGCGTTACGGCAGTATGGTCACAAAAACCGTCTAATGTCATGTTAATGGCAGCAATAAGCTTTTTCATATCCTATTAAAGGTAATAACTGAAATCCAGATCATAGAATCTTTGAGCCATTATTAATGGTAATTACATTGTAGCTTCCTGTAGTGTGCTTACAAAATTAATTTCCGTTCCTTTGTTACTTTCAAATATAAAGTCGCGTAAGCTCTTACTGTTATAGGTAGAAAAATCTCCGACAATCACCAAAGGCATCCGATATTGTGCGAACTTTTGAAGGATATCTCCGGCGATCCCGGTTTTAAGATCAAAAAAGCCCGGAGTAATATTTTTTTTATGAAGAATTATTTTGTCGAAACCCTGGTAATAAAGGTTGCCCAATAAGTCTATCCCATCTTCGGTAGTTTTCAGGATGATTTCATCTGTAATAATTTCGGCTACTTTGATTCCTTTGATGTGGTGCGTTTCAATTTGCATGTAATTGATCTATTGTATTCAGTTTTGATAGCGTTTTATATCCTGAACGCGAATGGCACAAAGGTATTTAGGTCTATTCAAAGATCAAAATAACGGGTGCTTCATTGATAAGTAAAGAGGTTTATGCCATTAGTCAATGATTACAGGTTGTTAACAAAAAAAAACAGTTTTTTTTCTATGTTACCCAGGCCTGTAAAGCCCGCATAATGCGCCAGTATACGCAGGTTAGTTACCTGCTTTTGCTGTTTGTTTTTAGAGCCGGCCAGGGCCCATATGTGCTTTAATTTCTTAACAAGATCCTGGAAGTTCTTCTCTGCAGGTTTTAACATGTAGCGGCACAGGGCAACATCAATTGTTTCTGTCATATCCCAGTATACCTGCCCGCAATCATTTTCTTCGTTGGTTTTTTCCATCCGTGTCAGCTGCTTTTCTATCTGCGCCAGGGTAGGTAGTTTGTAACGTTTCGCATGCCGGGTTACTTCATGCCCCCATCTTTGTTTTTTCTTTTTAATAAGAAATGCTTCCTGTATAATCCAGTTGGAGTACGTATAGCTGCTACCGGTTTTTTCAAAAGCCAGCCGGTAATAGCTGGCTGCTGCTTCAAGGGCGGCTATTTTATCTTTTTCATTTTTTTTATCGGATGGTAATACAAAGCCTTTGCGTTTGAAAGCGCTTCCCAGCAGGGCCAGCCGGTGACCGGTTTCCCATATCTGCAACAGGTAATAGAGATTATCGATACTGTTATCGATTTTCTCTATAATGCTTGAAGGGTCAGATCCGTCTTTCAGGTATCTGCTTACCTCCTTATTCACCGCCATATTTTGATAGTTTTCTAAAGCGGTAACATCAAAACGTGCGTTTTCATTTCTGAACAGTTGGTCGTAAAGTGTTATAGAGGTTTCATAATCATTCAACTCCATGTAGGCCTGGGCTTCTTTCTGGCGCATTTCGGCATGCGTGAACTTGGCCTCGTCAATGGCTTTGGATATAGATTGAAGTTCATTCAGTAAGTCGTCCGGATTATAAAAAGCCACTTCGGTTTTACTTAAAAGATTGTCGAGGTCGTTTTCCGCTTCCTGGGCAATGTGATAGGTTCTTTCCTGCCAGTTGCCGCCTCTTTTCAGCTCAAAGGAATAGTGCTGCTGCCCGTAACACTGAAAAGCTCCCCAGGTATTAGTATAGCTAAACTTATTGTATACATGTTGCCGGGCTGATAATACGGCTTCTCCGAAATTATACCCCGCCAGCATTTTTTCATAAAATACCCCGGCAAAGGCAAGTGCTGCGCTGTCATCCACTTCCCATCCTGCTACTATTACTGCTTTTACACCGTTTTCGATCAACTGGGTGCCAATGTTCGCTGCCAGCTTAAAACGGTTGGCAGAATATTCTTCGGCGTAAGGATTGATACGTCCCAGGAAACAACAATTGATAAAAACAAACTCCGGAGTAGACGGAAGCTGGTTAATATGATGAGGCGTAAGAAACATCGGCTCGTCACTATCTTTCATTTTACCGATCAATATGCCTGATGCAGCAGGGTTTTTCTCGTCAAAGAAACCATGACCCGCGATATGCAGGATTTTGTAATCCTGCTTAAAAAGAGCTGTTAGTATCTCATCGCTGCCGGCCTTAATAAGCGGTCTTTCAACAGTGAGTTCTTTTGCTGCCCCGAGTTGATCGGTTACCGCTAAGGCCTCGTTTGCTGCACCGGGTAGCTGACCGGCTTTGGTAAAACCGTGCAGGTCTGGATCGCCTATTATTAAAGCGTTATTGGTTTTAACCGGATTGCTGGTTTTGTAATCTGATGTAGCCAATTGGCGGATCATGCCTGCCGTTACGCATAAAGGTTTTTCAGCTGCTGAACCCGTTTGCAGTAATTCCCAGGGGAAAGAGGCGGTAAACTTATCCAGCACCCAAAGGATAGGCGAGTTGCGGCGGATATTTTCTTTAAAATCTGCTGGAATAAGTAATTCGAAAATGGCTTTGGCTTTGTCGAAAGACCAGTTCTTTTTGATGGAAATATCATCCAGCAAGGCTTCTATCAACGGCAGGTTGTGATGCAGCTCTTTTTTTTCTTCGCGGGCATTATTGGTGCTGGAAAAATAGGAGAGCGTCTTATCTGCTTTATTGGGGTTGTGCTGTAATTCATCCTTGGTAATAACGCTTAGGCGTTGCCACCAGGTAATATTGTTGTCTACCAGCAATCGCTTACGGGCGCCAAACAGGTTTTTAATTTTTCTTTCTTTCCAGAAAATATTCATACCATCGCTGTTGCCATTGATAAAGTTGGTAAGACTGTAAAAGCAGGTGATCGCTTTATCTTCGAACAGTTCTACAAACTCCAGCTCATCTACGTACAGGTCTTCGTTGCCGGTAAGCTGCTGCACTTTTTCGTTGGCATTGATTATGCCCTGCATGATAGCCCTGCAGGAACTTTCGATAGCCATCCCACCATAGCCGGCGCCAATGATCAGCGAGGATAAACCAATCTTGTTATTAGAGTTGTTTTTTTTGAAATTCGTTCTGCTAAATGTAAGCAGGTAGTCTGCTACAGCACTTTCAATGGTTTTAGCCAGCTGATAGCTATTCAGGAACTCCGCCTGTCCTAACCCCGTTATGATACACCCTTTAAACAGCGATGCATTGTCTTTAAAAAAAGCGTGAGTGCCGATATTGCCGGGATAGATGCCCAGCGAGTGTTTTAAGGACAGAATATTGTTAAGGTATTTATTGGCTATGATTTCAGCCCCGTAAATACCATCATTGGCAAAATGCCCCAGCATTACCGGGTAGCTGGCATAGATCATATCTCCTTTACTGACAGATACCTTGAGTATGGGAGTATTGGTTTTGTCAACAAAGGCATCCAGGCCCAATCCTAACAGATTAGCTTCAATAGCCTTTTCATTGATCTCGAAATTATATGCCTCTTTCGCAATGCTGCGCCCGGTTGATTGAGCCGGCAGCGGAATGCGACTAAACTCCGGAGCTTCCGTAGTTCCCTTATCCAGCAGATCCTTTATTCCCTGGAACAAATATTTCTGTGTAGTTAACCCGCCGTGCGTTGCATTGGTATAGTATAAGGCGGTTTGTCTGTTGATACCGGAGGGAATACCTGTAGCCCAGGTAACGCTTTGGTCGCCTTCTGCGGTGGTTGTAAACCGGAGTTGTCCATTTTCGTAGCTATAGCCGCTTACGGTTTGATCATCTTTGCCCGCTACATAAATAATCCGCTGGTGATTCAACTGGTCAAGGCTGTTGTTGATCTTTTTTCTGAAGTCTGCAAAATCAGAAAGTAGTTCATCATCAGGTATCGTCCATTTTAATCCTGTAGCCCGAGCAAATACTTCCCATTCTTTTTTGTTGCCGAAATCGATATCGTTATTGCCGATGGGTAAAAGGCCCAGCAGGCCGGGAAACCGGGCAAACATATTAATCAGCCCTGCTTTGGAATGCGCGAAGTCTATTGTATCCAATTGTTTGATGATGCCATCCTTGCCACTCAGTACATGGGGAATGCGGTAGGAGCCCATCCAGGGGGTGCCCATTAAAACCGTTCTGAAAGAAGGCTGGGCATTCAGCCATGCCCAGGTATCGGGATATTCAATCGCCATATCCCTGATGATCAAGCCACCCATAGAGTGACCCACCAGAGAAACCGGTTGCTTCAGTTTCTGCAGTTCGAGGATACGCTGGTTAAGTGCCGCGCCCGATTGGGTGATCGGCTTGCGCCAGTCGAAGGGGAATACCTCTACGTCGTAGCTGGCAGACAAATAAGCCACCAGGTCTTTGTAGGCTGTTTTTATAATGCCCGTAGCAACAATATCGGTATTTTCTATTTTTAGTTTGGTCAGGCCGCCGAAAGCAAACGCCAGGTAATTAATCCATAGGGGTTTATTGTCTTTTTCAAGAAATGATCCCATAATGCCGGGCAGCAATAGTACAACAGGTTTTTTACCGCTTGCTTTTACGATGCTGAGCTTTCCACCATCCAAACCAAAAACACCCCTGCTTAGTGCCGCATAATTTTCTACTTCCATTTCTTTGAAAGTGGCAATACGATCGGTAGCGGCCGTTAAGGCCAGCAGGATAGCGTCCTGTGTTTTTTTATTGGTGAAGTAGTTAAAATGATTCACATTGCTGCCATCATCTAAAAAGTACTGGACCGGAGTTTTACGGCGGGCTCCCTGGTACATAGAGGCCGTGTCTACCACCAGGTCGTTTTGATCCCATTTGAAAAAGAACTTTGTTAACAGCACTTTGAGCCCATTTAAACTTACACTGAACTTGCTGTTACCCGAGATCACAAATAAGCGGTTACTGAATCCTTTGGGAAGCTCATCCTCATAGCTGCTTACCGTATTCAAACATTTCAGGAAAACGGACTCAGGGTTCATGGCTTCCAGCCCGGGCAGCACTGTTACGTCAGCCTTGCTTTCCAGTGCCTGGCTGATGAGGGCCTTTAATCCCTCCACCAGCGGCATCAGTACCGGGCCCGATACGTGGATGAGGTTGATCAATACATTCAGGAAAATATCCAGCCGCTTACCCAAAAGTGAAGTGCCTTTAGCCGGACAAGCTACTCTCACAAAGCGATTGATCTTCACTGTTTTTGCAACGGCCAGTTTTTGCAGGGCTTTAATGTATTGCAGGTCATCGTTCCGTTCTGCTTCTTCCAGCAGCGCAATGCTTTCTTCCATAAACCCCTCTGCATCCTCCGTAAAACGCATGAGGATATCACCAACCAATCCTCCGCGTGAGTGTGAAATAATATCTACAGTACAATTAACCGGAAGTTGTTTCAACAGCTCCCATGCATTTTGCAGGGGACTTTTGGTGAGTGTTTCGTGCTCGAAGGCCAGGATATTCGTTCCATATTTATGGAGCAGCTCGCTCCAGATTGGACCGGCGGTCAATTCCCAGAAAGATCCTTTGGTAGAGGAGGCCGTACCATGCAATAGCAATAGTATGGGTTGGGCAGTATCAATATGCTTATAAGGTTCCAGGTTGAAATTGGCATCTACCCGGTATAAGCCGCTCCTGTTGTCGAGTGACTTTTTCTGGTAAGTTTCTGCAATTTTGATCACACCTGTATGAACGGCTTTTTTACTGTATTTCTGAAAAAATTTCAATACAACCTGGCTGGCAATGCTTCGGGCTGCATCATCTGGCGTTACAACAACGGGAAGTACTGCCGGTTCTCCCGAACGGCTTTGCAGATCAATCTCAGGGAATATTTCGGCCAGGGTTTCTTTATTGCCGAACCAGGTAGATGAATCGCTGAAAGTAAGCTGTATGTAGTCTTCAGGAGCCAGGGTGATGAGCTGTTCCTGGGCTTCTGCCCTGGTAGCGCTTAACTGGTAGGTTGCATCAAGGGTGAGATATTCATTAAACAAAGAGGGCGCATGGGGCTGTACCGCTTGTTTCTGTCCATGTATTTTAATAACGGTGGACGCTGATGTTTTCTTTGCCATACAGTTGGGTTAAGTTGTTGGCTGAAAGCTAATAGAAGGCCTGCTTTAGCCAGCTAAAAGTAAGCAAATGCTATTGATGCTTCAAGCAGGAGGCATCCCCAAAAGAAGTGAGGCTGAAGATGTTTTTACGGCTGGGTTCTGGATAAAATACGGGTATGTCTGGCTACATCTGCTTCCTTTTCTATCGGGGTTTGCAGAACCAGGTGCTGAACTAGCTGCCATGCAAAATACGGAGCCAGCGAGCAACCCTTGGTGCCCATGCCGTTGAGGATGCCTGCATTGCGGTAAACCGGGTGCATGCCCACAAATGGCCTGCGTTCTACGGTGGCCGGGCGCACAGCAGCTTTATGATCTATTATCTTGAAGGGCACTTTCAGCCAGTTGCTTAAATTTTGTTCGGTGTATTTCCTGAAGGCGTCTGTTGGCAGATCATCGTCAAAGTCCCAGATATAATTAGTACCGGCCCAGAAAATACCAGGTTCGCCGAAAGGCGCCAGTGTCATCGATTTTTTATAAATGTGCCCGGCGGGAAGTGCAGGCGCCTCAATAATGATCGCCTCACCCTTGTTTAAAGCAAACGGCAGCAGGCTGAAATAGGGATTTGCGTTTCCTTCAACACCATCACAGAAAATAACCGCATCGGCCTCTATATTTTCATATTGCACACCGTCATCCGATAACACGAGTTTATTGAAATCGAAAACCTGGTTAATAAATTTGTTGTGCGTGATGAGATATTGGCGCCAGGCGGGTAGCAGTTGCTGCAGGTGCACAATATAGGCGGGCTCTATGATACCCGTTCCAAATTCATAGTTAAAATGTTCATTCCAGTAATGCTCGTCTTTTGAAAGGCTGATATAGGGCGCCTGCTGGCTCATTTTCTTGAGAAAGCTTTCCTTCATAAAAGGGTTAGGGAAAAAGTCTACGATATCCATTTTAGAGATGGCTTCTATGCCAAGCTTTGTTCCTATTTGCCGGTAGGTATTTTCCGCAAAAGGTATAATGATATCATCCATCCAAACAGTTACAACCCGCCTCCCGGTAACAGGATTGATGAGCCCCGCCGCAGTTTTAGAAGGGCTGTTTGCAGGCACCTTATCTATAACAATAAAATCAAGATTGTGTTGTTCACAAAACCAGGAAAACAGCGTTCCCGATACCCCCTGTCCCACAACGATAATTTTTCTGCTATTCAATTTTAATATTTTATTATATATTTTTTAATGTATAACTTTTTACAATGTAATATCTTGCGCACAGTAGTTTTTGCCTTCTGTTTGTTTTTGGAATGGGCGCGATATTCAAACGTGCAACTTAGGCATTTAATTTGTCATCCTATCTAAATTAGAAGTACTTTTTTAGGCCCTTTTTCAGGCAAGGTAATGCTTCTTTAAAATGATAAAAAATCAGATAGTATGGATAAACGTTTCTTAGTTGGACCGGCTGCAATTTTGGTTAGCGGTATGTTATTAACAGGTTGTGTAAGCTCCAAAAAATTTACAGCTTTACAGAGTGACTATGCCAATCTTAATGGCCGTTTACAATTGGCATTATCCGATTTGTCGGCCAGCCAGGCGCGCGTAAAAGGTTTGGAAGAGCTACTGGCGCAGGAAAAAGCCAATAATGCCTCGCTGCGAAAGTCATTAGCTGCTTTGCAAGCCACTTTAGATAAAAGTATTAGTCAGAACAGCCAGGGCAATGTAAACATCTCGAAACTGGTGGATGAAATAAATGCCTCGAATAAATACATTCAGCATCTGGTGAATACAAAAAACAAGAGTGACTCGCTCAATATTGTTTTAACGAACAATCTTACCCGTTCGTTAAGCCGCGAAGAACTGAAAGATGTTGACGTAAAAGTGCTGAAAGGCGTAGTATATATTTCATTAGCTGATAATATGCTGTATAAATCCGGTAGTTACGAGATCTCTGAAAGGGCAGGGGAGACTTTGGGTAAAATTGCCAAGATCATCCAGGATTATAAAGAGTATGACGTGCTGATAGAAGGTAATACCGATAATGTGCCGATCAATCGTCCTAATATCCGCAATAACTGGGATCTGAGTTCTTTGCGTGCCTCTTCGGTAGTTCAGGCATTACAGAACAACTATGGCATAGAACCTAAGCGTTTAACCGTTGGCGGACGTGGTGAGTACAATCCGGTAGCCGATAATAGCACAGATAACGGAAGAACTAAAAACCGCCGTACAGAAATCATTATTACGCCTAAGCTGGATCAGTTTATGGAGCTGATAGAGAAAGCGCCAACTGAAAAGAACGACACTACTGAAAAAAACAATGTATTGGAGCCGGCGGCAGGATAATTATAAATGAACAGGTATTGTTGAGAAAGCCAGCGATTTAAACCGCTGGCTTTTGTATGTCATAAAAATTAGTGTCGTGTCTTATTTTTTCAGAGAATGTAAGGCTGAGCCCACGAAGCCGCGTTTTTTATTGTCCTTCGCCTCCCGATAGCTATCCGGGACAGGACGAGAGGTTGTTAAGCATGACACAACAGTAGTTCAATGAGATTCATGATTAAAACAGGTAGGCCAACCTTAGTCCTACATTATGTTCGTTTACATCAACAGGGCGGTCTTTTTTATTAAAGCGCGAACGGCCAACCTTGGCAGAAATATCAAAATGTTGGGCAAACTCATAACCTAAGGCAAAGTAGTAGGTGAAGCCGCCCTTAGCTTTTTCATGATTGTCTTCAAATTTTACATTGTAAGCAAACGTGTAGCCAAACATATCTTGACCGTACAAACCTTTTAGCACGGGCAGGGGATATTTAATCACACCCAAAAGGGGAACTGCACTATAGCCGGGCCTGGTAGTGCCTCCCATAAGGCTTTTATTGCTTTTGAAATGTAAATAGCCGCTATTAACACCCAGCCAAAGCCGCTCTTTGATCCAGATATCCAATTGAGCAGATCCTCCCACACCCAGGAAAGAAGGGGCGTGATTAAAAGAAGTCAGCAGTTCGGGGCCAACCGTCACTTTGGTTTTTTGAGCTTTAATACTGATACAGAGTACCAGGCAAATGTGTAGGAGCAGCAGTTTATTCACAAAGAATGTTTTAATAAAGATAATACTGTCTGAGGAAATACTTAGATGCACGAACGCTTTAGAATTCGCTATACTAAAAAAGACCCGCATAAATCGCGGGTCTTTGTCTGATTACTTTTCAACATTCACTCTGACTCCCTCACTGTGTGCACTAAATTCCGGCGCGTACATACATTGAATGCTGGTAATACCATTGCTGTAGTTGCCAGGTAGCTGCGCAAACAAAGCATATTCGAATACATAAGTTCCTTTTCGCAGATAGCTGAAGAAGAAATTAGTACTGGCATCTTTTGTCGTTTCATAATACCCCAGGCCGCCCTGCCATTTGTACTGACTCAATACATTTACCGGTTCAAAAGAAGATGCCCGCATATCTTTCATGTGCACATATTCCATATCACGGTCCACTCTTAATTCAATACGTACTTTTACTTTATCGCCTACTTTTATTTGACCGCCTTCATTAACAGGAGTAAGAACCGGGCCGGTTGCCGTATTCTTTTCAATAAATAATTTTTTGCTTAGCTGAAGGGGTGTTGCCGCCGTCGTGATTTTATCCAGGTCTTCAAAATACTGCCAGTACACGCTTCCCCAGGTGGGTAGGGTAGAGCCGGCATCTGATTGTTTCACCGTTAATGCGATGTTACCCATTGCCGGGCGAACCTTACTGCCTTCGATGATGGTTTTAAAATAACCCGTTCCGGCCTCGGTCTTGTTTTCCTTGCTGTTGATTGCCGTGCCACCCAGGTCGATACTGACATCCGTTGTGCTGCTGATCCAGTTGGTGCCGCGTAACAATAGTGCATAGCAGGCCTCAGCGGTTGCTTTCGTGCTTTCCCAGTTATTGGTTTGTTTATTTTTTAATAGCCAGGTTCTTAAATCATCAGCGGTTGCCGCATCTTTCCCAGCCTCCTCAAATGCCTCTATCAGTAATGCCTGCCTTTCGATGGGCGCTTCGTACCACCACCAGCTACGGGCCGCATCTTTATAATACATGCCTTGTTCTTCGTTCCGGATAGCGGTTTCTTTCAAAGATCTAAGGATCGATTTGGGTGTTACCAGGTCATTATCACGATGGCCGGCCAATGCGATCATACCCTGCATATATTTGTTTTGCTTCGTCCAGGTTTGTTTGGCGCGCTCTTTAAAATAGTTCACCGCTTTCAACGCCGGTTCTGATATTTTATTTTGAGGGAAAAAGCTGCGCATATATAAATACTGGATCACATAATAAGAAGGAACGTATTCTTTGAGGTTGGTTTTATATTTCAACAGCTGCTCATATTCTTCTTTGATCTTATTATCCAGGTAGGGAATCGCAGCCTGAACCAGCCGGTTTAAGTTAGCTTCCTGTAAGCCTGAAACGGCTTTCAGTTTTTTAAGATGACCGATACCTGTTACAATATACTGGGTCATATAACGGTCATCAGCTCCTCCTTTAAACCATACAAATCCACCGTTAGGGCTTTGTAACTGCCTTAGCTTTTCGTAAGCCTTGGTTTGCTCGCCACTCATACGCATCAGGTCAAATAACACCGCTACATTTTTCTTTTGCTGCGCTTCATTTTTTGCGGCCAGTACCCAGGGTATTTCTTCGAGTAACACCGATTTGAGTTCTTCATTTTTTTGAAGATTACTTAATAAAGCGGCGGTATCTTCCGTACGCCATTGCTCCAATACCTGTTTGATTTTGGGAGAACTATTGGCTACCACGGTTGCCAGCGAATTAGCATAATAGCGATTCCATGTTTGTTCCGCACATTCATAGGGGTATTGCATCATATAAGGCAATGCCTGAATGGCGTTCCATACCGGGTTAGATGTATATTCAACCGTTAACGCCTGGTTGGTCAATGTTTCGCTGCTACCGCTGTTCATCAGCTTATCAAAGCGGAAGTTCTTAGTACCGCTGCCACGCATGTGAAGTGGTAAGGATTCTGTAACCAGCATGCGATTGGTTAATACCGGTAACATATTTTCCTCGCCATCAGAAACCGAACCGTCATTGGCCCGGGCAACGATACGCCAGGTAAGCGCTTTATTAAACTGGTAAGGCACTTCTATCGGGAACTGTATGGCTTGGCTCTGACCGGCGCCAATAGTGAAGTATTGCTTGTCTACCACATTCTTAAACCATCCGTCCATAGGTTCGTTAGTAGCTGCATCAAATAATTGTAAGGTTGCAATTCCCGTAATTTCTTTACCTGAAAGATTGACCACTTTGCTGCTGAATTCCATTTTATCGCCTTCTCTTAAAAAACGTGGAGGATTAGGCTGTACCATCAGGTCTTTTTGCGTAATGATCTCCCTGCTGCTGTATCCCAGCGCAAGGTCCTTTGTATGTGTTAATGCCTGGAACTTCCATTTGGTAAGCGCTTCGGGCATTGTAAAAGAAAAACTGATATTGCCCTCTTTGTCCGTTTTCAGATCAGGAAAGAAAAAGGCCGTTTCATTAAAATTGGTACGAACGGGTGCCGCACTGTTATCAGTGGCTGCTGGTAATGATTGCTTACTCTCCTGCTCCAAAGCAGCAGGGGCTAAAGCCATAGCATCAGCAGACATGTTAGTTACAGCGCCGGTTACAGATTGTTTCCTTTGAGTGCCGTAGCTAACTATTGCTACTTCCTCTAATACATCGTTATTCACCCTGCCTTTTACACGTACTGATGGTACAGCACCTGCCAATCCAATAGGTCCTCTCCAGCCATTATCCCAATAAAGCCTGTCGTATTGCCTGTCGAAAGTTTTACGGTCCCATTGCAGGCTATTTTGCAAACGGGCCTGCAGGTGACCAAAGTTGGTGTTCCCCGTCCAGGCATAGTTGCTGTAATGGTTGCGCCAGATATAGGGCGCATTCCACTGGTGCGGGTAGAACTGGTCGAGAGACGCATCGTACATGCCGGCTAAAAGTTCGGCAGCTATTTTTTCTTTTTGATGCCCGGATATTTTTACAGTCCATTTTTCTTCTGCACCTGGCAGGGTTTTGTCCCTGAAGCTGCTGTATTCAACCTTCAGTTGTTTGTTGGTCCAGGGCACCGTTATCATATGATCTGCCTGGAAGATGCGGTTGTTTTTCACAAACAGGTAACTATTGGAAATGCCTCCACGGTCTTGTTCTGTTGCTGTAATGTCAAAATTTCGGCTGTTTCGATCCAGCTGATAAAAAGAAAATGGCTGGGCGTCCCTATCTACATACTGTATTAAAAAAGCTTTATTAGCAGAAGTAGCAATTTGAGTTGTAGCTTTTTCTCCCGGCTCAACCGGCCTGGGAGCGATGCTGTACAGGTATTGGGGGTAAACAGGTTCAGGCTTTTTCGCGTCAAACAATTCGATATACTGCACATCTTTTACATCGTTGCCGTCTTTATCTTTTGTGCTGATCTCGATTGTGTAATAACCCGGTTGATATTTAAATGAGTTTAATGCAAAAATGCCGGTTGAGTCTGATGGTGCTGACTGCTCCGTTATGAGAGCAGCTTTGGTCCAGGTTTTCGGGTCATCCTCGTTATTATAAATATCGTTGGGAAACTGTTGTATATACTGTTCTTTGCTCAGTATAAACTGGTCGGGCTTTTCCCAGTAGCGAGGTCTTAATAGTCTCTGCTCAGGATTTAAACGGGTGATTTTTACCTGTATCGTTGCTTTCTGGAAAACGCCCGACATGTTCTCTGTTCTGATAAAGAGCTTGTTTAAACTGTCAGTAGCCAGTTTTGCGGGTATCGATGTATTAAGCAATAAAGATTTATACCCGGCAGATACCATCTCTGAATTACTTCTTGTTTCTCCGTTAATATCTGTAACATCGGCATAAACGCGGTAGTCAAAAACAGGGTCTAACTTAGTATCCAGTTTAGAGTCTGGAATAGCTTTGAAACTGATGTTGAATTTGCCGTCTGCATCAGTTTGTATTTCTCCATTAGTAATTTCCATCGATTCTGATCTGGGAAAATAACCTCTCCAGAACATCCAGGGGTAGGGGAACCGGGCTTCCCGAATCACGCGATATTTTACTTTGGCGCCATCGATATTATTACCGGCGTAAGCCTTAGCATAACCAGTGATCTTTACGTCTTCGTTTACTTTATAGGCATCTTTCACTTTTTCAAAGTCCACGAAAAACTTAGGACGTTTATATTCTTCCATGCGCACATTTGCATTACCAGTTCCGTCGTTGGTACGCAGGTAGTAAACGCCGTTAAGGCCGGTTTGAGGTAATACGAATTTCCCGTTAAAAGAGCCATACTCATTGGTGGTGACCTGTACATCTGCAACCTTTTGACTGTTGGCATCAGTAAGCGTAAGTGTAGTTTTATAAGCCGTTTGAACAGATGGGTCGCTCATGTCTGTTCTACTGTTAACCGCAATGCCTTTGAAGTATAAGGTCTGACCTGGCCGGTAAATGCTCCTGTCGGTAAAAAGAAAAACGGAAGTCCTGAATTTCTTTTCGTTTTGCGTGTTTAAGGCATTAAAGTAATAGTAAACCTCATCTTCAATAAATAACCGGTCATTGGCATGTTTGATCTCGAATAATAGGTTGGAGCCACCCTGATCTTTTATGGTAGCATTATTCAAATTAAAGTACCCGTTTTTGTCAGCTGTGTAAACCTCTGATTTTTGTTTGCTATAGGTATAGGTTTTGTAGTCGTAAACTTTTTTATACACTTGCACTGTGGCATTTGATAAAGGCTGGCCGCTATTCCTGTCCAGGACAAAGAAATCGGTATTCCGGTTTACATAGCTGATATTGGATATATAAGTAAGACGCGCTGCCAGTATATTATTGGCAGTAGAGAAGTCGTTATTTAATGAAGCAACAATAAAGTACTCACCGGAAGGTAAACCATCTGCTTTAATTTCGGTAGCATGCGTTTGCAGATCATCGTTGAGCGGCAGGGATTGTTCCCATGTTTTTTGAGCTTTGGCTGCCAGCAGCTGGCCCCAATAATTATTGTCACCCCGCTCATTGTTAACGATTGCTTTTAGAGAAGATGTGGCAGGGATGATCCGCCAGTACAGCTTGCTGACATTTTTAAAATTTACCAGCATCCGGAAGGGTGCATCGGGAATGTTAACCCGTTCAACCTGGAACAGGAAATAAGGCTGAACCAATTCTTTATTCAGGTTGTACGCATTCACCCAACCTTCATTCTCATGTTTCTGAGCCAGTATTTTATCGGTGAGCTCTTTGGCTTTTACCAGTTCGTAACGGTAAGTGGTATCCCCGTTGGGGTCATACTGGCTGCCTCTTTGCTGGTGTATAGTCGCCAGCAGGTAACGGGCCTGGTTAACCTCAGGTGCATTGTTGTACTTTGAAACAAGCTGCTGCAGCGCATTGTAGTAAAGTAATTCTTTTCCTTCCAAACCTTTCGGACCATCCGTGGCGCTGACGGAAGATGGTTTTAATAACATCTTTGAATGAACGTATTGCAGCCTTTCAATGTCTACATCGATCAAAGCACTGGGATCAGTGTCGTTTAAATGGAATTGAATTAAATCCTGGAATACCATTAGTGCTTTTTGCTGCAGTGATAGAGAGTCGCTGGTTGCGAAATTTATTTTTGCGAATGTAGCAGCAGGACTAAGTGCAGCGGGATCATTGATCTCAAAGCTATATGCCGGTTTACTGATATCGCGCTCATCATTTTTAAAGTACTGAAGCGCCTGGTGGGCCAGCAGGTCATACAGCGTAGGACGTAGGGGTCGGGCATTTCCTTTTATAATAATCGCGTCGAACGTTGCCAGTTTTGTTTTTTGCAATAATTCTTTATTATCCAGCGAAAGCAGGTAAAGTGCGCTGATTTTTTTATGAAAATCATCAATGGTCCAGGTAGCAACGTCTTCTTTTTTAAAATCCCCTGTATTGGTTCTGTTATATAATTTGTACCGGTTTGCCGAAAAGTACTGCTGGTAAATACCTGCCAGGTAGCTATTGAGCATAGACGTTACGGGCTCTTTGCTTCCCTGGATTTCTTTTTCAATCTCCTTAATACGCTGAACAGGATTTTCCTCCCGGTTTTCCTGCTGTAGTTGGGTCATGTAAACGATAGCTTTTACCAGCTGGGCATCCTGCTTTTCCATTTTTGCCCTGGCATATATTTTTTTAACGGCTTCAAGAGCAGAAGCTGGTAGCCCTTTTTTTATATGGTCTTCTACGGTTTTCCAGTCGGCCTCATAATTTTTTACCTGTGCGTTGGTCCTCATTTGGAGTAAGACAATTAATACTGTTAAAACAGCTGTTATTTTTAAAACTTTCATTTGTATTTAGTTTACCGGCTGGTTATCGCCTGATTTTTGCGGGGAACAATAGTCCCCGCGCTGCTATGACGCAAAAACAACACAATAAGCAACTTTTACTCATTTTTATTTTTACCGGGCTGGAATATCTCAAGTACTCATTATATTTTCGTTAAATCCTGCTCCCGGCAATAGTGATGATGATGCACAACATAGTAAAACTACATAAAGAAAAACGGTATTTTCTGTAAAATTAATGCCAGTTTATACTTCTCTTGTATTGGCCTGCAACAATAGCATGGTGTCCAGGGTTTTTATATACATTGAAACATAGCTAAATTAGCAACATGAAATCTTTTATCGGCCTGTTAGCCCTGCTTTTGATGACTATTGTAACAAATGCCCAGTATTATGACTCTGTGAGCTTTGTCAGTGCAGATTGGAAAGGAAAGAAAATAGATCGCAAGGCAAAATTATACCAGTATCATTTTAATAATAAGAATCTTTTTAACGCCAACCAGCACATTAGCTATGTATTGGTGAAAAGAAGCAGGCGGCATCAATTTCATGTTGCGGCCGAGCCTCAGAAGTTAAGAACGGTAAGCGATTTTGCAGGAGCAGTAAAACCATTAGCAGCAGTAAACGGTAATTTCTTTGACGTAAAGAATGGAGGGGCGGTAGACTTTACTAAAGTGGAGGGGAAAATAGTGAATGTCAATCGTAAAGCAGCCAACGAAAAACCCGATTTTCACCAGAAAGCCGCGGCAGTTATAGCGGCCAATGGCACTCCTGAGATTAAAAAATGGGATGGTTTGGTTAATTGGGAAGAATGGCTGAAAGAGCCTGATATTATGCTGAATGGCCCCCTGCTTATTTTTAACCGGCAGGATGAAATATTGGACTCTGCCAGCTTCAATATTACCAGGCATCCCCGCACCTGTATGGGAATAACTAAAAAGGGACATGTTATTATGTTGGTGGTAGATGGAAGAAACGCCCTTTCGCAGGGCATGAACTTATTTGAGTTGACGAAAGTGATGCGTTGGCTGGGCTGTGTAAGCGCTATTAATTTTGATGGCGGCGGTTCGTCAACGTTATGGGTAAAAGATCAGGGTGTTGTTAACTATCCAACAGATAACAGGAAATGGGATCATGAAGGGGAGCGGAAAGTGGCTAATATACTGTATTTAAAATAGAAGCTCCATAGCTGCATTTAACCGCCAAGACGCTATGTCGCCACGAGGCGGAAAAATTACTTACTACTATTCATCGCGTCTTGCACATCTTTGCGTTGAAAAAACTAATAAGACACCTGATGTATTATGCAATGAGGCTAAAACTGCATCTCCGGTATGTCTCCGTTTAGAACTAATCGTCCTTCCGTAGCTTTTTGAATAGCTTCCACGCTTACACCGGGTGCTCTTTCCAGTAGTACAAATCCCTCTTCAGTAATATCGAGCACCGCTAAATCGGTAACTACTTTCTTTACACAAGCTACACCTGTCAGCGGCAAAGTACATGTTTTTAAAAGCTTGGATTGGCCATCTTTGCTGGTGTGTTGCATCGCTACGATTATATTTTTAGCAGCGGCAACCAGGTCCATTGCGCCACCCATCCCTTTTACCATTTTGCCTGGTATCTTCCAGCTGGCGATATCGCCGGTATCCGTCACCTCAAAAGCACCAAGAACGGTGAGGTCTACATGCCCGCCTCTTATCATCGCAAAGGAAGTAGCTGAATCAAAAAAAGCGCCTCCCGGTTGTATCGTCACCGTTTGTTTACCCGCATTAATCAGGTCGGGATCCGCATGTCCTTTTTCCGGGAAAGCGCCCATACCTAACATGCCGTTTTCTGATTGTAATACTACTTCAATTCCTTCGGGGATATAATTCGCAACCAGGGTAGGAATCCCAATGCCTAGGTTCACATAATAGCCGTCCTGTAATTCCCTGGCTATACGTTGTGCTATTTGTTCTTTTGCGAGTGCCATTTTTATTGCTAGTGGTTAATAGTAAGTAGCGAGTAGGATTATTCCGCTACATGTAGGTTATTCATCATTTTGCTAAGCATCTTAAATGTCGCTTCAAGGTATGCTTCCAGCTGATCCAGTCTGTCCTTTTTAACGTAATCTAAAATTAACGATATTTCTAATTGCGTGTCTACTTCAACCAAAGAACTCCGGGATATCTCATAAAATCTTTTTTTCTCCCGTTTCGATACTCTTGCTGCTCCTTCTGCGATATTGCTGCAAACGGATATAGCTGCTCTTCGAATTTGACTGACTAATACATATTGCTCTTCCTTTGGATAAGCTTTAGTATGCTGGTATACTTCTTTTACTAATTTTAGAGAAAATTGGTATACCTGTAAATTTTTGTGTGATAATTGTAACATAGCTGGTGTTTTTATGATATGTGATATTTTTCACGCTTAGTTTTTGACCCACTATCCACTAATCATTTCCTACTTACCACTAGCTAACTCTCCACTAACTTTTTTCCGTCAGCTTCTCAACCCTTTTCTCATAATTCTTCCCTTCAAAAATCCGTTGAACAAAAATGCCGGGTGTATGGATTTGTGCGGGATCAAGCGTGCCGGCAGGTACCAGTTCTTCCACTTCAGCAATAGTAATTTTGCCTGCCATGGCCATGGGTTGATTAAAGTTGTTGGCTGTGGCCCTGTATATCAGGTTGCCGTGAGTATCGCCTTTCCATGCTTTAACGATCGCAAAGTCTCCGGTGATAGCATGTTCCAGCAAGTGAGGTTTTCCATTAAATTCCCTGATCTCTTTGCCATCCGCTACCTCTGTTCCATAGCCCGCAGGTACGTAAAAGGCTGGAATGCCCGCACCACCCGCTCTGCAACGTTCAGCCAGGGTTCCCTGGGGGACCAGCTCTACTTCCAGTTCTCCTGCCAGTAACTGTCTTTCAAATTCTGCATTTTCGCCTACATAAGAAGAGATCATTTTCTTAATCTGCCTTTTTTGTAAGAGCAGGCCGAGGCCAAAATCATCTATGCCGGCGTTATTGCTGATACAGGTGAGCTGTTTAATGCCGCTGTTGACCAATGCTGCAATACTGTTTTCAGGTATGCCACAAAGGCCGAAGCCGCCCACTAAAAGTGTCATGCCATCTGAGATGCCTTTTATTGCGTCTGCTGCGTTGGATACTACTTTATTCATAGAGACTTTTATGATTTATATTTGATGGTTTTCACTACTGCCAAACGTTCCGTACCGGGAAGCAATATCTTTGATCAATACGTCATCCAGGCGATGTGGGATATGCTCTTCTTGCAAATACGATAGCAGGTCTAGTGTGTTCAGATTGCCCAATAATTCGTAGCCTGTCATCGGGCAACCGCCGATGCCATTTATTACCCCATCATAACTTCTGCAGCCTGCCTTCCAGGCTGCATCGATCTTTTCCCGCCAGTTATGATGTTGGGTATGTATGTGCAGCCCGATTTCTATACCGGGATATAAAGGCATAAGGGTTTCAAAAATTTCCCGGATGGAGGTTGCCGTTGCCAGTCCAATCGTATCCGACAGGGTAATGGTTTGCACGCCATTACCGGCAAGCTTCTCTACACAATCCTTTACCAATGCTATATTCCAATTGTCTCCATACGGATTACCAAAGGCCATACTTACAAAAACACGATAGGCTTTTTGTTGATCGCTGCAAATTTTACCGATTGCGGCAGCCGTTTCGTCAACTTTTATAATTGATGAATTGATATTTTTTTCGAGGAAAGTGTTGCTGACAGAGTAGGGGAAACCAACTATATCCAGCTGGGCAGAAGCGCAGGCCTCTTCAGCTCCGCGGGTATTTCCAACAATAGCCAGTAGCTGCGTGTTGGATTTTGATTTGTCAATGCGCTCCAGTACATCGTTGCTATGCGCCATCTGTGGTACGGCTTTGGGCGATACGAAGCTGCCAAAATCTATTACATCAAACCCGGCCAGCATTAATTCATTGATATAAGCTACCCTTGTTTCTACCGGTATTGTAAAAGGTAGGCCTTGTTGCGCATCACGCGGGCTCTCTGTTATTTTTACTTGTTCATTGTACATAGATAATTGTTCATGGTATGAAATATTTTTTTCTGGATCGATGAGCCATGACTACGAACCATCAACCTTTTAGCCTGTTAACCTTTCAACCAGTTAACTAATCAATCATTCAACCCAACTCAACACCCGATCTGTTTGGCAATCACCATCCGTTGTATTTCAGAAGTTCCTTCACCGATCTGTAGTAACCGCTGATCCCGATAAAAGCGTTCTACATTGTACTCTTTCATCAAACCATAACCGCCATGTATCTGTACAGCTGCATCTGCTACCTCTTTGGCAATTTCAGAACAATATAATTTAGCCATGGCTGCTTCTTTGGTGAAAGGTTGCTTTGTATCTTTTAACCAACAGGCTTTATATAAAAAAGTTCGCGCCAGCTCTATTTTCATGGCCATATCTGCCAGCTTAAAAGAGATGGCCTGGAACTGCGATATAGCTTTCCCGAATTGTTTGCGTTCCTGCGCATAAGCGAGGGCCAGCTCATAGGCGCCCTGGGCGCAACCCAGTCCCATAGCGGCGATGCTGAGCCTGCCGGCATCTAATGTTTGCAGCATGATCCTGGAACCTTGTCCGGGTTCACCCAGTACGTTTTCTTTGGGTACCCTGCAATCATCAAAGAATAATTGTGAGGTGTCGCTCGCCCGCCACATCATTTTACCATGCATGGCCTGCTGGCTAAAGCCTGGTGCGTCTCTGTCAACAATGATGGTGGTAAATTCTTTTTTTTCTGCCGATTCATGGGTAACTGCCTGAACGGTAGTGCCAATATTAATATCCACCGATCCATTGGTGATAAATATTTTACTTCCGTTAATGACCCAGTCCCTGCCATCCAGGCGTGCCGTGGTTTTCGATGCTCTCGAGTCGCTACCGGCTTCAGGCTCTGTTAATCCGAAGCTCCACAAGGCATTGCCCGTGCAAAGCTGCGGCAGGTATTTCATTTTTTGTTCTTCTGTTCCGTGGTTGTAGATGGGGCCAATGCCTAACGAATTATGTGCGGCCAACGTTGCAGCCTGCGAGCCATCTATGCGGGCAATCTCTTCTACGGCGATAATGTAGGCCAGGTAGTCCATACCCGCCCCACCATATTGTTCGGGCAGGTAAATGCCCAGCAATCCTAATTCGCCCATTTGCCTGGTAAGCTCGTAGGAAAACGATTCTTTTTCATCCAGTTCCTGCGCCAGCGGTTTGATCTTTTTCTCTGCAAACTCTCGTACCATGCTTCGTAGCTGTTCATGTTCCTCATTTAAAGTAAAATCCATATAGCAATTGTGTTTTTATTGTTTTAACAGGACGTCTATATTACGCTTCTCATACTCTAGGCTTCAACCTTTATTATTTCTCCGAGAGTTGAACCAGCTTTATAGTAGTATCTACCTTATCGCCTTCTTTCACCAGTACCTTTTCTACAGTAGCGTCTTTTGTACTAATAATATTATTTTCCATTTTCATCGCTTCCACCACTAATAACAGATCACCTTTTTTTACCATGTCGCCGGCTTTTATATGTAGCTTGATTACCTTGCCAGGCATAGGCGAAGTAATATTGCCACCTTTGCCTCCGGTACCGGAATCGGCTTCGAAAACTTCATGATCTACATAAGACATATCGGGGCGAATGACCGTATGTGTCATACCATTTAAGGTGATCTCGTAGGAGCCTGTTCGCTTTTCATAGATACTTACCTTATAAAAAGTTCCATCTAATAATAACGAATAATGAATGCCATTGATATGGCTGATCTCTGCCTTATGTTCCTGGTTGTTATATTTAAATTCCAGTGGTGAGGTGCGGACAAGATCTATAGTCACAGCTTCTCCGTTAATCAATATATCCATGATAGCGCAATGCCGCCAGTAGCCAATGCTTTGCCAGATATTTCCTGTCTGAATCTGATTAGCGGAAAGGCTTTTTGCTAAGGCAGCAGCCAATGGAATGGCTATATCCACCTGCTGCTTTGTTTGTACAAGATTTGCTGTGATAGCCTCGAGGTTTTGATCGATGTATTTGGTAGATATGTTGTTGCTGATATAATCTGGATGTTGTAGCAAACCCGACAGGAATTCAATATTTGTGTGGATACCTTTAACAGCATACTGCTGCAATGCCGAAAGCATGGCTTGCCTGGCTTCTTCCCGGTTAAGCGCCCACACGATCACCTTGCTGATCATAGGGTCGAAGTCACCGGAGATGATATCACCCGTGTGTAGTTGCATTCCATCTATTCTTAGCGTGGCCGAAGGCGACAACATAGAAGTTGGAGGCGGGGACGCTTCCAACAGAGGCTCCTGATAATATTTTAATACACCCGGGGAGGGAAGGAAGTGCTGCGCAGGATCTTCTGCATAAATTCGGCACTCAATTGCATGTCCTCTTTGTACGATATCAGCCTGTTCTAATGGTAAAGCGTCGCCATTTGCAATATTAATTTGTTGTTCTACGATATCTATGCCCGTTGTGAGTTCCGTCACCGGATGTTCAACCTGTATGCGTGTATTCATTTCCAGGAAATAGAAATTCAGGCTTTCATCTACCAGGAACTCCATGGTGCCTGCGCTATAGTAGCCTATAGATTTTGCCAAAGCAACGGCAGCCGCACAAATCCGCTCTCGTACTTCGGTTGAAAGTGTGGGAGAGGGCGCTTCTTCTATGATTTTCTGGTGCCTGCGTTGTAAGGAACATTCTCTTTCATATAAGTGGAGGAGTTTGCCCTGCTGGTCGCCCAATACCTGAACTTCAATATGTCTCGGCTTTGCAATGTATTTTTCAATGTAAACCGTGCTGTCTCCAAAATAGTTTTGGGCTTCGCGTGCTGTGGCTTCCAGTGCTAAATGAAAATCGTTTTCATTTTCTACTACACGCATGCCTTTGCCACCACCACCTGCTGCTGCTTTGATCAGAATAGGAAAGCCGATGCTGCCATAGCTTCTCGATAGTTCGTCAGTAGTACCTATAATCCCCGGCGTAACAGGTACTCCGGCATTTGTAGCACAGTCCCGGGCAGCAATTTTATTGCCCATCGATCGCATGGCTTCTGCTGAAGGACCGATAAAAATAATACCTGCTTTTGTACAGGCTTCTACAAAAGCCGCGTTTTCAGAAAGGAAACCATAACCAGGATGTATCGCATCAGCGCCTGTTTCAAGGGCGGCAGCAATGACAGCCTCAATATTCAAATAAGTTTCGCTAAGCTGGGCGCCTGGTAACAGTACAGCCTGGCCGGCCTGTTTTACAAATGCAGACTGAGCATCTGCGCTGCTGTAAACAGCAACCGTGGCAATGCCCATTTTTTTTGCCGTGCGTTGTACTCTCAGGGCAATTTCGCCCCTGTTAGCGATCAGTATTTTTTTGATCATATTTCTGTTATTCAATCCAATTAGGTTTTCTTTTTTCCAGGAAAGCAACCATGCCTTCCTGGCCTTCTGCTGAAGCACGTATTTCTGCAATCATTTTAGCAGTATAATCTAATGCTTCTGTCATCGATATTTTATTGGCAACTGTATCAATAAGTTTCTTACAATGGCTGATGGCCTGCGGACCGCTGGTTAATAATAATTGCAAAGTGGCTTGCAGGTGTGCTTCTGTGGCATGTATGTCGCTAAAGCAACGATTTACCAGTTTCAGGTTTTCTGCCTCACGGCCGTTAATGCGTTGGCCCGTAAGCATCAGTTCTCTTGAAGGATATTCGCCGATGCGTTTGATAATATAGGGAGAGATGCAGGCGGGGATAATACCGATCTTTACTTCGGATAAGGAAAAAATAGTGTCTGCTTCACAGAAGGCAAAATCACATGCAGCCAGCAAACCATTCGCTCCGCCCATCGCGGCCCCATGCACAATAGCCAGCGTTGGTTTGGGACAAGTGTAAATGGTGTAAAAGCAGGAGGCAAGCTGCAGGCTCTCTTTATAATTTTGCTCATAACCGTATTGCGCCACATCCCGCATCCAGTTTAAATCGGCGCCGGCGCAAAATACCTTTCCCCGGCCACGCAATACGATAGCTCTTGTATCGGCTCTTTCACCTTCTTCCTTAAATGCGTTAATTAGCTCAGCGATCATCACTTCGTTAAAAGCATTCCTTACATCAGGCCGGTTCAGCCAGATAGTGCTGACCTTATAGTTGCGTTCTATTTCGAGCGTTGTATAGTTCACGGAGGATAGTTCATTGTTCATAGTTCATTGTTGATTGTTCATGGATTATGATGATCGGCTTTAAATTGAGGATCTGAGCTTTGTAACCATTTTGCAAAGAATATCATATTCGTTATATAACAATCTGAATTTTTCTTCTTGAATGTAAAGTCTTTTTCTCGCAAGAAAGAGCGCTGCTACTACTTCAATAGCTGATCTGAGTGCTATGCTCAGGAAATTTTTAAATACAGCTTTTGTTTGTCCTGTAGAGCCTTCCGCAATATTAAGAACAACCGAATCGGCAGCTCTTTTGATTTGAGTAGACAGGCTGAACTTTTCTTCTACTGGAAAAGTTCTTGCAAGCAAGTCGATATCATTTGACAAATCCATCGATATATGCCATATTTTAAGTTCTTCAAATCTAAACGCCATATGATGTGTTTTAAGGTTACGTTAGTATTGCGTCCCATATGCTATGATCCATGAACTATAATCCATGAACTCTTATCCATCAACACCACCTACATCCTGAACACCCCGTTTTTCGTATCTGCCCATTTCCTGTTCATCGATGTAGCGATGCCCATGGCAATGATGCGGCGTGTATCAGCCGGATCGATAATGCCGTCGTCCCAAAGCCGTGCCGTACTGTAATAAGCTGATCCTTCTTCTTCGTATTTATTTAAGATCGATATTCGCAAGGCCTCGCGGTCGGCATCGGCCAGTGTTTTACCCTGGGCTTTCAATTGCTCCTCTTTTACCGATACGAGCACGCCGGCAGCCTGTTCGCCTCCCATCACCGATATCTTGGCGTGTGGCCACATAAAAAGAAAACGCGGATCATAAGCTCTCCCGCACATGGCGTAATTGCCCGCCCCGAAAGAGCCCCCCGTCACAATGGTAAATTTGGGAACATTGGCATTGGCTACTGCATGTACCATTTTAGCGCCATCCCGGGCAATGCCTTTTCTTTCATACTCCTTTCCTACAATAAAGCCGGTGATGTTTTGCAGAAACAGGATGGGAGTGTTGCGTGCGGAACACAGCTCCACAAAGTGAGCGCCCTTTAAAGCAGATTCGCCAAATAATACACCGTTGTTGGCAATAATGCCTACCGGGAATCCCATTATATACGCAAACCCGGTAACAAGGGTGGGCGCATATTTCTCTTTAAACTCGTGGAAGCGGCTGCCATCAACGAGCCTGGCGATAATCTCTTTAGGATCAACCGGTTTCTTAAGATCGGTTTGAATAATACCGTATAATTCTTCAGCATCATAAAGCGGCGCTTCAACCGGCTTTAAGTCTACTGCCTGTTTATCCGCCGGTTTAAAAGTTTGCACAATATTTCGGCAAATGGCAATGGCATGCGCATCATTTTCGGCGATATGATCGGCAACACCCGAAATAGAGGTATGCACTTCTGCGCCACCCAGCTCTTCTGCAGATACTTCTTCGCCGGTTGCCGCCTTTACGAGGGGAGGCCCGCCAATAAATATTGTGCCCTGATTGCGCACGATGATCGTTTCATCGCACATAGCCGGAACATAGGCGCCACCTGCGGTGCATGATCCCATTACAATAGCAATTTGGGGAATGCCCAAACCCGACATGCGGGCCTGGTTGTAAAAAAAGCGGCCAAAATCATGTCTGTCGGGAAAAACCTTATCCTGCTCCGGTAAAAAAGCACCGCCGGAATCTACCATATAAATACAGGGCAGATGGTTTTCCAAAGCGATCTCCTGGGCTCTTACGTGCTTTTTGATGGTGTATTGCATATAAGTTCCGCCTTTTACCGTAGCATCATTGGCAATGATCATTACTTCCCTGCCATGCACCAGGCCAATACCTGTTACGATGCCGGCGGAGGGAAATTGATTATCATGAATGCCGTAAGCCGCGAGCGGCGATAGCTCAAGAAAGGGGGTATTGGCGTCGAGCAATTGGTTCACCCGTTCACGGGCGAGCAGCTTGCCTCTTTGCTTATGCTTCTCGATGGCTTTATTGGCTGCCGGATGAGTTACTTCGGTCATACGTTGGCGCCACTGCTCCAGCAGGGGCTGGTATGCCTGTTTATTGGCAGTAAAATCAGCTGATTGCGTATTGATATTGGATTGAATAGGATACAAGGCGGTTCTTCTTTTGTTGATCTAAATTTAAGCGAAGTAAAGGAATTTTTATTTAAAAACTAACGATTGTTAGTTTTAAGTGTCTCAACTCAATTCCGGGCGGCTCAGGCAAAAGCACGGGTTGTTTTGCCGGTGCGCTTTAAATCGATTCTCTCTTTTAAAAATGAAAGCCGGTGTATGAAAATTAATTTATGCTTTACTTCAACAAAAGGAACGCTTCATTGTTAGTGTTTCCGAAAGCGGGCTGTTTGCCTTAATTTTGCAAAAAATTTCCAACGGATAATGAAGAAAATTCATATCATTTTATTGGTTTTAACTGCGGCTGCTATTGCAGTTTTAGTAAGCTTCTTACAAACCACCACTACTTACGATACTGTTGCCATTGCAAAGTCGAAGCCTGGAAAATTTGTTCACCTGATGGCTAAATGGGATAAATCGGAGCCAATGGAGTATGATGCTATCAAAAACCCTAATTATCTCGCTTTTACAGCTATTGACACTTTAGGAGACAAGGTAAAGGTAATTTACCATAGTCCCAAGCCTGAGAACTTTGAGTTAAGCGAAAGACTGGTGATGAAAGGCAAATACGAGGAAGGACAGTTTGTTTGCCAGAGTATCCAAACCAAGTGCCCCAGTAAATACAAAGACCAGGATCCGTCCAAGCATCCGGGAAATAAAAAGGATTCAGCTTATAATAATACGGTAGCGCGGGTTTCTACAGTTAAACAGTAATATTTATGGAGTACGCAGGCGAGCATTTATTGCCCGGTCAGGTAGGACATCTCTTTATTTTAGTTTCTTTGATTGCTTCGCTTACAGCGGCATTTGCTTACTTTAAGGCAGTTCAGGCAACTCCCGATGCGAAAGCAGGCTGGTTGAAGCTGGGACGAATGGCATTTTTAACCGAGGTAGCATCAGTATTGATCATTTTTGCTGCGTTGCTGCATATCCTTTATCATCACTTATTTGAATATAAATATGCCTGGCAACATACCAGTCTGTCACTCGAGTTCAAGTATATTATGAGCGCTTTCTGGGAAGGCCAGGAAGGGAGTACCCTGTTATGGGCTTTCTGGCACTGCGTTCTGGGCGTTATTATCATTAAACGGGAAAAAAAATGGGAAGCGCCTGTAATGTCGGTGGTAAGCTTTGCCCAGTTTTTTTTAGCTACTATGATCGTTGGTATTTACATCTTCGACGTGAAGATTGGTTCCAATCCTTTTATTTTACTGAGAGATTCGGGCGTATTAAACGAAGCGCCCGCCATGCATGTTAATTTTGACCTCTCTCAACCTATACGCCCGGATTATTTATCCATGATTACGGATGGTAATGACCTCAATCCTTTATTGCAGAATTATTGGATGGTAATACATCCGCCCATATTGTTCCTGGGCTTTGCTTCTACATTGATCCCATTTGCGTTTGCGATGGCCGGTATCTGGACCAAAGATATCAAGGGCTGGGTAACCAGGGCTATACCATGGACTTTGTTTTCGGTGGCCTTCCTAGGCCTTGGCATAATGATGGGAGCTAAATGGGCTTATGAATCGCTGAACTTTGGGGGCTACTGGGCCTGGGACCCGGTAGAAAATGCATCACTGGTACCCTGGATGATCATGGTTTCCGGCCTGCATACCATGCTGATCTTTAAGCATAGCGGGTATTCATTAAGATCTTCGTTCCTGTTTTTGGCATTGTCTTTCGTGTTCATCGTATATTCTACCTTCCTAACCAAAAGCGGTGTTCTGGGCGATTCTTCGGTGCATGCATTTGCCGATATAGGCATGAACGGGCAGCTATTCCTTTTCCTGATTGTATTTGTATGGCTGCCGCCTTTTTTTGCCGCATCTACCAACCAGCAACGGCTTATCATTACAGGCGTTACCGCGGTGTTATCTCTTGCTACCTATTTCCTGGCAGAGAAACTTCCAGGGTTTCCCCTGTATGTGATACTGGGAGGTGTTATTACGTTTATCGTACTGCTGAACAAGCGAGTGCCTTCTATTAAAAAAGAAGAAAATGTTTCGTCGAGGGAGTTCTGGATGTTTATCGGATCGCTGGTATTTTTCCTGGCGGCAATGATCATTATTTTCCAAACCTCTTTGCCTGTATTCAATAAGCTGTTCAACTCCAATAAAGCGCCGGGTGAGAACGATGAGTTTAACTATAATAAAATCCAGGTACTGGTGGCTTTTGTGATAGGTATACTTACCGCTATTACCCAGTATTTGAAATACAAAGCAACAGATACCCGTTTCTTTTGGAACAAGATCCTGGTTCCTACCATCATCAGCGCTTTGGTAGCTACGTTTATTTTAGTGGTGGTTAAAATAAACTACGATGTACATGGTATGGGCTTTTTGATTAATATATGGCTGGCGTTGGTGGCCACTGTTTATGCCACCATAGCTAATGCAGCTTACATATGGGTAGGGTTGAACGGGAAGCTAAAGAACAGCGGCGGTTCTATTGCCCACTTCGGTTTTGGATTGATGTTGGTAGGCATGATTTTATCTTCATCAAAAAAAGAAATACTTTCCTGGAACACCAGCGGCATCGCAGTTCCGTTTGGTGAAGACAGTAAGGAAAAAACCGGGGAGAATCTTACCCTGGTAAAGGGTGTACCAATGCAAATGAACAACTACATGGTAACTTATGTAGGCGATTCAGCGCATCCTAAAAAGCAACAAACCTATTTTAAGGTACACTTCAAATCTAAGAAGAACAACGAGGAGTTTACCTTATTGCCTGATGCATTTGTAAATTATAAGGGAAATGAAGGGTTGATGGCAAATCCGTCAAGCAAGCATTACTGGAACCATGATGTGTTCACTTATGTGTCGTCCTTCTACAAACCCGATGGCAAGAGTGATACGGTTAGTTTTAAGCCCAATACGGTTCATTTAAATGATACCGTATTCTACAGTAAAGGGTATATTATTGTTGAGAAGCTGGCTGCTAAGGATAATTTGCCGGTAGCCGGTTTTTCGAAAACAGATACCGGGTATACGGCCTCTGTAAAAGTGCAGCAACTGAACGGACCGTCTTACAGCGCCGACCTTTTAATGATACGCAATCAGGGTAATACATTGTATCAAAACCTGGATACAATTACTTCGCAGGGCCTGGTTTTAAGACTGGATGATGTGGGGGGCAGCAAGATTACGTTGGGAGTGAAAGAGTCTGACGATGTTCTGGAGTATCTTACGCTGAAGGCTTACAAATTTCCTTATATCAACCTTGTTTGGGGAGGTGTTGTATTCCTTGTGATTGGCTCAGTAGTCAGCATGTTCCGTCGTATTAGGTTGCAGCGATTGAAAGCTGCGTAGGTGTTACATTTATAGTATAATTCAACTGATTTTTTCATAATATTGCATTATTATCAGATGTATGAATGTCTGAAATACTAAATGCTTCATATGAGAATATCATTTGTGCACTATCCGTGCTCCTTTTCATAACTGTTGTAAATGCCCAATCAAAATCATACAGTGGCAAAACCGGCTTCGCCATTTCGGTACCCCTTGTTTACAATACACAATATTTTGATTATAGCCATTTTCGAAACAGAAAGGTAAACAGGACCCGCATTTTGGGCATTGGGGCTTCCTTGTACAGGAGTTTGGGTAAGGACGCCGTTTTGTTTGGAGCCAGTTACCAATTTAATATCGATCCCGAATTGGCCCAGTCGAAAGGTCATCAGTCAAGCCGGCAACATGTTGAAAACCTGGCTTTCGATATCCTTTATAATAAAAGTATTCATCGAAATATTAAATTGCTGGGAGGAATAGGATTGTCGAGGTATAGGTATATACTTAAAGATATTTGGTTGACCCCGACAGATTTAGGAAAGGACTCGAGCTATAAAAAGAATGATTTTGTAATAGGTCCCAATTTGGGTGTCCAGGTCAGATTAAACAACTTTTTGAGCACCAGCCTTGTGTACAGACCTGGAGTTATTTCATTGAATTCAAAACATTATTTCCACAATATTAGTTTAAGTTTTGATATCCATCCATTGCATATTAAAGGAAATGTACTTAAAAAAGAACGACCTACGCCAAAAATCCTTCGCTAGACCCAAGTACATAATATAAAATGGGTGGCATTTTTTTATATAAGACTATGGTATTTATTTAGTTGTCTGTCCTTTAAGTGGTGTGGTTTTTTGGGTTTCACTAATAATAACCACCTTTTCCACATATTTTATTTATATATTGAAAATTGGGGTTTTGATCGTACTTTTGCGCCCTGAAAACCAAAGATTCTAAAGAATGGCAGGCCAGTTAAAAGAAGTTCGTAGTCGTATCTCGTCGGTGCAGAGCATGCAGCAAATTACTAAAGCCATGAAAATGGTAAGTGCTGCCAAGTTCCGTCGTGCACAGGATGCAATTGTACAGATGCGCCCTTATGCGCAAAAATTGCAGGATGTATTAAGCAATATTGTGAGTAACAGCGATGGCGAAATTAAAATGGCTTTAGCTGAAGAGCGTCCCGTAGAAAAAGTGTTGTTGATTGTAATTACCAGCGATCGCGGTCTGGCCGGTGCATTTAACTCAAACGTAGTAAAGCTGGCGCGTAATGTGATCAGGGAAAAATACCAGGCGCAGTACGATAAAGGCAATGTAACCGTTTGGAACCTGGGTAAAAAAGGCTACGAGGCATTAAGCAAATTGGGATACAATACCAACGACGAGCATAAAGATATTTTTTTACAACTGAGCTTCGATAACGTGCAGAAAATTTCCCAGGCGGCAATGCGCGCTTACGAGGAAAAGCAATTCGATGCTATCGAAATTATTTACAGCCAGTTTAAAAATGCAGCTACGCAGATTTTTACTGCCGAGCAGTTTTTGCCCATCCCTAAGGTAGAAAATAAAAAAGGCGGTCCTAAAGCCGACTTTATTTTCGATCCTAACAAGGCAGAGCTGATTGAAGAGCTGATGCCTAAAATTTTGAATACACAATTGTATAAGGCGGTATTGGACTCGCATGCTTCAGAGCACGGCGCGCGTATGACCTCAATGGATAAGGCAAGCGAGAATGCTAATGAAATGCTGAAGAGCCTTAAATTGTCTTACAACCGCGCAAGACAGGCGGCTATTACAACCGAGCTTACAGAAATTGTAAGTGGTGCCGCCGCTTTACAGGGTTAACTTTTGTTTAAGGTTCAATGGTTTAAAATTGTATAGTTGTTTAACTTTAAATTTTAAACCTAATAACTTTCAACTTTACTCATGGAAATAGCCGAGTTGATTCCACATATTGAAGCGCTGATTTTTGCAAGCGAAAAGCCTTTATCTTCTTTAGAGGTTACCGACCTGGTGAACAGTGCTTTTGGGTTTATGGAAGACAAAATTACCCTCGACCAGGTGGAAGCGGCAATAGATGGCGTGAAGGAGAAGTATGTTTCAGAATTCTATCCTTTTGAAATTGTACAAAGTGGCGGCGGCTGGCAGTTCTTAACCAAGAAAGAATATCATAAAACAATAGCCCAGCTAAACGGCGATAAGTTCATGAAACGCCTGTCTGCCGCAGCATTGGAAACCCTGGCTATAGTTGCTTATAAACAGCCTGTAACTAAGGGGGAAGTAGAAGCAATTCGTGGCGTAAGCGCCGATTATGCCATTCAGAAATTACTGGAAAAAGAGCTGATTGTAATAAGTGGCCGTAATGAGAAGCTCCCCGGTCATCCGCTCGTATATGGAACGTCTAAATCCTTTATGGATTATTTCGGCATTAATTCTTCTGATGAATTGCCTAAAATAAAAGAAGTACTGGCAGAGCAGATGGTAGAGCCCACTTCCATTGTAAACGGAACCACCGTTAATGATGAAGAGCTGGTAGATGAAAACGGTAATCCTTTGGCCGTTTCAGAAAACGGTGAACTTATTGAAAATACAACTATGATCAACGAAACGGGTATAATCAACGAGCAGACAGAAGCGGGTGGTGATGAGCTGGGTGTTGTTGATACTACTGATGATGAAATAGTAACTGATGATCAGGACGCTTCTGAAGAAGAAGTGGCTTTTGATGACGAAAAAAAACAGGTAACGGAGGAAATTCCGGGAAGCGAAGCCAAAGATGAAGAAGCCGATGGGGAAGAGAAGAAGAATGAGGATGATGAGCCTGCATACTAAATGATATTAATAACATTTAATCATATTTAACAGGCAGTAGTAGTACTGCTTTTTTTATATCTGGTATTATGGGAAATGAACTGAGCCTTACGCAACTTAATGATATTGCAGGCCAATATGGTACACCGCTGTATGTGTACAACGGAGATAAAATAGCCGCACAATATAAAAGGCTGACAGCGGCATTTAAGAGCGATAAAGTGCGTTTTTTCTATGCTTGTAAATCGCTTACCAATATCAATATTTTAAAGCTGTTGAAGGCAGAAGGGTGTAATGTAGATTGCAGTTCTATTAACGAAGTGAAATTGGCTTTGTATGCAGGTTTTGAGCCGCAACATATTTTATACACCAGCAATGGTATTGCCTTTAGTGAAATTGAGGAAGCGCAGTCATTAGGTGTAATTATCAATATCGATAGCCTTTCTAACCTGGAGAAATTCGGGAAAAAATTTGGAAGCAGTTACCCGGTAGGTGTACGTTTAAGGCCTAATATTATGGCTGGCGGAAACCTTAAGATATCTACGGGGCATGATAAGAGTAAATTCGGCATTCCCGTAGATCAGCTGGGTGAGCTGGTAAACGTGGTGGCGCAGAACCAGATTCAGATCACTAATCTTCATATTCATACCGGGAGCGATATTAAAGACCCTGATGTATTTGTGAAAGGAATAGAAGTATTGTTCGACATTATTCCTCATTTTCCGCATTTGAAATCGATTGATTTGGGTGGTGGCTTTAAGGTAGCTTATAAGGAAGATGATCCGTTTATCAACATAGAGGAACTTGCGGAAAAGGTATTACATACTTTTGATTCGAACGATCTTACGAAAAATCTGCAGATATGGTTTGAACCTGGTAAATTCCTGGTAAGTGAAAGCGGCTATTTCATTACGCAGGTTAATGTATTGAAAGAAACTTCAGCCACCACGTTTGCGGGGGTAAACAGCGGTTTTAATCATTTAATTCGTCCTATGTTCTACGATGCGTATCACCGTATCCAAAATATAAGCAACCCGGGAGGGGCAATTAAGGAATATACTATCACAGGTAATATATGCGAAACCGATACATTCGCCTGGTCGCGGCCTTTGCCTGAAATAAGGGAGGGAGACCTGCTAGTATTTTATAATGCAGGTGCATACGGTTTTGAAATGTCGAGCAATTATAACTCGCGTTTTAAGCCGGCAGAAGTGCTGGTAGAGGAGGGGGAACCCCGTTTGATCCGTAGAAGGGATGTATTTGAAGACCTGTTGAAAAACCAGGTACTTTAATGCTTTACAAAGCTCAGAACATTTTTGTAATACATGCTACAACCTCGTCTTCAGTTTTAGCATGTTGTATTTCGGCTCCCGAAAATTGTGGATATAGTTTTGCGTAACATTTGAAATAATGTTCGGGGCCTTGTTTGGAATAAATTAAATTTTTACCGCCAAAATAGCTGGCCAGCGTGGCTGTGCCTCCATGTATGGATATGAAATGAGCACAGTTGGCATAAACGCACAGCTGGAAATGGTTGAAATGATTAGCCTTTATCTTGTTGGCGGTATAAAGGTCGCTCATGTGCAACACTTCAGGATGCTTTGCTTTTAACCACTCAGTTTCCCCCAATTCGTAAATAATGCTGTTGTCGTTTACAATATCTTTAGCTTGCGGGCGGTTGTAGATGATTTGGTATTGATGCTTCAGCTGTGAAATCATTATATCCAGCAACTTTATACTGAAAAAAGAAACAGGCGGGCCATCCCACTCCGTATTGTATTTATTGGCTATAATCAATATAGGCTTCTCGTATTGATAAACATCATTCCGGTATTGATCTTTTAAAGGAACGGGGAGCCATTTTCCGATATTATAATCCTGGCTATACAGTATCCTGGGCAGGTCAAAATTATAATTGCCATCATTGGTTCTCTCTGTATGCTTTTCCGAATGATTTTCCGAAAAGAAATATAAATCTTTAGTGCCGGGAAAGGAGCTTGTAGAATGTAGCGTACCGTTTTTATAATGCCAGTAAGCATGCGGCAGGGCAAACTGTAATTCATTGGCAAATTCACCTCTGTAATCAATGTTCTTATAAGCGCGCTTCCTGATATAATCGGCTACAAAATATTTTTTTTGTATCAGCTTACAAACGATGGTGTCTCTTAAATAATAACGATATGCTTCAGGTGTTTTAGGATACCGTACCCTTACAACAAGGCTGGCAATTTTTTTCAGTAGTTTATATTCGTTGTTTCTCATTAAAGAAAGGAAGGGAGCCGGGATTTTAGTGAAAACCAAAGTTAATTTTTAGGGGTTAAAACTTCTTAAATTTTTTTTTTACCCCTGTTAATCGGAATAATTTTTATAGATTTATCCCTTAATCTTAAAACGCATTGCATGACAACTCTTAAAGGTCCCGGAATATTTCTCGCACAGTTTTTAAGCGATAAGCCTCCGTTTAATAACTTCGAGTCTATTTGCCTGTGGGCTGCGGAAAAAGGATTTGTAGGAGTACAGATACCTACCGGCGATCCCAATATTTTTGATTTAAAATTAGCGGCAGAAAGCAAAACCTACGCCGATGAAATAGCTGGGTTGGCTTTATCCTGCGGACTGCATGTTACCGAGTTATCTACACATTTACAGGGGCAGCTTGTGGCAGTTCACCCGGCTTACGACGATCTGTTTGATGGTTTTGCACCCCAGGAAGTACGTGGCAATTCCAAAGCCAGAACAGAATGGGCGGTTCAACAACTGAAATATGCTGCAAAAGCATCTCAAAATCTTGGTTTGAATGCGCATGCCACTTTCAGTGGCTCGTTGCTATGGCACACTTTTCATCCCTGGCCGCAACGGCCAGCCGGTTTGATTGATGAAGGATTTACCGAACTCGCTAAACGCTGGACACCTATACTTAATTACTTTGATGAGTGCGGTGTGGACGTATGTTATGAGATTCACCCGGGTGAAGATTTGTTTGACGGTGAAACCTATGAAATGTTCCTGGAAAAAGTGAATAACCATAGCCGGGCATGCTTATTGTATGATCCGTCTCACTTTGTATTGCAATGCCTCGATTATATTCAATACATCGACTTTTATCATGAACGCATCCGTGCATTCCACGTAAAAGATGCGGAATTTAATGCTACCGGCAAACAGGGAACTTTCGGCGGTTATCAAAGCTGGTTAAAGAGAGCCGGCCGCTATCGCAGCCCGGGTGATGGACAGGTAGACTTTAAAACTATATTCTCCAAGCTGGCAGAATACGATTATAAAGGATGGGCTGTAATGGAATGGGAATGCTGTTTAAAGCATCCTGAAGACGGCGCTACGGAAGGTGCTGAGTTTATTAAAAAACATATTATCCGGGTAACAGACAAAGCCTTCGACGACTTTGCTGCAACTGCTACCAATACCGATTTTAATAAAAAAGTGCTAGGGCTTGAACAATAATTAATACTTTAGCTACAAATATATTATATGAAGAAAATTATACTCTCGTTGTCTATTTTATCTGTAATTGCTGCCTGCGGTGGAGGAGATGCTGAAAAGAAGGCGGATGAAGGAACCACTTCTACATCTTCAACTTCTGAATCATCTGCATCATCTGATCTGTCGTCCAATCCGGTATATCAAAAAGGATTAGAACTTACAGGTAAATATCAATGTCCTACCTGTCATAAAATCGATGAAAAGCTGACAGGTCCTGCTTATCGTGAAGTGGCTAACAAATATGCAGGGGCAGATGAAGCTACTATCGCCAAACTGGCCAAAAAAGTGATCGAAGGTGGTTCTGGTGTTTGGGGTGAAGTACCGATGACGCCGCATCCCAATGTTACCGAACAAGAGGCCAAGGATATGGTAGCCTATATTCTTTTATTAAAGAAATAGTTCGGCAGCCAAAAGTTGATTGAATGGTGATTGCCTGGCGAATAACAGGTATTGATCGTCATGTTTATTTATTAAGAAATCTATATGAAGAAATTTGCATCATGGGCCTTTGTGGCTGCATCGGCGTTTGCTGTGTATTCCTGTACGCCAAAGCCCACAAAAAATCCGCCACCGGCAGCAAAGCCAACTCCGGCACCTGTTACGCCCACGCCGCCGCAACCGAAGCCGGAACCGGCAAAACCTGCGCCGGCCCCCGAAGTAGCCCTCAATAGCTTAACGGCAAAAGAAAAGGCGGCAGGCTGGAAACTATTGTTCGATGGTACATCAACTGATGGATGGCATGCCTATGGCTCGAAATCGATAGGAACCGCCTGGAAAACAGCTAATGGCGCATTGTACCTTGACGCAAACAGAGATGGGCAGCCCAAAACTGGAGGCGATATCGTATCCGACAAGGAATATGGCAATTTTGAGTTGCAGATCGACTGGAAGATCGACAAAAACGGTAACAGTGGTATATGTATTTATAGTCATGAAGATAAGGCCCGCTATGAATGGATGTGGAGCACAGCTCCCGAGATCCAGATCGTAGACAATGAGGGCCATCCGGATGGTAAGATATTTAAACACCAGGCGGGCGATCTCTATGACCTGATACCTGCAAAAAGCCATGCTGAAAATCCTCCGCTGGAGTGGAACACTTATGTGATCCGTTGTGTGAATGGCAAGCTGGATGTGCATTTGAACGGGGTACATATCATCGATACCCAGCTTTGGAATGATAACTGGCGTACCCTGATTGCCGGCAGTAAATTTAGAAACGCTGCAGATTTTGGTACTTACAAAGTGGGCCGTATCGGATTACAGGACCATGGTAATAATGTATGGTTCAGAAATATTAAGATTAAAGAGCTATAGTTTTGCGCAATAATATTAAAAACCGCCCCGGGACCCTTTACCCTTGGGCGGTTTTTTATGGTCTGTTGAAAAAGTGTATGCTTATGTTCTTTATAGCTTTCGCTTTTTATCATACCGGCTTTTTTCTAAAAACAGCATCGGGTTATTGATCTCAATAATGTCGATAATTGCTTGCTTCTTATCTGCTGAATTACGGTAATATTCTTTTGTAATTTCGTAGCCTATATAGTATCCGAGGTCGCCGGGCTTATCTTTTAATGAACCTCCATTATACAACCAGTTTTTAAAATCTCCCGTGCACAGCTCCGCTTTAAATAGATCCCACAGTTCTTTCTCGTGAGCCGCTCCATATTTATTTTGGGCCGTTCTCCCTGTAATCAATTCGCCAATAAAATCACAGGAGCCTTCCATTATCGAAGTGTGTAATAACGGACATTGAACACTATTAGAATCTAAGCTTTTTTGTTGGGTATGTACTGATTCATGCGCTATCATTCCTTCAATTCTATTCATCACTTCCGTTTCACTAATAGCTTTCGTATCCTTTAAGGTAACTTCAGTTCCAATAAGTACAAACCGGTTAGAGACGGTGCCACCCGTATTATTGATGCCAATAGCAAAGCAAACTTTGAAAGGTTTGAAATTAGGGTAAAGTGCCTTGAATCTTTCATATACTTTATCAATGACCGGTACTGTTCTTTTTACAAGCGCAGTGTATTGCCTCACGTTTTCATAAACCTGTGGGTTCTGCGCAACCGCATCGGTAAACTTTTTAGCAGTAAACTCTCTTACGAATTTAAAATCAAGCAATCCATCGGTTGCGTGGTCCAGGTACAAGGTTTGAAATGAGTTTACACTATCTCCATAAGTTTTACAGTTTTTCAGGTTTTCAAATGCCTCCCAGAAGTGATCCAGGTCAATGGTGGTGACCGCCTTCTTGTTTTCCGGCTCCAATTCCTGTTTTATTTTCTTTTTTAATGCGATCTCTTTTTCAGAAAACTCTTTGATAAAAACATTGACCTTGCCGGAGTCGGGGTTGATAGGGTGTTCAAATCGTTCCACCAGTAGCTTATATTTTCCTTTTGAGGGTGAAAAAAACTCAAACTCTCTATCTCCGTCTATACCAGAAGGCTCATTACTGATGACAAATTGTTTACCTCTCTCATCAAACAATGTATATATTACTGCAATATTTTTTTGCAGGATGGATATTTTGTAAAAATGATCCCTATTCAAATTAAAGAAAAATGTAGCCGGCTTTTTTTTATTCAAAATAGCATCAGGGCTTTGTTGATCAACAACGACTGTGTGTTGTGCTAACAGCACACCAGATAAATAGAAATGTATCAGACATAGAAAGATCAATCTCATTCGGAAGTTTTTACAGTAATATATTATTGATAATCTTAATTCGCATGGTGTAACTATAATGTTACAAGTACTATAATATTTGCTTTCCAAAGAATCCTTAGCATGCCAGTTGATAAGGCAGGTCAGTTTTATATAGCATACCTACCAGCCAATCCCATAATCCTCTCCATGGTTGCTCGATCCTCCCCATAGGCTTCCATGCTTCCAGTCGAAGTAAATAGCATTGATGGGGCCGCTGGTTCTGTCGTCAAAGCTTAGGGTATAGCCCATTTTCTTCAGTTCGTTTCGTGTAGCTTCCTTTGTATTATTATTATTGAGCAAAATGCTCCCGGGTCTGGGTTTGCGATCTTCCAGTTTTGTGCCACCCAACGATAGCCATAACTGGTTGCTGTTGAAATTGGCCGCTTCGGTAGCCTGTTGAACCGGCATACCAAATTCGACCACGTTTAAAAAGAATTGCAACAGGTTTTGGTCTTGTGTATCTCCTCCCTGTACCGCAAACGAAAGAAATGGTTTCCCATCTTTCAACGCCAGTGAGGGTGTTAATGTTACCCTGGGCCTCTTTCCAGGTGCTACCACATTGAAGGGATTGATCATTTCGTCTAATACAAAGCTCTGCATCCGCTGGCTCATGCCAACACCCGTGTTACCGGCAATGCAGGCTGGTAGCCACCCGCCGCTCGGTGTAATAGATACTACCCAGCCTTCTTTGTCTGCGGCCTCTACACTGGTAGTGCCACGCCATAGGCGGTCCTGATATTGTTCATCAGTTACCGGAGAAATGCCGGAATTACCAAAGCGTATATCATGTGTGGGCATAAACTGCCGGGTTGAGCTGTCGGTACTGAAGTTTCGCTTTTGAAGTAACTCCAGGTAGGGGTTGGTTTTCCCTTCGAAAAGATAAGGGTCTCCCGGGCCGATACCCGGATCATTTTGGCTGGGGTTGATTAACGCCGCACGCTTTGCGGCATAAGCCTTACTTAATAAGCCTTTGATGGGCTCAACTGGTGTTACATATGGATCTCCGTAATAAAAGTCCCTGTCCGCAAAACTCAGATTCATAGCCTGGTACACGGTATGAATATACTGGCTGCTGTTATAGCCCATTTGCTTAAGATCAAAGCGCTCCAGTATGTTCAGGGCTTGCAACAAAGCGGGACCTTGGGTCCAGGATTGCATTTTATATACATCAATGCCTTTATAGTTGGTATGCAGTGCTTCTTCCTCTACAGGCTTCCAGTTAGCCAGGTCTTGCAGGGTGATCAGGCCGCCCTGTTCCTGGCAGCCTCTTACAAATTCCCGGGCAATATCTCCTTTATAAAATCGATCGTAAGCCGCCATTATAGCTTCTTTACGGCTCTTCTTTTGGCGCAATGCCTGTTGTTCGGCTTCCACCATTTTGGTAAGCGTAGCCAGCAGGTCTTTCTGCACGAAGATCTCACCCGCCTCCGGCGCTTCACGCTTTTCACCGGGATGGGTTAAAAATGTTTTGCTGCTGTAAGGCCATTCTTTGATACGTGCTTTATTGCGTTCGATACTATTGGCGGTTTGGGCTTCTATAGGATAGCCGGCTGCTAATTGCATCGCAGGTTCCAGCACTTCTTTTAAACTTTTCGTACCGTAATTAGCCAGCATTAAACAAATGCCGCCAGGCGTGCCCGGTGTGGTTGCAGCAAGCGGACCATACTCGGGTGGAAAGTAATATCCTTTCTGTTTAAAAAAATCAACGATAGCCCCTGTAGGCGCTACACCCATCGCGTTAATGGCAATAACCTTTTTTGTTTTGGGATTATAAATAAGCGCCTGTGTTTCACCGCCCCAGCTTAATACATCCCACATGGTACAGGTAGCCGCCAGCATGGCACAGGCAGCATCTACCGCATTGCCGCCTTTTTGAAAAACAGCAGCGCCAGCCGTTGCAGCCAAAGGCTTACCCGTTATGGCCATCCAGTTTTTACCATGCAGGGGTGGCTTTTGGGTGGGCTGGGCAATAAGGCTGCCCATTGAGAAAAGGAAAAACGTGAAAAAGAAAAAAGACTTCATACATGTAGTTTTAAGATGTATGCCAATTTTTCGCCGGAGACATACTCTTTTGACGCGTCTTTTTGAGCGCCGTCGGGAAATCTCCTGCATTTCAGGAGACGCCTCCAAGTTGGTCAGCATGACTTTAGCGAAAATTAGACTTAACCTTGTAGTTTGATATTAAAGATAAGCATTGAAAAAATCATATTTTTGAAAAAGCCCCTTAACCCGATAAATCAAACAGTAAAGTAAATTCAGCCTCCCTATGTATGAGTATAGACCGGGAGAAAAGGCCAAATAAAAAAATATATGCCATGAAAACTTTTTATGCAATATTGCTGGTATTACTTCATATAGCCGGGGCTAACGCGCAGGATAAGCAGCCGCTTGCTGTTGCTCTTGCCGGATTAAGCCATGATCATGTGAACCTGATCATGAATCATTATAAGAAAAAGGAAATCAACCTGGTTGGAATTGCCGAGCCCAATAAAGACCTGGTAAACAAGTTTAAAAAATCAATGGCTATTCCTGACAGCTTGTTTTATGATGATTTGAAAAAACTCATTCAAAAGAAAAGGCCGGAAGTGGTGATGGCCTTCAATGCCATTAGCGAGCATATTGATGTGGTAAGAATTTGTGCGCCTCTGAAAATAGACGTGATGGTAGAGAAGCCTTTGGCCACAACAGTAAAGGATGCAGAAGAAATAGCAGCCTTGTCAAAGAAATATAATACGATGGTGCTTACCAACTATGAAACCACCTGGTATGGCTCCAACCAGGAGATTTATAAAAGAATAAAAAATGGAGACATAGGCGATGTGGTGAAAATGGTGGCGCATGACGGACATGAAGGGCCTAAAGAAATAGGCTGCAGCCGATTCTTCCTCGACTGGTTGACAGACCCGGTGAAGAACGGCGCCGGCGCCTTAAACGATTTTGGATGTTACGGCGCTAATTTATTTACGGGGATGATGAATAATCAGATGCCCGTATCGGTGTATGCCGTTACCCACCAGATCAAGCCTGCTGTTTATCCTAAGGTAGATGACGATGCTACTATTGTTGTGGAGTATCCCAATGCCACCGGTATCATAGAAGCATCCTGGAACTGGCCTTACAGTATTAAAGACTGGGAAGTGTTTGGTAAAAAAGGTTACCTGCAGGCCGTGAATAGTAAAGAGCTTCGCACTAAAACCAATAAAACAGGTTACGAGATCAGTGAGGTTGCATCGCCTCAGGTACCCAATCAAAGCTACCTGGCTTATGTTACAGCGGTACTGCGTAAGGAGATTACGCCGGGAGATGATCTGTCTTCGTTGACCAATAATATTATTGTTGTGAAAATTCTGAATGCGGCGAAGGAGTCCGCACGAACCGGGAAGAAGGTGTTGTTGAAGTGATAGATGATGATCTTTGCGCTGCCGTTGTTGCGTCTTTTTGACCAACAACTGAAGCGTGGGGTGACAATAGCGTTCAAGCAGCCTCATGCGTTGATAATTAATTTACAGTATTACTGCATTTGCCGTTGGTGACAACACCAACAGCGGAGAAACCTTCAAATTATATCAGTCATTCTTAGGTACATTAAAACATGATCGTGCTTTTATGAATATTTCTCCTTACGGGAATCCGTAAAAAGCCGGCTTCTGCATTCCATAGTTTCGCGCAATAAAAAATTAATTATTTATGATGATGATGTTCGCGAAATTCAGAGTTGGCATATTGCCATTGTTTTTTAGGCTGTTATTGCTGCTGGTTTTCATGGGATCTTGTAAGAAAACAGCCGATGACCTGCAAGAGCAACCAGAGCCAACTCCGGCAGTTTTTGCTTATGAAGTTCATTGCGATTTCTGTACTATAACTTATAATGATTTAAATGGTGAAAGCAGAACTGTAAGAAATAATACCGGTAAATGGAGTTTCAAAATCCTGGAGAAAACACCATCAAACCTCAAGCTAAGTGTTGTCACAACGCTGCCAGGCTATCAGTCTATTCAAGCGTACATTCTGAAAGATGGGGAAGCGATTTATAGAAATCTTGGCTATAATCGCGCAGAGATTACCTACAGTACGGTTAATGGTAATGGCACCTCCAGTTTTGGAAGTTATATTCCTTCAACTTCACCGGGGGAAAGTAATCAAAATGGAGGTTCATCTTCGATTTCGTCTGTATGCGGTGCAAAAAACAAGTCAGGAGGGTATTGTAAAAGAGTAGTTGCCGGCGGTGGCAGATGCTGGCAACACCGGTAACTAAATTGACTCTTTAACTTGCACAGCTAGTTGCCGTCATCTTTATCCAGGAAAAACAACGCATCAAATGCTGTACTTACAGGCAGCATCAGAAAGCTGACCTTGTTCGCCTGCATGGGCCTGGTTAATGAAAGCCATTGAGCCACTACGGGGAAACGGGAGGCCGCCCGCAAATCAAGGATATACCGCGGCCGGTTCACCTGCAATAGTGCTTTGTCGAGGCTATTAGCGGGCAGGGTAGTTCGCTCCGGCGCGATGCTAGAACCTATGATAAAAAGATCGGTTCCTAATATGGACCGAAGATATTGTCCTGCGCTGTTGGGTGGCAGTGCAAAAGCATCCCAAACGCCACCGGTAGTGGGCGTATTTTTCATATGAGCATTATGAGCAAACACTAAAATCTTCCCTCCATTGGCAGCGCTGTTTAAAATCCAGTTGATATTATCAGCCATAGCGGCATCGCGTGCGTTTACAGCTTTCCATGCTTCCGGAGGTATCTTACCCTGTTGATCAGGTGGCATTACGCGCATCATCCGGTCTCTTTGTAAGGCAGCTATCGCGTTACGGTGTGCCCATTCATAAGCTTCTTTAGAACTCCTGGCGATAAAGTCAATTCGTTGTCGCTCGAGCAGGGCTACTATATTTTCCAGCATTGCAGTAAGTGCATGTTGGTCCTTAGAGGAGAACATAGGGTATTTTGCCACAGACATCTGCGGTAGATAAAAAGCCAGGTCCGATTTTACGTTGTGAGCTGAAATTGAATCCACCTGTTGCAGGTAGCCCAAAACCTGGTCAAGCGCAGTATGGTTGGGCGTAGTATCGCCGGGGAAGCCGATCATCTGTATGTCAATGCCATAAAACCTGAGCTTTATTTTATGGGTACTGTCGGCATTGTATTGCCGCATCCAATCCAGCAGCGCTATATTTTGAGGCGCTGGCTCTCCAATACTTAACGCTGCTGCTGCCGCCCGGGCGGTACCCGGTCTTCCTACAATGTAATCTGCTGCAAGGCGCGATTGGGCAAGGTCGCCCTCAATAGCAATAGCCGTAAAGCCACAATGCTGTACCAAAAATTTAAACAAACGGTTCCTGAAAGCAAGCGGCTCTTGAAAGCCATGGGCCGGCTCGCCTAATGCTACTACCCGGGCGTCTCCAATCATTTTCTTTACCGGGTAAAAATCTTTATCATCAATTGCCTTATTGGTGGCCTGCAGGGGTATTGCGTGGCTTTGAGCCCAATGTACAAAGGCGCTGTTATCGGCAAAATTACCAGGGGTAGACTGGGCCATAACGACTGAAGTCCACAGCAGGAGCCAATAACATAGTATTACTTCAATGGTATAGTTTAAACGGCGACAGCGGACGGAATGCATTGATGGTTGTTTTGTAGATGAATGAAATAATCTGTAAAGTTATTTTCTGTACAACCGGATTTAGGGGAAAATGTGACGAAATGGATCAATAATGGTATGAAACAATAACAGCTGTATACCATCTTAAAGTTCGAGGGTATCGCCGATTTGATCATGGAGTGCCGCTGCTGAAAAACATCAACAGTAGTTAAATATATTTGAATAACGGGTCGCCGGAATGCCACAAATGCACTTTTAAACCTGTCAGGTTTAAAAGTGATCGAAAAGGTTAGTTGATGTATTGTGTTAACCCACGATTGCAATATATAAAGACATTCTGTGTATCTGTGACTAACGTCATGTGTTGCATACAAAAAACGCCGCCTGTTTAAGGCGGCGTCTCAATCTATGTTAACCTAGTTCGATTACTGTTCGATCTTGGTGATCTTAATAGTATTGGTAGGTATTTTTAAATGTACCGGCGTACTACCCGTGCTTACTGCAATATCGCCTCTCTTCAAATAGCCATTTGTTTTTAAAATTTCAATCTGGTCAGAGAAGATAGTATCTAAAGCACGCTCATCATCGTCATACAAAAAGCCGCGTATACCCCATGCCAGGCTCATCTGGTTGATCAGGCCCGGATGCTTGGTAAATACATATAAAGGTACCTTAGGACGATAGCTGCTCAGCATAAAGCCTGTATAACCGCTTTGGGTCATACCAATCAGGGCATTTGCTGCTACATCTTTGGCCAGGTGGCAGGCATTGTAACAAACTGCATCGCTGGTAAGGGTAGGGGAGTGTGGCTGTGGCTGTAATACCTCGTCCAGGTCGTAATTGTACTCGGTACGCTCAATCTCTACAATGATCTTACGCATGGTTTCTACCACCAGCGTGGGGTGTAAACCGGTAGCGGTTTCACCGCTTAACATCACCGCATCAGCGCCTTCTAGCACCGCGTTAGCCACGTCTGTAATTTCGCTGCGGTTAGGTTTGGTGCGGTCGATCATACTTTCCATCATCTGCGTAGCCACAATCACAGGTTTCGCACGGTGAATACACTTCTTAATGATATTCTTCTGGATCAAAGGCACTTTTTCAACAGGAAGCTCCACACCCAGGTCGCCACGGGCGATCATAATACCGTCCGATGCATTAATGATGTCGCGGATATTAGGAATTGCTTCAGGCATTTCAATTTTTGCAATGATCTTGCTGCGGCTCTTCTTCTTGTCTAATATCTTTCTCAGCTTTTTAATGTCCTCCGTTTGGCGAACAAAACTTAAAGCTACCCAATCCAGCTCCTGCTCGATAATAAAGTCAAGGTCGGCCAGGTCTTTCGGTGTAAGGGCTGGTAAAGAGATTTTTGTGTCAGGCAGATTTACTCCTTTTTTAGAAGAAATAAAACCTCCCAGTAATACTTCCACCTGCACATCGGTATTGGGTAATATTTTTTTAACGATCACTTCCAGCTTCCCATCATCAATCATGATCTTATTACCTACTTTCACGTCTTTGTGAAAGTTAGGATAATGGATGTATAGCTTTTCTTTATTGCCGATAATTTTCTGGCTGGTAAAAATAAATTTATCACCAGGGCTTACGGGCATGCCACCACCTTCAATTTCTCCCACGCGTAACTTAGGGCCTTGTAAGTCGCCTAATATAGCCACGTGCGTTCCCTCTGTTCGGTTGATCTCGCGGATGTATTCAATAATATTCTTTTTTTCCTCGTGGGCACCATGAGAAAAATTCAGCCTGAATACATTTACTCCGGCATGCACTAATGCCAGCAATTTGTCATAAGTGTTGCATGCAGGGCCTACTGTTGCCACAATTTTGGTCCTTGCAAAAACCTGGTCGGGTTTAGCAATTTTTTTTGTAGCGGTTTTTTTTGCAGATGCTAATTTTTTAGCCATAATATTTTTAAGTGGTTGTTTGTTGATCTGTTGATATAACCGGCTTTGCAATTCTGTTAAAAGTATAAGAGCCGCAATAATTGCAGCTCTTTTTACCATTAAATATAAATTACTTCCAGTTTAAGATAGTTGAAAACACAAACTCTTCAGGATTGCTCACGAATTGCTTAGCTGCTTCAACATCATCATCTGTTAAATACTGCAGATTGTCTTCCAATACCATCTTGGTTTTTGCGTCTTCAATATTTACCAGTCTTGTTTTTACTTTACCGTTTTCACCCGTTACATCTTTCAAAAACAACGGATTTACTTCGCCTTTATTGTTCACCGTAACTACACAGCCGGTTAATCCCTGGTCAAATAATTTTTTAACACCGGTTCCCAGCATCGTGCAGTATTGCAAATCAAATGCAGCAGGCGGTAAGCAACGCAATTCGTAGCCTAATTCCACAGGGCGGCATTTAATATCCAGGCCTAATTCTTTTAATTTGTTTTGCAGTAACACGTTATAAATATGCGCTTTACTTACGTTACCCAACTCTGGGTGGCCGTGCGCGTCGTAGGTGAACTGAACGCCTGATTCTTTGATCACCTCATCGCTCATAAAATGGAAAATACCTTCGCTTACAATAGCTACTCCATAGTTGATGCCCAGGATTTTTCTTTTCAAGATAGCTGAAACGATCAGCCTGGTGATATTCTCAAAGTTTAATGTGGACTTGGTAAACATCTCCGGCATTACGATCATAGGCAAATGGCAGGAGCTGCCAATGCTGAACGCCAGATGACCCGCTTCACGCCCCATAGCAGATATTACGAACCAGTTAGCCGATGTTTTTGCATCTTCATAAACAGTTTTCGTAATTCTTACACCTTCTTCAGTGGCGCTTTGGTAACCAAACGTAGGCTGGTTGTCGGGCAGCGGAAGATCGTTATCGATTGTTTTAGGAACATGTATATTCTGAATGGGGAATTTGTTCTCTGTTAAAAACTGCGAAATTCGGTTAGCGGTAGAAGCGGTATCATCACCACCAATCGTTACCAATAACTTTACGTTGTTATTTACGAAGAAATCTTGCGTAAATTCTTCATTTTTAGGTTTGTAGCGGCTCATTCTCAATACAGAACCACCTCTTGTCAACACGCTGTCAGCCAGTTCAAAATCTATATCTACAGTCGACGCTTTTCCGGTAAAAAGATTTTTATAACCATCGTGCAGGCCAATCACTTTGTATCCGCTTTTCAAAAAGATCTTTGATACGGAGCTAATAACACTGTTAATGCCGGGAGCGGGACCTCCCGCAGCAAGAATTAAAATACTTTGTTGCATATTGGTTTTTATAATTGTAAGCTTCAAATATATTAAAAATCCCGTTGTGTGTAGAAAACACTTTAAGGTAATTTGATTTTTGATGACCGGTAAAAGAAATAAATTTTAAATAGATATTTTTGAACATATTTTAAACAAATGCATATGAAGCAGCTTTTACCGCTTATTGCGATATTTACAACGATGGAAATGCAGGCACAGATTCAGTATCCTGTTACTAAAAAGAAAACAGTAACCGACGATTATTTCGGAACAAAAGTAGAGGATCCTTATCGCTGGCTGGAAGATGACAATGCCGAAGCTACCAAAAAATGGGTGGTAGAGCAAAACAAGGTAACCAGTGCTTATCTTTCTAAAATTCCTTTCAGAGATAAAATAGAAGCCAGGTTAGAAAAGCTATGGAATTATCCCAAGTCGGGAGCTCCCTTTAAAAAAGGAGAATGGTATTACTATTACAAAAACAGCGGTTTGCAGAACCAGTCGGTTTTATACCGCACGAAAGATCTGAAGGCCGGGCCTGAAGTATTTCTGGATCCTAATACCCTGAGCAAAGAAGGTATCGTGGCATTGAACGGCTTATCTTTCAGCAAATCGGGTAAACTGCTGGCTTATTCCCTGTCAAAAGCGGGTAGCGACTGGACGGAAATATTCTTGATGGATGTGGAAAGCAAAAAACTGCTGAGCGATAAAATTGAGTGGACCAAGTTTGGAGGCGCCGCCTGGATAGGCGAAGAAGGGTTTTATTACAGCGCATATGATAAGCCTGATGAAAAATCGAAGCTGAGCAAGGCTAACGAATTTCAGAAAGTGTATTATCACAAAATCGGTACCGCACAGTCCGAAGATCAACTGGTTTATGAAGATAAGGAACATCCGAAACGTTATTTTGGCTGCGGATTGACAGAAGACGAGCGCTTTTTAATTCTGAGCATTTCGGAAGGTACCAGTGGCGCTGAGATTTGGGTGAGAGATCTGAAAGATGCAGCTCAAACCGGTTTTAGCTTGCTGGTGAAAGGCTTCGACACACAATCAAATGTAGTAGAGAATGACGGCGATAAGCTTTTAGTGAAAACGAATTACCAATCGCCGAATTTCAGGGTGGTAGCTATTGACCCTAAAAATCCTGCACGGGAAAACTGGAAGACCATTATCCCGGAACAGAAAGAAGTATTGTTAGGTGTGGGCACCGGCGGTGGCAACTTATTCACCAATTACCTGAAAGACGCTTCCAGCAGGGTATATCAGTATGATTACAACGGCAAACAGATCAGGGAAATTAAACTGCCGGGAATTGGCTCTGCGGGCGGTTTTGGCGCTGAGAAAGAAGATAAGGAATTTTATTATAGTTATTCCTCTTTTGCAACGCCTCCTGCCATCTATAAGTATGATATTGCAAGCGGCAAATCGGAGTTGTACAAAACAACCGAGATCAATATGAGCACTGCCGATATTGTAACCGAGCAAATATTTTTTACGAGTAAGGACGGTACTAAAGTGCCGATGTTTTTAACGTATAAAAAGGGGATAAAAAAAGATGGCAGTAACCCTGTGCTATTATACGGTTATGGCGGTTTTAATATACCTATGACGCCAGGCTTTAGTGTAAGTAATGCATTCTTTGTAGAGCAGGGGGGTATTTATGTAGTAGTGAACCTGCGTGGGGGTAACGAGTATGGTGAAGAATGGCATAAGGGAGGGATGCTGCTGAACAAACAAAATGTATTTGACGATTTTATTGGCGCTGCCGAATATTTAATCAAGAACAAATACACGAATAGCAATAAAATAGCGGTTCGGGGTGGCAGCAATGGCGGTTTACTGGTAGGCGCTGTAATGACACAAAGGCCTAACCTGTTTAAAGTAGCAATCCCCCAAGTAGGGGTGTTGGACATGCTGCGTTATCATAAGTTTACGGTAGGATGGGGCTGGGCGGTAGAATACGGTAATGCCGACTCTGCGCAGTATTTCCCTTACCTGTACAAATATTCGCCTTACCACAACTTAAAGAAAGGAGTATCTTACCCGGCAACTATTGTTACTACCGGCGATCACGACGACCGCGTGGTGCCAGCCCATTCTTTTAAGTATGCTGCAAGACTGCAGGAGTACCATAAAGGCCCCAATCCTGTATTGATCCGTATTGAAACCAATGCAGGGCATGGCGCCGGAAAGCCTACCAGCAAAGTGATTGAGGAAGCCGCCGATATATGGGCGTTTACAATGTATAACCTGGGGATGACGTATAAGGATTAATATTAAGTTTAACCGCGAAGGCGGTAAGACGAAAGGGAAAGATGTAAGTGAAATAAATATTGCGTCTTCGCGACCTGGCTATTAAATTATTTTGAAACGGGCGAAAGCCCGTTTTTTATAAGTTCGCATAGTTTATGCGTTGAAAAAAAGTACTATGAAAAAAATATTATTGTTTGCGTTTTTAGGGGCATTGTTGGGTAGTATTGCAACGCCGGTCTGGTCTCAAAAAGTGAATGAACCGGTGGGCAATCCGGAATGGGTAAAGCCCTATAAGCCTTTTTGCATCGCCGGCAATTTGTACTATGTAGGTACCTGGGATCTTGCTTCTTACCTGATTGTTACCGATAAAGGAAATATACTGATCAATACGGGTTTGTCTGGTTCAGCGTCTCTTATTAAAAAGAATATAGAGGAGCTGGGATTTAAATTCTCTGATATTAAAATACTCCTGACCAACCAGGCGCATTATGACCATTTGGGCGCTATGGCTGCTATTAAAAAACAAACAGGCGCGAAGTTTTATGTAGATGCAGCTGATGCAGCAGTTTGCAAAGCCGGCGGGGCCAACGACTATGAAATGGGTCATTTGGGCAGGAGCTTTCAACCTGTAATGCCCGACAAATTGCTAAAAGATAAAGACGTGATTCGCCTTGGCAATACGCAACTCACCCTGCTGCATCATCCGGGGCATACCAAAGGCTCCTGCAGTTTTTTGCTGGAGGTGCCAGACGGAAAGCGGCTTTACAAAGTGCTTATCGCCAATATTCCCACCATTATTACGGATAAGCCTTTTTCAAAGATCCCGGCGTACCCTCATATTCGCCAGGATTATGCCTATACGATCCCGGCTATGAAACAGCTCCAATTCGACCTGCGGGTAGCCGCCCATGCCAGCCAGTTTAGCCTGCACGTTAAAAGAAAAGAGGGCGATGCGTATAACCCGTCTATTTTTGCTGATCGTGAGGGATATGATAAGACATTGGAGAAAGTGTCTGAAGATTTTAAAAATCATCCATAAAAAACTTATTCACCGGATGTTAACGGTAGGTAATGAATTTGTTAGCGCAGGGCCTATTCTAAACCTTTTCCTTCTATTTTTGTATTTATTCAAATCAAAAAATATATGGCAGACGAGAGTATAGAAAGAGTGCATTGTTTAATTATTGGTTCAGGACCGGCCGGCTACACAGCGGCTATTTATGCAGCCCGTGCTAACCTGAAACCGGTTTTATACCAGGGTATTCAGCCCGGCGGGCAGTTAACGATCACAACAGAAGTAGAAAATTATCCGGGCTATGCCGAAGGGGTGCAGGGACCGGAGATGATGATAGATTTTGAGAAGCAGGCCAAACGTATGGGTGCCGATATCCGTTATGGTATCGCTACAAAAGTTGACTTTTCAGGGCACCCGCATAAAGTATGGATCGATGATGAAAAACTGATCGAAGCAGATGCTGTGATTATTTCTACCGGCGCTTCGGCTAAGTGGCTGGGACTGCCAAGCGAGGAAAAGTACAACGGTTTTGGCGTGAGCGCCTGCGCCGTTTGCGACGGCTTCTTCTTCAAGGGAAGAGATGTAGCCATCGTAGGAGCAGGTGATACAGCGGCTGAAGAAGCTTTATATCTGTCTAAATTGTGTACCAATGTACATATGCTGATCCGTAAAGATGAAATGCGTGCCAGCAAGGTAATGCAGGAACGTGTGTTTAATACTCCTAATATTAAAATCCATTTTAATACAGAAACAGAAGAAATACTGGGTGAAAAAACGGTAACGGCCGTACGGGTGCGTAACAATCAAACCCAGGAAGTGAGTGAAATACCGGTAGGAGGTTTCTTTGTGGCCATTGGCCACCAGCCTAATTCGGATATTTTCAAAGGCTTTGTAGATATGGATGAAACAGGCTATATTAAAACAATACCTGGCACATCCAAAACCAATATTGCGGGTGTATTTGCCGCAGGCGATGTACAGGATAAAATTTACCGCCAGGCTGTAACAGCGGCCGGGAGTGGCTGTATGGCAGCATTGGATGCCGAGAGATACCTGGGCGAGAAAGGACTGTAATTTTACATTGTTCTATTATATATAAAAAGTTCTCTATTGGAGGACTTTTTATATTTTAGGAGATTGATTACGACTATAAAGTACCTTAATAACAATGCTGATAACATTACACCTGGAAAAATTGCAATTCTTCGCTTACCATGGCCTGTACGAAGAAGAAAAAAAACTCGGTAACGAGTTCGAGCTAAACATTTCGGCCTCATTCTTTTCTACCCAGCCCGTGATAACCGAAATTAACCAAACCATCAATTATGCGGCTATTTATGAACTGGCTAAATCCGAAATGATGCAGCCCCGCGAACTGCTCGAAACCTTTCTTTCCGATCTGGCCGAAAAAATAAAAAGGCAATTTCCTGAATTAGTGAAGCTGAAAATGAGTTTATATAAACTGCAAATGCCTCTTACCAACTTCCAGGGGAGAATAGGAGTAGAAATTGAAAAAGAATACTAACCCAGATCCTCTTCCGAAAAAGCAAAAGGCAGCAGGTCCTTTGAAGTTTCAATAACATAAACCGGTCCTTCCATACCTGCCAAGATCAGTCGTATGGGGTGGTGTACCCTGTTTTCATATTCCACCAGCGATTGCCGGCACATCCCGCAGGGAGATATGGGGTTGTTGCTCGATCCGTCCTGTGGTTGATAGGTAATGGCTATGGTTTCTATTATTTCATTGGGATATAAAGTGCCAATGGTGCCTAGTAAGCTACGCTCTGCGCAAATGCCTACCGGGAAAGAAGCATTTTCCTGGTTGGTGCCTTTTACTATTTGCCCGTTGGCTAGCTGCGCCACGGCGGCTACATGAAATTTTGAGTAGGGCGCATAAGCTATAGATGTTAATGCACGGGCCTGGTCTAAAAGGCTGGCATCTTTTTTATCCAGGGCCGAGCTGTCTGCCGCCACTTTATAAGAGAACTGGTAATTTCTTTCTTTCATCGCTTTTATTTTACAAGAGAACGCCACAAAACTATGCTCTGTTATAACCACCCGGCACGCCAGTTTTTTTCTGTCTCTTCCCGGTTAATAAAGATACTATTGTTATATTCACATCTCTAAAATATATTCAATTTAAAAACTTAAACCTTTTTTCATGTTTAAAAAAGTTGTTGCTTTTGCTATTGCCGGTTTAGTTTCATTAAATGTTTGGGCTATGAATGCAGACGATTTAATTGGCAGATGGGATATTACCCTGGACAAAGATGGTAAAGCCAAGCCATCCTGGTTAGAAGTAAAACTATCAGGAATGAAGACACTGGTAGGATATTTTGTAGGTGACGATGGCAGTGCCCGTCCTGTTTCAAAAGTAAAGCTGGAAAACGGGAAATTTTCTTTTGCAATTCCCCCGCAATGGCAGGCCGAGGATAACGACCTGGTGGTAGAAGGCGAATTGAGCGGAGGAAGCCTGAAAGGCACAATGGTGTATCCTAATGGAAAGAAGTACAGCTGGACAGGCGTAAGAGCGCCCTATTTAAAAAGAGAAAAAGCGCCTGTTTGGGGAGCGCCCATAAAATTATTCAACGGTAAAGACCTGACCGGCTGGAAAGCGGTAGGCGCTGCTAATCAGTGGATCGTGAAAGATGGTGTTTTAACCAGCCCAAAATCAGGAGCGAACCTGATATCAGATCAGAAGTTTGAAGATTTTAAGCTGCATGTAGAGTTCAGGTATCAAAAAGGCAGCAACAGTGGCGTATACCTGCGTGGCCGTTATGAAGTGCAGATATTGGACAACGATAAAAGCGAACACCCGTCAAATGTATTATACAGTGGTGTTTATGGCTTTTTGACGCCAAGTGAGATCAACTCCAAAGGTCCGGGAGAGTGGCAGAGTTATGATATTACATTGATCGGCAGAATGGTTACTATTGTGGCAAATGGTAAAACAGTGATCAGCAACCAGGAAATTCCGGGTATTACGGGTGGTGCCTTGGATAGCAATGAAGGCGAGCCCGGACCTCTTTATTTCCAGGGAGATCATGGTCCGATCGAATTCAGAAATATCACGATTACACCGGCTAAATAAAATTTATTAGAGAAACCGTTTGCTATGTCAAAAATATCTCGTACATTTGCAGTGCGAGATAGAGCAGCGGTAGCTCGTCGGGCTCATAACCCGAAGGTCCTAGGTTCGATCCCTAGTCTCGCAACTAAATAAACCCGTCATATTTGGCGGGTTTTGTTTTTTATATCATATCCTTTAAGGTGTTAAAACCTTTAGGATTATTTTTGTGTCGTCAGAAAATATGGGGAGTCAGTCTTGCGTCGCACACTTCACTTGTGTTGCATTGCCTAGCCTACCTGTTTTCCGTCAATCATTTAATATTCAAATCAGATTCTGACATTGAAATCAGGTTTTGTAAATATATTCGGACGGCCCAATGCGGGTAAAAGCACTTTGCTCAATGCGTTAATGGGTGAGAAGCTGGCGATTGTATCGCATAAGGTGCAAACTACCCGTCATCGCATCAAGGCTATTCTCACCGAAAAAGACTACCAGATCATTTTCAGCGATACCCCCGGTATTATTAAACCCGAGTACAAGTTGCACGAAAAAATGATGCAATCCGTTAAAGGAGCGCTGGAAGATGCAGATGTGGCTTTATTGATCGTAGACATTAACGATAAATGGGAGGAGTGTGATGCCATTTTCAGCGCCTTAAAGCTGAAAGTGCCTGCAGTATTGGTATTGAATAAAGTAGACCGCACCAATAAGGAACGTATTGCAGAAGCGGAGGCTTATTTTGCGGCAAAGTCTTATGTAAAAAAAACGGTAGCTATATCGGCATTAACAGGTATCAACTTCAAAAAATTTTTACAACCGATATTGGAGTTATTGCCCGAAGGCGAGCCTTTTTATGAAGACGATAGCATTAGCGACCTGCCGGAAAAATTCTTTGTAAGTGAGCTGATCAGGGAAAAAATATACGAACAGGCACAGGATGAAATTCCTTATCATACGGCTGTTTTGATACGGGAGTTCAAAGAAAAAGAAACCCTCACCAAGATCGTTGCCGATATCATTGTGCATCGCGAAACGCAAAAAATGATCCTGATCGGCGAAAAAGGCAGTATGATCAAAAAACTGGGTACCTCGGCCAGGTTAGATATTGAAGCTTTTTTGGGCCGCAAAGTATTTTTGGAGTTGTTTGTAAAAGTGAAACCTAAATGGAGAGATAATGATCTGCATTTGAAGGAATATGGATATGGGGGATAAGCGCAGTTGACAGGTTAGTAGGGGATACCAATTCATTGAATTATTTGGACACCGGTTCGATCCCGGTTGCCTCCACCAGAAAAATAGGAGCAAGCTGCCTGGCGGCGACTTATCAATAGTCGCTTTGCGGCGAAATATTAATAGCTGCGTAGCAGCAGAATATAAATAAAGGTTGAAGGGTTTTTTAGAGAAAAAGAGAATGTGTAAAAGGTAAAACCTGGAGTCAAAAATTAAAAACAAAAAGTAAAATGGGTTTTACATTAGCAATAGTTGGCAGGCCAAATGTGGGAAAAAGTACGTTATTCAATCGCCTGCTGGAGCAGCGGAAAGCGATCGTGGATGACGTAAGTGGTGTTACGCGCGACAGGCAGTATGGTATCAGCGACTGGAATGGTAAAAGTTTTAACGTGATCGATACCGGTGGGTTTGTTCACGGAAGCGAGGATGTATTTGAAAAGGAAATAGCCAAACAGGTATTGATAGCTGTGGAAGAAGCTGATGCTATTTTATTTATGGTGGATGCAGGCACAGGAATTACCCACCTGGATGAAGAAATGGCCAATGTGCTGCGTAAAAGTGTTAAGCCGGTTTTCTTAACAGTAAATAAGGTGGATAACAATGATCGCATGCTGGATGCCACTGAGTTTTACAGCATGGGATTTGAACAGGTATATTTTATTGCGTCGGCAAGCGGTAGTGGCACCGGCGATTTGTTAGACGCTGTAGCGGCTTTAATCCCCGAAGAGAAAAAGGATGAGGAAGGGAAGGACGAGCTTCCAAAATTTGCCATTATTGGCCAGCCGAACGTAGGTAAATCTTCTTTGCTGAATGCCCTGGTGGGGCAGGAGCGTACTATTGTAAGTGATATCGCCGGTACAACAAGAGATACAATTCATACTCATTATAACCTGTTCCAGAAAGAATTTACCTTGATCGATACCGCCGGTATCCGGCGGAAAGCAAGGGTGCATGAAGACCTGGAGTTTTATTCGGTAATACGCGCTATAAAAGCCGTAGATGAGGCTGATGTGTGTTTAATACTGATTGATGCAGAAAAAGGTATGACCGCGCAGGATCTGAATATCTTCAGCCTGGCGGCGCGTAAAGGAAAAGGCGTTTTGCTGCTGGTTAATAAATGGGACCTGGTGGCCAAAGAAACCAACACCGCCCGCGACTATGAAAATGAACTGAAGAAACGCCTGGCGCCTTTCAATGACGTTCCGGTTATATTTATTTCAGCACTGGAGAAGACACGCATTTTTAAAGCCATGGAAACTGCGCTGGAAGTGTATGAGAATCGTAAACGCAAAGTGCCTACTTCTAAGTTAAACGATGTAATGCTCAAGGCAGTACAGGCACACCATGCCCCGGTAGTGCGTGGCCATGCTATCAAAATAAAATTTGTAACACAATTACCTACAGCCGTACCCTCTTTCGCATTCTTTTGTAATTTCCCGGATGATATTAAGACCCCTTACCGTAATTATCTGGAAAATCAGCTGCGTAAAAGTTTTGATTTTAGCGGCGTACCGGTAAGGTTGTTTTTCAGGAAGAAATAATTAGCAATTTATTAAGGTTACTATTTATTTTTTTTTCGGATTTAATAAAAAAGAGAAAATGAAAAAACTATCCTTTATACTATTGGGCGCCGGTATTTTATTTTTTGCCTCCTGCGATACAGCTTCTACCACAAAAGAAGCCGAAGAAGATTCTATTAACCTGGTTGATAAGACCATAACCGATAGTTCAAAAAAAATAGATACTACGCTGTCTTCTATCGGTGATTCATTAAAGGCAGATATTGATAGCGCTACTCATAAAATAAAAGAAAGAACAAAAGCCCTTGGCGATGCAGCTAAGCAAAAAGCAAATGAGGGCGTGGAAAAATTAAAGGAAGGCGCACAGAAAATTAAGGATGCGGCCAAAGCCGGCGTAGATGCAGCAAAAGGTGAACTAGATAAATAGCCAATAGCCGGCAACCTGGAGCTGCTATGGCGGAAGAGCCCTGTATATAATTATAAAGAGTTACAGCTCGTAAATTTCTATCGGTAAGAGATCAGGATCTGTAAAGAAGGTGAACTTTTTGCCTGTAAATTCATCCTGCCTGACAGGTTCGGGTGTAATGTTTTTTGAATGCAGGAATCGCACTGCCGCTTCAATGTCTTTAACTGCCAATGCAATATGCCGCAACCCTGTGGCTTCAGGCCTTGTAAGCCTGACCGGTGGGTTTGGAAAACTAAAGAGTTCAATTACATATTGCCCGTTAAGAGAAAGATCCAGTTTATACGAGTTCCTTTCTGCTCTGAACACTTCCCTTTCAATTCCGAACCCTAATATATCTGTATAAAATTGTTTGGACCGCTCGTAATCCGAGCAAATAATTGCAATATGGTGTAGCCTTTCTATTTTCATTTTGAGTGTTTATATGATACGGGTCAACGGGTTTCGTTGATGACGGGAGCAGACAGGCATTTGCGATAACCTTATTTTAGTGCGTTACTGCTCTTCTTCGTTTTTCCACTGATCGCTACAACACTTTTTATAAAGCTGTTCCTGAGTACTACTTCCTCATTTTTGCCTCGCGAAAATTTTCTTTTGATTACGCTATGTTTAACAAAAGTCAGGAATATATTGTTAAGTAAAGATACCTACAGTATAAAAACTTTTAAAGCAGCGCCGCATTGCTGCAGAAATACAGTTAATCAGGTAAAGCGATAATTTTGTGCCCTTGAAGCTGGATAATGCATATTATGGTAACCGTGATGTACTATTTCTTGCCCGGGATTTCCTGGGTAAAGTTCTGGTAACGCAGGTAAATGGCGAATTAACTTCAGGCATCATTACTGAAACGGAAGCCTATGCCGGGGTGACAGATAAAGCCTCCCACGCCTACGGTAACAGGCGTACGGGCCGAACCGAAGTAATGTACCAGCCGGGTGGTGTTGCCTATGTTTACCTTTGTTATGGCATACATTATTTGTTCAATGTGGTTACCTCGGTTCAAGACGAGCCTCATGCTGTGTTAATAAGAGCGGTTGAGCCGCTGGCTGGCAAAGAAATAGTAGAGCGGAGACGCAATATGAGTGTTTTTAAAGCAGCGGTATCTTCGGGCCCGGGTTCGGTGAGCAGGGCTTTAGGAATTGATCTTGGTTTTAACGGAGCAGATCTTTGCGGAAATGCGATATGGATAGAAGATCATGGTTTCCGGTACGATGACAATGAAATAGCGGCCACACCCCGTGTTGGTGTAGATTATGCCGGCGAAGATGCTTTATTGCCTTGGCGTTTTTTCGTGAAAAATAATAAGTATGTAAGTAAGCCTAATAAGTTTTAGCCCTATTGCATTGTAAAGATGATTTACCGGATGGCACCAGCCTGTTAGCCCAGCAAATGGCGAATGGCCTTCATATGTTGAACCAGTGCTGCCAGTTTCCTGCCGGAAAGATTGCTGACAAGGCCGGCTATCTGTTGGTTGGATGCCGCGTCGAGCTTACTAAATTCAGCGTTACCTTTCCTGGTAAGTAAAAGCTCTGTTACCCGTGCGTCCTTTTCGGATACCCGTTTTTTTATCAGTTTGTCTTTTTCAAACCGCCTAAGCATCCGGCTCAGGTATCCTTTGTCCATATCAATTGTAGCAAGTATCTGCCTGGCGCTCACCGGCTGATTCGTATGTATCTCGAAAAGAACCCTTGCCCCAACCAATGAAAAGGAGCTTTCCAGCAGCTGATTGTTGAGTAGTCCCAGCAAGTCGGTATAATAACGGTTAAAGGCCCGGATATCGTTGATAGCTTTTTGTTGTGCTTTCATAAAGTATTTTATAAAGGTCTGTTAACTGAGTTTGAGTTCATAGCGTTGTTCCATTACCGGTTTGCCAAATTCCTCAGAAGCTACTTCTTCCGTCAATTGGAAACCGAATTGCCGATATAAGGCAATAGCAGCTTGTTGATCTGCCGTCGTCCACAGGTAAGCTTCCTGAAAGCCATGCTCTTTCATAAAGCTAACAAATTCCCGCATTAACAGTTTTCCCAGGCCGATACCCCGGTAGGCGGGCTGGAAAATAAAATACCGTAACTGTAATTTCGATTCCCGGTGTTGGGCAACCAGGGAACCGATGATCCGGTTATTATGTTCGCATATCCAGATGGCATCGCGGGTTGCATCGTAATCCATGATGAAATCTTTAAGGCCTTCCAGTACATAGGCTTCAAACCGAAGCCCATAGCCGCATTCCATGGCATATAAATCTCCATGCATGTAAGCAATGAATCCCGGATCACCAGGTATGAGGTTTCTCCTGATATGTATATCTTCAAGTTGGATCATTTATTTTAGTTGATTTTGTCGACTATATCCGAAAATAAACAAAAAGGTTGATTCAGTCAACCTTTTCATTTATTATTAATCTATGAGCTCAGGGTTAAGAGGCTTGTATAACAGTAAGCGTGATGTAGAGGAGCCGTATGTCAGGCAGCTGCCAATGGTTCTGCGAGGCTTGAGGTCCATCGCTTTCTCCCCAGCCGCTCGATGAGTTCGGATAATCTTCGGCTATATTGCTCCTCCAGCCATAAAAGATAGCTCCGGGTAACTTTGCCCAGGCATTTGCCATATTGTTTAACGCGGTATTTGATGGCGTCGTTTAACTCTTTTGATATTGATAAAGCTGTCGCGATATCGCTGCTGTTGTCCAGGCACATCAATGCATGCTGATGTATCGACTGCGATATAACATATCGGGGTTTCCGGTTCATTTCTTTGGCTTCCGTATAAGCCTGCTGAATGTCAAAGTCGATATGCAGGCTGTTAGGAAATTTTTGCCTGAGGTGGATGTTTATCTTGTCGCCGGCAGACTGGGATGGCGTATAAAGGCTGGTATATAATTCAGGGTGGTCAAACAGGTCCTGCCAGTTGATCGACTGTTGCCATGGACCAAATCTTTCTTCATTATTGCCCAGATCGATAATCGTAAAAGATTTTTTACCGCTTTTAATCCGTGATCCGCGCCCGATCATCTGGTGATAGAGTGTGAGCGAAGTAGTGGCTCTGTACAGGATGACACAATTCACTGAAGGCTCATCAAACCCTGTAGTAAGCATAGACACCGAAGTGAGTATTGCCGATTTTGTTTTTTTGAACCATTTCAGAATGGCGATGCGCTCTTCGGGAGGGGTTCTGTGATCCATATGCTTAACCGGTAAGCCGGCTTCCGCTAAAAATTGTTGAACCTTTACAGACGTGAATACGCCTGTATTAAATATGAGCGTTTTACGACCTTTGGCATGCTGCCGGCAGGTTTGAAGCAATAGTTCCAACATAGCCGGTGAACTATACAGTGCATCGGAAGACTGCATCGTGAAATCCCCGCGTACGCCGGTTGCCAGGCTGCTGAGCTCCACGTCATAGCTATAGTACCTCGGTCGCGCCAGGTAGCCGTTATGAATTAAATGCTCGATCGGTTCACCAACTATTATTTTATCATATGTTTTTTTTAATGGCAGGGATGGATCTGAGCTAAGCGGCGTAGCTGTTACACCTATAACGCAGGCATGGGGAAATTTAGAGATCAGTTTGGCAAAAGAATTATGATGGGCTTCATCTACAATCAGTAGCCCCACTGAAGAAGTATTGAATTTTCCGGCCCTGATACGGTTCTTGATGGTTTCAACCATTGATACATAACAGTATGCCGACCTGGTTTTGCGTAGCGACGCAGCAGTTCCCGCAATGACTTTGCAGGGTATCTTCTGTTTACTCAATTGCCGGTGCGTTTGGGCACATAATTCCAAACGATGGGTCAATACCACCACATCTTCATTGGTCAGGTTCATGTACCGTTTCACGATCTCAGAAAAGATACGTGTTTTGCCGGCACCGGTAGGAAGCTGGTACAGTAATTTTTGACGGGTCTTTTTTTGGGTAAAATCAACTTCCGCAAATAAGCGGTTAAGATCCCGTACCTGGTAGGGGTAGAGTTGCTGGTCGTTAATCTCCAGCCTTTTGGGCGATAGTCCGTTCATACTATAGATGTTCTGTACTTTAAAAAGCTATAACGCAAATTGAATGCCACAGAAAATCGCGCAGGAGATCCATCTTGTTATTTGCTATTGACTACCATCCACGGCATAACTATTGATTTCTTTTTCAAAAAGATCATGATGAAATTTTGTATTCTCTTATTTTTACTGGCGTCATGCGGTGGTCGGAATACCGGCTCGAATATAGATGCTCCCGGTGATGATAAAACGGCCAAAGATAAGCTGTTGAATACCGGGGCAGCGCTGTTACAGGATAAAGCGCCTCTTGAGCAGTTCAGTACTTATCTCGATGGCTTTCATTTCTATAACGGAAATCTATCAGCACAGATGGAAGCACATCATTACGTGCATCAGTTAAATGAAGATGTATACCAGGCCGTGATATTTGACGGTAATGATGCGGCTGCTAAGCTGATGGGTGTGGAGTATATCATTACATCCCGCCTCTTTGCCACACTACCCCGGGAAGAGAAGCTGCTCTGGCATTCTCATCATTACGAGGTAAAGTCAGGAACGCTGATCGCCCCGGGGATTCCCGAAGCGGCGGAAACGGAGCTGATGAAGAAGCTCGTATCTACCTACGGGAAAACCATTCATACCTGGCACACCGATCAGCAACGCAGTTTGCCAATCGGCGCTCCGATGATTATGATGGGTTTTACAAAAGAGGGACAGCTGGACCAGCGTTTACTCCGGGACCGGGACGAGCGGTTTAAAGTTGATACAAGAACGATTAAGGAGCGAAGAGCCAAAATCCCGGATTCGCCTGTTGACTCAATGGCCAATGCGTGGGAGCGGGGTATCATGCGTCAGTTTATCATTGCCAACAAGGCTGATAGTGCCCTGCACCAACATTAAATGCCGGGATATTGACAGTAAAGGATGTTGGCACATTTTGTTCCCATTTTGTGGAACGATTACCCGTACATTCTCCTGCTATCAGGAAGAACATTATGTATATCGCGCTGACTACAAAAAGGATGATGCCTGTATAGTGAAATAAATGCTCCCGATATTTCACTGGCTGCAAAATTGTGCAGCGTTCTTAAACCCTTATTTTTTTATGAAACAAAGTGACGATAACCGGTTTATCCCAATGACTTCGGTAAACAGTAATGCCGGTAAAGAGGTAGGAGCGGATCTGTATTGCTATACCAACCAGATTGTGAATCTTGTAATGATCGGCAAGCCTGACGATGCGGGCTGGGTATTGGTAGATACGGGAATGCCCGGCTGTGGAAAGGAAATTGAGGAGGCTGCATATGATCGCTTTGGGGATGGTCGCAAGCCTCTGGCTATTGTTTTAACCCATGGACATTTTGATCATGTTGGAAACATTGTATACCTGCTTGAAAAATGGGATGTTCCTGTTTTTGCGCATCCAACAGAGTTTCCTTTTTTGACAGGACTGCGTGATTACCCGGAACCGGATGCTGGCGTTGAGGGCGGGCTGCTTGCTAAAATAGCCTCCATTTATCCCCACCAGGCGATTGATATAAAGGAAAAGCTCATGCCCCTGTCCTGGGATGGTACAGTGCCTTTCCTGCCTGACTGGCGATGGATTCCAACCCCAGGTCATTCGCCGGGTCAGGTGGCGCTATTTCGCCAACAGGATGGAGTGCTGCTATCGGCGGATGCGTTTATTACGGTAAGGCAGGATTCGTTTTACAAAGTACTCCTGCAGAAAAAAGAAGTAAATGGCCCGCCGCGTTATTTTACCACCGACTGGCATGCGGCCTACTTATCCGTTCGTAAACTGCGTGATCTTCATCCCCAGGTAGTTATTCCCGGGCACGGAGCAGTAATGGAAGGCGATGCGCTGGCACATGGGCTCGATCACCTTGTGGAGTATTTTGAAGACTTTGCTAAGCCTGATTATGGGAAATTTATCTGAGGAGCGTGTTCAGTTATTCCATCAGTTTGAAATGCCGTTCATTGCTGTTAATAGGATAGGTTGCCCGTCGGTAACCACAATCGTATGCTCATGCTGCGCCATAAAACCGCCTTTGTCTCCAACCATTGTCCAGCCGTCGTTCAAAGTTTCGGCATAGCTTGACGTTGTAGTGATAAAGGTTTCTATTGCCACAACCGAGTTCTTCTTAAATCTTTTGGGGTTATGCCGGTCCCGGTAGTTGGCTATCTCCAGCGGTTCTTCATGAAGGCTTCTGCCCACGCCATGCCCGGTAAGATTTTTAATCACTTTATAACCGCGCTTTTTAGCTTCCGTTTCTATAAGATGCCCGATGTCTGCAATACGAACGCCGCCTTTTATGTTGGATATTGCTTTATGTAAGATTTGTTTCGAAGCATCCACCAGTTTTTGATGCTGGTTCAGGTCGCTTCCCAATACAAAAGAACTGCCGTTGTCAGACCAGAATCCATTGAGCTCTGCCGAAACATCGATATTCACCAGGTCGCCTTCTTTGAGTATTTTTTGGCCAGATGGGATGCCATGGCAAAATTCGTTGTTCACACTGATGCAGGTATAGCCAGGAAAGCCATAGGTTAAATAAGGCGCTGACCGGGCTCCAAACTCATTCAGCAGCTTTGCGCCATATTCATCTAAGTCCTTTGTTGACATGCCGGGCTTCGCATAAGCGATCATTTGTTTTAAAGTGAGGGCAACTGCCTCGCTTGCCTTTTGCATGCCGATAAGCTCTGCTTCTTTTGTAATGGACATATCAACTGATTAATTTAATAATAGTTTTAACTAAGCTATTACAAATATACCAAATTATATACGAGCCATATGTTATTGACATAGGCCTACCACAACAACAATGCAACCCATCATAGCATGCTATAACGGGTTGCCTGTGATCCTTAGTTGCTTTTATTTTGATAAGACCTGAAGCCTGTAATCTCTTATGCTGATTGCTGTTTAGCGGCCCTGCGCCTGTAACTGAAATAGAAGATCTGGGGTAGAACCGTTAGCGACAATATCATACAGATCAACAACCCGCCCACAATCATAATAGCCAGGGGCTTTTGAACTTCAGATCCCATACCGGTAGAAAGCGCTGCCGGCAGGAGGCCGATAGAACCCATTAGCGCAATCATTACAATAGGACGGATACGGCTATGGACACCGCTGGATATCGCTTCTTTCAAATCCATCCTGCGCATGTTTTCTTTCATTACAGCAATAAGAATGATACTATTAATGGTGTTAACGCCGAACAGGATGATAAATCCGATACCGGCAGAAATACCAAAAACTGTTTGTGTGATCCACAAAGAGAGAAAGCCTCCTATGAATGCGAAAGGGATGGTACTGGCTGCAATAAGGGTATCCTTGATGGTACCGAAATTGAAATACAATAAAAATAATACCAGTAACAACACCGCCGGTACGATAACTGAAAGTTGTTGTGATGCTCTTTCTTTACTCTCAAATTCACCTGCCCAGGTCATTTTGTTTTTTACCGGTATTTTCACTTCTTTGGCCACTTTATCTTTGGCCTCTGCAATAGTGCTACCCAGGTCTCTGCCCTGTATACTAAAGCCAACTGCAATGTAACGGCTGCTGCCCTCGCGGTAAATAAAGGCCGGACCTGTAATGTAGCTGATAGTGGCAATTTCTTTTAATGGAATTTTCTTGCCATCCTCGGCAGGGATCATCATTTCGCCGATTTTCTCCTCGTTATCGCGATAGGGTTTATCAAACCTTAGCCGTACGTCAAACATCCGCTCATCCTCATAAAACTTAGTAGCGGCCCTGCCTCCGATAGCCATCTCTATCACAGCCTGGGCATCTGCTATATCAATGCCATAGCGCGACATTTTATGATCATGCAGCTGTATCCTTAACTCGGGTAAGCCGATATTGCGATATACATTCAGGTCTTCAATGCCTTTAACCGTGCGGATGCTGTTAGCTACCTGGTCGGCATATTTTTCCAGTTCAAAAAGGTTATTGCCATAGATCTTTACCACCAGCGAGCTCTTTACACCAGCCACATATTCTTCTACGTTATCCTGTATGGGCTGACTGAAACCAAAAACAATACCCGGGTAAACATCCAAAGATTTTCGCATTTCTTCCACCAATTCATCCTTCTTCAAAGATCTTTTCCATTGCTTTTCCGGGTGCAATTGAATGTGGAACTCTATATTGAAAAAACCTGTAGGATCAGTGCCGTCGTTGGGTCGGCCTACCTGGTTGAGCACAAACTTTACTTCTTCGAAACCGCGGATCTTCTTTTTCATCTCTTCCGCCAGGCGCGTTGACTCTTCCAGGTTGACGCTATTGGGCAGCGTGGCCCGGACATACAACGCTCCTTCGTTGAGTTTAGGAATGAATTCTGTACCGTAAAACATAAATCTTACCGCGCAGCCGGCGAGTATCACTATAAAGCCAATGATTACAATCCTGCGACGACGGTTACTCCATAAGAAAAGATGGAACAGGTTTTTCTTAAAGAACCGCGAAATAACATTTTCTTTCTCCCTGATATTTTTTGTAAGCATCAACCTGCATAAGGCCGGTACATAAGTAATACTAAGCAGTAGTGAGCCCAGTAAAGCATATCCCAGAGTAAATGCCAGGGGACGGAACATTTTTCCTTCTACTTTCTGGAAGGAGAAAATGGGGATCAGGGCCACAATTAATATTAACTGTGCAAACACAATATAACCGCCTACACTTCCGGCGCTTTTACGTATCAGTCCCAGCTTACTGCTTTTATTAAATCGCTCCATACCCAGCTGATGGGCCCTGACCTCCATCGTTACAAAAACAGACTCTACGATAACCAGTGTTCCTTCCAGCAGCAGGCCAAAGTCTATCGCCCCCAGCGATATAAGGTTGGCGGGTAAACCCTGTATGCGCAACATGAGCAGGGCAAACAAAAAGGACAGTGGTATAACCGATGCTACTATGAGCGTTGTGCGCCAGTTGAACAGGAAAATAAAAACAATGATGGATACAAAGAGAATTCCTTCGATGATATTTTTACTAACGGTATCTACGGTTGCATTTACCAGCTCAGTACGGTCAATAAAAGGTTCTATTTTTACATCGGCAGGTAAAGTACTGTTATTTAATTCTGCTATTTTTTCCTTCAGTCTCGGTATTACGTCCCCCGGATTTTCACCCCGTAACATCATCACAATGCCCTGAACCAGGTCGGTATCGTCCTGTAGGCCCACTTTACCCAGCCTGGGCTTGGCAGCCACTTCTACACGGGCAACATGCTTCACGAGTATGGGAGTATTGCCTTTTACTTTGATGAGGATATTTTCGATATCTTCTATCTGTTCCAGCAATCCAACACCTCTTACTACATAGGCCTGGCTACCTCTTTCAATGACATCTCCTCCTACATTAATATTGCTTTTGGCTACAGCATCATATAGGTCCAATGGGGAGAGATCGTAGTTGGCCAGCTCGGTTGGGTTGATCTTGATCTCGTAGATCTTTTCTTCACCTCCGAAGCTGATAATATTCGATACGCCGGGTACCGCAACCAATTCCCTTTCTACTACCCAGTCATGAATGGCCGTAAGCTCTTTGATATCGCGTTTGCTTTTTAAAACATAGCGGAATATCTCGCCGGTGGCGCCCGCCGGCGGTTCAATGCTGGCATCCGCACCATCCGGCAGATCTACTGATTGCAACCGGTTGGCGGCATACTGCTGTGCATAAAAGTCATCTACATCATCATCGAAAAGTACGGTTACAACCGAAAGGCCAAATAAGGAGATTGAACGAACATCTGTTTTTTTAGGAATGGTATTCAATTCCTTCATCAGCGGAAGGGTAACAAATTTCTCTATCTCTTCGGCACTCCGGCCGGGCCATTGGGTAATAATACGGGCCCTGGTATTGGTTACATCGGGATATGCTTCAATAGGTGTATGCAGGTAAGCTACTATTCCAGATACCACCAGCAAGGCGGTCAGAAATAATACAATGATATAATTCTTTAAAGAAAACGAAACAATTCGCTGAACGATCTTTGTCATGTTGATGCTGGTTGAATCACACACCGATACTGGTGTAATTATGTTGCGGTGATTAGAATGATTGAAGCGCCTGGTAGATCAGCAGGTGATTACGGGTAATGATCTTTTCACCGGGCGCGATACCTTCCGGTATATAGATCCTGGTGTTACTCCGGCTGCCTATCTTTATTTTACGCACTTCTATGCTGCAATCTTCTTTATAAATCAGCACATAGTATTCGTTGTTGTCAAATATCAAAGCATCTTCCGGCAGGCAGATTTGCATGGTCTGTTCATTTTTTACTGCAGTAATATCCACCATCATGCCGGGTTTTAATAATAGATCTTTATTAGGCATTACAATACGGGCCTGCAGCACTTTTGAGTCATTATCCATTACCTGCGAGAGTACAGATACTTTGCCTTGAAATGTTTTGCCGGGATAAGAGAGCGTGGTAATGTTCACCGGCATGCCTTCTTTTATCTCGGCAATATTGCTGGTGTAAATATTGGCCATTACCCAAACCTCGTCCAGGTTGGATACTGTGAAAAGTGGCTCGCTTTCTGAATGAAGCTGTGTGCCGGGTGCAATATTTTTTGCGGTTATGATACCGCTTGAGGGAGCTTTTACCTGGAATACGCCTTTTGAGGCGCTGGCATTATACAGGCTCATATTGGCACTGGTTTTTCTTTGTTCTGATTTCAGGATGTCAAGCTCGCTTTGAGCCTCCTGTAATTCTTTTGCAGACAACATCCCATCGGTGTACAGGTCGTTCAGACTCTCAAGTTTTCTTTCGGCTATCCTGATCTGCTGAACGATACTGCCTGATTCAGATTGTAAGCTGTTGAGCTCCGCGCTTTTTACTTCAGCCAGTACCTGTCCTTTCTGTACCTTGTCGCCCAAAGAAAAAAATACATTGTTGACCACGCCATTGGTTAAGCTGGAGTAGGTGACCTGCTTGTCTGCATTCGCTTCAACATTACCCATTAAATGTACGCCGGTTGTAACCGGTTCTGTTTTTGCTTCTTCAATACTGATTTTTGATTTAAGATCTTTATCCAGGCAGAACTGCGGGGTAACCGGTGCTGCTTCTTTTTGTTTGCAGCCGGCCATAAGTGCGATGATGATATAGAGTGGGAATATTCTTTGCATATTATATGTTGATTAGATCGCTTAAGATATATTGTATGTAAATCACCGTATCAATTCGGTGCCTGATACATAGTTTACTTCTTCAACTGCATTATTTAATTCCCGCGAAGCATCCAGTATAGCGAGTTGATTTTGCTGGTAGGCTTCCAGGAAGTCGAGGTATTCGAGCATATTGATGTTTTTAGATAAGAAATTACGGGTATGCGCTTGCAGGGATTGATCCAGTCTTTGCAGGTACATAGGGTCGATATTCCTTTGAAATGTATAAGCGTTCAGCAACGACTTATAGCTGGCTGCCACTTCGGTTTCTATATTGTGGAGGGCTTGCTGCGAAAGTGTTTGGGCCTGCTGTATCCCCAGTTCAGCTTTCCTGATATTACCCTGGTTCTTATTAAAAAAGGGAAGATCAATTGAAGCGCCAAACCCTACAAAGTTTAACATGGTGCTCCCGTTGCGGTCGTAGCGGCCATTAACCGTAATATCTGGAGTGCGTAGCGATTTTTCGTAAGAATAGGACTTTTCGAAATAGCTTTTTTCAAGCAATGCCAACTGGTAGTCGGGCCTGTGTGCCGATGCTTCACGCACCAGGGTTGAGTAGGCTGGAATCATTTCGTCGCTAAGAGGTCGCTTAAATGGTTCGGTATCCAATATCAGAAATGTCTGGGGTGACAGGTGTAACAGCTGCTTTAGCTCTTTTTGCACTTCGTTATTTTGCTGTTGAAGGCGGTGTAGCTCTTTCTGCAATTCAAACTGTTTGCTTTGGAGGCGTGTAACCTGGGTTGCTGCTATATTGCCTTTCTCAAGCTGGCGCTCATAAGCGCTTAATAAATCGGATATAGACTGCAGCTGTGTTTTAAAAGTTTGCTCGGCTAACTGCAGGTATTGCAGCTCTGTTACCTGGTTACGTAATTCCAGTTTCAGATGCCGCAGCAAATCATTAAAATATTGTTTTGATTTTTCAACGCCAACACTTTGTAGCGCCATTAGTTTTTTTCGCTTCCCGGCAGTATAGATCAACTGTTCCAGCGATACCGCATACTGCTGGTTTCGGCCCCAGTTGCCGATAATAGGTGGAGAAACTTCCTGCCCGCCTGTTTGGCGCCTGTTGGCCCATAAATTGATTTCGTCGAGCGTGAATTGCGGATTAGGCCATAAAGAGACTTGTTTTACCTCGGCTTCCGCCATCGGAACATTGAGCTGTTCTGCGATGAGAGAGAGATTTTCCCTGAGGAAAATGGCTTCACATTGGCTGCGTGATAATGTTAATGTATCTTGTGCCATAGTGTTGAACCATAAAAAAATGAGCGCCGTACTGAGTAAAGGGATCCGTTTCATGATGCCGGCAAAACTGCTGTTTAACACCTTAAGAAAAGCTTAAAGCCGATAAAATTGTTCTTAAAGCAGGCTGCGTTTTCCGGGCTTCGGCGGAGATGTAATACCTTTGGTTATATGAACCTGTTACTGATTGAAGATGATCATACACTGGCCCAGAATATAATGGAAGCGTTAAAAGCCGAACAGGCCAATGTGAAGGTTATATACGACGGGATGCTTGCCGAACGCGTGTTGCGTAAGGATACATTTGATTGTGTTATTATGGATGTTAACCTTCCCGGTAAAAATGGCTTCGAGTTATGTAAGGCCTTCCGGCAGTTTAATAAAAGCACACCGGTAATAATGTTGACTGCCTTTGCCGAGCTGGAGGATAAGGTGACCGGCTTTGATGCAGGTGCTGATGATTACCTGACCAAACCTTTTTATATGCGGGAATTGTACCTGCGGGTGCAAAACCTGGTTAAAAGATCCAGGCAATTACAGGAAGAAGTGTCATCCAACCTGGTAGCCGGCGATGTGGTCATTAATGATGATCAGAAAAAAGTATATCGCCGGCAGCAGGAGATAGCGCTAACACCAAGGGAGTACCAGATACTGTATATGCTGATCAATAATAAGGAACGGGTAGTATCAAAAGCAGAGTTGATGAAGGAAATATGGGGAGGTAATGTTGATTACAATACGAACACTATAGAAGTATATATCAATTTTTTAAGAAATAAGATTGATAAGCCTTTCGGGCAGCAATCGATAAAAACAAAAGTGGGTTACGGCTATTACTGGGATATTTCATGAGAATTAAGAAACGGATATTAGTGTATGTTTGTTCAACGGTTATCGGTATTACGGCTGTTACCTTCTTGCTGATCTATATATTGTTTTATTCTTACCGCGAACAATCCTTTCGCAAACAACAGCAGAATAAGATCCGTTATACGGTTCAGTTGATTCAGAAATACCGGGAGCAAAGCGCCGAAATATCATCTATACTGGATGAGCAGGATATCAATGATTTTTTTGACGAGAAGCTGCTGGTATACGATAAAGAGAAAGATCTGATCTTTTCCAGTTTGGATAGCCTTGAGATCTATTCGGCACGCGGGCTGCTCCACGAGCTTTCTCCTGCGCAGCAATCTGTTCAGACCGTGGAAAAGCATTACGATGTGTTGGGCGCTTATATGGAAAGCAACCACCAGGTTTACTATGCCATTATTAAAGCCTATGACGCATTTGGTTACGATAAGCTTTCCTACCTTAGAAATGTGCTGATCGCTTTATTTATTGGCTTCAGCTTGTTGGTGATTTTGGTTTCATTATATATATCCTCCAAAATATCCAAACCTATAGTTTTACTGGCTGATAATATACAACGTTACGATTTCAGCAGTAACAACGAGCCGCTATCTGTTAAAACTAATACCTACGAAATAGAACATCTTACGGAACGATTTAACGAGCTGGTGAGAAGAACCAATGAAGCGTTCGTTTTTCAGAAGCATACCATCGATCATATTTCGCACCAGTTAAAAACGCCGCTGGCCGTTTTGGTATCGGAGCTGGAGCGGATCAGCAGCACTGCTGCTGATGAAGGAATAAAGCAGGAGCTGGATCGGCAGGTGGTGAAAGCCCAGTCGCTGGGCAATATTATCACGGTTCTGCTCGAAATATCGAAAGTGGAAGCGGGCCAGGAGCTAAAGAAGTACAGCACCCGTATTGACGAGATGATCTATGATATTATCGGGGAGCTCCACATTATTTATCCCGGTTTTAATTTCCATATCAAATACACTCCCCAGGAGTTTGATGAAAACAGGTTGGAGGTTTGGGTTAACCCGCTTTTAGTAAAGCAGGCATTTCAAAACCTGCTGTCCAACTGTATTATTTATAGTTCTGAAAATAAGGGAAGCATAGAAATGGATGCTTCTCAAAACGGCTTCCTGCGGATTCACATCAGCAATAAAGGCGCAACTATTACAGAAGAGGAACAAAAGATGTTATTTCAACATTTTTTCCGGGGCGAGAACAGCAGGGGACAAGCCGGTTATGGTCTGGGCCTGGTATTGACACAAAAAATACTTACCGTCCATAATGCTGATGTGAGTTATAACAACCAGGGCGACGAAAATTATTTTACGGTTACGTTTGTTGTTGAATAGTGTTAATTTAATACGGCAGCCGTTACATCCCGATATATCGTTATACGATGATATCATTTAGGTACTTTTATGCCGAATGGCGGGAACAGGGCTTCAGGCAATCGTTTGCGCAGGTTACCCGATATATGTTAAAGCTTGCCTATTTTTATGCCCATAGATAGCTTGTAAAAAACGGTTAGAAAATGAGAGCTTCCGTTATCTCGAAATACACTTGTGTCTGATTTTTTACTGTTTTCATTACAGGCCTTTTTATTGATCCACTGACGTATACTAATGAACAGCGGTAAAATGCCCGAATTATGAAAAGAACAGAATATCCCCGGCGTGATTTCTTAAAAAAAAGCAGTGCGCTTGCGGCAGGTTGGGTAGCCGGGGCCGGAAAGACCTTTAAACTGGGTGAACCGTTTAGGTCCGCCCAAACGATTCCTTTAAAAAAGCTGATGGAGCGGGGTAAGGTTACTACCTATCTGAAATCGAGAGAAGAGCTGCAATATATAGGCATGCCGGTAGGTGGTATAAATACCGGTACGCTTTACCTTGGAGGAGACGGCCGCTTATGGCTTTGGGATATCTTTAATCTCAACCAGGAAGGTATCAACCCTGTTGATGTGCCCTGGAAAGACGAAGTTCATGCAGGTAAAAAAATACGTTCGCGCGATGGATCGGCTTATATAGCTCCGCCCCGCGCCGAAGAAATAATGCCGCTGGCGCAGGGATTTGCTATACAACTGGAATATGAAGGGAAAAAAGTTCGCCGCAACTTGTGCGCTGATGATTGGGAGGAAGTTGCATTTGAGGCCACTTATCCTGTGGCAACTATAACTTATAGCGAAAAGCATTTTCCATTTGAAGTTGTTTTACAAGCCTATAGCCCCTTTATTCCGCTTGATGAAGATAAGTCGGGATTACCCGCAACTATTTTTTCGATCGGGATAAAGAACAATACTTCTGCGGTTGCAAATGTGGTTATATGCGGCTGGTTGGAAAACAAGGCCGCTTTGCATACCGCAGCTACCAACCGGGTACAAAGAGTTAATGCAGTATTTAGAGACAAGGATCATACAGGAGTATTTAGTACATTGGAAAAAACAGGTTTCGGAAATAAGCATGCGGATAAGAGTTTTGACTTCGGAACACTTTGCATTGCAGTACTGGGTAAGAATGCCGGTGCAGTTGCCGATGTGAGCGGGACCAAGGAAGCGGTATTTCAAACAACCGGGCCGGATACTGCAACAAAATCGGCACAGCAAAAGTTGATCGGGAATGTAACGGAATCATTGTCCGTTTCACCCGGTGACACTGTGGAGCGTCATTTCGTGATCAGCTGGCATACTCCCAATTTTATGATCCACGATGGCAAAGTGTTACCAGAGGCCGACAGAGGGCGGTATTATGATAACAGCTTTAAGAATGCCAAAGAAGTGGCAGCGTATGTGGCAGGGAATTTTAAAGGGCTTTCCTCTACTACTTTACTTTGGAAAAAAACATGGTACGACAGTACCCTGCCTTATTGGTTTTTAGAAAGAACTTTTGTAAATATTGCGGCGCTGGCTACCACCACTTCTCATCGCTTTAAGTCCGGCAGGTATTGGGCCTGGGAGGGTGTAGGCGCGTGCGAGGGCAATTGTACACATGTGTGGCAGTATGCGCAGGCCCCGGCGAGAATTTTCCCGGCGATGGAAAGAGATAACCGGGAACGGGTAGACCTTGGCGTATCGCTCCAGGAAAATGGAGGCATATGGTTCAGGGGCGAATATGATAAACGACCGGCTATAGATGGGCAGGCTGGCAGAATATTAGGATGCTACAGGGAGCACCAGTTAAGCAGGGATCATTATTTCCTGGAAAGAAACTGGACTAAAATAAAGAAGGCTACACAGTTTATATTAAACCAGGATCGGAATAATGACGGCATGGAAGATACACCGCTGGAAAATACACTGGATGCTATATGGGATGGTGAGATTGCCTGGATAGTGGGACTATGTATTGCAGCTGTCAAAGCTGCCCAGGCAATGGCAGAGGAAATGGAGGATACAGATTTTGCCCGGGTATGTAAAAAATACGTGGAAGCCGGTAAAAAGAATATGGAAGAAAAGCTTTTTAATGGAGAATATTTTATTCACCGGCCTGATGCAGAGAAAGGACGCTCAACATTAGGCTCCTATAATACCTGTCATATAGACCAGGTGTATGGTCAAAGCTGGATATGGCAGGTAGGATTGGAACGGGTACTGGACAAAGAAAAAACGCTGTCGGCATTGCGGGCCTTATGGAAATATAATTTCAAAGAGGACGTAGGCCCCTATATTGAAAAAAATAAAGGAGGAAGACCCTATGCATTGGCGGGAGAAGCGGGGATGGTAATGAATACCAATCCTAAAAATGAATCCAAACCTTATGGCGACAATGTTTCCTGGCAATTAGGATATTTTCATGAATGCATGACGGGTTTTGAACACCAGGTGGCCAGCCATATGATGGCGGAAGGTATGATAGAAGAAGCGCTTACACTTACCAGGGCCATACACGACAGGTATCATGCAGCTAAACGAAACCCTTTTAACGAAATTGAATGTAGTGATCATTATGGTCGTGCAATGGCCAGTTACGGTACTTTTTTATCTGCCTGCGGTTTTAAATATCATGGACCCAAAGGGTATATACGGTTTGCTCCCCAATGGAGTAAAGAGAATTTTAAGGCAGCTTTTACCGCGGCAGAAGGATGGGGTTGTTATGAACAAAAGATTGGCGAAAAGCAGCAACATTTTTTTTCTGTTAAATATGGCACTTTACAACTGCAAACCATTGGCATAGATAATCATTTAAAGAAGTTCCGAACAGTAACAGCCCGCATAGATGGGCGCAATATATCACTAAAGTATTCACAGCGGGGTAATGAGCTGGAAGTTGTTCTGAATACCGCTATAAATGTAGGCACCGGGCAAACATTGGTGTTAGTCATTGCATAATGCGGGACTGACATGTCATTTACTACCGCATCAGCGATGCCGGCAAAGTCTTTTATTCAAACAGGTATTGTATATCTTCGATAGAGAGACTTTTCATCAGGCTTTCTTCGGTAGTGATCAGGTCTTCTGCCAGCTTCTTTTTGCCACCCGCCAGCTTGATGATCTTTTCTTCAATACTGTCCCTGCAAATCATCCGATAAGCAAATACATGCTGCTGCTGGCCTATACGGTGCGTACGGTCTATCGCCTGGCTTTCTACAGCAGCATTCCACCAGGGATCGAATAAGAATACATAGTCGGCTTTAGTAAGTGTTAAACCGGTATTTCCGGCTTTGAGGCTGATCAGGAATACTTCGGCCTTACTATCTTCTGATTGGAATTCGTTCACCAGTTCCTGTCTTTTCTGGGCCTGGGTTTGACCATCTATGCGTAGCGTGGAGATGCCCGCTGCATTTAAGTCCCGTTCCAATAAATCCAGCATGGAGGTGAACTGGCTGAAAACAAGGGCACGGTGCTGGGGAATAATGCACTTTAGCTCGTTGATCAGCACTTTGGTCTTTACACTATCATAAGTAAACAGGTCTTCGCCGGTAACCAGTTCAGCGCTATTGCAAAGTTGCCTTAATTTGGTTAACCCAGCCAATACACTCATCTTGCCTTTATTTAGGCCATTACTTTCTATTTCGGTAAATATATTGGTGCGTATGTTTTCTTTGATCGTTTCATAAGCTGCACGCTGCTCAGTATCCATTTCACACCAGAGTATCGACTCTGTTTTTTCAGGCAGATCCTGTGCCACCTGTTCCTTGGTTCGCCGTAAAATGAAGGGGCGTATCAGTTTTTGTAAAGCAGCCGCTTTTTCCTCGTTGGCCTGCTGCTCAATAGGTATGGCGTATTCTTTTTTAAAGAATTCAGCGGTGCCTAATAAGCCGGGCATTAGGAAGTGCACCTGGCTATGCAGATCGCTGGTGCTATTCATGATCGGTGTACCACTTAATGCTATCTTGGTCTTTGCGGTAAGCTGCCATACGGCACGCGTTGTTTGAGTGGCAGCGTTTTTGATATGATGACTTTCATCCAAAACAATGGTTTCCCAGGCAATATTTTCCAGCAATGACAGGTCCTGTCGCATCGTACCATAGCTGGTAATAACGATCCGGTTTTCATCGTCATGTAAAAGCGCCTTATCTCTTTTAGAGCCATGCAGCACGGTAGCTTTTACACCGGGGCCAAACTTTTCCAGTTCTTTTAACCAGTTATAGAGCAGGCTCGCCGGTGCAATTACCAGCTGTTTGCTTTGCGGGTTGGTTTCTATTTTGTATAGGAGGAAGCTAATGGTTTGAAGGGTTTTACCCAATCCCATATCATCGGCCAGGCAGCCGCTGGCGCCTATTTCAGACAGTAACCTGAGCCACTCATAACCGGTACGCTGGTAGGGGCGGAGCGCCTGCACCTGTAAGCCAGCCGGCAAGGTATATAATGCTTCTTCCTGCTTTTCCCAGCGCTTCCAGCGTGAAAACCACTCGGCAGTGATGCCAGTATTGATCAGGCCGCCATCATTCTCGTTATCGGTGCCCTCACTTAAGGTTAACCAGCGGGCAACCAGCAGCTCATGTTTCCTTACCTTACCGTGACGAAATAAAAGCCCGTATTGTTGTAACCATTCATCTCCTAAAATCCCCAGGCTGCCATCCTTCAGCATGATGGCTTTTTGGTTATTGAGCAGCGACTTCTGCAAGGTTGTTAAGGGGACGTCTTCTTTGCCAAATTTGACACTGATCTCAATACAAGCAAAGTCGCCCTCCCAGGTTTGTTTATGGAGGGTAGTGAGGGGCTTATGTGGTGAATAGCGAAAATGTTTTAACAGATCGATGCCGAGCAGGTCGATATTTTGATCCAGTAATAAGTGATAGGTTTTTAAAAACCATCCCTTCTTTTGCGCTTCGGCAAAACTCAGGTAGAAGAAGCCGTTATGCTGGCCGGAAAATTTTTCATGAAGAGATTGGAGAAAATGAACCAGTTCTTCTTCTTTTTCTTTATTGCGTTGTACTAATACTGTTTTTTTAGGTGTATCTACTTTTGTGACCGGTTCAAACGGTCCTTCAATGGTAAAACCATCATAAACAAATTGAGGTTCCAGCTTTAAAAAAGTATTGCTCAACTCACTTACCATTACCTGCGACTGGGGTTCAGCAACGATCATTTCAGCTTCAGCAAGATCCCCTTTTTCTATCTTCACATCCCACTGAGCTAATTTCAGCAGCACGGCTTCGAAATGATCAGGCTGGTCAAGAACCCATTGCGAAGCATCCTGTGAGCAGATCCAATCAAGCGCTTCATAGCTTTTAGGTGAAACCTGGTAGTAGCAGTTATCGCGCTCCAGCAGAAAATAATGCCGGTTAAAATCACTTATAGGAAACTTTTCTTTCCCAATCTCAATAAAAGTATCAATACTGTAATGCGTATCTCTTTTGTCGGCATAAAAGCTCACTTCTACAGGATAAGAATAAAAGCTGCATTTGATATTCTGTACTCTTTTATCACCGGATATTACGGGATGATACCAGTCCTGAACCGGTTGTCTTCTCAGCGCTCCTGTAATAGATTGAATATGGCGGGTATAAGCAGCCTGTACCGCAGCTTTTTGTTCTTCCTTATCAACTATATAGCTGGTTTGCTGATAAAGCGCAACAGATATTTTCTCCAGGTCAACTGTATTAAATGCCATCAATGCTTTGATGGTCTCGTCGCTGAAACTTTTAAAAAGCGCCTTGATATGAGCACGGGTTAAAGGTTGCTCGCCCGTAGTAATGCCATCCGGCGTTTTAATCAGTTGTTTTATTGCTACCGCACTCTTTTTCGAGAACAACAACGCCGGTTGAAATAGTAAGTAGGTCTTCGTGTTCGCTATTGCCATATTCATCTTTCTGGCGCGCAAATATAAGATTTGCCTATAAAGCAGGCGAACTAAAACCGGTCATTGGTTTAATTCTTGTATAAAAAAACAAAAGTCATCCTATGTTTAAAAAAATAATAGCTGGCCTCGCAGGTGCAATAGTGCTAAATGTCCTGCATGAAACCATCAGGAGCTATGTTGCCGGGGCTCCGAGAATCAACGAGTTAGGAGAAGAAGCGCTTCAGAAATCACTCAGAACTTTTAATGTGACATTAGACAATCCTCAATCAGCTTATTGGGCAACCTTGTCTTCTGATATCGCATCCAATGCGCTCTATTACGGGGTGACTGCCACAACCAGCCCGGTATTATCCGGCGCTTTGGCGGGTATCGGTGCGGTAAAAATTCCACGGCACCTGGGACTGAATGATGCTCCTGTGGCGGCAACGCCTCAAAAGAAATTATTGACGGTTTCTTATTACCTGGTGGGTGCCCTTGTTACCCGCGCCGTTTATAAGGCGCTGCAGCGTTAATTTTTCAACCCTTTAAAAGCCCTCTATATGATCAAGTACATTAACTGGATGAGCTCCCTGCTCATCGTATTTTTTAACCTGGTGTATTATATACCTGTTTTGACCAGAGTACTGGGTACCGGTAATGCGGGAAAGTATATGGCCGTATTAATGGTTTGCATTTGCGTGAGTATATTTTCTATGGTCAGTCTGTTTTCTTTTGCCAGGCAATTTATGCATAGTCCTTCCATCCTTGTTTTAAATCTGGTTGGGTTATTTCTCACTTTTATCTGGTTGCTGTTTTTTGTAGAGCATTGGCAGGTGGTATAAGCCCGGATTAAAACATAACAAAGCCCACAATTTTAGTCGTGGGCTTTGTTGCAAAAAGACTTTTATTATTATTTCAACTGCTTCACTGCTTCAGTAAATTTGGGCAGCACTTCAAAAAGATCCCCAACAATGCCATAGTCAGCTGCTTTAAAAAAAGGTGCTTCGGCGTCTTTATTGATCACCACAATTACTTTGCTTCGGTTAACACCCGCCAGGTGCTGAATGGCGCCGGAAATACCTACTGCTATATACAGGTTGGGTGCAATAGCGCCACCGGTTTGTCCTACGTGCTCATTATGTGGACGCCAGTGCGCGTCAGCTACCGGGCGGCTGCAGGCGAGTCCCGCATGCAGCGCTTTGGCCAGGTCTTCCAGTATACCCCAGTTCTCGGGACCTTTTAGGCCGCGGCCACCACTCACTACAATTTCAGCTTCAGCCAATGGCACTTCCCCGCTCTGTTTTTTAACGGCAGTTACTTTTACTTTAGGAGCGTCTACGGTGGCATTTAATTCTACTACTTCGGCGGTCCCGGTTCCTTCGGCTATTTTAAAAGCATTGGGATTTAATGAGATGATCTTAACGGGAGTAGTAATATTTACATGTGCAAAAGCCTTGCCTGAGAATACACTTTTTTTGACCGTAAAGCCGCCAGACGTATCGGGAAGCGCAACGGCGCCTGCCACCAATCCGGCTTTTAAGCGGGCTGAAAGACGTGGTGCAACGGCTTTGCCGTCGCTATTGTTTGAAAATACCACAACCGTGGCACCGGATTGTTCCACCGCCTGTGCCATCACTTTTGCATATACCTGTGCATCGAAATGCTTTAACGCATCATTCTTTACCTGGTATATCTTGCTTACACCGTATTTTCCTAATGCGCTTAAGTCTTCAGTAGCCGGTGCCAACACCACACCCTGGGCTTCCACGCCTAGTTGCTTAGCCAGCTGCGCGCCATAAGTAAGCGCTTCCAATGATGATTTTTTTACGTTGCCGTCTTCAGCTATATCGATAAATATTAGAACCATAAATTAAAAATTTGAAATTAGATAATTGGGTTACCCCGATGCTGAACTTTAAATCACTTTAGCCTCTTCTCTCAGAAGTCTTACCAGCTCTGCTACATTATCGGCATCTACCAGCTTAACGCCCGCTTTTGCCGGGGGAAGGCTAAACTCAGCAATGATTGTTAGCGCTTCTGTAGCAACAGGTTCTACTACTTTCAACGGTTTGGTTCTTGCGGCCATAATACCTCTCATGTTAGGAATACGTTGCTCGGCCATGCCCTTATTACAACTCACCACCAGTGGTAAGCTTACTTCACAAACCTCTTCACCACCTTCAATTTCACGTGTAACCGTGGCTGCGGCACCATTGAGCTCAAACTTGGTAGCCAGTGAAATATAGGGTAGGTCCAGCAATTCTGCCACCATGCCGCCTACCGAGCTTCCATTGTAGTCTATGGTTTCTTTCCCCAGGAAAATCAGGTCATAACCACCCTGTTTAGCCACTTCTGCTATTTGAGAAGCAATCGTAAAGCTATCGGGACTTTCTGTATTAACTCTTATAGCTTCATCACCTCCCAGGGCTAATGCTTTTCGTATGATCGCATCGGCATCAGGAGCGCCTACCGTTACCAGGTGAATAATAGTTGATGCATCGGCTTCTTTTAGCTCAATAGCACGCACCAGGGCATAGTACTCATCGTTGGGATTAATGATCCATTGTACACTACCTGAGTCAAATTTCGTGTTGTTATCTGTGAAGGCTATTTTTGCCGTGGTATCAGGCGTTTTACTGACACATACTAGTATTTTCATCTGTTGATATTTAGGTTTATAAATAGTATTGACCGGAACCCGGTTGTTTGAATGGCCTGTTGCAGAGCCAAGTAACGACCCGGTTTCATATGACAAATGATGCAAAAAGGTTGTTTATGCAACTAAAACAAAGATAAAAGGATATTTGTATAAAAAAAAGATTCGTATAAAAAATTAACATGTCCAGAATTGAACAGATAACCGAGCTATTAAAGGAGAATCCATCCGATAGTTTTTTGCAGCATGCATTGGCTTTAGAATATGTAAAGGCTGGAAATGATGCTGAGGCTAAAAGTGTTTTTGAAAAATTACTGTCAGATAATCCTCATTATGTGGGTAGCTATTACCACCTCGCTAAATTGTTGGAGCGCCTGGGGCAGGATGATGAAGCGATCAAAGTGTATGAGCGTGGAATGGATATTGCCAAAGAGTTAGGCGAGCAACATGCCTATGGTGAACTGAAAAGTGCTTACGAATACCTGATTTACTAATGCAAGAAAATAAAGGAAGTTTGAGCTTAAACGATCGGTTTACAACATTTATTAATGAGCACCATCTTTTTACTAAAAGCCACCGTTTGCTGGTAGCGGTTAGCGGGGGAGTGGACTCGGTGGTGCTATGTCACTTGTGTAAGGAAGCCGGGTTTAACTTTGGCATAGCCCATTGTAATTTTCAGCTGAGAGGAGAAGACAGCAACCGGGACGAGGCATTTGTACGGGAGTGGAGTAAGCAGCTGGACGTTCCTTTTCATGTTATACAGTTTGCTACCCAACAGTATGCCGAAGAAAAAAAGCTATCTACACAGGTAGCGGCACGCAACCTCAGGTACGAATGGTTTAAACAGTTGTGCCAGGAACAGGGATATGATTTTATTCTCACCGCCCATCATGCCGATGATAATATTGAAACGGTGCTGATGAACTTTTTCCGGGGTACGGGCATCAACGGACTTACAGGAATGCAGCCGGCTCACCAGCAAATACGCAGACCTTTATTGTTTGCCAAAAGATCGGAGCTGGAAGCCTATTTGAAGCGGCATGAGTTGTTATTTGTACAGGATGAGTCTAACCTGCACGACGATTATACCCGTAATTATTTCAGGAATACCGTGCTGCCGATGATTGCTAAAACCTATCCGGAAGTGCAGCAGAATTTATTGGAGAATATCAGCAGGTTTAAAGAGGTGGATATATTATACCGGCAGGAACTGTCGAGGGTTGCCAGGAAATTGTTGGTGCAAAAAGGCGAAGAATGGTATATGCCCGTGTTGTTGCTGCAAAAGACGCCGGCGATGAAAACGGTGTTGCTGGAGCTGATCAAGCCCTTTGGTTTCAAGGCAACGCAGTTAAATGAAGTGGTACAATTGCTGGACAGTGATTCAGGTAGATATATACTGTCATCTTCACATCGTGTATTAAAGGACAGGAAACATCTGATCATATCTCCTTTAAAAGATTTTCATAAGGCAACCGTAGTTGTTGAGGAACCGGGGACGATCGATTTTACCGGGGGGGTATTGCACTTTATGCAAACACAAAAAACGGCGCCCGGAACTGGTGAGCATGTGGCCCTGCTTGATGCCGCATTGATAGCCTATCCGCTGTTATTAAGACCCTGGAGAGCGGGAGATTATTTTTATCCTTTAGGTATGAAAGGGAAGAAGAAGCTGGCCAAATTTTTTGTAGACCAAAAGCTGTCGTTGGCCGATAAAGAAAGGGTATGGGTATTGGAAATGAACCGTAAAATTATATGGGTGGTGGGCTACCGGATTGATGACCGGTTTAAAGTGACCGATAAAACGCAATCTGTTCTGAAGATAGAATGGCGAAGCCCATCAAAAAAGGCCATGGTTTAAACCATGGCCTTTTTTGATCAGTCCAATTTTTTAGGATGACTCCATTATTTACTAAACCTGTAAACTGTAAAAGTTTTGTAAACCTGTCCGGGTTTTAAAGTCGTGCTTGGGAAAGATGGAATATTAGGCGAATCAGGATAGTGCTGGGTTTCCAGGCAAAATGCTGTCCGGTAATCATCTTTTGTACCATTTTTCATGGGCTTTTCACTCTTCATAAAGTTACCTCCATAAAACTGCAGGCCTGGCTCTTCAGACCATACTTCCATTAATATACCGCTTTGATCTCCTTTGATCTCAGCTGCTTTTTTAAAGCCGCTTCCCTTAATTACGAAGTTGTGATCGTAGCCTTTGCCATACTCCAGTTGTGTATTTTTTTCATCTACCCTTGCTCCAATGGCGGTAGGCGCAGTAAAATCAAAAGGTGTACCTTTTACCGGTTCGTTTTTGCCAAACGGTATTAAAGTAGAATCTACGGGTGTATACTCATCAGCATTTACCTGTAGCACGTGGTTGTTGATTGTTCCCCCACCGTTCAGGTTAAAATAAGTATGGTTGGTAAGGTTACAAACTGTTGTTTTATCCGTAGTTGCTTCATACTCTATCTTTACTTCTTTATTGGCAGTTAAAGTATATACTACTTTTACATTCAGGTTGCCGGGAAAACCCATTTCTCCATCCTTTGATAGATAGGTTAACTGAAGCGAGCTATCGCTTAATTGTTTAGGATCGAACACTACGTTATGAAAGCCATCAGGACCTCCGTGCAATGTGTTGGCTCCATTATTCTGGGGTAATATATATTCTACACCATCCAGCTTAAATTTACCTTTGCCAATGCGGTTTCCGTAACGGCCGATAGTAGCGCCAAAATAATCCTTGGTTTCATACATGTCTTTGTAATTGCCCGGACCTATTACCACGTCTACCATATTGTTATTCTTGTCGGGTACAAACAGGTTCACTACCCGTCCGCCATAGTTGGTAATGGATGCTTCAATGCCATTGTTCCTCAGGTAAAAAATGCTTACCAGTTTACCGTTCAGGGTGTCATTGAATGCATCGTTGTCAGCCAGCTTCACCTTGCTGCTGTCCGCCGTAGCTTCGGTTCCTTCGCCCGGCTCATTTTTAGGTTCGCTATTACAGGAAAAAACAGCAACCGAGGCAGTAGCTGCGAAAAGAAGAAAATACTTTTTCATTTATAAAATTTTTGTTTTTAATAGTCCGGGTGAGCAGGGCCTGCAATCTTCTTTATTCAAACGGAAGGCCTCTTTACCCAGTGTTTTTAATGATACAATCGGGTTTAAATGATCTATTTGCAAACAATCTAAGTTTTTAGAATTTTATTTGAAATTTGATTACTTCAAAAGAAACGCAATATATTCAAATAATCAAAGAAGAGCAAATGATTAGAAAATATGAAATAGTTGAAACAGAAGATGGTAGTCATACCCTGAAGCTGGTTGATACTGATATAACCTTTCATTCGAAAAAAGGGGCTATACAGGAGTCTTTGCACGTTTTTATACAAACCGGCTTTGATTATTTTACGCAGGAAAACCCCTCGGCAAAAGTGGTGAAAATATTCGAAGTGGGGTTTGGAACCGGACTTAATGCTTTACTGACAGCTAAGGCAGCCCGTAAAAGGGGCAAACAGGTGGTGTATAAAGCGGTAGACCTCTATCCCCTGGGCGGAGATATCTTTAACCGGCTCAATTATCCTCAAATACTGGATGAGATTGAATTGTACAGGGCTATTATGCAAACGGGGTGGGAGCAATTATTGTATATTGATCCTTTCTTTAAGCTTCAAAAGATAAGGATGGGGCTGGAGCAATATACTTTTACAGAACTGCAGCATATTATTTATTTCGATGCTTTTGCCCCCGAAGACCAGGAAGAAATGTGGAGTGAAGCAATCTGTAAAAAGATGTTTGATGGCCTTGAGAGCGGTGGGGTGCTCGTGACCTATTGTTCTAAAAGCATCGTTCGCAGGACATTACAGGCCGCAGGTTTTAATATACAAAAAATACCGGGTCCACCGGGAAAAAGAGAAATAGTGCGGGCTGTAAAGCCTTAATAACGGGCATCATTATGTTTGAGGCGGCGTGACCGGAGCCGTGTCAACAATTTTTTAATGACCCATATAAATAGCAGCAAAAAGAGAACGGCCATTACCACCGGTACCAGAAAGCTAAGCAGGGCTCCGCCTAAGGCAGCAGTATTTTCGCCGGTTGCTACAACAGCATTGCCTGTGCCAAGGGTGGTTTTACTGCTCAATAGTCTCAGCAGGCCGGTACCGGCAGATACCAGGCTGGCGCCACCGCCACCGGCTACAATACCAATAACCCATTTCATCCATTCATTCTCGATCGGTATTACCGAGGTAGCCAGTAAGGTGCCTGCAATAGCTGCTGAAGGAGCCGCAATGGTGTCTAAGAGATTATCTATAAATGGAACATAATAAGCTGCAATTTCAAGTATGGTTGCCGCTCCCAGGCAAATCAGCGCGGGTGTTGTAGCAAGCCATTGAAAGCTTTCGGAGAAATGAAACAGCTGAAATCGGCTTACCAAACCGGCTACCAGCATGGGCAGAAATACGCGGAAACCGCAACAGGCAGCCAGGGCAATTCCAAGCGCGGTGGCGGCAACAGCCTGAATCTCAAAATTCATAGTTTGTGTTTTACAGGCGATGAAGCCCTTATATAAAGTTAATCAAATGGTTGATATGATAGGTGGGGGATAATAGATAGTTGATAGTTGATGGTTGATGGTGGATAGGGCGGATCGGGTGGTGATTGTTGTTTGCAAGCTTTGAAGCAGGTTCACTGTGTGTGTCAGTTTATTACCGGCAAATGCCGGGTGAGGTATGACAAAAGAATAGTGGCATAAGAACAGTTAGTTAATAACCTGATCTTTCAACGCTTCTTTGTCTTCTCGGGTTTTAGCCAATGCGTAAATGCTGGCATTGATCTCGAACCCGATCAGAAGGATCAACGAATTCAAAAACATAAGGGCCAGTAAAACGATAATGGTTCCTATAGAGCCGTACAGTTTATTATAAGTGCCAAATTTGCTTACATACCATGAAAATGCCAAAGAGCAAATAATGACAAGACAGGTAGCTATAATAGATCCGGGAGTCAGAATTTTCCATTTTTTTTGCACGGATGGTGCGTGTCTGTAGATATAAGATATAATGAAAAATAATAGTAGGATAATAAGTACCCAGCGTGCTTTACCCAGGGCAGCAGCCAGTATTTCATTTTCAATACCCAGCCATTCCAGCACAGACTGCTGGGCAATAAGTAGTGCCAGGCACAGGATAAAAAGAAAGACCAGTACAAGCGTTATTCGTATGGCTGTTAATCTTTTCCTGATTCCTTTTCGCTTAGTGAAGCCCGTGTAATCCTTGTCGAAGGATCGCATGACACCCATCATGGCATTCGACGAAAAAAAGATAGAAAGAAAAATACTGAATACTAAAAGTCCGTTTCTTGGTTCGTTAATAATGCCATAAACAAAGTTTACGACAGGCTCATTGTTGTTGCTATCTGGAATGATATCTCTGATGAGATCATATAACTGCTCGGCCAGATCTAACTGTACAATAAACGTAGAGCGTGCAATAATTGGTATTAACGTACATAAAAAAAGCAAAAGCGGCGGCAAAGCCATTGCCGAGTTAAATGAAATTGCTGAAGCCCTTTCAATTAAATCATCCCAAACCACATGTTCCCTGAATTTTTTTATAGTATTGAAAAGGGACACGCTCCTGAAACCGGGCAGTTTTTCTGACCGGCTTCGCGCTACCAGTCGCCGCCAGAATCCTGATTCTGCTACTCTTTCTTTTATTTTTTTACCTACCCCCATTATTTTTTAGTGGAATCCTGGATTTTACCAAAGCGCTGATTCAAAGCTTCCTGATATTGCTTAGCCAGCTTCATGTGATCTTCATAATTGGTAGAGAAATCGTGCGTACCGTCAAATGCCGGGCTGGCAACAAAATAAATGTATTCCGTTTGCGGTGCATTTAAAACAGCATCCAGCGTTGCTTCCTGGGGCGTACATATAGGTCCCGGAGGTAGCCCTTTGCTGCGGTACGTATTAAACGGAGAGGGTGTGGCCAGGTGTTTAAAAAGTACCCTTTTTATAGCAAAATCCTTCAAGGCAAATTTTACAGTAGGATCTGCCTGAAGGGGCATTCCTTTTGCAATGCGGTTCATATATACGCTGGCAATAGTGCCCTTTTCTTTTGCGGCATTGGTCTCCTCATCCACAATAGACGCCAATGTAATCACTTGCATAACGGAAAGCCCTTTTTGAGCGGCTTTTTGTCTTCTTTCAGCCGTCCAGAATTTTTTATAAGCTTCATAAAATTTGCCGAAGACCGCATCGGGGGTAGTGTTCCATTTGCTTTCATAGGTTAAGGGCAGGATAGCGCCCATCACCGTGTTGGTATCAAGGTCGTATGGCTTTAGCGAATCATTGTTGTTTAAAAACCCGATTGCTTCTGTAGAATCAAATTCAAAAGCCTTACCCATTTTGCCGGCAAGTTGCTCCCTCGTGCGCAGTTTGGTTATTACAAAACTTACAGGAGTCTGGCTGCCGTTACGCAACATTCTCAACAGGTTTACCACACTCATGCCTCCGCCTACTTTGTACTTGCCGGGTTTAACCTGGTCGAAGTTCAAAAATTTTTCCGCTATATTAAACCAGGTGAGGCGGGGAAGAATGGAATCATCAATGAGCTGTTGCTTCAATTGCTCCATCGAGGTACCTGTTTTTACATACAGGAAGCCATCTTCCGGTTTTCGGGTAGCAGGCCCAATAAGCTTGAAGGCAATAAAAATGCCCGTCAATACAACAATAGCCAGAACTATTTTCAAGATTTTATTCATTGATATTTAAACTGTATGAGATGGACAGCGATTTAACAGGGTGAAAATAATACAAAAAGGGTAGAGCCGAAAATGAAAAAACCTGTAAGGATAATAATCTTACAGGTTTAGAAAAATTAGTTGAATGTAAACGGTACCGCCGTTTACTTGCCAGAATCGGTGGCAGGAGTTGTAGCTGCCGGTAATGTTGCCGCAGGCGCCGCGTTTTGCGGAGTTGCGGGTTTGGTAACCGGTTGCTGAATAGGTGCATTGCCAATATCCTGTAATCTGCCGCCATCTGTACCGCTATTGGAGCCGGAAATAAAGAAAGTAGATAGAAGGCTTAAAAGACCAATCAGAACTGCAAAGATCCAGGTACCTCTTTCTAAAATATCGTTGGTTTGTTTTACGCCCATAAACTGGCTGCTCACACCGGCAAAGTTACCCGATAATCCACCGCCTTTAGGATTTTGTATCAAAACGAAAAATCCTAAGATCACCGCAACGAGTATAATGAGTATAACAAATAAAATGGTCATGTCTATTTTTTTAAATGGTCTATTTTGGCTGCAAAATAAGCGCTTTTAGCGGGAATTTGCAAACTTAATTTCTTATAGATCTCTATGGCTTTTTTTGAGTTGCCCTGTTTGGCCCAAACCTGTGCCATGGTCTCAGTATCAGCGTTTTCTCCCTGTAAAGACTGCTCAGCCATTTTCTCAATGCTTTTTTCTTCGGTGAGGCTGATATTACTTTTTGCGGTGGCGCCGGGCAAACGTTTCATTTGCTTTAACCAGGCCGTAAAACTCTTTAATTGGGTGCCAAACCTGTCAGCCGCATTTTGTTCGTCGCCCAGTTTAATACCCTGGGCCGCAAAATAGTCGATAGTATGGTAAGGTGTAAATGATAATTCAGCTTTTGCAGGATCAATGGGCTCAAATTTAAACTGAGGCAATGGGGGAAGGTCGGCTTCCTCTTCCGGCTGAACCGGTTCGGTATCTTCATCTGCCCCCGTTTGTATTTCATCATCAATATTCACTACTTTATCAACCCTTTGAGGGTTTTCTTCAACAGGCTCAGGTATTGTTATTGCTTCTGGCTTTTCCGTTTCAGCAGGTGCAGTTGCCGTTGCAGCGGGTGTGGCGATGGCAAGGTCTGATTGAAGAGAGCCGTCAATAGCCACAGACTCCGCTGCCGGCAGTTCGGTGGCCTCTGGCACATTTTCGCTTATTATTATACCGGGTACGCGTTCTTCTGTTTCAATTAAGTGTTTTATGAAAAGCGGGTTGCTGTAGTATAATAATGTTTTCTGCAATTGTTCAGCGTAGCCGGCGCCGCCGGCCTGCTTTAATTTTTGAGCATAGAGCAGCTGTACGGCTGAAGCATACGGGTGCGCTTTAGAAAGCGTCCTGAGTGCTTCGAGGTCCAGTGACTCAAGATTTTTAGAAAGGATCGTGTCAGATAATGTATTGATAAAACTGTTCATGCTCGCTGGTTACCAGTTGGAGAAAATTCTGTTAAATATGGCGTCGGGTATATCGCGCAGCATCTGGTCGAGCAAGCCCTGCTCAGCCTGCTGTAAACTCAGGGTACCCGCATAATCAAAGGGTGTACTTACATCGTATTTGCCGATTATTTTTTGCGTTTTATCCCTTACAATGATATTCACACCCACATTTAAACGGTTCGAATTCACCTGCTGATTGGAGATGCCCGCAGTAGAGAAAGAATAGCTGGTAATTTTGCAATCAATGATCCAGTCGGCATCGTCTCCTCTTGTTTGTTGCAACTTGGTCTGGCGCATTACCTTTTGTATTAACCTGTCGGTAAGCTCGGGGGCGAGTCTTGGGTTAACGTAAGAGGCTGTATTTGTTATGGGGTTGATCTTCACTATTTTTAATGAATCGGGGATAGACTTGGCATCCTGGAATCCATAGCGCACTTTACAACTGCTTTGCGTAAAAGCAAGAAAGAAAACACCGGCAACGGTAAGAAAAACGAGTAAGCCTCTATAACTCTTCAATGTCATATTCTTTAAGTTTTCTGTAAAGTGTACGTTCGCTAATGCCCAGGTCTAGGGCCGCATCCTTTCTCTTGCTTTTGTGCTTTTTTAATGCCTTAATGATCAGTTCTTTTTCCTTGTCCATAATATTCAGGCTTTCCTCAACTTCTTCATGGTCGTGAATGCCGGTATCCATGCCAATATGAATAGGCATAGGCTGTTGCGCCGACACCGGCAGGTTGTTAGGCAGCTCAATCTGTAACGACGGCGTTGGTAAATGCTGGAAATTATCCGGACTGTTTTTCATATCCTTCAAATTATTGATGAAAGAAGGATTTTGCTCGGCTATAGAAGGATTTTGCAACACTTCAAGGAACATCTTTTTAAGTTCATTTACATCTTTCTTCATATCGAAGAAAAGCTTGTAGAGTATCTCTCTTTCATTCTGGAACTCCTGCTGGTTTTGCCCGCCTACTACCACAGCCGGTAGCCGGTTATTGGAATAAGGTTGCAAATAACGGCTGAGTTCCCTGGCATTGATGTTTTTTTCGGGAGACAGAACTGAAATCTGCTCGGCGATATTCTTTAATTCACGCACGTTTCCGGGCCAGGGGTAAGATAGCAGCAAGTTCTTTGCTTCCTCGTCCAGCTGCACCGACTGGGTTTTATATTTGTCGGCAAAATCCGCTGCAAATTTCCTGAACAGCAGCACAATATCTTCTTTACGGTGCGAGAGAGAAGGAACTCTGATAGGCACTGTACTTAAGCGATAGTAAAGGTCTTCCCTGAATTTGTTTTGTTGTACCAATTGCAGCAGGTCTTTATTGGTAGCCGCAATAACTCTTACATCCGTTTTTTGAACCTTACTTGATCCTACGCGTATATACTCTCCGGCTTCCAGCACACGCAACAAACGGGCCTGTGTACCCAGCGGCATTTCGCCAATTTCATCCAGGAAAATGGTACCGCCGTTTACGGTTTCGAAATAACCTTTCCGGGCATCTACGGCACCCGTGAAAGAACCTTTTTCGTGACCGAATAATTCAGAGTCAATCGTTCCCTCGGGTATGGCGCCGCAGTTTACCGCAATAAAGGGATTGTGCTTGCGCGATGATAAAGAGTGGATGATCGAAGAAAATGCTTCCTTACCCACACCACTGTCTCCTATAATCAAAACAGTAAGGTCGGTATTGGAAACCTGTGCCGCCACCTGCAATGCATAATTGAGCTCAGGCGAGTTGCCAATGATACCGAAGCGGTTTTTTATTGATTGTAAATCCATTTAATTTTCGTTTCTCGCGGCGAACGCAAAGGTAAGCGCGCGGTCATTATAATTTATTCGCTACCCTTTTAATACCATTTTTTAATAACACAACATTGAAGTTGATCAATAATGCAAGCTTTAAATTGGTTAATTTCAGATAGGTTAAAACCTGCTTGTAATGAATATCTGCCAAGGCTTCAATACTTTTTAATTCAAGTATAACCTTGTTGTCTAAAATAACATCAGCCCGAAATCCAACATCCATTTTAATAGTTTCATGTACCAGAGCTATTCCTTGCTGACGCTTGAATGCGATGCCTGTTTTATTCCATTCATAACAAAATATTTCCTCGTAAACACTTTCAAACAAACCTGGCCCATACCTGGTATGAATATTAAAGCAAATATCCAAAGCTTTTGTAGCAATATCGTTTTCTGTCAACAACATAGTTTGCCAATATCTAACACAGTGCTCGCCGCTTCTTCGCGTTCTCTGCGAGAAATGTTATATAATCTCACCGAACAGCGTAGCCTGGGTACAGTCTTTTATCCGTACTTCCACGTAGTCGCCTTTTTGCAAGCCGGTGTTGTTCTTAGGAAAGATCACTACCTTGTTTTGCGAGGTTCGGCCCACCCAATCATCTGCGCTTCGCTTGCTATCACCGTCTATCAGCACTTTATAGGTTTTACCCAGGTCCTGGGCAAAGCTTACACGCGACAGCTCATTTTGTTTTTCGATGATCTCCTGCAGCCTGCGCTTTTTAACTTCCAGGGGAATATCATCTTTATAACGGCGTTGTGCCAATGTACCCGGGCGCTCGCTGTAAAAGAACATATAGCTGTAGTCGTATTTCGTATAATCCATAATGGAAAGGGTCTCCTGATGTTCTTCCTCCGTTTCGGTACAGAAGCCTGCAATCATATCCGATGTGAGGCTGCAGTCGGGCAAAATAGACCTGATCTCATCCACCTTGCTCATATACCATTCGCGGGTGTAAGTGCGGTTCATTAACTGTAACACACGGGTAGAGCCGCTTTGAACCGGCAGGTGAATACATTTGCATATATTTTCATGCGCGGCCATGGTATGCAATACGTCGCTGGTAATATCTTTAGGATGAGAAGTAGAGAAACGAACTCTTAGCAGCGGGGATATCAAAGCTACTTTTTCCAATAATTGTGCAAATGTTACAGCGTGTTCGGTGCTATTGCTTTCAGGATTGTAGTAGTAGCTATCTACGTTTTGCCCCAGCAGGGTTACCTCGCGGTATCCGTTCTCAAACAGGTCTTTGCACTCATTGATAATACTTTGGGCATCGCGGCTCCGCTCACGGCCTCTTGTAAAGGGCACAACACAAAAAGAGCACATATTGTTACAACCCCGCATGATGCTTACAAAAGCAGATACGCCATTGGTGTTTAAGCGAACGGGCGCGATATCGGCATAGGTTTCTTCGCGGCTCAATAATACATCAATGCTTCTATGTCCGTCGGCAGCCTCATCTACCAGTTTGGGTAAACTGCGGTAAGCATCAGGGCCTACTACAATATCTACCAGTTTCTCTTCTTCTAAAAACTTAGATTTCAACCGCTCTGCCATACAGCCCAATACACCCACCAGGGTACCGGGGTTGCGGGCCTTCAGCTTCCTGAATTCTGTCAGGCGTTTACGAACCGTTTGTTCCGCTTTTTCGCGGATAGAGCAGGTATTGATAAAAATAAGATTAGCCTCCTCTACATTGCGGGTGGCGCCAAAGCCTTCTTTGTTTAAAATAGAGGCCACCACCTCACTATCCGCAAAATTCATGGCGCAGCCATAGCTTTCTATATAAAACTTCTTTTTATATTCGTTAGGATCCACCGAAAAAGGAGCGTAACTTTCTCCCTGCCGTTTCTCATCATGCGTTTTATTAGCTACTAAATCAAGCATTAATTTCTTTTTAATAGTTTCAAGCGTGCAAAGATAGGCTAATTTTGATAGTTTTATGACAGGATGACAGTTTGAAAAGTTAAAAGTTAGCGTTAAATAGAAATTATACTTTTATTTTGGTATTGTAGCTTTCATATTGCTAAAATGTTGAAAGGCTGCCTGATAGGAAAGGCCTGGCCCCAAGGGCAGCAGCGCACCGGAGCCTGAAACAGCCGGATTTGCAGGCGCTATGTGAAATGCAACAGAGCACCCAAAATAATATTGTTAACAAACCATCTGTTTTTGCAAATTTGTTCGTACATTTGCACGCTCTAATTTTGAGGTAAGTGGTCTTTATGGCTAACAGGAGAGAATACGATATCGCATTTGTGGGGTTAAAGCCTGGTATTCATGAGTTTAACTACGAAATTTCGGATAAGTTCTTTGAGACATTTCAGCAACAGGATTTTACTGATTGCCATGCACAGGTAAAATTACTCCTTGATAAGAAGAGTAGTTTTATGCAGTTGAAGTTTGAAATTGGCGGAGACCTGATGGTGACCTGTGATCGTTGTAATAACGATTTAAAGCTCGATCTCTGGGATGAATTCAATATCACCGTAAAGATGGTGGAAGAACCTGAGTTGATGAACGAAGAGGAGGGCGATCCCGACGTTTTCTACATCAGCCGTGGTGAAAGCCACATTAACGTGGAAAACTGGATCTACGAGTTCATTAACCTGAGTATCCCCATGCATAAAACCTGTGGTTATGATAATGCCGACGGACCGCAATGCAATCAGGAAGCGCTGAAAATGTTAGATAAATTAGAGGGCGATCAACCGGCCAAGCCGGATGTAAATCCGATCTGGAAAGGGTTGGATCAATTTAAGGACAAGAAAGATTGATTTTTTAGATAAACAGAATTTTTAACGCATATAAATAAAGAGTTATGCCAAATCCTAAACGCAGGCACAGCCAGCAAAGAAGCGCAAAACGTAGAACACACTATAAAGCTACTGCACAAACTTTAACTACAGATGCAACTACTGGCGAAATTCATGTACGTCACCGTGCGCACGTGAGCGAAGGAAAGTTGATCTATAAAGGCAAAGTGGTAGCTGAAAAAGCACCTGCAAAGGCTTAGTATCTTTAGTTCTATATTATTTTTTTAGGAATTCCATGTACATACCGGTCAATCAATGGCTGATGTATCTGGAATTTTTTTATTTTAGCCGGTACGAATAGTAAACGGTATTTTCGGTGTATAGATAGCGCGGGTATTTTACATGCTGCCGGTACACTAAATAAATCTAAGGGGTTATTGCCCGATTTGAAAAGCTAAAAATCTGCGGATGAATATTGGATTAGACATGATGGGAGGTGATTTTGCACCTCTGGAAGCAGTAAAAGGCGTAAAGCAATATTTGCTGGAGCATGATTTTGAAGAACTGACACTGGTGCTGTTTGGCGATGAGGTGCAATTGAGCGCGTTATTAGCGGAGCAGGATATTCCTAAGCATAAGTGCCAGGTAGTAGCTACTACGGATATTATTGAGATGAATGAACACCCTACCCGGGCTTTGAAGGAAAAGCAAAATTCGTCTATTTCGGTAGGTTTTAAGTACCTGGCTACAGGGAAAATTGATGCGTTTATAAGTGCAGGTAATACGGGTGCCATGCTGGTAGGTGCTATGTTTAGTATTAAAACGGTTGAGGGGGTGTTAAGACCCACTATTTCTTCTGTTATTCCCAAGCAGGATGGCGGAACCGGTTTGTTGGTAGATGTTGGCCTGAATGCCGACTGTAAGCCTGAACAGCTCAATCAGTTTGCAGTGATGGGATCTGTTTTCAGCCAGTACATATATGGTGTGGAGCAACCCAAAGTAGGCCTGATCAACGTAGGTGAGGAAGAGGGGAAAGGCAATATACTAGCGCAGGCCACCTACCCGCTTTTAAAAGAGAATAAGGCCATTCATTTTATTGGTAATGTAGAAGGGCGCGACGTTTTTGGTGATAAAGCAGATGTAATGGTTTGCGAGGGCTTTACGGGTAATGTTATCCTAAAGCTGGCTGAATCTGTTTATGACATTGCCCAAAACCAGCAGATCGATAATCCTTATTTGAACCGGTTCAATTTTGAAATTTATGGCGGTACTCCCGTTTTGGGAGTAGAGAAGCCCGTTATTATTGGTCATGGTATTTCGCATGGCACCGCTTTCAGTAATATGATAGATGTAGCGGTGCGTATGCTGAACACCAATGTATTGGGCAAAGTAAAAGAGGCGATCGGTCGCATGTAGTTGGAGGCTTTTACTGTTTTTGAGTTGGTCCATTAATAGGTATAGTGAAATTTAAGATAGACAATTTTGTATTGGCGATAATTGCGGTGGTAATTATCGCCTACTTTTTTCCGGAACCCGGAAGCGGGCAAAGTAAAATTCCGCTGGATACGATCAGTAGTATCGGGGTATCTCTTATTTTTTTCTTTTACGGGTTAAAGCTAAGTCCCGAAAAAATCAGGTCAGGTCTTAAGAACTGGAAGCTTCATGTATTGATACAGGCTTCTACTTATCTTTTATTCCCGGCCATTGTGATTATCGCCTACCCGTTTTTGAAGGAAGCGCATTTTTCCATTTGGCTGGCTTTTCTATTCCTGGCAGCTTTGCCTTCCACGGTTTCCTCTTCAGTGGTGATGGTTTCCATTGCAAAAGGAAATATACCCGCGGCTATCTTTAATGCCAGTATATCAGGTTTGATTGGTATAGCTATTACACCGCTTTGGGTGGGACTTTTTTTAGAGCAGGCTGCGGCTGATTTTGATCTGGGCCATATTTACCTGAAGCTCTTAACCGAAATACTGTTGCCCGTAGTACTGGGCCTGGCGCTGCAAAGATTTGGACATTCTTATACCGTACGGTACAATAAATACCTCACATTGTTTGATAAAACAATTGTATTGCTGATCGTTTATAAGAGCTTTGCAGAGTCTTTCGAAAAAAATGTATTCAGTTCCGTGCATGTTTTTGACCTGTTGGTTATTGCCCTCGCCGTGGTGCTGCTCTTTTACGGAATTTACGGGATCGTTGGTTGGATCGCACGCCGGTTAGGATTTAACAGGGAAGATACCATCACTGCCAGGTTTTGTGGCACCAAGAAATCGCTGGTGCATGGCACTGTTTTCTCCAAAGTGTTGTTCCCGGCTTCGATGCCTGCAGGATTGATCCTTTTACCGCTGATGCTTTTTCATGCTATACAAATCTTTATTGTGAGCATCATCGCGTCCCGACTGGCTAAAGAAAAAGAAATTTAGGTTTTAACTTGTTTTTTTGAAAAGAATCATCGTAACTTTGTTTAACAATTTTGTCAAACATTTATGTCTAAGAGAGATAGCGCCACTGAAGACCTGATCAAAGATACTGCAAAAAGGATATTTTTTGCAGAGGGGAGGTTTAATGCTACCACCCAGGAGATAGCAGATGCTGCCGGGGTGAACCGGACATTGGTGCATTATTATTTTCGCTCGAAAGACCAGCTTTTTAAGAGAGTAATGGAAGATGGCAGGAATGAGTTTCATAAAAAGATGGAGGAAATGGATCATCCTGAGCTTTCTTTTAAACAGAAAATGAAGCATCTCATCAATATCTGGATGGAGCAGGGACTGAAATATCCTTTTTTGGATAGCTACCTGTTGTCCCAGATTATTGATCCCAAAGAACTGGATTCGCTGATTGAGGAAGGCAAGCATCCTGATAATGAAAAGATCGAAGGCTTTTTAAAGGAGATAAAAAAAGAAATGAAGGCGGGTAATATCGTAACCATGAACCCGGTACATTTTTTACTGAATATGGCATCTCTTATTTCATACCCCATTATTATGCGGCCTCTTTTAGAGCGTACATTGCCTATCTCTAAAAAAGAATTTGATGCTATTATGGCCGACCGCGAAGCTGCTATTTTAAAAACGCTTTTCCTGAAGTAAATTTTTTTTGACCCGGTATTAACAATATTGTCAAACATTTATGTTAATGTTCTGTGGTTGGGAAGTATTGAGGTCATTTTTTATGTTTAATAATTGACAAAAAAGTCAAACAAATATGTTAGCAGGTAAAAAGAAAATATTAAGAAAGGCTTTGATTCTTTTTTCGGAGTACGGGCCCAGAACCACCACGATGGATGATGTGGCTGCTTCCTCCGGCGTTTCTAAAAAAACCTTGTATAAGCATTTTGAAAACAAGGCTGACCTGGTCGAGACTTTATACAGGCGTTTGATCCATCATGTAGAGGTAAAGATCCGGCAGGTATTAGAACAGGCGGACGATGCCGTTGCAGAATTCTTGAATGTGTCAAGGCTGATATTGAAGTTTTCTGCTTTTTTCCCGCCGGCAGTGATACGCCAGCTTAAACAGGATAATGTGGAAGTGTATAGCGAGCTGCGCCTTTTCAGAACCCAGTTCCTGCCGGTGATTCTTTCCTACAATATTGAAAGAGGAAAGGGCCGTGGTTTGTATAAGCCGGATGTGAACAGCAATATTATAGCGCACTTGTCTTTAAGCCAGTTAACGGCTTATAATAAAGATATCACTCTTTTAGGACATCAGCATTCCGGTAAAGACGTACAACAACAGCTGGTGGCCTGTTTGCTGTATGGGATAACCACGCACCAGGGAGAAGACCTGGCCACCCAACATTTAAATCAATATTCAACAACCGTACAAGTTTAATCATCAAATATGTTCAAGAAAAATCTAAAACCATTATTGCTTTCCCTGGTCATGAGTATTATTACAGGCAGCGTTATGGCTCAAACCGGGGAGGCCTTAACCCTTAAGGAGGCCTTAAATTACGCCCTTCAGCATTATACCGATGCGCGTAAAGCGCGGCTTGACCTGGAGAATGCCCAGTATAAAATAGATGAGGTTCGCTCAAGAGCGTTGCCCCAGATCAGTGGATCAGGACAATTAAATTATAACCCATTACTGCAGCAAAGCGTGCTCCCTGGTGCATTGAACCCCGCAAATCCGGGGCAGGATATGTTAATTGCCTTTGGACAAAAATGGAACGCTAATGTGGGCGTGAATCTTACTCAAAATATTTTTGACCAATCGGTGTTTACGGGTTTAAAGGCTGCAAAAACTACCAGGGAGTTTTATACATTGAATAACCAGCTTACAGAAGAGCAGGTGTTAGAGCAGGTAGCTACCAGCTATTACCAGGTATTTGTACAGCGCCAGCAAATAGCCAATGTTGACAGTAATATCAGCACTACCCAAAAAGCTTACAATATTATTAAGGGCCAGTTTGCAAGCGGTTTAGGGAAGCAGATAGATGTAGATCGTGTAACTGTTCAGCTGTCAAATCTTCAAAGCCAGCGCCAGCAGCTTCTTAATGCTGTAACACAATATGAAAACCAGTTGAAATTTTATATAGGTATGCCGGTTACACAGCCGGTTGTGATTGAAGATCCTGAACAGCTGGATATAGCTGTATTTCAACTGGACCTGCCGGATAGCTTAAACACGAACAACCGTACGGAGATCAGGGTACTAAATAAACAGGAAGAGCTGCTGGAATATCAAAAGAAATCTATTGTGGCTGAATATTATCCTACGCTTTCTTTAACCAGTAACTATAGTTACCAAAGCTTATCGAATCGCTTCCCTGTAGGCGCCGGCCGGAACGGTAACTCATTTGATGTGGCTGCCATTGGGTTAAACCTCAAGATACCCATTTTTAACGGGCATGCCACCAAGGCAAGGATCAACCAGGCTAATGTAGAATTGAAGAGGTTACAGGAGGACAGGGCCAAGACGAAGAATAGCCTGGATCTGGCTTACGAGAATGCCAAAACGCAGATAAAAAACAATATTATCATTCTGAATAACCAGAAAGTGAATGTAGAGCTTGCCCAAAAAGTGCTTAACAATACACGTAGTAACTATCAACTGGGATTAGCGCCATTGACGGACCTGCTGGATGCTCAAAATGCTTTATCTGAAGCGCAGAATAATCATGTAGCTGCCATGCTGAATTATCGCGTGGCCGAAATACAGCTGATCAAATCTAAAGGGATGTTAAAGACCCTCATGAATTAACCATCAAACAAACAAAAAACATACGAACAGATGAAAAAGAGTACAAGAATCATTATTACCATCCTGGCTGTTGTGGGTATATTGGCTTTGATAGCCTATGTGTTAACCAATAATAAAAAGAAGAATGAAGCTAAAACGGCTGTAGTAGCAGAAACCAACAGCGCGATAGCTGTTAAAATAGATACGGTAAAGACCGCAGACCTGAATATTGATTTCAATGCTAACGGGATTTTTGCTGCCGGCCAGGAAATCAACTTTGCCGCAGAAACCGCGGGGCGCGTGATCAGCGTGCTGGTGGATGAAGGTAGTTATGTGAGAAAAGGCCAAACCCTGGCTGTGATTAAAACGGATAATCTCGATGTAGATGTGCAGAACGCCAATGAAGTATATCAGAATGCATTAAAAGACAAGGAACGCTACGAAAGTGCTTTAAAAACAGGTGGCGTAACACAGCAGCAGGTAGACCAGGCTGAACTTTCTTTAAAGAACGCAGCTGCAAGAGTAAGGCAGGCCCGTATTAAAGTAACAGATGCCAACATCAGGGCCTCAATTAATGGTATTGTGAACAAGCGTATGATTGAACCGGGTTCTGTTCTGTCGCCCGGCACCCAGTTGTTTGAAATCGTAGATGTATCTAAGCTTACACTGGATGTAGCCGTTTCAGAGCAACAGGTTGCTAATTTACATATTGGTGATATGGTAGATATTGAGGCAAGTGTTTTCCCCGACAAAAAGTTTGTTGGAAAAATAGAATTCATTGCACCGAAAGCAGATGCTAACCTGAATTTCCCGGTAAAAATTGCCATCTCTAATAATGCAGGTCAATCATTAAAGGCTGGTATGTATGGAACGGCTCATTTTGTATTTGCGCAACAGGCGCCTGCGATACTGATTCCAAGAGCTGCCTTTGTAGGCAGTGTAAGCAGCAACGAAATATTTACAGTCAATGCAGGCAAAGCCGCATTACGTAAAGTGGTAGCCGGCAGGATCTTCGGCGATAAAGTAGAAGTGCTGGAAGGCCTGGCAGCAGGGGAGCAGGTAATTATCACAGGCCAGATCAATCTGGTTAACGGAAGCCCTGTGTCCATCATCAAGTAGCCCAAGGCTATTGATGCGAGCTGGATAAATGGTCTGCTATGCAGCCGGTTGTAGCTGCCACAGGCCCATGATTTACTAAGAATAAGGGATATAAAGTCCTATAAAATACTTTAAATGAAAATTGCTGAATTATCCATTAAACGGCCCTCACTGGTCATAGTATTGTTTACAATACTCACCCTGGGAGGTATTCTCAGTTACACAACGCTTAATTACGAACTACTGCCTAAGTTTAGTCCATCGGTAGTTTCTGTTACCACGATCTATCCCGGCGCATCGCCGAGCGAAGTAGAGAATACTGTGTCGAGAAAAATAGAAGATGCGGTATCTTCTATGGAAAACATTAAAAAGATAGATGTAAAATCTTATGAAAGTTTGTCTACGGTGATTATTACCCTAAATAGTGGTACTGATGTAGACTACGCCTTAAATGATGCACAAAGAAAAGTAAACGCGATACTGAAAGATCTCCCTGATGATGTAGACCCTCCGTCTTTGAACAAGTTCTCATTAGATGATCTGCCGGTAGTTACTTTATCAGCTACGGCTAAGCTGGATGAAGCGAGCTTCTTCGACCTGATGGATAAGCGGATCGGACCGGTTATTTCCCGTGTGCCTGGTGTGGCACAGGTAAACCTTATTGGCGGCCAGGAAAGAGAGATACAAGTGAGCTTTGATGCTGCGAAACTGGAGGCAAATGGTCTTTCTGTACTGCAGGTACAGCAGGCGGTGTTGGCAGCTAACCTTGATTTCCCTACCGGTAGCGTACAAACAAGAGAACAGGATATTCTCATCCGTTTGGCCGGTAAGTTCAAAACTATTGATGAGTTAAGAAACCTGGTGGTGAAGATTTCTGCTACCGGCGGACAAGTGCGTTTGGCAGATGTAGCTGATGTTCAGGATGCGCAAAAAGATGTAGAGAAGCTCGCAAGAGTGAACAATGAGTCTTCTATTGCGCTGCAGGTATTGAAGCAATCGGATGCCAATGGTGTTAGCGTGAGTGAAGGCGTGCAGGCCATCGTAGACCGGCTGCAATCGGAATATGCTTCATCAGGTTTGCAATTAACCATAGCGAATGATGCATCTGTTTATACGCTGGAGTCTGCCGATGCAGTAATACATGACCTGATCCTGGCGATTATCCTGGTAGCTGTGGTGATGCTCTTCTTCCTGCATAGTATCAGAAATGCATTGATTGTTATGGTGGCTATACCTGCATCCCTGATCGCGACATTTATAGGTATGAGCCTGCTGGGCTATTCTTTAAACCTGATGTCCTTACTCGGCCTTTCATTGGTAGTGGGTATATTGGTAGATGATGCCATCGTGGTATTAGAGAACATTTACCGTCATATGGAGATGGGGAAAAACAAGGTGAGAGCTGCATTTGATGCCACAAAGGAAATCGGTTTTACGGTTACCGCTATTACCCTGGTAATTGTGGTGGTGTTTATTCCTATTGCTATAAGCACAGGATTAGTGTCGGATATCTTAAGAGAGTTTTGCGTAACAGTAGCGTTAGCCACAGTACTGTCCTTATTATCTTCTTTCACTATTGTACCCTTGTTAAGTTCCCGTTTTGGTAAACTGGAGCATATCACCGGCAAAAGCTGGTTCGGTAAAATAATATTGAGCTTTGAGAGAGGCCTTAACAAATTTACCGATGCTATCACTCGTATCTTGAAATGGAGCTTGAAATATAAAAAGACCACATTGCTTGCGGTATTTGTATTGCTGATCGCTTCGTTTTCTATGATAGGTGCTGGCTTTGTGGGTACAGACTTCTTTCCTAAAAGTGACCGGGGCGAATTCCTGGTGCAGATAGAAATGCCGAAAGATGTTTCTATTGAACAAACCAACCAGATGACGCAAAGGGCAGAAGCTTTTTTGAAAACCAAGCCCGAAGTAACCAATCTGATTACTACGGTTGGACAAAGCAGTGATGGTATGGGTGCATCGCAGGCTACGGCTTATAAGTCAGAGATCAGCGTGCGTTTGGTAGAGAAAAAAGACAGGGAGGATGATGCCAATGTATATGCGGCTAAAACAAAAAGAGAGCTCGAAAAAATACTGGTAGGTGCTAAAGTAAAAACGGTGCCGGTAAGTATTTTAGGTTCTGCAGAAAATGCGCCTTTGGGCCTGGTGGTAACGGGGCCTAACCTGGATAGTGTGATGCGCTTCGCTAATGCAGCCAAGGATAAATTGGCCGGTATCAAAGGTGCTACTGAAATTAAATTATCGGTAGAGACGGGGAACCCGGAGATTAATGTGCAGGTGGACAGGGATAAAATGGCGGCATTAGGCCTGAGCCTGCAAACAGTGGGTGCTACTATGCAAACCGCTTTTAGTGGTAATACAGACGGGAAGTACCGTGCGGGTGAATATGAGTATGATATTAATATGCGCTATGGGGCGTTCAATCGTAAGAGCATTGGGGACGTAAATAACCTGCTATTCGTGAATGACAGGGGAGAGCAGATACGGTTATCTCAATTTGCTACGGTAAAAGAAAGCTCGGGGCCAAGCATGCTGGAAAGAAGGGATAAGAGTACGTCCGTAACGGTGCAGGCGCAATCGGTTGGCCGGCCTACGGGTACCATTGCAGCAGAGTGGGGCACTGCTATCGAAGACATCCAAAAGCCAACAGGCGTTAATTATATCTGGGGTGGCGATATGGAAAATCAAAGTGAAGGTTTTGGAACCCTGGGTATCGCATTGTTGATTGCCATTGTGCTGGTGTATTTAATTATGGTGGCCTTGTATGACAGCTTTGTATACCCGTTTGTGGTTTTGTTCTCTATTCCTCTATCCATTATAGGTGCATTGCTGGCATTGGCGCTTACCAATAATTCATTGAATATATTCACCATATTGGGTCTGATCATGTTGATTGGTTTGGTGGCCAAGAACGCGATCATCCTGGTAGACTTTACCAACCAGCGAAAAGCAGAAGGTGAAACTACCTACAATGCGTTGATACAAGCAAACCATGCCAGGTTAAGGCCGATCCTGATGACAACCATTGCCATGGTGATCGGCATGTTACCTATTGCGTTGGCCAGCGGCGCCGGCGCAGAATGGAAGAACGGGCTGGCCTGGGTTATTATCGGTGGTTTATTAAGCTCCTTATTCTTAACGCTGATTGTTGTACCGGTGATGTACGCCATTTTCGATAAGCTGATCGCAAGGTTCAATAAGAATAAAAAACAGGAATCCATTGAAGAACTGATGGTGGCAGATTACGAGCATAGGGCGTTGACTGAAGATGGATTTACGCCCACGCATTTATAAAGTTTGATGGTTGGTGTTTTGGTTTACTGAATGTCGCACTCCCCCGGAGTGCGGCATTTTTGTCAGGTACCAGGTATAATACCTCAGGCAGCGGGTTTATCAAAAAAAGCCTGTGATAAATACTTCGTCATTAAAAAGTATGATAAAATATTTGTTCTTAACCATGTTCAGCTTTACACCAAACTTAACTTGCTTGGAAAGAAGTTGACGCAGTAGTTGCTTAACCAGCGTATTAGTTTTCGAACACTATTGTTTTGTTATGATATACCAGCACCTTATCCTGCAATACCAGCTGTAAGGCATTGGCCAGAACCGATTTTTCAATTTCCCTGCCAAGCTTTACCATGTCTTTCACTGAATGGGTATGGTTGACCGTTATAGTTTGCTGTGCTATAATAGGGCCATCATCCAGAACATTGGTGACAAAATGAGCTGTAGCCCCAATCAGTTTAACACCGCGTTCGTAGGCCTGTTTGTAAGGATGTGCACCTATAAAGGCTGGTAAAAAAGAATGATGGATGTTTACGATCCTCGACGCGTATTTCGAGTTGAACTCGGGGGAAAGAATGCGCATGAACTTAGCCAAAATGATATAGTCAAAGTCATAAGCAGCTAATGCTTCCTGTATTTCCTGCTCAAATGCATGTTTTTCTTTTCCTTCGTGGCTGATATAATGAAAAGGGATATCAAACTTTCTCGTTAATGCCTCCAGGTTGTTATAGTTGCCAATTACACACTGTACGTCGGCACCCAGGGTATTGAAATAGTTCCTTAAAAGAATATCTCCCAGGCAGTGATGCTCTTTAGTTACCAATATAGCGATTTTCTTTTTTTCATAGGGCCTGATGCTGATCTCGGTATCTTCGGGAAGGCGGGCTTTGAGTTGCTGTTGTAGCTGTTCTGTATCAGTAGAACCCTGTATTTCCAGGCGTATGTAAAATCGGTTTTCATCCACGTTTACAAACTCCTTCATAGAAACGATATTCAGTCCGGCTGTTGCCATTACTGCTGATATGTCGGCCACCAGGCCCACGCGATCGCTACACTGCAATAATATTACCATTAGTTATGTTTGGTTTTTATTTCAAAGATGAGGCAAAGCTACTTAAATCCTCAAATATCATATCTATATCATTATGAGGCAGCATAATCGATTTATTGGTCGTTGTAACGAAGGCAGTGTACATGCCCGCATAACAACCAAACTTCATATCACTTAAGCTATTACCTACAATGATAGATTTATTGATATTAATATCCGGGAAATCTTTTATTGCCTGTACAGCCATGCCAGGATTGGGCTTCCTGCCAAAAGACCGGTTATCAATATCAGTGCAGAAATAGATCTTTTCAACAATTCCTCCGGCTTCCTGAATTCCCAGCAGCATTTTGGCATTCATTGCCATCAGGTCATCGTATTTAATAATGCCCCGGCCTACACCGCGCTGATTGGTTACTATTATAATGCGACCAAATACATCCGCCAGCTTTTTAAAAAGTTGTGGCAAACCATCCATAAAGCGAAATTCATCGGCTGTTGTAATATAACCACCCGGGTTGTCGTGATTGATCACACCGTCTCTGTCCAAAAACAAGGTCCAGCTTTTGTCAATTGCAGAGAGGTTCAGCTGAGGTTTATTGAATTCAGATTGAGCCCGGTTGTAATCTTCAGGGATACCGATGTCAATGAAATAGGCGTCCCTGCTTAGTCCTGAGAATACAAGCTCACCGACGAATTTTTCCAGGTAATCTTTTTCAAAAGAAAACTTCACCGGGAAATCCCTGGCAAGGAATGATTGCTTATTGATAAGATACAATCCGGCATTGATCAGGCCTGATTCATAGTATTGTTTCTCCTTAAAAGAAAGGATAGTATCCTGTTCATTCAATTCAACCACGCCATAGCGCTCAAATTGTTGCATTGGTTTTAAGGCCAGCGTGCATTCAGCCTTTTTTTCAAAATGTTGATCCAGCATCGCCAATGCATCAAACTTAAATAGGGTGTCGCCATTAGCAACAAATACATGATCTGTTTCAGCTTTCCGGAGTGCCAGTTGGATAGCGCCGCCGGTTCCCAATGGCTCATCTTCTACTACATAATCATAATGGAGCGTAGGGAATTCCTGTTGCAGCCAGTCCAGAATTACCTCATGCATATAACCCAGGCTGATAATAATTTTTTCAATGCCCTGCATGCGGAGGTAGTTCACTACATAAAATAGAAAAGGCCGGCCAGCAACAGGAGCCATGCATTTGGGCAGGTCAGGAACCGCAGACCGGAGACGGGTGCCCAGGCCGCCGGCTAAAATGATTGCTTCCTGTATAGGTCCTGATGAGATTACGTTCCGGTTAATATCTGATGACACGATGGTTAAATTTGATTGGTTAATTCCAGATTGATTGTACTCCAAACACTTCCAGGTTTTTGACTTCGATATTAGTTCCCCAGAAATGAAGTCCCTCTTTATTATCATTTGTGCTTCTACGTTCCATAGAGTAGGAGTAAGCGCCGCCGTCGATGAATACCTCAATGGAGGTCCTGTCCATATAGATGTCTGCAGATATCTCCATGCTGGTCATAGCTTCCGGGGAATAGAAGACACCGTTTACGAGATTGTTGTTCATATCATAATCAAGTATCCGCTGGCCAAACAGGCTAAGGCCTGCACTGGTAGCATGCGACAAACGAATGGTGGTTTTAATACGAAACCGGTCCCTTTCATTATAAGCCTTTAAATAATCATTGGCCTGCTGAGCGCTGATGCCGGTCCATTTATTCTCCGGCGTAAAAAGCTGGTTATATTCCTTTACAGGATTGCTGAAAAGCCGAACGCCATTTTTTGTGGTTTTCAAGGTGAGCTCAGTAGGCATTAACATCATGCCATTAAAAGGCATGTCCTGGTGGGAAATACGTCCCCAGCCGATCTGTATACGTCTGCCATCAGCATCGGGTATATTGGTAATGGTTTGAGCGGCATAAATGGATCCCGTTGAGAAATAATGCTTGCCCGATTCAGGGGTAAATTTTTTACCATCAAAGCTGCCAATCATATAAGAGTTGGAGGCACCGAGCATCACCCATTTCTTCTGCCCGGGCTTATTGTCAACAGGTAATTCGAAAAGGTCAGGGCATTCCCAAAAGCCGGTCGTATGGCTTTGGTAGGTCCATTCTTTCAGATTGGCAGAAGTGTAAATAGAATGACCATCTCTTTCATTTAAAACCATCACCCAGTGTTTGCCCGGCTGGTACCAGAATACACGCGGGTCGCGCGTATCAACGCTATTCCATTTTTCTTTAGAATCTATAACCGGGTTACCCTTGTATTTGATCCATGTTCTGCCTTTGTCAAGGCTGTAAGCAATACACTGCGTTTGCTTTTGATCAGATGCCGCAGTATAAGCGGCAATCATAGCCGGCTGATTTCCTTTATTGAATCCAGCGCTGTTTTTATAATCCATTACTGTAGATCCGGAGAACATGGTACCCAGGCTATCCGGACTTAATGCCAGCTGCAGTTCTTTCCAGTGTACCAGGTCGGTACTAACCGCATGTGCCCAATGCATATTTTCCCATTCTTTTTCGTATGGGTTATGCTGATAAAATAAATGATATTCTCCATCGAAGTAAATAAGGCCATTCGGGTCATTGATCCAGCCCCTGCGTGTCGTGAAATGAAATTGCGGGCGGTTCTTTTCTTTATATAAAGAGTCCTGGCCTGCAATGGCATCGTCCTGGTAAATTTTTTTAATACCTGTTGATAAGCCGTCATATTTTATGGTGACGGTTTTACCTTTCAAATGTGTTACGTCGCAAAATACCCAATAGTCGGGTGTTGCATCGGCCAGCCTTATCGTAAAAAAACGTTCTGATTTCCCTCCGGTTTCGAACCGCATCTGTTTTCTTTCGGCTTTCTGCGATACCGGGAGATTCAGATATTGTTTACTGATTTTGATAGTAGTATCTGATGCATAAGCAGCAGCAGGCGCTACCAGCAGTAATCCGGCACCGAAAAGGTATAGAAGGATTTTCTTCATGACGGCATAACATTATAATTGAATGCAGCAATTATTCCGAAAAATATTTTTCTTCCACCAGTTGACAGATAATATGACCTAATAGCATATGACATTCCTGTATCCTGGGTGTATCGATACTTGGAATATTGATCAGGTGATCGCTTGATGCTTTCATGAGTCCCCCGCTTAAACCCGTAAACCCGATGGTTGTCATTTGTTTTTCCCGTGCTATTTCAAATGCCTGAACAATATTTTTTGAGTTTCCCGAAGTGCTCAATCCTATCAGGATATCTCCGGGTTTGCCCAGGCCCTGTATAAGCCGTGCATATATCAGGTCGAAGCTATAATCGTTGGCTACCGCGGTAAGGTACGAGGTATTGCAATGTAAAGCTTCGGCAGGCAGAGCTTTACGGTCTTTATAAAAGCGACCACTGAACTCTGCAGCCAGATGCTGCGCATCCGCTGCACTGCCGCCGTTACCACAAAAATAAACACCGTTTCCGTTCTTAAACGCCGCTACGATAATATCGGTAACATGATCCACCACGCCGATCAGTGCTGCGTTTTCGAGTACCTGTTGTTTGGTAGTTATAGATGATTGTATTAATTCTTTTATCTGTTTACTCATTATTTATGTTTAATTACTGTTACTCATTGCTGATTGCTTATACGCTCCAGGTTTTTAATCCGTGTTTAGTAAATTGATAGCTCCGGTTTACTCCTCCGAATTGATCCAGCGTTTGCTGTACTTTGTACTTGGCGTTACCCGGACAATAAAAAATCATAAAACCACCACCGCCGGCGCCGCTGATTTTGCCGCCGGTTGCGCCTGCTTTTTTTGCTGCATAATAAATATCGTCTATCAGCTGGTTGTTGATGCCCTGGGCCATTTTTCGTTTTTGCTCAAAACCTATATCCAGTATATGGCCTATTTCATGCAATTGCCCTTTAAGCAATGCCTCTTTCATCATTTGGGCCTGTTGCTTTAACTGGTGCATGGCTTCGATAGATGTTTGCTTTTTTTCCGCTACATTTTTACTTTGTTCCTCAATAATTTTAGCCGACTCGCGGCTCGTTGAAGTGTAATATAACAGCAGGTTGTTCTCCAGCTCATCCAGGTAACGCTGCCTGATGCGGAGAGGGTTTACAATTACCTTATCATCACTATAAAACTCCATGAAATTAAAACCACCAAAGGTGGCGGCATACTGATCCTGCCTGCCGCCTGCCAGCTTCAGGTCGGTTCTTTCTATTTCGTAAGCATAATGCGCAATGTCATATTCCCCCAGGGGCAGTTGCAGCATTTCCGCGAATGCGCCTACTATAGCAACCACCAGGGTTGAGGACGTGCCTAATCCCGAACCGGCCGGGGCATCCACGTAAGTGCTGAGTTTAAATCCTCTTTTTTCAAAGGGATAATCTTTTTGAATGCGGTTATAAACGCCTTTCAGCAGGTCAAGATGACCGTCTATAGGTAATTGGCTGTGCCAGTCAAAGGTTGCCGTTTCATCGCGGTCGAATGCCTCCAACACAATGCGGTCGCCTTCTATAGGCTCGATGGTGGCATTGGCGCTTAATGAGATGGTTGCATTTAGAATGGCCCCGCCAAACTTGTCGCAATAAGGACTTACATCTGTACCCCCGCCGGCCAGGCCAATTCTTAAAGGCGCTTTACTTCTATGTATCATTATTTTTAGCTATGCTTTTCTGATTCAAAATAGTTGCCGAAGCCTTTATCGCCAGTATTTTGTGATCAAGACGAGAACCCGGGCCATTTTGCAGCAACCGGGTATTGGTAATATTCATTCCCGGCCATTGCCCACCCACACCAAACGGCTGTTTCTGGTTTATCACTACTTATCTCATGAGTTTATCGATGTAGAACCGGAAACCGTTATTGAACCATCCGCAACTTTTGAAATAACACCTGAATATTCGTCAGCAGCCCGGTTTATAGCGAATCCTTCCGTTATTGTTCAGATAATTGCACGATCGCGTCTACTACATTTTTCCAGCTGTATTTTTCCTTTTCGCTGCGAAGATGTGGAATAAAATGGTTTTCTCCTAATTCGTAAAATTCTTTAACGGCCTGTGCGATAGAACCGGGATCTGGCTCGCAAACCAATCCAGATTTTCTGTGAGGCACCAGGGCTGGTAAACCGCCTACATTGGTTACAATCATGGGTTTTTCGAAATGGTAGGCCAGCGGCGTTACGCCACTTTGCGTGGCATTTTTATACGGCTGTACCAGTACATCAGCTGCGCAGAGATAATATTTTACTTCACTGTCAGCGATAAAATTGGTTTTCAAAATCAGCTGGTCTCTTATTTCCAGTTGATCAATCAGGTCCTGGTAGCTCTTTTCATCCTCGTAAAACTCGCCTGCTACCAAAAGCCTGAAGTTGTTTAACTCCAGCTTTAGCTGTTGTACGGCTTTGAGTAAGATGTCTAGTCCCTTGTATTTCCGGATGAATCCGAAAAATAAGATAATCTTATCCTCCGGTGAAATACCCAGGTGTTGCCTGGCTGCTTCTTTTGAAATAATTGCCCCGAAGTTATCATACAACGGATGCTGAACCAACAAGGCAGGCTTGGTTTTGGTAAAAGTTCTTAAATCCTTCAGTACTTTTTCACTCATGGTGATAAAACCATCGCAGGATTTTATAAAATACCGGGTAAAGGGTTTATCTCCCGGTCGCTTTTCATGAGGAATAACATTGTCTGCAATACATATTATCCGTGTATGTTTATTCTTTTTTACCAGTCTCAGGATGGTACCCAGGGCGGGGCCCATGAAAGGCAGCCAGTACCGCACCACCACGATATCAGGGCGTTCCTTCCGCAGCTGCTTTCCCACTTTTAACCAGTTGAAGGGATTTACCGAGTTCACAACGCTGTGTATGGTAATACCCGCAGGCGCAGGCTCATCTGTATATTGTGACTTACCGGGAAAAAGAAATTCGGGATATTGAAGGCTGAAAGAATAAATAGTGCAATCGTGTCCCTGGCTAATGAATTCTTTAGCAAGACGATGATTAAACGTAGCCAACCCGCCACGAAGCGGGTGTGCCGGACCTAAAATAATAACTTTAGCCATATCTGGCAGCAAATATAGTTGTTTGAGGGAGTTGAGCCGAAACCGGTTAAGGCCAAAATAATACAGTGAAGTATCTTAGATAATATTTTATTGTATCAGTAACATTTTCTTTCCAATCTTCCAACTTGTAATCTTATCAACTATCAATTACATTTGCGGCATGAGGCGCAGTTTAGAAGATAGCTACAGGCATAAGGGGCTTAGAAAGAAGCTCGTGGATACTGTCAGGGAAAAGGGTATTAAAGATGAAAATGTACTGGAAGCCATCAACCGGGTGCCCAGGCATTTCTTTCTTGATTCAGCGTTTTTAGACGTTGCGTATGTAGATAAGGCTTTTCCTATAGGAGAGGGGCAAACCATTTCCCAACCTTATACGGTTGCTTATCAAACCGAACTGTTGCAAATTCAAAAAAACGATAAGGTACTGGAGATTGGTACAGGCAGTGCTTACCAGGCCGTGGTACTTGCCGCGCTGGGCGCCAAAGTATTTACGATCGAACGCCAGAAAAAACTCTTCGACGAGAATAAGCTCTTTGCTTATCTCAGGCAATACCCGAATATTAAGTTTTTTTACGGAGACGGTTTCCAGGGGCTTCCTACTTACGGCCCTTTTGATAAAGTAATTGTAACGGCGGCCGCCCCTGAAATCCCGCCCAGGCTCATTGAGCAAATGAAAATAGGCGGCAAAATGGTAATACCGGTAAATAATGGCAACACACAGCAAATGCGCAGAGTTACCAGGTTAGAGCAGGGAATAGAAGTAGAATATTTTGATAATTTCTCATTTGTTCCTATGTTACAAGGTAAAAATGCTTAATACTTGCCGATGAAAGGAACAATCCGGATCTTTTTTACGGGAATGTTGGTAAGCTTCCTGGGTACTTTGCCGCTGGGAACGCTTAATATAGCAGCCATGCAGATTGCTATAGCCGAATCGGTACGCAATGCCATGCTGTTTTCGCTGGGCGCGCTTACCGCAGAAATGATCTATGTACGCATATCACTGGTAGCAATGGATTGGGTAAGGAAGCAGGAGAAAATCTTTAAGCTATTGGAGTGGTTAACCCTTTTGATTGTGGTAGCGCTGGCAGTAACCAGCTTCATTGCAGCCTCGCATCCTCACGAGAGCAAGAACGTTATTTTAAACAACAACCTGCCATCTTATATTTTGGGTATGACCATGGGGGCAGTAAATCCCATGCAGATCCCCTTTTGGTTTGGATGGAGTACTGTTCTCTTTACTAAAAAAGTATTATTGCCCAATAGGCATCACTATAATTTTTACACCATAGGCATCGGTATCGGAACACTGATAGGAAATAGTCTTTTTATTTTCGGAGGACGTCTTATCGCGTCGAAAATTCAGAATAATCAATCCGTCATGAATTATGTGATTGCAGGAATTTTCGTGATCACCGCGCTGATTCAAATGTGGCGCATGTTTGTGAAGAAAAAGGATGTAGCAGATAAAATACACGACGAAGAAGAAAAAAGAGAAGGACAAACTGCGCACTAAACCTCCTGAATCATTTTTTAATAAGACGGGAATTGTTCTAATTCCCTTTGCATTTTCTTTTTCCAGTTTTTCCCGTTCCTTTTATCAAGATAAGCATTTGTTAACTGTTTATAATAGGTATCGCGCTCCTTTATAAATTGGTCGATAATACAGTTAAAGGTATGGTGTATGCCGTATTGGGCCATAATGCTATCCCGCTTCATATAGTTGCTATCTATATGAGGGAGCCCATAGGAAATGTAGCGGATAGTGCCGCCTGAATGTCGCGGGCCGCCTGCTGTTTTATTTCTGACAAAATTTTTTTGAATTCGCTTCTTTTATCATTCAATGTTAGACCGACCAATATACTGATGCTTGTTATTGCTAAAAGATGTAAAATCAATAATGCTTTGAAGAAAGTTTTTTGAAAAGAGTATCGGCCAAATCGAATAAAACCAGGCGTAAAAGCTAATAATAGTAATCCAATATACAATAGGGAAAATGATTTCCACTCTACCTGTTTCAGTAACGATTCCATGGTAAAAGATGCCGGATAAACAAAGCTGTAATAACCCCCTGTTATTGTCGCCCACAATAATAAAAAGAGAATTCCATTTAGTATTTTCCATTGAGTCATACTGATTAGATGACATCAGCAGCGTTTTTCCATACGGTTTTGCATATCAATCTATGTTGCTAAATGGTTTCTGTCCATTTATCGCGGTCGTCCGGGCTAAATTTCCAGGGCGCAAAATTATTTTCTACGTTGCTGAACATAACGTTCCATTCCTGGGGAGCGTTACTTTCTTCCATTACCAGCTGGCGACGTAGTTGTAGAATAATATCAAGCGGGTTGATGCTCACCGGGCATTCCTGCACACAGGCATTACAGGTGGTACAAGCTCTCAGCTCTTCTACCGTTATATAATCATGCAGCAGGCTTTTGCCATCGTCTTTAAATTCTTTGTTGGTGTTGATATTGCTACCTACTTCTTCAGCCCTGTCGCGGGTATCCATCATTATTTTCCGGGGAGATAGTTTTTTGCCTGTTATGTTCGCCGGGCAGGCAGCAGAGCACCGGCCACATTCTGTACAGGAATAAGCATCCAGCAGGTTTTTCCAGCTAAGGTCCATAATATCCTTTGCCCCAAATTTTCCCGGAGGCGCTGCATCGGCGGGTGCCAACTCGGGTTGCATGGCATATAGTACCTCATTTTGAATGGCGGGCATATTTTCCATTTTTCCCATAGGTGCCAATTTGTTATAATAAGCGTTAGGGAAAGCCAGGATAATATGTAAATGTTTAGAGTATGGGAGATAGTTTAAAAAGGTAAAAATACCTGCTATATGCAACCACCAGCACAGTCTTTCGATAAAACTCAGCGTGGCATTATTGAAGGGGTCCAGCCACGGTTGTATGTATTGTGAAATAATAAAGTTGCCGGTGTTGGCTGCGGCGTAATGCTCAGCTCCCCGGGATTGTTGCAAAGTATCCGATGCGTTCATAGTTAAAAACAAACACATTAATACAATTTCGGTGATCAATATATAATTGGCATCGCTTCTGGGCCACCCATTCAGATCTTTACTGGTAAAGCGTTTAATCCTTATAATATTCCTGCGAATCAAAAATACAGCGCAGGCTACAATTACTAAAAAGGCCAATACTTCAAAAGCATTGATCAGGAATATATAAAAGCCCCCTAAAAAACCTGCAAAAAGCCGGTGTGTGCCCAGCAGCCCGTCCAGCACAATTTCCAGTACTTCTATGTTAATGATAATAAAGCCGGCATATACCAACAAGTGAAGCACGCCTACCAACGGGTTACGAAACATCTTCTTTTGGCCCAGCGCCAGCAACAGTACATTATTCCAGCGTTGCGGTTTATTGTCGTTAATTGCTTCCTCGCGGCCCAGCAGTATGTTGCGGCGTATCTGAAGCACTTTTTTGGCAAACAGAAATATAGCCACGGCTGAAAGGAGTGCGAATAGGGATTGCTGTACTATATGCATGGCAAATTCATTAATAATTGTTTCGTATACCAGGAAGTTCGAAACAACTTTATCGCTAATTTACGCCATGTGAACGAGTATTTATATTTTTGTTGACGAAGATTAATAATATAGCAACCCGCAGTTAGGTAGCAGGGAAAAGATTGATTATTAAAAACACTTTGTAGCAGGAGGGGTGTAGTTTGAATATTTAAAATTGAAAACATGTCAAAGGAAAAGCGATATATTTTACAAAGCGATGTAATAGAAAAGAAGCTGAACCGGCTGGCGCTTGAAATTATTGAGAACAATATTGAAGAAAAGGAACTGGTTTTTGCCGGAATAGAGGAAAAAGGTGTTTTACTGGCCCGGAAACTTCAAAAGATCGTAAAGAAGTTTGCCGATGTAAAGGTAGAGCTGCTTACCATACAATTTGATAAGGCAAAACCCGGGGAAATAAAGCTGAGCGCAACGGGAAATTTTGACGATAAAGTGATTATTATTATGGATGACGTTACGAACAGCGGGAAAACATTGCTTTATGCTATCAAGCCTTTCCTGACATTTCATCCTAAAAAAATACAGACTCTGGTATTGGTAGAGCGCTCTCATACACAGTTTCCCATTAGTGCGAATTATAAAGGTTTATCGCTGGCCACTACCTTGCAGGAGCATATTATTGTGGAAGCCACCGGTGATAATATTACAGGAGCTTATCTTGCATAAGTGCATAAAGTAAAACAGCCTGCATCAAAGTGCAGGCTGTAAAAAATATAGAAGGAAGGATTACTGGTCTATAGACCCCATCACTTTTTTCATAAAACCGTTCAAAGCGTCCTTCTCGGTTGCTCCTGCCGCCACCATTTCATGTACCTCTAAAGCACCACAGCAATTAGAAATCAATTCGCCTATCACATCTAATTCCTCTTCTTTAATAGAAGAAGCTTCGCTAATGCTTTCCAGCACGGCAATGGTATTTTCTATTTGTTCCACTGAGCAGTTCCTTTGTATATGCCTAATTACCGGTAACTTCATTGATCAGGTTTTTTAATTGGTCTTCTTTATTGGTTTGCACCTGGTTTACCAGGTTTCCGTTGTTAAAGCCTGCAAAAGTAGGCAGGTTGTTTACTGCTGCCAGTTTCCTGCTTAAAGGGAATTTCTCTGCATCAGCAATCACAAATACTGCAGACTCATTTTCACCGGAAAGCCTTTTAAATTTCGGCTTCATTAAACGACAGTTGCCACACCAGCCGGCCGAGTACTGCACCACCACTTTGGGATGTTGCGCAACAATTTCTTCGAGGTTATCCTGTTCCAGTTCTATTAACATAATTCTTTTTTAGTTTCTTGAAAAATATTCAGCAACGCCTTCATTAGTTGCTTTCATTGCCGCTTCACCTTCTTCCCAGTTGGCAGGACAAACCTCACCATATTGCTCTACGTGCAATTGCGCATCCAGCAGGCGAAGGTACTCATCGATATTGCGGCCCAGCGGTAAATCGTTGATCGATTCATGACGAACAATACCTTCTTTGTCGATCAAAAATGTGCCACGGAAAGCTACAGGAGCGCCGCTGAAAGACCATTGCCTGGTATCGCTGTTAAAAGAATATTCTCCGGCCAATACACCATAATTCATAGAGATGGTTTTAGCTGCATCCGCAATGATAGGGTAGGTTACTCCTTCAATGCCACCGTTTTCTTTTGGAGTAGTTAACCAGGCCAGGTGCGTTTCTTCTGTATCAGTAGAGCAGCCAATCACTACTGCATTTCTTTTCTCAAATTCAGCCAGCTTTTCCTGGAAAGCATGAATTTCAGTAGGACAAACAAAAGTGAAATCTTTCGGATAAAAGAACAGGATCACATGTTTTTTACCAAGGTACTGGTCTAAAGAAAAATTGTCTACGATCTCTTCGCCGTTGATCACTGCGCCGGAGATGAAGTGCGGCGCTTTTTTGCCTGTTAATGCCATTGTATAAGTTTTATAATTTAAAAATCAATAATGAGCTTCTCACTATGGCGGCAATTCGTTGACGGCGCAAAAGTATCAGATTCGCATACTGTGTCAAAGGTTTTAAGCCGGAAACTCTATTGTAATTATTAATAGCCCTATAAATAAAATCTATTGTTTTGTATTGGCTATAGTTTCCGGCAATTGCATGTACAGGTGTGCGGCCTGACGTATAATATCACTGGGTGAATTAATTGAGTGTCAGAATTGTTCCCGGCAAAGTTCTGCATTGATCATACTACCAGCCATGTTACCGCTGAACACTGCGTTGGCAACGGAGCGCATGGCAGAGGCGCTATCACCACACACAAACACGTCTGGTACGGTGGCTTTTTGAAAACCATCGGTTTTGATATGTCCGTGTTCTGTGAGTTCACATCCCAATTTGGAAGGTATATCAGTATGCTGAACAAAAGGAATGGCTGCATATACCGCATCAAACGGTTGAACGTCGCCATCATCAAAAATTAGTTGTTGTACCTGGCCGTTGACGTGTTGTATTTCTTTGACCCTGGTTTCAATAATGGTTATATTATGCCGCCGGAATTGCTGTAGCTGCTCTGTTTCAAAAGCAGCAGGGCCGTTGGTTAGGATGGTTAACCGGCTGGTAAGATTGCGCACCAACATGGCCAGGTGGGCGGCTCTTTCTCCATTTGCCATAATAGCGGTTTGCTTATGACGAAACTCGTATCCATGGCAATAAGGACAGTGAATCACTGAAATGCCCCAGCATTCGGAGAAACCCTTAATATCCGGGTGAAGATCTTTAATTCCCGAGGCGATAACGAGCTTGAGGGAGCTGAAGGATTTTCCTGACTGAGTAAAAATCTCGAAACCCTTTTCTACCCGACTGGCCGATGTTGCGATGTCTTCAACAAAATGAACGGTTTTATATTGTAGTACCTGTTCTTTTGCAATAGCTGCTATGGCTTTCGGCGTTTCACCGTCTCTCGTCAAAAAATTATGTGAATGGGGTGTTTGCCGGTTGCAGGGCAGGCCACTATCTATTATCAATACTTTGCGAAGAGACCGACCCAGCGCCAGGGCTGCGGACAGGCCCGCATAACTTCCGCCTATAATGATTACATCAAAGTTTTCCATAAACTATCTTTTGTACAAAGATAGCCTATATGTTATAAAATGCAACATTGTTGCATAAATGATTTTTGTCGCCTCTTAATCAGCCTGGGTAAATTTTAAATTTTCGATCAGGTCGCCGGCAATCATTGCTTCCATTCCGTACAGGGCGGCAGCCTTATCTCCGGCTATTCCGTGCAGGTAAACACCCATAATAGCTGCTTTTGTAGGGGCGTAGCCTTGTGCCAGTAATCCGGTTATAATGCCGGTTAATACATCGCCACTACCTCCTGTTGCCATTCCGGCATTACCAGTGGTGTTAAAATAGCCTCTGCCCGCAGGTGTTGCAATAAACGTATGGTGTCCTTTTAATACAATGATGACTTTTAAAAGGGCTGCCTGCTGCAAGGCTGTTTCAATTCGTTCGAAGTCGTTAGATTGTTCGCCAAACAGGCGGCTGAACTCTTTGGGATGAGGTGTGAGTATACTGTTTTCGGGAATGTGGTTCAGCCAGTTTTTGTTTCCTGATAAAATGTTCAGGGCATCGGCATCCAATACCAACGGTCGCCTGTAATTTTCTAAAATGAACTGTAACAGCTTTTGTGTATGGGGGTGATTGCCCAGGCCGGGTCCTATGCCTAATGCTGAAAATTGATCCAGGGGGTAATCAATGGTAGTAACCACATCCGTGCTTGCATCTGCTTTGCACATTGCTTCGGGCACGCTGATCTGCATGATGTTAACACCTTTATCTGGAACATGAGCGGTTGCCAGGCCGGCGCCACTTCGCAGGCAGGATTTGGTGCACAGTACGGCGGCACCCATTTTACCATAACTGCCGGCGATTACCAGAGCGTGTCCAAAATTGCCTTTATGCGCATAATTTTCCCGGGGTTTATAAAAAGAATGAAACAGAGCCCCTTCGGTTAATTCATACTTCGATTCAACAGTAGTCAGGTACGCGGGGTCTAAACCGATGTCCAGTACATGAACCCGTCCGAAGTATTCCGCATTGCCGGGTAACAACAAAGCCAGCTTGAGGTTTTGAAAGGTTAATGTATGGTCGGCCTTTATGATATTGACCGTGCCGGAGTAAGCATCGCTCTGCAAACCTGCAGGCATATCAATAGCAATAACTTTATTCGAAGCGTTATTAATGTGCCTGACTACTGTTGCTGTAAAACCTTCTACGGGGCGGTTTAAGCCGGTGCCCAACAAGGCGTCGATGATTATAGTTGATTGCGAAGAGGCGGGTAGCGGCGTGTCCGGAGTCAATTCAACAGTGCTGACCGGGGAAATCTCCCGCAACCGGTCAAGATTGGTAAGAAAGTCTCCGCTTTTTTTTGTACCGGTATTAATGACGAATGCCCGGATAATAAGGTTTTGTTGTGCCAGAAGCCGGGCTATAACCAGGCCGTCACCGCCGTTGTTACCGGTTCCGCAAAAGATATCAAATGAATGACCTGGGAAGTGCTTTAAAATCCAGTTAGCACAGGCGGTAGCAGCTCTTTCCATTAAGTCGATGGAGCGGACCGGTTCGTGTTGAATAGTGTACTGATCCCATTTTCTTATTTGAGATGCATCGAGTAGTAGCATAGCCCACAATTGAGCACTAAAGATAGGCAATGCCTTATTACGCCTGCATATATAGCTTTACCTAACTTGCTTTTTCTTTCTGGAGGTTTCTGCTTTTTTTGATGGCGTTGTTTGTTTTTTTGCAACAGGCTTCGCTGTGGTAGTGGTTTTGGTTGTAACTGCCTTCGCTTTGGATGTTGTTGAAGATTTTGCTACGGTTTTGGGCCTTATTGTTTCTTTTGCCCGGCTGCTTTTTTGAAGGGTTTCTTTTACCTTTTTAGCGGGTGGTGGCGGTACCGGCTTCTTCTTTTGTACGGCTACAGGCTGGAGGGCAATATTGGGTTCTTCGTCTGCCTGTGTATCGTTTTGCATATAATCGCCAAATACATTATAAGCCAGCTTTGCAGCTTTGTAAATATTGCTATTATACTGGTTGCCCAAAATAATGATCACGGCTTTTTCGTCAGTTAGCCTGGCAAAAGCGGGGCTAAATCCGTGCCATTTGCCATTATGGTAAATCACTTTTTTACCGTTGGGCAGGCTCAGCAAGCGCCAGCCTAAACCATAATTATGTGTGGAGGGTGTTTCATTACTGAGCGGCTGATATGCAGAGTCGAGCAGGGTTTGCCTGATGAACCGGTTATTATATAAGGCGGCATCCCATTTCATCATATCGCGCGGTGTACTATAAATATTTTTATCGCCATACGTATGGTCAAAAATATCCTGGTCCCATAAAGCTCCCGAAGGCTTATAAGACATCATAACGCGGCCACTGTCGGTAGGTGTGTATACAAAAGTGTGCTGCATACCCAGCGGTCTGAAGATGTTTTCACTAAGGTATTGCGGATAAGGCATTCCGGTTACCTTTTCAATAATCAGCGCCAGTAGTACATAGTTGGTATTGCAATAGCTGAAGCGGGAGCCGGTGCGGTAGCTAAGGTTCGGTTTATATTGTATCAGGAAATTAAGCACGTCGTTGTTGGTGACCATTTTGTAGGCAGGCCACTTTTCCTTATCCTCCATAATATACAGATAATTAGGCAGCCCGCTCCGGTGGCTGAGCAGGTCTTTCACTGTTACACCCGGATAAGGGAAGCCGGGAAAGTATTGCGTAAGGTCGTCGTTGAGATGCACTTTTCCCTGTTGTACCAATCTCAAAATACTTACACCGGTAAAAGGTTTGCTCGTTGACGCCAGGTGAAAAGAGGAGCTATCGGTAATGGGGGTGATCTTTGCTTTGGGGTCTGTAAAGCCAACATATTTCTCATACACAATATTGCCGCCTTTGGCAACCAGTATCCCGCCATTAAAATTACGGTTGATCAGGTGCTTGTCGAAGAGTTCGTTCAACCGTGCCTGGTACATAGCCAGTTCTCCATCTTTTAATTTTTCAGGAGTTGGGAGCGTAATGCCAGGAAAACTCGAATCTCCCGGGGTGAGGGGGGGATTGGAAGAACCTGATTTACAGGCAACAAACACTAAAGCCAGGCAAAGGAAAACTATAAATCTTCTCAACGTTCATTCTTTTAAGCTTGCAAATGTAATTGTATCGGTTTTTTAATTGCTCTATCTGAATAAATATTTCGCGATTTTAACAAGCCGTAACACTAAAACCCTCCGGTACTCCTGAAGCCGTTCCAATGGGCGCTATTTCAATTCCTGAAATAATGTACACCAGCAACACTGTCCGTTTCTTTTCTGCTGGCGAAGAAAAGCCAGTTACCGGCCGCTGAATTTCTGAAATGGGCAGAAGCGGGGTTTGTAAAAAAAAATATACACACAAGTTCAGGTCTACGGTGTTTTTGTTTCCGGGGTAAACTAACCGCGTAATAAATGCTTTTGGATCGGCTGAGACCAGAAAACGGGCGCTTTTAATCGGGCCTGATTCTTGTTCTCTATATAATCAGCAAAAAACTTTAATCGTATCAATCAATACTCATGGAAACACAAATTCTGGAAATGGAAAAAAAATACTGGCAGGCTATGGAAAACCATGATTATGATACAGTGAAAAGTCTGACACGTTTTCCCTGTATCGTGGCTGGTAAAAATGGAATCAGGAGCGTGGATGAAGCATCTTTTAAAGCGATGTTTGATTCGGGTGCCGGAGCAAACTTGAAAGTTGTTAATATTTCAGGCGTGGAAGCCCAGCTTATTGGCGGGAACGGCGCAATAATCGCTTATTTGATAGAAATCGGAGAAAAAAACGACGAGCAAAAGCCGCCGGTAAAATGTGCCTGTGCCTCTACCTGGATCAAAGAAAACGGCAGCTGGGTTTGTGCACTTCATACAGAGTCTGAATTAGCTTAAGTGGAATAAAATATTTGTTCAAGGCTCAGGGGGGTAAATATGACAGGCAGGTGCTGTTAACTGCTCTTCTATTGGAGTTAACCCCGAGTTTATTTGATCTTGTAATAAGTGCCATCTTTCAAACTTTTGATAATATAAACATAGTGCGGCATCAGGTGCGGTGTTTTAAGGGGTGTAAAAGCAAAAGGCTCCGATTTCTCAGAGCCTTTTTGCGGACCGGACGGTGCTCAAGACCAATCTGACCCGCAAAAATAACTTTACTTTCCTTTACCTATCTTAACGCTAAATGCTGGTTCTTAAACATTTATAAACAACTCAGCATTTGCTTCAGTTCTAACTTTATACAGCTTGGTAACATTTTTATAGACCTAAAAATAGACCAAGCTATGCGTTACCCAATTAAGCTTATTGCCCGAAAGGCGAAGATAAACAAAAATGGTGTTACACCCGTCTCCTTGCAATACTGCCATTCTGCTGACAAGCGTGTAGTATTAAACACTGGCATCAGTATTCCATACCAACACTGGAACAAAAAAACAGGAAGAATCTCCAAGGATTTACCCCCTGAATTCGGAGATGTGCAAATACTCGAAACATCTCTCACTCAAAAACTTCGTAAGGCGGAAGACATGGTGAGCTATGCCTTGAAGCGGAGAAATACCTGCCCCATGAAATTCCTGAAGGAAAATTTCAGCCGGAACGACAAGTGGGGGCTTGAGCAAATGAGCGATGAAAAAAAATCATTGGATGTCTTCTGCAATATTGATGATTACTCAAAAAGCAAAGAAGGTTCAGTAAAGAGATGTACTATCAATGTCATTAATGCCATGAAGGCTCATCTGAGATTGTTTGAAGAATACAGAAAGGAACCTATCACTTTTGATTCTTTTGATGCACAGTTTTACGAAGATTTTGTATTCTATCTCACTTATGAAGTGCCGCAGGTGCGGAGAAAGGAATTAATTAAAGGATTAAAAGCAAACAGTGTTGGCAAAACCATCAAGCACTTGAAATCATTTCTGAGAGACCGGATGCGGAAGAAGATTATTCCGTTTATGGATTTAGGCGCTTTCAAAGTAATGGAAGAAGAAGTGGATTCCATATATCTAAGTTGGAAAGAACTCTCTGCCATATACCATCTTGATTTATCCAAGCAGCCTCAGTTAGAAAAATACCGTGACTTATTTGTGCTGGGTTGCCTTACTGGTTTTCGGTTTAGTGATTATTCAGATATTAAACCGGAGGAAGTGAGAGATGGTATGTTATACGTTAATCAAACCAAAACACACTCAACGGTTGTTGTACCATTAAAGAAAGATGCAAAGAAAATCCTGATTGATAAGTACAACATGCAAATGCCACAGGTAAGTAATGTCAACTTCAATTATCATATCAAAGAAGTCGCAAGGTTAGCAGGCATCGATGAGCAAATTAAAATAACTCACAAACGGGGGAACAAGATCACTGAAGAAATCAAACCCAAGTATGCATGGGTTACTTCGCATACATGTCGCCGCAGTTTTTGTACAAACGAATATTTAGATGGCACACCTACTAATCTTATTATGGCAATCAGCGGGCATAAAACCGAAAAGGCATTTCGCCGCTATATAAAAGCCGACCAGGTGCAAAAAGCCCACATGATTAAAAAACTTTGGGATGATCGCCCTGGCTTATAAAACATAAAATGAAGCAGTATGAATACCGTGAGAAATCTGGAACAGTTGACCAATACAATTCAACAAACTAATCAATACTTTCTTTTACAGGCACAAAAGCAGGTGAATACCTCTCTTACTTTACGTAATTGGGTCATCGGTTTTTATATCCTGGAATACGAACAATCCGGCAAAGACAGGGCCGATTATGGCTCTGGCCTTTATAAAGCCATTGCGGAACGACTGGCCCAGAACGGGATAAAATCGATCCGGGAGAGGCATTTATATCTGTGTAAGGACTTTTATTTGGCCTATCCCCAAATTTTGCGGACAGTGTCCGCAGAAACAGCCCCTTCCAACGGCAAAGACCCTGATCTTAATACACTCCTAACCCAACTCAGCTTCTCTCATTTTATTGAGCTTTTAAAGGCTGAGAACGGAATTAAAAGACGGTTTTACGAAGTAGAAGCCATCCGAAATAACTGGAGTGTAAGGACGTTAAAACGGGCCATCGAAAGCCTTTTGTGTGAGAGGACAGGGCTAAGTACTGACAAATCTGCCACCTTGAATGAGTTTGACAAACAGCCCGACGGCTTACCTGAGGCCCTATTCCGGAATACATATCTTCTTGAATTCCTCGGCTTGGAGGATAAAACCCCTTACACCGAAAGCAACCTTGAAGAACGCATCATCTCAAACCTGCAGTACTTCCTGCTTGAACTTGGTCGGGGTTTTTGTTTTGAGCACCGGCAACGCCGTATCACTTTCGATAACCGGCATTATCGTATTGACCTCGTCTTTTACCACCGAATACTCAAATGTCATGTGTTGTTGGATCTCAAGATTGGCGAATTTGATCATGCAGATGCCGGACAAATGAACATGTACCTGAACTATTACAAAGAAAACGAAAGTCATAATGGAGATAATCCGCCCATTGGTATTGTTCTTTGCAGTGGTAAAAATGAGGCATTGATAAAATATGCTACTATGGGCTTGCCACATTCAATATTTGTTAGCAAGTACTTGGTGAATTTGCCGAGTGAGGAGGAGTTGTTGAGGATTGTGTACAACGAAAAGTTTAAATAAACATATCAAACTAAATTATCCCAGAATAAAATTAAACTAAACATTCTTAACCAAATCATACTCATTAATATTTTGTCTTGTTGTAACTGCCAAGTTGATATAAAAATCGACGCTATTCTTGAAGTTCTCCCACTTTACTGAGGGAATGTAAGATGGGTTCCCCTCGTAGATTTTTTGGCCATTGCAATGCCGGATATTATCTTCCCTTTTCTTGTGATTGAACATATTTAGCTTGAGTATCTGGAAAAGTGTATTTGTATGATATGTTATGCTATTGCAAGATGGGTTTTCGGTGATGTAATAGCTATAACTTCCAAACTCATCCGGCAAAACAACAGCTAAAACAGCATTTGTTTTGCTGTTTCCACCCTCCCTTGATTGTTCTTTAAGTGAATAAGAAAGCTCCCAGGGTATCCATTGGTCTTTGTCCGCTACCGCATCATTTTTCATGCCTTTAGAGATAAGGACGATAGTTAGAGAACTGCAAAAGATTTTATCGCCAAGCTTTGAAGCAATGGTTGAGTCTTGTAATGTGGCCATACTTTCACCATCATCCTCACCCTTGTACAAGTGATCTTCCTTTTCAAGCAAACCTGCAAGTTTATCTACATAATGCCTAGCTGTGGTTGTGCCAATAATATCTGGAAGCTGAAAAACTTTGGCATCGGAGTATTTATACGAAACAAAGATTGCTTTTCCCATAAATGTTTTATTAAATAAAATCTGCTAATAAATCCCTGAACAAAGCCATATAGGCATAGTCCCCAATCAGGCGTTCATCTTTATTATTTTGAAATTCGTCATACACTATTTTTGCAGCAGCACCGGTACTTGCAAGAGGTATCGTTAGAGCATTTGGATGATACTCCCTGAACATCTTGTATTCATCAATTACTCCTTCCATTCCCCCAATAAAAACCGCAGCGGTAAAATTATTTTCTTCAAACATTCTTTTTCGCATTTGAAAAATACTTGAAGGCATATCTCCATAATTTGGAGTAAGCTGAATATTTTCAAAGGCAAAATTGTCTTCAGGAAAGGACTTTTCAAAATGACTGGACTGATATAAAGTAATATGACTTTTCCATTCGCCTGTCATCCTCTCAACTACATGCCTTATCAACGGAGTTATTGCTGGGTGACCACCCCACACTAAATGTGCTTTTGGAATTACTACTGCAGCAAGAGCCCTTACAGAATCCCGTATGGCCAATACATCAGAAGTATCATAAAACTGAGGGCTTCTGTCAGCATAAGGAATGCTTGCCGATAGAAAAATCTTATTTAAGGTTTTTTTAGCCATTGTTCAGCGTCGAATATTTTAATTGTTTTAATTGGTAAATGCTTATCCAGCCAATCAAGATGTTCAAGCCATTTGTTCCGGATATTGATATGGTCATATACCAGGTAAACCTGTGGGTTATTAATAGTTGCTATCTTTTTAACTACCTCTTCTGCCTGGTTATAACGAAAAGCCTGGGGCACACCTACGGTGGGAATCATAACGTAATTCTGACCACCGGGCTTGGTTGCCGTAATGATTTTCTCGGGATGAAGCGTTACTGGCACACCTGTTTTCTTTGCCGCTGCAACAAACTCGGTTACTATGTTATCCTGGCGGGCAGCTAGGCTTCTTGCTCTTAATGATTCTGCTTGTTCTACAATTTTTTCAATAACAGTATTTGTAAGATGGCTGTTTGAATCAGTAAAATGATTGTTACCAAAATCGGTATCATGAAGTTGAAAAGGAATACTAAGTTCCGCCTCTCTTTCCTGTTTATGAGTCGGCCATATTAACTGGAGAATGCCAATCATCATGGCATTTGCTTTAGCAAGTTCTTTCGTCGTCCATTCACTTTTTAAAAAACCCGGAGTGTTTAATAAAACAACAATATCTGTATCTGCCATCCTGTGCCATAATTCTTCCTGAAAAGGTTCCCCCTGCCTTACACTATGTGTATCTAAAAAAACGTCGAAGCCATTTTTCTCCAATGCCTCAAAAAGCTGAATGGCCACTTTACTGGATTCATCTCTTTTGTAGCTGATGAAAATCCTCCTCGTATTTCTTAACAAACCAAGCCCTTCCATTATAACCCCAACCAACGCCTCAATCTTTTCATCAGAAGAAAGTTCAAACCCATTTATCGTTTCAAGCTGCTTGGGTATTGTTTGTTTAAACTGAGTTAAATCATCTGTAATTGGGAGGATCAGTGAAGCATCGTTGATAAGCTTGGTAAGTATATCTGTATTTTTAAAATTGCTCCCAGGGTCTCCAAAGTATAAACAATACATCGGGGTATTGGGCTTGTATTCCGAATTAAAGTTCTTTTCATCAAGGAATACTACCATATCCAAAGGCATTCCCAATTCTTCAATATGCTTATAGAATGATTGCTTAATCCTTTCCCACTGTGAACTTGGGGTGCCTATAAATGTTAGCTGGTATCTATACAAAGGTGTCATTCTTTTTAATTATTAAGCCAATCCTTTAAAGGGGTTATTGTTCTGTTCTTATTCTTTTGTTTTGGGGTGCATACGTAGTACCCTTTTTTTACCGGATTTCCGTCGGAGTATTTGGTAGTTCCGTCTCTAAATTCAATGGTATGGTAAATTCGCATATATTCATTACCAAGGAAATTCTCGTCAGCCGTCCCTTTATCTTTCAGGGGAAGCAAAGCTATTTCCCCTGGCTTTTTTGTTGAATCGCTTATGCCAAGTTCCCAATTACACCAATATGATTGAATGGCTTCTTTAGTAGCAAAGAATATAAACTTGTCGCAGCTTTTGATTTCCTGCTTTATACGCAGGGCTGTTTCTGCTGATGTTTCTCCAGGCATTGTATTGTCCATACTGTCTATGTATGGCTTTGCACCCAGATCCTTCAGCATCTTTATTACACCCCGCAGGTCCTTCCACTCCTTGTCTTTTTCATCATAATGTTTATGCGATAGAAACACTGATGTAGAATAAGCATCAAATGTCGTTTTGCTGAAGTTTCTTGACTCGTTTAAGATTTCAGTCACTACGGACTTTTCAAGTATATCGCTGCTAAAATGTCCTCTTTCGAATATCATGGATGGTTTGGGGCTCTATTTAACAATTTACAAAAGTTATATTATCTTATATATATACAAAAAATATCAAGGAGTTTTGTATTTAGTATTAAGCATTTATTCGAAAACTAAAATTGTCTTAAGTGGTTATACTTACTGATACTCTACCTTCCAGCGTCTTCGGCAGCATCATCCACCCAATCAATAAAATTTTTATTTCCACCACCAAAATCCCAGCAATAGCTTTTAAATTTTTCTGAAAAAGTATAGAACTCCCCATAGTCGTTGCCAAACCAAAAACTATCCTCGAAATATAAAGTGTTCGATTTTTTATTATTTATTTTAGGCAGGTCAGCAAAGTCAATCCATCTGCCATTTTTTAATTCGTAAAAATTTACTTTCTTCCCCTCTTCGGAAACTTTAAAACCTAGCCTGTCCAGCGGATTGGCACCACGGGAAACTATAAATCCATCCTTACCTCTTATCCTGTTAATATGCACTCCTAATATGCCATTGCCTCTTTCAAAACTTTTTACAATTTCATAGTTTACCCAACGCCGGTTCGCTGTTCCTTGGCCAATTAACACTGCCGTTACTGAAGTTCTATTAAGCCCTTCTTCTATTAATGTCTTCAGGTAAGCATCACCTTTACCTTTAGCAGTTTCCCAAATAGAACCATCCACAAAAGTTTCTTGTTTGTTTTTTAGCAACCAACTGTTGCGAACTACGTTCACCCGAAAGTTGCCCACATCTGCGTAATCGAAACTAAAAAATACAAACCTTGCCATTACTTACCTGCTTTTTTAGCTGCTTCCTCAATCCATTTACCAAGGTTGTTGTAACCATCACCATCCACCCAGTCATAACAGGGGTAGCTGCTACTGAAATAAACAGGGTTTCCGGAACTATCTTTACCGATTTCACCAAACATATTATCACCTTTTGAAGATGTGTTTCCGTTTCTGTCTTTGAGTTTATGAATATAGATACCCAACATGCCATTTCCCCTTGCATAACTCTTTTGCACCTCATATTGCACATAAGGCCGGTTGCTGGTATCAGAACCAATCAGTACAACCGTAACTGAAGTACTCAAAAGCTGGTTGTCAATCCACCTTTTAATAGCGGCATCCCCGCCTTTTTTCACTTCTTCAAAATCAGCGGCGTCGACAAAGCCTGCTGCCTCTCTGTCTTCTTTTGTTACCCAACTATTACGAACAATGTTTGCCCGCCAAACATCATTCTCGTAATGAAAACTAAAAAATGCTCTCCGTGCCATAGATTATTTGTTTATTATTTGAATAATTTTTATGATTTTTTCAATGATAGTATTTGGTTCCAGTTTTTCATCAGCCAGTTCCTCAACTATAGGTATTATCTCTTTGTGATTGGGGTAGTACTTCTCAGCATCCTTTAAAACCTCTTCAGATATTATCTTGCTAACATAGCCCGTTGCACCAACCGGTAACGGTATCAGTCCTTTCTCAACAGCAATATCAAATTCCTTTTTTACACCATCCGCATCAATTAATTTGCTGTCTTTATATTTATTACCAAAAATGAAAATTGCGATTCCTGCAAGTGAAATCATTTTCTGCCTGTATTCGGCCCATAATTCAAATAGTTCTTTAGATCCTGTTTTAAACTGTGGGAAAGGCCGCATGATTAATTGGTCTTCTGAATGTTTATCAGGTCGTTCATAAATCATTTCCAGTGCACCATTTATAACTGCACTGCCAACGCCCCAGCCAAAACCATTTACAATGGTGAACCCAGAACCAACTATTTTCTTACTTAACTGGTGAATAAAACTTTGTGCTTTATTTCTGTCCCAGGTTCCATACTCCTCTGCACTGCCGGAAATAAAAACAGTTTTCTTACGATACCTACGTTCAATCTCTTTTAATATAGTGGTAATGTCTGTATAATCTTCAATCAGGAGGGCTTTAATCTTGTACCGCTTTAAATCATTAATCATTAACTCCTGTTTCCTTACTCCGTATTTATGCAGTTCTTCATCTTCTTTTGCTGCTTTTGTTTTTCGCTTTATGAAGCAGTAGTGCTGTCGGGTGTTTTCTCCAAACTGTATATTTAACCGGCTAAGAACATAATCAAGGTTGGGGTCGGTGAAACTAAAGCCAATAAACAAAAAAGTTTTTGATATCAGATCACCACTTAATGCAGTTACAAAAGGGCGGTGAGAAATATGGTATGATTCATACTGCTCCTTTGTTAATATGGCATCCGCAGGGTGTGCAACGTCTCCATGCATTTTATACACCACTACATCCCGCTTGGGTCTTGTAACGGCGAGTTGTTTTACATCATGTTTTACATCAACTATTTTATTGGAAACTTTTAACGAGTCTTCAATCAGTGTATCGTAATTAGTAGTCCAAAATGTTGTGATGGGCAGCCGTGCCAGTATGCGGTGATTTTCCGTCATTTCAGCTTCTTCTGTAAACTCTTCCAGTATTTTCCGGTTTATTTTGGCTTTTCCACGGTTCTCATTTACATGGTACTGCGCCAAGGAAATAAGGTCATGCTCTTTATCAACATTTAAACCAAGTTCGTCTGCAATCTCACGGAGCAAATCCGGCCAGCTTACAAAGCCAGCAGGGATTGACATGCCAGCACCGCTAAATATCGCAACGTTATTTTCTAAAAGGTCGTTAACAAAATCCTTTATAAATGCTTCCACTTCTTTTGAAAATGCCATAGTAGTATAATTTTCAGTTAGATTTTAAGCCAGTCTGACACTGACATTTCTTTTCCATCAGGATAGATTACTTTGTAATATTCATTGGTGTAATTGCTTTCTTCAATTCTTGGATATATCCTTAGATACTCCGCGCCGTTCCATGTGCCAGAGTTTTCAGAAAGTGGGAATAAGGCAATTCTGTCAATGTATTTCTGTGCATCGCCAAATCCCAGTTCCCAATTGCACCACTTTGACGCAATAGCGCTATTGGTAGCAAGCAGGATAAACTTATTGCACTCCTTTATTTTTTTCTTGATCTTGTCGGCTGTTTCAGCACTGGTAAATGGAGGCATTGAGGGGTCGAGCCAATCAATATATACTCTAACGCCGATGCTTCGCAGAAAAACTATGGCCTTTTTCACTTCTTCTTTATCATCATGACTGTGCGATAAAAATATAGTGGTTGTGGCCATATACCGCATTTCATTTTTTGCCTCGGTAATGCGGTCACTGAATGTTCTGTATCCCAGTTTTGTTTCGGTTAAAGCAGTGAGCCTTGCTTTCGTAATTATTCCCATTTCAGTTAGTGATTATTCTTCTTTATTTGCATGTTAGTTGGTTAATGTTTGGTGTCCTTACTTGAACTTGGGTCGTTGCCAGGAGCAACGGTATCACTATCTCTTATTTTTCCATCCAACCCATGAATTCGTACTTCGCCACCGCCAGAATTTGCAGCATAGCCTTTCGCTATTTTTTCTGCCCCTTTTTGCGTACTGGCAGAGCCGCTTGATTTTGCACCCCCTTCTTTCTGGATATTCCATTTTCCAGTGTCCTTACTTTTTGAAACGTGATAGTTTGACATAAAAATTATAAGGTTTAAAAGTTAACGTTCGAAATTGATGTGATGATCACACCCTGAATCTGAAAATCTCTTTCAAGAATTATCGGTTTATGTTTAGGGTTTGATGACCTTGGCACTAATGCCACCACATTTCCTTTATGCTGAAATTCTTTCACTGTCGCATCGTCATCAATCAATGCAACAACGTTTTGCCCATTTTCCGCTACGTTTTGTTGCCTTACAAGGACTAAATCTCCCGGTTGAATGCCAGCCTCGTTCATTGAATCACCAACAGCCCGGAGGAGAAAATATTTATATCCTTCTTTAACCAACGAAGTTGATATTGGAATGTACGCTTCCACATTTTCTTCTGCCAGCAAAGCACCACCACACGATATACTGCCAACCAGCGGAACAGCCACGGTTCTGGCGGTCTCATTGGTGGACAGGTCTTTTACCATTTTGTAGCTGCCGTCTGTTTTCCTTTCTAAAAATCCATTTACTTCAAGTTCTCCCATCAGCAGCATCGCCGATCTGGGGGATTTATAGCCCATTTCCTGCATTAACTCCCTTACAGAAGGCATCAGGCTGTATTTCATTATCCAGTTGCGGATGTGCTTTAAAGCCTCTTTTGCCTTCGCTGATAATCGCTCTTCACTCATAATACAAAGTGTATAATAGTGTATAAAATTAGAGCAAAAATTGAAATAATTATTAATTGAGAGCTGACTGTTAATAAATTGTGGATTTATGAAAAAACCAAAATATTGAAGAATCAGGCTTTCTCAGCCTTCAATCTCCTCACTTCCTCCCCAATTAGACTTTTAATATCCATCTTCACCTGGTAAAAATTATCCATCACCTGTTGCTGGGTCACGTTGGATACAACGGGGATGTTTTTGTAAGCGGCTACTTCAGCATTTAGCTTATCGGCATCATTGATTATCTCTACATGAAACATTTTAAGTTTTATTTTTTCGTGGGGATCATCGGCAACCATACCTACAAATTCACCAGAAGAGAGCGAAGCAATTTTACTGGCAGGTATAGCACTGTCCAATTGTTTGGAATGGCTTATCGATGTATCGGTACGGTTTATGGAAACACTCTGCCGGTCCTGCATAATTTTTCCGAAACGCTCCGATAAGAGTTTGGAAGTTTCACCCATCACCTGGCCACTAATGATGTTACCGGTAATGTTTACAATCACATCTGCCTGTTCTCTTCCATAATCCTTTTTCAACTGGCTAAAATCCTGCATGGCCAAAGTAGTGGCTACTTTGTTACTCCGGGCAGTAGCAATGAGACTATCAATGTTGTTGAAATAAATGGTTGGGAATTCATCAAACACCAAACTGCATTTATGCATTCCTTTCTTGTTTACCTGTCGAACCAATCTCGAGATGTATAGCGATAACACAGCTCCGTAGATCTGTTGCTTCTCCGGGTTGTTGCCAACACAAACAATCTTCGGATGCATCGGATTGTTAATGTCTAACGTAAAATCATTTCCACTCAATACCCAATATAGTTGTGGGGAAGCCAAACGAGCCATACCAATTTTTGCAGAAGCTACCTGTCCTTCTAATTGCTCCATCGCATCGTTCTGATAGGCTGTGATGAACGGATTTACCAGTACTTCAATTTCAGGTTGAGTATTTAGTACAGGAAACAGTTCATCATACTCTGCCTGCATCAACTCTATAACATGCGGCAGTGTACAATATTTTCCGTCATTGTATTTTCTCAAAAACCAAATGATAGCAGTAACAAAATTGATGGGTGATTCTACAAAGAAGTCACCTTGTTTATTGATCCATTCCCTGTTTAATCCTAACAAAATGGTTCTTGCACTTTCTGTAGCGTCAGTTATATCATTCATCGTGGATGGATCTAATGGATTACAGCGGTGCGATACTGAAAGGTTATCAAAGTTGATAACGTAGAATGATGGCTTAACAGCATAACGATGTTTATTATGTTGCAGCCAATTGTAAACAATCCTGCTCAGATCATCATACTTAAAATCATACACAAACATGGCAAAGCCTTTTTCAATATGCTGCTTGATGACATGCTGGATAACAAACCAACTTTTACCTGCACCCGGGCTGCCGATAACCAGTAACCCACGAAATGGATTGATGATGTTTATCCAACTCTTTCTTATCTGTCGCTTCAAATTATATTTAGCCGGAAGGTTGATGGAGTATTCGTTGTTGAGTAATCTTTCTTCCTGTGGAAATGTTTCATTGAGTGAGTTGAATACATCATCAGAAAGGTTGAGTTTGATTAAACGGCTCAACAAATTACCGCCCGCCAATATCAATAAGAAACCGATTCCTGTAACGGCAATATAAACGACCGCTACAATTTCAGCAGCTTCATTCAATCTAAAGAACCAACTGCTGCCAAAAAATAGTAGCAACCCAATTAGCAAATACGCAGCAATACTTCGCTTGATTATCTTCTCATCTTTTTTACCCTGTGCCCCGAGCAAAGAAATGATCAGCAAACCCACAGCAATCAGCTTTGAAACAAATATATCGTTGAACAAACCGGTTTGGCTGATATTTTTCATCAGCCTGTCTGTAATGGCACTGGTGATTTCCCAATGCTCAAAAGCCCGGTAACAGAAATAATAAAAATGCAGCAGCAAAATAAATATGCTGGCAAATCTTGTAAGGTCAATTATTTTCCGCAACCCCTGTTCGTTTTCTCCTGTAACTGACATGACACAGATTTTAGTATTATGAATTTGGATTCTTCCGCTTTTTCTTCCGTTTCTTTTTCAGCAATGCGTAAGGTGTATTTCCGAATTGTTCTTTTGCTGAAAGCAGCACATCAAGCAGGCTTTCTTTAGATGCTGAAACAATAACAGTCTTTTCTTTGTTTTTCGAAACCGCCATTTCCTTACCGACAGCCCTGGAAGAATGACTACTTTCTTTTTCATCCTGCCCGATTACATTTTTAATAGGATGATTAGAGAGTTTGTTTTGTATAGCCGCCACACTGTAACCCTTGCCCAAATCACTTCCGTTAAAAACACATTTATTCTGGTTGTCAACAAACGTAATTCCATACAACCGGCCTTCGATGTTTTGTCGCAGGACCGTATAGATGTTCTTTTGCTTCAGATGTTCCATCAATTCTTTCATAGTAGATGGAGCCTGGGCAATGCATTCATCAACTTTCACTTTTACAAAAGGTTTCAGATTTTCCTTTCCCGTTTCATTTGCTGCAAACTTTTTCTCCAGGTTATCTAAAGTCGGTTTACATCCAATTGAACTTGCTTTAATGGGAACACCCACTTTATTTCCCTCTGCATCCAGCACCCGGTAAATCAGTCCACGATTTTTGTAAATCCTTCCTTCTTCTTTTCCTCTGTCGGCAACCACATTGAACTGTTTTAGTGCAGCATTAAATTCAGGCAACGAACAAAACTTATAACTACTGAGAACTGCACCCACAAGATTTGAGATACTTCTTTTTGTTTCTGATTTTCCATAAATCACTTTTTGTGCATCCACAGGTTTAATGCCAGGGTTTCTTAATTGCTGCTGTCTTTCTGCTCTTACTAACCCATACTGTTTTTCAATTTCCTTTCTTGCTTTTTCCGACTGATTTCTTCCGATATTATGTGTACTAATCCTGCTACCGCCAGGCTTGATTGTAGTACTCACAATGTGGATATGCGGATGCCCTGCATCTTCATGCTTGTAAACAAGATAAGGCTGTTCACCAAAGCCAATCTTTTGCATGTAGTTGGATGCTATTTGCAGCAACTTGCTTTCGGCCAGTTTTTCGGATGGGTCAAAATTGAGGGATACATGCAGGGTTTTAGTGCTGGCTCTTTCATTCAAACTGTTAAGTCTTTCAAAACCCGCCAGCTTCTGATAAAAGTTCATCTCTTTTGCATCCTTTAAATAATTGGCTGCATGTAGACAAACAGCAATTCCTTTCTGCACTTTCTTTTCGTTGTAGTTCAGCGCCGCTTCAATACTTTTCGGTGTAGTTATTTTTGCAACCATTGCTCATAGAGTTGGTTCATCCGTAATTTGATTTCATCTACTTTGCTGATTAAGGCTTTTTGTAAACCATCATATTGCTTCACCCAAACCCTGAACTCCGGTATCTTATCAAGGATATGCAGTTTGTGTACTGCCTGGTTGAAATTGTTGCCTATGGCATTGAGTTCCTTTTTAAGCCCCAGCATGTCCAATAAGAAATCATCTGCACTTTCATTTCTGTTCTTCACAGTTACAGGTTTTTGCAGCGCTACTTTTCTCAGGTAACTGCTGGTATCTTTTTCGGTAGTTTGTTGTTGGAATTTTTCAAGTTGGTTGAACTCCGTTTCATTCATCCGTATTACCACCATTTTCCGCCTCACTTCTTTTTCACTTTTCTTCATGGTTTGTCGTTTTCTGTTTCAATACCCCGAAGCGACTCCGGAGTGAAGGGCAAGATGACCCAAACGTATAACGTTTGTACATCTTGCCATGTGCAAGACCGGGCACATTATGCCCTTAAAGAATTTAATTGTTGACAATATTTTAAACTCTTGCAAATTCACAGGAAAACAGATGTAAAATCTGTACCAGTATTGAAGTTTGCATGGCTATTATTTAGCCAGGAATAACAATTTTTAGAAGTTAGCCTTTTGCTTTTGAGTGGGGTTTATTTGAACTGAAATACCTGTGAAAATCAGGCATAGGTTCTTCCTTAAAACGCAGACCGCCGGAGTGGTAAATTTCATCAAAAATTGCCTGCTCATACACTGAAAACTGGCAAAGTGTATCGGACATTTGAGCATAGTCTTTAAACTTTTCCGGTTGCTTCAAATAATAACCGCAAACATCCAATTCATCTATTGCATACATGTGACCATGAAGCTGCCTTCTGCTGCGTAAAAAATCTAAAAATTTACCTTGCGGATTGCGCCTGTGATGCTTTAATGTGAGCAGAAAGATTTCAAGGTCATCAATATAAACACTCCAGGGATAATTATCAGTCTTATCTTTTTTCAACAGCAGGTTTAGATCTGTTTGCAAACTCCCGAATCTTTCTAATGTAACGACTATGGAAAACACAGAATGAAACCTGGCAGGATTTACTGTATAAAGAACCTTTCTTTTGTCGTCTTCAATATCAAATCGCTCCTGGCCTGCAAATAAATTCTCAACCCGTTTGCATTGATTATATCCGTATTGTACAGAATCTTCAAAATCATCTTTTAATCTTACAATAGCTCTCTGCATATCCCTGAAAGGTTCTCTTAACTTGGATGCTTTGGTTTCAACAATAATAGCCGTGCCTTTCGTCAGGACAAGCAAGTCCTGTTCATGGCCTTCAACAACAAAATAGTTTTCATATAAGAATGAAGAAGAGTCATTGAAAACAGACCTAAAAATCTCCGCAACTTTTCTTTCCAATTCTTTCTCCCGATGCTTACGAATTTTGTCCTTAAAACTTTCGTCTTTTGACAGGAAGTCATACATGCGCCTGTAAATGGCAATGGGGATTTGTTTCTGGCATATATGCAAGTATTTATTTTCAGATATTTCGAGAATCGGTGCCAGTTCGATTGGGTTATTTTCTGTGTAGTATCTGAAAGATTTTAATGAGGCGGGTTTACAAGAAAACAGATCCAGGAATTTATCAACTTTAACTTTATCAAGTGTATGGTATAAATCCTCTTTTGAAAACAACAGATAAGCATGAGTTTTAGCATGAAATGATAGCAACGCATCGCTGACTTCTTCTGGCAGTTGATCAATACCTTCAGAGAATGTTATTTGTTTGGAATGAAACTTTGCATGAAACTCATTGAACTCTTTGGTATGGGTAAACTTCATTACCTGTTCGAACCTGATTTTTGCCACTAATTCGGTGGCTTTATAAACTTCAATAAGGAAATCTATATCAAGGCCAAAAGCTTCACTTATTTTCTCTTCAAATGGCTGAAAAACTGTTCTTATTTTTTCTAAATCCTGTTCCACATAACTTAGTACACCATTATCAAAATGGTTTCTGAAGGCCATCTCATGAATAGCCGCATCTTCAGTATAATCCTCGAAATTCTGAACATGATAACAGCTACGAATTTCATTTACTAAATCAGCTAATTCGCTAATGGTCGCCGGACTAAAGTGAAACGGCTCATAACCTTTATTTTCTGTAAATGAATTAAGTGCAATAAGGTAGAAAAAGTCTTTAAGTTTGGACTCGAATTTATTTAGTTCTATATCTATAAAATCTTTTGGCCGACGTTTAATCAAATAAGCAAAAAAACCAGCAAAGCTTTCAGGCTCAAACGTACTTACTTTACGAATCAGTTTATCAATCGCATATTCCAACTTTTCATTTTTAGCCATTCTTTTAAACCCCAACCGAGAGTGATTTAAGTTGTTCTGAAATATAATAATTGGTTATGCGTTCCTGCTCTAATCTCGTGCTATTGGCTTGCAAAAATTCATATAGTTTCAATTCATTGGTATCTAATTTTTCTAATTGCAGTTTTCTGTATGGAGAAGTAACTGAAAACTGACTGAACTGATTGTAGGTTTTCTCATCCATTAAAAAACTTTTTGCTTCGGGGTAATATTGCCGGATTATATTCAGCATTTCAAACCCAGCCGCATCAAGGTCAAACCAGCAAAATAATTCTGCTTTTGCAAGCCAGGGAATGTGTTTGCTTATCCTGCTTTTAAACCCTTCTCCAAATATTGCTACGGCATTTTTTACTTTGGGAAATGAAAGAAAACATGCCCTGTTTTCAATTATAAAAACTCTTTCAGGCTTCCAATTCAGCAATGCGGAATCTTCTAATGTCAATGCTAACTCATCATATCCAATTATTGGTTTCAAACTTTCATCCAATATTCTTATCTGGGCATAGATATTAGGCTTCTTGATATAGTATCGGCTGGAAAAATCAATTTCAGTTTTGTTTATCCAATTAGCAGGTAACATTACATCCAGCATTTTTTTTAATGCTGTGGTATTATCCTCAACAAATTTAGAATGAACTTCAATTGGCAACTCTCTTAAATATAGATTATGAGGTGGTTTATTATTACAGAAATATGTACAGACTTTTATTAAATCATCTATTTTATCCGCTTGGTTAAGTAGGAAAATAACGTTTTCTTTCGCCCAGGCTGATAAGCTTATAAATGATTCGGTTATGTTATCAAAAGCATTATTTATTGCTTCATAGTCTTTTGTTCGCTTTGTATAAAAAAGGTAATCATCGAGGCTTTCAAAAAAGATTTTTGATGGTATTTTTTGCTTTGTGCCGTCAACTGCTTTTTCTTTCCACTCAATAGTGTAACCTTTCCCTTTTACTTGCTTTGATTGCTGATAAAGCGGAACGATTGCAGCCTTGAGTTCGCTGAAATTTGTACCTGACAACTTCTTATTGGAAGGGATTACCAGGGGAAAAATATCCTGCTCTTTCAAAACTGCTGTGATAACCTTATTAAACAGCTTATCCGATTTCTCAAAAAGTTCATTTCGTGTTATCATTCTTTTGTTTCGGCTAACTGTTTAAAACTTTCCTTCTTCTCGTAGTACTGTTCCATTGTAAGGTTATACAGAACGGAGCTTTTCTTGTTTTTTATTTCCACAAAATGAACCGCATTAATGTAGGGCTCCGCAATATTAATTTTGTCCAGCGGGGTAACTACCAATATCTGAAGGTTTAGCTGTGCGCAAAACTCCATCAGGAACCGGCTCTTTTCAGGATCTAACTTACTGAAAGCCTCATCAACTGTGATAAAGCGGAGACTTTTATGCTGTTTACCTGGCTGAAATATTCCAAACTGGTGAGCAATAGCAGCACCTAAAATAGCGTATGTAAACTGTGCTTTTTGCCCACCGGAATAGCTGGCAGTATTGTCATGATATTGGCCTGCTTTATTCTCCACATCCGAATATTCTCTGGCACTGAATACAAGCCAATTTCTTACATCTGTTACCTTTCTTCGCCAGGTTTCTTCTTTCTGTAATTCAGTAATTAACTCCTTGATATTATTAAAAACCTCCTGCCGGTAACTCTCATTCTTCTGAACTGCAAAATCCAGGGTATTGGGTATGGCAGCATTTAACTGACCTCTGAAAATATTTATTTCATTTTCACCCCTTAGCTGGCGACATTCTAATTGAAGATAAGTATCAGGATTGCGGTTGAAGGTTATCTTCTTTAACGGCACATTCAATTCCTCAATCATGTCCTCAATTTTACTTAACTCATTGTTAAGCCAAGCCCTGTAACTGGTAAGTGCATCAAGCATACTCTTATCCATATAATCCCGGAACCTTCGCTTATGCTCAACGAGCCGCTGTGTTTGTATTGTTTTATACAAATCTTCCAGGTCACCAAGTCCTGTGAGGTCGGGTTTAATGTTAATTACATCTCCGCTCCAGTTAGCAAACTCATTGGTAATCTTTTCTCCCGGATTTATAAAGGTTGCAATTAATGTAGTGGTATCAAGTTCAAGTTTATTAACGGCATTACCTGCTGTCTTTTGCTTTGTCTTTAATTTAATTGCAGATTGCATCATCATACTATCAAACTGCGTTAATGTTTGAATGCCCGATGAAGCAATTTCTTCCTCTTTTAAAAATTCAATAATTGCCTGTTCACCTGCTTCCTGTAATTCTTCAAATTTCAGGTTCAGCTTACGCAGGTTCTTGCTGTTATATTCGCCGTCAAGTTTACTAATCCTTGTAATTAAAGCATCTCTTTTCTCGTTCTCAGACTGTAATTGTTTTCCTACTTCTTTGATCTGATTTTCTATTAACCCATAAGCATCTGTTGATTTTTTTAAATCCTGTACCTGCTTATTCAATGAGTTAATCTTTTCTGCATGTTGCACCCAGTTTATGTCATCATAATTTTTTATCTGTACGAGGGTAGAAATAGTTTGCACCTTTAGCTGCAAAGCTGTAATAAGCGGTGTTAGTTCTTTGATCTCACCGGAAAGTGCAGCATGTAATTTTTCTTCATTATACTTCTGCTGCTGCAAGTATTGAATGGTCGCTTTGTTATCCCATCCCAGCCTGTATTTTGACTTATTCCATCTTCCCGGCCGGTCGTCCTTTTCATGCCGGTTTACATTCCGCATTAAGCCATTTGATGTAACGGCCTTTGGTGAACCATAAAATACTTCCAGATCATCGGTACAATAATAATTAAACCTGTCAAGCAGAGTGGTTTCAAGCCACTTCGAGTATTCTGATTCTTTTAGTTCAAGTTTATTTACCAAAGCATCGGTCTCAGTTGGCCAACGTACAATACTATTGGATGTTCTTCGGTCAATTTTATGATATACCAGCTTTGTCCGCATATCATTGTTATAAATAAACTGGTTAGCTGCTTTGCTGAATTTTTCCGGAACCAACAGCTGCATCGAAAAGTTATGCAGCAATTTTTCTATTGAATCTTCCCAAAGATTTTCAGTTGCTTTCACTTTGATTAATTCACCTACAAACGGAATTTCATCTTCTGTTGTTTCCAGTATATCAACCAATCTTTTTCTTGCATTAATCAGGTCATCCGGGATACGGTTTTTTCTTGCTAAAAGCGAAGTAATTTGTTGCTGCAGATTCTCGATTTTGTTACCTACGCTTTCTTGCTCAATTTTTAGTCTCAATTTATTTTCAGCAAGCTTTTCTGATTCCGCAGGAACAGAGGTATTTAATTCAAGTATTTTATTGTAATTATTTCTGAATACAGCTACATCAATTTCAGTATCCAGCTTTAGCTGCTCGCAAAATTTTACATACCGGGTGTTTTCAGCACTTTTACGATTTCTTTTTTCCGTTTCTCCTTCTATATCTTTATTCAGGAGTGAAATCTGGCTGTCAATATTCAATGCAGCTCGTTGCATAACAAGCTGTTCCTTTTCTTTATCAAGTCTATCTACGGAAGCAGAAATTAACTCTTTATCCCTGTTGGCAATTTCAATATCCAGTTCAAGTCTCTCAACATCTTTCTCAAGCAATCCATACTCAATTTTACCAAGATAAAAAGGCATCTGTTCTTCTATAAAATCCAGCTGTTCTTTTTTTTGCCGCAATTCATCCAACCTGTGTTTGTTTTGAATTACCGGCTCCAGCAATTCAAGTTGCTTTTCATCTTTTTGTATGGCCTTGTGGCTGATCAACAAATCGCTGTAGTGATTATAGAGGCTTTTGAATTGTTCCTCAGCATCTGATTCCTCCAGCATTTCCTGCCGGATAAAATTGGTTAAATCGCCTAATACTTTAATTCCAACCGTCTGGCTGAAAAGTGAGAGGGCTTTATCTCTCAAACCAAAGAGTTCGCTGAACCTGGCCGCATATTCTTTAAAGCTATTATAAACTTCAGTTTTGGCATATTGCTTTACCAGTTTCTTCTTCCAGTCGCCTTTAAAATCAAAATGGTCTTTGCCAAAATGATCAGTAATATTCAGCGGGTAGGGAGAAACTATAAATATCTTCTGAAGCCCGCCATTACTAAACCATCTGACCTGTACCAATGTAATTGTATGCTGTGTCCCGGAATTTTGAAAACAGGCGAGTAAAACTGAGTAAGGATTATCTGTCTTGTTGCGCAACTGTTCGGTCTTCGATTTTTCCTCAGCTTCCGAAAATGTTTTACCGTGATAACCCCAGAAATAGGAATTCTCATCCCGTTCCTTTTTCGATTCAGCTCCAGAAGATTGATTATAAAATCTTTTATTGGTAGGAACAAGTATAGTTAGTAACGCATCAATCAGCGTTGTTTTACCACTGCCGTTTGCGCCGGTTAGCAGGGAAGTGCGACCATCCGGCTGCAGTTTATATACTTTCCCGTTAAATGTACCCCAGTTAAACACCTCAAGGTGTCTTAATCGGTATCCATTATCTGAATTATTATTGCTGAACAGTGTTGACATAGTTGCTTAACTTATTCTTTATTTCTTCAAGTTTATCATTGCTGATAAATGCCTTGATAATCCTTTTTATTTCGTACTGGTTGTTATCCTTATTGACAGTATCTTCACGATTCAGCTTTAGTATGCCAATATTTATTAAACTGGTTATTGGTTTTGATAAATCTTTCCAAAGCTTACTCTTATTGGTTTGCTCTTTATAAAACAATTCAATCCGTTCTTTGATTTCTTTTTGGGTGAGATAGAATTTTGTTCCTTCACTTTTTACATCAAACTCTTCAAGTCCTTCCCTGAGCATTACAGCCAGCAATGTAGCTTCATAATTCAGGGATTGTTTTTTCATAAGGCGTGGTAGCGGATTATCATCATTTTCATCAGTTTCGGGCTGCATAACCCTTGCAAAGCCATCGTGTTCAGTAATGATTAGTTCCATACCTATTTTACCAAAATATTCCTGTATGGCAGATTGCCAGCCCAGTAGTTCCCGCCAGATGTTTTTATCATCTGCATACACGGGTCCCTGCAATAGTTTAATAATGACTGCGGCAAATGGAGCCCTTGCGATTTTTATTTCCATATTACTTTGTTGTTGGCCTTGTATAAATTACCATTGGCACATTTACTTTTCTTTCGCCAATTAAAATTGGTTCTTTTGCTTCTTCTATTATAATGTGATGTGTACTTGAAGTGGCTATCGAAAAATAGCCAACAATTTCACTCAGGCCATTTTCAATTCCATACTCATCGATTATTTCTTTTAACGTAACCTGGGTTTTTTCTTCGAGCATTGCATCAATTCTTTGCAATAATTTCTTTCTGTCAATTGTAAACTGATCGAACAGTATTTTAAAATCCGCATCTTCTTCATCTGCGCTACCATCTGGAAATGATATACCGGCAATATCGTCTTTCTCTTCACCAGGTTCCCATCTGTCAAAAAGATTAATGTATGGATCATCTTCAATAACTATAAAATCATCCTCCTTAATTTTTGTTTCGATAAGGGAATACGCCATCTGTCGTATATCACCAATCAATTCCATAGCCCTTCTTCTTTCCAAAAGATTTTTTTCAGAAAGTACCCGGCTTATTTTTTCACTTAGCTTCCGGTTAGAATCAATCACTTTTCGGCCAGACACATGCAGGAAACGTTTCAGGTGTTTTAAAAATCTATCATTATTATAATCAATATTGTGTTCATTTAAAAGTTGGTAAAGCCTTTCTGTAAGTTGTGTAAATTCCTGTTGCCTTCTTTCATCCATCAAAAACTCCCAAAATGCTTTAAAGCTTTTTCCTTGCGGTTTCTGGTCAATATCATCGAGAGCATCAAGGGCAAACACTAACAGTGTTCCTTTAGCTACATCCTTTTCCGTGTATTTCCGTTGAATATCTTTTCGTATTTGCTCAAAGTTTTGTTCTACTTCGCTAAAGTCGGCAAGCAGTTCCCTTGCCATTTTATTTAAATCGTAAAACTGTTCCTTTATTTCCGTTTCGTCAAATACCGATGGCTTCTTTCCTGATTTCAACAGGTTTATTTCATCTTCAATGGCCCATTTTTTCTTTTGAAGTTCTTCTATTCTTGCTTCTGTATCTTCATTGGTTTGTTCAATCATTTTCTGAAGCTTGAAAAAAATATCCTTGAACCGGCTGTTGGTTCCAACATGCTCTCTGCGTTCGAGATCAGAAAGCCATTTCAAAGCCTTGATGGTATCAGGCGTTAACTCATGCAGATCTTCTCCTTCGTCATTGGGGTATTTTCTTAAAAAACCACTGTTGCTCCATTTATCGATATACTGAGCGGCTCTTACCGAAAAATCATCAAATAGTGTCCCTGCCTCCAGTTCTTCATCTCTTTCTTCATACGACAGTTCTTCCATGTAGCCTTCCAGTTTACTTCGCAATTCGCTATTGGTAATAGTAGTTATGTTAGCATCAGAAAATACTTTTTGAAAAAAAGAAATAATAAACGCAGCATTTTTTGCCCGTAAAAGCAGTAAAGGTTTAGCAGTTTTAAACTGTAGAAGGATTTCCTCAAAGGTCATTCCTCAAAATAGCAAATTTTGATTAAAAGAATGAAATAGAATGGTTTAAAGGGGCTATATAAGCCCCTCATCAGCAAAGGAATAATAGCCTTCACTGGATATGATTATGTGGTCCAGAACCTTAATATCGTGGTAGCTGGCCGCTTCTTTTATTTTAATAGTCAATTCCTCGTCGGCACGGCTGGGTTTTAAGTTGCCGCTGGGATGGTTATGCGATAATACAATTGATACAGAAAGTGACTTAATAGCGGCGGCTAAGATCAATCGTGGATCGGCCACTGTGCCCGTAATGCCGCCGGATGAAGCATCGTAAACGCCGGTAACCCTGTTAGCCCTGTTCAGAAATATTACTTTAAACTCTTCCAGCATGTCAATTTTATTTTCATCCCAAACCAGCCTGAGTATATTATAAATATCCTTTGAAGAACTTATTTTGGGTCTTTCTGAACCTTTTACTTTTGTTTTGTAAACCAGTTCCACTTCTGCTACTCTTGTCCATTCCGGAAATTGCATTGCTAACTGTTCCATAACATTTCATTTAATGATTTAAAAATTAATTATGGAACCGCATCCGCCTTTTGGCGACCAAGGCAATGAAGCAACGGAATAAATAGTATCTGTGTAATGCAGGAATAGTTTTCTTTATGCCGGAATTTCATTGCCGCCACGGAGACAAACGGCGAACTTTGTGGGGGAATTAATGAAGAGGGATATTTCTCAAAAAGATTGAAAGCTGTACTAAGTCACGGCTATTTACTGAAAAATTTCAGTCAAAAAAAGCAACACTGAAATATGAATAATATTTTCTACAAATTATAAGTTGTCAAGGAAACTTATTTTATTGCTATTGAGGATTTTGTATCGCAGTACAGTTTTGTATTTCCTGTTACTGTATGTTGTTTATGTTTATTTGTTATCCAATTCCATATTTTCAATGAACCATCTGTTCTGCATATCATCCGGTAACGAATTATAAAAGCTGATACCAGCGTCAACATACCAATGAAAATGATCGAAGCATTTATGCTTATTAAGTCTGCAATTATCCCTGTAAGTATTGCACCAATGGCATAACCTAAGTCTCTCCACAAACGAAAGATGCCGATACTCTTTGCCCTGTCCTGTGGATTTGTATTTTCAGCTACTGTTGCAAGAAATGTTGGATACACCATTGCTGTGCCCCAGCCCAAAACAGAAGATAGAATAGCAAAATGTAACATCGTATTTGCCCAAACCAAAACAATCAATGCAATGGCCTGTAAAAACATTCCTATGTATAACATGTCTTTTTTGCAAAACTTATCTGCCATTCTCCCGGTAAATAATTGACCAATGCCCCAAACGGCTGGATATATTGCGGTAACAATTCCTACTTCAGCAATAGTAAAACCTTTAGTTGCAAGTAAGATCGGGAAAATGCCCCATGCCATACCATCATTCAGGTTATTGATTAAACCCGCCTGTGTTACTGAACCTAAGTTTTTATCTTTCCATGTTGTATCCCAAAATATATTCTTTAACCTTGGAATGGTATTGCTGATTGTCTCTTTTGCCACATGATGTTTTGTGTCTTTTATAAAAAAGATGCTTCCAGCTAATCCCAAAAAAATCAATCCAATGCCTAAGTAAAAAGGATAAGGTCGGATGCCGTATTCACTGGCAATCCATCCTGTGAGAAATGCAATCAAAGCCACAGCAATGTATCCTGCAAATTCATTTAACCCCATTGCAAAACCTCTTTGCTTTTCTCCAACAAGGTCAATCTTCATTACTACCGTACTCGACCATGTTAAACCCTGGTTGATTCCTAACAGTACATTTGCTGCTATTATCCAGCTCCATGAAGGAGCAAACATCAACATAAATGGAACAGGAATACCGATTATCCAACCTGCCACCAGCAATTTTTTTCTTCCGAATTTATTTGCCAATGCGCCTGTGTAGTAATTGGTTATTGCCTTTACAACACCAAATACAATAATGAAAGAAAGTACGGCTGTTTTGGCTGCAATATGAAATTCAATATCTGCTATACGTGGTAAAATGCTTCTCTCCAAACCAACCATACCACCTACAAAGCCATTGATGATAACCAATAACGTAAACTGTTTCCGGTTTTCCTTTAATCCTAATTGTACTCCCATATTTTCTTGCATTATGAAATGGCACACCTGTTTGCCCCTGCTTCCAGATCAACCGGGTTTATATCACTGAAATCGCCTTTGATATTCTTTTCAACAATAGATAAGTAATTTGCTGGTGTTGGTGGAATACGTTGCAGAATTGTATCAATAAACTCTTCCTCCTTTAACTGAAGCATTGCAACATTTTTTTTGATGGTTGCAATTGTGGTTTGAACGGGAGCATGATCAAACTCTACAGGCTGGCTTGTATGTGCCGGTAATACAATTATGTTTTCATCCAATGCCAATAGTTTTTGCAATGATTGATAAAGCGTTTTAGATTTCTGTATTGCTTCATCATTGTTTGCTTTCAAATCAGGTCTGCCAACTCCGTTTGTAAAAACTGTATCACCTGTAAGCAATACTTTATCATCAACCAGGTAGCTTGTGCTTTCTAACGTATGACCGGGAGTTTGAATGGCTTTAATATTGATATTGCCGATTTGAAAAACAGTATTGTCAGTTACCGGAACAAAATCAAAGTTTACTTTGTTGGGTGCAGGAAGATGTAATGTTGCCTTGTTGTTTTCTGCCAATTGCTTTGACCTTGAAAGATGGTCGGCATGAATATGCGTTTCTATTACATGCTTCAGAGAAAGTTTTTCTTTTGCTAAAAAATACTGGTAAGCTTCGACCGGGAGTGAAGCATCAACTATTATTGCTTCATTATTTGATGCTATTAAATAGGAAAGACAACCTTTGCCTGTTCTCCTGAATTGTATTATTTCAAAATCAGGAAATGAAAGTTTTGCAGTGTTCCATGACAGGCTCCAACTTTTCATACCTCCTTGCAAAGAGTAGGCTTCAAAACCCTGTTCGTTTAGTTGTTCTGCGGCTATCAGGCTCGTTTTGCCTCCGGCACAAATTGTTACTATTGGAATTGTTTTGTCAAGATGCAGACCCTTCAAAGCATCTGGATTGTTTGCTTTTAGTTTATCATAAGCATTATAGTAAACGCTGCCGGGAATGAACCATTCCGTTCTTTCCTGCAAGGGTCTTATATCAAGTATTGAAACTTCTTTACCTGTCTCTAACCAGGTTCTGAGTGTATTGGTGCTTATTTCTTTTACGCCTGCCATTTGTGAAATTTTACTTTACAAAGGTGGCAGCATAAAATGGCTATTCTTTTATCATAAGATAAATAATTACCGATGCCCCCTGATACGGCTCAGGCTCACCTGTGTAATTCCCAGGTATGAAGCGACATACTTTAGGGGGACTCTCATTAATACATTCGGGGCTTCATTGAGCAAGGCATTATATCTCTCTTCTGCTGAATGGAACTGCATCCCTTCAATACGGTTTACAGTCTCCACGTAAGCAGCTTCAAATATTTTACGAAACAGTCTTTCAATTTCAGGGTAGGTGTCATACAGTTTGAAAAGTAGAGGGGAGTTGATTGCAATAATCTCTGCGTCTTCCAGTATCTGTATTGCTTTGCGGCTTGGTTTTCCGGTAAACAAACTTTCCACTCTTGCAATAATACTGTTCTCAAAAAAGAAGCGTTCAGTAATATCAATACCATCTTTAAAATAATAGATACGGGCTACTCCCTTTTTGATAAAGTATATTGTTTTGCAGGTGTGCCCGATGGGCTGCAGGTCTTTATTTTTCTTAATGGTTACAACGTTGCTTATTTCTTCAATGGCCTTTTCGGCTTCTTTTGAAAGCGGATTGAACGTTTTGAAGTAGTGAAAGAGTTGCTTCATCTTTTAAAATGTGAGTACACAATGGATATTCGTGTTTCGGATATTATTTTGGCTGAAATTTAGGGATCAATTCTTTCCACGGTTTTATTTCATCAGTTCCTCTTACAAGCAATGTATCGCCTTCTGAAATGGTTCCAAATATTTCTGTCTTATTACCAACAGCAATTCCATTACGAACATCCACCCATTCTGTTTTCCCATCTTTCAACCGGATAACAAACCTTTTTTCCTGATTGGTTACTACTGATGTGGACGGAACCAAAAAAGATGGCGCAGACCTTGCAAACTTAATACTTGCATTGGCAAACATACCTGATTTTAACTGGTTGCCTTTATTAGCATAAAGAAACTCCCATGTCTCTGTACGATTGATGAGATTTAATGCACCAGCCTTACGGGATAGCTTTGCCTCAAACGGAACTCCGGGATAAGCATCAACGGTAAACTGAACAGTTGAAGCATCAGGATTTGCAGAAGTATATGCTTCGGGGACGGGCAAGCGTAAACGCAACATGTTATTATTTTCAACGACAAGCATTGGCTTTGTATTACCCGTTCCTACCAATGTGCCGGGATCAATATTTCGTTGTGTGATCACACCGCTAAACGGGGCCCGTATAATAAGATAATCTTTTAATTGAGCATAAGCATTGAGTTTGGATTTTGCAGCTTCTATATTTGAACTGTCTGCCATCATCTGGCTTTTAATTCTTTCCAGTTCACCCGCTGCAACCGTTCCTTCTACTTTTGCTGCATTGGTAATTCGTTTGTAAGCATCCAGGCTGCCAGCATACTTAGATCTTGCTGTTTGTACATCCGAGTTTACCTGGGCATAATTCGCAATCATTTCCGGTGCATCCAAAACAGCAATTACTTGTCCTTTTTGCACTGCATCGCCAATATCAACTTTAATGCTGCTTACATGTCCGGAAACTTTGGCAAATATTTCTGCTCTTTCCATTGGCAGTAATTCACCCGGAAAAGAAATTTCTTTATTGAAAGATTCCTTTTGTAAAATGAATACTGCAACCGAATCTTTTTTAGCTGATGATGGTTGTTCTTTACCTGTGTTGCTTTTGCAGCCAGTTGTTAATACCGCTTTTGTAATAATTATAACCAATATGCCTGCTATATGTTTCATGCTGTTCCTGATTTAATATTTAAGAAGTTTATTCATTATTTGGTTCATAGTTGATACTGTTCTCATCTTCGGGGTCAAGTGATGGGTTTTTATAAGGTTTCTTTCCCATTACCTGTGCATATACCATTGGTAAGAATATCAGTGTACTTAGGGTTGAAAATATCAAGCCGCCAATTACTGCTATACCTAACGGCGCTGTCTGGTCTCCGCCTTCACCCAACCCTAAAGACATAGGTATCATTCCTGCAATCATTGCAAGACTTGTCATTAAGATGGGACGCAAACGGTTAAACGTACCGATGATGGCATAGCCGGATGAATGGTCATGCCTGCGGTGAAACTCTGCATTGGTAATAAACAAAATGGCATTGGCTACTGCAACACCTACCGCCATGATGGTTCCCATATAGGATTGTATATTCAGTGTTTTCCCGGTTATCAATAACAGCAATACTGAACCTGCTACCACCGCCGGAATGATGGAAAGAATGGCAAATGATAATTTGAACGATTGAAAGTTTACAGCCAGCATCAATAGTATTACAATGATTGCAATCAGTAAGCCTGATTGTAACTCACTCATGGTTTGGTTCAATAATTCTGCCTGACCTCTCACCATGATTTTAACCCCTTGCGGAAGCTGACCCAATGATGCAATGGTTTTGTTTACCTCTTTAAGAGCTGTTCCTAAATCTTTATTACAAATGTTCGCAGTAACGGTAATATATCGCTGCTGATTAATACGGTCATATTCACCCGGAGAAGTAATTTTTTGTGTTGTCGCAACGTCTCTTAAATAAACAGGATTACCAGCATTCCCCGAAACAGGCACTAATTCCAACTGGTCCCTACTGTTCATCCGGTATTGGGGATATTCAACCTGTATCTGGTAAGCTGTACCTGAAGCTCTGTCTAGCCAATAATTGGGCTGTGTAAAACGGCTTGATGAAGTGGCAGCTACAGTTGATTTACTGATTTGGTCAACAGTTAATCCCAACTGTCCTGCCTTAACTCTGTCAATATTTATTTTGATGCCGGGATAATCAAGAGGTGTTGCAATCTGAACATCTCTTAAATAGCTTATGCTTTTTAATTTGTTATTTAATTCATCCGCCACTTTTCTTGATTGTGAAAGGTCTTTACCTAATACTGCAATTTCTATTGGATTATTGGAACCTAAGTTTAACACCTGCTCTACCAAATCACCCGGCTCAAAGGATATAGAAGCACCCGGTAATGATTTGCTGACTGCATTTCTAATTTGCTCTTTAAAGTTTTCAATACCTATACCTGCATCTTTATTAAGATTGAATTTAATTACTGATTCCTGCGGGCCGCTTGTCCATAAATAAACATTATTGATCGGATAACTGGAAGGTTGAGCACCTACAAATGCAGAACTGATTTCTATGTTTCCTTTTGTAATGCTATCAGCAACATGCAATAATTTTTGAGTGGCTTCTTCCGTACGTTCCAGTCTTGTACCAACAGGCATCCGCAATCTTACCTGTGCCTGGCCTGCATCTACTTTCGGAAATATTTCTGTTCCGATAATGGAAAATAAAAAAGCAACTAATCCAATAGAGCAAAGAACATAGGCTAATGATTTCCACCTGCCCCTTTTGATAAATTTTTCGAGCCAATGAATATAGCGATGTCTGAATTTTTCAAACCTGCTTTCTTTGTTATGTGCATGATGTTGTTGCGGTTGATTTTTCAACAGCCAATTGGCCGCTACCGGCACAAATGTAAGAGCAAGAAAAAAAGATGCTATCAAAGCAAAACCTACAGACAAGGATAATGGCATGAACATACCTTTTGGAACACCTGACATAAACAACGCAGGTGTAAACACTGCCAGTATGCTGACTAAGATTAGCAGCAATGGCCCTGCTACTTCCCGGCAGCCATATAATATTGCTGTGGATTTCGGCTGCCCTCTTTCCAGGTGCTGATGTATATTTTCAATAGTTACCGTTGCCATATCTACCAAAATACCCACCGACAATGCCAGTCCACCCAAGGTCATGATATTAATAGTTTGACCAAACAGGTATAGCATGGTGATGCCTGTAAGTAAAGCAAGCGGAATGGTAAGCACTACGATTAAGGCACTTCTTCTGTTTCCTAAAAAAAGTAAAACCATTAGGCCGGTTAATATTGCACCTAATCCGCCTTCAAACGAAAGACTTTTTACAGAATTGATCACATAGCCTGACTGATCAAACTCATAAGACACTTTAATATCATCAGGAACGGCAGCCTGCATATCCGGTAAAGCTGCTTTTACTCTCTGCACTACATCCCATGTAGAAGCATCTGAACGTTTGGTTACAGGAATATAAACGGAACGTTTACCATTTACCAACGCATAGCTGGTCGTTACATCTGCGCCAATATCTACACTGGCTATATCACGAATATAAACGGCAGGCCCTGCACCGGTTTTTAATGGTACACTTTCTAATTCTTTTACATTCTCTACCACTGCATTTTGAGAAGTGATTAAAGTTTCATCGCCAACTCTTACATTACCTGCCGGGGTAATGTTGTTAGCTTTCACCAATGCCTGTACTATTTCGTCCGGTGTAAGATTGTAATCTCTTACTTTATCGGGATCTACTTTTACGATAACTGTTTTCTGGTTGCCTCCAAATGGTGGCGGTGCAGATACACCGGGCAATGTGGCAAACATTGGTCTTACTTTAAAAAGAGCAAGGTCTTGTATCTCACCCAGTGAACGGGTTTCAGAAGTAAATACCAATTGCCCTACGGGTACACTACCTGCATCAAAACGGGTAATAAAAGGCGGCACTGTTCCGGGAGGCATAAATGCCCTTGAACGATTTACATATCCAACTACTTCAGCCATTGCCTGGCTCATATCTGTTCCTTCCTGAAATTGTATTTTAATAATGGCCGCCCCTTGTATTGATTTTGATTCTACATACTTAACACCTGTTACATATAAAAAGTGATACTCGTAATAAGATGTAATAAAACCTTCCATTTGCTCAGGTGAAAGACCGCCATAAGGTTGAGCAACATAAACGGTTGGCAAGCCCAACTGCGGAAAAATATCTATCCTCATTTTTTTGATAGCCATGTAAGAAAAAAACAGAATAGCAATAACAGATACTACTATGGTAACAGGTTTCCGTAATGCTCCTTTTAATAAATTCATAATTATTTTTAATTAACCTGATTGATGAATAAGTTCAGATCTCCGTTCACTGCTGCTTTAAACAGGAAGGCTTTCCATACACCCATATATGCCAGCTTGTAGTCTGTTTCTGCTTTTATCAAAGCATATTGGGCCTGCATAAAATCTGAAATATTAGCAAGACCTGACTGGTATCGTGATTGCATTGCCTTATAAGAAAATTGTGCTGATTCTAAAAATAAAGGGCTTTCCTTAATAACAGCAAATGCATTGCTGAGGGAAGTGTCTGCTAATTCATTTTGCTTTTTCAGTTGCAATTGCACTTCATTAAGTTTTTCCTGGCTGGACTGAATCAATAAATCCTGTTGTTTTAGTTGTGGTCGAATTTTTACAGATTGCAAGAGTGGTACACTTATCTGAAGGCCTATACCATAATTAAATCGTTGAAAACCTAAACCATCTGTAGCTTTTACAGTTCCATTGGATGAAATGCCGGAACCTCTTGCATAAAGTGTGCTCCATACCCCCAATGCAGGCATAGTAGTTTTTGAAAGCACTTTCTTACGGGCCAGGCTGCTTGCAATAGTGGCATTGTATAAATTAATCAATGGATGTTTAACTGAATCTGCTGATAAAGTATTTACAGGAAGTTTGACGAAAAATAGTGTGTCAGTAAAGGTTAAATTATTGTCGGATGCAAGCAACTGAGATAAATAGATCCGTGTTTGTTCCTTGTATTTCTGACTGTTTAGCAAATCAACTTTCGCTTTTGAAACTTCAGCTTTGAATAATGCCGTATCTACTCCCGGTCGTATGCCGCTTACAACAAGAGATTGTACAGCTTGCAAATTAGCCCCGGTTCTTTGTAAATTGTTCTGATATACTTCCACCAATTCAGTGGCAGTTAATACATCAAGGTATGCGTTGATAACTTTTATTTTGTGCTGGAATATTTCATTCTGTGCATCAGCATTGGCAACCTGCAAACCAGCTTTGGCAAAATCAACCTGTGCATTCCTTTGTCCAAATGTAATAGGTTGCCAGTTAAGTAAAAGGCTTGTTGCACTGCCAAATGTTCCATTCATATTATTGGTTGATGAGGGAGGGCCGCTGATAGGCACAAGGAATTGGGGATAAGCCATTCCCGTAATGTTATTATATGTGGCATAATTCATTTGATAGGAAGCATCCAAAGATGGAATCAATGTGTTATGAATTACATCCACACTTTTTTGTGCAGCCTGTACATCGAGCATTTTTGATTTCATCAAGGGATAGTTTTTTTCTGCTAATTGAAGCAATTGATTCAAAGTATTCGGTTGCTGTGCAGGAGCATTTAAGCCAATCAGCGTAATCATGCTGTAAATGATCATGCCTGCTATTCGGTGTAACTTCATTTGTATAGTTGGGTTTTTATTTTCTTTCATATAAGCCCTGCACCTAATGCCAGTGAAATAATTATCAGCATTATGGCTACGAGTACCTGCATAAATTTCAAGGTAATTTTTTTCAGCAGTTTATTACCAATATATGAACCTGCTATTCCTGCAAGTGTGGCGCTGATCACTAATGTCAGGTTCTCATGTAACCCGGATTTTGTAAAACGGGTTGCATAAACTGAAAGCCTTGTAAAATCTACAAAAGTGGAAACAACCACTGCCGTTGCGATAAAAGCTTCTTTAGTTAAACCTGCTCTGATTAAAAATGCACTGCGTAATGCTCCCTGGTTACCGGAGAGACCGCCAAAGAAACCACTAAGTGCTCCGCCTATTGGCAGCTTGTCTTTACCAAATTGTAATTTGTTGAAATAAGGAATAAGGTCAATAACTGCAAAGAAGATGAGAAGAATGGAGATGATGAATTTTACCGGATAAACTTCAAAAGTTCTATTGCCGACAGAATACGAAAATAAAGGTTGTAACCCGGTCATCTGTAATAATAACCATGCCCCTGCAAAAGCAGCGGCAACAGCCGGAATACCAAAACGCAGCAGTACCTGCTTATCTGCTTTTTTCCCAACTAAGATTAATTTGAAAATATTATTGAAGAAATGTACCACTCCGGTTAAAGCAATGGCTAAATCAACCGGGAAGAAAATCATAAATAGCGGCGTAAGTATTGTGCCTAAACCAAATCCTGAAAAGAAAGTAAGAATGGCGATAAGAAATGCAGCTAATGATAGTATAATTATTTCCATTTCTGATTCATTATTTTCCTGTCAACGGACCAGCGACCACCACCTTTGATAATTAAAAATATAGTTCCTAAAAACATTGCCAAATCTGTTCGGCTATCGTGCAGCATACTCCAAAATCCGTTTGCTGTCAGTAGTTGCGCTTTAGTAGTAATGATGGCAACCGAAATGATAGTGAATAATGGAATAGGAGCTAATCTTGTGAATAAACCCATTAAAACCAATATGCCGCAAACAATTTCAAAGCTGCCTACAAACGGACCTAAAAAACCGGGGACTGGTAAACCAATTTTTGCAAAGCGACCTGTACCCAAGGTATTTGCGAATAAAAACTTTTGTATGCCTTCGGAAAGGAAGACAGCACCAACCATCAAACGAATAATGATGGTTGTTTTTGCATCGTCTGTGAGTATTATATTTTTCAACATGATTACTGAGCAGGCTTGAAACTTTGATTACTGTATGGGGGAGTTGAGGGAATGGTTACCAAATTAAATTCATGCTCTGTTGCCCTGTGGCAATTGTTGCAGGAATTAGTAAGCAAAGTATAACTGCTTTTGAATAGCTGTTGGTCCTGTTTTTTAATGGCATTACTAACGCTATCAATAGCAGGGTTTATCATGCCTATTGCCTTTGCTTCCGGACGGTCAGTATTGAAGTTTTGTATATCCTCCAACGCTTCCTGAATTTCGTGAACCTCAAAGTCTGCCAGTTTCCAATTGTTGTTAGTTCCCGCAAACCATAGTTTATTATGATGTACCTGAATGCTGCTCATAAACTCACCAAATCCGGGTTTGTAAGTATTGTTAAGTTTGCTTTTCAAGCTGTCTATTTGCACCTGCAATTGTTGTGTGTTATCAGCTTGCTGATTACATGCTGCAAACATCATTAATGATGTTATCACAATTATATATTTCATTTGACAAATGATGATGTGGTAAAAGAATTTCTCACCTTGCTAAGGTGGTACAATAAATTCCTTTAAGCATGGTACATTTGAAAATACTATGGTATCTGATTTACAGGTTGCGGAATGCCTGTGGTGTATGGCCGGTGCAGCGTTTGAAATACTTAACGAAGTGAGAAGGGTCGGTAAACTCCAATGTAAAGGAGATTTCGGAAACGCTACTACCGGTATAAATCAGTAAACGTTTGGCTTCGCTGATAATGTGTTCTGCCAATACTTCGGAAGCTGATTGGTTGACCGCTTTACGGCAGGCAGTATTCAGATTTTGCGGAGTGGTATTTAATAAGCCTGCATACAGGGCAACATTGTTTTTTATTTCGGTGCTTTGGCTTAATAGTTCCCGGAAAGACTGAAACAGGTCGGCCTTTACTTTTACTTTACTGAAAAGGGGCGTTGCCACCTCCAGTATTTTTGCCAGCAATGCTTTCAGCAATCCTTCTACAATAGGAAAACTGTTTTCACTTGCAATATCATTTTCTTTAGTAAGCAACTGAAAGAGTTGATTAATGGTTCCTGTATCTTTAATCTGCAAACTGGATAAGCCGCTTACTTTGGTCAATAATGCTTTCAGTTCGCTGTCAAGGCTTTTATCAATAAATCCTTTTTTCAATATCAATACATAGCCTTCAGGTACAGATTTTAAATCCCAATGATGTACCTGCTCTTTTCGGACAAAGAAAATAATGGGCGGCTGCACTTTATATTTGTTGTAATCAATGGAATGTGTGCCACTGCCTTTTGACAGGTAAATGATTTCGAAATAGCTGTTATGCTTGTGTGGCTCCGTTTTTTTTATCTCCTTCCTGAATGGCGCAATCTTTATGAGTTTGCCTGATTCGCTTTTGTCTTTTATATTTAGTTTGGAAGGCATGTAGTAACTGTATGTATTATTTGAAACTTATTAAAAGCATTTCCTTTTTTTCTACTCCATATCCCAATTATCGCATTAAATCATTTAATCTACATTTGTGCATAGCATTCCCAAATGTATTCGCAAGTTATCAATTATATAAAAAAACGCATTGAAATCAATGATACTGCGATTTAGGAGGGCCTCATGTTTTAAAAAGAAGTTTTTACTTCACTAATTTAATCGCTGTATTCAACCTATCGGCCACATTATCCCAATTGATAATATTGAATAAAGCATCAACAAAATCACTTCTCTTATTTTTGTATTTGAGATAATACGCATGTTCCCAAACATCAATTACCAGTAAAGGAATTGCACCCCATTGGGTTAATTTTTCATGATTCTCACATTGCAGAATGGCTATACTATCTGAGTAAGGCTGATAAGCCAGTATGCCCCATCCGTTTCCATCCACATTTTTAGAAGTAGCAGCTATGTATTTTTTCAACTTATCAAATGAACCAAATTTTTTTTCAATTCTTTTTAGTAACTCACCGGTTGGTTCGTTCTTTTTGTTGGTAAGGTTTGTCCAAAATATGGTGTGAAGAATATGAGAAGAAAAGTGATACGATAATTTCTGTGTCCAGTAATCAACCGTTTCCATATTACCATCTGCTACTGCTTTTTGAATCATCTGCAAATCTTTGTTAGCTCCTGTAACAGCACCACCATGATGAAATTTGTGATGCAGTTGTAAAGTTTCGGCATCCATATAAGGCTCTAAAAAACTTTCTCCATAAGGCAGGGGCTGGTGAATAAAATTACCATTGGCATCTGTCAGTTTATCAATTCCGTTATCTTCTATATTCTGTGCATACACACCATTTGCGCCAGCTAAAAGGATAGAGCTCGTTGTAAGAACTGAGCCTTTTATAAATGATTTTCTGTCCATATTAATTTTTTTAAAAAATAAGATTATTAATCCAAAAGAGCTTTTTTACAATTGAAATTTATACAACCTTGTCAATGTGTTGGCTGTTATTTCAGGTTATTTGACTTAATGTGTTGTCCGGCAATTTGTTTTAAATTTGTAAGCAACTTGTTCAAATGTATTCGCAAGTTATCAATTATATCAAACAACGGGTTGAAATCAGCCGCTCAGCCATTGAGGAAAGTCTCAAATACAGTGACTTTACAAAGTATGCAAAAGGTGATTATATTTTGAGGGCCGGGGAGTATTGCCGGTTTATCGGGTTCTTAAATAAAGGATTTATTGTAACAACTTTCGTTGACGATACAGGTAATGAAAAGGCTTCTGAATTTAAACACGAAGGATGCTTTTTTACTTATACCGAAGGACTGACTAATAACCATCCTTCACACAAAAATTTTATTGCTATTGAAGATTGCGAAGCACTTGTATTAAATAAAGAACACCTGCCTTTTATTTTTAAAGCGAATCCAAAATTTGAAACTTTGTTCAGCCTGATACTTGCTGAAGAATTAAGGCTTGTTCTGCTGAACGAACAAAACCGTAAAACGCAAAGCGTTGAAGAAAGGTACCTTGCTCTTGAAAATACTTTCCCGCAGGCTTTGCAAAGAATACCTGTAAAATATATGGCAGGTTATCTTGGTATAGAATCTCAAAGCCTCAGCCGCCTGCGGCGTAGGTTAGCAGGGAAATGAATATAACCAAGGTTATTTTTCAGTCATCCCCCGATTGACGGGAAAATATTTTGGAATTATAAAAGAAATTAAGAAATCGTTTATAATTTCTATTTTGGTGTTCTAAAATGAAACATGATGAATCCAAACAAAGCATTATGGGAAAAAGGTGACTTCACCCGAATTGCCGAAACGATGAGGGAAAGTGGCACCGAACTGGTCGGCAAACTTGGGATTACAAAAGATCTTAACGTTTTAGACCTCGGTTGTGGTGATGGCACTACTGCAATTCCTGAAGCCAGATTGGGAGCTACTGTTTTAGGTGTTGATATAGCAAGTAATCTTGTTGAGGCGGGAAACAAACGAGTAAAAGAAGAAGGACTTTCCAATATAAGTTTCCAGGAAGGAGATGCTACGGATCTGAAAGATTTGAAAGATCAAAGTTTTGATCTCGTCGTAAGCATCTTTGGTGCAATGTTCGCACCAAAACCATTTGATGTAGCCAGCGAAATGGTTCGTGTTACCCGTAAGGGAGGAAGAATCGTTATGGGCAACTGGATACCGGGAGATCCCACCCTGGTAGCGCAAATACTAAAGATAAGTTCTGCATATACACCGCCACCACCGGAGGGTTTCATTAGCCCTATGTTATGGGGTGTAGAGGAAAATGTCATAGAACGTTTTGGTAAAGCCGGCGTGGCAAAAGAAAACATATCATTCATTAAAGATACTTTCACATTTAAGGCCTCTTATCCACCGGCAGAACTTGTCAGCAACTTCAAAAACTATTACGGACCTACCATGAATGCTTTTGAAGCGGCAGAAAAAAATGGTAAGGCTTCAGATCTCCAGCATGAATTAGAAGATTTGTTTAACAGTCAAAACAAAAGCACGAACAAGAATACAACGTCTATACCTGCCACTTTCTTAAGAGTGACAGTTATACGTTGAACATTTAGTTTGCCGGAGAGAAGATTGCATTACCAATATTCATTGATCGGCTATATTTCCGCTGGATTTGCAAAGAGTACATATAAAGTATGAAGCAAATTGTCTCGCTATCGAAGCATCCACCCTCAACTGCTTCCGGCGAAGATTAGCAGGTAAAGAAAGTAACCCAGGTTAGTTTTTAAGTTTTCTATGGTTCATAATTTTGATTATCAAAAAATCAGAAGTTATGACCTGGGATAAATTTGTTTATCTACTGCTTGACAATGCCGTTGAATATTTTTTTATTTCGTTGCCCTTCTTCCTTGTGTATTATGTCTTTTTCAAAAAAAAACTTTCTTATAAAAAGATCCAGGAAAAATTTCCAAAGCTGAAGGACTATGGCCGGGAAATGGGTTTCTCAACGCTTTCTGTTATTATCTTTTCGGTTCCTCCGCTGCTCATGCTTTATAGTGATGCAATAAGGCCGCACACTACTTTTTATACGCATATTGATGAATATGGAACGGTTTATTTTATACTTGCATTTCCCTTAATGCTTTTAATGCACGACACTTATTTTTACTGGGCTCACCGGATTATGCACCATCCCTGGCTTTTTAAAATGGTACATCTTGTACATCATAAATCTACCAATCCATCGCCGTGGGCTGCTTATGCCTTTCACCCATTGGAGGCAGTTATGGAGTCAATGATCTTTGTCATCTTACTGTTTACTATTCCTGTTCATAGCATTCACCTGATGTGGTTTTTTGTTTTCAGTCTTGTATATAATGTATATGGACATTTAGGATTTGAAATTTATCCGAAAGGTTTTAATAAACATTGGTTTGGTAAATGGATGAATACATCAGTAAGCCATAACCAGCATCACCAGTTTTTTAAAGGTAACTATGGTTTGTATTTTACAATCTGGGACAGACTGATGGGGACCCTGCGGCCTGATTATGATACAGCTTTTGAAAACCTGAAACAAAGAGAAAAACCTTTACCTGAAAGTTGCAAAATATGAAACAAAGAATAGCTTCTCTTATTTTAATTGCCTCACTGATTTCTTTTGCTGCTCATTCTCAAAATAAAGCCAATGGTATTATTGGTATATGGCTTACCAGTGGTAAAGAACCAGCGAAAATCCAGATATACAAATCAGGTGAAAAGTTTTATGGTAAAATCATCTGGCTGAAGAAGTCTAATCAGCATCATCAGCAAATAAAGCAATCCCAAGTAAGAGTAAGCCAAAGGTTAATGCTCCGGAATTTGATGGCTCCCTTCTTGAAATAGTGCGGGGCTTATTGTAATTGGAAGGATTTGAATAAACTGTCTTTGCTTCGCTTTTAACATACACAGCAAACGGAACCTGGAGATTGCCAATTGAAGAAACAATTTCGGGCTCCTGTTCATCGCCTGCCTGTTTAATCATTTTCCGGGCTTTCCATATTGACTGCTCGATGCTAATGGGTGCATATAAAACATTACAACGGATATTCCTTGTACTTAATATGAGGCTCGTGGTGAATACTCCACCTTTCCCTTTTTTATCCTCCCATGAAGCAAAGCCGCTTTTTGTAGCATGGATTATCTTCTTTCCAACCGGCGATTGCAAAATATAATTATCGAATGCCTCTCTTTCCGGGTAGTAACCATCAAATGGCAACCATTCTTCCTCTTCCGGGATACCACTGATTGCAGGATATTCTTTTTCACGGCAGGCGTCAATTATTATTAATTGTCGTGGGCTTTTATTCAGCAGAAAGAAATCCGAAACATCAGCATCACATAAGCATATTTTTCTTTTCCCAACAGCAGTCTCATAACCATGCCCGGCATAATAAACAAAAAAATAATCTGCGATTGTATTTTCAATAATTGCAGCTAATGCCGCATAGCCCGGGTCCCACAGTACTTCTATTTCTCTTTCCTTCCACTTTCCTCCCCGTGAAGAAAGCAAGTGATTTTTAATATTTGTAACATCTGTTGAGGCGCTATACAAATAATCCACACCCTCAGTACCAGGGCTACCAATTACCAGGGCTTTCCTGACGGGTTCTATTTGATGAGCATAGCGCATTATCCAAATTTACCGATACAATTAATCTTCACCAAAACCCAAGCTGCCCCGCCATTTTCTAAACTCTACCATAATGTTGCGGGGCAGCTTTTTTGCAAGTTTAAGGGGCATTTTGCAATGCCCCTTAATAACCATTAATTATAAATACCCACCATTTCACTCTTTACAAAGTCTTCACAAAGCTGAAAGGCTTTTTGTGTTCTTAACTGTGCTGTGCCGCCATATAACAATGATTTCATTTTGGCTTCGTCATCTTTGTAATTTCTTACATTTTGAAAATAGCCAGTGATAGCATTATAAGCGCCAAACACTGTTCCCTTTGTTGTTTCATATTGCTGGGATGGGCTGCTCACGTTGTATTCATATACATCATCGCACATATTTTTAAAACAGGTGCTTAATTCATCCAATTCACCTTTTTCAATATTCTGCAATACTTCTTTATTGGGAACCATTGCGAGTTGTATCAATTTCTGTACTTCTTTATCTGTAATACGAACCTTTGCCCATTGATTAAAAATCCCTTCTAACTGTACAGAAATCAGGTTAGTTATACCCATTACTTTGTGAGCTTCTTCTAATCGTTCTTTAGCATTGGCAGTATGACGGATCTTAATGGAATTACTACAGTTTTTCAAAGCAGCATTGAGAGTATTGTTACAAACAATTCTTGTAGGTGTAAAGGCCGCCATGATACTACCAAACCCGTCATGCGAAGTGGTAAGGAATAAATACTTTTCAATCATATCGTCATTACCCACTTTAATATAACCGGGCAGTTTAGCTGTAATAAAAATCTTTTCGCCTTTGCCCAATGCTCCGGCAGTTTCGTATTGAATGCCGTCACCTTCTACAATAGCATCAAAGAAACTGAAAGCATCTGCATTTTGCACCACTTCATAATCCTTACCCAATCGGTCGCCCAATACTGCACCCGTATCAGGACGGTAAGTGTAGAATGAACTTTTAGAGATCACTTCTGTACCATCATCTAAACGGTGTGTATTGGGTCGTTTCAATACTTCAAAATCAAGCCCTGCAAATTGCAATGCTTCTTTACTGTTGGGATAGTCTTCCACAATTTGCCCCAAACCATGCCATGCTTTTTCTTTTACTGAAAAGAAACTGTGTTTACCTGTCTGTTCATTGAAATTAATATTGTGTGCCATAGTTGTAAATTTTGATTGTTTAAAAAAAATGAAAGCATCCCGCCATTTAACGGGATGCCATGAAAGTTAAAATGGTAAGTCCTCTGCAACTTCTGAAACTGCTGCCGGTGCGGTGTTCATTGGCACTACCGGTGCAGATGCTGTATTGCCCCCTGTGGAACGGCCATGCAGTTTGATTGTGTTTACATGAAATGTAAGACTGGCCTTTACTTCCCCTTCTTTGTTTGTCCAGGCATTTGCACCAATGCGGCCATAACACTCCACCAACGTGCCTTTGGTTAAATACGCCGATACACCCGGATTAATCCAGTACGAACAGTTTACATACGTCGTAAACTTTTGTACCTCCGTGCTTCCTTTTGTTTTGTAAGTGTCATTGATCGCAATGGAAAAGTTCACTACTTTTTTCCCTGCTTTTGTTTCGCTAACGGTTGCGTCTGCTGTAATTCTTCCGATGATTTCCATAACTGAAATTTTAAATGTTTAAAAAATGATTGTTTAACTGTGTTCTGATGATGAAAAAAAAATTGTTTTGTAAAAGAAAAAAT